>BNJT01002507.1_pt1 | contig 753249 bp, 1045 predicted proteins | sample 8540491 | NCBI WGS metagenome assembly BNJT01 (sample SAMD00202455, study PRJDB9452) | human saliva metagenome | host: Homo sapiens | reverse complement strand
TAATATTTAAATTATTTAACGTCTAGAACTTGTCTACCTTTGTACATACCAGTTTTTTTCTATCAACACGGTGACCCATTACATAGTTACCGCTTGTTGCATCGATAGAAATTGATGGTGCAGATAGTTTTTGTGAGTTCTTCTTTTTCTTTTAGCTGTTTTTTTGATGTTCTTCTAAAAGGAACTGCCATAGTTAATTTCCTCCAATTATTTTTAAATAATTCTTATTCTTCTTTAAATAAACCATTAAGGGCTGCAAATGGTGATTCCTTCTTCTCCTTAACTTCTGTTAAATCAGTTTCAGAAACCAGCTCCCAGTCATTACCGGAAACCATTTCCAACTCTTCTTCATCTTGTGAAGTTGTAATTGGAATATTTAAAAATTATAAGCTCATGTACTAAAGATGTAAGATCTATATACATATCCATTAAATTAACGTCGAATACATCTTCTCCCATAAAAAGAGATTTATCAACATATTCTCTCTCTCTTCGATTTCAAAAAGGTACTATAACATTTTTTTAATGTTTTCCTGAAATCATTTCGAAATTTCCTTTAATTAATAGATCGGCATATATTTTATCTTGGCCACCTCGAGTTAATTTACCACTAACAACAACATCTCTAATATCTTTAAGAGAATTATCGTAGTGTCCTACATTAACATTTATTTTTTTTCTTCAAAAAAACAAAAAGTATCACTATTATTTTTTTGAATAACGAAGATCTTAACCATTTCATTAAATATCACCTCATAAACACATTATTTATTATATATCTTTTTATCGCCTGGTGTCAACAAAAAAAGTTGACAAGTTTAATTTATTTTAAAAATTATATTTATTATATTTGCTAATGACATTATAAATCCTATAAAAATTGTTAATTTTGCTGTCAATAGCATATATGGTGCCATTGTTTTATTATTATTGTTTGCTTTAAAGCCTTTTATTATTTTTATAGCTAATGGTACTGTTACAAGTACTAATAAATACGATATCGATCCATATTTAGTAACTGAAAAAAATTATATTCAATAAATATACTAAAAACAAAAACTAGCTGTTAATGTTTTAATTGCATTATCTCTACCTACTAATATAGCATATGTTCTTCTACCAGATTCTTTATCATTTTCTAAATCTCGGATGTTGTTAGCCAATAATATAGCCGCTATCATTAAAAATATCGGTAATGACATTAATATTATATCAATATTAACATATCCCGTTTGAAAATAAAAAAAGCTAGCGTAATAATAATTGTACCCATAAATAATCCAGAAACAATCTCTCCAAAAAGGAGAATACGCTATAGGGTACTTACCACCTGTATAAAAATAACCTGTTAACATACATATTATACCTACTAAAAAAATATAATAACTTGTCATTAATGTTAATATTATACCAATAATTAACGAAAGCATATAAAGTAATATTGCTCCGTTCATCACTTCTTTTGCACTTAACTTACCTTTTACAATTGAACCTGAAATACCTTCAGAATCAATTTTATCTAATCCATGTTTATAATCAAAATACTCATTAAATAAATTTGTTGCTGCTTGTATAAGTAAACACGCTATAAGAAATAAAGAAAACTTCAAATATGAAACATCATCACTATATACTAACCCATATGTTGTCCCAAATAATACAGGTGCTATTGCTGCTGGAAAACTGTGCGGTCTAGTACATAAAAAAAATTCTTTTATTTTACCTTTATTCAAAGCTACCTCCTAAATATCTTTACTACCTAAATTATTATAACATATTTTCCAATATATGATATAATTAAAAATATAATATAAATAATCGGAGGATCTCATTATGAAAATTGCATGGATTGGTACAGGTGTTATGGGAGAAAGTATGGCTGGTCATCTGCTGGATGCAGGGCACGAACTTTATGTTTATAATCGTACAGTCTCAAAAACAGAAAATTTAGTTAAACGTGGTGCAAAACTACTAACTGAGATAAAAGATGCCCCACTTAATGCAGACGTTGTTTTTACAATGGTTGGATACCCTAAGGATGTTGAAGGTGTTTATCTAGGGAATGATGGTTTAATTACTACTGCTAAAGAAGGGCAAGTATTTGTTGATATGACAACTTCTTCGCCAACTATTGCTAAAAAAATCAGTGAAGAATTTGCTAAAGTTGGGGCTAGCGCTTTAGACTTACCTGTTACAGGTGGTGATATTGGTGCAAAAAATGGTACTTTGTCAATAATGGTTGGTGGTGATAAAAAAGTTTATGAAGAAAAAGTTCTTCCACTTGTTAAACATTTAGGCAAAAACATTACTTATTTTGGAGAAGCTGGAAAAGGACAATATGCTAAATTAGCAAATCAAATAGCTATTGCTACTACTATGATTTCTATTGCTGAAAGTTTTAAGTTTGCAAAAGAGGTTGGTCTAGATTTAGAAGATTTCTTCAAAACTGTTTCAACTGGTTCAGGTGGAAGCTTCTCTATGACGTCTTATGGACCAAGAATTCTTAAAAATGATTTTAAACCTGGTTTCTTTGTTCATCACTTTATAAAAGATATGCGCCTAGCACTTGAAGAATGTGAAAAAATGAATATTACACTACCAGGATTAGAAGCTGCTTATAAACTATATAATGAATTAGAAGAAGAAGTTAGAAATACTAATGGTACTCAAGCCATTTCTAAATGGTATAACCTATAAATAATAGAAAAAAACTTTCAGAGTAATTTAGCTACTCTGAAAGTTTTTTTATATTTATTTTACCACCTATAGTAAGTATTTTTAGAATTTATATCATGCCCTACTTCACTTGTTTTAGCTACTGGTAAATCTTTAGCTATAAAATCTTGAACTATGCGATAAATATAATGTTTATCATAAGTCTTTTCAAGATTAGTAAAAGTTCCAAGTAATAAGCCAGCAATCTTATCAAAAAGCTCCCATTTGTTTTTAATTGAGTTAGATGAGTAATTAATGATTCTACTGTTGTACCTAATCCTTCTAAAAAAATAATACTCTATTTTCTAAATCTGGAAAATACTGAGTACCGGCTAGTTTAAGAAAACACCTAATATTTCCACCTGCAACTATCCCACTAATTTCTTTACCTTGAAAAAATTCCCATGATATATTTACTAAATCTGGTTCATTATACAACACTGTTTTTTCGAACCTATTTCTTATATCTTTATTCCTGATAATATTCAATACTTGGTATAAATAAGTAGGTTCTCCTGTTTTAGCCGTTATTGCATTTAGTACCACACTTAAATCACTATAGCCAAAAAAATGGTTTAATATTTTTTTAATAATATCATAGTCTAAATAATCTAATATTTCATTAGAAAGATCTCCGCCAGAAATATCAAAAAAATTGCCTTTATACTTTTATCAGTAAAGAATCTCATAAGTTCTTCGCTACGTATTTCAGAACTTGCACTTCTACCAAATTCATCTTTATATAAATAATTACTATAAACAGGAACTAAGCCTAAGTCTAATAATGTTTTTTCTAAGTTATCTAATTTAACTTTATCTTCCTTAGCTTTACCATTAGAACAAACTACCAAAGCTACTTTATTATTTATCTCTAACATATTAGTTTAGTTCCATGCTCTCTATATAGTATTTAGAGCGAGATTCTCCACCTTTATATTGTTTATTATTTAAACGTAATATATATTTACCTACAACTTTATTATCTTTAGATGCATCCTTGATTGGAACTATTAATCTATCCCCTTCAGTAGTCCAACTACTTTCTTCAGTAGGAGAGTAACTAGTTGCTCCTCCTACACCTCCCATAGCTGTTATATAAACTTTATCTTTTTTAAAGTATACTGTCTCAGCTATTGAAAGAGAATTATTATACTTATCTTCATTACCTGAATAACTATCATCTACTTCCCTATATTTTATATTTTTCAGTGATGGTATATCTTTATATACATCTTCTGCACTGTATGTATCCTTATATGCTGTATTATAAACATCTGTTAATTCACCCAATGATATTTTAGTTACTTGATAACCTTTACCACTAGCTGGAGTTGTTTTACTAAAATCAACTAAATAACCAAATAATTCTACTGCTCCCAATTTATTTTTTCCATGAGTTGGGAAGAAATATTTTTGTAGCATTTCTTTCGCCGCAGATTTATTATGCTCTGTATTCTTTAAATTTAGGTCAGTCCATTTTAGCTTATTAGCATCTATATTAGATGAAATTTTTTTAATATCCTCACTAACAGGTGTTAACTTTCCATCTTTTACATCATATGCACCTATTAGTTCATTTTTTCCTACAATTTTATTATTTGAAATATGTCCACCTTGTCTTAGGTAGATTTTAGTGCCTCCATTGCTGCTATCTACTGAATAACTAACCGTCGGAGCAAAGTTTTTCAGTTCAGCTATAGTTTCTTGAGATAAATTTAATTCAGATTTTAACGCATCTAAATCTGTAATAGTACGTATTTTCTCTACAACTACTGTAGTTTCCTTATCTAAATTTTTACCATCTACACTGCCTAAATTTTCACTATTATTAGTAGTTGTAGTTTCCTTTGATTCCTCATACTTAATAATACCAAAAACACAAATTACTGCAGCCACAAAAAAATAGCTACAAAAACCTAATATATATTTAACTGTTTTATTCATAATATTTTCCTTAAATTCTCCTAATTATTTATTTTCATTAACATCGAATGTAGGCACATAGAAATGTCGACCTTCTAAACCAAATAACTTATCACTAAAAGTTCCTGGTTCTACATTTGATAAGTTTTTATCGAACATCATCATACGAGCATCAATATTATCTATAAAATTAATAATTTCTGCCTCTTTTTACCATAGGTAATTTTGGTGAACCAAATTCATATTTCCCATGATGAGCAAGTATAATGTGTCGAAGTAGTATAATCTCTTCACCTTCTATACCTAATTTTTCCGCTACTTTAGAAACTTCGTCACTCATAATAACGATATGACCTAATAATTCCCCTTCTAAAGTATATGAAGTACCTATCGGACCACTTAGCTCTATAGTTTTTCCTAAATCATGTAAAATTATTCCACTATATAATAAATCTTTATTTAAAGATGGATAAATTTCCAATAATGCTTTTAGCAATTTTTTTAACATTGTTATTGTATGATAGATTAATCCAGAATAGAAGTCATGGTGCATTGATTTTGCAGCTGGATAACTTACAAATTGTTTTTTTATATTTATTTAATAATTCTATCGTAACTGCTTTTTAATTTATGATTACTGATTTCCTTTAAAAAAATCATTTAATTCGCTAATCATAATTTCTTTTGATAATGGAGCTGTTTGAATATAGTCTTTAATATCTATTGAATCATTATCATTTGCTAATCTATAATTTTTTTATTTTAAGCTGTAATTTCCCCTATAATCTAAAAACAGTTCCTTCTATAAATACCATAATTCCAGCTTTTAGATTTTCAGTATCTTCATCTTTAACTTCCCAAATTTTTTTCCATCAATAGATCCAGTTTTATCTTTTTAAATATAATGTTAAGTAAGGTTTCCCGCTAGTAGCTATTCCTCTTACTACATTATCCAATAAGAAAAAAACATTCGTACTTCTTGATCGGTTTTTAAACTCATTTATATACATCTTATCCCTCCTAAAATTTTTCTTATATATTTAATACTAATTGCTCATATACTATTTTACTAGCTGTTAATAAAAAAATTTCAAACTAAAAATTACAGAAATATTATTCTAGTTAGAAGTTAGGAACTATAAATTAAATTTCTAAATTATCTTTGTTTTAAAATAATTCATAAGCTAGTTTTGATTTTCTGATTATAATCAACATTCTTGACAATTCATCTACCTCATGATTTAATATACCCTATAAGGGTATATCAGGAGGTAGATTATATATGTTTTATTTATTCACAAAAAGTAGCTAGTATTTCTACTATCGAACTAGAACAAAAAAACTTAAAGAAAAATATTCAATTAATAGATGTAAGAACACCTGGTGAATTTCGAAGAGGGCATATAAAAAATGCAAAAAATGTTCCACTTAATGAGATTGGTCAATTTACTCCAATAACAGATAAAACAGTATATGTTATTTGTCACTCTGGAGCTAGAAGCAAACTTGCAGCAAAAAAACTAAAAAAGAAAGGCTACGATGTTATTAATATCCAAGGCGGTATGCATGCATGGAGAGGAAAAAAATAGTCTAAAAATTACTAATATTGAAAGGAAGAGATCATGAAAAAAATAATATTTCAATGCAAGATTTTTATGAAAAGTATAATAATGAGGAACTTACGATTCTCGATGTAAGAGAAAATCACGAGTACGAAGTAGGTCATATACCTTCTGCTAAAAATTTTCCTTTGAGTAGTCTTGGTATAGATTTCACTAAATTAGATAAAAAAATCAAAAAAATACTATGTAATATGTCAAGCAGGTGGACGTTCAGCTAAGGCATATGATTTTTTTAGAGGCTCAAGGATTCGATATAATAAATATCGAAGGTGGTATGAATAATTGGCCTGGAGAAACAAAGTAAAATATTAAACAATAAAAAAACAACCAATTTTTACTATATTAAATTCTCTTTAATATAAAATTAATACATCATCAAAAAAAGCCTTGTTCCTGAATAATTTCAGGAACAAGGCTTTTTATTATTCTTTAAACTATTTACTCTTTACTATATATTTTATAGCTTTTTTTCTATTTTTTTCTTTCTGTTCTACAGGATTTTCTAAAGGATTATTAATACATTCCATAAGATTTTCTGTTATTAGTAACTCAATAACACGATCAACACTTGAACGAACTGCACTTAATTGAGTTATTATATCAATACAATCTCTCTTCTTCTATCATTTTTTTGAATCCCTCTTAGTTGCCCTTCTGAGCGCTTAAGACGTGTAATATACTTTTGAATTTGCCATATTTATTTTTCCTCAGTAGATTTTTTTCATTATACCGTGAAAAAAATTTATTTTGTCAAAAATTTAAAAAAATTTTTTTATGTTTTTTTATATTGAAAAATTCTTAAAAAAATCTAATTCCAATTATTCTTTCAAAAATAATAAATCTGATTCAAAGATTTCCTTGTATACTCAGTGTATTAACAATTAATTTTTTTAAAAGTAAATTTACTTCCTTTACCATATTCACTTTCTACTAATATGTCTCCATTTATTTGTAAAAGCTAACTGTTTCGCTATTGCCAAACCTAAGCCATAACCACCTGTTTTCATATTTCTTGATGCTTCAACACGATATAATCTTTTAAAAAAATATTATCAATCTCTTCTTCTTTTTATACCGCAACCTTCATCAATTATAGAAATAGATAATTCTTGATTTTTTTATTTCGGCAACTATTTCTATTTTTTTGTCCCTGCTTGGTGAATACTTAAATGCATTACCTATTAAATTCACGATAATTCTTTGAATTTTTATTGTAATTACTTACTATTTTAGCATTCTCAGGAATAACTTTAATATAGATATCTCTTTTTTTCTTTTTTTCTGCTCGCAACTTAAACTCTGACATGCAGTCAATCAATAATTTATCTAAAAAAATATTGTTTCATTTTTTTATCATCTTCACTAGTATCTTTTTACACTTAATGTTAAATAATTTAATTCTTCAACAAGTTTATTCAATCTTGTCGTTTGTCGACAAATTGTTTCTAGATAATATTTATATTCTTCTTCCTTTATTATTCCGTCTAACATTCCTTCCGCAGTTGATTGAATTGAAGTTATAGGAGTTTTTTTATATCATGAGATAACTGGGCTATCATAAGAGATTTTTTTCTTTTTCACTTTCTTCTAATGAATCAAAACTTTCTTTTAAATGCTTTTGCCATTTCATTGAATGATAATGATAATTCTCTAAACTCAGTAGGACCTTCTACAGTATTGCTAAAATCAAAAATTTTTTTCTCACTTATACTAATCATTTGTCTTTTTTTAATACATGTAATGACTTAAATACACCTTTTTAGTAATATAATGCTAATCGTAGCTCCAATTAGTCCTGCAATTATTGTAATCGCAACTATAAAAATATGTATCTTTTTTTCAATTAACATTAAATTTGAAGCCCAAAAAAACAGCTATAATAGTTATTAAAAAAATGACAAAATATATCCAACAATAATATAATCTCTTAATTTCATTCTATATTTCCTTTCCATTTTTAAACTTGTTTTTTTCCATTTTGTATCCTAGACCCCATACCGTTTTTTTATACTCGGTGTTTTTTTTCTGTTGAATATTTTGTTAAGATTCTCCTTAATGAGTGTATATGCACATTTAGCGTGTTTGCATCTTCTACATATTCACCTTGCCAAATTTTTTTCATACAATTCTGTTTTTAGAAAAAAACACGATCCGGATTATTAGCCAGTAGCCATAATAATTCAAAAGATTTCACGGTTAGTTCTAATTGTCTATCATTTACCATAGCAATTCTACTATTATAGTTAATTTTCAAATCACCTAAAGTTAAAAATATTTTTCACTACTATTTTTTTCTCGATTCTACGTAGTATATTTCTAACTCTTAAAAACTAATTCTCTTGGACTAAATGGTTTTACTATATAGTCATCTGCCCCCAAACTTAAAAGCATAGATTTTTATCTGGTTCTGTTGTTTTTCGCTGTTATGAATAAAAAAATGGTTGTTCCTCATCTAAATACTGTACTTCGCTGATTAAATCATAGCCATCTATATTAGGCATCATTATATCTGTAATTATTAAAGAATATTTATTTTTTTCTTGTATTTCTCTAAAAGCTTCTTTACCATCATTAGCGATATCAACATCATATCCACCTTGCTCTAAATATCGTTTATTTATCTCCGTTATTTCTATTTCATCATCTACTAATAAAAATTTTTATTAACCATATTTAACTCCTCTTATCAAAAATAGTACTATACAATAAAAGTATAGCACTATTTCGATAAAAATCTACAAGTATATTTTTATTTATTAATTATTTTTTTCTTCTGAATCCTAATATACCTAAGAAACTTGCAATGATTAATCCTAGTATTCCAGTATTTGATGAATTTGTTGAACTCATTGTTCCTTCAGGTGCTGCACTTGTTTTTTTGGTAGAATACCTTTTTTTTCGTCATTCCATTACTCATATGAGTATTCATAGTCATATTATCTTGCATCATATCTTTTATTCATATGAGAATCCATAGTCATATTTTCTGGCATCATAGCTTTATTCATACTAGATTTCATAGACATACTATCAGATTTACTCATATTCATTGCTTTTCCACTTACATTTGAATTCATTGAACCAGTAGCTGTATTATTTTGCATCATATCTTCTCCTGGTTTCATATCCATTTGCTTAGTTTCTTTATGTAGATTTATAGTCACTTCTTTTGTTGCCACTAGATTTGTTAGATCCGCTTTTCCGTCTTTTTCACCGTATACTTTGATTGTTGCTTTGTAGCTTTGTGTTCCATTAGCTTTCAATAAATCTAGTAATTCTTTATCTGATTTTCCTTTTATTCCTTCTAGGTCTACTTCATAGAAGTATAATCCTTTTCCTAGTTTTTCTAATGGTAATAATGCTGGATTTTTCGCTGATCCGTTATCTGACCATGGTGCTTTGTCTGATGATTTCAAAATTAATCTTGTTAACATTCCATCTCCACCGAAGAATTCATAAGGAATTACTTGGTTCACTCCCGCTGTGAATGGTCCTGGAAAGTTTGCTTTGTCTAAGTATTTAGCTGGCACATCGACTATATCTTTTGTGTTCTCCATTACTGCTTTTTTAACTTCGTTAACACTTGTAAGGCCATTTAGATTTACATTTACATCTTTTGTTGCCACTACGTTTGTTAGATCCGCTTTTCCATCTTTTTCACTGTATACTTTGATTGTTGCTTTGTAGCTTTGTGTTCCATTAGCTTTTAATAAATCTAGTAATTCTTTATCTGATTTTTCCTTTTTGTTCCTTCTAGGTCTACTTCATAGAAGTATAATCCTTTTCCTAGTTTTTCTAATGGTAATAATGCTGAATTTTTCGCTGATCCGTTATCTGACCATGGTGCTTTGTCTGATGATTTCAAGATTAATCTTGTTAACATTCCATCTCCACCGAAGAATTCATAAGGAATTACTTGGTTTACTCCCGCTGTGAATGGTCCTGGGAAGTTTGCTTTGTCTAAGTATTTAGCTGGTACATCGACTATATCTTTTGTGTTCTCCATTACTGCTTTTTTAACTTCGTTAACACTTGTAAGGCCATTTAGATTTACATTTACATCTTTTGTTGCCACTACGTTTGTTAGATCCGCTTTTCCATCTTTTTCACTGTATACTTTGATTGTTGCTTTGTAGCTTTGTGTTCCATTAGCTTTTAATAAATCTAGTAATTCTTTATCTGATTTTCCTTTTGTTCCTTCTAGGTCTACTTCATAGAAGTATAATCCTTTTCCTAGTTTTTCTAATGGTAATAATGCTGAATTTTTCGCTGATCCGTTATCTGACCATGGTGCTTTGTCTGATGATTTCAAGATTAATCTTGTTAACATTCCATCTCCACCGAAGAATTCATAAGGAATTACTTGGTTCACTCCCGCTGTGAATGGTCCTGGGAAGTTTGCTTTATCTAAGTATTTAGCTTGTACATCTACTGTATCTTTTGTATTCTCCATTACTGCTTTTTTTACTTCAACTGGAGTTGTTTGTGGTTCTGCTACATCTTTTGCCTGTTTTATTAAATTATTCACATCAGTTTCTTTTGATTCAATACTTACTTCTTTTTCTGATTTTACTTCAGGTTGTTTCTCAGCACTTACAACATTTTTTGCTTCAACTGTACTTTTCTCAACTTGTTTTGTTTCTTTTCCTACAGTATTTACATTGTTTTCAATTACTTTAGATTCAGTTGCATCATCTACTTGTTTATTTTCTACATTTTGAACTACAGGAGCTTTATCTTGTAAATCACTCGCATGAGCTTCTCCACTGCCAACAACTATAAAAATTCCGCTAGCAATTGCAGCTGACACCACACCAACACTAACTTTTCTGATTGCCCATTTTGTAAAATTTTTCTGATTTAATAAAGTTATTTTTTTCATTTGTATTTCTCTCCTCTTATTTAATACTTTATTACCAAAAACTTTTTTTGTTTGATGAATACAGTATACCTTATGGATATTAACTAACTATTAGTAAAAAGTTAAAATATTTCTTAAATAGTTATTATTAAAAATATTATCTTTAAAAATATATTAATATATATGGTCTTCCATAGATTTCTGACAATTTCGGAAAAAAAGTTTTTTTAATTTTTTTCACTAGAAAGTGTTGACAAAGAAAAAGACTTATGTTACTATTTCTTTAACAGTTTTAAAAAGCGAAGAAGTGAAGAGCAATATTACTTAATTATTAGAGACCTTTTGGTTGGTGAAAAAAAGGATTTGGGTGTATTGTAAATGGTCACAGAGCTGAACTAATGACTATTAATGAGTTAGTTCCGGTTGATTACCGTTAATAATCATTGAGGTAAGATTAAAAGTTTATTTTAAGATTATAAAAATTGGGTGGTAACACGGTCATTTCGTCCCTTGTGTTACTACCCTTTTTGTCGTATTTAAGACTGAGTACAAATTATTTTTTTACAAATTAATATAATATAACATTGAAAAAGATGAGTAGAAAAAAAGGATTTACACCAGAGAATCTCGGTAGCTGAAAAAGAGATTAATGAATTTTTTTGAAGATGGTCTTTGAGTTTTAATTATCGAGCGGAAGTTAGGTAATTACGCAGAAATAGCGTTAAAATTTTAATGAGGTGGAAAACTAAAAAATTCAATTCACAATTTTAGATTTTCCATAAAATAAGGTGGTACCACGTATGAAACGCACGTCCTTAGACAATATTAGTTTATTGTTTAAGGGCGTTTTTATTTTATTATTAAGAAATTTATATTTACATTTTAGGAGGAAAGAAAAAATGACAAAAATTTCAAGTTTAGGATACCCTCGTTTAGGGGAAAAGAGAGAATGGAAAAAATTAATTGAAGGATACTGGGCTCGTACAGTTCGTCAAAACGAGTTATTTGAAGAAGCTGGAAAATTAAGAAGAGATTTCTTACAAAAACAATATGACTCTGGATTAGATTTAATCCCTGTAGGAGATTTCTCACTATATGATCACATTTTAGATTTATCAGTTCAATTCAACGTTATTCCACAACGTTTTGAAGGAAGAGAAGTTGACGTAGATTTATTCTTTGATATCGCTCGTGGTAATAAAGACAATGTGGCTTCTGCACTGAAAAAATGGTTTAATACAAACTATCACTATATCGTACCTGAGTGGCAAAATGTTGAACCTAAATTAAACAATACTCGCCTACTTGATTTATATAAAGAAGCACGTGAAATAGTTGGTGATAAAGCTAAACCAGTTATTACTGGGCCTATAACTTATGTTGCTCTATCTAGTGGCTTAGAAGAAGGAGAATTTGAAAAAGCTGTAGACAAATTAGTTCCACTATACACACAAGTATTTAAAGAACTAGTAGAAGCTGGTGCTTCATACATCCAAGTAGATGAATCAATCTTTGTAACTGACGAAGGTGAAAATTATGTGGAATTAGCTCATAAAGTATATAACCACTTCAATAATGAAGTAAATGCTAAATTCATCTTCCAAACTTACTTTGAAGCTTTAGTAGAAGCTGAAAAAAACTTGCTGATTTACCAGTAGCATTCGGATTAGATTTCGTTCATGGTAGAGAAGAAAAACCTAGCTAATGTTAAAGCTGGATTATTTAAAAGATAAAGAAGTATTTGCTGGTGTTGTTGATGGACGTAATGTTTGGAGTAACGACTTTGAAGATAGTTCAAAAATTACTAGAAGAAATCAAACAAAAATGTTGCTGAGTTAGTAATCCAACCTTCATGTTCTCTATTACATGTTCCTGTTACAACAAAACATGAAACTGAACTTGAAGAAACTCTTCTTAATGGATTAGCATTTGCTGATGAAAAACTTGTAGAACTTAATTTATTAGCTGATAAATTAGATGGAAATGAATCTGATGCATATAAAAAAACATGTTGAAGATTTCCACAAATTACAAAATGCTGACTTCAGAAATCTAGAATTAGAATCAAGTGAAAATGTTCGTTCTACTCGCCCATCTGATTACAAAGTACGTCGTGAAGTTCAAAACAAAAAATTCAACTTACCATTATTACCAACTACAACAATTGGATCATTCCCTCAATCTAAACAAGTACGTCTTCAACGTGCGTTATGGAAAAAAAGGTGAATTATCTAATGAAGACTATGAAAAAAATTCATTGAAGAAGAAATCGCTCGTTGGATTAAAAATCCAAGAAGACCTTGACATTGATGTATTAGTTCATGGTGAGTTTGAACGTACAGACATGGTTGAATTCTTTGGTCAACGCTTCGCTGGATTTGCATCAACTAAATTTGGTTGGGTTCAATCATATGGTTCTCGTGGGGTTAAACCACCAATCATTTACGGAGATGTAAAACATATTGAAGCTGTTACAGTTAAAGAAACTGCTTATGCTCAAAGCTTAACTAACCGTCCTGTTAAAGGTATGTTAACTGGACCAGTAACAATCCTAAACTGGTCATTTGAACGTAGTGATATTCCTAAAGCAGAAATCTTTAACCAAATTGCTATAGCTCTTAAAAATGAAATTGAACTACTTGAAAAAGCTGGTATTGGAATTATCCAAGTTGATGAACCTGCACTTCGTGAAGGTTTACCACTTAGAGATAGTAAAAAAGAAAAATATCTTGAAGAAGCAGTATTTGCATTCCGTCTTGCTACTTCATCAGTAAATGATGAAACACAAATTCATACTCATATGTGTTACTCTAACTTCGATGAAATTATCGATTCTATTAGAGCATTAGATGCTGACGTTATTTCTATCGAAACAAGTAGAAGTCACGGAGAATTAATCTCTGCATTTGAGACAGCAATCTACCCTCTAGGTATTGGTCTTGGAGTTTATGACATCCACTCTCCTCGTGTACCTACAAAAGAAGAAGTTCGTACTAATATCATACGTCCACTTCAAAAATTATCTACAGAACAATTCTGGATTAACCCTGACTGTGGTCTAAAAACACGTGCAGAAAAAGAAACAATCGAGGCACTAGAAGTTTTAGTTGAGGTAACAAAAGAAATCCGCTCTGAACTAAAAAAATAGTATTGGAGGGAGATGTATGAGAAACCTACTAGAGAGATTAGAAAATAATGTACTCGTAGCCGATGGGGCTATGGGTACAACTCTCTACAGTAATGGATTAGAAAGTTGTCATGAATATAACAATATTTCAAATCCTAGTGCTGTAGAAGAAATTCATAGAGCTTATATCGAAGCTGGAGCTGATATAATTCAGACTAATACCTATGCTGCCAAAAAAAGTGCCAATTAAAAAAACTTATGGATATGAAGATAAGTTTGAAGAAATTAATATTCGCGCAGCTGAAATCGCACGTTCTGCTGCAGGAGAAAAAAACATTTGTTCTAGGTACTATTGGGGGCTATAAGAGGGCTTCGTGAATGTGAGCTAACTTTAGAATCTATAGTTAATGAAACACTAGATCAAGTTAAGGTTCTTTTATCTACAAAAAAATTGATGGCTTATTATTTGAAACATATTATGATCAAGAAGAAATTCGTACTATTTTATCTGAAGCAAGAAAACTTACTGACTTACCTATAATTACTAATATTTCATTATTAGAAGCTGGTATTACTCAAAAATGGGGAAAAAAAGTAACTGATGCACTAAGTGCTCTTGTAAATTTAGGTGCAGATATTGTCGGTTTAAACTGCCATCTTGGACCTTATCATATGATAAAGAGCTTTAAACAAGTTCCTTTATTTGCTCAAAGCTATTTATCAGCATATCCTAATGCTAGTTTAATGCAACTTACTCAAACTATTAATGGAAATGAATATCGTTTTAGAAAAAATTCATCTTACTTTGAACAAAGTGCAAAAACTATTAGTAGAAGAAGGAGTAAGACTAATTGGTGGGTGTTGTGGAACTACACCAGAGCATATTCGCGCTATAAAAAAAGGAATAAAAGGTTTAAAAACCAGTAAAAAGAAAAAAACAATAACTCCTCTACCTGCTGAAGAAGAACTTATTCGTGTAGCGTCTAATAAACCTACTATAGTTGATAAAGTAAAAAAACAAGTTACAATAATAGCAGAATTAGATCCACCTAAGCATTTAAATATTGAGAAATTTATTGAAGCTGCTAAAAACTATTGATAAAAATATTGAAGCTATCACTTTAGCTGATAATTCATTAGCAAGTACTAGAATTTGTAATTTAACGGCTGCAGTTTTATTAAAAGAACATATAACTACGCCTACTCTATTACATCTAGCTTGTCGCGATCACAATCTTATTGGATTACAATCTCGACTAATGGGTCTTGATCTACTTGGTATTAACAATATTCTAGCAGTCACAGGTGATCCTAGCAACCTCGGGGATTTTCCAGGTGCAACAAGTGTTTTTGATGTTACAAGTTTTAAACTAATACCATTTATAAAACAACTTAATGAAGGACTTGGATATAATGGAGCATCACTTAAAAAGACTACTAACTTTACTGTCGCTGCAGCCTATAACCCTAATGTTCGCGATATAAGTAAAACAAAACGCTTAGTTGAGAAAAAAATCAAATCTGGAGCAGATTACTTTATCACTCAACCAGTATTCGAAGAAGAAAAAATTGTTAAATTATCAGAATTAGCTTCAAACTACCCTGATACTCCATTCTTTGTAGGAATAATGCCAATTACTAGTTATAATAACGCTATATTCTTACACAATGAAGTTCCAGGAATTAAATTATCAGAAGAATTTTTTTATCTAGATTGGAAGAAGTTAAAGATGACAAAGAACTTTGTCAAAAGATTGCTTTTAGATGAAAGTAAAAAAATTAATTGATGTTGCTTTTAAAAACACTTTAATGGAATTTACTTAATCACTCCATTTACTAGAGCAGATTTAACTGTTGAGTTAATCGATTATATTGAAACAGTTAAAAACTAAATAATTACAAACTTACCTCTTAAAATATAAAAAAAGAAGTTGTTACAAACAACTTCTTTTTATTATTATTTATTTCCATATTTTTTTCAAAAAAAGTTCGTCTAATGGTTTTGTACATTACTTTATTTAAATCTTCAATTAAAAAAATTGTAATTTTTTTGTTGAGCTTGTACAAATTCTAAGAATTTAGCATTCCCCATTAATTTTTTTGTTGTATTTCTTCAAATACTGTTAACTCTTCTTCTGAAGGCTCATTCCCTGCTTGAGCATCTTCCATTAATTCTTTTTGTTTTGATACGAATTCAGTATATAATGCATTAGCTTCTTCATCTGCATATAATCCTTCAGAAGCTGCTACTGATGCTTTATATTCTGCACTTTCTCTTAATGCTCTTTCAAATTCATTTGCTTTATCGTAGATGTTTGTCATAGTTTTAAACTCCTTATGTTTTGTTAGGTTCATTATAACATAATTTTTACCTTTTTTTGACAATTATATATATCCCCTAAATATGGAGAAAGACCCATCTTAAGATGAGCCAATATATTATGAAAAAAATATTATTAAAGTTATGTTCTAATAATTATTATACTTACAGAACTTTATATAAACTTAAAATTTTTAAAAATAAATTTTTTTCTTATTTAAAAAGGAGAAAGACTCATCTTACGATGAGCCAGTATATTATGAAAAAAATATTATTAAAAGTTTTGTTCTATACTATTATTATACTAAGCTTACTTTTAGTTGAACTTAATATTTTAAATAAACTTTATTTAAAAATTTTTCATTTTTCCGCAATTAAATAAGAATTTCTATATTTCTTAATACCACCATAACTTTTTTTATATCTATGTCCTATTTGTAATGATAAATCTTTTTTTATTTTGATCTACACCATTCATATAAAGTTTCCCAGCTTCATACATATCCACCATCTCATTAGGTACACTAGAAATAACAATACTTCCATTATTATCACTTTCTATTTGAGAAAACTTCACGCTATAGTCCCCTGCCGGTAAGTCATCAAAATACCAACGTAATGTATAGGTTTGAAGAGGTAGTTCCCAATATAATTCACGATATATAAATTCATGCTCTCTAACTACTTGATTAGTTTTCTTATCTATTATTTCTACTTTATATTTAGAATTATTTTTCTCATCATATGATGAAATATAGCCACGAATATAGTTAAAACTTCTTGTAGCTTTAAATGTTTGTTCTACTTCTGTATCTCTATTTACCCTTACGATACCATCTCTTAAATAATTATCAGTAGCATAAATACTAATACCATTAATAACACGTGAATCATAGTCTAAATTCATTGAGTAAGAAGGTCGTAAGAAACTATCACTTCCTATTTGAAGTGCAAAAACAACTCCAAAAGCTATAAATAGTTTTTTCTTATATTTGTCAAATATTGTTACTTCATATCGTTCTGCAAAAAAAGTATTAATCCTTTTTGCACCTAAAAATAAAGATAATAGGCATCCAAGCATAGACATATCTAGGTTTAGCTTCCCATATTAAATGGAACATAAATACCCCAAAAAAATAATTATTTGGAATAGGAAGCAAGACGTAATATATTCTTTTTCTGCGTTTATATATATAATAAACCATTCCAAATAGAATTGCTACATACATCATTTGAGAAATATAGACAATAAAACTATTATTACTTCCATAGAATAATTGCCATAAGAATCCATCTCCATCTCTTAATGCACGAGTACCATTTGTATAATTTATTGTACCGTCACTCCAATTCCCTCGAATCTTAAGTACTATCATTAGTAGGTTTAAGAAAAATTGGTCTGTGTGTCAAACGATTAAAGAATAAGCCTAAATCATCCGCTGCTTTATTTTTGACTAAGATAAGTATATTGGAAATCCTGCCAATTATAGCTACCACCTTGAATACTCATTCCCATCATAACCCAGTGAAGCATCGGGAATCTATATCCATCATCTTGTATAAATCCGTAGTGATCCCACAGCATACTAAAACCTTTACCAAAAAGCAATAAATGCTATACCGAACGTCACAAGTAATATAGCTAGATTCCTATACCACTTGAAAAAAATAGTAAATATATAATTAATGCTGGAATAATAATTATTATATTAGATCTTAGATTCCAACCAAATGCCACTATTATAGCTACTGCCATAATATGCTTAGTTCTAAAAATAAAACTTCCATCGGATGGAATAAGCACATATATAATAAGTGCTACTAATACCACCATTAAGCTATCTGAATAATAGAATAAGCTATACATTTGAAATGGGATATACACTAACATTAAACCTAAAATAATTGTTTGTTTTTGTTTACTAAGTAACTTCCCTGCAGTTTTATATGTTAAATACATAGTAAGTGAAGTAATAGCAAAACAAAATATGTGTAAAGCCCAAACTTCCGATAAATAAAGATAATTCGCTATACGATACAACCAATACAAAATAATCGTTGGATTAATATTATTAGGATAAACTAGGAAATATCTTTCGCCAGAAAATTTACCATAGTTTAACATATAGTGGGCTTCATTTTCTATTTCAGCTCCATCTGAAAAGTTTAATGTATCCATCGATAATATTATTGCTTGGAAAATTAAGTACAAAAACAACAATTATACGGTTATATTTCTTTAAACCTTGTTCTTCAGTTGCTAAAATCTTCTTTACTGCATAAATAAACAGGATAAATACCACTGGCACACCAAGTAAAAGTGCCAATGGATTTAATATACGCTCATAAACAAAAGGTGCTACATATGCCCATATTAATGCAACTGCAAATAATGAAATAAAAGCATATGAAAATACATTATGTAATATTCTCCTCATAACTACTGTCTATCCTTTCTATTTAAGTTATTAGCAAATAAAATTGGTGACATAGCTATCATTGCTCTATTCATAAAAGTATCACTAGCAAAGTAATCTTTTTTAGATTTAATTAATTCTATTAATTCTGTTTCATCTTCTATATTATTACTTATTCTTAGCACATCGAAAAGTAAATAACCACATAATAGATTTAGTGAGGTTTCATATTTTTTTGCCAACTTTAAACTCTTCTATTTTTTCAGTTGCAGTCATTATTCGACGAACTGATGCATCTATCATTGCTTGGTTTCGCACAGTTTTATCATCACTAAGCTCTTTATATCCCATTCTTGCTCTTTGACACACTTTTGTAGCTTGATCAAAAAGCTTTTTAATTTAAAAATATAAATTTTTCTAAAGAAAGCATGTCTTCTTGAAATCTTAAATTATATACATCTAAGAATTTTTTTTCTTAAATAAACATGACGTTAGATTGTAATCTAAATCACTTTTTAAATCGTGTTATTTCTTCTTCTAAGTACTCTATTCCATTGACTACTTTCTCTTGTAAAAAGCAAGTATACCCCTCACGAGTGAGTATTGATATATCTAAGTTTTTTTCTTCAGCAAATGAATATAAACTTTCTAGATAGTTACTTCTTAATCTTACATTTTCTTCAACAAAAAAACAATATAGTCACCCTTAGCAAATTCTAATGCACAATTCTTTTGCTGATGAGTTAGACCCCAATTGTTTTTTTAATATAGTTAATTTTTCTATTATCATTAATTGCAACAAATTCTTCAATTTCAAATGTTGATGAGTCATCAACAATAATAATTTCAAAAATCCATAAAAGTTTGTTTAAATAAATCCTTAAGAATTTTTACTTAAGCGATCAAGATTTCTAAATGCCGCTAATACGACTGTAATTTTTGTTTTTACTTGTTGTTTTAATTTTTTTTATTAAAATTTCATTCCCCAAAAAGCATAGTATCTAAAAAAATATGTCTTTGGTTCTGTCTAATGTTTTTTTGCCATAATTTTTTTCCTCTATATATTATAAGGTTTATATTTTTAATAATTATAACATAAATTTTTTTAAATTTCATTTATCAACAAAAAAACTATCTTGAAAGAATAAGTTTATTTTTACTCTTTTAAGATAGTTTTATTAATTATATATTCCCATATATATTTTATTTTAATATTATAAAAATAGCTTAGATCTTTCTCTTTCTCTACTTAATTTAGCAGAACGTGCTTTTAAGCTAACTAAAATAGCTCCACCTACTAAAGTAATAACAAGATATGTTAATAATATCTTCATATCACGATTAACGGCAGGTATATAAACTCCACCCACTGCTTCTCTAAGTAAACTTATCGAATAAGTAAATGGAACTTTAGGATATAGTGCTTGGAAGAAACTTGAAGTCATCTGGATTGGGAATGTTCCTCCTGAACTACCAATTTGAAGCACTAATAAGATAATACATACTGCTTTACCAACATTTCCTAATAAGCATACCGTCGTATATATAATTGCTGAGAATAATAATGAAATCAGCAGTGCATATATCACAAATCTATATGGTGAATTCGCCTGAGTTCCTAGTAAATACATATCCCCCAGAGTTATTATTAATGTTTGTAGTAACGAAATTATCATAAACAATAAACCTCGTCCAAAATACTTTTGATATGGTTTATATTTATTTTCTTCATCCTCTACTTTAGTTGTAAGTAAAGAAGACATTAATAATGCACCTACCCAAATAGATAGCACAGTATAAAATGGAGTCATCGCTGAACCATAGTTTTTAATATGGTATAACTGATTTTCTTTAAGCTGTACTGGATTTGCAAAAAATTCTGCTTGTTGTTTATAGTCAACTTTTAATAAATTAAATAGTGCATTAGTATCAATTTCGCCATCAGCCTTATTTACAATACCGGTTAGTTTCTGTACTTTCTCTTTAATTTCTGGCATCTCACCTTGTAGTTTTAGTAATTTCCCTTGAACTGTTTGAATCTTAACCTCTGCTTCACTAATTTTTGTGTTTATTGTTGGTATTTGAGCTTGGGCTCGCGATATAACACTACTTACATTTCTTATTTTTGTATCAGCATTAGTAAGAACTCGTTTTATAAGTGGCGCTACTTCTGTGTTAAGTTTTTTCTTGAAATCAATTGAATTATAATTAACTCTTTTGGCTGTTGTTAAGAAATCAGTTTTTACTTTAGCTGAAATTGCATCATAATTATCAACATTACTATATATTTTTTTATTTAATGAACGCAACTTATTTATGTCGCTTTCCATTGTATTTATCTTCGTCAACTGTTTTTGGAAAAGATTTTGATCTGATAACGAATTAAGATATTCAAAAAAATATCTTTTGCTATATCTAACCTTTTTTCTGCAGCTTCAAGCCTACTATCTAATGCTTTCATTTTGGCTTTTGTCTCTTCAGGATTAGTTGGTTTCTTTTGAATTAACTCCGCTACTTTAACCACTTCTCCCGATATTTCTATTACTTTATCTAATTGAGTATTAATATTTTTTTAAGCATAATTTCATTAAAAATTCTTAATATTTTTTTAATAGTAACATTTGTTTTATTAGCAAGCATTATACTATTAGTAGCTGCTCTATCTATTTCTGGTAAAGTTCCCTGTATAGTATTTAAAACATTATACCCTCGATCTACTTTACCAATCAGTTCATTTAGTGAATTTTCATAATGACTAAAGTTATCATTTAAATTATTAATTTTTTCTTTAACTTGTTCTATAGCCGGAAGGTTTTCCTCAAATTTAACTCCTGCTTCATGTAATTTTTTTCAAAAAAATAACCCCATTTGCAACTTCTACAAAGTTTTTCCCAATCGTATTAGCTAAGGCTGATGCACCACTATTAGTGATTTTTGGACTAATAGCATTTATCTTCTCATTAACTGTATATTCAATTGTAGCCTTTTTAAGTTCTCCTCGTGTTATAGATGTTATATCCGAACTAAAGCTCTTAGGAATTACAATACTCGCATAAAAATCTCCAATTTTAACACCATTTTCTGCTTGTTGTTTTGATGAAACAAATTGCCAATCTAAATTTTTATTGCCTTTTAAATTAGTTATAAGGCTTTCACCTAAATTAACATTTTTTCCCTCTACAGTTGCACCTTCATCTTCTGAAATAACAGCAACCTTTATATTATTCGTATGACTATATGGGTCCCACGATGATAGTATATTAGGCCAAGCATACATGGAAGGTAAAAAAATCAATCCTATAATTATTATCCATGTGTTTACTTTACGAAAAATTTCCTTAATATCACTTTTGAAAATTTCAAAAATTTGTTTCAAAGTCAAGACTCCTCTCTTTAAATAAAAACGAAAAAAATTAGGGATATTACATATCCCTAATTTTTTTATTATATAGAATTTTATCAAAAAAAGTATTTCTTAGTCAAGATATAAAACAACATTATCAATTGTTGATTTTTTTATATCTATTATACGTTGGTTACTACTCCCTCTAAATCTCAAGCTTAAATCTTTTAAAAATATCATAAATGGTCCGTCTACCAATACATCACAAAGATCTAATAACTTCTTTTTATCTTCACTGCTTCTAAGAAGTTGTTCATATGTATACCCACTATAAACCCAAATATCTTTTTTTATCTCCAAACTCTTTTTCTAACTCGCTCTACCAACTGTATAGCAACTTGTGTATTTAAAAAAGGTTCTCCTCCCAAAAGAGTTAATCCTTGAACGTAAGAATTTCCTAAATCTTCTATGATTTTGTCTTCAAGTTCCATTGTATAAGGACTTCCTGCATTGAAATTTTGAATACTTTCATTAAAACACTCTTTACAAGCAAATAAGCATCCACTTAGATATATTGAACACCTTACCCCTTCCCCATCTACAAATTGAAACGGCTTATAATCTGCATATTTCATTTTCGAAAAAGTACTTGAAAGCCATGTTTCTTGAGGATCTTTAAAAGTTTTCATCTTGCAATTATGTTGTATATTATTATCTTTATTATTACTATACTCCGAATTATCAATTGTACTAATAATTGTCCTTAATTTTTTTCTTCTCTCGACACTTCCCTCACCTCTATTATTAATAATATCATTTTTAAAAATTTATTTACAATTTGTATTTATAATATATAGAAAAAAATAATTTATATAAATATTTATTTTATATTTAAATTATTTTAAAAAAATATCATATAATATATATTATTTAATAGTAATATGAAGAGAGGTTTATCAAATGAAAGTTTTAATAACAGGTTTTTGATAGTTTTGGAAATGAAACCATCAACCCTTCTAATCTAGCAGTAAATTCCCTACCAGACAGTATAGGTGATATAATTATAAAAAAAGTTACAATACCTACTATTTTTCAAGAAAAAGCTCTGAGGTTTTGGAAAAAGTATATAGCAGAGTTTTCACCAAATATCGTTATTTGTGTTGGTCAAGCTGGTGGTAGGGATAAAATTACTGTTGAGCGTGTAGCTATTAATATTGATGATGCAAGAATTCCAGATAATGATAATAACTCACCTATTGATGAAAAAAATACGTCAAGATGGAGAAAAATGCATATTTTTTTCATCTCTTCCTATAAAAAGCAATAGTTGAAACACTAATTAATAATAATATTCCTGCAGCAATTTCCAATACGGCAGGTACATTTGTTTGTAATCATATTATGTATGAAAGTTTATATTTAGCTAATACTAAATACACTGATATAGAAACAGGCTTTTATTCATATACCTTTTTATTAAAGAGCAAATTAAAGATAAACCGAATACTCCTTTTTATGGACCTGGAAATTATTATCTCAGCATTAAAAATATATTATTGTTACATCTACTGAATACTATAAAAAAAGAATGATAGAAGGATTACTGGTGGAAAGGAACACTAAATTACAGAAAATATAAAGGAGCTTATTTTTAAAAAAATTTGCTCTTTTTTTATTGACACAATAATATACTAGGTATACAATATATATGGTATATTAATTTAGGAGAAAAAAATATATGTTAGAAGATTCATTAGGTCACAAACTTATAACAATACTAGAAGTAATGAGAAACTACACAAAAGAACCATTAGCCAAGCTTGGCATAACACACGGTCATTTCATTACATTATTATATATTTCAGAAAATGAAGGCGTAACTCAGGCGCAACTTTCAGAAATTCATAGAAAAGATCGTAATATAGTTAGTAGAAACATAGATGTATTAGAAGAAAAAAAGGTTTTTGTAATAAGAAAAACGCGGAATTGTAGATAGACGCTCTTTTTCAATACACTTAACTGACTTAGGTCATTCTGTAATTTCTACACATAAAAAAATTTAATAAAAAGAAAGTGAACAAGAGGCGTTAAGCAATCTATCAAAAAGATGAAATAGCTATATTCTATTCACTTTTTAACCAAAAATCGCTTAATTACTTTGGAGGAAAAACTTTATGAATGAATCAACGGCACAAAAATCCACTTGGAACAAAAATCCATAAAGAAATTACTTATCTCACTTGCATGGCCTGCTATTACAGCTAATATCGTTAATGCACTTTATAGCATTGTTGACCAGATATTCATTGGCCAAGGTGTTGGATATTTAGGAAATGCAGCAACAAATATCGCTTTCCTATTACTACTATATGTCTTGCTATTGGTCTTACAATTGGTATAGGAGCTGCTGCAAATTTCAATTTAGAACTAGGACGAGGTAATCCAGAAAAAAAGCTAAATCTGTTGTTGGAACATCTGTAAGTTCTCTATTCCTAATTGGAATTATCTTGACAATACTAGTTCAAATATTTTTTTAGAGCCACTTATGTATGCATTCGGATCAACCGATGAAATATTAGAATACGCAAAAACTTTTGCAGGAATAACTTCACTAGGTATTCCATTTTTTTATTAATTTCTATTAGTACTAACCCAATTGTTCGTTCTGACAATAGTCCAAAATATTCGATGTTCGGAATAGTTTTTGGAGCAGTGTTAAATATGATTTTAAATCCGATATTTATTTTTGGTTTCAAATGGGGAATTGCTGGTTCAGCATGGGCAACAGTAATAAGTCAATTTTTATCTGCTGTTATTTTATTATTCTACTTCTCTAGATTTAAAAGTGTAAAATTTAAAAAAGAAGATTTTATACCTAAATTCTCACTTTTAAAAATAGCAGTATCTCTTGGAATGACGTCGTTTGTATTCCAGGGTTCAAATATGATTATTCAAGTAGTAACAAACAATTTACTTAATATACATGGTTCAGAAACTGTGTATGGAAATGACATTCCTATAGCTGTAGCTGGAATCGTTGCCAAAGTTAACATAATATTTATTTCAATAATTATAGGGGCTTGTACAAGGAGCTCAACCTATTTTTTTGGTTTTTAACTACGGTGCTAAAAAAATATGAACGTGTGCATGAAACTATGCGTTACATGATGAAATATGCAATAATTATATCTGTAATATTCTTTATAATATTTGAAGCATTCCCTAAACAAATCGTTTCAGTATTTGGTAAAGGTAATGAGCTATACTTTGAATTTGCAGTTAAATACATGAGATTCTTCTTACTATTTACCTTTATTAACGGTATTCAAATCTCAAGTTCAACATTCTTTGCAGCAATTGGAAAACCAAAAATTGGTGTTACAATAGCCTTAGCAAAACAAATAGTAATACTATTACCAATGTTACTTGTTTTATCTCATATTTTTGGATTGAATGGAATAATTTATGCTACACCTATAACTGATATTTGTGCATTCTCAGTTTCATTATTCTTCTTGACTAGAGAATTTAGAAATATGCCAAAAAAATAATATAACTGAATAAAATAAAAAAATCTTATGACACAAAAGGTCATAAGATTTTTTATTATCTTTTTGCTACATATTTTAATTCATCCTTATGCTTAGCTAAAAAGTCATCCATTTCTTTATCTGGAATTTGACGTAGATATAGATTAGCTCTTATTGTTTCATCTTCTTCTCGACAAGTTGATAATACTACATACTTGTCATCTCCTCTTAATTCAACATTATTATTTTTTTAGTTTTAGCATCTTTTTTTAACATCAGTTAATTGTTTTTAAGAAATCTTCATCATTTTCAAAATCTATACGATAAAATGATGTTGTTTCAGGTACAATAGTTAAAAATGCCGCTTCATAGTAATATTTTCTCTCAGGAGTTTCGATTACAACATATTTGTGGCTATCCATATACTCTTGTTTATCATAGTAGTTTACATCATTAAACATACGATGGTCATTTAATTTACTTCCACGTGCATGTCCAAATAGCCATGTTAATCTATCTTTAAAATCTTTTTTATTGTCCATATCCATAAATACAGTACCTAAAAAAATGGAACATTTCCACCTTCAAAAGTCTTATTTAGATATGTTTCATTATCATTAGTTTGAACAACTGGTTCATCTAAATCAGTACCCGGAGCATAAATATACCCAACTACTTCCTTATTAGTTTTCGATAAATCTGAAAAACGTTTTGATAAATAATCTTTTTCTTCTTGACTTACTTTATATGTAACTTCAGTAGAATTTTGAGTAGTACTTGTTTTACTACCACAACCAGATACAAACACCACAGAAGTTACTAATGCTATAGCTAAAAGCAAGACAGAAAAAATCTTTTTAAAATTAAATATTTTTTTCATTAAATTATTTCCTCTATATTATTATTAATTGTATTTTTGTTTTACTACTACCGCTGTTCCTGTAGCTGTAACTAAAAACATATTGTCACCATCGCTTCCTAGAGCATCAAAATCAATTCTAACTCCGATAACAGCATTAGCGCCCATCTCCTCTGCACGAGCTTCTAACTGTTTTAAAGCTTCAGCTCTTGCTTGGATAATTTCATCTTCGTACCCTTTGATTCTTCCACCAAAAAGGTTTCGAATACCTGCTCCAATATCTTTAACAACATTAATTCCCGCTACTACTTCTCCAGTAGCAAGACCTCTATATTCTACAGTTTCCATTCCTGGTACATCTTGTATTGTTGTTATAATCATAATTTTATACTCCTTGATTAATATTAATCTACTAGTATATCTACTACCTCGTCTAAAGTAGCTCCTAAGAAGTATGAGTTAATATCAACTTGTTCTAACACTTTCTTAATATCATCTTTTTGATATTTTACTCCAACTAATTTCTTAGCTATATCTTCTACATCCATAACTCCAAAGAAGTCTCCATAGAATTTAATGCTAGAAATTACACCATGTTCCACCAAGATATTAGCTTCAATTTTACCTGTTTTAAGTCTTCTATTACGTTTAATATTAAAGTCTGGGTTTTTACCATATACCCAATCCCAAGAATTATTTCTTTCTTCTTGGATTGCTAAAATAGCCTCTTCATCTTCTTTTGTAGCTACAAAATCAGTCATTTCGTATTTTTCACTCATATATTTTTTAAGTGCTGCTACGAAGTCAAGAACTGTCATATCTTGGTTTGGTAAATGTTCTTTAATATTAGTTACACGTGAACGAACTGATTTAATACCTTTTGATTCAATTTTGTCTTTAGATACTTTTAACGCATCTGCAAGAACTGTTGTATCAACATCAAACATTAAACAACCGTGGTGCATAATTCTTCCAGAACGAACGTATTGAGCATTACCACAGAATTTTCTTCCATCAATTTCTAAGTCATTACGACCTGTAAATTCTGCTTTAACACCTAGAGAAGCTAATGCATCAATTACTGGTTGAGAGAATGATTTAAAGTCGAATTCTTCTCCGCTTCTACCATTTGAAATGATAGTATAGTTTAAGTTGTTTAAATCATGATAAACTGCTCCTCCTCCACTTACACGGCGAACAATTTTTATTCCGTTATCATCACAGAATTTTTGGTTAACTTCTTCTCTTGTATTTTGGTTTTTACCAACAACGATACATGGTTCGTTAATCCATAACATAAAAACATCATCTTTTTTTGCTAATTCATTAAAAGCATATAACTCCAATGCAGTATTATAGCGTGGGTCATTACTTTTTGATTCAATATATATCATATTAATCTCCTTAATTAATAAACTTATTTCTTAATATATATATTATAATACAAAATTCAATTTTTCTAAACAAAAAAACACAGAAAATAAAATTTTTAAACCTATTCAAACAAACTTTTACAAATATATGGTATAATTAAGAGAAAAACAAAATTTTACATTGAAGGAGTTTACTCACTTATGTCAAAAAAATTATTTTAACTGGAGATAGACCTACAGGGAAAAACTACATTTAGGACACTATGTTGGTTCTTTAAAAAAATCGTGTAGCTCTACAAAAATGAAGAAGATACAGAAATATTCGTTATGATTGCCGATCAACAAGCACTTACTGATAACGCTGATAACCCTGGTAAAGTTATAGAAAATATTACAGAAGTAGCACTTGATTATCTTGCTGTTGGGCTTGATCCATCAAGAACTACTATATTTATTCAATCACAAATACCACAATTAGCAGAATTAAATATGTATTATCTAAACTTAGTAACAGTTTCTAGACTACACCGTAATCCTACGGTAAAACAAGAAATCAATGATAAAAAATTTGGAGAAAGTATCCCTGCAGGATTTTTCACTTATCCTGTCAGCCAAGCAGCAGATATTACAGCTTTTAAAGCTACACACGTACCTGTTGGTGAAGACCAAAAACCAATGCTTGAACAAACACGTGAAATAGTACGTGACTTTAATAGAATTTATAATAAAGATGTTCTTGTCTTACCAGAAATCATTCTTCCTCCTAAAGATCATGCTCGTCTAGTTGGTATAGATGGAAAAGGAAAAATGAGTAAGAGTCTTAATAATGGTATTTACTTAGGAGATAGCGAAAAAGATATCAAAGATAAAGTAATGAAAATGTACACTGACCCTAACCACATTCGTGTAGAAGATCCAGGACAAGTAGAAGGAAATGTAGTATTTAAATACCTAGATATTTTCGATCCACGTACTGATGCAGTAGCTGAACTAAAAGAACACTATTCACGTGGTGGTCTTGGGGATGTTAAACTAAAAAAACGTCTAAACGAAGTTATGCAAGAGTTCCTTCGCCCAATTAGAGAACGTCGTGAAGAATTTGCGAAAGATAAAGCAGAAGTTTATAATATGCTTAAAGCAGGAAGTGAAAAAGCAGAAAGCGTAGCTGCTTCTACTCTAGATGAAGTAAAAGATGCTATGGGTATCAATTATTTTAAGAAATAAAAAATTTAATAACCATTTTTTAGAAGTGTATTTCTTCTAAATTACTAATTAGAGCGACTAAGCAATATTGTTAAAATTATTTGTAAGTCGCTCTCTTATCTGTAAAAACTTTATAAGGAGGCTTTTATGGCTAAAAAGAAAAAAACAACAAATTTCACTATTTACAATTGTTTCTATTATATTAATTATTGTAGCTGCTTTTTGCAATTACATATTACACTACTAATAAATCATCAAGTAAAAACAACATTTTCTAATGTTTCATCTATTCCACAAGATGTACTAAACTCATTATCTGCACCAAGCGAGAGTGAAGCATCTGATAGCAATCAATATAAAGTATTAAATAATAACACACCCTATTTTTACTAAAGATGATTTATCTACAAAATCTTACGAAAGCTATAGTGATTTAGATAGTTTTAAAAACGTGTAGGTCAAGCAAATGCTATTATAGGGACAGATCTTATGCCTAATGAAAAAAACGTTCTGAAATCTTTCATGTTCGCCCTAGCGGATGGCAAAGCAATAAAGGAACTCACGTATATGATCGTTCGCACTTAATAGCATTCCAACTAGCAGGTGAAAATGATAATGAGAAAAAAATCTTATGACTGGTACAAGATTTATGAATCTAAATATGATTCCTTTTTGAAAAATCAAGTTGCCGATTATGTGAAAAAAAGACAAATAAACATGTTCGTTACAGAGTTACACCAGTATTTAAAGATAAAGACCTTGTAGCTCAAGGAGTTATTATGGAAGCTATGTCTGTTGAAGATAATGGAGCAAGTGTTAAATACAATGTATTTATATACAACTACCAAAAAGGTGTTACAATCGATTATAAAACTGGAAAATATACAGTAAAATAAAAAAATAGACCTCAAGGTTAATATAACCCTGAGGTCCTTTTATTTATAAGTTATTTTGTTGAAGCTCCTTCAACTTCCCCAATAGCTGCTTTAGCTGCAGCAATTCGAGCAATTATTACTCGGTATGGAGAACATGATACATATCCTAGTCCTAACTTAGAACATAATAGGATAGATTTTTCATCTCCTCCGTGTTCACCACAAATTCCTAGTTTAATTCCAGGTTTTACTGCTCTTGCTTTATCAACTGCGATATGCATTAACTCCAATACTCCACTTTCATCTAAGTGTACGAATGGATCAGATTCTAAGATATTTTTCTTTTTATAAATATCAATGAATTTTTCTGCATCATCACGTGAATATCCGAAAGTTAATTGAGTTAAGTCATTTGTACCAAAGCTGAAGAAGTCAGCATGTTTAGCTATTCTATCAGCTATTATACAAGCTCTAGGAATCTCTATCATTGTTCCTACTTTGTAGTTGAATTCGGCATTATATAGGTGGATTTCTCTTTCTACTAAGTCAACAATTTGTTCTCTTAGTACTGATAACTCATTTTCAAGTCCAACAAGAGGAATCATGATTTCAACATTTACTACTATACCTTCTTTTCTAGCTCTTATTGCAGCTGAGCTAATAGCTTTAGCTTGCATTAAGTAGATTTCAGGATATGTAACACCTAAACGACAACCGCGGTGTCCCATCATTGGGTTGAATTCTGCAATACTAGTAATTTTTTTGCTTTTTAATTGTTCTACAGTTACACCTATTTCTTCGGCAATAATAGCTATAGTTTTATCATCTCTTGGTAGGAATTCATGTAGAGGCGGATCTAATAATCTTATATTAACAGATTTTCCTTCTGCTGCTTTGAAGATTTTGTAGAAATCATCACTTTGAATAGGCTGTAATCTTTCTAAGAATTTAACCCTTTCCTTTGTATCCGCAGCTAAAATCATTTTTCTTACAAGACTAATTCTATCTTCTTCGAAGAACATATGCTCTGTTCTACATAATCCTATTCCCTCTGCTCCGAAATCAAATGCTACTTTAGCATCAATTTCATTATCAGCATTCGCAAATACTTTCATTTCTCTAATTTCATCTGCCCAAGATAATAATTTCTTGAATCTATCACTGAACTGTGCGTCTACTTTATTAACTTCGCCTAAGTATACTTTTACCACTACTTCCATCTACAGAAATAGTATCACCTTCTCTAAGTACTACGTCAGATACTTTTTAATGTTTTTTTCTTTGTAATCAATTATCATGTTTTGACAACCACATACACAACATTTACCCATACCACGAGCTACTACTGCTGCGTGAGAAGTCATACCACCACGTAATGTAACAATACCTTGAGAACTTACCATTCCTTCAATATCTTCCGGAGAAGTTTCTTCTCTAACTAGTACTACTGGATGTGACTTAGCCGCTTCTACAGCCTCTTGTGCAGTAAAGTAAATTTTACCTACTGCAGCACCAGGAGAAGCTGCTAACCCTTGTGTTAATTGTTTTGCTTCTTTTAACGATTTTTCTTCAAATGTAGCGTGTAAAAGTTTATTAATTTCTTCAGTACCAATTCTTAAAAATAGCTTCTTCTTTAGTAATTATTCCCTCTTCTACTAATGAAACAGCTACTTCTACTACTGCATTCGGTGTTCTCTTAGCATTACGAGTTTGAAGTATATATAATTTTCCATCTTCTATAGTAAACTCAATATCTTGCATATCTTTATAGTGATGTTCTAATTTTTTAGAAATTTCCACAAACTCTTTATATAAGTGCGGCATATCTTCTTCTAATACACTTATATTTTTTGGTGTTCTTATACCTGCTACTACATCTTCACCTTGTGCATTAATTAAGTACTCTCCGAATAACTTATCTTCACCAGTTACAGGGTTTCTACTGAATGAAACACCTGTACCACAGTTATCTCCCATATTCCCGAATACCATTGCTTGAATGTTTACTGCTGTACCTAATTTGTCACTAATATTGTGTAGTCTTCTATATACTTTTGCACGGTTATTATTCCATGATTTGAATACAGCTTCTACAGCTAACATAAGTTGTTCTTTTACGCTCATTGGGAATTCACGACCAACTTCTTTTCTATAGATAGCTTTAAATTCTTCAACAACTTTGAATAAATCTTTTTCATTCATATCGCTGTCTTGAGCATATCCATTAGCTTCTTTTACTCTAGTTAGAACTTCCTCAAATTTATATTTTTTTCAACATTCATTACAACATCAGAAAAACATTTGAATAAAACGACGATAGCTATCATATGCAAAAACGATAGTTGTTATTTTTTTCTTAGCTAATACTATAGTAGTTTCATCATTCAATCCTAAGTTTAAAACAGTATCCATCATACCTGGCATTGAATAAACAGCACCACTACGTACTGATACTAAAAGTGGATTTTCTAAACTACCAAGTTTTTTACCCATTGTTTTTTCAAGTATTTCTAATTGTTCATTTATCTGTTTTAAAAATTTCAGGTTTAATTCTTTTCACCATTTTTCATAGTAACTGTTACAGCTTTCAGTTGTAATGGTAAAAACCAGGAGGAACATTAATACCTAAACTTTGCATTTCTGCTAGGTTTGCTCCTTTCCCTCCTAATAAAGATCTCATATCTTTATTACCTTCACTAAAATTATAAACATATTTTTTTGACATTTTTCTTCCCCCATTAATTTTTAATTTTTTTCGTCTTTTTATAATATATAATTTGTTTAAACCTCTAAACCGCGTTCCCTCATTATATTAATAATAATTTCAGCAGTTTCTTCTATTGCCTTATTCTGTACATCTATTACAGGGCAACCAATTTTTTCCATAATCTCCAAAGCATACTCTAACTCCTCAAAAATTTGAAGTTCGTCAGTATAATCTGTCCCTTGATCAACACCAAGTGTTCTAAGTCTTTGCTCCCTTAATTTGTTAAGTTGTTCAACAGAGTTCGTTAAACCAATAATTTTTCTTTTTACTTCATATAGTTGTTCAGGTAAAATTAAATCTTGTACAATTGGTACATTCATTACCTTAATATTTCTATTAGCTAAGTATAAACTTAGTGGTGTCTTTGATGTTCTTGATACTCCTAGAATTACTACATCAGCTTCTTTTAAGCCGTTAATATCTTTCCCATCATCATATTTAACAGCAAATTCTATAGCATCAACACGTTTGAAGTATTCAGCTCCCATTTTTCTTATTAATCCAGGGTTATTTTCTGGTTTAACTTCTAATTTCTCTTCAAAAACATTTAACATTCCACTAAGTAAATCAATTACTTTTACCCCTTTTTCTTCAGCAATTCTCTTAGTGTACTCAGCTAACTCCCTATCTACTAATGTTTGTACAATTACATCATCTTTTTTTCTATATTATCAATTATAGATTCAATTCTATCTTTTGTACTAACATTAGAATTTTTTTAAAAATCTTATATCTCGCATCCGAATAAGAAAAACTGTACTAAAGCTGCATTTACAACATCTTTTGCAGTATTTCCTATCGAATCGGATATTATATGTACAGTTAACATCCTATCCCTCCAGTATCTCTAATAATAATTTGATTAATGTAGTTTTTAGAAATTTTTTTCCTACAATCACTCTTCCACCAGCCTCTTCCCTTACAACTGGTAAACAGTCAATTTCGTGTAAAAATAATTTTTTTCTAAGTGCATCACTTACTAGGTCATCTTCATGAATATAAATCACATTGGGAACTCTTGTCATAGCAAGCGCTATAGGTAAAAGTATCCGCATCTGCATTTCTTGATAATTTTAACATGTCTTTTTCTTGAAGTAACTCCTACTAAGTGGCCATCTTCATTAACAATGAAAAATCGTGCCTACATCATATATAAATAACTTAGATAATACATCTGCATAGTTTGCTGTACTTTTTGCAGTAATTGCAATCCCCATTACTTCTTTTTACTAATTTACTTTTTAATTTCTTCCTTTTTTTCTCCCGGTGAAAAAGTCATAATTGTAATAGTATCCCACATTTGGTTTAGCTTCTAGTACTTCTAGCATTCCCAAAACAGCCAAATCATTTCTTAATGTAGATTTCCTAAAGAAAGCTTCTCTGCAATTTCATCACTAGTAATTGGTTCAAAAACTTTTTACTATTTCAATTATAGCCTTATGTCTATCAGTAAGTTTCATTGTTCCTCCTTTTTTTATTGTTTTTACATATATCATTATACAATATCTTACACATCAATTCAACACTATTTTTTTAATTAATGTGTAATAATTAACCCTGGAATAACCTAAATTAATTATCATTTTTTTAACAATTATTATATCTTTTACAAATAATTTTTTTATATTTTTAAAACTATAAATAAATCGATTTCTTAAATGCTATTATTATCTTTTTAATGAAAAATTATGTAACAAATATTTTTACAAAAATTTTTTTATTTTATTCAAATTAATAGGGATATATGATATAATATAAAAAAACGTAATGAGGTGAAAAAATATGTCAAAATTATCTAAACTCCTTGTAATTGGTAGTGGTGTAGCTGTAGCAAATTTCTACACAAAAAATCCTAAAAAAGTAGATGAGCACGCTAATTATGTTAAGAAAAAAGCAAAAGATTATTACGGTTATACTCGTTGTATGATTAGATATACTAAGAAGAATGGTGTAGAAGAAGCTGTTAATTACATGTATAATGACTTTAAAAATGTAGTTAAACGTACTAAAAACAGCCTAGAAAGCACTTATGAAAATGCAGTAGATTATGGAAAAGAACTTTCAAGCAATGTTGCTGAAATAAAAGAACATGCAGCTGATGTTAAATCTTACTCTAAAGAATTTAAAGAAAATATCACTACAGCTCGTGCTGCTGGTGACGAACTTAAACCAGTAATCAATAACTATAAAGAACAAGTTCAATCAACACTAAGTGCTATAAAAATATCAAGTAGCAAATATTAAAAAGAATGTTGAAGATGATAAAGTACAAGAAAAAAAGTAGAAGAATTCAAAAAAATGAAACTACTGAAAAAAACTTAACTCTGTTAATGAAAAAAACTAAAAAAACTGAAGTTCTTAATAAAGAAAAAAACAGTAGAAGAAAAAAAGATAAAGAAGAGAACAAAAACAGAGGAATAATAAAATTAGATACTACTCGTCAAAGACAGGGAAGCAGTAAAAGATTACTGTATCTATAATATTGTAATAATTATTCTAGTTACTTTCTTTTTTTACTAAAAGATAAAAAAAGACAACCAAGATTAGTTTTTCTTGGTTGTCTTTTTACATTTAGGCCATTGATTTTCTCTTTTTTTCTTTCACACTTCGTTCACTAATTCGGTAAGCGTCATCTGATAAGCCATGATATTTTTTTCTTCTGTTATATTATTTTTGCATATATTACCTCTATACTAGACTCATTTATATTATTTTTTTATTCTCTATCAGATTAATATCTCCTTCGTTTGTAAAACTTAACTCCACTTCTCCCATTTCCCTCCACGAAGTAAAGTACAAATTTATTTTTGTCGTTTATAACTACATCATACCTCCAACTTCCCGTAGAATCATTTTTGTACTTTACAAACTCAATTTTTTTCTTATTTCTTCATTATTTTTGCAACTCTACTTTTTCTTTTTATATATTCTACTATTCTATCTTCATCTTTTCTTATTTTTCCCTTTATCTTCACTAGTACCAACAAAAAGCATACACTATTATTATTATTATTATTATAAATGCTAACATTGCTCTTGTTATTATTGCTTTCATATCTTTCATTTTTTTAACTCCATTTAATTACACTTTTTCATTTATTATAGCATACATATAGGTAAAAAAATAGAGTCATTATACTCTTTTTATTTGTTTATTAAGTTTTACAAAAATCTCTATTTGTTTTGTATCTACTTCCCCATTACTATCTACTGGAGCTACCTCCATTACCTGCATTCCATTATCTTTGTTGTTTTTCTACGGCTAGGACTTTGAATTTATCATTTCCCACTAATTTATCTTTTAGTTATGCTATTATTTTCTCCAATCTTATATGCATCTAAAGCAAGATCTTTTATTCAATTTATCTGCAATCATTTTTTTATCTCCTAATTATATTCTATTTCAATTTTTGACATATCTGTTTTCATAACTTTATCTTTAACTCTTTTCATTTCATCAGGATTAGATACAGATGTTCGTATCTCACTCCCTAATCGGTCTTCTGACAAGATTATTTTATAATTAGAATTTACTTCTACCTCTACAAACCACGCTCCACTTGATCTGTTTTTTTTAAACTCAATAATTTTAATTTTTTTTATTTCATCACCATTTTTCAATTCATAGTTTTCTAATACGTATTCAACCATTCTATCTTGGTCTTTTCTTATTTTCCCTTTATCTTTGCTAGTACCAACAAAAGCATATACTATTATTATCACTATAAATGCTACAAATGCTAACATTGCTCTTGTTATTATTACTTTCATATCTTTCATTTTTTCAACCTCCTTTAATTACACTTTTTCATTTATTATAGCATACATACAGGTAAAAAAAATAGAGTCATTATACTCTTTTTATTTGGTTATTAAGTTTTTTTATCCTACCTTACTGTCTATAAGTCTTACTCTACTACTTCGTTATGTCTATATTAATATAACAACATAAAAAGACAGCCAAGATTATTTTCTTGACTGTCTTTTATTTTTTTATAGATTATCTAATGCTGCAATACGCTCTTTTACACTATCGTATTGTTCTTGATATGTAGCTTGTTTTTCTTTTTCTTTAGCAACAACAGCTTCCGGTGCTGAACCTACAAACTTCTCATTAGAAAGTTTTTTATTAACACGATCTAATTCTTGTTGTAGTTTATCTAATTCTTTACCTAGACGCTCTTTTTCTTTATCTACATCTATTAAATCACTTAATGATACATAGATTTCTGCTCCTGGTAAGATTCTACTTATGTCTGTTTCATTAGCTTCAACTTCACGTTCTATAATAAGTTCGCTAGGACGAGCAAATTTCTCTAGGTATGCACTACCACTTAGAAGTACATCTTTTACGCTATCTTGAGAGTATTTGATTTTTGATAGGAATTTCACGTGACATTGGAGCATTTACCTCACTACGGATGTTACGTACTGCTGTAATAACATCTTGGATAAATTGCATATCTTCAGTTTCTTTTTCAAATACTAATGAAGCATCAATTTTAGCAAATTCACTAGTTACAATACTATCCCCTTCATGTGGAATATGTTGCCAGATTTCTTCAGTTACGAATGGCATAAATGGATGTAACATTTTTAGAGAAGCATCTAATACATAAACTAAAATAGATTTAGTTGTATTTTTTGCAGCTTCATCTTCACCATTTAGTGAAATTTTAGCAATTTCAATATACCATGAACAGAACTCTTCCCATACGAAGTTGTAAAGAATACGGCTTGCCTCACCAAACTCATATTTTTCAAATAATCTTTCGAAATCTTCTATAGTTTTAGCTAATTTAGTTAAGATATATTTATCAGCTAGAGTTTTTTCACCGCTTAAATCTATATCGCTATATTCAAAACCTTCTAAGTTCATAATTACAAAACGAGAAGCATTCCAAATTTTGTTAATATAGTTCCAGCTAGCTTCGATTTTTTCAGTTGAGTAACGTAAATCTTGTCCTGGAGTTGAGTTAGTAGCTAAGAAGTAACGTAAGCTGTCTGCTCCATACTCTTCTATTACTTCCATTGGATCTACTCCATTACCTAATGACTTACTCATCTTACGACCTTGCTCATCACGAACTAATCCATGGATTAAACAATCTTCAAAAGGACGTACCCCAGTAAATTCTAATCCTTGGAATACCATACGAGCTACCCAGAAGAAAATAATGTCATATCCAGTAACTAGACAGCTGTTCGGATAGTAACGTTTGAAATCTTCGCTTTCTAAATCTGGCCATCCTAATGTTGAGAATGGGAATAGAGCTGAAGAGTACCAAGTATCAAGAACGTCCTCATCTTGAACATAATTTTCGATATCTTTTGGAGGATTTACATCAACATAAACTTCTCCAGTTTCTTTGTGATACCAAGCTGGAATACGGTGTCCCCACCAAAGCTGACGAGAAATACACCAGTCTTGGATATTTTCCATCCATGTATTTAATGTATGTTCAAAGCGTGGTGGATAGAAGTTAACTTTTCCATCTTCATCTTTTTGATTTTCTAATACTTTATCAGCAAGTGGCTTCATAGCAACAAACCATTGTTTAGAAAGATATGGTTCTACTACAGCACCACTACGTTCTGAGTGTCCTACTGAGTGAAGGTGTTTTTCTATCTTGAAGCAAACTCCACTTTCTTGTAGGTCCGCTATTAATGCTTTACGGCATTCAAAACGATCCATACCATTATATTTATCAGCATGTTCATTCATAACAGCACCTTCATCCATAACGATGATACGTTCTAAATTATGACGTTCTCCTACTTCAAAGTCATTTGGATCGTGTGCAGGAGTAATTTTAACAACACCACTTCCAAAATCTTTTTCTACATATTCATCTGCAATAACAGGAATTTCTTTGTTTGTTACTGGTAATAGTACAGTTTTCCCAATATATTTTTGATATCTTTCATCTTCCGGATGAACTGCTACTGCAGTATCACCAAATAATGTTTCAGGTCTTGTAGTTGCTATTTCTAAATAATCTCCGCTTCCATCAGCTAAGAAGTATTTTAAGTGATAGAATGCACCTTCAACATCTTTGTGAATTACTTCGATATTTGATAAAGCTGTTTTTTGAACTGGATCCCAGTTAATAATTTTTTCACCACGATAGATTGTTCCATTTTTGTAGTGATCTACGAAAATTTTTGTTACAGCTTTATTTAAACCTTCATCTAGAGTAAATCTTTCTCTAGTATAATCTAGTCCTAATCCTAGTTTTGCCCATTGCTCACGAATATATCCTGCATATTCTTCTTTCCAATCCCACGCACGCTCTAAGAATTTTTCACGTCCTAAATCATAACGGCTAATTCCTTCTTCACGCATTTTTGCTTCTACTTTTGCTTGAGTAGAAATACCTGCATGGTCCATACCAGGAAGATAAAGCACATCAAAACCTTTTAATCTTTTATATCTTGTTAACATATCTTGTAATGTTGTATCCCAAGCATGCCCAATATGTAATTTACCTGTTACGTTTGGTGGTGGAATTACTATTGTATATGGATTTTTCTTGCTTTTATTATCTGCTTTAAACACTTCTTTTTCTAACCACCAGTTATAGCGATTATGTTCTACTTGAGTTGGATTATATTTTGTAGACATTTCAGTCATGACTTTTCCTCCTTAGGTATTATTATTAGTTTTATTATTTCAATTTACTTAGTTGGTGATTTTTCTTTATCTTATTACCTATTTAAAAATAAATCAAATTTTAGATAAAAAAAATAACCTCCATCCTATCTAACAAGGACGAAAGTTTCCGTGGTACCACCTTTATTCTAATTATCATTAGCACTTAATAAGATTAACGCTCTAACCACGTTTAAAGCTACTTATGTTCACTCTAAATGCTCACCGTCTACTTCAAAGTCTTGCCTAGGAGAAATCTCTCAACCACTGATTTCTTTTCTGTATCCTACGGTACGCAAGAACTCTTACTTATCGGCTCATCGCATATATTTTATAATTAAAATATGTTTAATATATTATCATATATTCTAACAATAATCAAGTACTTTATAGTAAATCATTATAAGAAAAGTGAGTACCATCAATAATACTCACTTTAGTTAAAATTATTTAAGTATAAATACCTTTGATTTTATTTTAATAAGCTTGTCATTAAATTGTAAGCTAAAGTATAACCAATATATGCACCTGCTGCTGCAGCTCCAATAGCTAAAACAAATTGAACCCCTTTCGGTAAACTATTAAACTTATCATTAAATTTCTTTAACATAACAAACACCTCTACATTATTAATAGTAATTTTTATTATACTAATTATAATAATAAACGTCAATTAATAACCTAAAAACTAAGGTATTTTTGAATGTTTTAAGAAATTAAAATTCAATTATTATTTTCAATAATATATTAAAAAAAGTAGTTTAATATATAAACTACTTTTCCTAATATTATTTTTCTTTCTTATTTTTCCATGCAGTTGCATTATTAATTTTTATCGGTAAATTATCTAAATAGAACTCTGGATCTTTTCCTTGTTTATGCTGTTTCACATAGTCTTTTAGTACAACATAAACTACACCTGATAAACCTATAATAGCTATTAAGTTTAGTAAACTCATTATTCCCATTGTAACATCAGCAAATCCCCAAACTATATCTAAATCCATAACACTACCAACGTAAACAAATATACAAACTATCACTCTATAAATATTAACCGCCCATTTTTTAGGTAGTAAATACTGAATATTTGTTTCACCATAGTAGTAGTTACCAATAACTGAACTATACCCAAATAAGAAAATAGCTACAATCAAGAATATAGTACCTATACTACCTATTTGTGAAGTTAATGCTGCTTGAGTTAATTGGATACCTTGCAATTTACCTGCACCATACTCTACACCAGGATATAGTAAAATTAAAAATGCTGTGGCTGTGCAAACTAGACAAGTATCAAAATATACCCCTAAAGTTTGAATAAAACCTTGTTTTGCAGGGTGTGTACTATCTGCAGTCGCTGCAGCATTAGGTGTTGACCCTAACCCAGCTTCATTAGTAAACATACCACGTTTAATACCTAGTAATATCGATGTCCCCATCCCTATTACTCCACCACCAACTTGTTCAAGTCCGAAAGCAGATTTAACTATTTGTACTAAAATCCCAGGTAATTTATCAAAATTTAATACCATAATAACTAATACAATAAATAAATATAAAACTGCCATTACAGGAACTAACCATTGAGTAATTTTTACTACTTTAGTTACACCACCAAATACTACAAAAATAGTTAGTACTAATAGTGCAATACCTGCTACTCTTGGATTTATATCATAAACTTGTAAAGCTTGAGCTATCGTATTTGTTTGAACCGAGTTAAAAGCTATACCATATGTTATCGAAATAACAATCGCAAATAAAATACCCATCCATTTTTGACCTAGACCTTTTTCCATATAGTAAGCTGGTCCCCCACGATAAACACCTTTTCTATCACGCACCTTATATACTTGGGCTAATGTAGACTCTGCAAATGATGATGCTCCTCCAAATAAAGCCATAACCCACATCCAAAACACTGAACCTGGTCCACCCATAGCAATCGCAATCGCAACTCCTGCAATAGTCCCCGTCCCAACACGTGATGCTGCTGAAATTGTAAATGCTTGGAATGCAGAAACACCTTTTTGTTCTCCATCTTTTCCTACTTTAGGTTTTTCCATTATTAACCTAAACATTTCTTTTATATACGTAAATTGTACAAACTTGGTACTAAATGTAAAATATATACCAGTAACTATAACTAACCCTATCAGAAAATATGTCCACATAAAATCATTTAGGTTAGTTAATAATTCTAAAAATCTATCCATATAATTAAAACCCCTTTTTATAAAAACTATTTTTTTCAATTATACTTGAAAATGTAATTTTAAATAAATTTATGTTAGATTTTTTTCATATCGTGGGTATTTTTATAGTTTTTTTTGCTTTGTTTATACAAGGATTTATTGATATACGCTATTATACTTGAGCAAAAACAATAGATAATCTAACAATACTCTGTATAAAAAAATAAACACTGGTCTATAAACTAGAAAAAATTTGTAATAAATAATAACAAAAAAATCTGGGAATAATTCAAACATCATGTTAAAATTTCCCAGATTCATTATATTAACTTAGTCATATTAGATTTATTTTTTTCATTCCTCTTTATTCTATATTTTTTCTTTTCTTCAATTACATTAAAGATTATAATAAATTAAGAGTATATTATTTATGATAACTAGCACCTGTTATTATACGATAAGCTCTATACACTTGTTCTAACAATACTACTCTCATCATTTGATGAGGAAAAGTCATTTTACTGAAAGATAATGCATAATCACTTCTCTTCTTAATACTGTCAGAAAGTCCATAACTCCCACCAATTACTAATACAACATCACTTTTACCAGTTAACATTAGATTATCTATCTTAGCAGCAAATTGCTCACTAGAAATACTTTTACCTAATATTTCTAGCGTAATAACATACTGTGTATCTTTAATTTTTGAAAGAATATTGTTACCTTCTTTTTCCATAGCTAGTGCTATCTCAGAATCATTTTCTACTTTTACTTTCTCATCATTTATTTCAATTGTATTTAGTTTAATATATGCTCCTAAACGTTTTTCATATTCTTTAATAGCATCTCGATAAAACTTTTCTTTAACTTTACCAACACATATTAATGTAACTTTCATTATTATCCTCTTTCTAGAAGAAAGGTTGCTTATTAGCACCCTATTCTATTTATTTAATACAAACTTCTCAATTGCATACGCAAAACCATCTTCATCATTACTTTTTGAAATAAAATCTGCCGCTTCTTTTAAAATACTATTACCATTTTCTACAGCAACACCTAGTCCAGCAAACTCAATCATACTAAGATCATTAAGCCCATCTCCAAGAGCCATAACATTTTCGTTAGTTAATCCTAATTTTTTACATAACGAATCTAATGATGCACCCTTAGAAATACCTTTATCATTAACTTCAATAAAGAATGGTTTAGACATAGCTACCTCATATTCATCACCTAACTCTTTAGCCAACTTATCTTTAATTTTCGCTGCTTCATCAGGATGTTTTAAAATTATAACTTTAGCTGCACCTTCTTTTATTTCTTCTTTCATATTTTCAGAAATGATAAGTTTTGCATCTACTAAACCAGTTTCTATTCTAGCATATTCATTATCACGATTTGTAATGACATTTCCATTTTGATATGTAAGAATATCACAGTTATTTTCTAATGCAACATCTATTAAAAATTTTATTCTCTCTGGAGATAAGAATTTTTCATAAACAACTTCTCCAGTTTTTAAGTTAGCTATTCTAGCACCGTTAAATGATAATAAATAATTATCATAACTATCTAATTTTTAAGTCTTCAACAATTTTCATCATACCAAAATCTGGTCGACCAGATGCTAAAATGACTTTTATATCTTGTTCTTTACATTTTTCAATAATTTCTCTATTTTTTTGAGATATTTCATTATTACTATTTACCAGTGTATCATCTATATCTGTAACTATTAATTTATACATATAAAGTATCCTTCCATATATCTAATTATACAAGAGTATTTAATTATTTCTTGACTATATATTCTCAATATTATACCAAAATTTTTAATTATTATTCCATACATAAAAACTAACCTAAAGCATTCTATTTTTGTATAGAATCTTTAGGTTAGTTTTTACAGTTTTTTTATTCTATATTTATTTTACTCTGTATATTATTAGTCAAATAATAGAATTTATATTTATTAGTAATTATTTTATTTTTTTCTTTCTCGTAATTTTATTGACGCAGCAAGCATAACTACTATTTTTTTCATATTCATATTCCTAAATTCTTTAGTTAATTTTGTAGAATAAAAAAATCGTGGTACTCCTTTTTATTTTTAGAACTCTGGTTTCAATTCTTTTTGGTAATCACTTTCTTTAAAATATTTTTTTCACTTTTTCCATAATTTATACCATTCTTTAATTTCCATCGTTAACCTCTATTCTTTATATATTCTTAATTCTTTTGAAAAGATACATACTATCATACTCATAAAAACAACAATAAACGATATTAGTATAGAAAATTTTACAGAAAATACTGTAGATATAAATCCTCCTATTGTCGCTCCTAAGGGTATCATTCCCCTTCCAAAAATTCTCCAAATAGCTGATACACTTCCCAACATAGATATATCAACTTTACCTTGCCTTATTGTTGAAGCATTTACGTTATATAAAGGCATCGCAGCTCCTATAAGAATATTTGCTATAACTATTAATATAACACTAGCACTGTCACTTAAATAGTATAATAGCAATCCTAATGCATATAGAAAAAAAGCAATAATTATTGTTTTTCCACCACCGAAATATTCTGATATTTTAAAGGAAATAATAGATGAAATTACAAGCCCTATATTCCCTATACTAATAATAATTCCAATTATAGTTGTAGAAATTTCTAAAACTTTACTCAAATAATAAAATTGAATAGATTGAAAAAATACCAATTCCAAAAAAACCAACATAAAAATAGCTAATCGCCAAAAACAAATAATAATCTATCTTTATAAATATATTTATATGCATCTTTTTATATGAACTACGATTTTTTTATTACTTTTTTTGTATTTTTTTCCACCTCAGAAGAAATAAACATCTGACAAATACTTGCTAATATAAAACTCACTCCATCTATTATAAAAATAAACGGAGCTGATAGTACACTAAATATAATCCCTGCTATACTTGGAGCAGTTGTATCTATAATACTATTACTAATTTCCATTTTATAGTTGGCTCTCTTTAATTCATTTTTATCTACTAACATAGGAACTTGACTATAAAAAGATATACCACCAAATAGTAAACATGTATTCAATAAAAAAATCAATATATAGAATCCTTCCAATGGAAGTTGTTTTGTTAATGAAAATATGAAAAGTACAATAGAAATAATGAAGCATATAAGATTTGTAATTATTCCTATTATCCTCTTATTTCCTTTATCAACAATAACCCCTACTAACGTACTAAATAACAGGCTTGGTAAAAACGACAGTACTGTAATAATAGATGTTTCTAAAATATTAGTATTATAAACATATATTCCCACTAATGGCAGGGAGAAAAATTGTTAGTTTATTACCATAAGTACTTATAATTTGGGAACACCACAAAAAGGTAAAATTTCTATTTAACATATATATTCCCTCCCAATTTTTTTAATAAATTTCTTTTTATTTTTTAACCTAAAAATACTTTCATATCACTTAATTATATTCTACACTACACTATTATTTCAGTATGTTTTTATTGATTTAGTAAGTTTTCCTATATTTTTCCATAACTAACACTACTCAAATTATTAATAGTAATAAACTATTTGTTAAATTCTTCAATGATATTTTTCCAAATTATCTTATTTTCCTTCTTCAATATAGCATTAATAGCATTATTATCTTCTATTACTTTATTTAAAATTGCTGTTTTTACTTCTTCTTCTGAACTATTAATATCTTTATACGCGTAGTTTATCGCTCTTGAAGACGTTAATATTGCCCCTAAACCTTTTTCATCAAAAGCATATTTTATATCCTCTATACTTCCACCTTGGTAACCTAATCCTGGAACTAAGAACAAAGATTTTCTCAAGATAGTTCTAAATTTTTTTAGTTCTTCTGGATACGTTGCACCAATTACTGCTGCGATATCTGAATAACCATATTTTCCAACTTGTTTGATATTATTATTTATATAGTCACATACTAATTCAGAAACTGTTTGATTCTTACCTTCAATAACATTATCTTGTATTTCTCCTGATGATAAATTGCTTGTCTTAACTAAAATAATAGTTCCTTTATTTTTCTCAGCACCAAGTTTAATAAAAGGATTTAATCCGTCACTTCCTAAATATGGATTTACCGTTACGGCATCAACTGATAGTTTTGATTCCCAACTGTCCTTATCTAGAGTTTTAAAAAATGTTTCAGCATATGCATTTGACGTATCACCAATATCTCCTCTTTTTGCATCAGCTATAACTATCATTCCCTTACTTTGAGCATATTCTACTGTTCTCCAAAAAGCATCCACTCCAAAAGAATCATATTTTTCATAATATGCTAATTGAGGTTTTATAGCTGGTACTTTATCGTATATTAAATCAATTATTTCCTTATTAAATCTCAAAATTGCACTAGCTGCGCCTTCAGGAGTTCTACCATGTTCTTCCTCCGCCTGCTTTAAAATATAAGTTGGATACTTCTTCAAATCAGGATCCAATCCAACACATAAATGAGATTTCGTTTTAATCACTCTTTCTATATATCTATCTGCGAACATTTTACTCCTCCTTCATATTTTCTATATGATTTATTATTATTTTATGAATTTCCTCTATACTTTTAGATGAGTCTATTATCAGTGTATCTTTGGGTAAAACTTCTAAAAAGTTATTTCTTACTTGTATGAAAGTATTATCATCTTTTTCCTCAAATTTTATATTTTCTCCATCTCTAATTTTTATTCTCTCCAACGCTTTCTTAGGTTTTACATCTAGAAATATTACAACATCCGGTTTCTCTATATTCTTATTAAGTCTACTTATTTCTTCATACGCTATTCCTCTAGCTTTAAAAAATGCAAGTGAACTATACAGGTATCTATCTGATATTACATTTATCCCTTTGCTAAGTATAGGTTTTATCTCTGCTTCGTTTTGATAAGTTCTATCAGCTGCTGCCAGTAAAGCAATTGAATACATGTTAGGTACTATTCCTTTATCCAAGTAATTTCTAACTCTTTTTATCTTTTTCTATAAAAAAATCAGTAGGCTGTTTGGTATTATGTACTATTTTTATTTTTCTTTTTCAAACCAATCTTTTTAGCAAATTTATTTGGGTAGTCTTCCCAGAACCATCTAAACCTTCAAATACTACTAATATTCCTTTCTTCATTTCATACCTCCATTTGTATGTACGCTTTGGCCTTATATATAACTAAATTTCTTATTTAATAAATGCATTACAAGTTCTACTATATTACCTATTTCAACTATTCTTTATTCATATGTGTTTTTCTATATAATGTCATCTTCTTTCGTCACTCTCATTAGATTTAGACATTTCTTTTTAGAAAAATTTACATTTACTTATATAGTTTTTTTATACCAACTTTCCATATAGACTATAATTATATTTTTTTTATAAACTATAGATTTATTGTTTTCATTTCTCCATATTAAAAAAACGAATATCATATCAATATGTACATTTATTTAACTTCTTTTCATTATATCAGATAACTCTACTCTCTCCTAATGAAAAAAAGGAAAAAAATCAAATCACATTGATATGACCTCTGTATTAACTTCAAAAAAAGTTAGATTTATTGATTTATCTTTTTTTCAAATATATATAATCAGTCCTTACCGTCCATTATTTTACTTTTACATTCTCTAATAATTACTGAAATCTAAAGATTATTTCTCACTTAGCGTAACATAACAAATTATATTAAAGACATTAATTTCCATGTACAAGTACAATCAAAAATCTTATAACACCTCATTTTTTTGTTATATTACAATTTTTTTAAATAATAAAAAAATATTATATTTAAAAAAATAATTTATATATTCTTTTTTTGATTTTTTTCAACTTACACATGTTAATATATATATATTAGGGGGATTGTCAAATGAAAAAAATATCTATTAAGTTTTAATATTCTAACAATAATTATCTTTTTAACAGGATGTTCTTCAAAAAGATAATGACGGTTTGTTTTATAATACTTTCACTAAAAAAATATGGATATGTTTTTGTCGAATATAAATGTCTTTGTTCAAAGTTGGGGAGTATCTATAATTATTATTACACTTATAGTAAAGGGAATTATTCTTCCTTTTATGCTTAAAAATTATAAAAAGCAACGTGCAGCATCTATCAATATGGAAAAAGCAAAACCTGAATTAGATATCGTACAAAATAAAATAAAAAAACTTAGGGAAGATGAAAAGAAAGTATTTAATAATGATGAACGCATGAAAATAAGAATTGAACAAACTGAACTTCAGAAAGAAATCTTTAAAATATATAAAAAATATGACTGTTCACCTGCAATTTTCGGAAACCTGATCCCTATTTTAATTCAGGCTCCGTTTATTTCTGGTCTGTACTTTACATTACAAAATCCAGTATATTCAAGAGATATTCTTGATTCAAACTTTTTATCTATTTCACTTGGAGAAAAATCTTATATTTTATTAATACTTGTGTTTATTATTTATATGATAGTTGGAAAGATTTCTCAAAGTATGATGCAAAGCAACCCAATGACACAAAACACACCGGAAGCTGAACGTGCACAAAACATCTCTAAAAATATGGTTTGGATTACTCCTATAATGCTAACATTTATAACATATACGAGTATAGCTGCCATTGGAATTTATTTTGTAGTCAGTGGTATTCTTGTAATATTTCAAATATTATTAGGTCGCAAGCTATATCCACCTTATGTACCTAAACCTATTAAGAAATCAAGTAAACAAAAAACAAAACTAATAAAAAATAAAAAATAACATAAAAAGAGCTAGAATAGGTGATATAACTTCAAATTTTCCAAAGTTATATCAAAAATTCTAACTCTTTATTTTATTCTACAAAAATATATTTAAACTTTTTAGCTCAACACATTCTGTTAATTGTTGCTTAATTTCTTCTTGTATATGATGAGAAATCATTATTAAGGTAAGTTGATTATCAGCTAAGATGTTATTTTCTATATGTATTGCGGTTTTTTCATCTAATGCTGATGTTGCTTCATCTAAAATTAAAATTGGATAGTCTCTAATTAATACTCTAGCAAGAACTAATCTTTGCTTTTCACCGCCAGATAATATTCCTCCCATATTTTCTAGCTCATGATCTAAACCATTATCTAAGCTTTTAACCCTATCATCTAGGCACACTTTTTTTAGAACATTCCATATTTCCTCATCTGAAAAATCTTCATCTAAAGTAATATTATATCGTATAGAACCTGTAAAAATAGAAGTTTGTTGACTTACATAACCTATTTCATTTGAAAAATTGATATCATCCTGTGTTTCAAGAGGAACACTATCTATTAATACTTTATCAGTATCAGAGTGTAATTTTCCTAGAAGAAGTTTGATTAAAGTTGATTTCCCAGAACCACTTTTACCAATTATAGCGTATTTACCACCTTTATTTATATTGAAGTTGAAATCCTTAATAACATGATTATCACCAAAACTGTAATTAAAGTTTTTAAATTCTATTTTTTCTTTAACATGAGGATACTTTGTTTCCTTAACAGTTGATTTTTTTACAACACTATCTAATATATCTTTTGTTCCAATTACTTTGATATATAAATCAACTAGCTGACCAGTAGATGTAAGATATATTCCTAATATAGTAGACACTGAGGCTATTGCTCCAATACTTAATTCGTTTCTCAAAACTAAATAAACAGCGAAGATAAAAATTAACAGTTCAAATAGCTTTTCTATACTTTGTAAAGTTAGTTCACCAAACGCCATTAGCTTAGAAATATTATACTGTTGATCTTCTTTTTGGCTCTGACTAGACTTAACATTTTTTGAAAATAGTTTTATTCTTCCAATATTCTTTAAATCTTCATACCCACTTATATATTCTTTTAAAACACCTGAAAACTTACCAGTTAATATTGATAAGTTTGTATAACCTACTCTAATCTTATTACCAAATTTTCCACTTATTAAAAACATTGCACCTGATGATACTATGGCAAAAATAACAAACTTTCAATTTATCATCCACAAGAAAACTACCGATGATATAAATAATACAATAGAGCTTAGCAAACTAGTTAGCGGTGAGAATAAATATGCAGATAATAATTCTAATTGATATGTATACTTTGCCATATGCTCCCCTGAGTCTACTTTATTGAAATCAGATTGGGGCATATTCTCTATATTTTCACTAATTCTATCTCCTAAATAAATTTTCCACTGTCTAATTAACTGAGCAACTATGATTTTTAACCAAGCCCTTAACAGTTCCACAGCTATTAAAATGCATATAATAATAGCTACTTTATACCACAATGATCCAGTTTTATACACTACTGTATTAACGATATCAACACGAGCATACACGACATAAACAGTTCCTATAGAAACTATTAATGTTAAAATAAACATAATGCTCAATTTTAATTTATTTAATGTTATGACTTCTAAAATATTTTTTACCATATTGCTCTCCTTTGTATAGATTATATTCCTATAGAAGCGACTCGAAAATAGTGACTCCCTAGACATCGATTTGTCAATTCCCCCATGAAGTTTCTTAGATATCTAAAAAGCTTTTATAAGACGAATTTAGATAGTGATTAATCACTGTGATTACGAGTTCTCATATAAACTTTTTTTAAGATTTGTTTTTTTGAATAATACCTATAGTATTTTTTTATAATTTTTAATTGTACTGACTTTTTATTCTCTGTGTCAAGACAATTATAGTAAGTTTTCTGAAAAATTATAAGTTTATATTGTTATCATCTTTTTTTCATACTATAATAAATGTATAAATATAAGTCAGTATTTTATATATTTCTCACAATTTCTCTTAATAGCGTGTTATTAAATTAAGTGGAATTAAAAAGTAGGAGGTATTTATGAAAAAAATATTTTTAAAAATTTAAATATAGGTTCTTATTTATTTGTTTTCTTATATTGTTAAGACAGTTATTTCTTATGAAAAGTAACTTTTTAAATGCAGATGCTATAACTGTGCTTACTAACAGAAATCTAAATAGTTTCTTTGAAATCATCTTATTTTTATCAGTTACGTGGTTTGTTATTATAGTAATTGATAGGGTGGTTAAAGTAAGAGAGGAGATTTTTATTCAAGATATTGGAATAGATGTTAAGGATAATCTATCTAGTAACCTTATAGAGTTAGATATTGAAAAGTATAAAGATAACTCATCTGGTGTTTATCAATCTTGGTTTAACAACGATATTCAAATGATTCAAGAAAAGGGTTTAAGGAATATATTTGCTATAATATACAGTCTTTCTGGAGTGGTATTTTCACTTTATGCTCTATTGAAATATCACTGGATCATTTCTTTAATTACTATTATAGGGACAGGAATATTAATTTATCTTCCAAAAATTTTTAATAAAAAACTTCATAATATGGGAACAGAAGTTACTAAAGAAAATGAGAACTATGTTGCTTCGTTAGAAGAGACGATTTTAGGTTATGATACATATTTCTCTCTTAATAAATTACAAATAATTCCTAAAAGAATAGCTAATATAAGTAGAATTTTGAAAAACGTATTTGTTAAACAAAGTAAATTGGAAAGTAATTATTACATGCTTAACTTTGGCTTAAATGTCTTTTTCCAAGTGTTATTAGTTTTTGTTACAGGGTATTTAGTTGTTAAAGATAATTTAGAAATCGGTGCAGTTGCAGCTGTAGGAATGTTTGCTAATCTTGTATTTGATGGTATGAGCCAAGTTGGTTATAGAATAGCATTTATTAAAGGGGCAAAACCTATTTTCTCTAAGCATGATGAATTCATGTTAAATAATAAGGATACTCACTCACCTGTTAAATATTCTTTAAGAGAAACATTATATAAAATTAAAAACTTATGTTTCAGTTATGGTGACAAAGAAATTTTAAATAATTTGAACCTTGATATAAAAGAAGGGAATAAATATTTAATAAGCGGAGATAGTGGAGTAGGAAAATCAACATTATTTAAAATTCTTACAGGGCAACTAAGAAATTATGAAGGTAGTATAGAGTATTGTAGTGTTGATTTGAAAAAATTATCTACCAAACAAATACTAGAAAAACTGACTATAATTCAACAAGAAAATTTTGTTTTTTCAGGTACTGTCAAAGATAATATAACTATGGGAGAAGTAGCTGAGGATAGTGAAGTAGCTAAATATTTAGAAAAAGTGGGCTTAACTCAGAAGGACTTCTTATATTCAGAAGTAGAGGTTCATGGGGAAAATCTTTCGGGAGGACAACGCCAGAGATTGGCTATAGCAAGAGCGTTGTTCAATGGTAAAAAAATACTATTAATTGACGAGGGAACATCAGCTTTGGACAAAGAATCAGCAAAAAGTATAGTAGAAATGCTGTTAAGAAATAAAGAATTAACGATAATAATGATTAGCCATGATATAAGTGATGAACTAAGAGGGAAATTTGATAATAAAATAAAACTTTAGTCCCCCACACTTTAATTGTGATTCGACGAACATAATTAGAACACATATTCCTTAACTATAAAAAGCCTAGAAGAATTAATTTTCTTCTAGGCTCGTATTTTATCCTAATATTTCATTCACTAAATGAGCTATTAAAAAAATATACAAATGCTGATTTAGCAACAATCTATATAACTATTTTTTTTGATAAAAAAATCTGTAAGAAACCTAATTTAGACATAAAAAAAGACCGCTCATAAAATGAACGGTTTTTTTAAAAAAATAATATATTAAAAATTATTTAATTATAATTATGATATTTCTTGACATAGATTTCTCCTTTTTTTACTTTTTAAATTTATTTTTTTATTTGATTATAATTATAATATTTCTTGACATAGCTCTTCTCCTTTTTTTACTTTTTAAATTTATTTTTATTTGATTATAATTATGATATTTCTTGACATAGCTCTTTCTCCTTTTCTTTTTTTAAATTTTTTTTGTTAATTTATTATTAAATTATACTTATTACCAATACTATGTATATTTTTTTATAATAAATATACCTATAAATTTTTTTTATTATTTAATTCTATTATTTCAGTTTTTTTCTATCATTTTTTTAAATTTTAACTTCTCTACTAACTTTAATGATACTTTATTATTTGAATACACTTCTCCAGCTAGATTCATAATTTTATATTTCTCCTTTACATGATAAGAAAGTATATTAATTATCTCCAGCTATATTTTTTTACCTCTATATTTCTCGACTAAAAGCTATTCCTATCAATACATAATCTTCTACTTTATTTATTTCATATATTAAAGTTATTCCTATAGGTTGCTTTCTTTCTAACACTATAAAAAAATCTAACTTGTTTTTTTCAAAAATATTCAAGAGTATTATTAATTTCCTTTTTCTGTAATTTTTTTTCCAGAATCTACATTCAACGAAATATCTTGTATAGTTTTATCATTGTATAACAACTCTAAAAAAATTTCAAATCATTTTTTTGTTGCTCTTCTCAAAGAAATTAAACTATTCATAATTTTCTCCTCCTATCCTTTTCAAACTTTTTGATATTTTTTTTATACTCTCATTAAATAACCAATAAATCCCTATTATCAATATTAAAAAAATGTAGCCGAAAAATATTACAACCTTATTATCATAGTATCTACTCATAAAAACTTGTTCCTAATGCACCTAGTGGAGATAGTGCTGTTGACAAACCTAGCATAGCTGATAAAACAATTGTTACTTTATCTCTTGGTGTGGACATTTGAATTACTGTTTGAGAATAAATATTCAGTATACCTATTAATACCCACCCTGATAAAAAAACAATGCAAATACTATTAATTTGGAGATTAAACTGTCATTATTTATAAATATCATCCCCATCCAACATAGTGATATTATTAATATAAACATTATATACAAAAAAACCTAATTTTATACTCTTTAATATTTCTAAATTTGATAACATTGATCCTAATAAAACTCCTATACCAGAAGCACTCAATAAAAATGCCATAGTACGTGCTGGTTCTAGAAAAATTCTGGTAATGCTGCGTAAATTGCTGTTGCTGCTAAATTTATAAATATAACTCCAAATAACAATGATTTCAAAGGTGAATTTTTTTCCAAAAATATAATCCCTTCTTTTTAGTTCAGAAAAAAATAATTTTTTTGATACTATCTTTTTTTAGATTTTTTTCATTTGAACATGGTGTTGAAACTACTTTTGGATAAGAATAAAAAAATAATATTGCATTTATAAAAAAATGTTATACTATCTATATAATACGCCCAAATAAAAACCAAATGTAGTTATTATAATTCCACCTAGAAAAATTAAATATTGCATCACTCCCTTGATACGCTATACCAAATAAAGAATTAGCTTTTACTAAATCTTTACTATCAACAATTTTTTTGGAAGTAGTGCTAATTGTCCAGGATATACAAGTTGATTTAGAAAACTTATTATCGGCATTATTATTAAAAACATGATAAACTTTTTAAATTTCCTGTTATGTGTAAATAAGGAATAAATAATAATAAAACTCCTTGTATTATTTGAGTTACTATTAAAAAAATTTTTTTCATGTTTATTCTATTAAGAATAGGTGATAAAATTATTTGAACTATCGCTGTTGAAGATGTCAAAAAAATAGCGCTAATCCTGTATAGAATGTTGAACCACTTAATGAAAAATACTAATAACATAGTTGCTATTAAATAAATACTATCGCCAAAAATTTGTTATTAATCTTCCTAAAAAAATAAAATTATAAAGTCTTTATTTTTTTATCATATAAAACCTCCAGTAGTTTTTCTATTCTTAAATTTTATTTTTAAACATAAAAATTAATGATAAACGTTTAAAAAAATATTTTACTGTTATTCTAAATTTTTTTCGGCTCTTTTCGAACCGAATTATTATATATTCAATAAGCTATATGTAACTTTTTTTCTTTCCCTTCATTCTTATTAGAATATTTTTTTCTACTAACTTTTCAAATTCTAATAAAAAAATTGTTGTTCTTGAGATTTATTTAGAGAAAAATTCTATTGTATTTTCTTTAAACAATTTATTAAAAAAATATTTGCAGATGGAACAAAAGCGTGTGCAGTTGGTAAATAATATTTTTTTGTATTATTCCATTTACCACATCTGTATCAACTACTTTTTATAAAACCCATTTCTTCTAATATATTAAGATGATAGTGAATTCTTGTTCTATTAATCTTAAGTTTTTTTGCTAATTGCTGTGAGTTTTTGTTTAGTTGTACCTAAGGTTGTTATTATATCAACTCTTAAAGGATCAGCTAACGCTTTTAATTTTTTTCCAAGTCATTTATATAATAAATATCTTTCATGATATTTCTCCTAAACATCTTTCGTGATATTTATAATATACCAAATATTCTACATACTGTCAAGTTTTTCTGTTTTTTTAGTTTTTTTGTTAAATTATTTTTTTTCTAGATTGCAACTTTCAAGAAAAATCATTACAATCATGTATTGATAAATGATATTTGTTTCTTAGTATCATTTTATACACACTATGTTATGGTATTTGAGAATAAATTTATTTTACCGATATTTTTTTCAAATCTTCATAACCTGTTAAATATTCCTTTAAAAACTCCAGAAAAATTTCCCTGATAAAATTGATAAATTTGTATATCCTATGCTAATTTTATTACCAAACTTACCACTTATTAAAAACATAGCTACTGACGATAATAGTGCGAAGATAACAAACCTCCAATTAATCAGCCATAAAAATACAACTGATGAGATAAATAATACAATAGCACTAAGTAAACCAGTTAATGGTGAGAATAAATATGCAGATAATAATTCAAGTTGATAGGTGTATTTAGTCATATGCTCACCAGAATCAACCTTATTAAATTCCGACTGAGACATAGTTTCTATATTTTTACTAATTCTATCACCTAGATATATTTTCCATTGTTTAATCAATTGTGCAACTATGATTTTTAACCAAGCCCTTAACAGTTCCACAGCTATTAAAATACATATAATAATAGCTACTTTATACCACAATGATCCAGTTTTATACACTACTGTATTAACGATATCAACACGAGCATACACGACATAAACAGTTCCTATAGAAACTATTAATGTTAAAAATAAACATAATGCTCAATTTTTAATTTATTTAATGTTATGACTTCTAAAAATATTTTTTTATCATATCATCCCACCTTTTTCTATTTTAACTCTTTACCTATGTTTAACTCTATAAAAATCTAATCTTCCTCAATTTCTAATCTTATAAAAATCACTTTATTATTTCTTAAATTTACATATAATACATGAACGGCTGACAATATATTTATTAACAAAAATATAATAAGCAATATTTTCTAAGTACAATCCTATTAAACTTAAAACGATAGTAAATAACGGTGCACTTATTCTAAAAAAATTTGTAATATACTTTTTTTCTATATTCTTTATTATTAATTTTTTTATAAAATTAGTCCTTAATCTTATACTGATTGATACTCCTAGTGCCACTATTAAAGATAATAATAAAACTTGTAATGGTAAAAAAATACCTTACATATAACAAATATAAAGAATACTATATCTAAAAATTATGTAAGATATAAGTATATTATTTAAATTTATCTCATATTTCTTAGTAAGTATTAAAAAAATAAAACTACTGTTAGTCCTGGGATAAAGAATACAATACTAGAATATTGTATTAAATTTCTAGCAGCCAATTGTTTTATAAACATTGGTATAAAAAAACACTGCTGCTCCCGATAATAACGCTGTATTAACAACAATATATTTTCTTTTTAAATCATTAAAAAAACTAATCTTTCAGAATTTTTTTCTCAGTTTTATTTTTTTAAAAATTATTTATTTTTTTAAACTTGAAAAATAAAAACAAACACAATTATAAATACAATTAAATACTCCTCGATATTTACCTTATATATATAACTTCCTAAAGAAAAAAACCAAGTAATTTAGACAAATTGCTATATATAGATATATCTGTCACACCAGCTTTAATAGATTTACTCTCCTCTATTACAAATAAATTATAATTAAGAAGCACTATTGTGATTAATAAATAATAAACAAAAATAAAAATATAAGTACATAAGTTATATTAATATTACTTTTTAAAAATAAACATTACTATAGAGAAAACAATTAACATATAATAAAGATATTTTTGTCTTTATACCTGTTATTATTTTTAAAAATAACTAGTGTCTAATAAAAATAAAAAAACTCTATTAAAGTAGTGATAAACAAAAATAATGTATATAGGAAAAATTATACACAGATATAAATTTTACTGTTATATAGGAATATAGAACGCTCAATATTAGATTCAAACATAGATATAAACTTCTTGCTAATTTGACATTAAATTCTATAGCGTTCACCCCCAAATAAATTTTATTTATTTTTTATACCATAATAAAATAAATTCTACTTTTTTTAAAGTATATAGACTATATTATCTTACACTTCTTGAAAAAGTCAATATTTTTCTGAATATTATTCTGATTTTTTTATCAATTGTTATTTTTAAATAAAAAAACTAACCCAAAGCATTCTATTTTATATAGAATCTTTTAAGTTAGTTTTACACCTATTTAACATAGTTATCTCAGCATCTCATAAATTAGATATATTAAGAAAAAAGTACTTAAAAAGATTATAATTGATGTGTACCCCTTCCACTAGTTTGTCCAGTAAAAGGGGTACATATCACCGTTAGACTAAAAAATCTACGATAGGTTTAAACTCTATCTCTAAATAAATATATTATGAAATTCTTATTCTCTCTTCAACACAATTAAACAACTACATTTTCAAACTTTTTATATCAATATTTTTATAGTTATAACTTACTTTATTCTATCTCTATACACCCAATTGAATATCCATTGAAGATTTATAGATGGTTCGTTATTTTCCAATTCTTCCAATATAGGTCTAAATTCTTCATAAATCTCATCTTTAAGTTTAATCTCGTCTACAATTGTAGTATCTAAGTTCTTCATATTATTATCAAAAATCTATTATCCTTACCAATTTCATAGTTTTATCGAAATAATAACTTACTCTATTTTTATTATATATATATTCGTTATCTATCGTAATATCAGATAAATATATTTTTTTTTTACCAATCAGATGCATTCCATCAAAGTCATATCTAATGCCTTCAGCTTGAGATTTTGGCAATATATCCAAGTTGTCTATTAACATCATCAATTCCAGATCTCTGACATTACTACTTGATGAATGTTTTGCATAATACACTGAATTACCTTTTAAATTTGTATCCCCTATAAACCAAATTGTTGCTAACGCCAATATCACTAGTATAATTTTTTTAATCATTTTGCTCAGTTCCTTTCTTAAAACTATCTTTTAAACCAATATTTTGCTTTATTATACATCCAATTACTTGCTGGCTTAATAACTTTGTTATAAATAGGCTCTACAAAAGGTTTGACTACTTTATTATATTCTGGTTTGATTATATTATTATAAATTGGTCTTAATAGATTTTTAAACTTTTTATATTAGTATTTTATAGTTATAACTTACTTTATTCTATCTCTGTATACCCAGTTAAAAATCCACTGCAAATTAATAAATGGCTTCTCTTCTTCTAATTCTTTTTAATATAGGTTTGAAATTCTCATATATTTCTTCTTTTATTTTATTTTCATCTACTGTTGATATATCTATATTTTTGCCTATTGTTACCAACATCTACAACTTTTTTTCAACTTAAAAATTTTCATCAAAATTATAATATTGTCTTTCATTACTTATATATACATATTCATAGTTAGCGTCATTTACACTGTATCTACTTAATAGATATACATTTTTTTGTAGTATTTTTGTATATTTTTATCTCCATCAAGTCTATAACTAAACTCTTCACAATCAGCACTTTTCTGTATATTTTCTACCAACATCATTATTTCTAAATCTCTGACATTACTACTTGGTGAATGTTTCGCATAATACACTGAATTACCTTTTAAATTTGTATTCCCTATAAAATAAATTGTTGCTAACGCCAATATCACTAGTATAATTTTTTTTATCATTTTGCTCTTTTTCTTTCTTAAAACTATCTTTTCAACCAATATTTTGCTTTATTATACATCCAATCACTTGCTTTATTATATTTATCTAACATCCAATTACCTGCTGGCTTAATAACATTGTTATAAATAGGCTCTACAAAAGGTTTTGCTACATTATTGTAAATTGGTTTGAAAATATTATTATAAATTAGTCTTACTACATTCGATTACTAAACTTTTAAACGATTAAAATTTTCTATGAAGAATACTCAAATCACATACTGTACCCAAAATATTTCTACCTGCTCTTTTCAACAACTAATTCCATTCAAATCCCTTAATATAAAGCTTTTTATAACGTTTAATTATATTCTATTTTTACGTTGTTATTTCTGTAACTATTAGTTTATACATATAAAGTATTCTTCCATATATCTAATTATACAAGAGTATTTAATTATTTCTTGACTATACATTCTCAATATTATATCAAAAATTTTAATTATTATTCCATATAAAAAAACTAACCCAAAGTGTTCTATTTTTGTATAGAATCTTTAAGTTAGTTTTTACACATATTTAATATAATTATCCCAGTATCTCGTAAATTAGATATATTAAGAAAAAAATACTTAAAAAAATTACAATTCCTATTGCTTGGGCAATTTTTTTCATGTTTTTTTTAATTTATCTGGGTCTTTTTCTTATTTCTATTGCTTCTTCCTCTGTCATTCCAGCTAAAAAGATTTATACTCTTTTTTTAACTATCAATAGATAAGAATTATGAAGAAATATAAAAAAATCATTATAATTATACCCGCAATATACCATAGTTTATTATTAAATACTGATTCTAGTATAAATGTCACTGTAATTAATAAAGTTTCTATTGCCGTTAATATTAGAAAAATTTTTTTCTACTCATATCTTTTTCCCCTACCTTTTCATATTTTTTTATTTTTTTATTTAAACTACTACCCTTTTATACTCTCTTCTTTACTATATTATATCATGTCTTCTTTCTGTTATTCCAATGATACCAGAAAGCTACAATAGTCATTATTGTTATCACCAAGCTATTTTTGAACTCTCTAATATTCTAAAAACTATTTTTCACCTTATACTTTTTCAGGATATAACGAAGCTGTTCACTTGTGATTTCTTCATTTCTATAGTCTATATTTTCACTAGCTAAATAGTTTAAAAAGCGTCTAATACTAACATATCCTTCTTTAGCAATAATTAGATGATCTAGCATCTCTATCCCTATAATATCTCCTACCTCCATTAAGTTAATCGTTGTTCTTATATCTTCAACTGAAGGTGTTGCATCTCCACTAGGATGATTATGAATACATACTATACTTGCTGCACTATTTTTAATAGCCATTTTAAATACTTCTCGTGAATGAACAATAGAGGTTGATAAACTTCCTTTAAATACCTCACGTTGTTGAATAATCTTACCTTTAGTGTTTATATCCAAAACTATAAATACTTCTTGTGTTAGATTTTCCACCGATGATTTTAAATATCTAGCAATCGATTCTGGACTAGAACATTTTACATCTAAGACATTAGTAGCGTATATTCTTCGAGCAAATTCAATATTTGCTAGTATATGAATTGCTTTTTCCGTTCCTATTCCTTTGTGTTTAGTTAGCTCATCAAAAGTTACATCTCTAAGTTTGGTTATTCCTCCTACATCTTTTAAAATACTATCTGCCAATTCAATTACATTTTGATTCTTAATTCCCGTTCTAAGCAAAATAGCTAAAATTTCTTTATCACTAAGTGCTGTCGCTCCGAACTTTCTAAATTTTTCTCGAGGACGATCATCTTCACAAAATTCCTTTATTGTATAACCACTTACCATAACAATCCCTCCCTTATTAATATAATTGTTAAATAACTAAGTGTAATAAATGGTACTAACGGTATTTTAGTTCCCTTTTTAACTTTTTTTAAAATCAATAATGAAAGTGCAAAAAATCCAGCATAAACAAATGTAAATGCTAATAAATATATTCCTTCAAAAATATTTAAGTTTATGGCTAAAACACAATATACTTTTATATCGCCATAACCTAAACCACCTTTTGATAGATAATATAGTATATGAAAAAAAGTAAAAATAAGAAATAAAAAAATTTAAAAATATCAAAAAAAGTAAAAAGTTGTTAATTAGGAGAATAATATTCAATAGTAATAGAAGAAAAAAATAATTCATCTAGTATTTGTAAATATTTTATATCTTCTATAGAAATATAAATTAATAAAATTAGAATATAAGCATGAAGTAATGTTACAAAGACAAAAATTATCTTCAAAAAAACAAAAATATAAAAATAATTATACTAGCTGTAAAAAAATTCGTATAAAAAAATATCAAATGGAATTCTAGAACCGCAATAGCTACAGCGCCCTTGTTTAAATAAAAAACTAAAAATAGGTATTAAGTCAAAAGGTTTTAGCTGTCTTTTACAACTTTCACAGCTGCTACGTTTAGATAAATAGTCAAGCTTATTTTCAGTATCAACTAAACACTTAATTGAGCTTGATAAAATTAAACTTACTATAAGTATAAAAAGGTTTAAAAAAATATAACTTTCCATAATAATTCTCCCTAATTAATATCCCTTATATTATTTTTACCATATTTTTTTCATATAAAAAAACAACCCAAATAATTAATATTTGAGTTGTTTCTTTTTTTAATTTTAAGTTGTGATTATACTATTTTACAGGTAATACTGCTCCGTTCCATTTTTCTTGCATGAATTTCTTAGTATCATCTGATCTTAGTGCTTCTAGAATTTTCTTAACAACAACTTTATCTTTATCCCCTTCACGAACAACAAGGATGTTTCCGTATGGGTTATCTGAAGTTGCAGCTTCTACTAAGATTGGATCTTTAGCAGCGTTTAATCCATTATCAACAGCGAAGTTAGCGTTGATAGAAATTAAATCAGCTTCATCATTTTCATAGTATTTAGTCATTAAAGCTGGATCATTTTCATAGCTGAATTGTAAGTGTTTAGGGTTTTCAGCGATATCATCAAAAGTAGCAGTTACTGGATCAACACCATCTTTAACTTTTACTAAACCTTTAGATGCTAATAATTTAATTACACGTCCCCATTCAGCTTTGTTGTTACTTACGTAAACTTTAGCTCCATCTTTAAGGTCAGCTACATCTTTAACACGTTTAGAGTATAAACCGATTGGTTCTAAGTGAACAGCACCAGCGTCTTCAATTTTGTATCCATTTTCTTTAATTGCATTTTTTAGGAATGGTACGTGTTGGAAGTAGTTGATGTCGATTTCTTTTTCATTTAACGTTTTGTTAGGAATGTAGTAATCTTGATAAGTAACGATATCTAATTTAATACCTTCTTTTTCTAGTTGTGGTGCCACGTGCTCTAATAATACTGCGTGAGGTACGTTAGTTGCACCAATTTTTACTGTTACAGGATTGTTTGGATCTAATTTTTCTACGTCAATCCCTTTCTTTTCGTCTTTAGATGATGATGAACATCCAATTAAAACAAATCCAAGTACGAAACTTGTTACTAATAGTAGTAGTTTTTTCATTTGAGTTTTCTCCTTTTAAATTATTTTATTTTTTTGTTATATTTAGTAAGTTTTGGAAATAAAAAAACCCCCTACTCTCCTAAGAGAATAAGGGCGAAATCAATTTCACGGTACCACCTTACTTTTCGTAAATATACGAACTCAATCACTACTTTAAAGATACGGGTCTAGAATATATCTTAAAATAATGTGCGTTTGTAACGTAACGCTTACGAAAAAAGCTCGGATTAAACTAAAACTCACTTTTTTTACCATTCAAACCATTTTCACATATAATCTGCAATGTGTGCTTTCACCTATTCACACTCTCTGTAAAAGTTTTTATATGTTACTTATTCAAATATTGGTAACTATTAACTTGAGTAAATAATATCATTTATCTTTTATTGTGTCAATACTTTTTTTAAAAAATTTCCCCACTAAGAAAACGAGAAAACGGTTCCTTATGTACAGTTGTTCATTTTATAGCTACAAAATATTTTTTTTTGAAAATATTCTATTTTTTATTATTTCTAAACATTAACAATAGCCAATTATTATTTTAAGTTATTTTCTTCTAACCACTTGTTAATTATACTTACTGTAACATCTCTAAATTTTGGTGCTGCATACATATGGTCTGATCCTTGTATTATTTCTAATTTAGAATTTTTTTATATTTTTTTAGCAGTTGCTTTTTGAGATATTAGGATTTATCATTTTATCATCTGTTCCTGTTATAACTAGCACTGGCTCTTTTATTTTATCAAAATCAACATAAATACCTTTTTGTTTATCTAAAAATGGTAGTGCCATTTGAAAAGATATAAACCCTGATTCAGGTACAAGTTTAGCATATTCTCTTTCTTTATCCTCTGGATCTTGATTATTCATACAATAATCATAAAATACATGTTTATATGGTGGCATTGATTTTTTCCAAAATCCCCATCTTAAGAAATGTTTGTAGAAACATACAATATTACTAGGATAAAATGCAAAAATACCTGCAGCTGGAGCAGTTCCCATTAAAATAAGACCTTCTACTTTTGTTTTTACACCAACTAGCTGAGCTATTAATCCCCCTAGTGAATGACCTAGTACGATAGGTGGTTTATCTAAACTTTCTACTAACTCAACTATGTCTTCAACATAATCATTTAAACTAACCTCTGCGACTTTTTCTTCTACTTCTTTATAAGGTAAATCGTGATAACGCAAGCTAGGAGTATGCACTCTTAAACCTAATTTCTCTAATTCTGTAGCAAACTCTCCCCATACACTTCCATCATGCCATGTTCCATGAATTAAAACTATATCTTTCATTTACTTACCCCCAACTTTATAAGATATATATTTATTATAGTCTAAATTATACTAAATTAAAAGAATCTATATGTTTAACAAATTTTTATTATTTTTAAACATTAATAATAACCAATTATTATTTTAAGTTATTTTCTTCTAACCACTTGTTAATTACACTTACCGTAACATCTCTAAATTTTGGTGCTTCATACATATGGTCTGAACCTTGTATTATTTCTAATTTAGACTTTTTATATTTTTTAGCAGTTGCTTTTGCGATATTAGGATTTACCATTTTATCATCTGTTCCTGTTATAACTAACACTGGTTCTTTAATTTTATCAAAATCAACATAAGCACCTTTTTGTTTATCTAAGAATGGTAATGCCATTTGGAAATATGTAAATCCTGATTCAGGTACAAGTTTAGCAAATTCTCTTTCTTTATCCTCTGGATCTTGATTATTCATACAATAATCACAAAATGCATGTTTATATGGTGGCATTGATTTTTTCCAGAATCCCCATCTTAAGAAGTGTTTATAGAAACATACAATCATACTAGGATAAAATGCAAAAATACCTGCAGCTGGAGCAGTTCCCATTAAAATAAGACCTTCTACTTTTGTTTTTACACCAACTAGCTGAGCTATTAATCCCCCTAGTGAATGACCTAGTACGATAGGTGGTTCATCTAAACTTTCTACTAACTCAACTATGTCTTCAACATAATCATTTAAACTAACCTCTGCGACTTTTTCTTCTACTTCTTTATAAGGTAAATCGTGATAACGCAAGCTAGGAGTATGCACTCTTAAACCTAATTTCTCTAATTCTGTAGCAAACTCTCCCCATACACTTCCATCACACCATGTTCCATGAATTAAAATTATATCTTTCATTTACTTACCTCCAACTTTATAAGTTATATATTTATTATACTCTAAATTACACTAAATTAAAAAAATTTATATGTTTAACAAAAAAAGAATATACTTAACGTATATCCTTTTTTGATTTTGGAGGCTTAATTAAATTGTTTTAACATTAAGGATACTTCTTTTCCAATATCATCAGCATATGAAATTGCTGAAATGATTGAAACACCTTCTATTCCGGTATCCATAATAGGTTTTATTTTATCTCTACTTATTCCACCTATTGCTACTATAGGTAAACTTTTATCTAATTCTCTAATTTGTTTTAAACCAGTATATCCTATAGCTTTTCCTGCATCATCTTTTGAAATAGTAGAAAATATTGGTCCTACCCCAATATAATCTACCACACTCAAATTAGAAGATTTATACTCTAGTTCATCTCCTATTGATAATCCTAATATAGCATCTGGCATTTTCTCTCTTATTAATTCAACATCGCTATCTTCTTGTCCTACATGAACTCCATCAGCATTTAGTTTTATAGCAAGTTCTACATCATCATTTACAATAAAAGGCACGTTATAACTTTTACATAACTTCTGGATTTCACGAGCAAGGTCTTCTTTCTCCTTACCTTCTAATGCACCCTTACCTTTTTCTCTAAATTGAAATAGTGTTATCCCTCCTGCCAAAGCTTTTTCAACTACTTCTAATAAATTTCTTCCATTACAAGTAGTTGTTCCACAAATAAAATATAACTTTAAACTCTTTGGATTAAACATATTTTTTCACCTTCTTGTGTAATGAAATGTCTCCATCTGTGACTTCATATAATGAATTTATAAATTCAACCTTATGTGTACCTGGTAGATGACCATTAGGTCTTTTTTCAGCAAATTCTCCAGCTATATTATAAGCTAGTAATGAGGTTTCTAATGACTTAAAGACATTATCTTTATCAAGCCCAATAAAGCTTGCTACAACTGCCCCTAACAGACACCCTGTCCCTATTACTTTTGGCATCATAGAACTACCATTGTGGATAGTGATTACTTCCCCAGCTACTGCAATAGCATCAACCTCTCCTGTTACAACAATAGGAATATTATATTTCTTATTAGCTAATAAAGCTAATTCACCAATATTATCAACATTAGCACTATCTACGCCTTTAGAAGCTATATCCAAACCTACTAATGAACCTATTTCCCCTGCATTTCCTCGAATAGCTGATATTCTATAATTTTCTAATAAATCATCTACTACACGTTTTCTATACGCACTTGCTCCACATGCTACTGGATCTAGTACCGCTGGTACATTATATTTTTCTGCAATAATTAACGCATCACGGTACAATTGCCAATTATCATCTGTAAGTGTTCCAATATTAATTAATAGTCCACCTGCATATTTTAATAAATCTTCTAAATCATCTTTAAACTCACTCATTGCTGGTGAGGCACCTAATGCGACCAGTCCATTAGCTGTAAAGTTTTTTACAACATCATTAGTTATACAAATAACTAATGGTGCTTTTTCTTTTAATAGTTTTAAGCTGCTCATATTTTTTACTCCTTGTATGCTATATGATTAACTGGACCACTTCCATGTCCGATTTCTGGTGCATTTTTTATTGCAGCAGTTATAAACTTCTTGGCAATATCTACCGATTTTTCTAAACTATTACCTTTTGCTAATTCCGCAGTAATTACTGCGGAAAAAGTACATCCCGTTCCATGTGTATGTTTTGTATTTATTCTTTCACTTTCCCATACATGAGGCGAATCATTTCTAGTAAACAAATAATCTTTAGCCTTACCTTCTAAATGTCCACCTTTTATAATTACAGATTTACATCCTACTTCTGTTAAAATAAATTTTCCTGCTTTGTTAATATCATCTTCTGTTACTATTTTAAATCCTACTATTTCTTCAGCTTCAGGAACATTTGGTGTGATTATTGTAGCCAACGGTAATATTTCATTTTTCAAATGATTTCTCGCATTACTATCAATTAGTTTATCACCACTTGTCGCTACCATAACTGGATCAACTACATAGGCAATATCTTTAGATAAATACTTTTTCACAACTTCCATTATTTCTACATTTGCCAACATTCCAGTTTTTATCGCATTTGGTGTAATATCAGAAAAAACACTGTTAAGCTGAGCATCTAAAATATCTAAAGGAACATTATGTATTTTTTGTACTCCTAGAGTATTTTGTGCGACAACACTAGTTACAACAGCCATTCCATAAACACCTCTGGCTTGAAAACTTTTTAAATCAGCCATTATTCCTGCTCCTCCTGTAGGATCAGTTCCAGCTATAGTTAATGCAATATTAAGCTTAGTCATAACTTACACCTCTAATTCCCATCGTTCTTGTGTATAAGACATATTAAAGAAACGACGTTCATGTTCACAACTCTCTAAGAAATTTTTAATAAGACGTTGTTTACCTTCTTCACTCATAAATTCTGCTTCACGGTTTATTATTTTATAATACTCAGTAAGCACTACGTCAACTAAGCCGTCAGCATAAAACTCTACCCAGAATTTTAAAGGATGATCTTCTGCTAGATTATGATTTGCTAAAATTTTTCTAGCAACCATTTTATAAATCCATGGACACGGTGCCATTGCACTTAAAGCTTCTGCCATTCCAAATGCAAATGCATTATAATACATATGTTTTATATAATGGTCTGCAGAAGGATACCACTCCCCCCCTTTAATTATTTCTTGATAATCTCTACCAACATAATCTGCCAAATTCTTATGAGCGGCAATCTCTTCATTCAGAACAAAATTAATTTGATCTAAAAAGAAATTTTTCTCATCTTTATCATTACTTTTTGCCAAAAGTATTGCATATATATCACTAAAATTTTCTAAATATAGTGCATCAGCTTTTAAGTAATGTTCTACAGCCTCATAAGATAAATCAGCATTAATTAATCCTTGTATAAAGCCATCATTGTATATTTTATCAACGATTGGTAATGCTTTTTCCTCCATAATTTCAGTAATAAGTTTCATTGGTGTATTCCCCCTAAGTATAATAAATTTAAATATAAAAATATCCTCACTATTGACAAATAAAAAAAGCCCTCTTACTAACGCAAGAGAACAATGAAAATTTATTACAAATAAAAATATTATTCTTTATAGAATAACCCTATTTATATCTATTCACATTTCCTACGCTAGCATTATCTAGTTCAGGTCAAAGGGTCTAACAAAGTAATCTCAGCCATTGGCTCCCCTAGTGCATTTATATTTGATTACATATATCTTAACAGAAATATTTTTTTATTGTCAAAAAAATTAGAAATCGTTTTATTTATTTTTTTGTTGACATAATTTATAAATTTTTAAGTTAACATAACTTATTATAAATGTGTCTAAATTGTGAATTTTAATGTATTATTTTGTGTATAAATCAACAATTTTTTTCAAATTTATTAATAATAATTATCATTTGCATCTTTTAATTCTGAAAAGGATTTGTATTATAATATTGATAACGATTATCTTAATCGATTAAAAACGAATCCAATAAAGGAGATATATTTAATATGAAAAATAATACTTTATTAAAGGTGCTATCAGCTACAGCTATATTTTCTGCTTTAGCTGCAATTGAAGCATACGATCATGATGATTTTGCATTTGCTGCTGATGAGAATCCTATTGTAGCCACAACAAACAGCCCTGCTACAACTAATAAACCTGTTACTAACAATGCAGCTACTAGTAATACTCCTGCAGTTACGAATGCGAACGCTAAACCAACAGCTAAACAAGATGTAAAAAATCTTAAAAATGGTGAATATTCAATTGATGTAAAAGCAACTAACTTTGCAACAGGTGGCCCTTCTATGGCTGCTGCTGCTATAAAAGCTGATGAAACTAAACTAACAGTTAAAGATGGAAAATATTCTGTTGATATCACATTCCAACCTATTAGCAGAGATATGAACGGAAAACAATTCAAAGGTTATTTAGGAGATTTAAAATACTATGATAGTAATGTAGAAAAACAAAATGTAAATAGTTCTACTCCTAAAAGAAGCAACTATAGTTGAAAGTTATAAAGAATCAGAAAAAAAGACGATTACTTTGATACATATAAAAAGTAAATATCCTGAACGAAAAGCTTATCCAAAAGTAATGTCATATTCTATTGACAAAAACAAAATCGATTCTAATAATAAATTAGAAACATACAATGAAGTCTATGTTCCTGTTATGGATTCTCTAATGCCTGGATTTGGGTTAGGAAACCAAAAACTAACTCTTACTTTCGACTTCAACACTATTAAAGAAAAAGTTACAGCTGATAACTATGAAGCTGCGACATACAAAAATCCAAACAAAGATAAAGAGTATACTGGAACTCCTCTGAAAAAAGAATTCCCTCTTAATGTACAAGGTCACTTAAGAAACGCTAATAATAATGATGAAGAGTCATTATATGGTCCTGCACTAGATAGCAATGTAAAAGTTGAAAAAACTGGTGATAAATATAAATATACATTTAGACTTAAACCAGGTTTAGCTAATGTTGGTGGAGAATTCTACCCATTCGAAATAGTAAAAATTTCTTATCAAGACAAAGAAATACCTCTTACTACATTAGCTTCTTCTAAAAAAGGTTCTATTAAAGAAGGTTCTATTGTTTCTGATAAATTACTTGAAAAAATTCAACTAGATGGAACTGCACCATATCCAAATGGAGCTTTAATGTCTCACTTTGTTACTTTACAACTTTACTATGATACTGCAAATGCTTGGAAAGATAGACCAGCAGTTATAGAAGATGTAGAAACTCCAAAACCATCTCCTAAACCAACGCCAACAAAACCTATTGAGGAAAAACCAAAACCAGTAGTATCAACTGTACCTGACCATGAAGTAGAAGCAGATAAAGTGCCTAATACATTCCCTACAAGTATTAAAGGTGAATTAAAATATCAAAAAGATAACTCTCAACTTTCAACTTATGCTAATTTATTTGAAAAAGATGTGACTGTTGAGAAAGTTGGAGATAAATATAAATATACATTTAAAGTTAAAGAAGAAAAAGGAAATACTTTTGTTACTAAACGTACAAACTACCAATTTTCAAAAATTACTCATAATGGAACTGAAGCTACTTTAACACCTTTAGAGGGTACAACTAAACAAGTTTCATTATTAGCTAATAAATTACTAGATAAATTACAACTTAAAACTACAGTTGTTACTAAACAAGACAAACTAGGAAATGAAATTGATACAACATTAGAATTAAACTTCCCTATTGTTGAAAAACCTAAACCAGTAGTTTCAACAGTACCTGATCATGAGGTAGATGCTGATAAAGTACCTAGTACTTTCCCTACAAATGTTAAAGGTGAATTAAAATATCAAAAAGATAATTCTCAAGTTTCAACTTATGCCAACTTATTAGAAAAAGATATAACTGTTGAGAAAGTTGGAGATAAATACAAATATACATTTAAAGTTAAAGAAGCAAAAGGAAATACTTTTGTTACTAAACGTACAAACTACCAATTTTCAAAAATTACTCACAACGGTGCTGAAGCTACTTTAACACCTTTAGAAGGCACAACTAAACAAGTTTCACTATTAACTGATAAACTACTTGATAAACTTCAATTAAAAACAACTTTAGTTACTAAACAAGATAAACAAGGCAATGAAATTGATACAACATTAGAACTAGATTTTTCAGCAGTAGAGAAAAATGTTGAAAAACCATATAACACTGTTCCAGCTACTCTACTAGATGCAACTATAGAAAAACCATCTATGGGTAACGGGGCATTATTAGGTGATAAAACTCGTGTCGAAAAAATTGGTGATACATACCACTACTATGTTACTTTTAAAGATTTACAATTTGCTGGATTAACTGGTTCAGTTGATAATCTTAAAGTAAATGGACAAGCTGCAGATGCTAAAGATCTAGGTGGTGAATTAAACGAAAAACAATATCACTTTACTAGTTCAGATAAATTAACAGTTACACCAGTAACTATAGATGTGTTAGTAGGTGGCAAACCATTCCATAAAAATACACCAGCTCGTATTTCATTTAACTGGGATAAAGCTACTAGCTTAACTGAAGAAGCAGTAAATAAATTACATGCAGATGAAACAGCTAAAGCTGAAGCGGTGAAACTTGCTAAAGAAAAAGCTGAAGCTGAGAGATTAGCTAAAGAAAAAGCTGAGAAAGAAAAAGCTGAAGCTGAGAGATTAGCTAAAGAAAAAGCTGAAAAAGAAAAAGCTGAAGCTGAAAGATTAGCTAAAGAGAAAGCTGAAAGAGAAAAAGCTGAGGCTGAAAGACTTGCTAAAGAGAAAGCTGAAAAAGAAAAAGCTGAAGCTGAAAGATTAGCTAAAGAGAAAGCTGAGAAAGAAAAAGCCGAAGCTGAAAGACTTGCTAAAGAAAAAGCTGAGAAAGAAAAAGCTGAAGCTGAAAGATTAGCTAAAGAGAAAGCTGAGAAAGAAAAAAAGCTGAAGCTGAAAGATTAGCTAAAGAGAAAGCTGAAAAAGAAAAAAAGCTGAAGCCGAAAGACTTGCTAAAGAAAAAGCTGAGAAAGAAAAAAAGCTGAAGCTGAAAGATTAGCTAAAGAGAAAGCTGAGAAAGAAAAAAAGCTGAAGCTGAAAGACTTGCTAAAGAAAAAAAGCTGAGAAAGAAAAAGCTGAAGCTGAAAGATTAGCTAAAGAGAAAGCTGAGAAAGAAAAAGCTGAAGCTGAAAGACTTGCTAAAGAAAAAGCTGAGAAAGAAAAAGCTGAAGCTGAAAGATTAGCTAAAGAGAAAGCTGAGAAAGAAAAAGCTGAAGCTGAAAGACTTGCTAAAGAAAAAGCTGAGAAAGAAAAAGCTGAAGCTGAACGATTAGCTAAAGAGAAAGCTGAGAAAGAAAAAGCTGAAGCTGATAGACTTGCTAAAGAAAAAGCTGAGAAAGAAAAAGCCGAAGCTGAAAGACTTGCTAAAGAGAAAGCCGAGAAAGAAAAAAATCAACCTGCTTACTTTAGTAATCCAAAAGTAACTTTCAATGAAGATAAATCACTTGCAACATTTGCGGATAATGATGGTGATACTCCTGTTAAAGTTACTATCCCTACTGCAGGTTTAGAAAATGACGTTTATGAATTAGAAGTAGTTAAAGCAACTGTTCCAGGATTAGATAGTAATAACGAAGTATATGATATTCACTTCGTTACTAAAGATGGAAAAGTTCGCCAAATTAAACAACCTGCTTCTATCAAAGTTCCAGTTGAAAGAAAAGTAATATCTGCTTATCAAATTGATAAAGATGGAACTAACAAACAAAATATTGAAAACTTCTCAAATGTTAAAGAAAATGATGTTAACTATGTAGTAATTGAAGCTAAACACTTTAGTTTATACGGATTCGAGTATGAAAATACTGAAACTCAACCAGTTGCCCCACAACCTTCTACAAATGAAAAAGAGGTTAACAAACCTGTACAACCTTCTACAAATGAAAAAGAAGTTAACAAGCCTTTACAAACTTCTGTTCAAAATAATAAGGTATCAAAAACTGAACTAAATAGTAAAAATAAAACTAATAATAATGTTGCAATTAAAAACAGTAAAAAAGATTTACCAAAAACTGGTATCAATTCTTCTTCTGCAGTTGGTTTAGGATTTATTGCATTATTATCAGCACTACTACTTAACAGAAAGAGAAGTAAATAATTAATTTTAAATAAGGAGAATAATTATTACAATGAAAAGAAACACTATTATAAAAGTGATGTCTGCTAGTATACTAGCAGCGTCACTTACGGTAGTTGATTTTCCGACAAATTTGCAACAAACCAAATATATCCATGCAGTTGGTACACAAGAAGTATCTGTTGATGTTGCCGCTCATCTACTAAATGCAGACAATTCTGGGAAACTTTCTATGGGAGATACTGCTTTAGAAAAAGTTAGCATAAAAAAAGTGGGCAACCAATATCAATACACTATTATTTGGAAAGATATAGAAATTGGTAAACAATCTGATGGTATATCTAAATTTTGGGTTGAAGGAAAAGAAGTACCACTTACATCTATTACCTACCCTAATGTTACTAATCCTAAACAAGCCGTATTTACTCTTCCAGAACTTAAGTCTACTCTTAATGTAGAAGTATTCGTTCAAACTATGGAGAATATTTCGCAAGGAGCCGGACGAAAACCAGTAATTTTACAATTAGATATAAATGGTGTTGCAGAGCAATTAGAAACTTCAACTACTGAAAAACAAAGTACAACTACAGATAATTCTGTACAAGAAAATAAGACTACTAAACAAGCTGGGACAGATAACTCAGCTAAAGAAGATGCTAGTCAAAATTCAGCCGCAAAAGCTGCCAAAGAAAAAGCTAAAGCTGACAGAACTGCTAAAGAAAACACTACAAATAACACAAGTAATGTAAATAACTCAACAAGTAGCACTCATTATTCTGGCTTTAGGTCAGCAAACAGAAATACTGCGAATAGAACATCTGATACAAACTCTAATCCAGTATCTTCTTCACCTCAAGGGAATACTCGTTCTGTTTCATCTGGTAATTCTACTAGAAGTTCTGGAACTGTAACATCACCTACACCTGCGCAACCAAACAACTCTAGTCAGACTTCACCTGCGCAAGCTGGAAATCAAGATGAAGAAGTAACGTTTTTTGATGATGTATCTGTTTCCCTTTTAAATGCAAGTAATCCTAATCAAAAATCAATGGGTGACGCTGCTCTTGATGGTATAACTGTTTATAAAGATTCCAAAAATACTTATCATTATATTGTTAATTTCCACAATATTACTGTAGGGCAAAGTTCTGATGGTATATCTAGATTTTGGGTAAACGGTACTGAGTATCCAGTAACTTCTACTGGTGGAGCAAATAATCAAGTTGAAGTTTACTTTACAAGTAGTGAAAAACTTCAACAAGTTCCAGTATCAGTCTTTGTACAAACTATGGAAGATATTATGCCTGGTGCAGGTAAAAAAGATGCCATTCTTTCTTTAGATTGGTCAAAGGCAAAAGAACGAAAAGGAACAGCTCCTAAAGGCCGTAACGGAGGACCAGCTAATGGACCAGCTAATGGACCAGCGGGTAATAATACAGGTAATAATACTAGCGGTCGTGTTAATAATTCTGGAAAACTTTCAAAAACTGGTTTAGATAATACATATACAGTGCTAATTGGTGCTGCAGTACTAGTAGGAGTTGTGCTTGTTATTACTAGAAGAAAACAAAATTAAATAACCCCTTATACAAGTTAAAATATTAGAACTTAAATCACTCTAATACTGCTAACTAAAAAAGGAGTTGACTCTATATTAATATAATTTATGAGTCATCTCCTTTCCTATGTTAAATAATTTGAAAGTGAGTAATAATAATGAAAAGAATATTTAAGTTTATTACAATAATTATTGCCACGCTTGCACTTACCTTTTCATCTAGTAATTCATTATTTATGAAAAATGCTAGAGCCGAAGATAAAGTGTACACTGTTCCTGTTGAATTGTGGCATTCTGATAATAATGGAAAATTATCAATGGGTAATAAAGCTTTAGCTACTCACGCTAAAGTAACAATTCATGATAATAATTCATCTACAATAACAGTCCAATTCGTCCCTATGGACTTTAATAATATGCATGGACATCTACAATCTTTAAGTATTTACTCATCCCCTATTTTTTCTGGTGACCTTACTGCCGCTTCTGTTGATAAAACGTATAATGATACTAATCTTGATGGTGGAAGTAGTTCTTATCCTGGAACACTAAGCTTCAAATTCTCAGAAGCAAAGCCAGAAAAAATTGGTGTTCGAGTTTCAGTAGATGCTATGAATAAAATAATGGGTGGTGACGCAGCACAAAATGCCATTCTAAAATTTAATTGGTCTGCTGCTAAATTAACATCTGGATCTGATAGTGATTCTAAAGATAATAATCAAAAGAAAAATAATGAATCTAACAATAATCAAAAAGCTTCTGATAATAAAACAACAGAAAATTCTAACAATAAAAATCTAGACAATTATTTTAGTGATAATCAAAAAACTGAAAAAGCTGGTATTTATACTGTTGACATAACAGGATCTTACTTAAATCCATTAACTGGAGTTACAGCTGATGGTGGTACAAAAAATGCAGCAATCGGTGAAGGCATGGTTCAAGGTGTTATATCCCCTATTAATGGCGGTGGAGATATAAATGAAGCTATGAAAAATCAATCGAACAGCGAAAAACGTTGGTCTAAAGCCTTGCTACAACGTACTAATGATGGAAAACTATATGCTACTGTTCGTGTTCACCTAATGAATTGGGTAAAACGCAGTAGTGAACAAGGGCCTTTTATAAAAGTTTTACAAAAAGATGGAGAGTTTAAACAAGTTGAAGCTACTGAAACAAAAGTAAATATCGAGCAATATAAAGATAGTTACGTTGATTATCGCTTCGAAGTACCTAATGAAAACTTTTTAGCTATGGTACAAATGTATGTTGAACCAATGAATAGACCTGTGCGTTTCTTTGTAGAAGTAAATCCAAACACTATTCAAGAAGGAAATAGCGGACTAGACATGGAAGTTATAGAAGAAAAAGATTACTTACCATACTACATTGCAGGTGGTGTTGGAATATTAGTAATCTTAGCCGGAAGCCTTATTATACCAAAAAAAAGAAAAAATCATTAATATGCTAGACAGGAGATACAATATGAAAAATAAATTTATAATCCTTGTTTCATCAATACTAGCATGTTTATTAATTCTTTCTGGTTGTTCTTCAACTAATAATAGTTCTTCTAGCTCTAGTGATCCTAATCTCGCCGATAAGGCTTTTAATGAAACAATTGACTTAACAGGTGTTAATAAGGATAAAAAATCTGAAGAAGAAAATGGTAAACGAATCATAATGGATTCAGTTGCGCTTAGCCAAGTAGCTGATGTATTAGATATTAAATTAGCTGGTATTCCTACTACAAAACTGGGACGTATGCCTAAAAGATACGAGAATACTGTACAAATAGGTTTACCTATGAATCCAAATATGGAGGTTATAAAATCTATCAATCCTACAGTTGTTTATGCGCCAGATAGTTTAAAAGATTGGTTAAAAGAAGGTTTTGAAAAAAATAATATTCCACATAAATTTGTTGATATCCGCAGTGTTAATGGATTATATTCAGTTACTGAAGATTTAGCAAATACATTTGGAAAAAAAGAAAAGTTTGCTCAATTAAAAAAAGATTACGATTTATTCTTTGTTGAATTTAACAAAAAAATCGAAAATAAGAAAAAACCTAAAGTACTAATCTTAATGGGACTACCTGGGAGCTACATGGCAGCATCGGATAAATCATACGTAGGTAATTTAGTTAAACTAGCTGGTGGAGAAAATATAATAAAAAGTAATGATGAGTTTTCTCCATTAAATCTAGAAACTGCTTTAAACGAGCAGCCTGATATTATTTTACGTACTGCTCATGCAATGCCTGATACTGTAAATGAGATGTTTAAAAAGGAATTTGAAAACAATAAGAGTTGGTCTCATTTTGAAGCCGTAAAAAATAATAAAGTCATAGACCTAGATAGCTCAATATTTGGTATGACCGCTACATTTGACTATCAAAAAGGATTGGAAGAATTAGCTAAAATATTTTATGCTAATTAGATTATATAGCACCAGAAGAGTATTTCTTCTGGTGTTATAAAAATATAGTAAAGGAGATTATATTTTGAAAGATAAAAAAACACTTGCTTTTATCATTGTCATAATATTATTAATTAGCACTATTTTCATCTCCGCTAACAGTGGTAGTATAAAAGCTTCAGCAAGCGAGTTATTAGTAGGTATATTTAATAAAAAATATGCTAATGTTAATGCAATAATAGATGTAAGATTTCCTAGAATAATTATAACTATTTTAGTTGGAGCTGCTTTAGGAGTAAGTGGTTTGCTACTTCAAACAGTTCTTAAAAATCCCCTAGTTGATCCTAGTCTTATTGGTGTATCTAGTGGTGCTAATTTATTTTTATACCTTGGAATAGGTTTATTTCCTCAAGCACTTATTTTTAAATCTATTTTTTCAATAATCGGAGGAATAATTGGCTTTATCTTAATATATTACCTTGCAGGAAAAACTAAAAACAATGTAAAAATAATTTTAATCGGTATTGCAATTAGTTATTTCTTCAGTGGAATCTCTAGTAGTATCCAATACTTAAATCAATCAAACTCTACTACTTCTACTGCTTTCAAAACTGTTGCGCTTGGTACAAAAAACTGGGATGATGTTTCTTTACTTCTCAGATGGCTACCAATATTACTTATTATTAGTTGGCTTTTAGCAAAACTATGTAATATTTTTGCACTAGATGATAATATTATTACTTCACTTGGAATTAATATAAATTATATTAGACTTTTGATTTCATTTATTGCAGTTGCACTGGCATCTATTACTACTGCCGTATCTGGTGTACTAGTATTTTTAGCGTTAATAGTTCCACATATTGCTAAAATAATAATTGGTAGAAACCACATATACACTATACCTTTTAGTGCATTACTTGGAGCATTTATATTTTTACTATTTGATACTTTAGGACGTCTAGCATTCTCTCCAATAGAAATTCCTGCAGATTTGATAATGATGGTTATTGGCGGACCTGCATTTATTATTCTTGTGAAAAAAGGAGTAAACTAATGACAAATATTATTGAAATAAAAAACCTATCATTTAGTTATAATAAAGATAATAATATCTTTAATAACCTATCACTAGATATCAAAAAAGGAAAAATAACGACAATACTTGGGAAAAATGGTTGTGGTAAAAGTACATTGATTAAACTTTTATCTAAAAACTTAAACTACAATAGTGGTAGTATAAAATTAGAAAATAAAGAGTTAAGTAGTTATAAACTTAGAGAGCTTGCTAGTATATTATCAATAGTTTATCAAAAAAATGAGACACCAAAAGAAATTACAGTTAATGACATGGTTAGTTTTGCACGACTTCCATATCAAAATATCTTCTTCTATAAAAAATCAAAAGAAGACAAAGAAAAAGTTGATTTTGCTTTAAAACATACCAATTTAACTGAGTATAAGGAGAAGTATGTCTCTGAATTATCAGGAGGACAATTACAACGTGTCTATATTGCAATGTGTCTAGCACAAAGCACAGATATTATAATACTAGATGAACCTACTACATTTTTAGATATTAAATATCAAAAATCAATAATGAAATTAATAAAACATCTAAATAATACACTTGGTATTACTATTATTATGGTCCTACATGATATAAATCAAGCTCTTACGTACAGTGATTATATAGTGGGATTACTAAATGGAGAAGTAGTAAAAAACGACTCTGCCGATAAATTTTATGACGAAAAGCTATTAAATAAACTTTATGATGCTGATATAAAAATTGAAGACAAAAAAATTATAAGTTGGTAAGTGAATAAACAAAGAAAACTCGAGCATATAATAATGCTCGAGCTTTTTTAATCAAATAAATCTTTTGCTTTTCTACTTACTTTATCAATGAAGCTTTCGTCTTCTTCAACTTTTTCATCTTTAAGTTTTGCTAATTGTAAGTATAGTTCTCTTTCTTTTGTTGATAATGATTTAGGGATTTTTATTGACACTACAATATAGTGATCACCTTGTCCATATCCCATAACATTTTTTACACCTTTACCAGCTAAACGGAATTTTCTACCGTGTTGAGTACCTGCTGGAACATTTAACTCAATAACACCAGTTAATGTTCTAACATCTACTTTTGTACCGAGAGCTGCTTGGGCTGGTGATAATTCTAATTCTGTATAGATATCATCATCTTCACGTTGGAAGTATGAATCACTTGAAACTGATACTTCAATGAATAAATCTCCTGCTGGACCACCGTTTTCTCCTGCTCCACCTTTACCTTGTAAGCGAACTCGTTGTCCTGAGCTTATTCCAGCTGGAATCTCAACTTCATATTCAACTTCTTTGTTATTATATCCTTTACCGAAACAGTGTGGACATTTATCTTTAATTATTTTTCCACGTCCTTGACATTCAGAACATGTTCTTTGGCTTTGGATTCTACCAAATGGAGTATCCTGATATACAGCTTCTTGACCAGAACCATGACATCTATGACATTCAGTTACAGATGAAGAATCTTTTGCACCTGTTCCGTGACAGTGATCACATTCCACATCTTTACGAAGTTTAATTGTTTTTTTAGTACCAAAAACAGATTCTTCAAAAGTAATATGCATTCTATGTAGCAAATCATCACCTTGTCGTGGAGCATTAGGATTTCTTCTTCCTCCGCCTCCACTAAAGAAGCTAGAGAATATGTCTCCTAAATCATCAAAGCCACCAGAGAACCCTCCAGAGAATCCGCCACCGAATCCTCCAAAGCCTCCAAAACCACCTTGGCCTCCTGCGCCACCATCGAAGGCTGCATGACCAAACTGATCATATTGAGCTTTTTTATTTTCATCACTTAATACTTCGTAAGCTTCTGTAATTTCTTTAAATTTTTCTTCTGCACCCTCTTCTTTATTTATATCCGGGTGGTATTGTTTAGATAACTTACGATAAGCTTTTTTTATTTCTGCTGCACTTGCTCCTTTACTAAGACCAAGTACTTCGTAATAATCTCTTTTAGCCATTTTCTACCTCTCCTTAAATTTTAAATGAGGGAGCAGAACCTAAGTCCAGCTCCCTTTTTTTCTAAAATTTATTATTTTTTCTCAGTGAAATCTGCATCAATTGTATCATCATCTTGATTGCTTGATTCTGTGTTAGCACCTTGAGCTCCTGCTGCTGCATTTGCTTGTTCATAAAGTTTCATAGTCATTTCTTGAACAGCTTTGTTTAATTCATCTTTAGCTGCTTTGATTTCTTCGAAGTTATTATTTTTAAGAGCTTCTTTTAATGCATCGTTTTTAGTTTTGATTGCATCTAATAAGCTTTGATCAACTTTATCTTTAGCATCTTCTAAAGCTTTATCTGCTTGGAATGAAAGTTGGTCAGCTTCGTTACGAACATCAGCTTCTTCTTTACGTTTAGCATCAGCATCTGCATTAGCTTCAGCTTCTTTAACCATTCTATCGATATCTTCATCACTTAATGAACTACTTGATTCAATAGTAATTTTTTGTTCTTTTTGAGTTCCTAAATCTTTAGCAGTAACATTTACGATACCATTTTTATCGATATCGAATGTAACTTCGATTTGAGGTACTCCACGTGGAGCTGCTGGAATATCTGTAAGTTGGAATCTTCCTAGAGTTTTGTTATCAGCTGCCATTGGGCGCTCACCTTGTAGTACGTGAATATCTACTGCTGGTTGGTTATCTGCAGCTGTAGAGAATACTTGTGATTTTGAAGTTGGGATAGTTGTATTTCTTGGAATTAATACTGTCATAACTGATCCCATAGTTTCAATACCTAATGATAATGGTGTTACGTCTAATAATACTACGTCTTTAACGTCCCCTGTGATTACCCCACCTTGGATAGCAGCACCCATAGCTACTACTTCGTCTGGGTTTACACCTTTATGAGGTTCTTTGCCCATTTCTTTTTTAATAGCTTCTTGTACAGCTGGAATACGAGTAGATCCACCAACTAAGATTACTTGATCGATATCACTTGGAGTTAATCCAGCATCTTTAAGAGCTTGACGAGTTGGTACTAATGTTTTTTCTACTAAATGACGAGTTAATTCATCAAATTTAGCACGAGTTAAAGTATTTTCTAAGTGAACTGGTCCGCTTTCTCCTGCAGAGATGAATGGTAATGAAATTTGTGTTGATGTTACACCTGATAAGTCTTTTTTAGCTTTTTCAGCTGCATCTTTTAGACGTTGCATTGCCATTTTATCTTTTGATAAGTCAATACCTTGTTCTTTTTTGAATTCTTCTACTAAGTAATCAATGATAGCTTGGTCAAAGTCATCACCACCAAGTAAGTTATCTCCTGATGTAGATAAAACTTCGAATACTCCATCACCCAATTCTAAGATAGATACGTCGAAAGTACCACCACCAAGGTCAAATACTAATACTTTTTGATCAATATCAGTTTTATCTAAACCATAAGCTAATGCTGCAGCTGTTGGTTCGTTGATAATTCTTTCTACTTCTAATCCAGCGATTTTACCAGCATCTTTTGTTGCTTGACGTTGAGCATCGTTGAAGTATGCAGGTACTGTTATAACTGCTTTAGTAACTTTTTCTCCAAGATAGCTCTCAGCTGTTGCTTTTAAGTTTTGTAAAATCATAGCTGAAATTTCTTGTGGTGAATATTTTTTACCATTAACTTCTACTTTATAATCTGTCCCCATGTGACGTTTAATAGAAATTACTGTATTTGGGTTTGTAATTGCTTGACGTTTTGCTACTTCCCCTACTTGAATTTCATCACCTTTAAATGCTACTACAGATGGTGTAGTTCTGTTTCCTTCTGGGTTAGGGATGATTTTAGCTTCCCCACCTTCTAATACTGCTACTGCACTATAAGTTGTTCCTAAGTCTATACCAATAATTTTTGACATGTTTTTGTCCTCCTATTTTATAATTATTCTAAAATTTTCTAGTTTTTTTGTTAAAATATACTATTCTAACAAAACATTTATATTTGCTAATTTTATATCTGCACAGTTACTATTTTCCTCATTCTTGGTGTAGCTGTGCGATTCTTACTCCTAACTTTTTTCTTCGCCTTACAGGTTTGAAAAAATCAAGGATTAAGAATTTACCTTAACCATTGCTGGTCTGATTACTCTATCTTTTAATTTGTAACCTTTTTGGAAAGTGTCTAAAATTGCTCCACTTTCTTTTTCACTATCTTCGTCTTGCATTACTGCATGGTGATAATTTGGATCGAATTGAGCATTTTCTGTTTCGATTAACTCTACTCCTTCTGATTTTAATACATTTAATAGCCCTTCATAAACCATCTCAACACCTTTTAGTAATGATTTGATTTCTTCGTTATCACTTTCTACCTGTAATGCTCTTTCTAAATTATCTAAGCTAGGTAAGATTTCAGTAATAACTTTTTGACTTTTATAAACATTATTTGTTTCAATTTCTTTGTTTTTACGACGTTTAAAGTTTTCAAACTCTGCATAAAGTCGTAAATACTTGTCTTCTGATTGTTTTAATTCTTCTTCTAGTTTATCAACTTTTTCTTGAAGTAATTCTTCTGCTGTTTTTTCTTCTACAACTTCTTCTTTAGTTTCTGTTACTTCAGTATTTTCAACAGTTTCTTCTACTTCTTCTAAGTTTTCATTTCTTTCTTCAGTAGTCATCTCTACCTCCTAAATTATTTCAAATTGTTATTTAGATTATCTCTGACACATCCTATTAATGTCATTATTTTTGAATAGTCCATTCTCTTAGGTCCAAAAACGGCTATTACACCTTGACCTTTAGATGTGTTATATTTACTAGATACTAATGAAAGGTCCGCAATATTTTCAAGCTCTAATTCCTTACCTATTTTTATACAAGTATCTGAATCAGTAACCTCTACATTGTGGTCTAGTAACTCAACAATTTTATCATCTTCTAAGAGCGATACTACTTCTTTTAACTTTTCTACATTATCTATATCAGGTTGTTTTAGTAAATTGTACTTACCTCCTAATGCTACAGTTTTTTTAATTTTATTTTGAAGCAATCTATTTAAGGCAACTACGATCATATCGTAATTATTAACTTTAGTTTTTAAATACTTCTCAAGTTCTCCATGTATTATTACATGGGCTGTTGCCATATCTACGTCATAAAAGTAAGTTTGTAAGAGTTTATTCACTTCTGCTATATCCTCCGCAGTAAAATCTGCATCAAGTTTATAGTTTTGTTGGAATACCTCTCCTATATTAGTTACTAATATAACTAAAATACTTCGACTACTTAAGAGTATAACTTCTACTTTATTAATTCGTCTATCAGCTTTTGTAGGAGCTAAGATAACTGCCGTACAATCTGTTAAATCTGATAAAACTATAGCATTTTTTTCTAAATAGTTATCCTCTGATACATATTTATCACTCATAAGTTCTTTTAACTTTTCACTCTCGCTACTAGTAAGTTCATAATCTTTTTTTATATAATCTACATAATAGCGATATCCTTTCTCAGAAGGAACTCTCCCTGATGAAATATGTGTTTTTTTTATCAACCCTTCTTTTTCTAATTTACTCATATCATTTCTAATAGTTGCTGAACTATAATCAATGCTTTGAGCAAGTTGCTTAGATCCAACCGGTTGATTAGTAATTATAAAATTTTCTACTATAGATTGAAGAATAAGTACTTGTCTATCTATTAACATGTTTATCACCTATCTTCATTTTGTTTTTAGCACTCTAAACACCTAAGTGCTAATCACATTATTAATATTACCATTAAGGTCAAAAAAAGTCAATAGTTTTTTTGATATTTTTTTGACTTTTTTTGACTTTTTATTTTTTTTATCTTCGAAAAAAAGGCTTAAAAATAAAGGTTTTTTTGTTATTTTATTATATATTATTAAATTAAAGTTAAAAAAATTAAAGGTTGTTTTTACTAATTATAATTAGTATGTTATAATAAATACTAATATACAAATACACTAGGAGGAATTAGATGAAAAAGATTACTTACACTATGTACTTTATTTTTTTATCTGCCGTACTTATTCTAACAGCTTGTAGCAGTGAAAAGAAAAAAGTTTATATAGAAAAAAATGGTAAACAAGAACATGTAACTACAATATATTATAAAGGTGAAACTGTAAATAAAATCGTTACTAATTCAACATTAACTACTGACAAAGAAAATTTAGATTCTACATTAGATGATATTAAGTCTACTATCTCACAAAAACCAAATTTTGATGGTTATACGCGTTCTGCAGAAATTAAAGATGGAAAAGTCGTTATTACTACTGAAATTGATTATGATAAATTAGACTTTGAAAAATATAAAGGAAGAGTCCACCTATCTGGTTCAGATACATTAGAAAATGAAAGAAAGTTAGAAACTGTCGAATATCATCTTAAAGATGCAGGAGCTACTGAGAAAAAATAATAAATATTATACTGAGGTAAATAAATTGAAGAATATACTAAAATTAATCACACCTTTACTTGCAATGCTAGTCTTAGTAACTGCTTGTAGTAAAGAAAAAACAAAGGAATTTATAAAAAATTCAGATGATCATGAAATTAAAGCTACGCTCTATTATGAAGGTAATATTGTTAATAAATTTGTCACTGTTGATACTTTTACTAATAATAAAAATAATATTTCTGTTGAATTCCTTCAAGGGGTTCTTAAAAAAAGTATAGGAAATATATCAGGTTATTCTTATATTGTTGAAGAAAAAAATGGGAAAATTACTATTACTTATGTAATTGATTATAATAAGCTAGATTTTGAAAAAGCTAAATCTGTGCATGCAGTTCCAGAAAACTCTCTTGAAGAAGTAAGAAAACTTAGCACAATTACAAAAAATATAAAAGATGCAGGCTTTAAAGAAAAATAATATATTGAGGTAAATAAATGAAAAAAATACTAAAAATTAATTGTACCTTTACTAGCAATGTTAGTCTTATTAACTGCTTGTAGCAGTGAAAAAAACAAAGGAATTTATAAAAAAATTCTGATGGACATGAAATTAATACTACTCTTTATTATAAAGGGGACGTTGTTAATAAGAGTGTCACTGTTGATACAATAATTGATAATAAATATAATCTTACTGTTGATTTTGTTAAGCAGGCTCTACAACACAATATAAAAAATATATCTGGCTATACGTATAATGTTGAAGATAAAAATGGGAAAATTACCATTACTTATGTGATTGATTATAATAATATAGATTTTGATAAAGCTAAATCAGCACTTACAATTCCCGAAAACTCTCTTGAAGAAGCAAGAAAACTTAGTACAATTACAAAAAGAATAACAGAGAATGGGTTTAAAGAAAAATAAAATATAATGAGGTAATCACATGAGAAAAATACTAAAATTAATTACACCCTTACTAGCAATGTTAGTAGTATTAACTGCTTGTAGCAGTGAAAAGACAAAAGTATACACGAAATCAATCGATAATCAAGATCTTCAAGTAACTATTTATTATAAGGGAGATTCTGTAAATAAAATAGTTTCTGAAAATACATTGACTGTCGATGGTGATGATATAAATTCGGCAATTGAATCTATTAAAAAATCAATTAAAGATAATAATGGTCATCCAATTGATAATATTGCTGGATATTCTTATAAAGTTGAGGAAAAAGATGGGAAAATTCATATTACATAGGAAACAGACTTTAATAAATTAGACTTTGATAAATATAAGGCTGCAGTTAATGTTCCAGAAAACTCACTTGAAGAAACTAGAAAACTCAGCTCAGTTGAAAAAGCCCTAACTAACAATGGTCTTAAAGAGAAAAAATAAAGAAAGAGGTATATAACATTGAAAAAATTTTTAAAAGTCATTGCACCATTACTAGCTACTCTACTTTTAGTAACTGCTTGTTCTAGCAAAAATACTCCTAATAATAGTGAAGGAGAATCAAGCGAAAAACAAAAGGTATTTACTTCTAATAACAGTGAAGGAGAATCAACAGAAGTCACTATATTTTACAGTGGTGATAACGTCAATAGGATATCGTCAAAAGCTACATATAATATTAAAGGTACTTCCCCAGATGAAGAATATAATTCAGTTAAAAAAAGTTTTGATGAAAACCTAAAAGATGTAGTAGGTGTTACTTATAGCGTAGAAAAGAAAGATAATAAGATAAATATTAACTATGATGTAGATTTTACAAAAATAAATTATGATAAAGACAGGGAAAAACTTGGGTTTAAAAAACCAACCCTTGATGAAGAACGTAAATTAAGTAACGTACAACAACAACTTGAAAATAATGATTTAAAAAGAAAAAAATAATACAATATTATTTTTGAGGTAAATAAATGAAGAAAAATTCTAAAATTAATTACACCTATACTAGCAATACTAATTTTATTTACTGCTTGTAGCAAGGAAAAAACAAAAGTATACATAAGCACAGGAGATACTGAGGAGATACAAGCAACTGTTTATTATAAAGGAGATACTGTAAATAAAATGATTACTGTTATTATATTATCTGACATTGGTGATGATATTAATGCTGAGGTGGAATATCAAAAAAATACTTGAAAAATAATAACAATAACTATGGACACACTTTTACAGTTGAAGGAAAAAATGGGAAAATCTATATTACTAGGGAGACAGATTATACTAAAATAGATTTCAATATATTTAAATCTAAATATAATATTACAGAAAATTCTCTTGAAGAATTTAGAAAACTTAGTACAGTTGAAAAAAACACTTAGCAGATACTGGATATAAAGAAAAAAATAATTGGAGGTTACTTCTAGTATGAAAAAAATTCTTAAAAACTAGTTTAATACTTTCTTCTATGTTATTAATATTTACTGGATGTTCAAACAAAGAAAATAAACAATCTAATAATGTAGAAAAATCAATCACAAGATAATAATAAACCCGGTGAAAATACAGAAAAAAAAGATACTGTTCTTGTTAAGAATTATGTTATCTCTGAAGAAGGTAGTATGATTGATGTTGAAGTTGAATATAAAAACAATGTAGCTCAAAAAATGACTCAACTTTTCGTTAATAAACCAATCTCAGAGTTAACTCAAAATGAAAAATTTAAGTATGATGATGTAATCGAATCGATGCATGCTACAGAATCTAAAGAAAAAATAGTTGAAGAATCTAAAGGTCTTAAATTAATAGCTACAGAAGTAAATAATAATCTGACTATTAAAGCAATATTAGACTTGAATGAGATTTCTGAAAGTGATGCAAAAAATGCCCTAGGTAATTTTGATGGTTCATTAGATGAAGCAAGAAAAATCGAGAATTTTGAAAAAATTCATACTAATAACGGAGTTGTCGAAAAAAATAATTAAGTTAATGAAAGGACTATAATTAATGAAAAAAATTTCTAAATTATGTTTTGTACTATTTTCTACTTTATTAATATTAGTAGGTTGTTCAAGTAAATCAGAAAACAAAAACAGAATCGAATAATAACAGCGCTGATAATAGTACTGTAAATAAAACAGAATCAAATAAAAATAACGCAGATAGCAATACTCTAGTAAAAAAATATACGATGACTGAATCAGGAGAAACTAAAGAGATAAAGGTTAAATACAAGGATAACGTTGCTCAAAGTATTTACCAAAGATATGTAGATAAACCAATCGATCAGCTTACTGATAAAGAGAAAAAGAAATATGAAGAAGTACTAAGAACTAAAAAAGAAGATACTGGTGAATATAGAGGCATCACTAATACAAAGAAAATCGAAAATAATAAGTTAATAGCAGAAGGTACTATAGATTTAAACACAATACCTGAAGAAGACTTTAATATAAAAATTGGAGACTTTGATACTTCATTTGATGAAGCTAGAAAAATTGAAAACTTCGAAAAAATTCTTGCTAAGCGTGGGTTCACAGAGAAAAAATAACTTAACAATAGAAGCTAAGCAATAGTTTTAGCTTCTTTATTTTTCACCTTAACTTGTATCTTATAGATAATTTTAGTATAATTAATAAGCAATAGAAGTTACAGAGGTGAGAAATTTGGAACTAATAGAACTTAGAAAAGAACTTGAAGAAATTGAAAAAAGAATAACAGAGTTTAAAACCTCTTTAAAAATAGAAGACAAAGAACAACGAGTAGCTGAAATTGAAAATATGATGCTTGATGCTGATTTCTGGAATGATAGTGATAATGCAAGTGCTCTCGTTACAGAATCTAAGAGTATAAAAAAGGAATTAGATGAATTCTCTAATATGATTGACTATCTAGAACACTCTCAAGAGATGGTTGAATTCCTACGTGATGAAGAAGATAAAGAAATTTATGCTGACCTAGAAGAAACAGTGGCAATCCTTAAAGATAGTGTTGAAGATTTTAGCTTTAGATTGTTATTTTCTGAAGAATATGATAATAATAATGCTATTTTGGACATACATGCTGGAGCTGGGGGTACTGATGCTACAGATTGGGCAGAAATCATGTTGCGCATGTATGAAAGATTCTTCTCAAAACAAGGATTAAAATACAGTTATTTAAACTATCAATCAGGTGATATCACTGGTGTGAAATCAGCAACAATAAAGGTTGAAGGAGACTTTGCTTATGGATTACTAAAAGGTGAAAAAGGTGTGCATCGTGTTATTCGTATCTCCCCTTTTGATCCTTCTGGCAAACGACATACCTCATTTGCCTCTATTGATGTTATGCCAGAATTTTCAGATGATGAAATTAATATAGAAATTAACAATGATGATTTGAAAATTGATACATATCGTGCTCAAGGTGCTGGTGGGCAACATATTAACACAACAGATTCAGCAGTACGTATTACTCACCTTCCAACAGGAATAGTGGTTCAGTCTCAAGCTGAAAGAAGCCAAATTAAAAATAAAGATACAGCAATGAAAAACCTGAAGTCTAAACTATATCAATTAGAGCTAGAAGAAAAAGAAAAAGAATTAGCATCTATTCGTGGAGAACAAAAAGATATAGGTTGGGGTTCTCAAATTCGTTCATATGTCTTTACTCCTTATACTATGGTTAAAGATCATAGAACAAACTACGAAGTTTCTACCGTTGATAAAGTAATGGATGGGGATATTATTGATTTTATTGATGCTTATCTTCACTATAATATGAAAGAAAAAGAAGTGTTGTAAAAAAATACAACACTTCTTTTCTATATATCATTCTAGTTTACTTTTACATATCCTTGATCTAATAGATAATTTTCAGCTTTTTCGAAACTAACATCTGAAGTAGTAGTATCAACAGAAGTACCTGGGAGACCTATTAATTTATTTTTATCTACCTTAGTATAATCAACTGTTATCGTCTCATAAGCTGCATCATCTTGAAAATCTACCTTTTGTTCTAGCCCTTCAATACCTTTGTATTTTTCCATTATTGGCTTAGCATATTCTATAAATTCCGCTTTAGTAACACCCATTTGTTTGTAGTTCATTATATTGTATGCCGTTTGTTTAAGCACCTTATCTCCCTTATGATAATATGTAACTTCTAATTTTACTCCATTTCTTTCAGTATAAAATTTACTGACTTCTACATTTTTTTAGTTGAATCTTCTTTGTTTTTTTATTACTTTCTTCATTCTTATTACTTTCTGTAACATTTGAAGTATTCTGCGAATTATTAGTAGTACCATTATCTTTTTGATGAACATCCTACTAAAAAAATTAATAAAAACCATTGATATTATTGATAAAACTTTTTTTCATTTTTTTATCCCCCTTTTTAATGAAAAAAATTACTTAAAAAAATTATTTTTTTTAGTAAATCCTTGACTTAATAAATGTTCTTCAGATTTTTTTTCATACTAATATCTTTACTGTTATCATCTATTGTAATACCTTGAATATTATTTAATTTACTTTTATCTGCTTTTGTATAATCAATACTTAGAGTTTCAACTGCTTTGTCATCTTGGAAATCTATTTTTTCCTCTAACCCATCAATTCCTTGATATTGTTTTGCCAAAGGTTCTAATGCCTTTTTCACTTCATCTTTAGTGGCACCCATTTCTTTATAATTCATTGTATTATTTGCAGTTTGTCTTAATACTTTATCACCATCATGATAATAAGTTAATTCTATTTTTACTCCATTTTTTTCTAATACATATGTAGAGCTTTGTTCTTTTGCTGAACAACCTGCCACAAAAATTAATAATATAGCTGAAATTATTGATATGATCTTCTTCATTATTTTTTATTCTCCTTTTAATTTAATATTACTATTTTTTTGTAAAACCTTGACTTAATAAAGATTCTTCAGTGTCTTTTAAGCTTACGCTTTCTACATCAGTATCTATATCCATTCCTGGTAAATCTTTTAATTTTTTCAAATCTACTTTTGTATAATCAATAGTCAGAGTTTCAACTGCTTTGTCATCATCAAAAACTATTTTTTGTTCTACTCCATCTATTCCTTGATATTTTTCAGATACCGGCATAGCTACGTCTTTTAATTCATCTTTAGTAACTGCCATTTTCTCATAATCCATGGTGTTCACTGTTGTTTGTTTAGTTACTTTGTCACTCTCATAATAAACAGTTATTTCAGTTTTAACACCACTTTTTTCCAAAACATATGTCTTACTACCATCTTTTGATGAACATCCAGCTAAAAAGATTAATAGTACTGCTGATAAAATCGTCAATATTCTCTTCATTCGAAATATGTCTCCTTATCAAATTTATTTTTTTATCTTTATAATGTATTAAGTACTATAAAGAACGATAAAACTACCCATATTTATTTTATAATATTGTTTTCTCCATTTATCAAGCTAATAATTATAATCTTTCGTATTCTTCTGGAACATCAAATGGATTGTCTTTGTTAATATGATCATAAAACATGATTCCATTTAAATGATCTATTTCATGTTGGAAACATATTGCTGGTAAGTCAGTTAACACTAATGTTACTTTCTCATCATTTTCATCATAACCAATTACTTTGATTTTTGAATATCTTGGAACATAGCCTTTTTTCTCTTCCTCAACTGATAAGCATCCTTCTCCTCCAGCTAAATAGCATTTAGCCGCTGAGTTAGAAATAATTTTAGGGTTGTATAGCGCATAAGATACTGTATATTCAGGATTCTCTTCATCTGGAATGTGTACTGCAATCATACGTTTAGAAACATTGATCTGAGGTGCAGCTAAACCAATCCCAGGTTTCAATCCTAATTCTTCTGCTTTTTCATCATCTTGAGAAGCTATAACATACTCCAATAAACTTCTTAATATCTCTTTATCTTCATCAGATATTGGACTTTTTACTTCCTCTGCTCTTTTTCTTAGAGTTTCATGAGGATCAATAATTATATCTTTTGTTGTAATCAAAACTTATCTCCTTTATTTAAATACTAATTTCTTACTATTTATTATTTCATAAATACTTTATATTGTCAAAGAAGAGTTACATACAATATAGAATTCTTACCGTATTTAATACTTATTAAAAATTTATATACACTACAGTTTATCCAAAAAGTATTTAAAAATATTTATAAAGATACATTCTCTACAATTTATTTTATGAATTCGCTTTTGTAATTTTACTATTTTCGTGTTATTATATAGTTACTGACATTTATTAAATGAAATTTACGGGAGGTTATTTATGACTTTTGAAAATTACAAATACACAAGACCTAATTTAGAAGAAACATCTAAAAAACTATTAGATATTGAAAAAAGAGTTTTAGATGCTGCTTCTGCGAAAGATGTGTTAGCTGTTTTTGATGAATATAATACACTACGCAGAGACTTAGAAACACAAAGTGTTTTAGTTGAAATTAGACATACAATTGATACTACTGATAGTTTCTATGAAGAAGAACAAAACTTCTGGGATGATTATAAACCAGAATTAACAGCTCTATATAGTAAAGTAGATAAAGCTATATATAATTCAAAATTCAAAGATGAATTAAAAAAAGAAATTGGAGAACACTACTTCAATTTAACAGAAACAACATTAAAAGTGTTTAGTGATGAAATTATTGAAGACTTAAAAGAAGAAAATAAAACTGCTTCTGAATATACTAAACTTACTGCAAGTGCTCGTATCCCATTTGATGGAGAAGAACGTAACCTTAGTGGTATGGCTAAATATACTCAACATGAAGATAGAGAAACTAGACTTGAAGCTTCTAAAGCAGTAGCAAAATTCTTCAAAGATAATTTAGAACAATTCGATAATCTATTTGATAAATTAATCAAAGTACGTACACGTATTGCTAAAAAACTTGGTTTTGAAAACTTTGTTGAAGTAGCTTACCTACGTTTACGCCGTACAGACTATACTTCTAAAGATGTTGCTAACTATAGAAAACAAGTATTAAATGATGTAGTACCTTTAGTAGAAAAATTTAAAGCTGCACAAGCTAAACGTCTTGGATTAGAAAAATTATCATTCCACGATGAATCTGTAACTTTCAAATCTGGTAACCCTACTCCTAAAGGAAACCGTGAGCAACTTGTTGAAAGTGCTAAAACAATGTATAAAGAATTATCTCCTGAAACAGATGTATTCTTTAAATTTATGACTGATAACAACCTATTAGACTTAGATACAAAACCTGGTAAATCTGGTGGTGGATATTGTACATTTATCCCTAACTATAAAGCACCATTTATCTTTGCTAACTTTAATGCTACTCCACATGATGTTGAAGTATTAACTCACGAAGCTGGACATGCATTCCAAGTATATCAAAGTAAAGACTTTATCCCAGAATACGTTTGGCCTACTTTTGAAGCTTGTGAAATCCACTCAATGAGTATGGAATACTTAACTTGGCCTTGGATGAACTTATTCTTCAAAGAAGAAACTGAGAAATTCAAATACTACCATATTACTGGTTCTGTTAAATTCTTACCATATGGTGTAACTGTAGATGAATTCCAACATGCAGTTTATGAAAACCCAGAATTAACACCTTATGAACGTCGTATGAAATGGCTAGAAATCGAGAAGAAATATCTTCCATCTCGTGACTACTCAGAGATTGCTGACTTAAATGAAGGATTATTCTTCTACCGTCAACTTCACATTTTCTTATACCCATTCTACTACATTGATTACACATTAGCTCAAGTATGTGCACTTCAATTCTGGAATAAATCAAGAGAAAATAGTAAAGAAGCATGGGAAGAATACTTACACCTTTGCCGTTTAGGTGGTACTAAACCATTTACTGAGTTAATCAAAGCAACTTCTCTTAAAAATCCATTCGAAGATGGAACTATTGAAACTATAGTGCCAGAAGTTAAAAAATACGTTGACTCTGTTGACACAACTGAATTCTAATGATTAGAGCGAGGTTACCCTCGCTCTTTAATTTAATTTTAATTATAGCTTCTATAATTAAAATAATGTCTTTATTTATTCAAAAGTTAATTAAGTAGAATTATAGAATAAATTAGATTGGAGGAAAAAATATGAATGATAAAAAAATAGCAGCATTCTTTGACATAGATGGTACTCTACATAGAGATTCACTAATGAATGAACACTTTAAAAAGTTAATAAAATATGAAGTTGTTGATGAACGTTTTTGGGTAAATGGTGTTAAAGATTCTTACATAAATTGGGATAAAAGATTTGAAGATTATGATAACTATTTATTTGATGTTTCTGCAGCATATGTAAAAGCAATTACAGGTTTACACAAAAAATATATTGACTTCGCTACAGAGCAAGTTATGAAATTAAAAGCAGATCGTGTATATAAATACACACGTAATATTATAGAAAAACATAAAAAAGAAGGACATCTAATAATATTTATTTCAGGAAGCCCTGACTTTTTAGTAGAAGCAATGGGTAAAAAACATCACGCTTTTCTTGCTATAGGTAGTAAATATATAATGAAAAATAATTATTTTACTGGTGAAGTTATTCCGATGTGGGATGCAGATAGTAAAAATAAGACTATAGACAGATTGGTAGAAGAATATAATATAGACTTAGATAAATCATATGCTTATGGTGATACAAATGGCGACTATAATATGCTTCGACGTGTTGGTAATCCTGTTGCAATGAATCCAAGTAAAGAGCTATTTACTAAAATTAAAGCAAATGAAGAACTAGCAAAAAAAGCTACTATTCTTATTGAGCGTAAAGATGTTATCTATAAAACAAAAGCAGACATAGACATACTAGAATTATAGAAAAAACTCAAGGAATGACAATATGTACATTCCTTGAGTTTTTTAAAAGAAAAATAAAAAGAAAGAAAGAGGACTTAATTTAAATTTTCTAACGTAATGCTAGCTTACTTTTTATATTTACTCCATAAGTATTAGATATCTTTTTCTCATCTTTATAGGTGTTATAAACCTTTTCTAATAATTTACATCCTTCTAACATATAACTCTCATGAAAAGAATAAAATGAAAAATTCTTTTTCTTTACCATTTTTTTCAAATACCTAATTATACATTTTCTCGGATAACATTCAATACTTCTTATATCATCATAATAAATTTTCAAACCTGATGGTTTATAAAGATATCTTAATGAAGTAATTTTAACATAATCTTTTCTAAAAATAAATATCACCAAAAGAAACTTACAGTAATAAAAATAATTTACTCTATCTAAAAACTGGTAATTCTTTATTTTTTTAAATAATATGTTAAAGTTGTTTTTTTAATATGAGAAAGAGGAGAATTGTACTTTTTATTATAAAAATCATAGTCTTCCTCAATCAACACCTTTTCTACATTAGTTAATGCATTTAAATTAATATTTTTCCATTGCAAATCCTCCTTACTACATTTAGTATAATAAATAAGTTGGACAAAATATGGGTAACTTCAATATTTATTTTTAAATTTTTATTATTTCATAATTTATTTTATAATCGTTTCTTAACTAATTTTAATAATTTTATAGCAAGTATCAATCCCGATACTTTCTTTGGATTTAATACTCTTCTTACTGATTTACTCATTAAAATTCTAATTAGTTTATTCATTTCTACACCTCCCTTTCTTCTATTATTTTCACATTTTCTCCTTGGCTGTTTAGCCACATTTTTATTCCATCGCCATAACACTCTGCAGTGATAGTGTATATCTTATCTTGAGTTTTTATTACTTTAGCTGTAGGCAACCTATCTAACACGGCTTCTAGTGATGGTCCGCTAAATTCAAAGGTGAATTTCTTTAATTTTCCTGAATACATAAACTGGATTCTTTTTCTGAATTCTCCGTCTTCAAATCTATCCTTATAAGGAATATAAAATCTCTCGTCTCCATATTTTATATTACTCATTCTATCTACTCTAAATACCAATGGCATATCTTCTTCTACATTTAAGCCATATGATATAAGATAAAAATAATATTCTGAGAACATTATTGCTGCTGGCTTAACTTCTTTTTTAGTCTTCCTCTTATCCATTCGAGTATAATCGAATGTTATTAGTTTTTTCTCCCTAATAGCTATTGATAAATCCCATAAACTTTCTAATAACTCTTTACCATGTTGTAACTCAATGTAGTGATGAAGTTCATCTAAAATTAGATCATCCACTTCTTTTTTACTTTTATGACTTAACTGATTTTGGAACTTTTTAATTAAAGGAACCATCTCATTTTTAGTAAGAGCCCTACTCTCAAGTAATATTTTACTAACGGCTAAGATTTCTTTTTGAGTTAAAGTATTATCACTATCTGATACAGCCTTGTAAACATAATGTTTATTCTCTACTTTAATTTCGAACTCACCTATTTCATTCCTTTTTCTCATAAAGATAATATTTTAATTCTTTAATATCTCTTTGAATAGTTTTTTTAACGATACATCATATTCAGTAGCCAAATTTTTCTTTTTAATAACTTTTTCTCCTCTCCTAAACCTATCATATATTTCTAGTGCTCTAAACGTTTTTGTCCCTTTGCATAACCTTCATCTTCCTTCCTTTACTCTCTATCAGTTGTAAGCACTTTCTATTATAATGTAAATAGTTGTTAATTTCAATAACATTTTTTTATATTATATATATTCAAATCATCTCCTTTAAATACATAATATCAATCTACTTGGACATATTTTTGTCTAAAATAAATAATAATTATTTTTCTTCAATATTTATTCAATATTTCTTCACAATTATTAATTAATCTATAAAAAAATTTTTAGTTATACTATAATTTTTTTATAATTTTATTATTTTTTTCTCATATCACTTTACATTGCAATTGATAATGATTATAATTTAAAAGTAGAAGAAACTATAGAAAGTGAGTATTTAAATATATGAAAAAATCTAAACTATTCCTTGCAATTATGACTGGAGCTCTTGTTATTAGTGGATGTTCTGCTAAAACAGATCAAAAGAAAGAAGAAAATAAAACTGAACAAGTTGATACTTCTAAAAGCACCAAAGATCAGTTAAAGCAAGCGACTGAAGCTTACAAAAAATATGTTGAAGGTCAAGTAGATAACCTATTAAAAGATACTGAGAAATTTGCTGAAACTTTAAAAGCTGGTAAACTAGATGAAGCTAAAAAACAATACCCTCTTATCCGTATGGCATATGAACGTTCTGAGCCAATCGCTGAAAGTTTTGGAGAATTAGACGTAAATATCGACTTCCGTCTTGCTGATTACTTAGAAGAAAACAAAACTGAAGAAGGTTGGAGAGGTTTCCACAGAATCGAAAAAATTATGTGGGAACAAAATACAACTAAAGGTACTGAAGAATACGCAGAACAATTAGTTAAAGATGTTAAAGAATTAAAAGCTAAAGTTGCTACTGTAGAAGTTACACCAGACATAATGGTTACTGGGGCTGTAGACTTACTTAACGAAGTTGCAACACAAAAAATTACTGGTGAAGAAGAAGTATATTCTCACACTGACTTATACGACTTCAAAGCTAATATCGAAGGTGCTGAAGAAATCTTCAAAATCTTTAAACCTTTAATTGAGAAAAAAGATAGTAAATTAGCTAAAGACTTAGAAGAAAAATTTGCTACTATCAACGGTTTATTAGACAAATATAAAACTGATGATAAAAACTACAAACTATACACTGACCTATCAAAAGAAAACACTAAAGAACTTTCTGAAGCTGTTACTAAATTAGGTGAACCATTATCACAAATGGGTGTTATTTTAGACGAAGAGGCTAAGTAATATGGCTAAAAATGGTAATAATTGGACTGACAAAAAAATAACACGTCGTGATTTCCTAAAAAAAGCTGGTATGACTAGTGCTGGTGCCGTTGTAGGGGCATCTGCAATAGGTGGTTTTTTCGCAAATAAAGCAGAAAATCAGCGTGAAATTGCTGATGGTGATGAAAAAATCAGCTTTTACGGAGAACACCAAGCAGGAATCACTACGTTAATGCAAAAAAATATCTATTTTGTTGTATTAGATCTTCATTCAACAAATCGTGAAGATGTTATAAATACGTTTAAAGAATGGACTCAATATAGCGAAAAGCTAGTTAATGGTGAACTTGTTGAACCCGCTCTTAAAAACCATTACTTACCACCAAAAGATACAGGAGAAACGGTAGGACTTAACCCCTATCGTTTAACTGTTACCTTCGGAATTAGCCCTAGTTTCTTGAAAAAAATGAAATTAGAGAATAAAGGTCTTGAGGAATTTAAAGACCTACCTCCTTTTGCTCGAGAACAACTAAAAGAAAGGTATACTGGTGGAGATATTTGTATCCAAGCATGTGCTGATGATGAGCAAGTGGCGTTCCATGCTGTAAGAAACTTAATACGTAAAGCCCGTTCTACTGTTACTATGAAGTGGAGCCAATCAGGCTTTGCTGCTATAGGTAATAGAATGGAAACACCAAGAAATCTATTCGGTTTTAAAGACGGTACTGCTAATGCAACAAAAGAAGATCAATTTAATAAAATAGTTTGGTGTGACAAAGATAACTGGATGAAAGGCGGAAGCTATATGGCTGTTCGTCGTATCCAAATGCACCTTGAAACATGGGATAGAACCAACTTAAACGAACAAGAAAATACTTTTGGTCGATACAAAGAAAGCGGTGCTCCTCTGGGTGAAAAAGACGAATTCACTACTATAGACTTAGAGAAAAAAGGACCTGATGGAAAACTATATATTCCTGAAGACTCTCATGTACATCTAGCTCATAAAACTGGAGTTGAATTACTGCGCCGTTCTTACTCATACGCTGATGGTATTAATGATACGACTGGTCAATTTGAATCTGGTCTATTGTTTATATCGTTCCAAAAAGATCCACAGCAATTCATTACTGTTCAAAATAGTTTAGGTAATGAAGATAAAATGAATGAATACATTACTCATATAGGTAGTGGTTTATTCGCATGCTTTGGTGGTGTAAAGGAAGGTGAATATATTGGTCAAAAATTATTTGAGTAAAATTTTAATAGCATTTGTTATTATTTTCACTTCTTTTATCCCTTTAGCTCATACAGCTATTGCTAAAGAATCTTATAGTGATTTATTTATTAAAATTACAGATGCTAATACTGCCCTTAAAAATAATGATAAGGACAAAGCAAAAAAATTAATTGAAGAATTCAGAAATGAATTTAATGCTACAAAAAATTCAGATTCAGAGGCGGGTAAAAGAGTTAAGAAAACTGCCCTTTCTGAAAATCTAGATGAGGATCAGTTAAGAGAATTATCTACTGCTCTTCTTGCTTTTGAAACAGAACAAAATCCTATAGATATTGAGGCAGAAAAAAAAGCTTTTAAAACAAAACTTTATCCTTCTTTTGATAAGCTTGAAAAAGCTATTGATACTAAAGATGTAGAAACAATGAAAGCTGAGTACGTTAAATATAACGCTGCTTGGGTTCGTAATGAAGGAATCGTAAGATCTGTTGAACCGGCTTACTATGGAAAAATCGAAACAACAATGTCATTTTTACATAGTTCTATGGAAGTCGAGCCTTATGATTACCAAACTACAAAAATGTATCTATCTGACTTAAAAAAACATCTAGATGATTTCTTAGCTGGAAAAAAACTTGAACAAAATTCAGATGTAAAAACTTTGGATCAAGGGATTAAATTATTAGAAGAAAGTTATAATGCTTTTGTTTCTGGTGATAAAGCCCAAGGTTCTCAAAAAATGAAGAAATTTATCGAGGTATGGCCAGTTATTGAAGGTGATGTTCGTACTAGAAATGCTTCACTTTATACTAAAGTTGAGAGTGAAACTCCTATAATTATGGTTAAAGGTAACGAACAAAAATACCAAGATCAACTTAAAGATTTAATAGCTGAATTATCAAAAAAATCGATACAAAAATCAAACTATAATGCTATTGATTCTATGTTAATCCTACTACGTGAGGGTGTTGAAGCATTAGTAATCGTGCTATCACTTGCTAGTGCTCTAAGAGCAGCAAAACAACGTAAAGGTCTTGTTTGGGTTTATGCTGGAGCTATCACTGGTATTTTAGCAAGTATCTTAGCTGCAGTAGTACTAAAATACTCATTCCCTGCCCTATCTTCTGGTACTAACAGAGAGATAATAGAAGGTGTTGTTGGTATTTTTGCTGTTATAATGATGATTGGTATTGGTATTTGGCTGCATAGTAAATCTTCGGTTAAGGCATGGAAAGATTATATGGATAAAAAATTAAATGTTGTCTTATCAACAGGAAGTTTTGTCTCAATGTTTGCACTAAGTTTCCTTGCAGTATTTCGTGAAGGTGCTGAAACAATACTTTTCTACGCAGGTATTATGCCATTAATTACTACATCTAACCTACTTATTGGGATTGGTTTAGCAATAGTTGCACTTATCATTCTAGGTTTTGCTATGATGAAAGCATCTGGAAAATTACCTATTAGTAAAGTGTTCCTAGTATTATCATGGTTAATCTATATTCTTGGATTTAAAATGTTAGGAGTAAGTATACATGCATTACAAATTACTGATATGTTATCAAATCATATAATTGATCATATGCCGACAATTGAATGGTTAGGAATCTATCCAAGTTATGAAGTAGTAATTTCACAAATAGTATACATGATAATAGTTATTCTTAGCATGATATATGAAAAAAATCAAAAACATAAATAGGTGTTAAAAATATGAAATACGGCGATAAAGTATCTACTGTTGATCATTTAACTGAACTTAGAAGGAGAATGATATATTGTTTAATATTTTTTATCATCTCCTTCGCAGTCAGTTTAATTTGGTCAGCTGATATTTATAAATTTTTAACGAGTAATTTTAATCATAAGTTGATTGTTTTAGGGCCTAATGATATACTATGGATATATCTTACTTTAGCAGGAATTTGTGCAATAACATTTACTATTCCATTTACCTGCTATCAAATATGGGCATTTATTAAACCAGGATTAGAAGCAAGAGAAGCACGTGCATTATTAGCATATATTCCTGCAGTATTTATTTGTTTTTCTTTAGGATTAGCATTTGGATTCTTTCTTGTGACTCCAGCAATTCTAAATGTATTGCTGTCTATTGGTGATGATTTATTTAATACTCAATTAACTGCCCAAAATTACTTATCTTTTGTAATTAATACTACGATTCCTATCGCAATATTATTTGAATTTCCAGTAATTATTGCATTTTTAACATCGATTGGTATTATTACTCCACTATTTTTAACACGTAATAGACGTTATGCTTACTTTATTTTAATATTTGTTGCTGTAGTTATTACCCCAGCTGATTTTATTAGTGATATAGTAATGTCTATTCCACTTATTCTTATATATGAATTAAGTGTCTTAATAAGTAAGTATATTTATAAAAAAAGAGGTGACTAGAATGGGATTCTTACGTGATATAGGAGCTCCTGGAGTTATAGTGTTAGTTCTTGCCGCACTCCTTATCTTCGGGCCTAAACGACTACCAGAATTAGGTGAATCAATCGGAAAAATGTTTACATCATTTAAAAAATCAATATCTGGATTAACTGATGATGAATCGTCTTCTGATAAAAATGAAAATGAAAATGAAAATAAATAAAGAAGTAGTTTTTTTTATTAGTAATATTAACTAATAAAAACTACTTCTTTTACTTTTAACGGATTTATTTTGCTAATTCTTTTAAATCATAAGGAGTCAATTGATAAACTTGATTTATCCAATTATGATAAAATAGGTACGCTACTCCACGCCAAGTATTTTGAGGTGTTTTTGTATCGTCATCATTTGGATAATAGTTATATGGTACTTCTATAGGAAGATCGCTATTTTTATCTCTTAAATATTCATTTTGAAGTGTATCCGCCTCATACTCTATATGTCCTGTTATAAATATTTTTCTTAGGTCTTTTGTTGCTAATAACAATGTACCAACATCTTCAGATCTTGCCAATACATCTAATTCAGGAACAGTAGATAATTTTTCTTCTTCAATTTTTGTATGTCTAGAATGTGGCGCTAAAAAGCTATCCGTAAAACCACGTGTTAATGAATGATTTTCTATTAGTACATCGTGTTCAAATACACCAAAAATTTTTGAGTCAACCTGCTCTTTTTTAATTCCAAAATGATGATATAAACTTGCCTGAGCTGCCCAGCAAATATTTAAAGTTGAAAATACATGTGTCTTGCTCCACTCAAAAATAGATTGTAATTCTTTCCAATAATTCACTTCTTCAAATTCTAGATGCTCTATCGGTGCTCCAGTTATAATTAAAGCATCATAGAATTTATCTTTAATTTGATCAAAAGTAGTATAGAATTTTTTCAAATATGAGTTAGCTGTATTTTTAGCTTGGTGTGTTGCTACATGTAAAAACTCTACTTTAATTTGTATAGGAGAATTCCCTAATAATCTAAGTAATTGTCTTTCTGTTTCTTCTTTTTTAGGCATTAAATTAAGAATAAGAATATTTAATGGTCGAATATCTTGGTTTTTCGCTCTATTTTCTTCGATTACTATTACTCCCTCTTCTAATAATGTGTTTTTTACTGGTAAATCATTTTGTATACATATTGGCATAATTCTGCTCCTCCTAAAGTCATTGATAATAAAAAAACGCCCCTACTATATCCTTTGATACAGTAGGGACGACTATAATCGTGTTACCACCCATTTTTATAAATAATCTCGCAATTATTTACCTTAATTGGTACGTGTTCATACCATTGTGTTATATCGTACACAGACGTAGTTACCTATTAGATAACTATAACTCCAAGACCATTTTCAAATAAACACTATTTTACCTTCTCACACCAACCGAAGGCTCTCTGTTTTAATAATAAATTATTTTACTTATCTTTTCTTTGTTCAATTCTATTAAATTACTTATAGTATAATTAATTTATTACTTTTTGTCAATAACTTATTACAAAATAATTGTCTAGTTTTAACTTTAAATATAAAAAGTATGACTACTTACGCCAGTCATACTCTTCTTTTTATCTATTAAATTCTACTAATGTAAATTTCTCTCCATCATAGTCTAAGACACTTACTGAAGTATTAATTATTACTCCTCTAGAAACTTCTTTAATTCCTTTTTGTGTTAAAAATGATCTAATTAATCCACCATGACATACTGCTAATATAGTTTTATCAGGATGTTCATTGTATTTTTCTTTAAAGAACTCTTCTACTCTATCCGCAGCTTCAGTATCTAATTCCATTCCACGAGTTTCTCCAGCTTTAAGACCTGCCCCATACTCTGCAAATGAAACTCCTTCATAGCCACCGTATGATTTTTCTATTAAACGTTTATCTTTAATTACTGATAAGTTTTTATTATTTTCACTGTTAGAATTATCTAACATATATCTTGCTGTATCAAATGCTCGTTCTAACGTACTGCTATATGCAACATCAATCTCATGTCCTTCAAGTTTTTTTCCTGCTTCTTTACCTTGACGAATTCCTTCTTCATTTAATGGTATGTCACTATGACCTTGAACTTTTTTATTTTTATTATAATCTGTCTCTCCGTGACGTGCTAAAATTATGCGCATATGTATCTCTCTTTCTATTTTTTATACTAACTATTATAAAATACATATAGAAAAAAATAAAGTAGAATATTTCTAATCTACTTTATTTTATATCTGTAAAGGTTAAATAATCCCTATTTTAGCTGTTAGAAATGTTGGTACATCAATGTTTTTAGAATGCTACATAATAAAAGGTAGAGTGAATGGTAGAGTAATAAAAATAGTTGTTATCCTAGTTGATTAAAAAAATCTCTGATTTCCTCATCTTTTATAAAATAATATATAATTTTCCCCTCTCTTCTAGTGTCCAAGATGTTTTGATTGGCTAATTTACGAAGATGGTGGGATGCAGATGCCATACTGAGATCTAGTAAACAGGCTATATCACAGACACAGAGTTCTTCAACAGCAAGGAGATAAAAGATGATATTTATCTGTTTATTATCGGTAAACTTTGTTAAAATGCGAAGTGATTTTTGGACTTTTTCCTTTTCAAGGTAGTTCATTGCGGTTGTAACATTTTGTTGATTTATAATATTCACTTGGCAGATACTATCTTTTTTCATAATATTTTCTCCTACCTTAACACAGTCCATAGCATGTCAAAACTGTTATTTTCAATCAGGATGTATATCCCCAATCCTAAATAAACAACGGCAATAAACCATCTACTATATTTTTCCAAAGTTTCTCCAACAGATGGGACTTGTGCCAATTTTTGGGCAGAAAAAACCAAGAGATAAATCATGACTAGAAATGTAAGTAAAGCCACTATCAAATCCGCTAAATTTAATGTAGTAAAATATGGGACAAAGATACCAATATTGTCGGCACCACAACTTGCAAAAGTAATCATAGCGACTAGAAAAATCAGGTTTTTATTATCTTTGCGCAACCCTTCTTTGGCAATAGCTTCTCCATCAGAATCTCCTAAAAGCAAAACTTTGAGACCTAAGAAAATTGGAATCAAACCGAGCAAACCTAAAATCTCTTTACTAGGAATATAATTTAAGACAAACGCAAAAAGTAAACTTAGCAATATTAGACTAACAGAGCCTAGAAATTGTCCTAAATAGATGTTAATGATGTCTTTTCTGCTTTTTCTTTTGGCAAAAAATAACATTAGGATAATAAGTAAGTCTACGGCTGTCCCAGAATACAGGATTATTGAAGTAACAACATTATGAATCATAAAACACCTCATTCAAATATATTTTTGAATATATTCTAACATTAAACTTTGTAGATGTCAACTTAAAATCCACCAAAATATAGATAAGAAGTTAGTGTAGCAAATATTAAAAAAGCCCTGCCATCAAAAATGATAGCAGGGCTTAACTTCAATATCCAGATGATATATTTATCTAAAAAAGGTAGAGTTTTTATTGATTTGTAGTGCGATATAATGAGTTTCAAAAAATCAAAAATCGCTTAAAACAATATTTTGACGTCTATTGACGTGTACTGAAACCCTTACTTAACCTCTGTTAAATATTAAATTCTTCTAATGTAAATTCCTGACCATTAAAGTTTACAACATTTAATGATGTATTATTTATCATTTCATTATGTGGATATAATCCTAAAGTTCGTAAAAAAATATACGAATCAGTGCCCCATGACAAACTACAAAAAAATTGTTTTTTTCCTTTTGTATTCATCATATTAACTAATATTTAATTATCTTTTTATTCATATATTTATTATAATATTTTTAATTTATTTAATCTTTTTTTCTTTTTTTATTTTGAAAAGATGTCTTACCTACTATTGTTTCATAATTTTTCTTTTTATATATAACGTTCCTCTTTTTATTTATTATTATATAAATAACGGCCGCTAATATACATGCTAATATAGTTACAATTAAGTTTAATATTATATTATAATCCAAATCCCAATTTAATATTTTTAATAAGCCACATAGTTAAACATGTAATTTCTTTTTAAAAAAACTTTTTTTACAACAAATACTATATTCATTGCAATTAACATTATCGTCACATCTCCTATTTTTTTGAAATAACATTTCTATTTTTTTCTGAATCAATAAGATTATAAAAATTCTTTTTTTCTTTTGTTATAAATTAAAAAAATTCTTTTTGAATAGAACCATTTATAAAAAAACAACTATAACTCCTGAAAAAAAGAGGTAAAAGAATATCTTCAGAAGAAGCTAAAAACCTTATAAAAATACATATAGTGGTATTATAATATATAATAATATAATCTTAATCTTTTTCTTTAATTGGAAACGTCTTACTTCTCTTTTTCCCATCTAGACATTTTTAAAAAGGCAATAACATAAGGTCAACCATAATATATAACATACAAAGGATAAGCCCTATTTCTATAAATATATTTGAAATTTTTTTGCCTAATACTGCTGAAATAGGTATTGAACTATCTATAATAAAAAAATATGCCAAAAAAATATAATTAAGAAAAACGTTTATATACACTAATACCTGTATATAAAATGAACTTTCTATTTTTTTATACAATATTATTAAATCAATAACTGGTAATGATAGTGCAATAAGTAATCTTAGGTATATATCCCACTCTTTTTAAATTGAAAAAAATTTACTCATAATATATAATATAAGATATTTAAATAGTAATAAACAGATTATCAATAAAAATGTTATAAATTTTTATCTTTTTTTCTTCATAATTATTCTACCTTTTTATCCTTTACTTATATCTGTTAAATATTAAATTCTTCTAATGTAAATTCCTGACCATTAAAGTTTACAACATTTAATGAAGTATTATTTATCATTTCATTATGTGGATATAATCCTAAAGTTCGTAAAAATATACGAATCAGCGCCCCATGACAAACTACAAAAATTGTTTTTCCTTTATATTCATCATATTGATTAATAAAAAACTCAGACGCTCTTTTATATACCCTCTCCTCAAGTTCAACAGTTTCTAATCCTTCTCCTAATTCTAATGCCGAAAAATATTCTTCAAAAGTACTTCCTTCAAAATCTCCAAAATATTTCTCTATTAATCTATCATCAGTAATAATTTCTAATTCTTTATTACTGCTATTTTTAGAGTTATCTAGCATTAATCTAGCAGTTTGTTTTGCTCTTTTTAAAGGACTGCTAAATGCAGCATACACATCATACTTAGATATCTTTGATCCTGCATTTATCGCTTGATTTTCTCCTGTTTCATTTAACGGAATATCAGTATGTCCTTGTATTCTCTTATTTTTATTAAAATCTGTTTCACCATGTCTTACTAATAATATTTTCATAATATATTTCTTCCTATTCGAAGATAAAATCTTCATCCTCAATCGATTCAACGTTCATACTTACTACGTATCCATCACCTTTAACACTAAAGAAGTCATGGTTTTTAGTAGATGTATTCATCGCATTTTCAATAATTGGGTTAATATCTTTATCTTCAAAGTATCCTGGGTAACCTAAGTTAGCTAATGCACGGTTTGCATTGTATTCAACATAATCTTTAACTTCATCGTATAATCCGATTTCTCCATAAATATCTTGAGTATATTTAAGCTCATTTTCATATAAATCTAGTAATAATTTATACATTTCTTTTTTAGCTTTTTCTTGTTCTTCTTTAGTTAATGTTTTGAAGATTTCTTGTGCATCAAAACCTGTGAAACTTCCGTGGATAGTTTCGTCAAGTAAGATTTTACGGATAATCTCACCTGAAGTTGTTACTTTACCTTGTCCAGCTAAATATAATGGATAGAAGAATCCACTATAGAAAATATAACTTTCTAAGAATACTGAGGCTACTCTAGCCATATATAAATCATAAGTTTTTACTTCTGGCTTAAATAATTTCATATAGTAACTTTCGATAAGATTTGCTTTATATTGTAGTTCCGCATTATTCGGAACCCATTCATCTAGTAAATAGTCTGTTTCTTTACTTGGAATTAATGATGTGAAAATTGTTGAATAACTCTTAGCATGCATTTGTTCCATCATACCCATAAAGCTATATACAGCCTGTTTTCTCATATCTTCTGTGTGAAGAGATACTAATGGCATACCTTTATCACCTTGTTGAGTATCAAGACCTGTTAACCCTGCTAATACTTTTTTATAAGCATCACGCTCTTTATCATTTAAATCTTCATTCCAGCTTTTAATATCTTTAGAAACTTTAAATTCTGTATCTACCCAAAACTGAGCAATGTTTTTGACGCCAATACATAAATGTTAAGTCATCTTGTTTATTCCAGTTTACTGCTTTCATTTTTTATAAAATTTCCTCTCTTTTCTATATAGCACATGAAGTACATTCTTCTACTGAAAGAAGTTTGTTTCTAGTGTAATACAGTGATTTTAATCCTTTGTGGTGTGCATAGATATAATATCTAGCAAGTTCTCTAGTAGTAATATCTGAATTAACATATAATATTACAGAAATACCTTGGTCTACGTGTTCTTGGATTACTGACATTAAGTCAATAAGTTTCATTTGATCCATAGTAAATGCTGATTTGTAGTACCATTGTGTTTTTGGACTTAAGTATGGCATTGGATAGAATGTTTCAGCATTTCCGTAAGTTCTACGTTCGATTTTATCAACAATCGGTAACACACTTGATGTTGAGTTTTGAACATAAGAAATACTTTGAGTTGGAGCTATAGCCATTCTGTACGCATGGTATAATCCGTTCTCTTTAATTCTATTTTTTAAGCTATGCCAATCTTCTTTAGTAGGAATATAAATCCCTTCAAATAATTCTTTTACTTTTTCTGATTTTGGTAAGTAATCTTTTTCGATATATTTAGCAAAATAACTTCCGTTATAGTAATCAGATTTTTCAAAGTCTTTGAAGCTTTGTCCTCTTTGTTTTGCTATTTGCATTGAACGTTCTAAAGTATAGTAGTTCATCATCATAAAGAAGACATTAGCAAAATCTTTCGCTTCTTCACTATCATACGCTATACAGTTTTTAGCTAAATATCCATTAAGGTTCATTGCCCCAAGACCAACTGAGTGGAACTCTTCGTTAGCTTTTACTACACCAGGTGCATTTTTAATTTTTGTAGAATCACTTACAAATGTTAAGGCATCCATACCTGAGTAAATAGATTCTTTAACTTTTTTACTTTCCATTACATTAACAATGTTTAATGATGCTAAGTTACAAGAAATATCACGTTTAATAATATCTCCTTCACCGTAATCTTTAATTACAGAAGTTTCTTGTAATTGGAAAATCTCTGTACATAAATTACTCATCTTAACTTGACCAATTTCACGAAGTGCATGGTTTTTATTAGCATTATCTTTAAACATTAAGTATGGGTATCCTGATTGTAATTGTGTTTGTGCTATTAAGTTCAGCATATCACGAGCATTATATTTACGTTTCATAATGTTCTCATTAGCAACAAATTCGTCATAATATTTTGCTAAATCTATATCATCTAATACTAGACCGTACTCTTCATAGATTGAATGTGGTCCAAACATATAGAAGTCTTTATTCTCACGTGCTAAATCAAAGAATAATGATGGAACGATAATACCAGTAGAAATAGTTGGTAAACGTAATTCTTCATCGGCGTTAACTTTTTTAGTATCTAAAAATTCTAATACATCATAGTGGAAGATGTTTAAGTACACAGCTCCAGCCCCAGGACGTTGTCCAAGTTGATCTGCATATGCAAAACCTTGTTCTAAAGATTTAGCTACAGGAATAACCCCTTTAGCTACACCTTTAATTCCTTTAATACTTTCTCCACGTGCACGAAGTTTAGATAAGTTTATCGCTACTCCTCCACCAATTTTAGAAAGTTGTTTTGCTGTAGAATCAATGTAGTTTATAGAATTTAGTGAATCTCCTACTTCTAATAAGAAACAAGATACTAATTCTCCACGACGACTTCTTCCAGAGTTTAGGAAAGTTGGAGTCGCTGGTTGAACACGTTGCTCTAACATAGAAATCATAAGTTCTTTAGCTAAAGAAACATTTCCATCTGCTAAATACATAGCTACTATAAATACGTGTTGATTATAGTTTTCTAAATATTGTTTTTTATCATTTGTTTTTAATGCATAGTCTTTATAGAACTTACTTGCTGCCATATAACTTTTGAACTCAAATTTATAATTAGCTGCAAGTTCTAAACATTCAACAATCTCATCTTCAATATATTTATCAAAAATATTATAATAGTAGTTTTCTTCTACTAAGTATCTTAATCTCTTAATTTCAGAACTAAACTTTACTGTTTTATAGTCTACTTCACGAAGAAACTCAGCAATAGCTTCTTGATCTTTTTCTAATCTGAAAAATCCATTATCTCCACGCTTTGTTACTTCATTATTTAATTCTATATGGTTAAATTTTTCCATTTTTCACACTCTCCAAATAAATTTTCTTAAATTTTATTAAGTCTTTTGTATTTCCATGTAATTCAATTTTCATAAGAAGCGGAACTTCATACTGTTCACTAATAGTATCAGCAGCTTTTGCAAATCTATTACCCCAATTTTTGTTTCCACTACCTACTACACCTTTTAAATGTTTATTATTTTTCTCTAAAAATCTTTCAACATCCTCTGGAACTTTTCCAAAACCAATAGTAGGTGTAATTAGTATATAATCGAAATCAACATCGTAATCTATTTCCCATAAATCTATAACGTCTTCTTCTGGTATCTTACACATGTCTATGAACCTTTTACAATTTCCTGTTAATGAAAATACTATTACTTTCACTTTTCCTCACTCTCCCACAAAAAAATATTTCCGGATTATTTCCCGGAAATTTCTAACTTAGTAATTATTATACACTTAAATATATATTTTTTTCAACAGGAAAAAAATCGACTTTTTTTCCAATCAAAATTTTTGTAAAAAAAGTTCTTACCTTTTTTTAACCTTTGTAGTAGTTAATTCTATTGTTTTTTTATTTAGAAATATAAATAAATTTTGAAAAATTATTTTTTTTAAGTAAAATAAAGGTATAAGAATGTATAAATTTTGTACACTCTTATACCTTTATTAATTATTAGTTATTTGATTTGTCATTTGTTCTTCTTGCAAACTCTGAAAAAAATAAAATTTATCGACTCTATGGCGACTTTCATTATAATGAAGGAAATCTGTTCCTTCTGTATAAATATCACTTCTTAAAAACAGCAATATGATTATGTCCATTTAAATCGATATATTTAACATCCTCATCATTTTACAGGTTCTATTTTAAAAATCTTTGTTTCCATAAGAAATTTTTAATCCCTAAATCGTTCTCTAAATAATTATATAACGATTCTTTTTACTTTTTTTCTGTAGGAAGTTCTTCTATTATATTCTTTTTAATATAATCTTTATCTAAGATTACTGCTTCGCCATCAATTATTCTTTTGGCGTACCAAATAAATAACCTTCTCACCTCTTTTTTTAACAAACCTTGTTTTTATTAAAAAAATTCAGGTGCGTCAATTTCTTTATTTTCTATTACCCTAGTTTCTATTTCATTATTTAAAAAAATTCATGTCGTTCTTTGAAGCTCAAAATACCAGTTACAGGCATTCTATATCTGTGAACATCTAGGACGATTGAACCCTTGCCTTGAATTTTATGAATATAACCATTCTCTAGTAATAGTAATAAAGCCTTTCTAATAGTTTCCCTAGATACACCATACTCTCTGGCTAAATCATTTTCACTAGGTAGCAAACTATTAGATCTATATTGTTTGTTTTCAATTTTTTTCTTTCAACTCTAAATAGATCTTAAAAAAACTTATTCATGATTCCCCCAAATAGTTGATTATACCATTATTTTAACACAAATTACTGTAATTACAACTACTTTTTTTACTCAAATTCTTTATTTTTTTAGGAAATAATTTGTTAAAAAAATGTAAATATGTAAACCAAAAATTCTTAAACGTCTTATCTTGCCTATTCTTTTTCTAATACTAATTATGCATATTTATGGTATAATATGCATTGGAGGTTACTCTATGAAAAAAATTTTTTTTACAACATTTTTTTAATAATAATTCAATGCTTTTCATTATTTATCAGCTCTATTTTAGCTGTGATTTTTTTTATGTTTGTTTTGATTTAAACTTTTATAAAGATTTCTACCAAAAGGAAAAACATAGCAGATTATATAAATACTTCAAGTGATAACTTAATAAATAATACACAAAAACCTATTGAATTACTTAAATAAAAAAAGAACAACTAAATACAGACTGGTTTTTCCGAGAAAGATATTTTTACATATGGTAGATGTTCAAAATTTATATACTTTTTAGTCATAGCATTATGATTTACTGTTTTATCACATTTATTCTATCTACTATAATAATTATTTTTAATTTTACGAGGAAAAATCTTTACTATATATTACTAAAATCTTTAATAAAGTCTTGCTGCTATTTATAGCCCTAATTGGAGGGCTTTCTACAATTATAGCTTATAATTTTAATTCTTTTTTTGGATTAAGTTTCATACTACTCTTTTTTTCAAATGATTTATGGTTATTAAGCCCAAGTGAGTCTAATTTAATAAAAAAATGGTACCAGAAGATTTTTTTGTAAATCTCATTATAAGAATAATAATTTACATCTTAATACTATTTATCTTATTATTTACTAGTAATATTGTTATAAGAAAAAAACTAACAAAAATAGTAGTTTTAAAAAAATTTAATTTGTGTCTATAATATGATATAATTGATTTTATCATAAAGGAAGAAAACATTAAGAAAGGAAATACAATGGCAGAAAATAAAGATAAAAATGTTATTACAGAAGACAAAGTAACATTTAGACTATGTGACGATTGTTTAGGAGTAAACTTAAAAACTTTAATACCTAAACTTAAGAAAAAAGCACCTAATGCGGAATTTATTATAGGATGCCAATCATACTGTGGACCTGGAAGAACACAAACTTTTACTTTAGTAAATAGTAGAATTTGTATCGCAGATACTGAAGTAGAATTAATGCCTCTAGTTGATGAAAAACTTCGTGATCGTATGAGTGCTGAAGATGAAGAAAAATATAGAAAACGTCTTGAACGTCGCCTACAACGTACTTTCTATTTTATCATTCCAGAAAATGTTACTGTTAAAGTTGGTGAAGATGTTGATATTAGTAAAGAAGGAGTTATCGCTAGAAAAGCAGGGCAATCTTATTTGGAAAATCTTGTTATAGAAAGCAATTTCGATAAAAATACTCCAGGAACTTATGAAGCTGTTTATAAAGTGGAAATAGACGGAAAAGAGCACAAAAGAACTAGAACAATTACAGTTACTGAATAATACTATATAGGAGAGCTTAGATAAAAACTCTAAGTTCTCCTTATTTTTTTAATTTTCTAATTAAGTAAAGATTATCTTATTACACTTTACACTACTCTATCTCATATAACATATATATTCGTATAATATATATGTTAACCTTATTTTTTTCGTATTTATCTTAATTAAAAAAATATTGTTTATATTATTCTTGAAAATAACGTTTTACTTTTAAACAAAATGTGTTATAATATAAGTAAATAAATATAGGGTGGAGGTTTTAATTATGGAAAATAAATACTCTAAAATATTAGTCGCTGTCGATGGTTCAAAACAAGCTGAATGGGCTTTCAAAAATGCAGTTGCTATCGCAAGAAGAAATGAAGATGCTGAATTATACATCGCTTCTGTTATCGATGCAACAATCGCTACATCTGGACTATCAGATCCTTATATCTTTAACTCATTCTACAAACGTACTAAAGAATTAGTTGATAGCTATGTAGAAGCTGCAGAAAAAGATGGACTTACTAAAGTTTTTGGAATAGTAGAACAAGGTATTCCTAAAATCGTTCTAAGTGAAGATATCGTTGATGAAAAAGGTATCGACTTAGTAGTTTGTGGTTCTTCTGGATTAACTGGATTCAAACGTATGCTTATGGGATCTGTTTCTGAGGGTATTGTACGTTATGCTAAATGTGATGTTATCATCATTAAACAACGCTCTATCCCTGAAGATTTTGAAGCTACAATCGCTAAAAAATTCCAAGAAGATCAAGAATAATCTAGACTAAAATATTTAAAAGAATCCTTAGTATAATTTTACTAAGGATTCTCTTTTTAATATATTTTTTTACATTTAAACTATTATAGTTTAATGCTGCAAGCTGAAACGAATTAGGTCCAAAGTATTTAACATAATCATGTAACTGTTGTATATCATTATACAGAGATGCTATATCTTCAATTTTTGATTCATCAAAAATTTCAACAATTAACTGGCTAAGATATTTCAATTATCAATAAACTATATTCTCTCCCACACCATAAAATACTCTTTTTTTCCTTAGTTATTTCATCAATAGTAGTACTTTCAATTTTAAATCCTTCTTTTTTTATAAAAAACTTATAGCTCTAGTATTTTTTTGATATACATTTAGATGTAATCTTTCTTTTTTCTCTTTTACAAAGTCTAGTAATGATTTTCCTAGGCCTCGTGATTGAGCCTCACTATTAATAAATATACCTTCAATATGTTCTTCATTAATACCTATAAAACCATAAACTTCATTATTTTCAACATAAACATATACTTCTGCTTCCAATAACATTCCTTTTTACTAATTTATAATTTTTTTCTTCCAATATTGTTCATCTATAAACCAATGTGCCTGTAAATTAGTATTTAACCATATATTAGCAACACTATCTATATCATCTTTATGTAATTTCCTAATCACAATTTTCCCCTCTCAAATTCACTATAATATTCTTCTTAGTTGATTATAACACATATACTCTAGTATATTCCATTTAAAAAAGAATCTACTAGCTTAAAATACTAGTGTATTATTTAGAATAGTTGACTATCAACTAAAAAGAAGATAATATATTAATAACAAGGAAATAAGAACTAATCACTTAAATCAAAGGAAGATAAAATATGATTGACTTTTCAAACAAAGATGACTTAAATAAAATTATTAGCGAAAATACTATTACAATTATTCAATACGGTGCTGCAACATGTATGCCATGCCACTCTATAAAAAATAAAATAACTACGTGGCAAGAAAATCATAAAGATGTAGCAGCTTACTATATCTCATTAGAAGAAAATATGGAAATCGCTGCTCAACGAGGTATTCTTTCAGCACCAACTGTAGAAGTATACATTGAGGGAAAACTTTCTATTCAAAATAGCGGATACTTTAGTCTTGATGAAATACTAGATAAAGTTAGTAGTATTAGTGAACAGATATAATAGAATTAGAAAATAGCGTAACAGCCTTATTGCTGCTACGCTATTTTACTATTAGATTCCTACGAATACTTTAACTATTTCTTTTAGCTTATTCAGAACAGATTGTTTCTTAGCCTCTCTAGCACCACCACGACGAGTAACGGAAGGTAGTACTTCATCTAATTCTGTACCTCCTTGAACAACATGTCCTTTATTTATTGATTTCTCAATAAATTTCTTAGATTTTTCTTTTAGATTTTCTTCTTCGATAAGTTTTTCTATTTCTTTTTCTTTTTCGATTTTTGCATATGTATAAAATGCTTCTATAATATCTTCATTTTTTTCTAATTTTGATAAATCTGTTTGATTGATAAACTCAATAATCAACTTTTCTTTCGCTCTAGCACCTACAGAAGACCTAATTAATCTTCTAATATCCGCTTTGATACTTTCATCATTAGCACCTTGTTCTCTAGATTTTTCTAAGATTAAAGCTAAAATATAATCTAGATTTACTTCTTCCGTTTTAAGAAGGTCTATTTGAAATTCAACATCAGAGAAATCTACCTCTTCTCCTACGTTAGGTGGTGTTTTAGATGGCTTTATAAGCCTATTTACTATATCAATATAAACACTCTTCAAATCTTGTTTCAATCTGTCAGATATTATTTTTTCAAAACTACTAAATTCATCATAGTTTCTTAAGATATTTTCTTTCTTCAAGATTTTTCCAAATAACTTAACAAATTCTTTTTGTTCTTTTTCTGAAACTATTTCTGTTGGCTCTGGGAATCTTTCTAACATTTCCTCACATAGTTGTTTATAACCTTTTATTGCTATACCTTTTTCTTCATCAGTATATCCATTAATATAATCTTCATAACTACGTTCAATAATAATATTAATACTATTCTCATCTCCAAATAATTTAATAGCATCTTTAGTAGCCTGCTCCAGATTTCTAAAACAAACTATATTCCCAAATACTTTTACCTTATTTAATATTCTATTAGTTCGTGAAAAAGCTTGGATTAATCCATGATATCTTAAGTTTTTATCAACGAATAAAGTATTCATAGTTGGAGCATCAAAACCTGTTAAAAACATACCCACTACTATTAGTAAGTCTACTTCTTTATTACGTACTCTACTAGATAAATCCTTATAATAGTTTTCAAATCCATTTCCATCAATTGTAAAATTAGTTTGGAAGTAGTTATTATAATCATCTACTACTTTATTTAAAAACTGCTTAGCTGTAGTTGACATAGCTGATGGTGTAAAGCTTTCTTCCTCTATTTCACCTTTAGCTTTCTGTTCTTCATTTGGAGCATAACTAAAGATTGTAGCTACTTTTAATTTCTTATTTTCTGGTAGGTTTTGTTGTTGTCTTTGGAACTCTTCATAATACATTTTTGCTGCATCTACACTTTGCACTGCAAACATCGCATTAAAACCATTAAGTCGTTTATCTTTAATAGTGTATTGTGTATTACGATATGTTTTTGTATCAAATTTTTCAAGTATATATGAAGTTATTTCTGAAATACGCTCTGGGTGTAATAACATCTTATTTTCAAGAGCTTTTAATTTGTTATCATCTGTTTCTTCTTCGGAACTCTTAAATTTTGGATTAATACTATTATAGTCAATCTTAAACTTAAGAACTTTCCCATCTCTAATAGCATCAGTGATAATATAAGTATGTAATTCTGTACCAAAGATGCTAGCAGTTGTTGTTGCTCCATCAATTGAGTTTTCTTTTTTAATCGGTGTCCCTGTAAAACCAAATTGATAGTAGTTTTTAAATGCTTTTTTTATATTTTTTTGAGCTAATCCAAACTGAGATCTATGACACTCATCATAAATAAATACGCAATGCTTATTATAAATATCATGACCTTTATTATTTTTAACAAACTCATTTAATTTTTGAATAGTTGTAACTACTATTTTATTATCTTGTTTCTCTATGCTTATTTTTAGTTCTTTTGTATCTTTACTACCATTTACACTATCTTTTTGGAACTTCTGATATTCACGCATAGTTTGATAGTCTAAGTCTTTTCTATCTACAACAAAAAATACTTTATCTATATAATCTAAGTCTGTTGCTAGTCTTGCTGATTTGAATGATGTTAGAGTTTTACCTGAACCTGTGGTATGCCATATAAAACCTCCGGCTTCCGTACTTCCCGCTTTTTTATTTTCAAAGCTTGAGTTAATTCGCCATAATATTCTCTCAGTAGCAGCTATTTGATAAGGGCGCATAATAAGTAGTACATTTTTAGCATTAAAAATACAGTATTTAGTTAGTATTTCTAGTAATGTTCTTTTCTCAAAAAATGTCGCCGTAAAATCTGACAAATCTGCGATAATTTTATTTTTTGCATCTGCCCACTCACAAGTGAACTCATAGTTACTTTTTTCACGTTCTGTAGTATTTGCGAAATATCTAGTAAATGTACCATTTGATATTACAAATATTTGAACGAATTTATATAAAGAACTATCAAGATTGAAACTCTCTTCTTCATATCTTTGTATTTGACCAAATGCTTCCCTAATATTTTCCCCTCTCTTTTTAAGTTCAACATGAACAAGGGGTAATCCATTAACTAAAATAGTTACATCGTATCTATTTTTGGCTACAGCTATCTGATTTACTACTTGAAGAAAATTATTGTGAATATTTTTTTTATCCAGTATTTTAATATTTTTTAATCGACCATTGTCGAATATAAAATCATAAATATGATTTTCCTGAACTTTACGAGTTTTTTCAACTATCCCATCATTTGGAGAATCTAAATACTCAAGTAAAAATCTTTTCCATTCACTATCAGTAAACTCAACATCATTAAGTTTTTCTATTTGAACTTTCAGATTTTTATATAAATCATCCATGCTAGTTACATCAATCTTTTCGTAGCCTTGTGCAACTAAGTCATTTGTCATATTTTCTTCTAACTGAGCTTCAGTTTGATATTCTTCTACTGTTCTCTCAGGTTTCTTGAAATTAGCTAGTATTATTCCTCCAGTCATCTCTGCGATTGGAGAAACATCATACTTTAACTTGCTTTCTGACATAATTTTACTCCTTTTCTAACTTTAATAATATTTATTTTCATAATTTTTTAATTTATCCTAGTTTATTTTGAAAAACTTAATAACTGTTCTCTCCAATATTCATATTGTTTTTGACGTTGTTCTATTTCTTTTGGTAATCCCTCTTTAATATCATTTACCAAAGTATCAAATTTATCCAATATAGATACTATATGTTGTTGGACGTGTAAAGGGGGAAGTGAAACATTAAAACTATCCGTTACACCTGTAGAAATCTGAGGTAATTTCCCTGAAATTGCTCTACTTTTAAAATAATCGACATTATTCTTTAAATAATAAAATACATATCGTATATTATTGTCATCATTAACAGAATATGACCACATTTCATTTTTATGAGTAAACCTTTTATCATAAAATTCAAAATCAATATTTCCTCTTGACTTAACTATGATACTAGGTTTATCAATAATTTGTTCCTCTCCTATTTCTTTTATATCCAAATAAGCTACAGTATTTCCTCCTGCGAATACTTTTACTTCTCCATTCTCTATATTGAGTTCCTTCATTTGTTTTGCTGTTATATTAATGCCTTTTTGTCTATTACAGAAATCAGTTATTTTTTTCATATTCACTTTATCTTTAATATCCACACCTACTAATTCAGCAGCTTTATATAAAATATCATAGTATAAATTAGATATTATTGTGCGTGCGTGCGTGCGTGCGTGCGTGCTATCAGAATCTATATTAAATGTCAATAGTTTTTCACGGTAATATTCATATTGTTTTTGTCTTTGCTCTATTTCTTCAGGCAAAAGACCTTTTGTATCTTCTAATAATACTTGAAATTTATCTAATACTTTTACTATTTTATTTTGGAGTGAAAGTGGTGGCAGTGGAATTTCAAATTTTTCCATATCATCAGCATGAATTCTAATCATTTTTGTTCCAGTTACTTTTCGTTCTTTCTGCTTCTGAAACTCATTTGTTTGGAAGTAATAAGCTATGTACTTAGAATTCTGTTCTGTTCGATAACTATACATATCACCTGAAAAGCCAATTTCATCTTCTCCGGCCCAAACAACACTCTTTCCTACATCTTCTACATTTTCAGAAGTAGTAGCAATTAAAATATCATTCTTTTGTGCCTTTCTCAACTTAGAAAAAATTTCATCATTAACATATGTTAAAACCCTATCCGCTAAGAAACCATACTTAGTATAGATTTGTCCATAATGAATAACTGGCTTCCCTTCCTCTTGGAAATCTTTTTTTTGTAATCCATTTCCTCTAGTAAATTTTCCAATTTCACCTAGTGAAGTATATACTAACCTTCCATCTTCTTCCATTTCTTTAGTAATCTTGTTTAAGTACTCTTCACTTAGTAACATATCTCTATAATATGTATATTGTTTAGTACGTGATTGAAGTTCTGATTGAAGTTCTGATTGAAGTTCTATAACATAACCCGTAAATTTGTCAAGTATTTTTACTATTTTTTCTTGTGTTTCTAATGAAGGGATTGGGATTTCAATATTCAAAATTCTCTCTTTTGAAATATTAAATCTAGTGACTCCCTGAGCAGTTTTGGATATTTTTTTCCTAAGTTTTAAAGATCTAAATATATGCTTTGAATATTCAGGAAGAATATTAATATCATCATAGAATCTATATATAAAACAAAAGCTATTTAAGTAAGTATTTTCTTTCAGTTGCTCAGTAATTACTGATGTCATTCCTGCGTCTTCTTTATTTTCTGAAGATGCAGTGAATAAAACATCCCCAATCCTCACTTCATTTTGTTTACTCTTATCATTTATTCTAACAGTAGAAAATATACTGTTATTAGTAATTTCATAATTATTAAATACACATATATAGGGGATAAACTTTGCTGTTCCCGTTTTAAAATCCTCTGCTGTCATTCCTTTTAAACCAGATAATATTTTTCCTACTTCCCCCAACTTCTTCCATTCTACTTTTTCATTCTTTAGTAATTCTAGTAAATTAGTCATCTATTTCCCTCCTTTCTTTGCTATCTTTTCAATATTTTTTATTTCTTCTAGATAATCTTTCTCCACTTGTGTTAAAGTATGTTCTGAATACTTTTTGTATTCTGCTACAACTTTTTCTTCCATTTGTTTTCGTGATATCTTACCTGCATTTTCTAATACATCTTCACCTGTTGCTTGTAATATATTATCTACATGTTTTATCCAATCTGTCATTTTCATAGCTATTTCACGCTCTGCTTGTCTTTCTGCAAAGTCTAAATATCCAGATACAAGTTGATTAAGTCCTCGAAGTTCTTTTTCATTTAGATAATTTTTAGCAGTTTTAGCTTCTGATAATGTTGGTAATACTCCTTTAAAGGTCGTAAGTCCCATAAATTCTTTGTCTCCGTCAACTCTATCAAATATTAACTCACTGGCTGTTTTGTGATGTATTGCATAATGCATTTTATTTTGTACAGTAGCAAAAAAATTCTTTGCTTCATCACTATTTCTATCATAATCTATTGATGTTGAGAATATATCTAATACTTGGCGATAAAATACTTTTTCACTAGAACGAATATCGCGAACACGCTCTAACAGTTCTTTGAAGTAACTACCTCCACCAAAGTTTTTAAGACGATCATCGTCCATAGCGAAACCTTTAATTAGATATTCTTTTAAAACTGTAGATGCATATTTTCTAAATTGTACCCCTCGTGGAGAACGAACACGATATCCAATGGCAAGAATCATATCAAGGTTATAGTAGGCTACTTCCCTACTTTGAACTTTCCCTTTTATAGCACCATGCTTAGTGGTTGTCAACTGATAGTTTACAACCACTTTTTCATCTAATTCTCCATCTTCTAATATAGCTTTTATATGCTTACTTACATTCTGTTTTGTTGTTTGAAAAAGCTCTGCTATTTGAAGTTGATTAAGCCAGACTGTCCCATCTTCTAATTTAAGATTAATTTTTGACTTACCATCTTCAGTATTATAAATTATTATTTGATTACTCATCACTTTCAAGCTCCCTAACTATCTCATCTATAGATGCACGAAGTTCATCTATTTTTTTCACAGTTTCAGAAATTTCTTTATTTAATACTTTTATGTCTATTTTTTCTCTTGTATCTTCTTTTTCAACATATGTTGAAACTGATAGATTATAGTCATTTTCTTCTATCTCACTATTATCTACATAACGAGAGAAGTACTCTATATCTTCTCTATTTCTATATTCTTTAATAATATTTTCTATATTTTTTTCTTCTAGTATATTATTGTTAGTTTCTTTTTTAAACTCTTTAGAAGCATCAATAAATAATGTTTTATTTTCTGTTTTATTTTTCGCTAGTACTAATACGCATGTAGCAATAGATGTTCCAAAGAATAAATTATCCGGTAGTTGAATAACACAGTCAACAAAGTTATTGTCTACTAAATATTTTCTAATTATTCTTTCAGCACCTTTTCTATAGAAAATACCTGGGAAGCAAACTATTGCTGCTCGCCCTTTACTTGATAAATAACTTAGTGAATGCATAATAAAGGCAAAGTCCGCATAAGATTTTGGTGCCAGTTTCCCAGCTGGAGCAAAGCGTTCATCATTTATTAATGTTGGATCTGCATCTCCTATCCATTTAATAGAATATGGCGGGTTAGATACTATTTTTTCATCACCGTGTTGTGGATTAAGTAGTGTATCTCCTCTTTTAATAGAGAAATCATTGTAGTTAACATTATGCAAGAACATATTCATACGTGCTAGGTTATAGTTAGTCATATTTATTTCTTGTCCAAAATAACCATCTTCTATTTCTATGCCATCGAATTTTTGCATTTGTAATAATAGTGAACCACTTCCACATGTAGGGTCATAAACTTTATTAATCTTATCTTTCCCATCAACTACTATTCTCGCTAATAATCTTGATACTGTCTGTGGTGTAAAGAATTCTCCACCAGATTTACCTGCGTTAGATGCATAATTAGAGATTAAATATTCATAAGCATCACCAAATGCATCTATATGACTGTCTTCAAAATTACCAAAATTTAGTTCACTTATTCCTACTAGGATATTAGTTAACTTTGTGTTTTTTTCAGCTACACTCTCTCCTAATCTATCACTAGTTAGGTCAACATCACGGAAAAGTCCTTTGAAATCTTCTTCGGACTTACTACCAACCGCACTTGCTTCTATTTCTTTAAAAATAGTATCTAGTTTAACGTTTAAATTATCTTCTTTAGCTGCATTTTTTACTATATTCTCAAATAGTTGGCTAGGTAAAATAAAGAAACCTTTTTCTTCAACAGTTCCTGCTTTAAAATATTTTAATGCTTCATCATCACTAAGATCCGCATAATTAAATTCTAAGTCACCGGCTTCATGCTCTGCTTTATTAAAATAATCTCTCATATTCTCAGAGATGAATCTGTAGAATAATATCCCTAAAATATATTGTTTAAAATCCCAACCGTCAACAGCACCTCTGACATCATCCGCTATTGCCCAGATCTTCCTATGTAATTCAGCACGCTGCAATGCTCCATTATTTTCTCTTACATTACTAACCATTTCAGTCTCCTATATATTTTTTTACTAATTATCCCTATTATTATACCATTTTTAGATATATAAAAAAAGATGCATTAAGCTTTTATGCATCTTTTTCTCTCACTATTAAATTAATTAATACACTATCTTTATTTTTTGTATATGTTTCTATTTTTTATTCTATTTCTTCTTCGGTCTTGTTTCTGGAAATGTAAATACGAAGATAATATATAATGTACTACCTAGTAGATAGAACCAAATTGATGATGTGTAACCTAAATGATTAAGTACTAAACTCCAAACAAAGTTGAATATAGTATATATTGCATAACCAAATGCCCAGAACATACCAAACATAATTGTTAATTTTTGTGAATTCATTTTTGATAATTCATATGGATAGTTTAAATATACTGGATATTGTGAATACATCGCAAATCCTGATAAAGCGAATAATATATAGGCTAATACTTGATTAGATGAAACTACATATAATCCTGCAGCCATAAATCCTATCATCATTAAACCATGTACAACTAAAAATGGTTTTCTTCTAAAATCAATTTTTCTAGTAACAAAAATATTAGACAATGTACCTAATATTCTACCTACAGTTACTGTTAAAATCATAAATTCTGGTTTGAAGTTTGTTCTGCGACTACTCTTGGTAATGAAACTAGCGGCATTACATATAAGAATAAAAATCCACCAAATCCTAATGAAAAGAAGTAAATGAACTTATCTTTGAATCCATCAGCATATGTATATTCTTTTTCTTCTTCTTCATGAACTACTTCTTTTGATTCTACAAGTAGTTCATAAACAAAATAGTTTGGATGTTTCTAAGTAATAGTTGGTTCAAAGTCTTCAGCAACTATTATATATTTATATATGGTAATATATATCACTTGTAAACATAAGTAATTTTCATATATTTTCCACATATTTTCACTGAGTTTTCATTTTATAGTTTCTCTCAATTTTCTTAAATTTATACTATATATTTTTATTATTTATGATATAATCTAAGTATGCGTTTTTTTAATGCGAATATATATTTTCGGAGGATATTATCATGAGAATAAGATCATCAAAAGTAGTAGTATTTCTACTTACGTTCTTTATTCTATTATCACAAGTATTTACTTCTTCGTTTGCACTTGCTGATAATAAAGTTCCTTTTACTATTTTCCATACTAATGACATGCATGGTCGTCTTGGTTATGAAGAATATAAAGGAAAACCAACTTCTTTCGGTTCTGCTCGAGAGAAAGCACTTATCGATAAAGAAAAGAAAGAAAATCCAAATAGAACTGTTATCGCCTTAGATGCCGGAGATGCATTCCAAGGTTTACCAGTTTCTAACCAATCTAAAGGTCAAGACATGGCTAAAGCTATGAACGAAATTGGTTATAAAGCTATGGCTGCTGGTAACCATGAGTTTGATTTTGGATTAGATACTGTAGAAAAGTACAAAAATAACCCTCAAAATGGTGGGTGGTTAAACTTCCCTATTCTTTCTACAAACGTTTATAAAGATGGAAAACGTCTTTTTGAACCATCTACTATTATAAACGAGAATGGTGTTAAAATTGGTATTGTCGGAGTTACTACTCCTGAAACAGCAACAAAAACTAACCCTACAGGAATTAAAGGTGTAACATTTAAAAAACCTATTCCAGAGGTTACAAATGAAATCACTAGAATTAAAGATAAAGTAGATTTCATAGCTGTTCTTGCTCACTTAGGAGATGACACTACTACATTAGAAGACGAAAAAGGTTCTGCTCTAGCAGCTGCTTTAAAAGCAAATCCTTTATTTGCTGGAACTTCTATTTTTGTAATAGATGGACACTCTCACCAACTTATTCAAGATGAACAAAGCTCTCCTGTACACCACGTGCAAGCTAAATCATACTTAGAATACGTTGGAAAAATGACTTTCGATTATAATAAAGATACTAAAAAAATCGAAAACTTTAAATCTATAATGTTATCTGCTAAAGATAATGCTAAAGATTTAACTCCTGATCCAAAAGTTGAAAAAATCGTAAAAGCTGCACAAGATGAATTTGCTGCTAAAGGAAGTGTTGTTGTAATTGACAAATCTCCTTACACTTTAGAAGGAACTAGTGAAAATGTTCGTACTAAAGAAACTAACCTAGGTAACTTAATCGCTGATGCACTTTACAACTCAACTAAGTTCGATCACGAAAGTGACTTCGCTGTTACAAACGGTGGTGGTATTCGTACAACTCTTAACAAAGACTTACCTGTTACTGTAGGAGACATTATCAAAGTTATGCCATTCGGTAACCAACTTACTCAAATCCAAGTTAAAGGTTCTGATGTTAAGAAAATGTATGAGCACTCATTAAGAGCTCTTATAAATGAAAAAGATGGTAAAGAAGAACTTGACGCTCAAGGAAAACCACAACTAGGAAGCAACGGTGGATTCTTACAATCATCTAGCTCTATTAAAGTTGTTTTTGATCCACATAGAAAAGCTGGAGATAGAGTTCTTTCTATCCATGTTTTAAACAAAAAAACTGGTGAATTTGAGCCTCTTGATCCTAATAGAACATACTATGTTGCAACAAATGACTTCTTAGCTGTTGGTGGTGATGGTTATACAATGTTAGGTGGAGCTCGTAACGAAGGTGGGGCTACAATGGATGATGTTGTTGTTAACTATATTAAACAACTTTCTCCTGAGCAATTCCTTGCTTACCAAGATCCATTCCCATACTCTCGTATTATTCCTGGTATTAAACCATTTGTTCCAGAAACAAAACCAGCTAAACCAGTTAATGATGGTAAGGTAATTACTGATAAAGATGGTGTTAGTCACCAAACAGGTCAAGCAGCTGTTCAAGATGCTCTTCCTGAATTACAAGTAGCTAATGCTAATAAAGAAGTTAAACACTTCAGAACAGCTAGTGCTATTAAAGGAAATGTTAAAACATTACCAAATACTGGTACTACTACTGACGCTTCAATGGTTGGTCTAGGACTATTAGCTGCAACATCTCTAGTTATTTCTAGAAGAAAAGCTAACAAATAATATTAAACTTTTAAAAGTAGTTTATACAAACGTATAAGCTACTTTTTTTATGTTTAATTTAATATATTGATTTTCAGAAACATATTGTGTAAAATTAGGTTTGTATATACGAGAAAATTGTCTATTCTTCGTCTTATAATAAAATTTTAACAAGGAGGTTTTTGATGGAAATACTTATTACAATATCTGTTTTTATTACACTAGTTATAATAGGTTCTTTTTTAAATAAATATATACCTAGAATTCCAGCAGCACTTTTCCAAATTATATTAGGATTCTTGGTATCTTATTTAGCTATTCCGCTTCATTTTGAATTCGAATCCGAAGCTTTTATGGCCTTAATTATTGCACCACTATTATTTACAGATGCGTACAAAGCATCACGTAGTGAGCTTTGGCTCTATAAAAAGCCTATTGTTTACATGGCTGTAGGTTTAGTAATTACAACGGTAGTGGTCGTTGGTTATTTTATTAATTATATTATTCCATCTATATCTTTAGGTGCTGCATTTGCACTAGCCGCTATCCTATCACCTACCGATGCAGTAGCGGTAAAATCTATTACAAAAGGTATGAAGTTGCCAAAAGGACTAATGTCCATTTTAGAAGGAGAATCACTTCTTAATGATGCTGCAGGTATCGTATCTTTTAAAATAGCTTTAGCATCTATTATTACTGGAACTTTCTCACTTTCTAGATCTTCTAGAGAATTTTTTATTACTGCGATTGGAGGAATGGTTTTAGGTGTTTTAATTGGTTTAATAATTGTTTCTACAAAATTTGTTAATAGGAAATTTTTAAATACTGAACCTAATATACTGGTAATTATCCAAGTAATATTACCGGTAGCAACTTACTTTATTGCAGAAGAATTCCATCTTTCAGGAATTATTGCAGTAGTTTTTGCCGGAATATTACTTAATTTCGAAAGATATCTTAGACAAGGTGATTCATTAGATAACCAAGCAGTAGTTTCAATTAGTTATAATCAGGATACAATTTCTTATGTACTTAACGGTTTTGTGTTTGTATTATTAGGATATTTATTACCTGGTATATTTAAAAATATGATTACTTATCCTGACCTTGACGTTCAAACTGCTATGTTCTATGTTGTTTTAATAACTATTGCATTAATTATAACTAGATTTACTTTTGTTTATATTTTTTATGTATCATTTCAACAGCATACATTTAAAACTTCACGTAATATTGTTGAATTTTTTAAAACTAAACAACTTGATGTTGGAAACTATAGTAGATTTGAATATGCATTAATTACTTCATTATGTGGTATTCACGGAACAGTAACTTTAGCAACTGCCCTTATGATTCCATTAACTATTGGAACTGCAGGCGAGCCCTTCCCTCTTCGTAATGCTATATTATTTATAGGTAGCGGTGTTGTCTTACTTAGTATGATAATAGGAACGATATTCTTACCACTTATTATTAAAGTTGAAGATGAAGAAACAGAATATATAAATAATGCACGCAGTATAGTATTAAATGATGTAATTAACGAGCTACAAGAAAAATATTACAATAAGCTTAATAGCGATTCTGAAAGAATGGGTTATGCTGTGGCTATAAAAAAATTACAAGAACAACAAATATACTTTTATAATAATAGAAGAGAATTAATTAAATATAATAAGCAGCTTACTAAACTAGTTAGAAAAGCCGAACAGGAAAAAGTTAATGAAGTACTTGCCAAATATGATAATAATAGATTTTTAAAACGAGTATTTGAAGTAAGGGATTGGCGTGTAAGAAAACTAGTTACTTACTCAGTGTACAAACAATTATTTATAACCTTACGCTTAAGCTTTCTAGAAAAAACATTTAAGAGACTATTAGTTGTTCTTAATTTAATTAGAGAAGCAGAATCTGACAAAAATTCAAACTTATATGGAAAAAGGCTTCAAAAAAGATTAAAAGAAAATGAACAGATTAGAGTTCAAGTTCAATCATTTACTAAAGATATGGCAGAAATAATAGATACTCTTACTTATAACGCAATGGACATACTAGAAGAACAACGAACAAAAAGAAAATACTCTTGTAGTTGATTTTTCTAAAAAATATTTATGATAATTTTGATTATACTCTTTATAATGTTCCTTCAGATAGTTATATTGAAGAATCAAGAGAATTTGAAACTGAAGCAATTCATATGCAAAAGGTTAGATTTAAAGCATTAAGACTTGAGCGTAAAATCGAATATAGTGAAGCTGATAAGATTTTACGTGATCTTAACTATAATGAGGCACTATTATATTCAAATATTGAAGAATAATAAAAAATACGAGTTAAAATTCAAATCCTTTAAGTTGATTAGATATTTTATACTCGTATTTATTTTATTTTTTAAATAATTTTTTAAGTGAAAATAAAGGTTTATTTCTTACGATTTTTTCATTTCCAAGAAACTCTCTCATTTCTTTTAGACACTTACCTGCATTTTTTACAACAAAGTTAAAGCTACCTGCACTTTTTGTATCTATAAAAAATCCTCTAATATATTTATCACGGAAGAACATTTGAGCACGAACTCGCTCTATTTCTCCCCACGGTATTTGGATATAATCTTCTGGATTCCTTTGATTATAAAATTCAAAAGACTTATCTCCTACTAATACATCACCGTGTTTATTACCAAGAGAACCAGTTAAACAGTTTGCCTTAGTCGTATAAATGACTTTCTTACTCATCGATACTACCATTTCAACACCTCCAATTTATGTGAATTTTCTTTAAAATTAATACACTATTTTATTTATATCAAGATAATTATACTATATTATAATAAAGAAAAAAAGGGCTGAAACTTAATTGTTTCAACCCTTTTAATAAATATTACATTAATTTTGCTAAGTGAGCTAAAATACCTAATGCGAATAATCCAAAGATAATAGCTACTGGGCTTACTTTACGTTTTAATAACCACATACATGCGAATGTTAATATTAACGCTGCAAATCCAGGGATAAGTTGATTTAAGTTATCTTGTAATGTAGTAACTTTTTCTGGAGTTAATGAGAACTCTCCACTTGTTGCTTTTGTTACGATATCTTGTAATACTCCACCTGTTACGTGTTCTTTTTCTCCTGGGAAGTGAATATACGCCTTATCAGCTAATTGAACTTTAGAAACTACTAATGGGAATTTGATATTAGTCCAACGCATTACTAATACCCCCATTACAAACATACCTAGGATAGATGCTCCTTTAGTAATAGTTTGTAAGACTCCACCTGAAAGGTCACTTGTAATTTCTGAACCTTTTTTGTACCCAAGTTCTTGAGTATACCATAAGAATCCTATACGGATTGCGTTCCATGCGATAAAGAAGAATAATGGAGCGATAATTGATCCACCTGTTGCAAGTGACGCTGCGATAGCTCCAAGGATAGGACGTACAGTAAACCAGAATACTGGATCCCCAATACCTGCTAATGGTCCCATCATACCAACTTTAACACCTTGAATTGCTGAATCTTCGATTTCAACTCCATTTGCTTTATCTTCCTCAAGAGCAAGTGTTACCCCTAGGATAGGTGCTGCAATATATGGGTGTGTGTTAAAGAATTCTAAGTGACGTTTTAATGCTGCTGAAGCATCTTCTTTATTTGGATATAACTTTTTAAGTGCTGGGATTAATGAGAATGCCCACCCACCATTTTGCATACGTTCATAGTTCCATGAACCTTGAAGGAACTGAGAACGTAGCATTACACTACGACGATCTTTTTTACTTAAAGTAATTTTTTTCTCTGTCATTTTTAGTTCCTCCTTATTAATAGTCGTTTAAGATGTCGCCTAATGGATCACCTGATGAAGAGTTACCTCCTCCACCACCTTTGTTTTTAGAAAGGTTTAGGTAAACTATAGCGATACATAATCCAATGATACCAATTGCGATAAGTGTTAATTGGCTAATAGGTGCTAATGCAAATCCTAAGAAGAAGAATGGCCATACTTCTTTAGTTGCCATTAGGTTAATAACCATCGCAAATCCGACAGCTACTACCATTCCCCCACCAATTGTCATACCCTCTGTAAACCAAGCTGGTAATGACTCAAGCGCTTTTTGAACAGATGAAGATGGGATGAACATAAGTAATCCTGCTGGAATAGCTACACGTAATCCTTGACATGCAAGTGCTACATAGTGCCAAAATTCTACTCCACGGAAGTTCCCATTTTCAGCTGCATGGTCTGCTCTGTGCACGATAACAACTGATAAAGTACGAACGAACATAGTTAAAACTAATCCTACTGTACCTAGTGTAACAGCTGTTGCAATCGCAATGTTACGACCGTTGTCAGAGAAGTCACCTGCTTTAATGAAAATAATAGCCGATGCTACTGATGCTAATGCTGCGTCAGGAGCAACTGCAGCCCCAATATTAGCCCATCCAAGTGCTAATAATTGTAGGGCACCACCTAAAATAATACCTTCTGATAAATGTCCTGTTGCTAAACCGATTAATGAACAAGCAATAATTGGTTGGTGGAATTGGAATTGGTCCAAAATACTTTCCATACCTGCTAAAAATGCAACAACAAGGACTAAAATAATTGCTAGAATACTAAATTCCATAGTGTCCTCCTAATATAAATACTATTTAATTATAATTTTAAACCTTCACTAGCTTTTGCTTCAATAAGTTTAAATAAGTCTGAACGTGAATCATTAGCTACTTTACGAACATCAAATTTAACACCTAATTCATTAAGCTTTTTGAAAGTATCAACATCGTTTTGATCTACAGATAATACATTGTTAATTTGAACTTTACCTGCAGAGTGTGCCATAGAACCTACGTTAAGTTCTGGAATTTCTACACCTTTTTCAATAACTGAAAGTACCTCTTGAGGTGTTTCAAATAATAATAATGCTTTTGTATCACCAAAACGTGGATCATTATACACTTGAACAAGTTTATCAAGTGGAATTACATGAGCACGAACTCCTGGAGGAGCAGCTTGCTCAATAAGTTTTTTACGTAGTTCATCTTTTGCTACATTATCTGAAACTACGATAATTCTGTTTGGTTGAGTTGCTTTTGTCCAGTTAGTCGCAACTTGACCGTGTAATAGACGTGAATCTAAACGTGCTAATACAAATTTAATTTTTCCATCTCCAATTACAGTACCTTCAGGGATTTCACCTTGAGGAGCCGTATTTGCAGCTGTTTCTGCTACTTCTGCTTTTGGTTGTAGTTCTTCAGGACGAACTTTACATCCATCTATAGCAGTTGAAGTAATTGCTTTTGCAATTTCATGTGCTGTAGTCATTGTAAAACGACTAGCATATGCTTCGATTAACATTGGTAAGTTAAGTCCAGCTACGATAGCTCTTTTTTCAGGAGCTTCTTCAAATAATTTATTGGCTTGGTTAAATGGACTTCCACCCCAAAGATCGACAAGGAAAAGAATTTCTTCAGAGTCTACTTTAGCTATAGCTTCTTGAAGTTTTCTTTGCAAGTCATCTGGACCTTCACTAGGCATAAATACTACTGATTCTACTTTTTCCTGTTCACCGAAAATCATAGTACCAGATTGTTTAATACCAGCAGCAAATTCACCGTGACTTGCGATGATAATTCCTACCATCTTAATACCTCCTTATTTTTAAAATATTTTAATATGACGTGTATACGCTAGCATACTGTAAGATTATATCATTTAAACATAAGTTTGTAAATTGTTTGATTCCCTCCTAACCCAAACATTGTATCCGCTTTTTCTTTGTTCACATTTTTTTATTTTTCAATTTACATAATCTTATAAAACATTGTTAAAAATAATATATTTTTGCAACTTTTTTTATTTCGCTTTGTTTCTAATCATAAAAAAACTATCAAAAAAATTTAACTTTAAAGAAAAATTAAAATTTCTATTTTTCATGAATTTTCATTATTTTTTTCATCATAAAAAAAGCATTAAGTAACTTTATGCTACCTAATGCTCTTTTTTATTGTTTATAATCTATATGAATGTTCTTTGAAATTACCTACAATTGTGTTTACTGCAGTTACTGTAATAAATGCCTCTGGACAATTTTTAGCAACTAGTTTTTTCAATAAGTACATTTCATTTTGTTGGATAACCACAATAATCATACGTTTCTTCTCATGAGAGTATCCTCCCTCTACATCCATTACTGTTGAGCCCCTGTGTAAAGTATTATTTATTACTTCCACCATATTTTCCGGATGTTTACAAATAATTGTACATTGAATATACGCTGAGAATAGTTTTTGTACACCTTTCATTGTTTGATTACGTACAAAACTCATTACTAATGCATACATAACATATTTTATGTCGAAGAAAATCCAGACGATAATGTATATAATTATGTCTTGAATTAAAAATACTGTTGGTAAACTAAATTTAAATCTATACGAGATAAATTTACCTGTAATATCTGTTCCCCCTGTAGAAGCCCCTCCTACCAATAAACAACACATTGCAAGCCCTGAAATAATCCCACAAAATATTGCAGCAACTAGAGAATCTCCTAAATGTACAGGAGTAATTAATTTTGGTAAGTTATTAATAAGTAATGATGAGGTGCTTATTACAAACACAGTTAATACTACAAATTTCCTACTTACATATTTGTATCCAATATAAAACAGCGGTACATTCAGTAAAAATTGTGCAGTACCTATTTTAATACCAAATATTTTATTTAATACTAAACTTAAACCTAATGCTCCTCCAGCACCTATATTATTTACAGGAATTAACAATCCTGCATAGATAGAGAAAAGCACCGTTCCTAGTATAAGTAATATTATATTTTTTGCTTCTTTATGTCTTTCTGTCGTATAAATAGTATCCGATAAATGCATTTCCTAATATTCCTTTTTTTCTATACTTATTTATATTGTAATATAAATAAAAAAATAAATCAAGAGATATGAAAATATAAATTAACAATTCATTTTATAAGTTTTTTTTGTGTTAAAAATTTAAGTAATGAATTTTTTTATTTAATACTTATATTTAATTAACCTTGAAAATTTTATTTCAGTAAAAGAAGAAATGAAATTTTTTTAAAAAAATTGTAAAGGAGAAAAAAATATGATTAAACTTTATAATACATTAACAAAACAAAAAGAGATACTTGAGACTATAGAAGAAAATAAAGTGAAGATGTATGTGTGTGGACCTACTGTTTACAACTATATTCATATTGGTAACGCACGTCCTATTATTGTTTTTGACGTTGTACGTAAATATTTAGAACACAGTGGCTACGAAGTAGATTTTATCTCTAACTTTACTGATGTAGATGATAAAATAATCAAAGCTAGTAATGAAGAAGGAATTTCAACAACTGAACTTACTAATAAATATATCGAAGCTTTCTTTAAAGACTATGATGCACTAGGATGTGCTCGTGCCACAAAAAATCCTCGTGTAACAGAATATATGCAAGAAATTATTGATTTTATCGCTGACCTTGTTAAAGAAGGTTTTGCATATGAATCAAATGGAGATGTATACTTTAGAACTCGTAAAAAAGAAGACTATGGTAAGTTAAGTAAACAATCTATAGACGATTTAATTAGTGGGGCTCGTATTGAAGTTGGAGAACATAAAGAAGATCCCCTTGATTTTGCCCTTTGGAAAAAAGCCAAACCGGGAGAAGTAAAATGGGATAGTCCATTTGGTGAAGGTCGTCCTGGTTGGCACATAGAATGTTCAGTTATGGCAAAAGAAACATTAGGTGAAACTATTGATATCCATGCTGGTGGACAAGATTTAACATTCCCTCACCACGAAAATGAAATTGCTCAATCTGAGTGCCATAATCATGCTCCATTTAGTAATTATTGGATGCATAATGCATTTATAAATATTGATAATGTTAAAATGAGTAAGAGTCTTGGTAACTTCCGTTTAGTTAAAGATATTATAGCTGAAATTGACCCTATGGTCTTACGTTTATTTATGCTTACAGTTCACTATAGAACTCCTATTAACTATACATTAGAAAATATTGAACTAGCTACAACTAACTACGAAAAATTAAAAACAGCTTATCAAAATCTACAATTTAGATTAAATAATGAAACAACTGAAGAAGTTTTAGATAAAGAAGTTGTTAATGCAGTAACTGAAGAATTAGAAAAATTTGAAGAATATATGCAAGATGATTTCAATACTGCTAATGCTCTTTCTTCTTGGTATGAACTTGTTAGAATCTCTAACTCTTATACTTCAAAAGAAACAGTAAATAAAGAAACTTTAGAGCTTCTTAATGCTGCGTTTGAAACATATAGTTCTATCCTTGGAATTAATGTTAAAGAAGATAATAAACTTGATGATGCATATATTGAAAATCTAATTGCTGAACGTGAGCAAGCACGTAAAGATCGTAACTTTGCTCTAGCGGATAAAATTCGTGATGATTTAAAAGAACAAGGTATCGTATTAGAAGATACTAAACAAGGTGTACGATGGAAAAAACAATAGCTTTTAAATTTACTGAAAAAAACTTTTCTACTCCAAATCAAATGCAAGCTTTAACTCTTGCTTATATCGGAGATAGTATCTATGATATTATGAGTCGAGAATATGTTATGAAAAATCATCTAGGGAGAATAAATGAACTTCATAAAAAAGTCTCTACTATAGTATCAGCCCGTGCACAAGCTGGTTTTATGGAAAATATGTTAGAAAACAACATTCTGACTGAAGATGAAGAAAAAATTTATAATCGTGCAAAAAATCAGAAAAACAATTCGAAAGCAAAAAATGCGAGTATTATGGAATATAAGCTTGCTACTGGTTTAGAAGCTGTTTTTGGTTACTTATACTTAGAGAAAAACTTTGAAAGATTGGAGGAAATGTTTAACTACATCATTAAATTATATGAAGAAAAACAATAATTACTACAAAGAATTACGTAAAAAAAATAAAGAACAAAAAGCTCCTGTTCAAAATACTGAAGTAGATCCTGATAAAGAAGTTATTGCAGGACGTAATGCTATTTTAGAAGCTATAAAATCTGGACGTGAAATTAACAAAATTTTATTCCAAGAAGGTATAGAAAAAGGGCGTTTAAAATCTATCTTTGCTATTGCTAATGAGAAAAAAATAGTGTGTCAAGAAGTACCTAAACGTAAACTTGATAATTCTACAACTGAGCGCCACCAAGGTGTTATTGCCTTTGTAGCTCCTTATAATTATTTTGAACTTGATGAAGTACTAAATAAACTTGATATTAATAAGAGTACTACACTGTTAATCTTAGACCATATTGAAGATCCACATAACCTAGGGGCAATAATTAGAACTGCTGAAGCCAGCGGGGTTAAGGGTATTATTATCCCAAAACGTCGTGCAGCTGTCGTTAGTCAAACTGCTGTTAAAGCTTCTGCTGGAGCAATCGAACATATGCCTGTTATTCGTGTATCTAGTCTTACTGATGCAATAAAGAAACTAAAAGAAAAAGGATTCTGGATTGCTGGAACTACCCTAGCTGAGCGTTCAGAAGAATATACTAAAATCGCAAAAGATGTTCCTTTAGCTATTGTTATTGGTAATGAGGGTGAAGGAATGAGTAAAGTCGTAACTAAAGAGTGTGATTTCTTATACCACCTACCTATGTTAGGAAAAATCCAAAGTCTAAATGCATCTGTTGCTGCAGGTATTATAATGTACGAAAGAATAAAAAATAATGATTAGAATACTTGAATCAGAAAAAGATCGTTCATTAGGTTTTAAACTACGTACTGAAGTATTTGTAAATGAGCAAAATGTACCTAAAGAGCTTGAACTTGACGAGAAAGATAATAGTGAATATACAATACATATAGGTTATTTTAAAGATGATAAACTAATAGGTGTAGCTCGACTTATTGATATGGATAAAGATATAATTCATATTGGTCGCGTTGCTATTGATAAAAATCATCGTGGTGAAGGTATTGGTTATAAACTAATACTTGGCTGTGAAGATATAGCAAAAAATGTGTTAAATAAAGATTTTACTATAGAATTAGGTGCACAATTATATGCGGAAAATTTCTATAAGAAGCTTGGATACAACCGTGTTACCAACAATATCTATATTGATGCTGGAATCGAACATATAGATATGAGAAAAACAATAACAAAATTATAAATTATATACTGGAGAATATTATGGAAAAACGAAATTAATTTAAATCAAATTGAACAATTTATCGAAAATTTTAAAAATGAAAACTCAAAAGAAGTAATAAGTATTTCTACTACTCCTAATAAACCGGTTGATATTACAAGTAGTAAATTTGGTGGGATTTTTTACTTACCAAAAAACACTCAAATTCCTACAAATAATGAAGGTGACCAATTAACATTCCTTGCTCAAATTAACTGTAAGGAATTACCTGAAAACAATATCTATCCAAAAGAAGGAATAGTTCAATTTTGGATTTATGGTGGAAGTCCACAACTAGGTGCTGATTTCATGGACTTTAATAACATAAATAATAATAAAAATAAGAGCGTTATATATTACTCAACTATTGAAGAACATTATTCAGAAGAAGAAATCAATTCACTGTATCAACCTAAAGGATTTAATGGTAAAGTATTAACTCCTCTTCTAAATGGAGCTACTTTTGCTCTATCATTTAAATTAGAAAAACAGCCTATAACAGTTATGGAGTATAGTTTTAATTCTTTATTTAATAGTGCTTGGAACGAAAAGTTCCCTAGTCTTAAAATTGAAGAAGAATGGCCTGAGCTGGAAGAATTAAATATTGATGTATTCAATATCTTAGAAAAAGAACTTACTGCATTAGCTAGCGGAACACAAATTGGTGGATATGGACACTTTACTCAATGGGATCCACGTTCTGATGAATACTTAAATGACTATAACATTTTACTTTTACAAATTGACACTGATTATGGTGCTAATGAACCTTCAATAATGTGGGGTGACGAAGGAATCGGAAACTTCTTTATCCAAGAAGATAAATTGAAACAATTAGATTTTTCTAGTGTCTTATATAGCTGGGATTGTTTCTAATAATTATTACAATATTTAGAAAGGAGATGCAATATGAAAAAGCAATATTTATTTATCGATGGATATAATCTACTTTTTCGCATGAAAGAATATGAACTAATCAAAAGTTCTACTTTCCCTGCAGAAAGAGATGTCCTTATCGATATTCTAAAAGAGTATGCTGGCGGTAATAATTACATTGTCTATTGCATCTTCGATGCATATTTAACTCGTTCAAAAGAATATATAAAAGAAGAAGAACCTATAACTATTGTTTATACAAAAACAGGCGAAAAAGCGGATCAATGGATTGAAAGAAAAACGCGAGAACTAAGAATAGATCATTTTGTTGATATAATAGTCGTTAGTGATGACCACGATGAACGTGATGCTACACTTGGTTACGGAGCAATTTTGAGAGACTGTCATATGTTTATAAAAGAATTAAAAGACAGAAAACAAGTTGTTTCAAAAATAGCAAAAAATCAAAATTCTAGAGAATTAAAAAATAGACATATTCGTATGAGCGATAGCGATAGAAAAAAACTAGAGAATTTTCTCAAAACTGGTAGATTTTAAATTAAAAACTAAGAGATGGATTTTTTTATCCATCTCTTAGTTTTTACATAAATTTAACTTCTACCTGTCCTGTATTTGATATTGCTGTTATTTGTTTTTTTCTTGGGTTTTTGTTGTATTCTCTCCATAATTGACTTGATAGTCATTTTTTTATCTCCATTTATTCTAGCATAAATATTCCCGTTATTTGTTGTCATATGCATTGAAGTCACTTTTAGTTTCATCAACTATGATATTCGTATTATTCTTAGTTTCTATTACTGCTTTATCTATATTGTCTTTAGTTATTACTACTTTTTTTTATCCTCAGTATACAAATTAAGATTAACTACTTCCACACTATCAACAACAATCTCATCATTACTATTAATAATCAAATTTTTCTACATTCATATCAAATACTTTTTGTAGATGCATCTTTATTTTCAATTAATATACTTTTTGTATGCTTTCCTTGGAAGATATACTGTAATCCAATATTCACTAGTTTCTTCTGCATTTGAAGTTATTTCTAATATATTATTCTCAGTTGTATATTGATATTTATCTTTTTAGATTTCCCTTTTATTAAAAATTTTTATCATCATTATGATAATAAATTTTAACATTACTTCTCATATTATTAAGTTTAATACTATCTATATCTTCAGCTGAAATCCATTTTTTTGATATATCCTGAGAATTATCTTCTAGTATATTATTCTCCACTTCTTTTTTTGTATCTTTATATTTATCAACACAACCTGTAGATATTGACATTGCAAATATTCCTATAAATAATATTTTTAGAATTTTTTTCATAGGTATCCCCTCCCTACTTATATTATACCTTTACAAAAATTTATTATCAAATAAAATAAAAAAGTATGCTTAGTTTATATTTTTTCACTAAACATACTTTTATAAATTATCTCATTGTTACGAATTCTTCAGAACCTGTAGGGTGAATAGCAACAGTATTATCAAAATCACGTTTTGTTGCTCCCATTTTTATAGCAACCGCAAATCCTTGAATCATTTCATCGACACCAAATCCAATGCCATGTAACCCTATTACTTTTTCTTCTTCACCTAATACTACTAATTTCATAACACTAGGTTGTCTATTACTAGTTACAGCTGAATACATTGGTGTAAATGATGATTTATATACTTTAATATTTTCTTCACCAAACTCTTTTATAGCTTGTTCTTCTGTATAACCTATAGATCCAATAGGTGGGTGTGAAAATACAACAGTTGCTACATTAGTATAATCTAGGTGCTCATCAGTCTTCCCATTAAATAATCTTTCTGATAAACGACGTCCTGCTGCTACAGCTACAGGTGTTAGAGCTAATCTACCAGTTACATCACCTACTGCATAAATACCTTCTACATTAGTATTTTGATATTTATCCGTTGAGATATATCCACGCTCATCTAACTCAACCCCAGTAACTTCTAAATTAAGATTTTCTGTTAATGGTTTTCTTCCAATTGCCCAAACTAATAAATCTACTGTTTCTTCACGTCCATCTTCAAGTACTAAAGTTAGACTATCATCAGCATTTTTAACTACTTTTTTAGGTATAGCTTGAGTATGAAGTTTTGGCCCTTCTTTTTCCATTACTTCTACTAGTGTATCTACTATATCCCTATCAAATGTTCTTAATGGTCTATCACGACGAACAAATAGATGTGTGTCAATACCTAGACCGTTAAATACTCCTGCTAATTCAACAGCTATATACCCTGCTCCAACTACTGCGATACGTTTTGGCAATTGTTTTAATGCGAATACTTCATTTGAAGTAACACCGTATTCAGCACCTTCCACATTTGGAATAGTAGGTTGTCCACCAGTGGCTATAAGTATATGGTCTGCAGTGTATTGTTCTCCATTTACCTCAACAGTATTTTTGTTAACAAATTTAGCGTATCCTCTTACTACATCTACTTTGTTGTTATTTAGTCCACGTTCATACGAACCATGTATTCTGTCAATATATGCTGAGCGGTTATCTACCAATTTAGAAAAATCGAATTCTACATCTCCAAATGTAAATCCATAATCATTTGCGTATAATTTTAAACTCTCTAAAATTTGAGACGCATGCCACATAACTTTTTTAGGGACACATCCAACATTTACACATGTTCCACCTAGTTCATTTCCTTCAATTAATAGAGCTCTTGCTCCATGCATTGCAGCACGATTAATAGAAGCAATTCCTCCGCTTCCTCCACCTATTGCAATGTAGTCATAATGCTTAGACATATCTCTACCTCTTTTCTTTAGTAAAATAATAGCTTACTCTACTAAATTCTTATTTTTTATTTTTAACAATTATATTATGCATTATTTAAAAACATTATTCAATAAATATGCTTACGTTTGTAGTCAAAAAAACTCCTATATAGAAAATTCTATATAGGAGCCTATTGAACCCAATTTATTATTTTAACTATTCTCCCATTTAATTATACTTTAAGGGAATAATTAAAGTAGCCACATTAATTATTCCAAATCTTCATTAGACTTAATTAAAACTTTTATTTCATTTCCTGCCATTACCGCTTCAAATGCCTCTCGAGTTTCTTCTAAAGAGAATATTTTTGTAATCATTTTATCTATTGCAATTTTATTATTTGCTAATAATTCTAGTGCCAATTCCCATGAAGATGGTTTTTGAGATCTTGATCCAATATAGCGTATTTCTCTTTGAATAATACTTTCTTGATCAAGTTCATTCATTTTCTTAGCAAATAATCCAATCTGAACAAAATCACCTTTTTTCTTAATAAGTGGTAAAGCATTATTTACTGCAAATACAGATCCTGAACAATCAAATATTTTATCAACACCATATCCATCTGTTTCTTTTAAAATAACTTCTCTTAAATCTTCAACTAAGCTATCCACCGTTATATCGATTCCTATTTCTTTTGCTAAATCTAATCGTGGTTTATCTTTTGTGATTCCTGTAATAATAACTTTTGCTCCATTAGCTTTAGCTACTTGTGCTGCTAATAAACCGATAGGACCTGGGCCAATAACAAGAACAGTTTCTCCTTGTTTTATTGATGTTTTTTCCATAACAGAGTGAGTACAACAAGCTAATGGCTCAGTTAAAGAAGCTGCTTTCAGACTCACTGTTTCTGGTAGAACATGACAACTTTCTTCTCTAGACAATACATATCTTGCCATACTACCGTTAGCCTGTGTACCTATTCCTTTTCTATTATCACATAAGTTGTAATCTTTAGATTTACAATATATACATTGTTCACAAGTTTCAAAAGTAGTTTCACTAGTAACTCTATCTCCGACTTTCATATTTTTAACATCTGGTCCTACTTCAACTACAACTCCCGAAAACTCATGACCTAATGTAACTGGTAATCCTTTAGCATTATATTCTCCTTTGAAAGTATGAATATCCGAACCACATATCCCTGTGTATGCTACTTTAATTTTTACCCTATTGCCATATACTTGAGGTTCTTCAACATCTAATAATTCTAAATTATCATAACCAACTTTTGTTTTTACTGCTGCTAACATATTATTATCCTCTTTTCTTATAATTCTGGAAGAATAAGGACTTTTCCAAACGGTTCTGTTCTTCCTAGTATCATTTCAAAAGCTTTATCAACATCTTTCAATGCAAATTTATGTGTGATTAAGCTTTCTACATCAATTTTATTTTTAGAAATTAATTCTATTGCATTAGTCCATTCTCTACCTGGAAATGGAGCAGAATAAGAATTCCAAAAACCTTTTAATGTTAATTCTTTTCTAAATATACTTTCAAATGCTTTTTCTTTAAGTGTTACATCTTTGTATGCAATCCCTAAATAACCAACCTTACCATGCTTTTTAGTTAATAATAGAGCTTGTTCTTGTGTAATCACACTACCAGCACATTCTAAAGAAATGTCTGCACCTTTTTCATCAGTATATTCTCTTACTTTTTCTTCTAAATCTTCAGATAATGGGTTTATAGTTTGAGTAGCTCCCAATTTTTTAGCTAATTCTAATTTCCTATCATCAATATCGACAACTATTACTTTCCCAGCTCCTGCAGCCATGGTTGCTTGTAAGACTAACATTCCTATAGTTCCAGCACCTAGTACAACAACACTATCTCCTAGATTTATATCTATCCCCATAACTGCATGCATTACAACTGCTAATGGTTCAATGAAACTTGCTTTAGTATATTCTAAATCTCCTATTTTCAAAATATTTTCCTCAGGTATAACGGAATATTCTGCAAAACCTCCAAATCTATGAGATCCAATCATAGTGTAATTTTCACACATTGAATATAAAGACTGTTTACAATATTCACATTCATTACACGGCATAAAAGGAACACAGACAACTCTGTCACCTTTATTAAATTTTGTGACCTTATCTCCAAATTCAACTACTTCTCCACAGTATTCATGACCAATTACTGCCGGATACCCATATTTCCATTTAGTTTGCATCTTATGAATATCTGATCCACATATTCCACAAGAATGAACTTTTATTCTTACATCATTTTCACCTAATTTATGCTCTTCTATTTCTTTATATTCAAATTTTTTATGCTCGTACATAACCGAAGCTTTCATTTTATATACCTCTCTTTTCTAATAAAAGGGCACCATAATAAACTACTTTCTTCAAAAGATTATAGAACTATGGTGCCATAGATATTTATTATAAACAATTATATCTTAGTAGAATAATTGTGAGAATTTTAGGATAACCCAGTTAAAGAAGTTACCACCTAAGTCTAATGAACTTAAACTTGTATGTCCATGACTATATTGTTCTAATCCTTGCATCATTTGAGTATGAACTCCGATGAAGTCTGTTGCCATAAGTAATGATAAAGCAATAACTACTGTCCCAGCTAACACTGAGTGGAAGATATTCCCTTTTCTACTTGCTACAATAAATGACACATAGAATGGAATAGTAGCCAGGTCACCAAATGGTAATACTTTATTACCTGGAATAATGATAGCTAATAATAATGTAATTGGTACTAAAATTAATCCTGTTGAAATGTTAGATGGATGACCAATAGATACTGCTGCATCAAGCCCAATGTATAAATCTCTACCTTTATAACGAGTTTTCATAAAGTCACGTACTGATTCTGAGATTGGAATTAAACCTTCCATTAATAATTTAACCATACGAGGCATTAATAACATAAATGCTCCCATTGAAACCCCTGTTTTCAATACTAATCCGACATCTCTCCAGTTGACTAATGCTTGTAAAAGCATTCCTAAGAATGTACCTACTACCATTGGTTCTCCAAAGATACCAAAACGTTTTTGAATTGTTTCTGAGTCAATATGAATATCTTTGATAACTGGAATTTTTGCTATTAACCATCCAATCGGAATACCTACAAAACCGAATGCTGCTGTAGATCCAGTTGGTAATGAAATACCTTTAAGACCATAAACGTCTTGTACCATTTTTTGTGTTCTATCTGCCATTAATAATACCATTACTTCGTAAAGTACAGCACATAATATACTGAATGACCATGATCCGCCTGATACTATATATCCTGTTGCTCCAGCTGCGATAAAGTGCCAGTAGTTCCAAATATCAATATCCAGTGTTTTAGTTAATTTTAATGCAATCATAATAACGTTCACTAAAGCACAGATAGGAATTAATATTGCTGCGACAGGCGATGCCCAAGAACCGGCTGCTGCACCTGGCCAACCAACATCAATAGTACTTAATGAAATACTATACTTTTCAACCAGTTGTTCTGTAATAGGACCTAAGTTGCTTGTTAAAATACCGACAACTAAATTAATCCCTACAAACCCAATCCCTATTGTTAAAGCACTGCGTACAGCTTTTCCTACAGGAACTCTAAATATAATAGCTAAAATAAAGATTGCTATTGGTAAGATAACAGTAGGCCCTAAACCTAATACATAATTCGTAATTTCTAATAATTTTTGCATAAGTTTTCTCCTTTATTTATTTATTTTTTAAAATTTATCTTAAGTGACTTAAAATTTCTTCGTCTAACTCTTCTTCACCAATACCCATAATATAGTTAGTCGCTATTATACTTGGAATTGAGTAAGTAGTTGGTAAAATAGTAGTTGACACTATCAAATCTGCCTCATTTTGTAATCCAGCAGCTTCTGCTATTTTAATTTGTTTAATATCTACATCAAGATTATGTTTTTTTACTAACTCCTCTACTTTAGATACTACGATTGTTGAAGTTGCTATTCCTGCTCCACATGCAATTAATACTCTTTTTGTCATTTTTTTATATCTCCTTGTTTTTTATTATATTTAATATTTGTTTTTTGTCATTACTTTGTAAAATATTGTTGTAAAAATCTTCATCAGCAAAGTTTCTTATAACACTCGATAAAACTTTTACTTGATTTTCATTTTTACTAATTAATAATAGTAAGAATACACTAACTTCCAAATCCTTAGAATTTGTTGCCATATCTCTAAAAAAATACTTTTGTTCTTAGGTTTAACAACAGCAATTGCATCTTTTTTTATAAATTTAGAATCAGTGTGAGGGATTGCTATACAGTATTTAGGAAATTCTAGTCCTGTAGGAAAAACTTTTTCTCTTTCTAAAACTGATTCTACGTAGCCTTCATTTATATACCCTTTAACATCTAACTCTTTAGCTACATTTTCTAGAACTTCAGAAAAAAATCACTTCCTTCTACTTCTAAATATATACTTTCTTCCGAAAAATAATTCTTCTAGCATAAATTTACCTCCTTTATATATATTTTGAAATTTCTTCAAATTTATTTTTTTCACTTTTTAAAAATTATAGTTCTTTTATTTTCAACAAGAAGGTTCTTTACAATATTTCGAGCCATATTTTTTTGGCCTCATCATCGTCTTCTTTTATTAAAATAAATAATATATCGTTTTTTTAAAAATTATCAACACGGACTACTATATTTTCTTTAATATTATTATTTTTCTAAATGTGGTAGATAAAAAAATTTTTTTATCTACTTTAATACAACCTAACTTTTCTCTGTCCCAAAGATCTTTTAGGAATATTTGTTTTGACATAATCCAAGAATTTTCTTCTAAATAATCAGCTACATCGCTATACACGTCTTCTAATTTGCTTCTTCTGTCATTTCTAAAAACTTTAAATTTCATTGTCAATACCATATACCTTCCTGTTAATATTTTGAATGTCTTCTTCATTTAACATTACATTTACATAGATAACATTTTTGATATTTTTCAAGTTTCACTGTGGAAACTATGAAATTTATATTACTTAAATCATATCCTTTTAAATCTTTTGCTGATACTACATCTACTACTTCTATGTTCTCTAATTTATCCTCTATTCGTTTTTTTAAAAACAGCGACGTTCCAAAACCGCTATTACAAACTAAAATAACTTTAGTTTTTATACTTGTTAAATTTAATATTGATTCTGTATACACTGTCAGATACGCTATCTCATCATCATTTATATCTTTAGATAGAATTTTTTTCTTGCTAATACTTGAATCTCTTTAAATTGTTCTTGATATTCTTCTTTTATTTTTTCTAATAATGGATTTTTTATAATAATTCCATATTTTAAACGTCTTAATAATGCTCTTATGTGTAATTTAAATAGATAATATACATTATCACTACCTGAAAAAATAACACCTTTTTTCTCTGAAACAGCTTGTAAAAATTTTTCTGTAATTTCTTCAACTTCTGCATCTACTTCTAATACAATATCATTATTTAAATTTCCTACACCTGTACTTACCAAGTATTGGTAAATATAATAAATTTCATTTAAAGGTAAATTTATCGAGAATTCATTTTCTATTTCTATAGCAATATTTTCTGCTTCACGATAAAAATTCTTTTATCACTAATCTTAGGAATATCATTATCATCTAAATAATTTTTCACTATTAATTCTTTCTATTGCTATTAATATATGTACAACAAGATTAATATAATATAAATCACCTATAGTATAAGGTAAGTTGCGTTCATGTTTAGCTATAATTCTTTCCACTATTGCAATCTTTTTAGCATCAAATTTTGTAATTAGTTCTTTAAGTGTTTCTTTCTCAATTCTATCTGAATAATACTCTTCCTCATTCTCATCCGATATAAAAGAATACTCTCGAACCAGATACATAATTTTTTTTCTAATACTTTTTTCATCACCTACGATTCTTGTTCCTAATCTATCTTTTTTTAAAATTAGATTATCACTTAATAGATTACTCTCAAGGTAATTTAAGTCATTTACAATACTAGACTTTCCTACGTAATACATTTCTGACAATTCGTCTATTGAGGTATAGTTTTTTGAATTTCGTAATAAATAATATAAGATTTTTACTCTTCTTTCTTCAACAGAATCTTTAGTTAAATATTTTTTTGAGAAGTACTGTTTAATGGAAGATTTAAAAATTTAATTTTTTTATTCCTTTACCTTGTTTTTTTCAACAATTTAATATCTTCTACATTATCTATTATTTTTTTCTAAATCTCGATAAGCTGTCTTTGTAGAAATACCTAATTTCTCTGCAATAATGTGTACAGGTAGATAATCTTTAGCATCGCTTAATATTTTTTTAATATTTCAATTTGTCGATTTTCTAACTCTTTCATTTCATTATCCCCCTACATTTTTTTATTATAATACGCTTACAAATATAATAAAAATACTATTATGTGTCTATATCGATATGGACATTTGGTAAATTGTAACTATTATACACCAATTATAATTGTATCTGTTTTTCTATAAAAAGCGCTTTTATCAAAACATTAAAAAATAAGTTTCCTATATTTTTTTTTAAATTAAATAAATAGTATTAACATTATTTTTGTTAATTACTGACATTATAATTATACTTTTACTTTATTTAAATAAAATTTACCCTTTTTTTATACGAAATACGTATTAACTATGCTTCCTTACCATTTTAGTGTTATAATATTACTATATTATTTTATGAGGTGATTATATGTTTAGTTATATTGAAAAAAATTATCGACAATTGATGATTTTAAAAAAATTTAAAGAGAACAATGAAAAAAAGTAGTATTTGTTTTTTCTGCTCCATGGTGCCCAGATTGTGTAATGTTAGACAGATTCTTTGAAGTTACAGTAAATAAATTTAATGATATTAAATTTGTATATGTTAATCGTGATGATTTTTCTGAGATTACAGAAGCTTTAGACGTTATGGGTATACCTTCTTTTGTTGCATATAAAAATAATAAAGAAGTAAGTCGTTTTGTTTCTAAATTTTCAAAAACTCAACAAGAAGTTGAGGATTTTCTTTCAAACATATAAAAAAAGAGCTTTGGATTTTTTCCAAAGCTTTTTTTTCTCTTATCTTAGATAATATATTGGTCCTAATATTTTTCTTATATCCTCTTTTGATTCAAATTGTAGGGTTAATGCATCTTCCACAGTTTTTAATTTTATTATTTTCAATCATTTCATTTAAATTCCTGGGCACAATGAATATTCAAAAAAATTGGTGTTAGTTTTTAAATCAGAAGTTGGTATAATTTTATATATATCTTCTTCTTCAATTTTTTTGGCCTTCAAATATTTCTTTTGTACCATTATCTATTTTTAACTTTTTACATTTTTTTATCTGCGATAAAATGAGTTAAATTATATCCTGATCTTGGATATATAATAAGTTTTATTATTTTTTTGTAGAATCTCCTATACTATTAAATTCATCTACTTCAAGTATATTTGAATTATTATTTGCTAGTAATATCTCTCCTACTTGCGTCTTAGCAAATTCCACTTTATAAATTTCTCTATAAACTGCAGTAAATTCTAAATCCTTACCTTTTTTTCCGTAACAACTGAACCAAGTTCATTAGTTTGTAGAAGTTTATTTTTAGATACTCTAATTTTTCTCAGAATTTTCTCCAGCAATTAAATAATCACCATTCGCCTGCCAACCTAAAAAAATTCTTGATCCGTAACTCCTGTAGCCGTAGGTAGATTAGCCATACTATCTATTCTTGAACCAACTAGTACATCTTGACCATCTGATAAAAATTTATCTATTCCTCTTCCTACGAATTTGACATTAACCCACTCACTCTCTACTTTTTTTAAAAGTAAATTTCTAGAATAGTTTCAGAAGTAATGTATTCATCATCATTTATAACTTTTTTTATTTGATCTAAATAGTACTTCATATCCTGTACTAGGTTTAATTTTTCTTACGAAGTTCAGATAATAATTCACCAATTTTTTTTTGTTTCTAGTACTCTATATCCTTATCTTTTATACTATCATCAACTTTACCAAAAACGTTTATTATAATCATCTTGTCGTATTTTTAATAGTATTAACATTTTCTTTGTAATTAGCTTTTAATTATAACGCTATTGTCAACTTTCAGTTCCGACAAATCCTTCACATTCGTAGTCTTTGAACTATCATTAGCATCAACAATAGTATAACTCTCTGCATGATACTTCTCTTTACTAAAGAACTTTGTATCTATTTCACTTAATTTTTGACCAGTTAACAAAATTACTTCTTTTTTTGAATTTCCATTATCTAATACTACCCTAGTATTATATTTAGCTATTATTTTTAATATTATTTCCAAGCACTTGTGAATTCCCTACCTCTTTATCATCAAGATAGAAACCAGAAAAATTCATACTTATCATCTTTGGGTTTAATTCCCTTGATATCATTTTTCTTTAACGAAATTAGAAAAAAAGTAATTCCCTGTTTAATTAGATATTCATTGTTATCCTTTTTCAATTCAGAAGGATATTCTACAGTCACCTTGTTCCAGTATTCTTTATCTTGAGCTAATTTCACTTCAATTTTTTTTAGCTAGATATGGAACTTCAATATTTTCTGAATTCAGTTCTTTTCCATCTATCAAAAATACTAGATTTCTTATAACTATAATATTTATCGGGAGTATAATACTGTTCTAACTCATAAGGATAAACTGAAACTTTATCATCTTGAGGAACATTTCTAATTTCAATAATTCTATTTACTACTTCTTTTTTTCCTTCACTCACTACAAGATTAATTTGCTTTTTTTAGTGAAATATACTTTACTAGATTTTGAATATTCTAAGTTTTTTTAATATTTCCATTATTATCAATATCATAAGTCATTACATTCATTATAATTCTAGTATTTGGAGCAAAAAGTTTAAGTAAACTTTTATCCACTATTTTTCCGTTACCACTCTTTTTCAACTGAATTCTAAACATCTCTTTTTGGAATATTGTTATCATCTAATGAATAAAAAAATTAAATAATTGTATGAATTCTTTTTTTATAACTAAGTAACTCAGCATTGTATTCAAGTTCATCCATATTATTCTGAATAACACTATTTTTTTATTACAGGAAGAGAATAGTTTCTACTGTTATTGAATATATCAAAATTAAATATATTTTTCTCTAAAAAAACTGTATCCGTTACCGTTGTATTGTAATCTGTAAAATAATCTGCCTTAACGTTAGAATAACCAATAGTTGCCATCCCTAAACCTAGTAACATAGACGCTATCAATTTACGATATTTCAATATTTCTCCTCCTTTCAACTGTATACTAATACTTATTATATCACATTCTTTAATAATAATTATAAAAAAATTGTTTAAATAAAACTAAATACATTTATATTCAAATATAAATCATTCGCATTAGTTTAACTATTTAAAAATAAACAAAAATCTCTTAAAAAAATATAACATCACAAAAATTGACCCATAAGTGAAAAAAACACTTATAGGTCAACTTATTTTTCAAAATGTTATATTAAGCTTCGCTTATATTTTCTAACATTATTTGATCATTAGATATACTAACTTCATCATATTCGTAATCATCAGCAAAAATCGTACGAATACTCCTTATATAGGAACATCTCATTAGAGTAATCTAAAGAATTCCTCTTCAGGAACAGAAAACTCTACTTCATTATAGCTTTCATCAGCATAATCTGATAAAAATTTCATCTTCATAGTCTATTTCAGTATTGAAGTCCTGGGAATATTCATCATCTTGCCCATACCTGGGATCTGGGCGACTCCAAACTAGATAAGTTCATTGTATACATAATCAATCTCCTTAAATATCTTTTTTTTATTATTAATATTATACAAAAATAGTCTATCATTTTACAAGCAAAAAAACTATAGTTTTTTTCCAAAAATATTTTTTTCCTAATTTCTGCAAACGCTTCAACACTTGTTCTGTAGCGAATTAATTCTCTATCTCCTGTGAAAACTACCTCTTTCACGCTCACTTCTCCTTGAGAATAAATGCCAATATATGCTAATCCTACAGGTTTTCCACTCTCATCACTATTAGGACCTGCAATTCCAGTAGTAGCAACTGCAAAATCAGCACCTAATCGATTTGCTACACCTAGTGCCATCTCTTTTTGCTACTTTCTCACTTACCGCACCGAACTTCTCTAAAGTTTCTTCATTTACTCCTAAAGTATTAATTTTTGATTTATTTGAATAACAAACTACACCTTCAAGAAATGATTCTGAAATTCCACTTTTTTTCTACCAACATAGAAGAAATCTTTCCTCCTGTTAAAGACTCGGCTACTGATATAGTGAAATTATTTTCTATAAGAAGATTAGCAACTACATTATTCATTTCTGTTTGTGTTCCTGATATATCTTCATCTCCTACAAGATATATGTACTCCCCTACTCTTTTTCTCAATCTCTTTCAATTGTTCGCTTATAAGTTGTTCACATTCATTCTTATCTTCACTACTAGCTGTTATACGAAGTAGCACCTCTCCAGTTTTTAGCATAAAAGTGCTAACGTAGGATTTGTTTGATTATCCATTATATCTTTAATTTTTAGTTTCTAATAAAGACTCTCCTATACCATAAAAATCTTACGTATTTAGATATAAAATGCTTATTACTAAATTTCTCTAAATATGGTTTTACACTTTTTCTCAAACATATCACGCATTTCTCGTGGTGGTCCAGGTAATAAAATGATTCGTTTATTATTTTCCTCAATTATTATACCCGGTGCTGTTCCACAATAATTTTTCTAATACTATTGCTCCCTCAGGAATCATTGCTTTGCTTTTTTTATTATTTTCCGTTATAATATTTCTTCCTGATCTCGTAAGTCTTTCTAATATTTTTTTACCCATGAATACTCATGAAAAATAAAAACTCTCTACCGAAGTATTCTGCCGCACATTCTTTTAGTTATATCATCATCAGTCGGTCCTAAGCCACCAGTAATAATAACCATATCATTTTTCTAAAAATGCACTCTCTAAAGTTTTAATTAATCTCTCTCGGTTGTCACCTACAGTTGTTTGTCTAAAAACTCCAAACCCAAGAGCCGCCAACTCTTTTGATAAATAAGCTGTATTTGTATTTACTATATCACCTAATAATAATTCAGTTCCAACTGACACTAATTCAACTCTCATAATATTCGCCTCTCAATATTTTCATTTTTTTTCTTTCAATTATATTCTACATCAAATTTATTAAAAAAATAAATTATATAATCTCTTCTTATTAATTTCTCAAAAATAAAAAAAGAGTTGATTATAAAAACTTTAAAAATTCTTATAATCGACTCTTTAATTATTATTCTCTATTTGTATATGATTGATGAAGTTCTAATTGGTCTCCCATAAGTTCATCAACTGTTACCATTTCAAATCCTTGTTCAGTTAAGTACTGTAATATCGATGGTAATGCATCAATTGTTGTTTGATGAATATCATGCATTAAGATAATTGAACCAGGTTGGGCTTTTTCTAACTTCTTTCATTATAGAAGCAGTATTACGGTTTTTTTCCAATCTAGTGTGTCAATATCCCATAAGATAAATGATTGATCAACAGCTGCTTGAATCGCACCATTAATTGCCCCATAAGGCGGTCTCATAATATGAACATCTTGTCCACTTGCTTTTTTTCAATGCTCCAGTTGTATCATTAATCTGACTTTTTAGCTTTTTCTAAACTTAATTTTTGTTAATACCGGATGATTCCAAGAGTGGTTACCAATTTGATGCCCTTCTGCAACAACTTGTTTTAATAAGAGCTTCATTTCCCGCAACAGAACGACCTACCATAAAGAATGTACCTTTTGCTTTGTATTTTTTTCAATAATTCTAATGCTACAGGAGTAGTCTGTGGATTAGGTCCATCATCGAATGTTAATGCTACAGCTTTTTCTATCTCTTTTTCTTAACATATTCTTTATATTTTTCTAAGTCTTCATCTTTTAAATAGCTTTCAGTTATATACTTATGTAGATCTGTCATTGGTACTTCAACTGAACTAACATTTCCAACTTTAGGATCAATATTTATTCTAAATTTAGATTCACCATAAGTGAATTTCCAGTCAGCCATATCTTGATCACGAAGCTTAACAATAGCATCTTTCCTTCTGTTTCAGATACTCCACTCACTTCTAGTTGTTTTTTTGGATTTTTAAATAAAAAAACTTTTTCTTAGCATCATCTGGAGAAGCAAATAGACTAGATAGAGTGAATGGTTTCCCGTCATTCGCAAGGAAAAATACTAGATATACTAGATTCTGTTGCCGCTCCTACATTATTGTCAGAAATCTTATGAGTAACTTTCTCAACGCTTAATTCTGACACATTAGCAAAATTACTTTTCTTTTTCTTTACTTCCATAAAAAAATAATTTCTTTAATATCTTTATTAAAAATCTAAATCTCCTTCAACTAATCCTTTTGTCTCTTCGTCTAAACGTAATTTTATTTCATCTGTATTAGAAGAGTTTGAGTTTGGATAATAAACTTTTACGTATTTATCGCCTAACCAACCGCTTTTTGAACTACTATCTTTTGCTAAATCAGATTTATCAGCAGCCTCAACTATTTCTTTAACCTGCGACTTAAAATTGTACTCTTGCCATTTTTGGTAAGCAGGTTCCCCATAGAATAATAAGAATGCACAAATAGCTATGCATAAAGCACCTAAAAAAACACCTAATTTCTTCATTATTTTTATTCCCTTCTTTAACTTATTTTCTTACCACATTTTAAAAAGTTCTAGAGAATTTATCTCTTTATAAAGAATTCACTATATCCTTCTAAATTAATAAAAAAATTATACATTACCATTATAACTTAATCTACAGAATTTCTCCAGTACATTTAATAAAAAAACTACATTAATATATTTATATTATAAAAACAAAGGAGTGACTCAAAAATCGTAGTTTCTTAAGAAACAAGATTTTTGTCGAGTCACCCTCATAGTTTATCAGATATCTAAAAAGCTTTTCTAAAAGCTAATTTAGATATCAATAAACCACTACGTCTATGAGTTTTCTTGTAAACTATTTTTTTAAAAATCTAGTACTTTTTGGGTCTACCCCTTGCTTTTTATTATTTATTTTGCATTCTACGACCTTTTTTTGTCGAAGAATTTCTTATCTGTTCCCCTACGTTCATTGCGATTTTTTTCTTATCTCTATTATCTGAACGATGACGTCTATCATTTCCTCTATTTGATCGTCTACCTCGTTCTTGTTTACGAGGTAGAGGTTTTTTTCAAATGATAGTTCTACATCAACATCTTTTTTTATCATTGATTAATTTACTTAGTAGAATAGTAATTACTTTTTCTGCATTTGTTTCAGCTAAAAAGTTTGTTAGCTAGGCTATTAAATTCAATATGGTTATTATCCATTTCCGAAACAACTTCATCAAATAATCTGTTATGACGTGCTTTCTTCACTTCATCTTGTGAATAAGGACGTAACATTTTTCATTCTTTCACCACGAGAATTCTCAATATCTTTCAGATAAGGCATCTCAACTGGATTTAAGAATGTAATTGCCACTCCAGACTTACCTGCTCGACCAGTTCTTCCAATTCTATGAGTATAACTTTCTACATCTTGTGGAATGTCAAAAATTATAAACATGTGTAACATCACTAATATCAATCCCTCGTGCTGCAACATCTGTTGCAACAAGAATTTGTAATGAGTTATTTTTTTAAATTTACGTAATATTTCTAAACGTTTAGATTGTGTTATATCTCCATGTAATCCTTCGGCTAAATATCCTTTTGCAATTAAAGCACTTGCTAGTTCATCAACACGACGTTTAGTTCTACCAAATACAATTGCTAAATTAGGATTTTGAACATCTAAAAAAATCCAATTAGCGTCTCTAGTTTTTTTCATTTTTCTCTAGCGATTGTAGCATATTCAGTAATATCTGGTTTTAAATCCTCATCACTGATAGTTTTTATTAGTTTATAATCCTTCATGAAATCTTTTTGAAAGTTCCATAATTGTCTTAGGCATAGTCGCTGAGAATAATAATGTCTGATGTCTTGATGTTATTTTTAGATAAAATAAATCTAACATCCTCTATGAATCCCATATTTAACATTTCATCGGCTTCGTCTAATACTAGATGTGTTAATGAATCTAATTTAATTGTTCTTCTATTAATATGATCGATAACACGACCTGGTGTTCCCACTATAATTTGAGGACGTTTTTTTCAAATCTTGAATTTGTCTTTCAATACTTGTTCCACCAAAAAAACAATGCTAACCTTTAATCCTTTTTGCTCGTGACATAAGGCGAAGCTGTTCACCTACTTGTTGAGCTAATTCTCTAGTTGGGGCAAGGATTAATGACTGTAATTGATCACTCTTCCTTACTGTATCTACTAACGGTATTCCAAATGCACCTGTCTTTCCTGATCCTGTTTGTGCTTGTGCTAAAATATCAATTCCTGATAATACATATGGAATTGTTTCTGTTTGAATACCAGTTGGAGATATGAAATTCATGTTTCTTAGTGATTGAACCGTCTCTTGACTAACCCCTAATTCTTCAAATGTTGTCATTTAATTCTCCTTAATTTATCCAATTTTATATACTGTCTTATTTATATAACCTGTTAATTATAGCATGAAAATGAAAAATTAATAAAGGGATAAGGGTAATCATAATATTTAACAGTTAATTTACTTGCACCAATTCTCACTAACTAAAGGTTTTGTTTAAATAAAAAAATTAGATAGGTCTCTTATTTAGTAATAGCCCCCAAAAATTTGGACAAATTTTTGGAGGGCTATTTATAATGAAATTAACAGATAAAAAAATAAGATAGAAATGTATAGACTTAAGAAAGAAGGCTACTCATACAAAGAACTATCTAAAAAAAGTTTAAAAATTAATCTAAGTAACGTGAGGTACATGGTCAAGTTAGCTGATTTACATGGTGAAACAGTACTGATTAAAAAGGAAAAAAATACTTACTATCCACCGAGGATTAAAACTAGATATAATCAATGAAGTTTTTAATATTAGGAAACTCTATACACGCTACTTCATTAAAGTACGCATTACCAAATACAGGTTTACTTTTGTAATTGGATTTCAAAAATTTAAAGAAAAACGGGTATAATATACTAGAGAAACCGAGAGGAAGAACTAGTAAGATGAAAAAAATAATAAAAAAATATTGAAAAAAAGCGAATTATCAAAAAGTTGAACAACTAGAGAAGGAACTTGAGTACCTACGTGCGGAAAAATGCAGTTTTAAAAAAAGTTGAGAGAGATAAGGTTAAAAACAATCTCAAACGAAGAGAAAAACAAAAAAATAGTAGAAGAATTAAAGAAAATTCATAAATTAAATATACTATTAAAGATTTTAGGCTTATCTCGTTCATCATATTATTATACAAAAAAATAAAGAAGACAAAGATAAAAAAATAAAAAAATATAGAAGAAGCTATTAAAACTATTCAGAAAAAAATAAATATAGATACGGTTATAGAAGAGTAACATCAGAACTTAGAAATATGGGATTTTTTTAGTAAATCATAAAAAAAGTTTTTAAGATTGATGGGAAAAACTAGGTGTATTATCATTTGTAAGACCTACAAGAAAAATACAATTCTTATAAAGGAGAAGTTGGAAAAAAATTGCAGATAATATAATAGATAGAGATTTTTCGCCTCAGAACCATTAAAGAAATGTTATACAGATGTAACTGAATTCAAGGTAGGAGAGGATAAAGTTTATTTAGCGCCTATAATTGATGGATATAATGCAGAGATAATAGCGTATAGTGTTTCATTTTCTCCTAACTTGGCACAACAACATGAAATGTTATCTCAACTTCAAAATGAAAAATACGATGGTATGATACTACATAGTGATCAAGGTTGGCAATATCAACATATTGAATATAGACAATTCCTTAAAGTGAAAGGAATTACACAATCAATGTCTAGAAAAGGAACATCAGCAGATAATGCATTTATGGAATCCTTTTTTGGTGTTTTAAAATCTGAGATGTATTATGGATTCGAAGATACTTTTAAGAATAAATATGAATTAAAAGAAGCCATTATAGATTATATAAAAGTATTATAATGAAGAGAGAATAAAATTGAACTTAGGTGGACTAAGTCCTGTAAATTACAGAAAAAGTGAATAAAAAAACTAATATAATTAAAAAGAAACTTTCATTCCCTTTTTACAGTTTAGATTTTTTTCTCCTATTTAGTCAAGGACAAGGGCTACGCCTTTTTAAAAAAATCCTTGACTAAATAGTTCAAAAAATCTAAAAATAACTGTAAGGAATGAAAGTCACAAAAAGTAATAAAATTTACTGATTTTTAAAGTTTAAAAATACTAAACAAAAAAATAACTTAATATTTTTGTCCAACTTTTTGGGTGCAGTACCTTTCCTATCTAATTCTTTTTATTACATATTATTGTTTGTAATTTCATCAATTTTTCTTAGCGATATCTCTTATTGCTTGTTTTGAATTATTCAACTTATTAGTATAGATTAATAACATGTAATCTTTATCACCAAATACTATAGCAGTTTCATGATAATTAGCCTCTATAGCCCCATACTTACTAGCAATTTTTTTATTCGGTATTCCATCTTTTTATTACTTCTCCAGCTTCAGAATCTTCTAAATACTTAATTAATTTTGGATACTTATCACGTTCTTTATAAAGTTTTTGTCCAAACAACTTCCATCATTGCCGGTGTTATTCTATTCTTTTGAGCTTCTTCCTCTGATAAATTCACACCCAAGCTATCCAAATATTTCACCAATAGATCAGCTGCAGTAGCACTATTCCCTACAAGCATGTTTGTAGCTGTATTATCTGAGTACTGTATCATATTTTTGAATAACATAATCTAATTTATAGCTATTTTTTTCTTCTTATTATTAGTGATTTGTCCATTTCCTTCTTCTAAATGGTTCTCATTATAATATATATCAGCATCTTCTGATACTTCTCCATTTCTTATACGATCATATATTCTCATCGCATACACTACTTTTTATTGTACTTGCAGCTGTAAAGTATTTGTTTTCTTCTTGTCCATATCTATATCCTGTAGAAAAGTTCTTATAAACAACTCCTATTTCATTATTTCCCTTTATACTGCTCTATTATATTATCAAAAGTTTCGTTAAGTTCTGTTTCACTAAGTTTCGTATTTTTCAGATGTTGATTCTTCTTGTTGATTTTTCTTTATTTTGTTCTTGGTGTTGAGCTAATTCTTGCTGTTTAACTGCATCCTTTTTTTGCTTTAAGATGACCTCCAGCAGAAAAATACTCCATATACAACCAAAAATAACAGCCATCGATTCTATAATAAACTTTAAAAAAATCTCTTAAATTTTCTCTTCACTGCAATAATCACATCCTTCTTCCGCATATTTTCTACGTTTCTTCTACTAGTTTACTACATATTAACTATTTTTCTCAACAGGAAACACAGAACTTCAATATCCCTAATAATGTTTATAAAAAAATACGACCCAAATAATCCAATTTCAAGGAAATCATGATCTATGAGTCGTTCACTCTCTTTACTAATTATATTTTCGTTTTTAAATAGAAATCCTGTTCTGAAATTTTAGAAAACCCAATATTTTCATACATATATTTAGGTGTATCATTAGCATCAGCTATTAAAAGAACATTCTCCCTACGTTCACTCTTTATAGCATGGGTAATGATATGTTTTTGCTATTCCAAGATTCCTATACTCAGGTGCTATATATAGATTATCAATTTCAAAGAAATTACTCTTAACTATAATATTTGCTGATCCTACTATTTTTTTCTCCATCTTTAGCCACAAGTTGCTTAATATTTTTCTGATCTAATATCTTCATACAGTAAAGTTTGATTATGCTCAGCCCATTCTTCATTACTAGCTTCTAAATCAACTTTTATATTGGAACTTCAAATATCTATTTAAATCAACCTTTTGCAGATACTCTACTGCAAATTCACTCGATTCAGGTTCAACAAAAATCTCTAATATTTAAATAATACAAAAAGAAGATTAATCTCACTAAAACTTTCTTTTTTTCAAATATTTAATTAGTTTTTTTTGATAGTTTTATATTTTCTAATGAAGCTAAATGAACAAAATTAACACCTTTATCTCTAAAAAAAGTTTCTACAAGATGCAATGTAGTATTCCAGTTCATCTATAGTTGTCGGTTCTTTTTTTTCATTAATAAGTAATTTCCACTGAAATATAATTTTGATTTAATAGTTTGATAAATCACATAACTATCAGTTTCAACTACCGATTTAGCTCGAGTATATATATCTTTAAAACTAAAATCCATAACTAACACCTCCTATCTCTAATTTTTTTCTTAATACTAATGATGATGACCATGTGACTATGATGTTGCTCGAAATGACTGATTATATCTCGTACTCTCGCACTTCCTGTTAAGTCGTAAACATTTCTTAAAGTTTCTAAGTATGTTGGTTCATCATGAAGTACTTCAAAAATAAGTAACAACTTCTTCTTCAACAAAATCAATATAATCCTCTTCTTCAGATAAAGCATTTAGGGCTGCACCTAGAAGGATTGGATCATCTTTTTATTAATGAGTTTTCATTATATAAATCATAGATTTTTTTCATACTCAAATAGCGATTTAAGGGCGTTTATTGTAATAAATAAAGTCTGCTCCGAAATTCCTTGAGAAGTCAATACTTCTTGCATAAGAGTACGAATGTTATCATATTGTTGATCATCTTTATATAAAGAAATTAAGTGTAAATATGCACTAATCGCCATGCCTTGTAATTCGATATATTTCTCTAAATATCGCTTAGCTTCATCACCTTTAGACATATGTCCTAAAATGTAAATATGCTTCAGTGAAATCAGGATCTAAAGCGATAGTTTTTTTAATAAGTGCATTTTTTTGATTTTTTTCTAAATTTTGAATTTGATTATAAGCAAAAGCTAATGAGAATAATATACTTGCATCTTCATAACCTCTACCATTTTGGTTATAAAAGTCAATAGCCTCTTCAAATAAACCTAAAGCAAATAAATTGTCAAATGCTGTTTGGAAATTTTCTAAAGATGGTTCTTCGTAGAAAATTCTTTCACTTAGATTTTTTGCTTTATCTTCTCTACCAGTTGCTAAATAAATACCAACTAACTCTTTATCAATAGCACGAATTGCTTCATTAAAGTCTGTTCCAGCTCTTGCGGCTAAGAATTTATCCTCAGCAATTTCGTATAATTCATCTTCTAAATATATTAAACCTTCTTGATATAAAAATTGATGGAGTTTTTGGTGAATTGTATAATACTACCAAAGCATCATCTTTTCTATCTAAGTATAATAAATTGTGAACATAACCTTCGATAGCTGTATCCTCTTCTCTGTTTTGTTCATAAATAACTTTAGATAGTTCTAAACACTCATCAAATAATCCATAATCTAAAAAGTATTGTACGAAATTCTTCTTGTTGTTCTCTATCTAGTGCAGTAAAAATCAATATCTTTTAATTCTTCTAAAAATTGTTGTAAATCCATTTAATTATCTCTCCTTGCTAACTTATTCATTATAAAAGTTAATTCATTTTTTTAACTGAAATTTCTATTTTTATCTATACTATTTTGTGCTTTTTAGCAAATATCGTTTACTTATATCAAGAGTCTCTGATAAAATTTTCTCATTATTTTTTTATGTAATCAATAATTTCCATTTTCTCTTCAAGACTCGTTTCATTAGTGAAGTTATTAAATAGTTCAGGTTTTTCTTCTCTTGCAAGCAATGCTGGTAATGTAATATTTCCATTCATTAAATCCTGCCCCACTTCTTTACCAAGATTTTCAGCTCCACCAGCAAAATCTAAATAATCATCAATAATCTGATAACTCATTCCTAAATAATAACCATACGAAAATGCACTTTTGATATTTTTCATCAGAAGCTTTTAGAAACAATACTACCAGCAACACAAGCAAATGCAATTAAAATCGCTGTTTTTCTCTTAATTTTCTTTAAGTAATCTATTCGTCTAGTTTTAATATTATATAGACCATCAGCCTGAATAAGCTCACCGATACAAAGTTCCTTAAGAGTCACAGCTAAATAACTATGAATTCTCTCATCATTAAACTTCGCAACCTCATTTAAAAACTATCGCAAATAAATAATCCCCTACATATAGAGCAAACTCATTAGTATACTCTTTATTCATTGTAACACTACCGCGTCTCGTATCGGCATTATCAATAATATCATCATGAATAAGACTCGCAGTATGAATTATTTCAACTATACTAGCCATCTCGAATTATATCTTTTCTATTCAATTCAAAAATTTCCTAATTTAGCACACATAAGTAAAAAGAAGGACTCTTACCCTCTTTCCACCATTTAAAAAAATATCTTTTAATAATCTCATTTAATCTATCATCATCACATCTTGTGATATCTAAGATATCTTCTAAAACATCATGTACCAACGTATCATACTGTTTTTAACATTCTATTCTCCATCATTTTTTTATAAAGACTACGGTTTTTACTATCAATTTCTTGGAATTCAACACCGTAAAAAAATCAAACCACGTCTTTATAATACTTAAATAAAATTCTTCCTCACTCATCCTTTTTAGTAACAAGTTGAAAATAGCCAACTTTCATAGTATCGGTTAAAAATACTTAACTTATCCAACTCATCTTTCAATATACTATAATACTCAAAACTATAATAATCTCCGAGTAATATCGATTTTGTTTCGATATGATCATAATTAGATTTATGATTATATATTGAACTTAACGCACAAAAAAATAGCAGTATTGTATTTTTTTCATTATTAAAATTATATTTTTTTCTATAAAAGGAATAATATTTAATTTTTTTCTATTAATCTCTCATTATAATTATATTTTTATCATAATAAATCCTTCATTATTTATCTTTATAAATTATACCACAATATCCCAATTTATTGAAATTTGATAGTCTAAATTTCAGATGAAAAAAATTTAATATTTTAGTTATCTACTAAAAATCATAAAAAAATAAGAGTAACTTTAAAGGCATGATTAAAGTAGCACTACCATAAAGTTACTCTGAAATTTATTAATTTTTAAAACTAAAAATATTATGACTATCTATATCTTTTCTACAGTTAAATCTGTATCATTATTTTTTTAATATTTTTTTATTGTATTTAATTCATTAATTAAAATTAAAAAAACATCACAAACGTAACAATTACTTTTTGTATAGATATTGTCGATATTATTGCTAATCATACCTAGAAATGCATAACAAATCATACTATTACCCATATTAGATTGTTTCATATACTCCGAATTTTTTTAAAGTTTATATAGAAACTATATAAACCTATTAACAATTGACAAAACAATAAAAATATTACTTACCATAGATATTCTCCTAAATTTTTAATTTATCCTTACAGATAATTAACTGTTTCTTGATATTCCTCTGGTCTTTCTTTTTCTAACAAATAGCATAATCGCTACGATAAAGTAGAATAGATATACTGGAATTAATAACCCTACTGTACCAATAGCTACTACTATTGCTAATAATAAGAAAAAGTATTCCAGATAAAATACGTTTTTTTCATTAAAAAAACGTCGCTAATAACGCCACAACAACTAATACGATTAACAGAACTGAATACATTTTTAAACCTTGAATTGTGTAATCAAGTATTTGTTCAGCTGATAAGTTAACCCCATTAGGATTTTTTTCTAGTTCTGACTTAAATAAATTTAAAAACTCAGGATTATCTTTTTAAAACCGAAATTTTTAAAAAAATGAGCTATACGCTAAAAACTCCCGTCAAAACTATTAAAAATGACATTAGCAATCCATGCTAACACTTTCTCCACTGTTCTTTTAAATGGTTTCATAATAAACCCCTCCTTCTATAAAAATCAAAGGTTTTTCCCTTTTACTAATTATAACACAAAAACGTTCTCATAATATACAATAAATTACCTGAATTAGCAAATTTTATACCTGAAATGATATTCTTTAAATTTTTACTAATTATAAATTTTTTTATTAACTATACTTTTATCTTCGTGTAAATTTTTTTATTTCTCTCCAGATACTTTTTTTATAAAATAATACATGGCATAACCCTACCAAAATGAATAAACCGAATAAATATAATATCTCCCTTGTAATTTGATAGTCATCAATCGTTAACATAGCGATAATTAAAAGGTTATCACCTCAACGCAGTAAAAATAACTGCTATAATTCTGCTGAACTCTATTTAACCTTTTTGGTAGTTTTTCGCATCACCAATAATCAATTAGAAAATCAAAAAAATACGTCAAACATCATTTCTTTACCTTTATGTCCATCTATAAAAGCAGTTCTCTTATAATCTATGAATCCATAATATATTTCATTATTATGTAGATTATAGCATTATTATTTTATAATTACAAATTTTCTATAATAATATATACTCATCTTTTTAATTCCAAACAAAAAAAATAATCTCCCAAACCAATAAGTTGAATTAACTTTAGTGTCTTTCATCAAGTGTAAAACACTTCTATTTTGAAGATTCATCTTCTGGTGCATACATCAATTGTTTCTTTGTGTTTTTCACCAATAAGGTTGACCTTATGAATAATCCTATACCATATCCTTTTATTGCGCTGTTTCTCGATTCATCTAATCGATAAAACAACAAACACTTCACTTAAATCGCTTTTTAACATCAGCTTTATTAAAACTTTCAAAATAGCATATTTTCATTTTTCTTAAAGACTAACCGATATACCGCTGTCTTCTGGTGCATATTTAATAGCATTTTCCAACAGTATATCCATCAATTGTACTATTGAAGCTTCTTCACCATAATAATTTAAGTTTTCATCTATATCTGCTGCAATATTTTTTTTCTGGAAGTCTGCTATTCATCAAAATCTTCTGATACTTGATTTCAATACACTTGTCAAATCGAATCTTGTTCTTTCGACAGTATCCTTTTCTTCCATTCTACTAAATACTACTAAACTATTAACCAAACTATTAAGGCGTTCTACTTGGTTATGAATATTCTGCATCCATTTTGAATCACCATTTTCCATCTCTAATACATCAACATTGGAACTAATAATGGCTAACGGCGTTTTTAATTCATGACTCGCTCCTGTTATGAATTGTTTTTTTGCTTTATATAAGTTTCTTGAATTGGTGCTATTACTCTTTTAGAGACTAACACAATTAAAAACAAATACCGATGCTATAACTCCAATTGAAATCAATAAACTATTTTCAATAAATGAATTATATGAATCTAATTCGCGTTGGCAATTTAAAAAAATAGTATTAAGTTTCCTACATTTGTTTCAACTTTTAAAAAAATCTATAACTACCTAGGAATCCACTTGTTTTCCCTTTACTTAATGCATCATTAACTTTACTTTGTAATGCATCTTGATCAGGTATTAGAGTATCATCACGATATGTTTTAATTATTTTTTTCCAAAATCATCAACCTTGGCAATAGAAAAACCATTATAATCTGTTGAAGTAGATGAGTTTTTTTGTAATTACTAGATCATCTCCATCTTCCATAAAAAAATTTTTAATCAACGCTTGAGATTTAGAAGCATCTAATAATGTAGTATCTATTTTTTTCTTCTAATTTATAGTAGTTAATAAAATTTAAGGCAATAGCCATAATAGCTATTACAACAGCTACACTCCCTACAGCTGTCGCTACGAATTTTTTTCCTAAGGCGCTTAAACATCTATCATCTCCAAAGTATATCCGACATTTCTTGTTGCTTTAATGTGTACATTCGCATCTAATGCCTTTAATTTTTTTCTTAAATACGAAATATTAACCCATACAACATTTATTTCTGAATCACTATCATATCCCCAAATTCTTTCTAAAAAAATTGTTCAGTTTGAATCACATTCCCGGGATTTCTCATCATCATTTCCATCATTTGATATTCTTTATTCGATAGTCTTACTTTATCTTTTTCTGTAGCCAATTCAAATGTGTATTTACTCAAACTAACATTCCCTAATTCTAGTACGTTACTAGTAAATGTCGCTTGTCTTCTTGTCATTGAACGAACCCTTGCTAATAATTCCTTAGTTACAAATGGTTTTGTTAAATAATCATCTGCACCACTGTCTAGTCCATACACCTTATCTTCAATCTCTGATTTAGCTGTAAGTAATAATACCGGTGTGCTTTTCTTATTATCTCTTAATTTTTTTACCACTGTCACTCCGTCCATCTGTGGCATCATAACATCAAGAATTGCACCATCATAATCATCTAACATTAAATAATCTAATGCGTCTTGTCCGTTATTTACTACATCAACTGAATAATTATTATGTTTTAACATTGCTTCAAGAGCATCTGCTAAGTCTCTTTCATCTTCGGCTAATAATAACCTCATCGTCTTCCACTCCTCACTATATCTTTTCATCATATATAATTTATATCGTATTTATTATACAAAAAAATTAATTAAAATAAAGTTTAAACAAATAATTTAGTTTGAATTAACATCTAAATTCTCTTAAAAATATATAAATTTATACCTATTATAAATTATGCTTATAAAATCTAGTTTCATTAAAAAAATTTATTTTCTTCTACACAATATATTATACCAAAATATCACTACTATTTAATATTATTTTTTTACTATTTATAAAAAAATATTTTTTTATAATAACTTTATTATCTATATTTTTACTTTATTTGCCTATACATGTCAAAAAAATTGGCTAACGCTTTCTTCGTTAGCCAACAAAAATTATTTTCTTCCAATAAGCAGTCCACTTTGTATGTAATCTTTCATACCTTTTCCATATCCCCATTTTTTTCTGCATACTCATCTGTTACATCAGAATTTATAATTTGGAACTTGTTGAATCCTGCTTTTTTTAATAATATCTGCCATCTCTTCTTCCAGAAGAGCACCCGCAACTCAAGTGCAGTGCATCTGTTGAGAATTTTTTTCCACTCTAATGGCAATTCCTTTTTCAAGATAATATCTGATATTACAAACATACCATCTTCTTTTAAAAATACGATATATTTCATCATATACTTTTTTTGTTTATCAGGCTCTAAATTTATAACACAGTTACTAATAACTCTATCAACTGATTTATCTTCTAAAAGGAATATTTATTAGTTCACCTTTAATAAATTCAACATTATCAAACTTCTTGTTATCTCTAACTTTCTTAGCTTTTTTTCTAACATTGAATCTAATCTATCTAAGCCATATAATGTTCCCACTTTTGGATTTTTTTCATCTTTGTTATGAAAAATATCCATTCCAGCTCCACATCCTAAATCAATTAAAGACTGTCCTTCTTTGATTTTTTTAAGTGGTTAATCAGATTTCCACAAGACAGTCCCATGTTTATTTCATCAGGAAATTCATTTATTATTTTTTTCATCATAACCTAACGATTTACTTAGTTGTTTTTGGATCAATTTTTTTGTCTTTTGTTTATTTTTTTAGAAATATTATCATAAAAGTTATCAACTGATAATCTTATTTTTGATATTATTATTCATTTTATCACCATCCCTTTATATTAAATAGTTGGGAGTGACTCAAAAAAATCGCGATTTCGCAGAAATCGATTTTGTCGAGTCACCCCCGCAAAAGTTTATTAGATATCTAAAAAGCTTCTATAAAGCGAATTTAGATATCAATAAACCACTGCGTCTATGAGTAATCATATACGCTTTTTTTAAATTTTAGGACTTTTGAATTAGTTCCAACCTTTTTATCATATTCATTCTAACATAGATTATTATTTTTTTCTATAATTATAGTTTAACAATTTCTCTATATCTAAATGTTGGATTTGGACGTCCAGGAATTAAAGCATTTAAAGTTTCTTCTTTATACCCTACCACGTTAAATACTCGTTCAACCTCTTCTTTTACGATCTCAACTAGTTTTTCTGGGTGAACTTCCACACGTGCATTAACTGTAAGAAATACTTTATCACTAGTATTATCTAATTTACGTAGTGCTGCAGTTTCTTTCTTACCTACAATATTACCTACTAAACCTTCTTCTTTACCTTGAAGAAGGAATTTAACGTGACCTACATTTAGATTTAATGAATCAAATCTTTCACCTAAGTTAGCTAAAAAAATGCAGTAGCTAATGTTTCAAATGACTCTTCTTTTTCAATAACATAAGTTCCATTTAGCCATCCGAATAATGCCTCTCCATCGGCATACGTATCGTAATCCACTTCTACAATTCTTCTTCCTACTTCTTTTTCACTGTTGATAATATAATCGAACCACTCGTCTAAACCTTCTCCAGTTTTAACACTTGCAGTTAGAACATTTTCGTTATTAAATTCTTTTTTAGTTTTCTCTACTAAATCAGCTAATTCTTCTTCTGATAATAATTCAACTTTATTAATTAAGATAACATCCGCTTCTTCAAATTGTTTATAAATAATATAATCTCCGAGATTTGAATGATCTTTTAATACTGCTTTTTAAGCGAGTTGGATCCGCTAAAGCTGTAAGTTGTTTTAAGTTAACTTGTTCGTTGTATTTTTTTCTTTTTAAAGGTTGCATAATAGTCGCTGATAAGTCAGTACAACTTCCTACTGGTTCAGCTAAAATAATATCACTGTTATTAGCTTCTTGTAGGTGAGCAATCGCATTAGCAAATCCACCAAAGTTACAGCAAAAACAACTTCCACTTACTTCTTCAACGATGTCATTATTAGTTTCTAAAAAATGAAGTATCAACTAATTCACTTGCTTGGTCGTTTGTAATTAATCCTACTTTACGTCCTTTTTTTCATTTTAAACGTTTCGCAACTTCCCATAGAAGACTCGTCTTTCCTGCTCCTAAAAAAATCCACCTACTAAAATTAAATCTGTTTTGTTTGTCATAATTCTTTTTCTCCTCTAACCTTATTATATTATTTATTTAATTCATTTTTGTCTTTTTTTAATGCTGGTTCTAACACTTTAGTAAACAAGTACCCAGCTAATACTCCACCAACTATTGGTCCAAGTATATAAACCCAGAAGAAGCCACCGCTAGCATCTGGAAATGCTGCTGATTTCCAACCAAATGCCCACGCTACTAAACGAGGTGCGAAATCACGCGTTGGGTTCATACCAGCTTGAGTAATTGTCGCTAATAAACATAGTAATGACCCAACTGTTAAACCTATTTGTACAGGAGCCATGTTATCACTTGGTCTACCTACATTAGCACCTTCAGTAAACAGAAATATAATTAAAACTAATAAAAACGTTCCTAGTGCTTCTGCAGCAAATGCCACTGGCATAGAAATGTTATAACCACCTGGTTGATTATAATACTCTCCAAACATTTTCGCTGTAGCAACTGATTCAAATGTTCCACGTACTATATTCTTTTTGGCCTCAAACTGAGCTATAGATGAGCTATAAATTCCATACATTACTAATGATCCTAGTAATGCTCCGATGAATTGCCCTGCGATATATGTCGGTAATCTTTTAGCACTCATTCTTCCTGTAAGAACCATTGCTATTGACACCGCTGGATTAAAATGTGCATTACTTAAATTTCTAGTCATATAAATACCAAAAGTTACCGCAAATGCCCATAACATACCAATTTGGAACAAACTTTGATGCGCATCATATAATACCGCTGCTGCTACTGAGCCTGTCCCAAAAAGAACTAATATAAATGAACCAATAACTTCCCCAAGAGTCATTTCTTAATGAATATTTCTCCATGAATATCCCCCTAATTTATTTCTATAAACATATTATATCAGAATTAAAACTATATTTGAATAATTATTTTTTTACTCCATAATGTATATACATCTTAAATTCCAACTTTTATTTTTATATTTTATATATTCTAAAACATAAAAACAAATGCAATAATATTAGATTATTATTATTAAATCTGTAAACCAATAGACTATCTATTAATTTTTCTTACAAAAATATTATTATATATTATTATATATTTTATAAGATTTTTATAGCATAAAAAAATAAGCCCTAATTAGGACTTATTTTTTTAAAAAAATTATATTAGACTATTATATTCTTCTTCAGTTAGGTAACTTGAAATTGCTCCTGTTTTTTTGTAGTTGTTAAACTAGCGTAGTTTGTCGCAAATTTTTGCCATTTGTGCTAATTCTTCTTCTGAAATGTTATTAAGATTTTTCATGATTTAGTAATTTTGATAAGAATGAACCTGCGAACGCATCACCTGCACCAGTAGTATCAACAGCTTTTTATGTTAGGTATTTCAGTTACTACTTTGTGATTTTTCATAATAAACTTCTGCTCCATGTTCTCCTTTAGTATAAAGAACAACTTTCATGTGGCTAAAGTCTTTTTTTCAACGCTTCTTCGATATTAGTAGTTCCAGTTAGGAATTCTAACTCGTTATCAGCAACTTTGATAACATCAACATAAGGTAAGAATTCTTTAATAGTTTCAAGATATACTTTATGATCATCCCAAAGATTGAATCGTAAGTTAACATCAAAAAGAAATTAACACGCCAGCTTCTTTAGCTTTTTTTAGTAATAAGTGATGGCTATCTTTTGATTCTTCTTGAATAGCAATACTTGCGAAGTGAATTGCTTCAATTTCCGATAAATCAACTTTTTCAACATCTTCCTTACTAATTCTTAATGTTGATGAACCTTTAAAGTAAAAACTAAATGAACGGTCTCCAGTTTCATCTAAAGAAACAAATGCTAACGGTGTAAAACTATCAGCTTTACGGCTTACATATTTGCAGTCAACATTTTCATTTTTTAAAGTATTTTCTAGAAAATCACCAAAACCATCTTGCCCAAGTGATGTTAATAAATAACTCTTATGTCCTAGTTTTTGCGCAACACAAGCAACGTTAGCTACACAACCTCCAGCCTCTTTTTTAAATGATTTTTACTTTATCGATTGTTCCTACACCTTCACCAATAAAGTCAATTAGCATTTCTCCTATACATAAAACTGCCATTTTTAGTTCTCCTCTCTAATATCGATTGCTCCAAGTTCTTTTGCTACATAATTAGTAGCTAATATTTTTACATCGTGATTTTCTGGATAGAATCTTGTCGAAATCGTAAATGCTCCACCATTAGCGAATAATTCAATTGATGAACTATCAAATACTATTTCTACATCTTCTAAATCCAATTTATATTTTTCTATCATTTCTTCCATAACCACTAGTGCCAAAAGAAACTTTTAATTCTTTATTTTCATAGCTTACTTTAAAATCAGCTACACTAATTTCAAAGCTTTCTCCATGTTCTTGTTTATAATACCATGTATTTTTGTTAAAGTCACTAGTTTTAATATCATTACCTAATAAATCTTTTACCGATTTATGTAACGTTTGTCTAACTTTACCATCCTTGAAATTTACTACACGAGGTACAGTTAAACAGTTTTGATAACCAAACTTCGTAGTTGGATTAGTATAGCTACTATCTGGTACATACATCCAACCTATTAAAAACACGATTATTATCTTCATCTAAAAAAATGTTTGTGATGCATAAAAAAATCATGTCCATAATCTAATAGTGTGAAGTTATCTAGTTTATCAACATTCTCAATTCCATCTTCAACTACAGAATATCCAATTTGATACATATTTTCATAATTTGGATACATTCTTGTAATTCCTTGTGGTGAGAACATAAATATTTCTTTTCCATCTACTTCAAAATAATCAGGGCATTCCCACATGAACCCTAGATTTTTTTCTGAATAGATTGTTTTATACGGTTTAAGAGTATCTTTATCATATACTAATAAACATCCATAATCATTACTATCTCTAGCTCCTAGCACTAGATATTTTTTTCCATTTTTTTCAAAAAAATTTTTTTGGATCCCTAACATGATTTGACATATTAGGATAATCATCAGTTTTTAATAGACATTTTTTCTCAGTAAAGTTAATTCCATCTTCCGTTTCAAAAGATATGGTATTATGACCGCGACCAGCATGAACGTAGTCATAATCTCCTTTATATTTCACATTCCCTGTGTAGTAGAAGACTAATTTTCCATCTTCTATATTGGCACTTCCTGAATACACACCATGTGTTTCTTCTTCAATAGTTGGTGTTAAGAAAACGCCACGATCTTCATAATTTTTTAGATCACTACTAGTATAGTAGTACCATAATTTAAGTCCACCATTTACTTCATATGAATATTGATGAAAAATATGATATTTACCATTAAAATAAGCTAATCCGTTAGGATCATTCAGCCATCCTTTAATAGGTTCTAAATGAAGATTTTGTTTCCAGTTATTAGCTAGCATTTACAAGTTCCTTCTTAGTTTTGAAGAAGTATGCTGTTACTGAGAATGAAACGATAAATGATAATGCTAAACCTATAGCAAATGTTGACCAGTGATTTGCAGGAATTGATAAGAATCCTGGAAGACCAGCTGCACCTAATGCTGATGCAAATACTTTGTTTAATCCAATCCATGCACTACCTACTGCACTTCCTGCAATAGCTCCGTAGAATGGATATCTAAGTCTTAAGTTAACCCCAAACATAGCTGGTTCTGTAATACCTAGTAATGCAGAGATACCAGATGCTGATGAGATTGACTTCATTTTTGTGTTTTTAGAGAATACTAATACCGCAAGAACTGCTGCACCTTGTGCTACATTAGACATAGATGCGATTGGGAAGATGAATGTTAATCCTGTCGCAGCTAAAAGTTGAGTTTCGATAGCTGAGAAACTTTGGTGTAATCCAGTGATTACGATTGGCGCGTATAATAGACCAAAAATACCAGCTCCTACGAATCCACCTTGCATGTATAACCATTGTAATCCTTCTCCTAGTAAAGTACCAGCTTCACGAAGTACAGGTCCCATCCATGCGAATGTTACAAATCCAGTTACGAATAATGAAACTAATGGTGTAGTTAAGTTATCTAACCATGATGGAGTTACACGACGTAAGAATTTTTCGATTGTCGCTAATAACCAAGCTGCTGCAAGGATTGGTAATACAGTTCCTTGATATCCTACTTTAGCAATCTTAAATCCGAATACATCCCAGTATTGAAGAGCTGTAACTCTTTGAAGCCCCTCAACTGCTTGACCACTTTGGTTAACGATATCTAAAGCCGGTGCAAGAAGTTGGTTTGTAGATGGATCTAATTTACCAAATACGTAAAAGTTCATCACATCTGGGTGAACCATTAACATTGCAAGAGCAGCTCCTAAATATGGATTCCCACCAAAACGTTTAGTAGCAGAGAAACCAATTAATACAGGTAAGAATACGAACGGTGCATTTGCAAATACATTAACCATATCTGCAAGACCTGCAATACCTGGGTTAGCTTCAATAACTGATTTACCAGTATAGAATAAATCTTTAGCTGTTAACACATTGTTAATACCCATTAAAAGACCACCAGCAACAATCGCTGGAATGATTGGAACAAAAAAATATCACTTAACATTTTTTTACGAAACGTTGAAGTGGGTTTCCTTTTTGGTTTTTTTAGAAGCAGATTTTTCACCTTCTTCTTCACTAGAAGCTCCACCTTTATACACCTCATTGTACTTAGCATATACTTGTTGAACAAGACCACTTCCGAAGATTAATTGAAGTTGACCGTTGTTAAAGAATACACCTTTAACTCCTTCGATATCTTCTAATTTTTTTCTTTATTATATTTTTTTCATCGTTTAATTCTAAACGAAGTCGAGTTGCACAGTGAACAACAGAGCGTAAGTTTTCCTCGCCACCACTATGTTCTACAACTTCTTTTACAACTTTTTTTAAGTCCATAGTTCTTTCTCCTTTTTTTATTTTTTTGAATTTTTATATAATGACTCTTAACAGTTACCAAACAAAAGTGGTAACGTTACTTTTTATTGTACACCTTTTAAAAAAACAATGTCAAGAGGAAAAAAAGTAACGTTACCATATTTTTTTATAAATACTGGCTTCCTTGCTTCAAAGTGTTATTTTTGTTATAATCTAATAACTATAAAAATAGGAGCTTATATGGATTTTTTTCAATTAAAAAAATCTATTTACTAGTGTTTCTACAAACATTAATCGATATAAATTCACCTACATCTCAATAGCTGCCATAATTCAACTAATTCTTGTATATGGCTTATGGCTGATCGCTAGAATTTTTCCAACTAGCCCTCACCCTTACCGGTGAAGAACATCTTGATAAAAAAATAACATTCTTCACATATTAACTAATCCTTATAGTTTTATAATTCTTAATCTTTTTAATCCTTATCGTAGCATTTTTTTATGTTTATAGAATTTTCTATACTAACATTTACAATATATGGACAACTAACAGATAAAAAAATATTCGTATCGAAAGATCTTAAAAAAACGCATGGAATAAAAACAAAAAAATTTAGCAGGTTTTCAAACTCTATTTTTTTATAATTTATTTCATAATTACTATCCCTACTGTTAACCTAGGTGTAAAAATCTGTTTTTAGCTAAAAAAACTTATTTATCCCTAAGTTTATAAGTGGTGAAATAATGAAAAACTAATAGTGGTTGTATTATTTGAGGATCGATAGAGGCTGACCCAAAAGTACTAGATTAAAAAAAGTTTACATAAAAAAACTCATAGACGCAGTGGTTTATTGATATCTAAATTCGCTTTATAAAAGCTTTTTAGATATCTAATAAACTATGTGGAGTGACTCGACAAAATCGATTTCTACGAAATCACGATTTTTGAGTCACTCCCATTTTTATTATTCTGTAATTTTCTTAATAATAGTTTCTAAGACTTCTATTTGCTCTTTTTAATTTTTTTCTTTAGAAGTATCTTCATTCAACAGTTTTTCTAGCAAAGGCTCTTGCTTTCCCTATACTCAGTTTGCAATTCTGGAGTTGCTTGAGTATACTTTTCAGTTTTTTTATTAAATTATTATCTACCAATGTTTGTAACTTCGTTTTAAGTTGTTCAGTAGTTTCTGATATATTCTCTTCAGTTGCAGATTCTTTCCTTCGTTATTATTTAAGTTATCTATTTCTGATATCAGTACTCTTAAAAGCTTCTACTGTCGTTGTTTCTTTAATTCTCTTAATATATTTATTCTTATCTTGAATAAATTCTGAATTCAATACTTTTCTCTTAGCTTCCTCTTTAGCTAATTTCAACTCTTCAGTTGCAGAAGCTGTGTTATTGTTTGGTGGAATTACTTCTGGAGAATTACTATTCTTCTGAGCATTTGCAACTTTTAAAAGTTTCTATAGCATTAGTCAGTCTTTTAATTCGTAATTCCAATTCAGCTTTTTCGACATTCACCTTAGCTAATGTTTTTCAGAATTCTTTCTTGAGTTCAACCAAGCAGTTTCTTCCCCTGTCCCTTGCATTTTATAATTAGATTCAGTTCTTAAGTCTTTTGCTACAAGATTCTGTAGTTGATCTTTTTAATTTTTTTGACATCTTCATTGACCTCTGGTTGTGTGCCGTTATTTGAATCTTCAACTTTTTGGTTTTTTTCTGCCGTTATTGAATCACCATTAGAATTCTTATATACATATGTTATTTCTGTTTTTTCTCCAATTCTATCATTGAGTGCACTAATATCTTTTACTTTAACAAATGTATACCCTGTTAAGTCAGCTTTTCCCTACTGAAACTGGGAAGTGACTATATGCTTTTAATACTTTATCTTCAGCAATCTTTTTACCAGTTTCATCTTGATATTTAAGTGTTATAGTTTTTACCACTGGATCTCACTTGTCCGCCTGTTTTTTTCTACAATAGCTCGAACTTGATGAGAGGTGTCAAAATTAACCCCATCCACCGCAAATGTATAAGTAAACGTCATGTTTTTCTTTTTAAATTACCCGGTAATATTATTTCAGCAATTTGGAATGTTCCATTTCCAAGAATACCATTATTCACACCGCTTTTTACCTGCTAAAAACCATCTTAATTAAATCACTCTCAGCACCTTCGATAAGTACTCTACTCCATTTTTGATCGACTATTTTTAACTTTTTGTTTTAACCTCATTCAAGTTAGCTCCATATAAATGCACTTCAGTTTTCTTACTAACCTGATTCGATGCTACAGTGGTTTCCGTTTTTTTCTACTCCATCATTTACAGCACCTGTTCCACTAGTTCTATATGATGTAATTGTCAAATTTGATAATACTGGTTTTTTTACTATCTTGATTTCTACCCACTACCGTAAATGTAGGGCTTATCTCGTCTGTCTCTTTTTGTCTAATGTTGTAATATTAACCTCTTTACCATTTTGATATAATTTCACTCTGTATGATTTCGAAGTATTTGTATTATTCTCTGGAAAATTTATTTTTGCTATAAGATCATTACCACGTTTTTTTCATAAACAACACTACTTGTTAATGAACTATTCTCTTCCACTGAATCAGAATTAAACACTCTTATTTTCACATTACTTGTGGTCATATTATCCCCTTTTTTAAAAACTAAAGTACCTAGTCCTTCACCTTGGAGAACTTCATTTTCTAGCGAATAATTTGTTATTCTAGCATCTTCTACGAATGCTTCTTGTGTTTTTTTCTAAATATTTATCGGTTTCTTTTTCCATCTACGACAGCTACAAATTTGTAATTTACTTCTTTATCACTTTCATTTTTTTGGAACAGTAATTGTATAACTTACTTTTATTAGTTGACTCAGTTAAAAATTTATCTATCGTCACATTGTCTACTTTTTTTCCATCACGATATGCAACAAGTCCTACTTTGTTTACATCTGTATTTTTTTAACTTCCACGTCAAGTAATAACAATCCACCTTTACCTGGCAATTTATTTTTGAACAATTGCTTCTTTAATAGACACTATTTTACCATCTTCTGTTTTTTTGGTTTTTCTGGCTTTTGTTTCTGTGTTATTTTCTCCCCGGTATTTCTGGAGTTTTTCCCTGTGTTGCTTTCGCCAGTTTTTTTCCGGTTTTGTTTCTGTATTATTTCCACTAGGAGGTGTTACCTTCCCTCCTACTTTTTCAGCAATAGCCTTAACTTCTTCAATAGTTTTTTTGCTGTTTTTAATTCTGCTCTCAATTTCAACTTATCTTCATGTTCTTTATTAGAAGCTAAAAATCAATTTATTAACTTTTTGTTTTTTTCACTTCCTACTATTGCTTCATTCGTTTTTGTAGTAAGATTTTCTATTTCGTTTTCTAATTGCTCTTTAGTGGCATTCGAGTTTCTAAGTACTTTTTCAGCTTCTGTTTTTAGCAAGAATCCACGCATTATTAGCTGGTTGATTCCCTTCGTTAGCGATGTATCCTTTTTCTGTTCTTAATTCTCTACTCACTAATTTTTTTCAAGTTCACCGCGTATTTCACTTAAATCCTCTTTGGTTTCTTTTTTTCAATTCACCTAAATCTATAGAATCATAAAAATTCATCTGTTCCTACTTTATATGGGACAAACTCTCCCTCTTCTTCTTTTAATACAAGATTATTAGGTAATACTTCGTTTCCTTGTCCTTTAACCTTAATAATATATTCTTCTCCAACAGTTAACTGAACATTAGATAACATACCATTTTTCACTTATAGCAACTACTTTATCTTTTGGATTATTTTTTTATTAATAAATTCAACTGTCATCTCATTTAATTCAGGAGTATTTCCATTTCTAACTAACATTTCAGGAATAGCGCCTTTTTTAGTGGTTTCTCATCTGCTTTTGATTTTTTTAATTTTTTTCTAATGCAGTAGTCAAGTTTCCAATATACCCTTTTACATAAATTGGTAAAGTCTCAGATTTAGCGAGTTCTTCTTTAGCTGAATTTACAATATCTTTTTAATTCTTTATTAGGTGATTTTTCTAATTCCACTTCCGCTTCTTTTTATTTTTTTCTCTTAAATCAGTTTTTTTAAATAATTTAAATCTATTTTTTTCACCACAAATACTGGAATTTTAGTACCGTTATAATCCTCTAGTCTATAATCTTTTATTCAAATCATTGTATGTGATATTTCCTTCTTCAGAAACATTTAAATTCACTGAATCAGGTCTGAATTCCCAATTGAATTGGTCATTTTTTTGATACATTTACTATGTAATCTACACCATTCACTTTAGTTTCTAAATCCAACTCTACAATACCATTTTTATTAGATCTAGCATTTTTTTCAATGTTGTAATTTTTCGTTCTAATACCATTAACAGATAACTCAACATTCTCAACAGGATTTCATTCTCATCTACTACTTTATAATACGATTTAATTGTTTTTTTATTTCTTTATCATTTTTCTTTCTTCTTTAAAGTCAATTACTCCAGTAGTTTCTTCGGTAACTGCTTTATTATCAATACTTACAATTTCTCCATCTTCATCAGTTGTAAATATAACATTCTCTCTATTAAATGCTGAATCTCTTTTTTTCAATTCTTAACTCATATTTTTTTATTAGGTTTTAAGTTTATTAGCAGTAAATGTTAATGTACCGTCTTCACCAGTTTTTTTCCTGTTTTACAATATTTGGAATAATACCATCATACTCAAACAATCTAAATGGAACATTACTAATTGGTACACCTGAACTATTAGTCACTTTTTGCAGTAATACTATCCAATGTAACTACATCATCCTCAGGTGTTTCTTCTTTTTCTATTTTTTTCACTTCTAAATTTTGTATTATTTCGTTATTTTTTTACATTGTATAATACAGAGAATCCATCCTCTTCTTTTGCTACTACATCAATATCTTCCATTTGATATTTCTCATTATCATTTAAAGATAATGTATAAACTTCATCCTTAGTAAGTTCTAGTCCACTAAGCATGCCTTTATTAGTATTTTTCAATTACTTCATTGTTATTTTTTTTATTAACTAGTATGTATGTTAACTTATCAATTACAGGTTTTATTTTCATTTTGTTACAACTAAATCATCAATGACTAATTTTTAGGTTCAGCGACTTTTTCTTTCACATTTAATTTTATATTATTTACATCAATACTAGTTTCCTCAGATTTGTAATCTTCTTTATCAACATATAAAACTTTTAAATTCACTAAGAGTTGTTTATTAGCATATTCTTTCAAAAACATCATTAGTCATACTTAATGTTATCTTATTAGTTTTTCCCATCATAGCTTACCTTCACTTTTTTTCATTATCTGACGTTACTTTTTAATGTTCCTTCTTTTTACTTGTGATTCTAATCCTATAATAGGCATATCTATTTCGATAGAATTACTATCTAATGAATACTCTTTATTTAAATCTATTTTTTTGTTTAGAAATATTAACATACTTAAGTGAAGCTAAATTTCTTAATGATGAATAATCTCTTATTTTATTTCCTTGCACATTTACATCTTCTAATTTTGTTAATTTTACTAAAAATCTATTTCAGAAATATTATTATTTCTCAAATAAAAGTTCTTTAAGATTTAATAAATCTTTAACTACTGATACATCAGTAATTTTTATTACTATCAAGATAAAGCAATTTAAGATTTTTTTGCAGTTTTCAATGCAGAAATATCCTCAATTTTACTATCATTTGCCATAAATGTTTCCAAGTTTACAAGATTTTTCAAGATGGAAATATCTGGAATGTTAGCATCAGATAATCCCTAGCAATTTAAGTTTAGTCAAATTAGCAATAGCTGAAATATCACTTATTCTTTCTTCACCAATATTTCTAGCAAAAATCCAATGATTCTAGATCCGTTAGATTTCTAATAGCATCAATTTTTTTCAATTCTATTATGAGATAAAAAAATAAATGTTTCAGATTAGTTAATCCTTTAACTGGTGATACGTCAGTAATATCATTATGTGACAATCTCAACAACTCAAGTTTTTTTCAATTCTCTTAATGGAGATATATCGCTTAATGCTCCTTGAGAATCTTCAAAGTTACCAGAAATAGTTAATTGTTTTAAATTAACTGCCTTTTTCTAAACCAACTATACTTCTTATTTGTTGTTCTCCAACAAAAGGTTCATAAGTTTCTTCATCAAATCCTCTTATAGCAAATGCTTCTATTTGTGCTAAATCTTTTTCATATATCTCTGTATCATTTTTTTATCTTTTCTATAATTTTTTTATCTTTTATCTTAAAAATTATATTCCCCTGCTAAATCTTCTTCTTTCACATCTTTACCATTATAATCTTTTTAATTTTTTTAGAAGTATTCTTTTTAAATTTTTCATCTTCAAATTTCACTACTTTATTTTTCATTATTTTTTTATCCGTAGTGTCTTCTTTAGATGGATTTTCTGGTTTTACTTCTGGGGTTGGTTTCACCTCTGGTTTCTCCGGTTTTACTTCAGGAGTCGGTTTTCCCTCTGGTTTTTCTGGTTTTACTTCTGGGGTCGGTTTTCCCTCTGGTTTTTCTGGTTTTACTTCAGGGTTTTCCGGTTTCACTTCAGGCTTTTTCTGGTTTAATCTCTGGAGTTGGTTTTGCTTCTGGTTTCTCTGGTTTTACTTCTGGAGTTGGTTTTATCTCTGGTTTCTTCGGTTTAACTTCAGGGGTTGGGTTTACCTCTGAGTTTTCTGGCTTCACTTCAGGTTTTTCTGGTTTTACTTCTGGGGTTTCTGGTTTCACTTCAGGTTTGTCTGGTTTTACTTCAGGGGTCGGTTTTTCCCTTTGGTTTCTCCGATTTTTACTTCAGGAGTCGGTTTTCCCTCTGGTTTTTCTGGTTCTTCTGGTTTTTACCTCCGGCACTGAATTATCTTCTACACGATACTTAACGTCTACTCTTAAACTATTACCCTGCAATATTAATTGTTTGTGTAGCACTTCTTTCCACTATTGCTGTGTTAGGGTAAAGTTTTTTTGCCCATTCGATATTAATTTTTTTAATTTTTTTCTAGCTGTTCTTTAGTTACTTTCTTTTCTATTTTTTTGACCAGCTTTTATTCTTACAATGCGATATGAAGCTACTCTATTTCCATTTAACATTACATTTACATCTACATCTGTTAAATCTTTAGTTGCATCTAACTCAATTACTGCTCCTCCATCTCTTTCTATTATTCTTATATTAATATCTTTATTAACCTGTACTTCTATATTTTCTTTCGCTTTCAATAATTGTATATTAGCTTGAGATGAAACAACTAAACTTGAAGCTATCATTACTGAAGCTATGCCCATACTAAATTTTCTTATTGAAAAACACTTCTTTTTTTCTAAATATTTTTTTCATACTCTTTTCTCCATAATTAATCTACAATTTTTAATTTCAATTCAACAGTCCCATGAATATTAGTAGGACGTCCTTCAAATTCAGTACTATAATCTTCTATATTAATGTCATATTTATATGTTTGTTCTTTATCATTTGTAACATCAAAAGTAATATTTGAACCATCCTCTGAAACAGTCATACCGTCAGGAACATCTTTCTCTCCATCAAGTAAAAGCTCCTGCCTTCTCCCAATCTTTTTAAAGGGTTTTCTATTACTACTTTTCCATCTTTAATTTGAGTTTTTTTCACTTCCACTGTGATTGGTAATTTTGTAAATGTAAATTCACGTTGTTTATTCTCATTCAACGTAGCTTCGGCTATATCATCTCTACTTGCATATTCTTTTAACCACTCAAAAATCTTCTTTTTGTAATTTCTCCTAAATATCCAGTGTTAATATTTAATTCTTTTTATTATGTCCATGTATTCCTTATCTAAAGGATTTCCATCAATCACTAGACGTCTTAAATTAGGTAGTTTTTTTAAGAACACTTAAATCACTAATATTCATATTTTTTTCAGTTCTAAAAGCCTCTAAATTTTTCAAAGATTCAAGAGAATTAATATCACTAATACCCTTATTATTTTTTTCAAATATAATGTTTTTTTAAATTAATAAGTCCAGCTATATCTGAAACATTACTATTATTTAACTTATTATTGTCTAAATGTAACTCTGTTAAGCTAGTCATATTTTTTTCAGAGCTGATATGTCATTTATCTCATTATCTTCTACATCTAGATTTTTCAAATTTAACCCATTAATAAAAATTAAGATTTTGTAAATTACCTTGTCCTACACGAACATCTTCCAACTTACTATTCGATGTTAAATCTAAATTAGTAACATCTACTTTTTTTCTTTCGTTTTATTTTTGATTTGTATAATAGAATAATTTCAACTCAGTTAATTTTTTTCAAGAATGTAAAAATCTTTGATTTTTTTCTAACTTCATCTTTCTTAGCAAGAACTTTAAATTTTTTTCCAAATTACTTGCATTTTTCTAAAGAGCTAATCAATTCATCAGTAACTGGAATATTTACAGATGTATTTCCTAATTTAACCTCTCCATTAGCATCAAATACTCGTAATTTTTTTCAAAAATCATTCACGTGAAAAATCCGCTTCAGAATTTGGTTTTGGAATTGATTTAGGTTTTTTTATTAACTACGTGCTCTGAATTAGCTTTTATCTGTTAAATTTTTTTATATTTTTTTATTAAAATTACTCCAATCATTTAATAAAGTTCTGTATAACACTTTATCTGTTGACGATAACTCTACTGTATCTGTTGGTTTTTTTAACTGTTTCTTTCGACACATTAACATTCAAAATGAATGTTCCCCATTGTTGGTAAGATTTAAACCATTGAACTGCATATAATCCATTTTCAATATTATCAGGTAAAAATATACTTACCATCTTTTTTTGGTAATAGTATATTGTTTCCCAATAGGTACTAGTTCTTCTGTTTCATCATTTACCTTAGGTTGATTTTTTTCCCTTTTTATTAACTACCTCATAAAGCTTCAATGTACCATCATCATTAGTATCTAAACTAATTTCACTTCCGTCAAAATTTTTTTAGCAGTAGGAAGTGTAAATTCCTTATTAATGATATCTACTTCTTCTATTTGTTTTGCAAATCCACGTTTCTTATTAATATTTTTCTAAACTATTTAGTGGAGAAAAGTCATGGATACTGTTATTACTTAAATTTAAGTCTGTAAGTTTTGTTAAATTTGTTAAACTACTCACATTAGTAATTTTATTATCTGCAGCTCTTAACGAAGTCAAATTAGTAAGATTTTTTTAATGCTGTTAAATCTTTTAATATTATTTGCACCTAAACTTAAGTGTGTTAACTTAGTTAAACCTGCTAAAGGTGCTAAATCTGAAATTTTGTTAACATTGATATAAAGTTTCTTAAGATTTATTAGGTTTTTTTCAGCGATTCTACAGAAGTAATCTTATTCTCTGTTAACCATAAATTTTCTAAATTCATTAGATTTTTTTAATGTTGATATATCTTCTATATTCTTATTACTAGTTAAATCTAAGCTATTTATCTCTGTTAGATTTTTTTCAATGCACTTATATCTGTTATATTATTTCCAGAAAGTACAACATCATTTAATTTCGTTAATCCAGATAACGCATTTATATCACTTATTCCTCTGTTCGCAATACTAAGCGTTTCAAGATTCGTTAAATTTTTTTAACGCTTCAATATTATTAATTACGTAATCCTCAGGGTTTTTGTGCATCTGAATATTCTGGATCAACAAATGGTCCAGCTATATTTAAACTTCTCAAATTAGTTAACTTACTCAGTGCTGATATATCTTTAATTTTCATATTTTCTAAAGATAATTCTTCCAACTTAGTTAACTTTGCTATTGAAGATATGTCTCTAATATCATTATACTCTCCATTAATTTCAAGTTTTGTCAAATTCGTCAAATTTTTCTATACCTGATAAATCTTTTACGCCATAAAGATTAGTTATTTCTGTTATTTTAGATAAATCTTTTCCTTTAAATTTAGTTGCTAGTACTTCGTCCTTAAATTTTTCTTTTTTTCAACTATATTTAATTTTTATATTTTTTTACATTCCAAGCATAATCCTCAACCCCTACTTTCAAATTAATAGGAACTACTTTTACCTTGATTTTTTTATTTAAGAATTCCTCTGTAAATGTAAAAATCAAATTTTGATGTTTCTGGATTATAAGTAGCACTTACTCCTTCTACATTAGTAGTGACTTCAGAGAATAGATTAACAGGTTCATCACTTTCGAATACTTTCGCTAATTTTTCGCCTAATTCATTTATACCTTTAAATGGACTGTCTACAGATGCTGTTGAGCCTGATACATCAACAGTTTTATCATAATTTATTCTTTGTCCCAAAGCTAACACTACCTTCACCTTCCTGTTGTTTTGCTACTCTATCTGCAATATACTGCTCAAGTCCTGAATAATCACTAATATGATTTCCAGCTAATACTAAATCTTTAATATTAGTAAGATTTTTTTAATTGGAGTTATATCGGTAATATTGTTACTTCCAAGTGATAACATTTCCAATTTAGTAAGATTTTTTTACCACTGAAATGTCTTTTATTCCTCCACTAATAGTTGGATGAACTGGATCTCCTGTTTGGTCATTATTATTATGAAGGTCTAAATGTTTTTAAATTAGTAAGTTTTGCTAAAGGTGAAATGTCCACGATTTTTATTAGCATATAAGTCTAAGTATTCTAAATTTGTTAATTCAGATAAAGGTTGTAAATTTGAAATTCTATTTCTTATTAATGATAATTTAGTTAATTTATTCAATTTAGCAATTGGTGATAAATCACTTATTTCATTTTCATTTTAAGTCTAGTTTTTTTCTAAATTAACTGCATTTTTCTAATCCTAATAAATTCTTGATACCATGTGTTTGAATAAACTTAAACTCTGGTGTATCTTTCAACGATGCTGTCGTAAGTATATTTTCACCTTTTTCATCCCTCATACGTAATTCTTTTAAAGCTTCCAGTTCTTTTTTTAGTTATTTTTTTGATCATCAGCTCTTTCTCTGCTTAAGTTCTTATTAATTAATTTTTTTAAGAATTGGATCATTAATGATTACCTCTTCATCCTTATCACTATCTTCTTGTCCTTTTGGTTTTAGATAACTCAGATGTGTTGCCTGGTTGTTCATCTGGAACTGGTTTTTGCTTCTGGTTTCAGTTGTTCTGGTTTTACTTCTGGTTTTGGCTGCTCTGGTTTTACTTCTGGTTTGGGTTGCTCTGGTTTTTACCTCTGGTTTGGGGTTGCTCTGGTTTTACTTCTGATTTCAGTTGTTCCGGTTTTACTTCTGGTTTTGGCTGCTCTGGTTTTACTTCTGGTTTCAGTTGCTCTGGTTTTACTTCTGGTTTTGGTTGCTCTGGTTTTACTTCTGGTTTTGGCTGCTCCGGTTTTACCTCTGGTTTCAGTTGCTCTGGTTTTACCTCTGGTTTGGGTTGCTCTGGTTTTTACTTCTGGTTTTGGTTGCTCTGGTTTTACTTCTGGTTTGGGTTGCTCTGGTTTTTACTTCTGGTTTTGGTTGCTCTGGTTTTACTTCTGGTTTAGGTTGCTCTGGTTTTACTTCTGGTTTCGGTTGCTCTGGTTTTACTTCTGGTTTCGGTTGCTCTGGTTTTACTTCTGGTTTCGGTTGCTCTGGTTTTTACTTCTGGTTTCAGTTGCTCTGGTTTTACTTCTGGTTTTGGTTGTTCTGGTTTTCACCTCTGGTTTTTAGTTGTTCTGGTTTTTACCTCTGGTTTCAGTTGCTCTGGTTTTACTTCTGGTTTTGGTTGTTCTGGTTTTACTTCTGGTTTTTGGTTGTTCTGGTTTTACTTCTGGTTTTTGGTTGCTCTGGTTTTACCTCTGGTTTTGGTTGCTCTGGTTTTTCTGGCTTAACTTCTGGCGTCAGTTTCTCCTCTGGTTTCTTTGGTTTTACTTCCGACACTGAATTATCTTCTACATGATACTTAACGTCTACTCTTAAACTATTACCTGCAATATTAATTGTTTGTGAAACACTTCTTTCTACATTGCTGTGTTAGGTAAAGTTTTCTGCCCATTAGCTATTAATTTTTTTATTGTTTCTAGCTGTTCTTTCGTTACTTTCTTTTTCTATATTTTTCACCAGTTTTTATACTTGCAATGTGATATGAAGCTACTCTATTACCATTTAACATTACATTTACATCTACATCTGTTAAGTCTTTAGTGGCTGTTAGCTCAATTACCGCTCCTCCATCTCTTTCTATTACACTAACTCTAATATCTTTATTAACCTGTACTTCTATATTTTTCTTTTTGCTTTCAACAAATGTACATTTGCTTGAGATGAAACAATTAAACTTGCAGCTACCATTACAGAAGCTACCCCCATACTAAATTTTCTTATTGAAAACACTTCTTTTTCTAAATATATTTTTCATACTCTTTCTCCATATTTATAGATTTATTTTTATATTTTTTTGTTACATTACACCTACTATAATATATTAATATAAGTGCTTTTTCAACACCTCATACAATCATATAGATAAGTTTAAATAACGTATTTTTATTTTTAATTTCCCTTTACCTTGTAATAACACAACTAAAAAAACTAAACAAAAATCATATTATCATTATATTTAGAAAAAAATAATAATTTTTTTCAAATTAGCTAAGTAATTAATACTACAAATCAATTAAATTCTAGACTATAAAAAAATATTTCATATACACAAAAAAAGAAATTCTAGGTTATTTATTCCTAGAATCTCTTAAAAATTTATATTTTATTTTTTTCTTTACGACGTCTTGCTACTGCAAGTAATCCACCTAAAATTGCCATTCCTACCCCTGCTAAGCCAGTATTTGTTTCAGTTGCACCTGTATTTGGTAACGTGTTTTTTTAGAAGTTTTATCTTCAGAACGTCTATTATTATTTATTTCTTCAGTATTAGTTGTATTTCCAACTACTTCCACTGGTACTTTGATAATAAATAAATTACCATCGTTTCCTCTAAATGTAACTTTCGCAACTTTTTTTACCTAAAGTATCAGTATTTGGATACTCAATCTCAACTATATCAACTCCATCAGGTAAGTTTAACTTAGATCTGATGTCTTTTTCTGTCAAATCTTGTCCTTTTTAACAACAATTCCTTTTAAATAATAGTTTTTAATAAATCAAATTCGTCAACTTCGTTAATCGCTGGATCAATTTTTGTGAGTTTCTACTCCATTTAATGCTGCTTTTGCATCTTCTATTGCTTGTTTTACTGCATCTACTTGGGCTTGTGTTGCATTTTCTTTTTGCTAACACTGGTGCTGCATCTGCTACTGCTTTGTCATATGCTACTTTTTTTAGCTGTATCTGCATTGTAGTATTCTGGTTTTTCTTTTGTTGCTTCTGCATCTGTGTTTGCTGCATTTGTTAACGCTTCTTTGTTTGTCGCTGTTCCATTTAATACTTGTTTAGCCTCTGTGATTGCTCTTAATGCTTCATCTACTTGGGCTTGTGTTGCATTGTTATTTGAAAGCACTCCTGCCGCTGCTGTTACTGCATCATCGTATACTTTTTTTTCTTCTCAGCTGTTGCGTTGTAGTATTTCGCATCCGTTGTTTTTGTAGTGTTTGCATCTGTTGTTGATGCTTCTCGTAACGCTTCTTTGTTTGTTGCTGCTCCATTTAATGCTTGTTTTAGCCTCTGTGATTACTCTTAATGCTTCATCTACTTGGGCTTGTGTTGCATTGTTATTTGAAAGCACTCCTGCCGCTGCTGTTACTGCATCATCGTATACTTTTTTTCTTCTCAGCTGTTGCATTGTAGTATTTCGCATCCGTTGTTTTTTTGTAGTGTTTGCATCTGTTGCTGATGCTTCTCGTAACGCTTCTTTGTTTGTTGCTGCTCCATTTAATGCTTGTTTAGCCTCTGTGATTACTCTTAATGCTTCATCTACTTGGACTTGTGTTGCATTGTTATTTGAAAGCACTCCTGCCGCTGCTGTTACTGCATCATCGTATGCTTTTTTTCTTCTCAGCTGTTGCGTTGTAGTACTTCGCATCCGTTGTTTTTGTGTTTTCAGCATCTGTTGTTGATGCTTCTCGTAATGCTTCTTTGTTTGTCGCTGCTCCTGTTAATGCATTTTTAGCATCTATGATTGCTTGTTTGGCATTATTCACTGCTTCTTGCGTTGCGTTTGGATTGTTCAATACTGTTTCTGCTTGTGTTATAGCTTCGTCATATGCTTGTTTCTTAGTTGCATCTGTTTCGTTATAGTATTTCGCATCCGTTGTTTTTGCTGCTTTCGCTTCGTTTTGTAGCGGTTGTTAGAGCTTCTTTATTCGTTGCTGCTCCTGTTAATGCATTTTTTTAGCATCTATGATTGCTTGTTTGGCATTATTCACTGCTTCTTGCGTTGCATTTGGATTGTTTAACACTGTTTCTGCTTGTGTTATAGCTTCGTCATATGCTTGTTTCTTAGTTGCATCTGTTTCGTTGTAGTATTTCGCATCCGTTGTTTTCGCTGCTTTCGCTTCGTTCGTAGCGGTTGTTAGTGCTTCTTTATTCGTTGCTGCTCCTGTTAATGCATTTTTTTAGCATCTGTGATTGCTTGTTTGGCATTATTCACTGCTTCTTGCGTTGCGTTTGGATTGTTCAATACTGTTTCTGCTGCTGTGATTGCTTCATCATATGCTTGTTTCTTAGTTGCATCTGTTTCGTTATAGTACTTCGCATCCGTTGTTTTTGCTGCTTTCGCTTCGTTCGTAGCGGTTGTTAGTGCTTCTTTATTCGTTGCTGCTCCTGTTAATGCTGCTTTTTGCATCTTCTATTGCTTGTTTGGCATTATTCACTGCTTCTTGCGTTGCATTTGGATTGTTTAATACTGTTTCTGCTTGTGTTATAGCTTCGTCATATGCTTGTTTCTTAGTTGCATCTGTTTCGTTATAGTATTTCGCATCTGTTGTTTTCGCTGCTTTCGCTTCGTTTTGTAGCAGTTGTTAGTGCTTCTTTATTCGTCGCTGCTCCTGTTAATGCATTTTTTTAGCGTCTGTGATTGCTTGTTTGGCATTATTCACTGCTTCTTGCGTTGCGTTTGGATTGTTCAATACTGTTTCTGCTGCTGTGATTGCTTCGTCATATGCTTGTTTCTTAGTTGCATCTGTTTCGTTATAGTATTTCGCATCCGTTGTTTTTTTGCTGCTTTCGCTTCGTTTGTAGCAGTTGTTAGTGCTTCTTTATTCGTTGCTGCTCCTGTTAATGCATTTTTAGCATCTGTGATTGCTTGTTTGGCATTATTCACCGCTTCTTGCGTTGCGTTTGGATTGTTCAATACTGTTTCTGCTGCTGTGATTGCTTCGTCATATGCTTGTTTCTTAGTTGCATCTGTTTCGTTATAGTATTTCGCATCCGTTGTTTTTGCTGCTTTCGCTTCGTTTGTAGCAGTTGTTAGTGCTTCTTTATTCGTTGCTGCTCCATTTTAATGCTTGTTTTAGCCTCTGTGATTGCTCTTAATGCTTCATCTACTTGGGCTTGTGTCGCATTGTTATTTGAAATCACTCCTGCCGCTGCTGTTACTGCATCATCGTATGCTTTTTTCTTTTCAGCTGTTGCGTTGTAGTATTTCGCATCCGTTGTTTTTGTAGTGTTTGCATCTGTTGTTGATGCTTCTCGTAACGCTTCTTTGTTTGTTGCTACTCCTGTTAATGAATTTTTTTAGCATCTATGATTGCTTGTTTGGCATTATTCACCGCTTCTTGCGTTGCGTTTGGATTGTTCAATACTGTTTCTGCTGCTGTGATTGCTTCGTCATATGCTTGTTTCTTAGTTGCATCTGTTTCGTTATAGTACTTCGCATCCGTTGTTTTTTTGCTGCTTTCGCTTCGTTTGTAGCAGTTGTTAGTGCTTCTTTATTCGTTGCTGCTCCTGTTAATGCATTTTTAGCGTCTGTGATTGCTTGTTTGGCATTATTCACTGCTTCTTGCGTTGCGTTTGGATTGTTCAATACTGTTTCTGCTTGTGTTATGGCTTCGTCATATGCTTGTTTCTTAGTTGCATCTGTTTCGTTATAGTATTTCGCATCTGTTGTTTTCGCTGCTTTCGCTTCGTTTGTAGCAGTTGTTAGTGCTTCTTTATTCGTCGCTGCTCCTGTTAATGCATTTTTAGCGTCTGTGATTGCTTGTTTGGCATTATTCACTGCTTCTTGCGTTGCGTTTGGATTGTTCAATACTGTTTCTGCTGCTGTGATTGCTTCATCATATGCTTGTTTCTTAGTTGCATCTGTTTCGTTATAGTACTTCGCATCCGTTGTTTTTTTGCTGCTTTCGCTTCGTTCGTAGCGGTTGTTAGTGCTTCTTTATTCGTTGCTGCTCCTGTTAATGCTGCTTTTGCATCTTCTATTGCTTGTTTGGCATTATTCACTGCTTCTTGCGTTGCATTTGGATTGTTTAATACTGTTTCTGCTTGTGTTATAGCTTCGTCATATGCTTGTTTCTTAGTTGCATCTGTTTCGTTATAGTATTTCGCATCTGTTGTTTTCGCTGCTTTCGCTTCGTTTGTAGCAGTTGTTAGTGCTTCTTTATTCGTCGCTGCTCCTGTTAATGCATTTTTTTAGCGTCTGTGATTGCTTGTTTGGCATTATTCACTGCTTCTTGCGTTGCGTTTGGATTGTTCAATACTGTTTCTGCTGCTGTGATTGCTTCGTCATATGCTTGTTTCTTAGTTGCATCTGTTTCGTTATAGTATTTCGCATCCGTTGTTTTTTTGCTGCTTTCGCTTCGTTTGTAGCAGTTGTTAGTGCTTCTTTATTCGTTGCTGCTCCTGTTAATGCATTTTTTTAGCGTCTGTAATTGCTTGTTTGGCATTATTCACTGCTTCTTGCGTTGCGTTTGGATTGTTCAATACTGTTTCTGCTTGTGTTATAGCTTCGTCATATGCTTGTTTCTTAGTTGCATCTGTTTCGTTATAGTATTTCGCATCCGTTGTTTTTGCTGCTTTCGCTTCGTTTGTAGCAGTTGTTAGCGCTTCTTTATTCGTTGCTGCTCCTGTTAATGCATTTTTAGCATCTATGATTGCTTGTTTGGCATTATTCACCACTTCTTGCGTTGCGTTTGGATTGTTCAATACTGTTTCTGCTGCTGTGATTGCTTCGTCATATGCTTGTTTCTTAGTTGCATCTGTTTCGTTATAGTATTTCGCATCCGTTGTTTTTGCTGCTTTCGCTTCGTTTGTAGCAGTTGTTAGTGCTTCTTTATTCGTTGCTGCTCCTGTTAATGCATTTTTTTAGCATCTATGATTGCTTGTTTGGCATTATTCACCACTTCTTGCGTTGCGTTTGGATTGTTCAATACTGTTTCTGCTGCTGTGATTGCTTCGTCATATGCTTGTTTCTTAGTTGCATCTGTTTCGTTATAGTATTTCGCATCCGTTGTTTTTGCTGCTTTCGCTTCGTTTGTAGCAGTTGTTAGTGCTTCTTTATTCGTTGCTACTCCATTTAATGCATTTTTTTAGCGTCTGTGATTGCTTGTTTGGCTGCATCCACTTGAGTTTGATCCGCATCAGCATCATCTATTACTTTTTTTGTCCATTTTTTTATCGCTTTATCATACGCATCCCTTGTTGTTTTATCTGCATTATAATATTTAAAGTTTCCTTTAACAGTAGTTTCTTCTCCTACCGCTTTTTCTTAACTCCGTCTTATTTCCTTGTTCAACTAATAGTCCTGCAGCAATATCTAATTTACCTTTTTATAACTCTTACTTTTTCTAATGCGTTTCTTACTTCATCTTTAGTTGCATTTCCTTGTTTATTGATGATAGTCGTTACTTCTTGTCTTATTGATTCAATTTCTTGATTATACTTCTCAAATTCTTTATTGTATTCAGCAATACTCTTAGGTGTTTTTAGTATCTGTTGATACTTTTTTTAACCCTTCAACTTGTGCAGATAAATTAGTTTTTTTCATCATTTGTCGCTGCTGGGAACTAAAGCTTCTTGTTTTGCTAAAAGTGTTAAAAAAACGCCGTTTTATAATCTGTTGTTGTTTTCAATTCTCCCTCAAGAAGCGTTTTTTTACTTTTTCAAGTTCCTCTGTGTATGCTGTTATAGTAGCATCCGTTTTTCCCCGCTTTATCCGCCGTTTCCGTTTCAAGTAATTTATTGTAAATTCTTTGTAAAAGGTTCTTCGCAATTATGCTTGTATCTTGATTTACATTAAAATCTAACCCAGTAATAGGTAAAGAGTATTGTAAATAAGATGAATTATAACTCATACCAGCTTGATGTTTGTTTTGCAAACTAATTCTCACCTTATATGAAGTTACTCCCTTTGGTAAATTAATTTCTTTACTTGTAAAGGTCCCTCCTGTTGCATTAGGTCTATTTTTCAGGTAAAAGCTAATTTTTTTCTTCTATTTGTTCTTTTTGTGAAACCATTAGCAGTAAATGTTTCATTTCTTGCATTTCCATCTCTAGCTGCAACTACGTTCATTTCAGAATTATTCACCGTAGTCTCAGGCGACACTACTGCAGTATAAATTGATTTTTCAGTACCATTCTCAATACTAAACACTTCTACTTTATACTTAGCTTTTGAACCGTTATTATCACCAGTATATCCTGTTCTAAAAGCTTACCCTTACTTTTGTTCCTTCATCTTTAGCATATGCTTTAAAAGTTTTTTTCAATACCATCAAACCATTTAGTTGCTCTAGCTGTTTGAGCACCAGGGTTCATTATTGTCTTTATAAGGCAAATCATCATAGACTGTTTCTGTTCTATTCTGTTTAGTAACTAATTTTGATAGTAATAAAATGTATTCACTACTTCTATCAAACGATTGTTCCCTAACCCAAACCCGATTAGTTCTATTAATATTTACTGTATATGCCGGGAAAACTCCAGATTCAGTTTTTTTCTAGCAATCGCAAATTTCCCATTTTCACCTACTGCTTTCCATCCACCAAATTCTTTAATCTCCGTAACACTACCCTTTGCAATATTTTTCATTCCCTAACTCATCCATATTTTTGAACTTTTTTTATTATTCTCAATAACATTAGGTAATGTTTTTAATTTTTCAGCTAGAGTATTCAAATCAGCATTTTCAGCTGGTACAGTATACGTTTGATTCGCTGATGGATCTGTATCTGTTGTTGTCCCATCCGTACGGAATGGATTATTTTTATCCAATACTTTTCCACTACGTTCATCTCTAGAACCTGAATTAGCAATAGAGTTAGAGTCTGAAGATTTCTCAGTATTTGTTGCTTTAATACCTACAGTAGCTTTTCCATTTGTCGTATCTATGTCTGACGCTATTTTTTTCTCTTCTGATTTGGTTCTTAATTGTGTTGTTGCTGTGCTTAGTCTCGCATAAGCTTTCTTTAATTCATCTTGTGTTTTTTTGCATTGTTTAATACTGTTCTAGCTTCTTCTAAAGCTGCTTTTAATTGGTTCACACTCTCTTCTGTTTTAGAAGCATATTTCCCATTAGTAAATTTCCCATCAATTTCTTCAATTAATTTTATTAAGGCTGTTTTATTTAGAGTTTCTTTTTCTGAATTCTCTAGTTTTTGAAGCTACTGCGGTCGCTACACTTTCCCTACTATTTCCGTCTACTGGTTTTACCTGAACTTTTTGGTGCTGCTACTAACTTATTATCTGAAGATGATATTTCATCATTTACTTTTTTTGTCTGTTGCCGTATTATTTGAAATATCCTCACTAGCATGTGCTACTGCTCCGGCACCAAAAAAATATACTTGCCCCTATTACTACAGATGCAGCACCTACTTTAAATTTCTTTATTGAATATGATTCTACTTTTTGTACCCTCTTTTGTATTTTTTTAAATAATAATTGTTTTTTTACCTATCATTTTATATTAATCTCCTTATCTCCTTAAACATTAAACTAGCATAAAGCTAAATAAATATCTTTTATATTTTTTTCTTTAAATTACCATATTAATTACTACGAGTCGCACCAATAATAATAATAATACATTATCGCTATTTTTTTATAAACTTCAAATAAAATATAATTCAGTTACATTTTTTTCTTAAAAATAACATATTATTTAATAGTTATCAACTTCACTATAATTATATCAAATTACTTATTTGTCCAGTGAATATCATATAATTAGTATATAAAAGTTAAATTAAAAATATAATTAAAAATATAATTAAAAATCTTTAAATTTTTTTATTAAATTTCACTTCCCCAGTCTATACAACTTAATGGTTTCAACCTTAATCCTCCTTATTATCACAATAATTTAAGGAATAATCAACCTTGTGTTTCCATAATCCAATCCCCCTTATTAATCTATTATTTTTTTCATTTACTAAAAAAATTATAAAAATAAAAGCATATTAACTAAATAAAAAAAGGCTTTTAAAAAAATAAATGTATCGATTTCTAAAATCAGATCAAAAAAATCTAACTTTTTGAAATCGATACATTTAAATAATTTTAAAGCTGATGATTATCTTCTATACTAATTTTTACAAAAATATCTCAACGTTCTAATTAGTTGTGCAGTGTATGACATTTCGTTATCATACCAAGAAACAACCTTAACCATTTGATTTTCACCTTGTCCAATAACTTTTGTTTGTGTGGCATCAAATAATGAACCATAACTCATTCCTATTATATCTGAAGATACTATAGGATCTTCTGTATATCCATATGATTCATTAGCTGCTTTTTTTCATAACTTCATTAATTTCTTCTACTGTAGCATTTTTTTCAATTGTTACAAATAGTTCTGTTAACGAACCAGTTGGAACGGGTACTCTTTGAGCTGCTCCATCTAAACGTCCATTTAACTCTGGTATAACTAATCCTATAGCCTTGGCAGCACCTGTAGTATTAGGAACTATATTTTTCTGCCGCTGCTCGTCCACGTCTAAAAATCTCCCTTATTATGAGATCCATCTAAAGTATGTTGATCTCCTGTATATCCATGGATAGTTGTCATTAAACCATGTACAATACCGAAGTTATCATGTAATACTTTTGCCATTGGAGCAAGACAGTTCGTAGTACATGATGCACCCGAGATTACAGTTTCTTCTCCAGTTAATATTTCATGATTAACATTATATACAATAGTTTTGACATCTGAGCCACCTGGTGCAGAAAGTAGTACTTTTCTAGCTCCTGCTCTTATATGCGCTTCAGCTTTATCCTTACTGTTAAAACGTCCGCTACATTCTAGAACAATATCTACACCTAACTCTTTCCATGGTAAATTCTCTGGATCTGGTTCTCCAAAAACCTTAATTTCTTTACCATTCACGATAAACGCTCCCTCTCCTTCTTCTACAGTCCCTGGAAAAGGCCCTTGCGTTGTATCATATTTTAACAGATAAACTATTTGATTTATCGGTCTCATTCTTGATCTATTGACAGCTACAACCTCAATATCATCTGCGTGCTGAGCCTGAATCTGTCTTAAGACCAATCTCCCAATACGACCAAAACCATTAATAGCAACTTTTATTGTCATGTGTTTTTCCCCCTGTTTATTATTTTACTCCTATAAGATAACTCATATGCTCATCCCTTTTACAACCTGAATTTCTTTAAGTAAAATTATGACAAACTAAACTTTTTTTAATTCATTATTTAATTGTGATTACCTATAAGAAATCTTATAGTAAGCGTTTCAAAACACCTAATTTCAGTATAGCATATAAAAATTCTGTATTTCAATCGAGAAAAATACAAATCATTATTCTTCAAATAAAAAAATAATACTAATTTTGTTTTATTATCATTTTATAAATCGTTTTTCTTCTTTATTTCTAATATTTTATAAAAAAATATTTAATTTATAAATTTTTAAAAGATAATTTTATATTGAAATTTCTTGATTTGTAAATTATACTTATAATTGTAGACAACAAAAGGAGCTTAAATTATTATGAAAAAAATAAAAAAATTTGTTATGACTATTTCATCAGTTCTAGCCACCGTTGTTCTTGCAACAGGATGTGCACAAAAAAACTGAAGAAAAAGAAGAAAAAATAAGAGTGGAGATAATAAAATAACTCTTACTTACGATCAACTTAGATCTCGCGAAAATACAATGGGTGCTCTATGGTATCAAAATGCTGCTGAAGTAGATGCGTTATACCAACAAGGTTACAATGTTGCTACTAATAAGTTAAAAGAACTATTAAAACAGCCTACTGATAAACCATATTCTATCGTTTTTGAGACATTGATGAAACAGTATTAAGTAATATACCATTCCAAGTAAAAAAATGGTTAAAGATGGAACTGCATTCAATCCAAAAATTATGGGACGAGTGGGTTCAAAAAGCAGAAGCTACACCAGTCGCTGGAGCAAAAAGAATTCTTACAATTTGCTGACAAAAAAATAAAGTTCAGATTTACTACATTTCTGACAGAACTGATGCACAAGTAGATGCTACTATTAAAAACCTTGAAGCACAAGGTCTTCCAGTTCAAGGACGCGATCACTTAATGTTCAAAAAAGAAGGTGACAAGTCTAAAGAAGGACGTCGTCAAGAAGTTATTAAACATACTAACCTAGTTATGTTATTTGGGGATAACTTAGTTGACTTCGCTGAATTCTCTACTAAATCAGAAGCTGACAGGGATAAAAATGTTTGAACAATTAAAAGCTGAATTTGGGGATAAATTCATCATCTTCCCTAACCCTATGTACGGATCATGGGAATCTGCAGTATACAAAGGTGAGAAAAAAGACGGTAAAGGACAATCTGAAGCTCGTCTAAATGCACTTAAAGGGTACTAATTTTTATATAAATTCAAAAAAACAAAAGTGTCTTAATATTATCTTTTATGTTAGATAGTATTAAGACGCTTATATTTTTCTATTTTTTTAATTCTATATCCTTGATTGATAGCGAATATCAGAGTATAATTAAGTAGCAAAGCATATAACAGCTTATTTATTATTCATTAAAAATAGGAGTCAAAAAAATGAAAAAGAAAAAAATCTAAAAATACGTTCTTATACCAGCATTTGCAGCTACTACACTATTCCCTGTCTTAACAAATGGGAACCAAGCTCACGCTAACGAAAAATAGCGATACAGTATCTGCTCCTGTCAATAATACAGCTAGCAACAAAGAAACTTCAGCTACTGGATCCCTAGCCTCTAACACTTCTACAAATTCATCATCAACTACAGATGCAAAACCTAATGTAGCTAGTAACAGCAATAAGATTTCTAGTACTAATACCGAAGAAAGTACATCTTCTAAACCTACAATTCCATTTACTGTAGCTGAGTATAAACAAAAAAGTGCTCTTGAACTTACTAAATTAATTCGTGAGAAAAAAAGTAACAAGTACTGAACTAGTTGATTTAGCATATAAAGTTATCGCAGATGAAAATCCTAAACTAAATGCTGTACTTACTACTGAAAATGGAAAAAAATTCCTAAAAGCTATTGTTGATGAAGCATATAGAAGTGCTAAAGAAATTGATGAGAGAATCAAGGCAGGCAATCTTGCTGCCAATCCTGTAAACTGGGAAGAACAACCATTTTTAGGAGTTCCTACATTAATTAAAGGATTAGATTTACTAAAAGATGGAGACGCTTCTAATGGAATCTATTTTAATAAAGGTAAAAGTATCTAAAGGTAGTGGCGCTGTCGCAAAAGAATTCGAAAAAACTTGGGTTTGTAATACTTGGACAAACTAACTACCCTGAACTAGGAACTAGAAATATCACAGATTCTAAGTTATTCGGACCTGCTGGTAATCCTTGGGATCCAAGTCGAAATACAGGTGGATCTTCAGGAGGAAGCGCAGGGGCTGTCGCAAGTGGAATGGTATCAATCGCAAGCGGTAGTGATGCTGGTGGTTCAATTCGTATCCCTGCTTCATGGACAGGTTTAATTGGCTTAAAACCTACTGGTCACGTAGTAAAATTCCCTCTAGTGAAAACTATCGAAGATGCAAAAAGAGTATTTTTGATAAAACTAAACTTGTTAAGCCAAAAAAACACCAATAGCAGTTCCAACTGATTTGAAAAAAATTAAAAATTGCTTATACTCTTAAAAACACCATTGAAAGATGTTGAGTTAAGTGAAGATGGAAAAAAAGCCGTTCTTAAAAGCTGTTGAATTTCTTAGAAAACAAGGCTTCACTGTAGAAGAAGTAAACGAATTCCCTATCGATGGTTACGAAGGTATTAGAACATATACTATGCAGTCTTTAGGACTTATTTCCTATACTGCCCCTGCAAAAGTAGCTACAGAAGAAAACAAACGCGATTTAGATCCTGCGACTTATGCATTAGGTACATCAATAGCCAAAGGTAAAAAAATGCTAATACTGACACTTCTTCTGCTAGACCTGCATCTGAATATATTAATAAGATGAACGAATTTTATGGAAAATATGATTTATTCTTAATGGCAACGAACGCTGTGACAGCACCATCTAACGATAAAAAAGTTGACCCTTATGTAGATCCAGAAGTTGAAGAAAAGCTTTATAATATTAATAAAATAAAAGATCCAAAAGAAAGATTTAATCTACTTGTAAAACAATGGGAACCAATGATGAGAAGAACACCATTTACATGGTTATTTAACTTAACAGGAAATCCTGCTATATCTTTTACCAGTTTATAAGAGTGAAAAATAATCTTCCTCTTGGAGTTATGTTTGCTGCAAAAAAATAATTCAGAAAAAAATACTTCTTGAAATGGGACAATTATTTCAAGATAATAATCAATTCATAATGCACCCGGACATTAGAAAAAAACAGTTGTTGCCGAAAATGGAAATAAAGTAAGAGAAAATGAATATGGCACAAAATATGAATATTCAGTTCTGACGAAGCCCCTGTTGCTGATACTCCTAAACCTTTCACTGGGAAAAATTGACGGGGTTTCTGAAAACGGAAATAAAGTAATTGTCGATAAAGATGGCAATATTTCTGAGTTCAACAGTCCTACTGATGCTCCTGTTGCTAATGCTCTTAAACCTTTCACTGGAAAAGTTGATGGGCTTTCTGAAAACGGGAATAAAGTAATTGTCAATAAAGATGGCAATGTCTCTGAGTTCAACACTCCAAGCGATACTCCTGTTGCTGATGTTCTGAAGCCTTTCACTGGAAAAAAATTGACGGACTTTCAGAAAATGGGAATAAAGTAATTATTGATAAAGATGGCAATGTTTCTGAATTCAACACTACTACTGATGCTCCTGTTGCTAATGCTCTTAAACCTTTCACTGGTAAAGTTGACGAACTTTCTGAAAATGGGAATAAAGTAGTTGTTGATAAAAATGGGAATGTTTCTGAATTCAACACTTCTACTGACGCCCCTACTTCTGAGGCTCTTAAGCCTTTCACTGGTAAAGTTGACGAACTTTCTGAAAATGGGAATAAAGTAGCAGTTGATAAAGATGGAAATGTTGCTGAAGTGAATATTCCTATCAACGCTCCTGTTGTTTCAGAATTACCAGAACTAAACATTAACAACAATACAGTTACTGTAACTATTAAATCAAAAGATAAAAACCATTAGTGTAGATTTAAATCCAACAGATGCCAAAGGTATAACTTTTGAAGCAAAAGATATTACAAAAAAATGTGAATCTTGAAAACTTAAAAGATAAAAATTATTGCTGATGCCAGCAACACTATTAAAGACAAAAAAAGATATAACATCAATAAGAGTTCTTGACTTAGAATTACAAAAACAATAATAAAATAGTTAAACTAAATGTACCAAGAACAGTGCATATAGCATTACTTCAAAAACGAACAAGATAAGGAAATTTTTTTGTATATCACATAAAAGAAGATAACACTATTGAGCTAGTTCCTTCTAGTACAAAAGGAGGAAACTTGCAATTCACAGTCAATCACTTCAGTAAATTTGCTATTATAGCAAAAATTAAGACTGCATTAGCATCTAATGAAAAAAAGATATCAATACTTCTGCAGTTCAAGAAGAGAAAAAAATTTACGGTTATCAATGCGAAGGGTGCAAAATCAACTCCTACAAATCCTCCAAGAACTCTTCCAAAAAAACTGGACAAACAACTAATAACATCTTAACTTTATTAGGTATTTCATTAATTACCTTAACTGCATTATTAAAAACGCAGAAAAAAATCGCTAATACACTTTCAACTCGGAGATAAAACTTTTTGTCTCCGAGTTTCTTCCCTAAAAGTAATAAAAAAAGATATAGTTCAACTAAAAATGAACTATATCTTTTTATTACTTTTCAGCTACTTCAGACGAGCTACTGCTTTGGCTAAAAGCTAGTTCTGCACGTCTTACATCAAGACCTTCTTCTTTCTTAGCAAGACGATCTTCTGCACGTTGTAACGCTCTTTTTAGCACGTTCAACGTCAATATCTTTATCTAATTCTGCTGTTTGAACTATAATAGTTACTTCGCCTTTATGTGTTTCCACAAATCCTTCGCTTACAGCTAAATATTCTTCTCTGCCATCAGGAAAAAAACTACTTTTAATGGTCCTACTTTTTAATGACGCTACCATCGGAACGTGGTTAGCCATTACCCCAACTTGTCCACTTGTAGTCCCTAATACAACCATAGAAGCCTCTTTTTGCGCTATAAAGCTTCTCCATTAGGAGTAACAATGCTTACACTTAAAGTATTCATTTATTTACCTCCTATTTGTATTATACTTCTACTCTAGTTTACGAGCTTTTTTTCTAATACGTCTTCAATTCCACCAACTAGACGGAATGCATCTTCTGGAATATGGTCATATTTACCATCTAAGATTCCTTTGAATGCTTCTACTGATTCAGATACTGGAACATATGATCCAGGCTGACCTGTGAATTGCTCTGCTACGTGGAAGTTTTGAGATAAGAAGAATTGAACACGACGTGCTCTATCAACTGTTTTTCTTATCTTCATCACTTAACTCGTCCATACCTAAGATAGCGATAATATCTTGTAATTCACGATATTTTTTTGAAGAGTTCTTTGAATTCTAGTCGCAACTTGATAGTGTTCTTCTCCTACGATTTCTGGAGCTAATGCTCTTGATGTAGAAGCTAATGGATCAACGGCTGGATAGATACCCATTTCTGTTAATGAACGCTCAAGGTTTGTTGTTGCATCTAAGTGAGCGAATGTTGTAGCTGGAGCCGGGTCAGTATAGTCATCGGCTGGTACATGAGATCGCTTGAATAGATGTAACAGATCCTTTTTTTAGTTGATGTAATACGTTCTTGTAAACGTCCCATCTCAGTAGCAAGTGTTGGTTGGTAACCAACGGCTGAAAGGCATACGTCCTAATAACGCAGAAACTTCAGAACCTGCTTGTGTGAAACGGAAGATGTTATCGATGAATAGAAGTACGTCTTGTCCTTCTTCATCACGGAAGTATTCCGCCATTGTTAATCCTGTTAATGCTACACGCATACGAGCACCAGGCGGTTCGTTCATTTGTCCGAATACCATGGCAGTTTTGTTAATAACACCAGAATCTTTCATTTCGTAGTAAAGGTCATTCCCTTCACGAGTACGTTCACCTACACCAGTGAATACAGAAAGACCACCGTGTTGTTGTGCAACGTTATTGATAAGCTCTTGGATAAGAACTGTTTTACCAACTCCCGCACCACCAAAAAGACCGATTTTACCACCTTTGATATATGGTGCAAGTAAGTCGATAACTTTAATACCTGTTTCAAGAACCTCAACGTGTGTTGATAATTCTTCGAATGTAGGAGCTTCTTTATGAATTGAATCTTTACGAACTTCTGCTCCTGCTTCTTCACCGTGGTCAACTGCTTCACCTAATACGTTGAACACACGACCTAATGTGTAGTTACCTACAGGAACTGTGATTGGTGCTCCTGTATCTACTACTTCTGCTCCCCTATTTAATCCATCAGTAGATGACATCGCAATTGTTCTAACTACGTTATCACCAATTTCTAGAGAAACTTCAAGAACTAATTTTTCTTTTTTTCCATCACCTTTTTCTATAAATACTTCTAAAGCATTTAATAGATTAGGCATATGCCCTGATTCGAATTTTACGTCTACTACAGGTCCCATAACTTGGAGAATATAACCTTTATTCATATGTTGTTTGCTAACTTAATAGCTTCTCCTTTCTCATTACTATTTTGTTGCTGCTGCTCACTTACAATCTCTGTAATTTCTTGTGTAATTGCAGCTTGTCTTGCACGATTATATTTAATCGTAAGTGTATCAATAATATTTCCTGCATTATCAGTTGAGTTTTTTTCATTGCTGTTTTTTTCTTGCAGAATGTTCACTAGCTTTACTATCTAATATACTTCCGTAAATCATACTTTCAGCATATTGTGGTAGTATTACATCTAGTACTGCTGCCTCACCAGGTTCAAATTCATAAGCTCCTGTAGGTTGCTCATCAGAATTTGCGAATTGATCTGTATTTTCTATAGGAAGAACTTTACTTTCAGTTACAACCTGTTGAATCATACTAACAAAGTGATTGTAATGTAAGTAGATTTCATCATATTCTTTATCTATGAAAATAACCTACAACTTTATTAGTAATTTCCTTAACCTGTGTGAAACTTGGCTCATCTGGTATATCTCTATAACTATCAACTACATTATAGCCATTTTTTCTGAAGAATTCTGCACCATAGTTACCTATAGCTACAATTCCATACTCGCTATCATTATGTCTTTCGTTAACAGTATTAACAAAATTTCTTATGATATTAGAATTGAATCCTCCACATAAACCACTATCACTAGTAATTACCACATAAAGAGTTTTCTTTGTTTCTCTTTTTTCTAACATAGGATGCTTGATATTAGCTCCTTTACCAAAAATTGTTCCCATCACTTCTTGCATTTTTTGCATGTAAGGATTGAATCTTTGTGTGTTAGATTGTGCTTTTAAAAGCTTAGAAGTGGAAACCATCTCCATCGCTTTTGTAATATGACTAGTTTTCTTTGTAGAATTGATTTTGTTTTTAATATCTCTTAGTGACGCCAATTAGTTCACCACCTTTACTCTACTACTTCTCATCTTAAGCAAAAGTTTTTTTGAATGCAGCGATTACTTCATCCATAACTTCTGTTGCTGGTAAGTCTTTTGTTTCTTTAATGTGCTTAACTGCTTCATTTTCATGAGCATCTAAGTACGCATATAATTCTTGTTCAAATCTGTGAATATCTTTAACTTCAACATCATCTAAGAATCCGTGTGTTAAAGCATAAAGAATCATAACTTGTTTTTCTACTGGAATTGGTTTATGTAAGTCTTGTTTTAAAACTTCAACTGTACGTTTACCACGTTCTAGTTTTTCACGAGTTGCTGGATCTAAGTCAGAACCGAATTGAGCAAAGCTTTCTAACTCACGGTAAGATGCTAAGTCAAGACGTAATGTACCTGATACTTTTTTTTCATAGCTTTAATTTGTGCAGATCCTCCTACCCTAGATACTGAAAGCCCTGCGTTAATCGCCGGTCTGATACCTGAGAAGAATAAATCTGATTGTAAGAAGATTTGTCCATCAGTAATTGAGATTACGTTTGTTGGAATATATGCAGAAATGTCACCTGCTTGTGTTTCTACGAATGGTAGTGCAGTGATACTTCCTCCACCAAAATCTTCATTTACACGAGCTGCACGCTCTAGAAGACGTGAGTGTAAATAGAATACGTCCCCTGGGTATGCTTCACGACCTGGTGGTCGTTTTAATAGTAATGATAACTCACGATAAGCTGCTGCTTGTTTTGATAAGTCATCATAAACGATTACTACATCTTTACCATTAAACATAAATTCTTCTGCCATAGCAACCCCAGCATAAGGTGCAATGTAAAGAAGTGGTGCTGGTTGAGATGCTGACGCTGTAACTACGATAGTGTAGTCTAGCGCACCATGTTCTTTAAGTGTTTCTACAACACTACGTACTGTAGATTCTTTTTGCCCAATTGCAACATAGATACAAATAACATCTTGTCCTTTTTGAGCTAAAATTGAGTCGATAGCTACTGCAGTTTTACCTGTTTGTCTATCCCCGATAATAAGCTCACGTTGTCCACGTCCGATTGGTACTAATGCATCGATCGCTTTAATACCAGTTTGGAAAGGAACTGATACAGATTTACGTCCCATAACCCCAACTGCTGGAGATTCGATTGGACGACGTTTTGTAGTATTTACTGGACCACGTCCATCAACTGGTTGTCCTAATGGATCAACTACACGTCCTATTAATTCTTCACCAACAGGAACGTCCATAACACGTCCAGTACGACGAACTTCGTCTCCTTCTTTAATATCAGTTGTTGGTCCTAAAAATTACGATACCAACGTTTGTGTCTTCAAGGTTTTTGAGCAAGACCCATAACCCCTGTTTTAGTGAATTCAACTAACTCACCACTCATTATTTCATTAAGACCGTATACACGAGCTATACCGTCCCCTACTTCTATAACTGTACCGACATCTGTTGACTTAACTTCAAACTGATAATTTTTCTATTTGTGATTTTAGTAATGAACTAATTTCTTCAGCTCTAATAGCCATTTATGTCCCTCCTTGTTTCAACTTCTTCTAGATTGTAGAAATTTTTTTGACTTAATAGCATTTAATTTTGCTCTAACACTAGCATCTACTACTTTGTTATTGTAAGTAAGTTTAAGTCCACCTAGAAGACTCTTGTCTACAAGGTTATTAAGTTCTACTTTTTTTCTAGTTGTAACTCATTTTTAAGTTTTTTTCTTTTTAGATTTTTCTAACTGAACTTCAGTTAGTGGCGAAGCTGATTCAACTTTTTACAACAACGCTATTTGAATGTTTATTAAACAATTCAGTAAATTGCTCTAAAAACAAAAATTTATTAATGAGATTTGCAGATTTCCTGCTAAGATTTTCACAACATTTACTACATATTTATTTACTCCTGCAAATGATGCTTCAATCAAGTTAATTTTTTTATTTTTTTTCTAAATTAGGGTTGTTCATCAATGTAACAAAATCAGAGTTTCCATTAATAACTTTTGCAACTTCTGGTAACTCATTAGCTACTTGTTCTAATGCGTTATTTTCTTTTGCAACTTCAAATAATGAATATCCAATTTTATTAGCTAATACTGACTTACTCATTATTTCACCCCTACCTCTTTAATGACTTTATCAACATATTCACTTTGTGTTGAGCCATCTAATTCTTTTTCTAAAATTTTCGAAGCTACAAGCACTGATAAATCAGCAATTTGTCTGTTGATTTCTTCAAGCGCTCTTTTCTTCTCATCCTCAATATCTCTTTGAGCATTTACTTTTAATTGTTCTGCTTGTTTACGAGCTTCTTCAAGAATAGCTTGTTTTTCAATCTTAGATTGTTCACGAGCATCTTCCATCATAACTTTAATTTCTTGTTGAGCATTTTTTAATTTTTCTTGATTTTCTTCAAGTAAAACTAATGCTTCTTTTTGATTTCTAGCGGCATCATCAAGTTGACCTTCAACTAATCTTTGACGCTCATCTAACATATCAATAAGTTTGTCCCAAGCAAATTTTTTTCAGTAATACTAATAAGATTAACATAGCTATTATGTTAATAGCTATATTTCCTAAGTTCCATCCTTGATGAGAAGCGTGTTCAGTAGCTAAAAAAATACTAAATTTTCCATTTACTAAATGCTCCTATTCTTAATAGTTATTTATTACAATATTAGACTGAATTATTTCGCTAAAAATCATGAATGCAATAACTACTGCTAAGATAGGCACCGCTTCTACAAGTGCGAACATAATGAATGCATTTGATTTTAATTTTGGTTCAACTTCAGGTTGACGAGATACACCTTCCATGAATTTACCGAATAAAAAAATCCGTTACCAATACCAGCTCCAACCGCTGCTAATCCTGCTGCTAATCCTGCTCCAATTAATTCTACCATAATTATATTTTTCCTCCTTGGATAATAAATGAATTTTATTAATTATTAATTTTTTTACACAAAAATTGTGTACTTATTTGAATTAATGTTCATCACTAATTTTATGTGATAAATAAATAAATGATAATACTGTAAAGATATATGCTTGGATAAATCCTATAAATAGTGAAAATCCTTTCCATACTACTAAACCTGTAATACCTGCGATAGCACCGAAGACACCTGCTGTTGTTAGTGTCGCTAAAAGTGCTAACAGTACTTCCCCTGCATAAATATTACCGAATAAACGCATTGAAAGTGTCAATAAATTTGTAAACTCTTCAATAACTTTAAACGGCGCAATACCTATACCTGAAGAAGTATATGTACCAAAGTAATGTTTAGTACCTTTATACTTAATTCCTGCATAATGAGTAAATACAATAACTAATAATGCAAGAGAGAAAGTAAATGTTGGATCGGCTGTTATAGAATTCACATATACAACTTCATTGTAACTAACTTCTATAAGTACACCAATCGTATTTGCTACAGCAATAAGTGAAATAAGTGTTAACGCTGTCGCCCATAATCCTTTACCATATTTTTTTCCAACTAACGTTACCCTTAATTACATTATCACTAACAAAATAAGCAAGTAACTCAGCTGCATTTTGACGTTTACTATCTGGTCTTAATTTAATTCTACTAGTTAGAAACATCACTATAATAAAGGTAAGCAACACTGTTATTAAAGTTGTGATTACACTAGGAATATTAACCGTTATATCATAGCCAAATAATTTGGTAATAAGATATGTATGTTTTTTTCCATATATTCCCTCACCTCTTTTTCTTAAGTATCTTTTATATTTCTAAATCTGTTGTAATATAAAAATTAGAAATACTTACTACATATTATAATATTATTTTATAATATTTTCTAGCAATTTCTTAAATTTTATCTAAATTGTTTAAAAAAATATGTTGTTATTATTATGTTATTTTGTTCCGAAGATTCTGTCTCCAGCGTCTCCCAGTCCTGGTACGATATACCCATGATCATTTAATTTTTTTCATCTAACCCTGCAATGTAGATATCTACATCTGGATGTGCGTCATGTAAAAGCTTTTACACCTTCTGGAGCTGCTATTAAACACATAAATTTAATATCATTAACTCCACGTTGTTTTAATGAATCTATTGCGGCAATAGCTGAACCACCAGTTGCTAACATTGGATCAACAACAATGAAATGACGTTCTTCTGGATTACTCGGTATTTTTACGAAATACTCATGTGGTTGAAGAGTTTCTGGATCACGATATAAACCTACGTGTCCTACTCTTGCCGATGGAATTAAATTCATTAAACCATCAACCATTCCTAATCCTGCACGAAGAATTGGAACAAAAAAACTATCTTTTTACCTGCAAGACGTTTACAAGTAGTAGTTTGAATTGGGTTTCTACTTCAACATCCTCCAATGGAAGATCACGAGTAATTTCATAAGCCATTAAAGAACCAACTTCATTAGTAAGTTGTCTAAAGTCTTTAGAACCCGTTCTCTTATCTCTAATAAAAAGATAATTTGTGTTGGATCAATGGATGATCAAATACATGAACTTTTGACATAATTATAGTTCTCCTTTGTTATATTATTATATTTATTTTACTCCAATTATTTCATTTTAACAAGGGATATCCGAAAAATATTTTTGTTCACTTCAAAAAAATATTTTTTTATTAATTCCGCTATATTACTAGACTTCATTTATATAAAAATATTACAATATTAATAACACTATTTACGGAGAGATTAACATGCAGAGAAAAAAACATTTTTTTAGGGATATTTTTTTACTTACTAGTATTTTTCTACTATATTATCCCACTACTTTTTTTGAAATTCTACACTGGTACTAGTGATAAAGCTGGTTTCATTTTAATATTAGTTTATGGATTCACTTCATTTGCTATAACACTATTAATATCATACTTTATTCAAAAAAACTATATTTATACCCATATTGAGTACTATTCTAGCACTTCCTTTATTTTTTTCATTTTTTTAATTCAAGTGCTATAGTTTTAATACTTATTATATTAGTTTTTTTCATTTATAGCTTATGGTCTATCATCATTATTAAAAATAATTAAGGAGAGTATATGACAATATTCAAACGTAATTTAATAATAGCAACTGGTATATATTTACTTTTTTTATCTTACACCTATTTTGGCTAATCCTTTTTATGGCATTAAATCTATTAGAAGCAGCTATAGTTGGAGTTTTAATTTTCGGCGGATTTTATTTAAGTTATATATTTATGTACACAAATAAAAAGCAGACTCGATGAACGTACCAAAAGTACAATAATTACATTATTAGTTTTTAGCGATGGCGCTATTAATATTTTTTTAATCCTTTTTAAATTTCCAACAACATTTAATATTATTATAAATAAGTATTTAGCAATCATAATTCTTCTACTTATACTTATTTTTTTGTAATATTATTAGCGAGAAAAAAATGGACAATTCTGTAATTGTAATTTTACTTTTTTTGCTCCGTCAATTATCCAAGGATTATTTATGAGACTTTCATATAAAGCAATGCTTTTTCTACGTTGCAACCCCTAACTTCAATCTATATTTAATAGCGGCTATTTTCATTGGATATTATATTTACAACAATAGGAAGTAATCAATTAAAAAGTAATAATTAATTGTTTAGATATCTCCAAATACCGAAAAAAACTGATGGGAGTGACTCAAAAAAATCGTGATTTCAGAGAAATCGATTTTTTTGAGTCACCCCATACAATACTATTCACTTTCTTCCAAGTTATAAAGTAATTCATACAATGCTTTTGCATCTAGTTTTTCTTTTTCTTCTTTGCTAATATCTCGAACTAATTCTCCTCTGTGAAGAACTATTATTCTGTTCCCATATTTTACCGCATCTTGAATATTGTGAGTTATCATTAAAGCTGTTAATTTCTTCTCTTCAATCTTTTTGTCGAGTAAGCTCCATTATTTTCTTCTGAGTTTTTTTGGATCTAGTGCCGCCGTATGTTCATCAAGAAGTAAAAGTTTTGGAGTAGTCATAGTTGCCATTAAAAAGTGCTATAGCTTGACGTTGACCTCCAGATAATAGACCCATTTCACTATCTAATCTATCTTCAAGACCTAAGTCTAAAGTTGCTAATAACTTTTTAAAATAGTTCTCTATCTTCTTTAGTAGTTCCAGGGCTTAAATCCTCTCACTTTTTCCTCGACGAAGTGCTAAAGACATATTTTGTGCAACAGTCATACGAGGAGCTGTTCCATCTAAAGGATTTTTGGAAAAACTCTACTGATAAATCCTGCTCTCTTATGTTCTACTATACTACTTACATCTTTTCCTTCAATTAAAAATCTCTCCACCATCTAGCGAAAAACGAACCTGCTAGTGCATTAAGAAAAAGTCGATTTCCCTGCTCCATTTCCTCCAAGAATAGTAATGAAATCACCATCTTTTATTTCAAGGCTAACATTTTTTTTAATGCATGTTGTTCTCTAATCGTACCCGGAAAGAACGTTTTATCTATTTTATTAATTTTTTTATAAATGACATGATCTATACATCCTTTCTCTTAGCTTTTAGTTTTAATTGAGGTAATGTTAAGAATAAAGCAATTACTAATGCTGAAACTAATTTAAAATCATTAGCTCCAATAATATTTAATTTTAACACTCCAACTAGTAATAATCTATAAATAATCGCACCACAAATTACACATATTAATCTTGTTGTAAAAGTTACATCCTTAAAGATTACTTCTCCTATAATAATCGCTGCTAAAGCTACAACTATAACTCCAATTCCACTATTAACATCTGAATAACCATTATTTTTGTGCTAAAAATCGCACCAGCTAAAGAAATTATTCCATTAGCAAGCATTAATCCTAAAATCGTCATCGATTTAGTAGAAATACCTAAAGCTGTTGCCATCTTTTTCATTATCTCCTGTTGCAATTAAACTCTGACCTAATTCTGTTGAAAAGAATAAAGACATAGCTAAGATAATTAATCCAGAAAGAATAATTCCAACAAGTACAGTATCATAATGAGTTGGTAAGTTTAATCCTTGAATTTTAGTAAAAAAATCGTATCTTTATTGATTAAACTTAAATTTGTACTTTCCCATAATTCTAAGATTCACCGACAATAATGCAGTCATTGTTAAAATCCCTGCAAGTAAACTTGGAATTTTTACAAACAGTAATTAAGAACCCTGTCACAAGTCCCGCTAGCATTCCTGCTACTATAGAAATTAATGTAGCAATAATGGGATTAATTCCATTATGTATACAGATTACGCATACCGCAGCTCCTAATGGATACGCACCCTCAGTAGTCATATCTGCAATATTTAATACTCTAAAACTAATAAATAATCCAAGCGATAATATTCCCCACAACATTCCTTGTGAAATTGCTGAAATAAATAAATCCATTTTGCACCTCTTTTTATTTTATATTTGCTCTAATTAGGGTTTTATATAACTTAGAGCGACTCATGAACAATTATTTTTTTATCGATTTAATGAGTCGCTCCTTTAACTTTATTTACTACCTATAATAGTTTCTAAATAATATAATATCAATAATATTATTTTTTATCTACTACTTTTGCTTTATCTTTAATTTCTTTTGGAATTTCGATTCCTAATTGTTTTGCTTTTGCTTCATTTAGGTAAATTACACCCTCATTAGCAAGTACTATTGGCATATCTTTAGTATCTGCACCTTTTAATACTTTAGCAACAACTTTTTGCTGTTTCAACACCGATTTGATATTGATCAACACCTAACCCTAAAAGTCCTCCATCAGCTACCATTGTATCTGCAGATGGGAATACTGGAATTTTCTTAGCGTCTGTTACTTTTACCACTGTCGCCATTGCACTAGCGATTGTATTATCGATTGGAACAAAAATTGCATCAGTTTGTGAAGCAAGACTTTCTGTTACTTGTTGAATATCATTTGTATTCGCTACTGTTGATACTTTAACTTCTAATCCTAATTCTTTAGCTAATTTTTTTCAGCTTCTTGAGCTTGTTTTACAGAGTTATCTTCACTTGCTGTGTATAGAATACCAACTTTTTTTCATGTTAGGTAATACTTTTTTCATGATTTCAAGTTGTTGTTTAATTGGAGTTCTATCACTAACACCAGTAATGTTGTTTCCTGGTTTGTCTTCAGCTTTAATTAATCCTGCTTCAACCGGATAAGTAATACCACCCATAATGATTGGTTTATCTTTAGTTGCGTTTGATAAAGATAAAGTAGCTGGTGTTGTAATACCTACTAAGATATCATTGTTATCTGTAACTAATTTTTGACCCATACTCGCTAAGTTACTTTGATCACCTTGAGCATTTTGAAGATCAATTTTTTTAAATTCTTACCAACTTCATATCCTTCTTTTTTTAAGTCCATCTTCTAAACCTTTATAGATTTGGTCAAGAGCTGGATGACTAAGTAATTGAAGCACCCCTACTTTTTACCTCTTTTATTATCAACTTTTTTTAGTATCTTCACCTTTTTTTACTTGAGAAGAACCCATAACCTAATACACAAACTAATAATACCGCAAATGCTACAAAAAAATTTTATTTACTTTCATTTTAATAATCTCCTTTTTTTCTTTAATAATATTTTTTTTGTAATTAAAATTTTAGAAGTGTATCTATAGAAAAAGACCACTAGCATAATATCTAGTGGTACTCACAATATATTTTTTTCATATAAAAAAACCACCTAGATATTTCTATGTGGTCTTGATTTTTTTCATCACAAATAATCCACATAGATACTTACTTCTCACCTGAGAGCCGTATCTATGTTAAAAAAAGAAACAAGATCGACTCAGTATCTAGTGGTTTTGCCAACGAATATTTAATTGTAGCGTGTCAACTTGATACAGTTTCATAAATCTTTTTTTCTCCTTTACGTTTAATTCTTGTTTACATTATAGCAACAGTTTTTTTATTGTCAAGATATTTTTTTCAAAAAAATAAATAAAAAAATTCTGACAATTATATTAAACTATATATACTACTCTAAAATCTTAATCTATCAATGAAAAAAACAAAAATAATTTTTTTGAAAAAAATATTAAAAAGATATTAATAGTATTTTTATACATTACTTCTGTACTAAAAAAATCTATAGAATTACACAGTTTTTTTTGAAACTTATGAAAATAATTCGTTTTCATATCTAAATTATTAATATTTTAAAAATTAGTACACGTCTATAATCTCTTTAATTACTGTTATACAGTCATTTATTATTAATTATAATAAATAGTATTTTACATGAAAATAAAATTGAAAAATATATCATTTTCATGAAAATTTACACTTGAAAAATACATTCCCAGAGGAGTATGATAGATATATGTTATTAAAAAAATAGGTTAGGAGAATTTTTTTATGGATAGCCAGATAGCTATAGAAGAAAAAAAGACAAATTATTTAATAAAGGATTTATAACAATAACTACAATTAACTTTATCGTATTTTTTTAATTTATTACTGTTTTTGTAGTTATTACAGCAAAATATGCAACATCTCAATTAGGCGCTACTGCTGCTCAAGCAGGATTTGCCGCAGGTATTTATATTATCGGAACACTTGTTGCCAGACTTTATATTGGTAAAAAATTAGAAATTGTTGGACGTAAACAAATCTTACGTTTTGGAGCTTTAATCTATTTAATCACAACAGCAGCTTACCTAATTTCATCTAATATTGTTATTTTAGATACTGTTCGTTTCTTAAATGGATTTGCTTATGGAACTATCTCAACTGCAGCTAATGCAATAGTTACAACTTACATTCCTAAATCTCGTAACGGTGAAGGTATCAATTACTACGGATTAAGTACAAGTTTAGCAGCTGCAATCGGACCATTTATCGGTATGTTATTACTTCCTATTACAGGATTTAATGCAGTTATTATTTTAGCAATCGTATTATCTGTAGCAGTTACAATTGCTTGTTTCTTATTCCCAGTTCAAAATATCGAATTAGACGAAAAACAAAAAAAATTATTAAACAGCTGGGCTTTAAATACATTTATTGAATACAAAGTATTATTCATCTCTACTGTAGCATTCCTAGTTGGTTTAGCTTACTCTAGTGTATTAGGATTCTTATCTATCTACGCTGATAGCTTAAACTTATCTACTGCTGGGGCATTCTTCTTTGTAGTATATGCTCTTATCGTTACAGTTACTCGTCCATTCGCAGGACGCGTATTTGATGCACGTGGTGAAAATGCAGTTATGTATCCAAGTTTTTGTATTCTTAACATTAGGATTATTAATGTTAAGTTTCACAAACGGTAGCTTCATGTTATTATTCTCTGGTGCTTTAATCGGTTTAGGATATGGAACATTCATGTCAAATGGACAAGCTGTTTGTTTAAAACTTGTTGATTCTACTAAAGTAGGTATTGCATTATCTACATATTTCATCGGATTAGACCTTGGTCTTGGATTTGGACCATATGCACTAGGTGCAGTTCAAGGAATCTTATCATACAGAGGAATTTACATCCTTTGTGCAATAGTAACAATTGGAGTAACTGTTCTTTACGCAATGTTTTACAAAGGTAAAGAAGTACCAGTGTTAAAAAAACTAAAAACTAGTCGATAGTAATATTAAAAAAACTTTAAAGGGGCTGACCCAAAAGCTCAAAGAAAAAGCCAAGAAAAGATTGATAAAAATTCTTTTTCTTGGCTTTTTGAATAATTTTTGAGAAAAAAATTCTAAAAAAATGAAAAAAATATTTCCCAATAAAAATCAGCTAATCCGCCCTGTTTTATCAGGTGTTTTGCTAATTTTATTAAATTATGGGAAATAGCGTGCAGGGCAAATTCGACCCTCACATTTTCAATTCCTCGAAGGGAAAAATCTTGTGAACGCCAAGTTTTGTTTTAAATTACCGAAAAAAAGCTTTCGATCTCTATCTTTCTTTTTTTGAGTATATGTTTTTTTAGTTTCTTCGTTTTCTAAAAAGTAAATATCTTTGTTTCGCTTTTTAACTCTTCATACGTTGGATTATATAGTATTGTTCTATTACCTTTTTGCTTTTTGTACATAGGTGTTTTTATTGGACAATCACTACAGTCTTCACATTTGTATTGTTTGAAATCTCTTTTTATATCCGTATTTATCAGTTCTACTTATATATTTTTCAAAAATCTACATATCTATTATTTGCGCATACGAAACTATCACTAAATACATCATATTTCCAGTTTGATGAGTTTTTTTATGTCTTTTTTTGTATTTGTTCATCTGTTCTTTTCTCATCATATTATATGGTATTAGTGCCTGATAATTATTTTTCTTCGCAGTAAATATAGTTCTCTTCACTTCCGTATCCTGCATCAGCTACTATTGTTTTTTTGGTTCTATTATTCCTTGTTCTTTGATATTTTCTATATGTGATTGTAATGTTCTTACATCTGTTGGATTTTGATGTATTGTAAAGCCTAATACATATTGATTGTGTGTGCCTACCTGTATATTATATCCTGCTTTTTAATTGCCCATTTTTCATATGGTCTTCTTTCATTCTCATGAATGTTGCGTCTTTATCTGTTTTTTTGAATAACTATTTCTGTCTTTTTAATATTTCTAGCTGATTTTCGTATTTTCGTAGCCTTGGTAGATAGTCTTCTTTTATTTTCTTTGTTATCTTATTGATTACTCGCTTTCTATTTTTTTGGGGATTTCTTGTACTTCTTGTTCTTCTTTTTATCTCTTCTAATACTTCTACTATTTGCTCAACTTCTTTAGATCCTAGATTGTCTATATCTTGTAGTATTTCTTGTGATAACTCTTTTAAGTCTGATAATCCTTTTTACTGTTTCTTCTTGTTTTAATTCTTCTTCACTCAAGTTACTTGCTTCTTCTAGAAATTCTGTTATTTTTTTCCGTTATTTTTTTTCTTTGTATCTTTGTGTTGATTTTTTTCCATACAAATGTGTATTTATTCGCATTTGCTTCTATTTTTTTGTTCCATCTAGGTAATATATACTAGGGTCTATAAGTTCTGCTTCTATCAATCTGGAGTTATACTAAAAAAAGTAGACACAAAAATAAACAATATAATATAATAAAAGTAGACACAGAAAGGAAGTGTTTAAAAATGGCAAAAAAATGTCTACGATGAAGATTTTAAAAGATCAATTGTTAGTCTTTACCAAAATGGTAAGACTCAAACACAACTGAGTAAAGATTATGGTATTTCTTTAAGTGCCATTAATAAATGGGTGAAACAGTATTCTGAGATTAAAACTGAAGATGGCGATGTGTTTACCGCTAAACAAATAAAAAGAACTTCAAAAAAACGAAACGCTCAATTAGAAGAAGAAAATCAAATTTTAAAAAAAGGCGATTGCCATCTTCACGCCACACTCAAACAAAGATTAAACGCTATTTTCACCCTTAGAAATCAACATAATATTAAACTTTTTATGCAAAGTATTCAATGTTAATAGAAGCACATACTATAAATATATCTCAAATTATGTACCTCCTAGAATTGAAGAAAAAATCAAATGATTTCTAGAATTATTTTTAAAAAATTCATGGAGACTACGATAAGAGACTTGGTGCATATAAAAATTACTCATATTTTGGAGCGTGATTATGGTATTAAAGTCAGCGTTGGAAGAGTATATCGATTAATTCAAAAATTAAATCTCCCTACTATGTCTACTTCTAAACCTTTTATCAAAGCGAGTAAAGAAAACTGTAAGGATACTAAACTATGTAACCACCTAAAACAAGAATTTAATCCCCTGAACCTAATATGGTTTGGGCTAGCGATTTTACTTATATAAAAAGTAAATGGTATTTGGGTTTATTTATGTATAATTATGGATTTATTTTCTAGAAAAAAATTATATCGTGGAATATTTCCAATAAAGCTGATTCTAACCTTATTATGAGTACATTTAATGACGCTTATAATAAAAAGAAATTGTCCTACTGGTCTTATGTTTCATTCTGATCGTGGTACTCAGTATACAGCTGCTCCCTTTAGAAAGCTTCTGGATAAATTTAACGTAGTTCAATCTTTTTTTCTAAAAAGGATATCCTTTCGATAATGCTTGTTGTGAGTCTTTCTTTAAGTATCTAAAGAAAGAGGAGTGCAATAGGAAAAAAATTATCACTCAATTGGAGAATTAAAAACTTTCTTTATTTGAGTACATTGAGGGATTTTATAATCTTAAAAGACCACATTATTCATTAGGGTCTTATGACTCCTAACGAGAGAGAATTAGCGTTTTATGAGCATTAAAAAAATTTGTTTTACACTGAGCCTCTATCGGTGTTGTTCTTAATGTGGGGAAAGTGGCACTACCACATTTCCCTCACAGGATACCACACCTACTTCTCAGTATAAAAACAAATTTCACTTAAAAATTTTTAACTAATTTTTCGTATTTTTCGTGTCTATTTACTTGACTATAGTCCAATCTCAGTACTATCGCTTTAAATACTTCTTCTATTAATTCTTTCTTTTCTACTCGAAATCTATTTATTGTACGAAAATCTGGTGTTTGTCTTGCGGCTAACCATATCATTGGAAGGTTTTTCTTTTGCATAGTTTTTTTCTATTTTTTTCTTCCGCTTGTCACTTTATTTATATATGCGTAGATTATTATTTTTCAACATCATTTTTTTGGATGATATGAACATCTACCTCCACCTTTATATGATTGTCTTAGTATTTTTTTCATCTATTCCTTCTACTACTTGATTTACTAGTTTTGATATATGATTTTCTTCTATCCAATCAGTTATATCCATTGGCATTTGTAGTTGATTCATGTTATAATTTTTATAGGTAACTTTGTTACTCATTTTATATCATCTCCTTTGATTTTTTTGGTTTTTTTGTTATACTATTATTATATCATGGGGATGATTTTTTGTTTATTAATTTTAAAAAGAAGTACCGAGTTTTTTTCTCGTTACTTCTTTTTTTACTGGTCTTTTGGGTCAGCCCCTTTTTATAGATATTTATTGTTGATAACAAAAGAGGGAGTGACTCAAAAATCGTGATTTCGAAGAAATCGATTTTGTCGAGTCACCCCCGCACAGTTTATTAGATATCTAAAGAGCTTTTACAAGGCGAATTTAGATATCAATAAACCACTGCGTCTATATATTCTCATATGAACTTTGTTAAATTTTAAGACTTTTGAGTCAACCTCTTTTATTTTTCTGGATAACGTCTTGCAACATCAACTAACTTATCTTTTATAATCTTTTTAGGATCTTCATTTAGGGTGATAACACATTGCAAGAGCATAAATTAGTACGTCTGCCAATTCATCTTTTATCTCTTGTATATCATCCCCTTCTTCACTCCATTGAAAAATGTTCTAATAGTTCTGCCGCTTCTATCGATATACTTTTTAGAAAAATCTTTCTAAAGTATCATACTCTCCCCAACCTCTTTTTTTCTCTAAACTCAGTTATTATAGTTTTTAACTCTTCCATCTTTTTCACCTTTAAATTAAGCTGTTATTTGTTAAATTATTATATAAATTGTAAAAATTCTGCTAAACCTAGAGTTTCACTTCTTCTTCCTGGTTCAATATCACTATCTACACAAGCATTTTGTAAATCTTGCTTTTTATCCTTACCATAACTTGAAATTAAGTTATTTAATAAAGTTTTTTTCTACGTTGTACAAAAACATGAGCGTACGAATTTAAAGAATTTGGCATCAGTTTCAAATTCGCGAGTTTCTTTTGTCATAATTTTTTTACAACAGCACTCTCAACATTCGGTGCAGGTACGAATACTTTTTTTCGGTACAGTAAATAAATACTCAACATCTGTATAGTAGTTTAATAAAATTGTTAATGAGTTATAATCTTTTGTTCCTACCTTAGCATTTAATCTATTCGCAACTTCTTTTTGCATCATAACCACATAACCATCAATCTTTTCAGTGTTCTCAATTAAATGAGTCAAAATTGGTGTAGTAATGTAATAAGGTAAGTTAGCTACTACCATTATTTTTTTCACAGTCTGACATCTTTTTCAGCGATCATTTTATCAACATCGACTTTTTAAGACGTCATTATTAATAATCTCAATATTATGATAATCAGCAAGTGTCTCAGACAAAAATCGGTAAAAGTCTACCATCAATTTCAAATGAAATTACTTTTTTTAGCTTTTTTTAGCTAATGCTTCTGTAAGAGACCCTATTCCAGGTCCAATTTCTATTACTCCTACATTTTCATTTACTCCAGCTCCATCAACGATTCTATTTAAAAATATTCGCATCTATTAAGAAGTTTTGTCCTAAGCTTTTCTTAAATGTAAAAGCCATATTTTTTTAGTATCTCAAAAAGTTTTTCTTAGGTGTTCCTATCATTATTTTAGTCCTTTACTTATTTTTTTCCATCTCATCTAATAAACGTTCTTTAGAAATATTATACATATTAAGTTTATTTAGTAGTTGTTTTTGCATTAGTGTAACCTATATTTAATCTTTCACAAAGTTCTTCTCTTAGAACTTTAGAAGTGAATCCTCCTACCAAACCTAATTCTATTAATATTTCATTAGTAATATCATTTTTTTCACCTCATCCATCGGTGTGTAATTATTTTTTTATAGCCGCTATAATATCTTCTTTACTCGCAGCTTCTATTCCAATTTTCCCTTTACTATCAACGGCCTTTTTATTTGATATATATGCATGTTTTGCCGTAGGAATGTTTTTTTCTATTATACTTCTAATTCTTTTTCCTGCATAATCAGGATCTGTTAGAACTATTAATCCTCTTGTTTTTTTCTAAAAAGATTAATCGTTCTATTTTTTTTCTTAGTAAGAGCAGAACCATTAGTTTCAAAAAGTATCACAATCGAGCGCTTCTTTAACCCTATTGGTATCATCTCTTCCTTCTACTACTATTACTTCTTTGATTTTTCATTTTATTATCCTTTAAAAAAATTTATCAGTCTATTATAACATATTTAGACAAATTTTGCTCATACTAGCATGAATATTTCAAATAGTTGTATAGTTCATGCGTAATTTCATGGTGAACTGTGTACTTATAGCCTCCGCAAAGAAATTTCTTTTTCAATTCAAATTTCTCTTTAAAGCTTAATTTTTTTCTAGTGCTTTTTCCTTTTTTTACAAACTAGTATTTCCCAATGTTTTTCAAACTTAACTAAGTAGCAATCATAAGTCGTATCTTTTCCATATTCTCCCCAAAAAAATATAGGAATCCAACAAGGTCAAATAGTATATGCCACCATTTTTACTGTTTTTTTCTTCTTTCTAACAAATATACCTTCTCACTTTTAGTAAGATAATTATATAATTCTTCCATAATTCTCACCTCTTTATACTAATTATATCACAAAAAAATCCCTGCAGAAAAAAACTGCAGAGGAAATTTATTAGTGTATATCTTTTTTTTCTTAAAGTTAGCTCCACTTACTTCACTAACTGTTCCAATCGATAGAAAGGCATTTTTTTATCATTTTTAAAGACTATTTTTTTAGTTTTGATTCTTCAATACGAGTTATTACACAAAAATATAATTTTTTTGTTTCTTGACCTGAATAACCACCCTCACCATGTAATAGAGTCACTCCACGACCAAGTCTGTCTTGAATTTCTTGACTTATTACTTGATAATTACTAGTAATTACCATAACTGATTTAGAATCATTTAATCCCTCAATTACGATATCCATAACTTTAGATGCGATGAAATAACTTATCATAGAATACAGTGCCGCTTCCCATGTGAAAACAAATCCAGATGCGATAAAGATAACAACATTTATTCCAAGAACCATTTCACCTACAGATATCGGTAATCTTTTTAGTAGCATAGATTGAAAACATCTCACTACCATCTAACGTACCCCCACTTCTTATGACTAAACCTACTCCAATCCCAAGTATGATACCGCCAAAAAAATACATGCTAAAAAAACGGATCTGTAACAAGTGGTGAAAAAAACTATGAAAATATGATGTTGCTAAAGATAAAATAACAATTCCAAAAAAATAGAAGCTATCGAAAAAAACCTCTCCCTATCTGCTTATATCCCAAATATAAAAAAATGGAATGTTAAATACTAGAATGAAAAATACCAAGTGGTAATCCTACATAATGGCGAGCAATAATGGAAACACCAATTACTCCACCATCTAATATATTATTAGGAATTAAGAAAAAAACTCCAATCCCGCTGCAAAAATTAATGACCCTATAATTATGCTAATGTATTTTTTTAAAAACTCTATTTTGCTTTCCATTGATTCTCCTTTTTATTTTTATTTTTTTGGCAAATAGGACAAAAAAATGACTCGAACGACCTTTTTATTGTAACATTTTTCAACATCATAGTATAATGGACAAACCTTCTTACCATAAATCTGATGGAAATTTTTGCATGTTTCCTCCTCCACCATCAGTATGAACATAATCAGAAATTGTAGAGCCACCCTCTCGTATCGCTGAGATCTAAAATATCAACTAATTCTTTAAATAAACTTTCCTTTTTCTTTTTAGAAAGTTCACTTGCCTTAGTTAATGGATGTATTTTTTTGACGATACAATACTTCACAATCATAAATGTTACCACATCCACAAAATACATTTCCTTCAAGAAGAAGAGCCTTTATCGACTGATCCTTATATTTATTTTCATCTAATTTATCTAGAAAAATACTTTTTTTAGCTTTTTTTATCAAACGGCTCTGGTGCAAGATTTACAAAAAGGTTTAAATTTACTAACATCTTCTATATATCTAAGTTCGCCAAATCTTCTAATATCACTGTAGACTAATTTTTTTCTCCAGTTGATAATTCAAAGATTAAATGTTGATGCTTAAAAGTAGTTTTTTTATTAGTAATTTCTGCTATATCTTTTACTAAAAAAATGCTCCCGTCATTCCAAAAATGCGTAATTATATACCCCTCATTTAAAGTAAAAATATAGATATTTCCCTCTTCTAGACAACTTCTCTATAGTTTTACCTTTTTACATTTTCTGAAAAAAATACTCAATATCTTGTTTAACTATAGCCATTTTATTTAATTTATGACTTTCCTTTACTACACTCGAATATTTTATATCTAGAATTTGTTTATTTATTACTGCTTCTTCAAGACCAAACTTTATATTCTCTACCTCTGGTAATTCTGGCATAATGTACTCCTATTTTTTTAAACTTACTTTTTTTATTTTAATACAATTATTTAAAAAAATTCAAAGATTTCTCTTCAGATACTTCTTCTATTTTTTTATAAATAAATCTAACTTTCTATCTTTATTAATAGCGTTAAATTGAAATTTGTAGTATAATAATAAAGTTATAATGTATAGAAGGGATTATATTAAATGAAAGAAAGAATATCTAGAAGAGATAGACTCAGTTCTGGGTCAAAAAAACAATAAACGCTCTCCTAAAAAAAGAGGTTTTTAAAAAAATAATATTTACAGTTCTAGCACTACTATTTTTTTAGGGAACAGGAGCTTTTTGCCGCATACACATTTTTCAACTTCTATAATTCAACTCACAGAGGATATAAAAAAAGTTGATTACTTAAAAGAAGTTGATCCTAACTTCAAGAAATTTTCAGTATTAATTTTAGGAATAGATATGAATGATGACCGTAAAGCTCAAGGGCAAACACGAGCAGATAGTAGAACAGACTCTATGATTTTTAGCAACTGTTAACAAAGATAAAAAAACGTATGGACATGGTTAGTATTCCTCGTGATTCCCTTGCTTTTAATGCGTGAAAAAAAGATGACGAGAATAATAATAGTGCATATTTCTACGATAAAATTACACATGCTCATGCATACAATGATGTAAAAGGAACAACAAACGCTGTAGAAAACTTATTAAATACACCTATCAACTTCTACGTACTAATTAACTTCAAAGCCTTTGAACAAACAGTCGATGCATTTGGAGGAATTGATTTATATGTACCATTTGATATGGATGAACAGAATGCTAACGGAGAAGAAAATACTGTTAAATTGAAAAAAGGTTGGCACACTCTAAACGGTGAACAAGCTCTTGCATTTGCTCGTAGTAGATATTACGATAGTGATATTGAACGTGGACAACGTCAACTTCAAGCTATCCACGCTCTTATTGATAAAGCAAAAAGCTTAAACGCTTTAACTAAAATTAACGATGTAATTAATATCGCAGGTGACAATGTAGAACATAATCTGTCATCAACAGAAATCTCTTCAGCGATAAAAATGTTCTTTAATGACGATATTCAAATCGTATCTCACAGAATCGATGGATACGATGTAATGTATAATGGTGTGTATTACTATTATCTACGCCCACTATCTCTATTATACGCATCATCAGTGTTAAGAGATAATTTAGATTTACCATTACCGAAAGCAAAAGACTTATTAAATATTTATTATCAAGGACATATAAATATAGGATTAAAAAACGTATCGAATAAATAATCTATTACCAAAAAAACTATATATCCTCAAGTCGCACTTACAGTAATGTCACATGAAGATTTACTAATCAATCTGCCTGAACAGCTTTCAAAAGAAGATTTAAAAAAATGATATAACAGTAAGTAACGAAAAATAGACCTGATGAAAATAGTAATAATGAAAAACACTACCAACAATAGTGGTCAACATTAAAAATAATACAACCGGCGTAGGCACTACAAATACCCATCAAAAATACCGGTGTAAATAATAACCAAGAATAATTAATGGGGCTGACCCAAAAGCTCAAAGAAAAAGCCAAGAAAAGATTGATAAAAATTCTTTTCTTGGCTTTTTGAATAATTTTTGAGAAAAAAATTCTAAAAAAATGAAAAAAATATTTCCCAATAAAAATCAGCTAATCCGCCCTGTTTTTATCAGGTGTTTTGCTAATTTTATTAAATTATGGGAAATAGCGTGCAGGGCAAATTCGACCCTCACATTTTCAATTCCTCGAAGGGAAAAATCTTGTGAACGCCAAGTTTTTGTTTTAAATTACCGAAAAAGCTTTCGATCTCTATCTTTCTTTTTGAGTATATGTTTTTAGTTTCTTCGTTTTCTAAAAAGTAAATATCTTTGTTTCGCTTTTTAACTCTTCATACGTTGGATTATATAGTATTGTTCTATTACCTTTTTGCTTTTTGTACATAGGTGTTTTTATTGGACAATCACTACAGTCTTCACATTTGTATTGTTTGAAATCTCTTTTATATCCGTATTTATCAGTTCTACTTATATTTTTTTCAAAAATCTACATATCTATTATTTGCGCATACGAAACTATCACTAAATACATCATATTTCCAGTTTGATGAGTTTTTTTATGTCTTTTTTTGTATTTGTTCATCTGTTCTTTTCTCATCATATTATATGGTATTAGTGCCTGATAATTATTTTTCTTCGCAGTAAATATAGTTCTCTTCACTTCCGTATCCTGCATCAGCTACTATTGTTTTTTTGGTTCTATTATTCCTTGTTCTTTGATATTTTCTATATGTGATTGTAATGTTCTTACATCTGTTGGATTTTTGATGTATTGTAAAAGCCTAATACATATTGATTGTGTGTGCCTACCTGTATATTATATCCTGCTTTTTAATTGCCCATTTTTTTCATATGGTCTTCTTTCATTCTCATGAATGTTGCGTCTTTATCTGTTTTTTTGAATAACTATTTCTGTCTTTTTAATATTTCTAGCTGATTTTTCGTATTTTCGTAGCCTTGGTAGATAGTCTTCTTTTTATTTTCTTTGTTATCTTATTGATTACTCGCTTTCTATTTTTGGGGATTTCTTGTACTTCTTGTTCTTCTTTTATCTCTTCTAATACTTCTACTATTTGCTCAACTTCTTTTAGATCCTAGATTGTCTATATCTTGTAGTATTTCTTGTGATAACTCTTTTTAAGTCTGATAATCCTTTTTACTGTTTCTTCTTGTTTTAATTCTTCTTCACTCAAGTTACTTGCTTCTTCTAGAAATTCTGTTATTTTTTTCCGTTATTTTTTTCTTTTGTATCTTTGTGTTGATTTTTTTCCATACAAATGTGTATTTATTCGCATTTGCTTCTATTTTTGTTCCATCTAGGTAATATATACTAGGGTCTATAAGTTCTGCTTCTATCAATCTCAGTACTATCGCTTTTAAATACTTCTTCTATTAATTCTTTCTTTTCTACTCGAAATCTATTTATTGTACGAAAATCTGGTGTTTGTCTTGCGGCTAACCATATCATTGGAAGGTTTTTCTTTGCATAGTTTTTTTCTATTTTTTTCTTCCACTTGTCACTTTATTTATATATGCGTAGATTATTATTTTTCAACATCATTTTTTTGGATGATATGAACATCTACCTCCACCTTTATATGATTGTCTTAGTATTTTTTTCATCTATTCCTTCTACTACTTGATTTACTAGTTTTTGATATATGATTTTCTTCTATCCAATCAGTTATATCCATTGGCATTTGTAGTTGATTCATGTTATAATTTTTTTATAGGTAACTTTGTTACTCATTTATATCATCTCCTTTGATTTTTTTGGTTTTTTTGTTATACTATTATTATATCATGGGGATGATTTTTTTGTTTATTAATTTTAAAAAGAAGTACCGAGTTTTTTTCTCGTTACTTCTTTTTACTGATCTTTTGGGTCAGCCCCATTAATTATTTATTTGAAAATTTTTACATTTACAGTTCCAGTTTTTTTGAAGATGTGAATAATTGTTTCTTTTTTTATTAGAGCTATTTGTAAAATTTGATTCTTCATCACTTAATTCAGCTATAATATCACCTTCTGTTGACTTAAGAGTAATAGAATTATTTGCAGTAAGATTACTTAGAATAATATTACCAGTAGTTGTTTTTAAGTTAATATTATCTGAGCTTTCACTAGGAAGATTACTTACCTTAATATTTCCTAGTTCATTAGTTATATTAATATCTTTTATTGTTGATGATGACAACTCTGTATCTCCTGTTTCATTATCAACACTAATATCTTTTAAAATCATTAATATTATTTAATTTAACATCTCCTGTAGCAACATTAATTTTTAGAGAATTATTTTTTTACTATTTAAGTTATCTATATTTAAATTTCCAGTTGCTAATTTTAATATCAGCATCTGAAGCTGAAATATTAGTTATATATACATCACCTAGTTTACTATTAATTATAAGAGATTTAATATCTAGATTCTTGATAAAAATAATCTCCTAATTTATTAACTGAATTGATATCGATATTAGAAGATTTAGGTATTTTTTTATAATAAGTTTTTCTTTTTTTCAGTAAAAGAAATTAAAAATTAATACTCACAATATTTTTTTATTTTCTTTTTATAGATAACTTATTTCCTATGTGCTCTATATTAACTTTACGTTCTAGAGCAGTATAGTATTCTATTTCCATATTTTTTTAGAAGTAGTATTCTCTTCTATGGTTACATCAGAATCAATAATATCTAAATCTAAATTTTTTTAACATCATCAATTGAGACAGTATAATTCTTTTTCTCGAAATTAGAAGAAAAATCTAGGTATATGACCATTATTTAAGTAAGTTGCTAATCCTATCAATACTAGTCCAAAAAAATTATAAAACTAATAGAAATTTTTTTATAAATTTATTCATTTATATACACCTCTTTTTTTGAAAAATCTTCACAAAAAAATTGTTCTGATGTTTATACCATTTTGACGTGATTTTTTTATATTTTTTTATCAACCAGTCAATACCAATTAAACCAGCCCCTGAAATAACAAATCCAAATCCTAAAGTATCTAAGAAATACGAAATATTTCTTTTCGTAAATAAGATAAAATGGGGATTTTAATATTAATAAGATTCCACCAATGAAAAATAGCTATAATAGAAAAATACAATACTAAATATTATAGATAGAATAACTATAAAAAAAGACTAGCGACTAGAGAAAAATATAGTTATCCAAGCAGGAAATAATAATACGATATTAATAAAGCCGAGCTCTCGTGGTATAAACCTCCATACTAGTTTTGTTTGTTTTTTCCCAATATTATGTTCATCTAAAATTTGATCAACGATGATATTAATATCCCCTAATTGCGATACAGCTTCTTCTTCACTTAAGCCCTCATCAATACGATCATCAATCATTTCTTCGAAAAAATTGAGTGTTTTATATATCTCTTTTGGCGATAAATATGGTTTTAATTTATTTCCCAAAAGAGCGCAAAACTGTGTCTTATTCATATTTTTCATCTCCTAATATATATTTATGTGCATTACTTATTACTTTCCAGTCGATAAGAAATTCCTGAATTTTATTGAGACCAACATCTGTAATTTTATAATATTTTTCTTAGTCTACTATTATGTTCTACCGAATATGAGGTAACACAATCGTTTTGCTTCCAAGCGTTTTTAAGATTGGATATAGCGTTGATTCCGATATAGGAATTACATTTGAAACATCTTTTATAATTTTTATACCCATATGATTCAGAATTACGTAAAGTAGCAAGAACACATATTTCAATAAACCTCTTTTTAATTGAGCTTCCATACGAATATCTCCTTTCACATAATACTATACATTGCATAGTATAATTTGTCAAGTAGTATAATGAGAAATACATTCTAATTATTGACATTTTATTTATAATACATCATAATTAGTATAGTAAATTCAGCAAATTATAAATTACAAAGGAGGCACTATGGCGAAAAAAATTTATTACAATCAAAGAAGATTCATACGATGAATTTGTAGAGAAAAAAATCTACATTCATTACTCATCTTATAAGAATTAATAGCGAAGAAGAAGCCCGAGAGTTTATTCAAAAAAATGAAGAAAAAAACACTACGACGCTACACATGTTTGCTCATGCTATGTAGTTGGTGATAATAACGAAATAACTCGTGCTAATGATGACGGCGAACCTAGTGGAACTGCTGGAGCTCCAATGTTAGATGTACTGGTGAAAAACGAAATAAAAAATGTCTGTGCCACAGTTATCAGATACTACGGGGGAACTAAGCTAGGAACTGGTGGTTTAGTTCGTGCATATGGTGGTGGAGTAATTAACGCACTAAAAAATGCAACATTAGTAGAACGAAAAGATGCATTTGAAGTTAGACTAGAATTAGATTACAGCTTAAACGGAAAAATAGAGTATGAAATTGGAAAAACTAATTTCATCGTGAACAACCTAGAATATACCGACAAAAATAGTTTATACAATTTATGTAATGCAAGAAGACTACGATAACTTTGAAAATTGGATTGCTAACCTAACTAACGGTCAATTCAAAAATTCTATCTTCTAAAGAAAAAAACAACTAGAATTTGATATTAAATAAAAAAATAAGAAGGTATAAGGGGATGCCTCGACAAAATCGATTTCTACAAAATCACGATTTTTTTGAGTCCCTACCATACCTTCTTTATTTATTCCTACTAGAAAAACTCGTCTATCCACTCTTTTTAAAAACAGAGATACCCTTCTCTACTATTTTTTTCCTTTATTATTGAACACTAAATCCAAGCCCTCTACTCTTATAACTTTAACTTTGTCTATTCCTAGGATGCTAAATACTCCTCGTACATATTGAACTGCAAAATCTAAATTAGTATATTGGATATGCTTATCAAATTCTCCCCACTAGTTATAATGAAGGTTATTTGTTTATTAGAATCGTCTAAACCTATTAAAGACTCTACCTCACATTTAAAAAGTTTCATTTACTATCATTATATTATCAATATAATCTTTGAATTTTGATACTACATTAAAAATTATGAAGCGGCATATAAATAAATACTGCTTCAGCACTCTTCCATTGTTCTAATAATTCTTTTTGTCTAATTTTATCCTGTTGTTCTTTTTTTGGTTAATTGTACTCCCTCATAATTAAACATAAACTTATCCATCACCGGGATGTGAGTACTCGGATCATATAAATTTATCTTTTCGATATCTTCTAATCCTTCTTCTATTAATTTCTCTTCACCGATTTTTTTGCTAAAATATTAGAAATTCTATGCTTTCCATCAAAAATCTGAATGACACATAATCTGTAAAAATTTTTCATCATTTCACCTCATAAAAATAATACAATATAAAAAAATAGGGAGTGACTCAAAAAATCGTGATTTCATAGAAATCGATTTTTGTCGAGTCACTCCCCACTAGTTTATTAGATATCTAAAAAGCTTTTTATAAAGCGCATTTAGATATCAATAAACTCACTGCGTCTATGAATTTTCATATAAACCTTGTTAAAATTTAGGACTTTTGGGTCAGCCCCCATTTATATTATTTAAATTCTGAATAAATAGTGTTTATAGTTTTTTTCGTAATCATCGTTATGAACACCAACGATAATGTTAATCTCATCATTTGTTTGTGAAATTAGTGCAATATTTACTCCAGCTTCCCTAGAGCTTTGAATAATCTACCAGATAATCCTTTTTGTATTTTTCATTTTTTTCCCCCAACTGTAGCAATTAGAGAAATCTCATGAGTTACATTTATCTCGTCAGCTTCTAAAAACAGCTTTAATTTTAGCTACTAACTCATGAATAAATGGTCTCACATTACCTGTTTCAACAACTACAGAAAATGAGTCGATTCCACTAGGAATGTGCTCGATACTAACATTAAAGTCTTCAAAAATTTTCAGAGTTTTTTTCTTATTAATCCAACTTCGTTTGCCATATGACGTTTTTTTAATTGTAATAATAGAGAAATCTTTTTTTCCCTGCAATACCTGTAACGATTTGCTTTTTCGTCAAGGTGTTTATTATCTGAGATAATAGTTCCTTCTGCTGTTGGATCATTTGTGTTACGAATTTGGATTGGAATGTCTTTATCACGAACTGGGAAGATTGCTTCTTCATGAAGAACACTTGCACCCATATATGAAAGTTCACGAAGTTCTGTATAACTAATTACTTTAATCTCATGTGGATTGTCAATAATACGAGGATCTGCCATTAAGATTCCAGATACGTCAGTCCAGTTTTCATAAACACTTGCATTTGCAATATTAGCAACAATCGCTCCACTAACATCTCCTCCACCACGAGTCATAATTTTAATTTCCCCATTTGGTCTACTTCCATAGAACCTCGGAATAAGAAGACGATCGTACTCTTTTTACAATATCATCAAAAGGCTGCTTGAGTTTTTTTCAAAAATCAATCTCACCTTGGTAGTTGTAAAAGATTAAGTCTTTGGCATCTACAAAGTGATATCCTAAATACTCTGCCATTAATAAAGCTGTTAAATATTCACCACGACTTACTAAATACTCTTCATCAATACCTTTACTAATTTCAGATTTTAATTTAGCAAGTTCACCTTCAATATCAAATTTTAAGTTTAATTTACTTTTAATAGCAATAAATTTATCTTCAATCATTTTAAAGATATTATCAAAATTTATATTGTATTTAGTGTGTGCATAGCATAAATATAGTAAATCTGTAACCTTATTATCTTCTTTATCCGCCTTACCAACAGCACTCACTACAACAAAACGACGTGCATCGTCTAATTCTACAATATTTTTTTAACTTTTTTTAAATTGTTCGGCACTTGCTACCGAACTTCCTCCAAATTTTGCTACTCTTACCATTTTAACTCCTTTTTTTCTAATTCATGTTATTTGCATTTTTTTATTACTAATATATATTATATAACTATCTGTAGAAAAAAATCAATAAATTTTCTGAAAAAAATCTAACATTTATTTTTTTAATAATCACTTTATTACTTATTTTTTTAATTATTTATGAAACTTAGCAACTACAAATTTACTATCTTTCTCTTTTTACTTCATCAACTAAAGAACTTAATTGTTTTAATGAAATTTCTTTTTGTTTTTTTACATAGTAGTTTTCTCTATACTGTTCAACACTCTCAACTAATTCACTAGATAATTCAACTGATGAACGTACTAAGTAATTTCTTCTAGTTAATTCTTCTGAATAAGATAAGTCATTCTTAATTACTACATCGACACGAGTTGAACCTTCATTAATATCAACTATATCTTGAACGATAGCATTTCCTGTTGGAAGTTTTCCTGCTCCTTGTCCATAAAACTTAAGTTCTCCGATGAAAGAACCATCTAAAGTAATGATATTATTATTTAAAAGGAACAGCCGCTTCTTGAGATTCTTTTTCCGAATATAGAAAGCATTACAGAAGTCTCATACTCCCCATTTTCTACATTTGTTTCTCCAATATACTTAACAGCTAGGTCATACTGTTTTAAATAGTCTATATCATTTTTTGTAATGTTTCTCATAGAGTATGTAGGAAATTCAGGTTTAACGTGAATATCGAAAGCAAGTGCATTACTTAAGATAATTTTGTTCACAACATCCCCACCGTCCACATCAGCACTCGGATCAGCTTCAGCATATCCTAAATCCTGAGCAGTTTTTAAAGTAGAATCAAATTCTTGATCATTTCTGTACATGTTATCTAATATATAGTTACTTGTTCCATTAAAAAAATACCATATACTCGTTTTACTTCATCAACGCGTCTAGTTCTTTCTAAGTTTACAAGCCATGGAATTCCTCCACCAACACTAGCCTCAAAAAAATGAACTTAACATTATTCTTCTCAGCTAACTCAACAAATTCGCCTAGATATTTTTGCTGCAACAGCTTTATTAGCAGTAACAACGTGTTTACCATTTTCTAAAGATCTTTTAATGAAATCATACGCAGGATTTAATCCACCTAAGCACTCAACTACAATCAAAAATTTCTTCATCATTTAAAAATTTCATTAATATCATCAGTAGCTAGATGCATCTTATCACGACTTCTTGCGAAAAACACTCTTTACTTCAATTTTCTTTAATTCGTCTGTTTTACCATTAGTAATAATATCATATACCCCACTACCAACAGTTCCATATCCTAAAATCGCAATCTTCATAATTATTTTCTCCTAAGTTCATTATTTATTTTCAATTATATAGTTAAAGTTTATCAAGTATTTTTATTTATGTCAAATAAATCAAATTAAAAAAATTTTTCAAAAAAATTTCAATTTTTTTGATTATTTCGACTGTTTTTTTATAACTTATTTTGGTGTAAAATTATAATTATAAAAAAATTAATTAAGTTCTTTTTGTAAAAAAACACTTGTATTTTTTTATAGAGAACATTGTATCATATATACAACGATAAAGCAAGGAGATTTTTAAATGATTTACGAAAGTACAAGAGATATTAATAGAAAATTAAATCCAAGTGAAGCTATTCTTCAAGGTTTAAGTGAAGAAGGTGGACTTTTCGTTTTAAGAGATTTAGGAAAAAATAAATTAGATTTAGAAAAATTAATTGGAAAAAGTTACTATGAAGTAGCTGAAGCCGTACTACGTCTTTTCGTAGACTTTAGCGATGAAGAAATTAAAAAAATGTGTAGAAGAAGCATATATAGGTAAATTCTCTCATGAAAAACATTACTCCTCTAGTAGGATTAAAAGATAGCTATGTTCTTGAATTATTCAACGGACCAACTAGCGCATTTAAAGACGTAGGTCTGTCACTTCTTCCACAACTCACAAAAACGGCACTTACAAAAGTAGAAGACAAAAATGATATTCTTATCTTAACAGCAACTAGTGGAGATACAGGTAAAGCTGCACTAGAAGGTTTTAAAGATGTAGATAGAACAAAAAAATTATGGTCTTCTACCCTAACGATGGTGTAAGTACAGTACAAAAAAACACAAATGCAAACTCAAGAAGGTAAGAATACAAAAAGTTAGTGCAATTCATGGAAACTTTGACGATGCTCAAAGTGGGATTAAAGAACTATTCGTTGATGAAGAATTCAAAAAAAGAATTACTTTCTAAAAAAACATTAAGTTATCAAGTGCAAACTCAATCAATATCGGGCGTCTTATCCCTCAAGTAGTTTACTATGTTGTTTCTTACTTAGACTTAGTAAATACAAACAAAATTAAATTAAACGATAAAGTAAACTTTGTAGTACCTACTGGTAACTTCGGTAATATTCTAGCTGGTTACTACGCTGAACAAATCGGTTTACCTGTAAATAAACTAGTTTGTGCAAGTAACAATAATAACGTACTTTATGATTTCTTAACAACTGGTGTTTATGATAAAAACAGAGACTTCTTAAAAACAGTATCACCAAGTATGGACATCTTAATTTCTAGTAACTTAGAACGTCTACTTTACTACATCAGTGGTTGCGATAACGCATATATTGCTAAACTTATGAAAGACCTAAAAGAAATTGGGCGCTTTGAAGTTACTGGTGAAGTATTAGATAAGATAAAAGACAAGTTCCAAGCTGGATTTGCTGATGATGAACAAACTAAAGAAACTATTAAAGCTATCTATGAAAAAGATAACTACCTATTAGATACTCATACTGCAGTAGCTTACAAAGTTCTTCTTGATAATTTAGATAATGAGCATACTAGTATTGTATTATCAACAGCGTCTCCATACAAATTTACTGAAAGTGTCTACTCTTCTCTATTCGAAACTCATGGAGAAGATGAGTTTACTCTTATGAATAAACTTCATGAACAAACAAAAGTTGTTATCCCTGAGAATTTAAGAGATCTTGATAAAAAAAGAAATTAGACATAAAGATGTAATTAATAAGGAAGATATGAAGAAATACATCTTAGAGAAACTAGGTGATTTATAATGGTAAGTGTTCGTGTACCTGCCACTTCTGCGAATGTTGGATGTGGATTTGATAGCCTTGGTGTTGCTTTAACACTTTACACTACTTTTAAATTCGAAAAATTAGACAGCGGTCTAGAATTTGTGGGATTTGAAGAACGTTTTTCAAATGAAAATAACCTAGTTTATCAAACATTACTAACTACACTAAAAATTAAACAAAGAAATTTCAGGTGTTAGAATATCAATTGATAATGATGTACCGATTAGTCGCGGTCTAGGTAGTAGCTCTACTTGTGTTGTTGCTGGAATATACGGTGCGTACTTACTAACTAATACACCCATTGATAAACAAGAAATCTTTACAATAGCTAACGAAATCGAAGGACATCCTGATAATGTTTCACCAGCTATTTTTTTGGAAGTTTAAGTTCATCTTGTACTACCGATAGTAAAGAAGCGGTAACTGTAAAAATATGAGGTTGATGAAAGATTTAATTTCCGGCATTAATTCCAAACTTCGAAACTTCTACTGAAGAAGCTAGAAAAGTAATGCCAAAAGAAATTAAACTTCAAGATGCAATCTACTCATTATCGCGTATCGGATCGGTTATTAAGGCATTTGAAACTTATGACTTAGAACTTCTTAATAAGGTTATGGGAGATAAAAATCCATGAACCTTTCAGAAAAAGAAATAATACATGAATATCACGAAGTTAGAGAAATCTGCGAAAAAAATTGATAGTTCAGCATTTTTTTCATTTCTGGAAGTGGTTCTACATTAATGAATATCGTTAGCGATACTAACAATATTGAAAAAAATAAAAAAACTGAACTTGCTAAATTAAAATACAACTGGCAAGCAATTTTTACTAAAAAGTTGATAAAGAAGGAACAGTAGTTCTAAATTAATATGTTAATAATTTTTTTGGACTTCTTCTTTTATTGCAGAGAAAGAGTTCATTTTTGAAATAATTTTTTTATACAAATAAAGGAGAAATTTATTATGCAAAAAAATCAAGAGTAGCCGTATTAGGGGCAACAGGAATGGTAGGACAACGTTTATTAGTATTATTAGAAAAATCACTCATACTTTGATGTAGTTAAATTAGCAGCGTCACCTCGTTCTGCTGGTAAAAAATATGGAGAACTTATGGAAAGCCGTTGGAAATTAGACCACGCTATTCCTGAATACACAAAAGAGTTAGTTGTTGAAGACTTATATAAAAATTGACGAAGTTTCTGAAGGAATTGACATGGTATTCTGCGCTATCAACCTTGATAAAGAAGCTTTAATCAAACTTGAAGAAGACTATGCTAAACGCGAAGTAGTTGTTGTTTCTAACAACTCTGCAAATAGAAACAAAGACGATGTACCGATGATTATCCCAGAGATTAACTCTGCTCACCTAGATGTTCTTCCAGCTCAAAGAGAGCGTCTTGGAACTAAAAAAGGATTCATCGTTACAAAACCTAACTGTTCAATTCAAAGTTATGTTCCTATCTTTGAAGCAATTAAAGAGTACGGTGTTAAAGAAGCATCTATCTGCACATATCAAGCTATCTCAGGAAGCGGAAAAAAACTTTCAATGAATGACCTGAAATGGTAGAGAACATCATTCCTTATATTGGAGGAGAAGAAGAGAAAAAGTGAAAAAAAGAACCACTTAAAAATCTTCGGTAAAAGTAGTTGATGGTAAAAATCGTTCCAGATAACTCAATGAAACTATCAGCTCAATGTATTCGTGTTCCAGTTCTTGATGGACACCTTGCTTTGTGTATCATTCAATTTAGAAAATGATCCAGGGATTAGAAACTTTAGTTGAAAAAAATTAAAAAAATCATGTTCCTGAAATTGCTAAACATGATTTACCACTAGCACCGACTCCATTCATTAAATATTATGAAGAAAATGATCGTCCACAACCAGTTCTTGATCGTGACAACGAAAAAGGTATGCAAATTACTGTAGGTCGTTTACGTGAAGATAACCTATTCGATTACAAATTCGTAGGACTTTCTCACAATACATTACGTGGAGCAGCTGGTGGAGCTGTACTAACTGCAGAACTAATTAAAAAATTAGGATACTTAGATTAATATTATAAAACAATACTCCAGGAGAACTTCTCTTGGAGTATTTGTTATTATTGGTCTCTTAATTTCTATTTTACTATTTCTCTCAACTTTACTTTTCTATTTTCTTTTAAAGACAATGTGCATGCATCAGCAGTCGCAATTGACTCTAGAGCTGCGACACCATTTAATAGTTTTTCATATTCTTTTGATACTTTTTCTCCATTCAAAATATTATGCAAATACAACATTTCTTTATCTATACAGCTTTGTAACCAAAGAGGGCAACGTACATTAGGATTTCCATAAGCTATTGCTCCGTCAATTCCTCTACCTGTATAAATAGCCGTTCTGTCATCATCTTCTTCTTTTTGATTCATGGATTAAGAAATAACTCTCTCCTTCTCCTACTACTCTTAAAGTACCAAAAAAATTTAAAAAGATATATTGCGTTTCTTGTCCTAAACTTACTTATTTATCAAATTTCCTCTACTTATTTCTCAATACATCGCTAATCTAAGATATCTTCTTTTAAATATAAAAAAACCCTAAGGACACCTCCTTAGGGTTTGGTAATATTTAAATTATTTAACGTCTAGAACTTGTCTACCTTTGTACATACCAGTTTTTTTCTATCAACACGGTGACCCATTACGTAGTTACCAGTTGTTGCATCGATAGTAATTGATGGTGCAGATAGTTTTTTTGTGAGTTCTTCTTTTTCTTTTTAGCTGTTTTTTTGATGTTCTTCTAAAAAGGAACTGCCATAGTTAATTTCCTCCAATTATTTTTAAATAATTCTTATTGTTCTTTAAATAATCCATTAAGAGCTGCAAACGGTGATTCTTTCTTTTCTTTAACATCAGTTAAAGACTCTTCAGAAACCAATTCCCAGTCGTTACCAGAAACCATCTCTAGCTCTTCTTCATCAGAAGTAGTTATTGGAATATTTAAAAATTATAAGTTCATTCACTAAAGGTGTTAAATCAATATACATATCCATTAAATTAACATCGAATACCTCTTCACCTGCAAATACAGATTTATCAACGTATTCTTCTCTCTCTTCGATTTCAAATGGAACAACAACTTCTTTTTAGTGTTTTTTTCCTGAAATCATTTTCGAAGTTACCTTTAATTAATAGATTGGCATAGATTTTTATCTTGTCCACCTCGAGTTAATTTTTCCACTAACAACAACGTCTCTAATATCTTTTTAGAGAGCTATCGTAGTGTGCTACTTTAACATTTATATTTTTCTTCAAAAAAACAAAAAGTATCACTATTATTTTTTTGAATAACGAAGATCTTAACCATTTCATTAAATATCACCTCATAAACACATTATTTATTATATATCTTTTTAGTTTAAGATGTCAACAAAAAAAGTTGACTCATTTTTAATTCATTATATATTTCAATATATTCGCTAACGACAATATGAATCCTACAAAAAAATCGTTAACTTAGCTGTTAACACCATATACGGTGCCATTGTTTTTTTGTGATTATTCGCACTAAAAACCTTTAATTATTTTTTTATAGCTAAAGGAATAGTAACAAACACCAGTAGATTCCACCACGAAGCATATTTAGTAACTATAAATAAAAACATTTAATAAATATACTATGATAAAGCTAATTGCCATTGTTTTAATCGCATTATTTCTTCCGACTAATATCGCATAAGTTCTTCTTCCTGATTCTTTATCATTATCTAAGTCACGGATATTATTCGCTAATAATATTGCTCCTATCATGATAAATAACGGCAGTGAAACGACAATAATATCAACATTAACATAGCCAGTTTGGAAATAGAATGATAAAGCTATTATAATTGTTCCCATGAAAAAAATCCTGAAACAACTTCTCCAAATGGAGAATAAGCTATAGGATACTTACCTCCAGTATAGAAATATCCAGCAAGCATACACACTAAACCGACTAATAGTACATAGATACTCGTCATAAATGTTAAAATTAATCCAAATACAAATGCTAGTGCGTACAATACCAAGGCTCCTACCATAACCTCTTTTGGACTTAAATTCCCTTTTACTATCGAGACCAGAAATCCCTTCTGAATCGACCTTATCTAACCCGTGTTTGTAGTCATAATACTCATTAAATAAATTAGTTGCCGCTTGAATTAATAAGCAAGCTAACAGAAACAATATAAATTTTAAAATTGAGAATTTACTCTCGTATCCTAATGCATACGTAGCCCCTGAATAACACTGGTGCTATCGATGCTGGATAACTATGTGGTCTTGTACACATAAAAAAATTCTTTTTAATTTACTTTTTATTCACAACATCCTCCTAGTTATCTTCTTACCTTGATTATTATACCATATTTTTGAAGTGCTATGATATTAAATTTCTTTCCTTCTATCTATAATCATTTAGCATAGCGTTTTCATCGATTTGTGATATAATTAAAGAACATAAAAACTATTTATTGGAGGCATTTCCTATGAAAATTGCATGGATTGGAACTGGAGTTATGGGAGAAAGTATGGCTGGTCACCTTATGGATGCTGGTCATGAACTTTTCGTTTACAATAGAACAAAGAGTAAAACTGACAACTTAGTAAAAACGTGGTGCTACACTTCTTAATGAGATTAAAGATGCACCAGAATTTGCTGAAGTAATATTCACCATGGTTGGATATCCTAAAGATGTTGAAGATGTTTATCTTAGTGAAAATGGTTTAATTACAACCGCTAAAAAAGGACAAGTATTTGTAGATATGACTACTTCATCACCTAGTCTTGCTGAAAAAATCAATACTGAATTTCTAAAAGTTGGAGCATATGCGTTCGATCTTCCAGTTACAGGCGGAGACGTTGGAGCAAGAAATGCTACTCTATCAATCATGGCAGGTGGAGATAAAAAGGTATTCGAAGAAGTTGTTCTTCCACTAGTTGAAAAACTAGGCAAAAGCATTACATATTTCGGTGAAGCCAGTAAAGGTCAATATGCAAAGCTTGCTAATCAGATTGCAATCGCTACAACTATGATTTCTGTTGCAGAAAGCTTCAAATTCGCTAAAGAAGTTGGACTAGACTTAGACTCATTCTTCAAAACAGTATCATCAGGTTCTGGTGGAAGCTTCTCAATGACTTCATACGGACCACGTATCCTAGGCGGAGACTTCAAACCAGGATTCTTCACACACCACTTTATTAAAGATATGAAATTAGCATTAGAAGAATGTGAAAAAATGAATATCAAACTTCCTGGACTTGAAACAGCATATAAAATTTACAACGAATTAGAAGAAGAAGTTCGTAATACAAACGGAACTCAAGCAATTTCTAAATGGTATAAACTATAAAAAAATGAGTTGATCTAGACGATCAACGGGAGTGTGAATAAAACTCTGTAAATTCTTTATGTTAACCAAAAATTTACTAGTTTATAATATTTAATTTTTATAGATTTAATTATTTTTAAGTGGCTTTTTATTCTCTAGAGTCTATTTTTAGATTTTTAAGGCTTACTTGTCAAGGATTTTTTTATAAGGCGAAGCCCTTGTCCTTGACAAGTAAAGACGTAAAATCTAGACTCGCCAAGAGAATTAAAGCTGCTTTTATTTTATTTATATCCTATCTTCGTACATTATTTTTTTAACTCTCCATATATTTGCCCCTCAATCTCTTATAGCTCCTGTCCATTTTTTACTATTCTTTCTATAGCTAGATATAACGCTTTTTTTCTAATGATACTTTATTCGGAAAAGACTGATCGTTTCTTATTCATGCTTCTTAATCTTGAATTTACACTTTCTACTGCATTTGTTGTATATATTACTGTTCTTACTTTTACACTAAATTTAAATATTGGTGTTATTGCATCCCATTCTGAATACCAGCTATTCATTAGTTTTTGGATATTTACTTTCCCATTTATCCGCTACTATATCTAGGTTGTTTTGGGCTTGTTCTTCTGTTGGTGCATTGTATATTGTTTTTTTAAGTCTGCACACAGCTCTTTATAGTCTTTTGTCGCTACAAACTTTGTTGTATTTCTTATCATATGCACTATACATCTTTGGTATTCTGTTTTTGGAAATGCGGCTGATATGGCTTCTTTTATCCCTGTTAATCCATCTGCACACATTACTAGTATATCTTTTACTCCTCGATTTTTTTAAGATCGTTAAATAGGGCTAACCATGTTTTTGCACTTTCATTTGTTCCTATGTGCATCGATAATATGTCTTTCTTACCTTCTTGGTTTACTCCTAATGCGATATAGACGGCTTTTTTACCGATAATTCCATTTTCTTTTACACTAAAGTGCACTGCATCTATATAAACTACTGCATAGACTTCATCTAGTGTTCTTGTTTTCCATTCTTCTATTTTTGGAATTATTTTATCGGTAATGTCTGATACTAGTCCTTCTGATATCTCACATCCATACAGCTCTTTTATTTCTTGTGCAATATCCCTTGTAGTCATTCCTAGAGCGTATAGTCCTATTATCTTATTTTCTATTTCTGAAATGTCTTTTTCTCTTTTTGGAACTATCATTGGTTCAAATGTAGAATTTCTATCTTGTGGTACAGCTATTTCTAGGTCTCCATAATTACTTTGAACTCTTTTTGCTTTGTATCCATTTCTATAGTTTTTCTTTTATCACCATGCCCATATTTCTCATACCCTAAGTGACTATTTATCTCTGCTTGTAGTAACTCTTCTATTGTACCACCTAGTAAGTCCTTTAAGGCATTTTTGTATGTCGGCTATGCTTTCTACTCCGTATTCTGATACTAATTGTTTTATTAATTCTTGTTTTTTTGGATCTCTTTTTATTCTTCTTGTCATTTTTACCCTCCCTAGTTAATTTTTAGTTTAACATAGGAAGGGGTATTTTTACAGACTTTTTTTCACAGGCTCCGATCAACTCATTTTTTTAATATTTATTTTTTTCTCCAAGTTTCAACGCTTTTTGAATCTTTCGCATGTCCAACTTCTTGTGTTTTTTTGCTATTGGTAAAGAAGATGGAACATAACTCTTCACAATCTCAAATATTTCATCCACAGAAAATTCTTTTTTTCAATTTTTTTGTAAAGGTTCCTATTAATAATCCTGAAATTTTTATCGAATACTCCTAATTGTTTCAATTGGACAAGGTGTGTTAGTAGACCTTCTATTGATGTACCTAATCCTTCTATGAAAATCACCTTGTTTTCTACTTTTTGGAAAAATACTCTGTCCCAGTAAGTTTTAAGAAACATCTAATATTTCCCCAACAACTTCTCCTTCAATTTTTTTGTTCCTTGTAAAAATTTCCAGTTAACATCAAATAAGGTATTCTTTTTCCTTCAAAAAAATGTATTCTCAAAGCTTATTTGAATTTTTTTCATTTTCAATAATATTTAAAAATTTGATATAGATAATTTATCTTATCTGTTTTGCTTACTAAAGCATTTAACACTGTCGTTAAGTCACTATATCCAAAAAAATGGTTTATAGTTTTCTTTTTATTACATCATAGTCTAAATATTTCAAGATTTCATTAGCAATATCTCCTCCAGGAATATCAAAGATTGCTTTAATTTCATTATTTTTTTATAAAAATGACATCAACTCTTCAGCTCTAACTTGTGGACTAGATCCACGTCCATACTTATCTTTATAGATATATTTAGTAAAGACAGGTACTAAACCCATCTCTACTAAAAATATTCTCTAATTTCTTTTAATCGAGCTTTATCTTCAATATTTTTTTCCATTAGAACAAACTACTAAAAGCTATTTTATCATTTTTTTCTTAACATAATTATTTACTGATACTTTCTACATAGTATTTAAATTTACTTTGTCCACCTTCATATTTTTTTATTATTTAGGCGAAGAACTAATTTACCTTTTATATGTCATGTCAGTCACTGAAGTAGAATAAGGAATAGTAAGGTTATCTCCTTTTATTTTTCCACATATCTGGCTTACTAGGACCGTTTAAGAAAATTGCTCCCATGTCCCCGATGAGTAGCAAGTACCATCTTATCTTTTTTTAAAGAATATTAACTCACCTTCTTTTTAAAACTTTCGAATACTTCTCTTCATTTCCTGTTAAAGTATCGTCTATTTCTCTATATTTTAAGTACTGTGAACTTTTCAATTTATTCATTACATATTCTTCATTAACCGTATCAGGTTGTAAAAGCATTATAAGCATCTATTATTTCTGATAATGGCATTGGAATATGAAAAAGCAAGATCTCATCAACTTTAATATGTTTTTTTGAGCATCTGAAAAACTCTGTTATTACTAATGATGCATCTATATCTTTTATTGTTCCGTCTAGTAAATTTGTTACGACATTAGCAAACTTCGTAGCAACCTCATTATTATGTTCTGTATTTTTTTAACATCAAGAGTTTTCCAGCTTATATTATCTTTTTTTATACTTTTAAATTTAATTCTTCAAGTTTTTTTCACCTGTACTTTCTAATTTACCATCTTTTTACTTTGTAAGCCCCTGATAATCTCGTTTTCTTTTTTTCAAGTTTAAATTGATTATGGTATCCACCTTTGTCTAAGAATGATTCTATCTTCATTTCCTTCTTTTTTTCTACCGCATAACTTACAGTCGGTGCATATTTTTTTCAAGATATCAATTACAGCTTGTGATAAATGTAATTCAGAATTAAGAGCATCAATATCATTTAATGTTGATAACTTTTCTATTATTATCGTAGTCTCTTTATCTAATTGTTTTCCATCTGCACTTCCTAAGTTTTGACTATTATTTACTCCAATCTTATTTTTTTCAACTATTCATAGTTAATAATTCCATATGTACACAAAAACAGCTAAAAATAAAAAAATTATCGCATATCCTAATATATTTTTATTTTCTTATTCATTTTTTTATATTTTTCCTTATCTTTTTTTCCGCAAATTAAAATATATATAGTAAAAGACAGGACTTAATCCTATCTCCTACTTTTTTTGCAATATATTTTATAATCTAATTACTTGCACTTTCTACATAATATTTAGATCTACTTTGTCCGCCTTCATATTTTTTTTATTATTTAGGCGAAGAACCATTTGCCCTTTTTTTGTTTTCCACCACTAGAGATATCAATTAGAGGTACAATAACTTTATCTCCTTCTATTTTAAACTTATCTGGGGTTGCTGGAATTATTAGATTTATTACTCCAGTTCCACCAAATACAGCAAGATACATCTTATCTTTCTTGAAGTATACAACTTCTCCATTTCCAACACTCTTATTGTATTTAGCTTCATTTCCTTTATAACTATCATCGATTTCTTTATATTTAGCTTGTTGTAATGCAGTTACTTTTTTTATATACTTGTTCTGCACTAAATGTTTCCGCAAAAAGCTGTATTATAGATATCAGTAATTTCTCCAAGTGACATTGGCACAACATTCATTCCTAGTTGAGCATCTTTTACACGTCTATTAGGATCTGATAAGTAACCAAATAATCCAATCATATTATCAATACTTACACCTAAACTAACGCCGAAGTATTTATCAGCAATAGCTTTTTGCAGCATCTTTATCATGATCTTTGTTATTTACGTTTATGTTATTCCATTTTTAATTTATCATTTCCATTAACTTTAGAACCTATCTTATCCAAGTCATCCCCAGTAGATTTTTAGTTTCCCACCATCAACCTTATAAGAACCGATAATTCTATTGATATCATTTGTTTTTATAATCAGCATAATATCCACCTAAACGGAAATAGATTTTATCGAATTCTTCACTATTATCAACCGCGTAACTTACAGTCGGTGCATATTTTTTTCAAGATATCAATTACAGCTTGTGATAAGTGTAGTTCAGAATTAAGAGCATCAATATCATTTAATGTTGAAAGTTTTTTTCAATAATTATCGTAGTCTCTTTATCCAATTGTTTCCCGTCTACACTTCCTAAATTAGCGCTATTATTCGTTGCACTTCCTTCTTGCATTTCTTCATATTTAATAATCCCGAATACGCATATTACAGCCGCAACAAATACCGCAACAAAAACCTAATATGTATTTTTATTCCTTTGTTCATACTTTCCTCTCTTTCTATAATTTATTTTTCTTTAATTATCTTCTCTATCAAACGTAGGAACGTAGAAATGTCTTCCTTCTAGTCCAAATAATTTATCACTAAATGTTCCCGGCTCTACATTCGCTAAGTTTTTTTCTCAAACATCATCATTCTAGCATCTATATTATCGATAAAATGAATAATCTCCGCCTCTTTAATCATAGGTAGTTTTTGGTGAACCAAATTCATACTTACCATGATGTGCAAGAATCATATGTCTAAGTAAAAATAATCTCTTCAGATTCAACCCCTAATTTTTTTCAGCCATTCTTGCTACTTCATCACTCATAATAACAATATGCCCTAATAGTTCACCTTCTAATGTATAAGAAGTTCCTACAGGTCCACTAAGTTCTATAGTTTTCCCTAAATCATGTAAAAATAATACCACTATATAATAAATCCTTATTTAATGATGGATAAATTCCTACCAAAGTACTTTTGCTATTTTTCAACATTGTTGTAGTATGATAAATCAATCCTGAATAAAAAAATCATGATGCATTGATTTAGCTGCAGGGTAACTAATAAATTGCTTTTTTTATATTTATTTAGCAATTCAATTGTTACAGTTCTTAAGTTCTCATTACTTATTTCTTTCAAGAAATAATTTAATTCATTTATCATTACATCTTTTTGGTACTGGTGCTGTTTGAATATAATCTTGTATATCGATGTTATCATTTTCTGTAGCCATTCGATAGTTTTTAATTTTCAACTGTAGTTTTCCACGATAATCTAAAAATCGTTCCTTCTACATAAACCATCTTACCAGCTTTTTAAGTTTTTCACTATCTTCGTCTTTAACTTCCCAAATTTTTCCCATCAATGCTACCAGTTTTATCTTTTTAGATATAATGTTAAATATGGTTTCCCACTCGTTGCAATTCCACGAATTACATTATCTAATAATAAAAACATGCCAATCTCTTTATCAGTTTTAAAAATCACTTATGAACATTTCCTCACTCCTTCTTTTTGTATATTTTATATCCATCTTATATTTTACTTTTGTATTACAAAAAAATTCAAATAAATTTCCTAAAAATATACTTAATTATCTACCATTTTTAAATCTAATAAAAAAACTATTAAAAGCTGATTTACTAAAGTATCTCAACTTTAATAGTTTTAATATCTAAACTATATAATTATTTATACTTTGTTGCACCTACAAGCCATTTATGTTCTTCTGCAAAAAAATTCTTTCTGTCCATGGTTTTGTTTTTCAAAGTGAGGTATCATCCAAACATAATACATTCTATATCCAGGGGCAGCTGCTTGAGGATGCACAACACCTCCAGGTATATATGAAGCACTATTATTTCTAACTACTTCTGCATTATCATCTATAATTGAAACCCCAAATCCCGCTGGATGATTAAATTTATAGAAATATACCTCTGGTTGTGGATGATGGTGTGGAGGATAACTATTCCAACGTCCAGTATAACTAATTACTTCTCCAATCACCATATTTGAGTAAGGTGCAGTTGAATAATCAAAAATTGTTCGAATGATTCTTTTCGAAGTACCTTCATATTCTTCTACTCCTGCTATAACTTCATGTGAATTTTCAGGTGTGTACATTACAGATTCAAAAATCATTTCCATTCTCTTTTGACTGTACAAGAACCTCCATATACTCATTAGCTTCTACAACCACTTTTTGTATCTTTAGATACATGTAAGCAATATGGTTTTTCTTCAAATACATCACTTCGTGATACTTTAACACTATTTCCTTCATAATTATAGCAACCTTTTCCAGTAAGAAGTAAAATCGCATTTTCCTTATCTTCAGAATAAATTTCCAATTTTTTTCATCTTTTTTTCTAAAACATATACAGCTACATCCATTAACATATCAGGATGAAATGTTTTATCACAAACTAAATTTTTTTCCGTTTTTCAAATTTAAATGATTAAACATATTATTATTCCTTCTTTCTAAACATGAATGATAAACAATTAAAGAAATTACAATTTATCTGTTTTGTATTGAGCAGTTACTACTTTTTTTATGTGTATAGAATTCTAATGCATCTTTTTCCGTTACAATGTAATGCTCCATAGAAAAGAGTCTTTCCAGCCTGAGAATGGGAACCATGCTATTGGCGCTGGAACTCCTAGATTAATTCCTAACATACCTGCATCAATATTTTCTCTAAAAATATCTTATTGCATCTGCACTATTTGTAAATAAACAAGAACCATTAGCAAATCTAGACTGATTTGCAACTTCTACAGCATCTTTAATTCCTTTCACCCTAACAATACTTACCACAGGAGCAAAAATCTCATCATTCCAAATTGACATACCAGGTTTTACTTTATCAAAGATTGTTGGTCCAACGAAGTATCCTTGACTTGGGATACCTTCTCGTCCATCTCTTACTAAAACAGCTCCTTCTTCTATACCTTTACTAATATATCCGAAAAATTCTATCTTTAGCTGCTTGATCAATCACTGGTACCTAAGAACACATCTTCTTTATTCGCATCACCAATTGTAAGTTTATCTGCTTCTTGTTTTAATCTGTTAATAAATTCATCAGCAATTTCTTCTTGAACTGCTATAACAGACGCTGCCATACATCTTTCTCCTGCTGAACCAAATGCACCACCTATAATTTTGCTCATTGCATCATCTAAATCTGCATCTTTTAGTACTATTAAATGGTTTTTAGCTCCTGTTAATGCTTGAACTCTCTTCAAGTTCTCAGAACCTTTTTGATAAATATATCGTCCTACTGGCTCACTACCAACAAATGAAATTCCTTTAATTTGTTTATTTTCAATAATTCCATTTACTACATCATGTGCTCCAAATACAACATTAAGAACACCTTTAGGGAATCCTGCTTTTTCAACGTACTCTATAATTTTTTTCAATTAGTAATGGAGTTTTTTTCAGATGGTTTTAGAACTACAGTGTTACCACAAGCTAAAAGCCATTGGGAACATCCAAAATGGAACCATCATCGGGAAGTTAAATGGAGTTACACAGCCAATTACACCTATTGGGTATCTATAGTTAGCTACTTCTACATCAGTAGCTACAGTTGCTAATGTATCGCCCATATACGATGATACAACACCAGCTGCTAATTCTACATTTTCAATACCTCTACCTACTTCACCTAATGCCTCTTTATGATTTTTTTACCATTCTCTAAAGTTATTAAAGTAGCTAATTCTTCTTGATTTTCAACTAATATATTTTTGCAATTTAAATAATAATTTTTGTTCTTTTCAAAATTGAAGTTTTACTCAAGTTTTAAATGCTTCATTTGCAAATTTTGCAGCTTCATCAAGTTCTTCTTTTTGTTGATAATGGAACTTTTGCAATAACTTCACCTGTAGCAGGATTGGTAACATCTAATAAATTTGAACTTGTACTTTCTTTCCATTCGCCGTTAATATAATTTTTTTAATACTTTTTACCATTTTATAATCTCCTCTTATTATTTATTTTTTTCAATATATTTTTTTCATTAGTAACTTTATTTTTCAATTTCTTCAAAAAGTTGGTAGACTTTCTGAACATGAGTGGCTTCAATATTTATTGAAGCCGAAGCACTTGCAAAATGTAATGCTTTTTTTCCAAAGTATATCCTTTCAATAGGCAAGTAATAAATGCTGAACCATGAGCATCTCCACCACCAAATGATTTTAATACTTTTAGCTGGGTATGATGGAGCAGTAAATTTATTTTTATATTTATCAAATGCACTTGATCCTTTTTTTACCATGTTTAATAACTACTACTTGGGCTTTTGCCCATCTCCTCCATCAATAATTAGCTATTTCTTCATCCGAATAACTATTATGTCCTTGAATATAACCTGTTAATTCAAATTCTTCTCTAGATCCTATTATTACATCTGAATTTTTGTGCTACAAAGCTATAATATATGCTAATTTCATCAGTATTTTTTTCCAGTTATATTCTCTATAGTCTATATCAAAAAAACAACTTTAATATCATATTTTTTTGCTAACATTAATATTTTTAACACCGCTTCTCTGGATGGAGATTCTGATAATGCAGTTCCTGAAATCAGTATAATTTTTGCTCTTTTTACATAATCTTCATCAATTTCACTTACGTGTAATTTTTAAATCTGATACTTCATTTCTATACATCAATATGCTAGATTCTACTTCTGACTTCATTTCTGTAAAAGTTAACCCTAATTTATCTTTACCTTTTGAGCGTACAATATTACTTGTGTCTACACCCTCAGAATTTAACTTATCGATTACAAACGTTCCAAATTGATCATTAGAAACTTTTCCAATAAAGCCAACTTTATTTCCTAATCGAGCTAATCCTATACTTAAATTCGCAGGAGATCCTCCTAAATACATATTAAAAGATTTACTTTTTATCTAATGTTCTATGTATTTCATTTGGATTTAAGTCAATAGTAGCACGACCTACACAAATAACATCAATATCTCTATTTGTATTAACTTCTAAGTATTTTACCATAGTCTATTCTCCTTAATATTTTTTTCGCATTTTTTTAATATATTTTCTTTATCATTATATGCATCAATTACCTTCTCTTTTGAAGACACACTAGATACACCAATATTCCACCAACTACCGTATCCAGCTGTCATAGTTTTAGGAAGAACTTTAACTACTATAACAGTTGATTTTGTACTTTTTCTTGATTCTTCTAGAGCATATTTTTAATTCTTCTAAATTTGTCACCTTATAAGTCTGTGCTCCATATCCTTTTGCCACTACTTCATAATCAACGTCAAGAATATTGTTATCCTTATCTCTAAACTCACAATAGAAACTGTCACTACCATTTGACATTTGAAGATTATTTATACACCCAAATCCAGAATTATCTAACACTACAACATTAATTTTATATCCATATTGTATCGATGTTAATAATTCTGAGTGTAACATGTTAAAACTACCATCTCCTGCCATAGCATAAACTTCTTTATTCGGTTCTGCTATTTTAACACCTAATGCACCATTAATTTCGTAACCCATACATGAGTATCCATATTCCATATGGTAAGTATTATAATCATAGCTATCCCAAAGTTTATGTACATCCCCGAGGAATGAGATCCAGCAGCTGCAACCATTACACCTGAACCTTTTATATTATCATTTAAATATGCAATAACTGTAGATTGAGCTAACTCAGTATGTAAAGATTGTACATATTCTTCAAATATTTCCTGATTAAAATGTCCTCCTATTTCTGGAGTGAAACCTTCTTTTTGTATAAGTTATATTCGCTAGTCGTTTTTCTCTCAACATACCATTCTTCTTTTTAATTTAGTTAAATGATCACCATAACTAGTTCTATAATCCTCAAGATAAGGAATTATCTTTTTGAAGAAAGACTTTTACATCTGCTACGATTGAAATTGCATCAAATTTATAACTTTGACCTCTACTTAAATTCACATTAATAAATCTTTTGGCATTTTTTTAAATTGCGTTTTTTTGAACAAGTTGTAAAAATCAGTATATCTTGTTCCCAATCCAATTACTAAATCAGCATTTTGAACAACCTTATTAGCAGCACTTGTCCCTAATATTCCATTACCACCCAAATAATTTTTTTAAAAATCATATAAAATTGTAGATTTACCTGCATGTGTTTCTACTAAAGGTATGTTACATGCTAAAGATAAACGTTCCAATTCTTCTCTAGCTCCAGAATATTTAGCTCCTCCACCAATTAATATAACAGGTCTCTCAGCTGATTTTATTCCTTCAACAGCTCTTATTATTTCTTTTTTTCTGTAGGTATTCTTCTCTCTACATAGTGAACTCTCTTTTCAAAAAAATTTTTTTCTGGAAATTCATACGCCTCTCCTGCAACGTCTTGAGCCAAACAGATTGTAACGGGTCCAGTTTTTTCTGGATTTGTTAATATCTCAAATGCCTTAACAAGGCTACTCATGAGTTGTTCTGGTCTAGTTATTCTATCCCAAAAATCTAGAAACTGGTCTTAACGCATCATTAGTAGTAAGCGTTAAATCATGTTCTTGTTCAAATTGTTGTAATACTGGATCTGGCTGTCTTGAAGCAAATGTATCTCCTGGAAGAAATAATACAGGGATATTATTCGCTAATGCTGTTGCTGCGGCTGTAACAAAGTTAGCGGCTCCTGGTACTACAGAACTAGTACATGCAAATATTTTTTGTCTTTCTTTTTGTTTTGCATATCCTATAGCTGCAAGTGCCATACCTTGCTCATTCTTCCCTTGTATCAGTTTGAAAGTATGTTGTTCCTCCTGTAATGCTTGACCTATACCCAAAAACATTACCATGACCAAAAAAATATTAAATATTCCTTCTACAAATTTTTCTTCTTTTCCATCAATATTTATATATTGATTATTCATAAATCTTATCAGCGCTCTAGCAGCTGTTAGCCTAATTGTTTTTTTCCCATAACTCCTCCTAGAATAAATATAATCAAGATATAATAAAAAGATAACCATCTATACTTATATATTACCACATTAAACTTAATCTTTCAATATAAAATGAACAAAATTACATCTATAATTAACAAAAAAATGACCAAAGTTTCATTTTAAAGAAACTTTGGTCATTTTTAAACAATTCTATTTTTCACTCCATTTTTTTCAAATATTCCCAAATATTCATCAGGTACAGAATTTGTTATTATCATATCAAATTCTTTTTACTTTAACATATGTTAAAAAAATGAAGTAGTATTATATTTACTATCATCTAATAATAAATATTTTTTTCCCTCCCTAGCCATAACTTTATGTTTTTATAGAATATTCGGCAGATGATGCATTCATGACATTTTCCTTTGATACACTAGTTGCTGCCATGAAACACTTATCAATATTTAATTTATCTATTATATTAGTTTCCCCTATATCCCATTCCACAAAAGATCGGGTTTTTACTCTTATAGAAACTTGCCGGAGTTACTATTTGAACATTTTTATAATCTGAAATCTTATTGATTACATCCAAACTATTAGTTACTACTATTAATGATATATCCATAGGAACATTATCCAAAAATAGATACTGTTGTCGATCCAGAATCTATAAAAAAATAGTGTCTCCTTCATTGATATACTCTGAAAGCTTTTTGAGCAATTTTTTTCTTTTCAAATATATTATTGACACTTCTGCTCTCATAATTATTTAAATACTTTTTCCTCTGAAACACCAATTAGAGATTCTACACCGCCATAAACTTTTTTTGATTTTTCCCTTTTTTTCAGTAATTCTTTAATATCTCTTCTTATTGTATTCAAAGAAACATCAAATTCTGTCATTAGCTCTTCTAGTGTTACTTTATTTTTTTCTATGAATATTTTTTTCTTCTTCTTCCAAACGAATAGATTTCATAGTTATTTTTACCTTTCTTTATAATTATTAATACTTCCAAAAACGGTTCCCTATTATTATATATATAATTCTGGTAAAAAAATCAAGTTTTTTTCACTATTTTTTTAAACTATATCAGTAAGATACTCCTTTTTAACATAATATTTAGAAATATCATTGAATACTAATATCTGTTTCTTATAACTAAAAAAATTAAAGGGGTGACTCGACAAAATCTTGTTTCTACAAAAATCACGATTTTTAAGTCACTCCCTTTAATTACGCTATATTTATAGTGTTTTTAAACCTTGTAAATAATTATAACCTTTTTATCGCATATTCTAACGGATTAGCAATTTTTCGGATCTTGTTCTGCTTCTATAATTATCCAACCTTTATAATTTATATCTAAAAGGAAATCATACACTTCTCTATAATCTATCACCCCATCACCTGGCACTGTAAATATACCATGTAGGAATGAATCTAAGAAACTTTTCTTATCATTTTTAGCTTCTTTTTAATTTCTCAATTCTTACATCTTTGAAATGCACATGCCCAATTCTATCCTTGAACTCTTTTTAATAAAGGCATATACTCTAAGTCTGAAACATAAATATGTCCTGTATCATATAATAAGAATACTTTTTTTCGGATCCGTTAATTCCATTAATTTTTCTTGTTTCATCTATGGTTTGTATTCCTGTACCTAAATGATGGTGATAGCATAGTTTTAAATTATAATTTAAAAGCAATCTCACCTAATTCATTTAATCCAGCAGCAAGCACTTTGAATTCTTCATCTGTATAAATTGGTTTTTCAGTATATACACATACATCTTTTAATCCCTGAATACTTCCACTTTGTTCAGAATATACTGCAACATCTGCTCCTACAGCTTGTAAGAATTCACAGTGTTTAATAAATTTATCTTTAACATCTTCTATTCCATCTTTTTATAATATATCCACTAAACCATTGTGCTGCTATTCGAATATTTCTTAATGATAATTCTTTATTTAGTTCTTCTGGATCTGTCGGATAACATCCCCCTACCTCTGTCCCTTCAAATCCTACTAATTTTGCATCACTTAATATTTGTTTTATAAGTATTTTTCTTTACCAATTTCTGGTATATCATCATTTCTCCATCCTATTGGAGCAATTCCATACTTTATATTTGTTACTTCGTATGCCATTATATTTCCTCCTTAATTATAACTCAACAATATTATTTATTTCTAATGATTTTTTTACACATAAGCGCTACTTTAGTAGCTATCAGAGCATCTTCAGCAGATATTTTTAGTTTGTTTATCATTTTTTTAATGCATTCAAAAAAATTCTTTAAGTTCAGTTATAAAAAGCCTCTTTGAATCTCTCCGGGAAATTCGCAGAACATTCTCTTCTAACTCCTTTTTTTCATCATATATTGTAACTAAATTTTTTTCTCCGGAACATTAGCAATTCTCAACCAACCTTTTTGTCCCCCATTATTTCAGTTTCTACTTGATATCCATGAGGTGCATTTCGACCCGCTACTAAATGAACCATTATATTATTATCTAATACTCCTTGAACTATACCAGTTTCTAGTTCTCCAACATTATCTAGTTCAGGTTTAGCAAAATTAGCACCTATCGCCCAAACTTTCGAAAATTCTCTACCTGTCAAAAAAATCTTATAGCGTCTATATCATGGATTGACATATCATGATATATCCCTCCACTATTACTATTTTTTGCAAATTTAACAAAAGTATCCAGGCCAGTTGTTGGATCAATACCATAGGCTCTAATATATGTAATATCACCTATTACTCCATAATCAATCATTTTTTTTGCATATAGATAATCTTCATCGAACCTTCTCATAAATCCTACTTGGAATTTAACTTTTTCTTGATTATCTTCTATCACATTCTTAACTTTCTCTATTTGTTCTACAGATAATCCTAATGGTTTCTCCGCAAATGTATGCACGCCTTTTTTTATAGAATACTCTACCATTTCCGGTCTAACATCTGCTCCAGCTGCTACAATTACAGCATCAAGATTAGCATTATCAATCATTTCTTCAAAAGATTGATAAAATAGCTTTACACCAAAATGTTCTTTTGCATAATCTAATTCACTCTGAAACAAACTACAGGCTGCCACTAATTCAACTCCATTAATATATTTACTTAAATGTTCGGCATGAGTCTTCCCCATTCTTCCTAAACCAACTATACCTACTTTTAAAGTCATGATTCTACTCCTATTTAAATTTTTTATAGAATTCTGGTTTCTCAATTAATTTTATTAATTCAGTTTCCCCAGTTTCCTGAGATTTGATACATGCATCAGATGTTACTGCTGAGATATATCCATCCCATGTAGATGGTCCAACTAAGTCTTCTCCATTATTTAATCGGTCAGCAATATCTTGAAACTCAACATCGTAAGCAGCTATAAATCTTTCTTTCCAATCTGTTAATATATCGGTATTTTTCTTAGCATTTTTTTCTAAGTACTACACTTGGCACTTCCGGAAGCTGCACCATTCCTAACTCTCCAACTATATCACAATGGATGTCGTAACCATAAGCATTTACAAAAACTTCAGTAACGATATTCACACCACTTTCCGTCTCTAAAACTATTACTTGTGGATCTTGTAGTGGTGTATTATATTCTTCAGTTACTTTAGCTCGTTTAGGGAAATATACTTTGGCTGTTTTATATTCTTCTCCCATCAACCAATGCATTATTTCAATTTCATGAATAAAAGTCTCTACAATTGCTTGTGTTGATACATAATTTTTTGGTTGTGATAAATATGTGTTGAAATGTCTACAGTGAGCCATTAATGGCTTACCTATAGTTCCGTCAACTATAAATTCTTTAAGTTTTTGATACCCTGGATCATATCTTCTCATAAATCCAACTTGTAATAAACGCTTACCAGCTTTCATCTCTGCTTCCATTACTTTTAGACACTCTTCTTCAGTCATAGCAAGTGGTTTTTCTACAAATACATATTTATTTGCTTCCATCGCTGCAATAGCTATTTCTGCATGTAATTGATTTATTGCAGTTATAACTACTAAATCAACATTAGGATCATCTATTAAATTTTGATAACTAGAATGATCTTTTGCTTGTAGTTTATATTTTTCAATTAAATCTTTTCCTCGTCCTTCAATAACATCAAATACAGCTATTACTTCCACGCCCGATATTCTATTATGTAGTCTATTTAAGTGATCTTCACCAATTTTTCCTAATCCTACAATTCCTACTTTTTAACATAATTTTCCTCCTAAATTAAATATTAATTATAAATTTTTAATATGGTTATCTTTTTGTCATTTTTCAATATCTTTCAACTAAATTATATAACTTAACCAAAAATGTTGTCAATATGTTTCAAAAATAATTTTTCTTAATACTAAACTAACAATAATCACTAGAACTTCAGCATTATAACTGTTTTAAAAACACAATCCATCCCTGTCCCATTTTAAAAAAATCTCAAAAAGAAAAACGTTGACAAAAAGATTTTTTTACTTTATTATTGTAATTGAAAGAGGGTATATTTTTGAGTAGATTTTTTTATGATTTATTGAATATATATATATATATATATATATATATATATGCAAGATACATATACATCTAGTTTCTTTAGTTAAAGAGTAAACATTAAATTAACTCTAAAATATACTTATTCAAAAATTAACTATATTTTTAAAAATAAATTTTTAAGGAGGTATACGAAATATGGGAACATTTTCAGTTTTATCTTTTCTAATTATTATTGCAGCAGTAGCTTTTTATGCTTATAAAAAAAGCTCAGCTGTCGATTCTTCTAACGAAGAAGGCTATTTTTTAGGCGGACGTAGTTTAACAGGGTTTCGCTATCGCTTCAACAATTATCATGACAAACCTATCTACTGAACAAATAGTTGGTCAAAACGGTCAATCATTTAAAGTAGGTATGGAAGTAATGGCATGGGAGGTTACAGCTGCAATCACCTTAGTAATCTTAGCTCTAGTATTCCTGCCTAGATACTTTAAGTATGGGATAAGCACTATCTCTGATTTCATAGAAGTAAGATACGATACATTTACAAAAAGATTAGTGTCTCTTTTATTTATGTTCGCTTATATCGCTTCTTTCCTACCAGTAGTACTTTATTCTGGAGCTTTAGTTTTCAATAAAAATCTTTAGATTAGATAAAACTCTTAATATTTCTACTAACGCAGCAATCGTTATAATTTCACTATTTATAGGATTTGTAGGTATTGTATATTTATTACTTGGAGGAATGTCATTAGGAGCATATAGTGACACTATTTATGGAATAGGATTAATTGTAGGAGGTTTAGCAATCCCTGTAATCGGACTTATTATTCTAGGAAATGGAAGTTTCTTTACTGGATTAGATTACGTGGTACAACATAGCCCTGAAAAAAACTTAATTCTATTGGAGCTATAGATTCTGAGATTGTACCTTAGTACTACACTTTTTCTTTTTGGAATGTTATTCAATAACTTATTCTTCTGGTGTACAAACCAAATGATTGTTCAAAAGGCATTGGCTGGGAAAAACTTAAAAGAAGCTCAAAAAGGTGCACTATACGTTGGATTCTTCAAAATATTTGGTGCTTTATTCCTTGTATTCCCTGGAATTTTAGCTTTCAATATGGTTGGAGACAAAGTTACTAATCCTGATGACGCTTACCCTACTCTTATTGTTCACGTATTACCTGAATGGGCACTTGGTATCTTTGGAGCAGTTATCTTCGGAGCTATTTTAAGCTCATTCGTTGGGTCATTAAGTTCTACTGCAACATTATTCACTTTAGACTTTTATAAACCTATATTCGGTAAGAATAAAACTACAAAAGAAGTTGCTAAAACTGGTAGAAGAGTTACAATAGCTATAGGTTTATTCACAACATTATTAGCTCCAATGATTTCATTATTCCCTCAAGGTTTATATGCAGTTGTACAAGAGTTTAACGGTGTTTTATAACATGCCTCTACTAGTATTAATTCTTGCTGGATTCTTCGCTAAAAGAGTTTCAAGTACTGGTGCTAAATGGACTTTTGCAGTACACATCATATTATACGGATTATCAAAAGTATTCATTAAAGAAATCCACTTCTTGTATGTATTAAGTGTACTATTCTTCTTAGATTTAATCGTATTAATGCTATTTAGTAAATATGGAAAAAAACAGAAGAATACCACTTTGATTATCAAAGTAATCTTGACTTAACTCCATGGAAACATAGAAAAATTAGTGAGTGCAATTGTTGTTATAACTGTAATCGCAACTTACTTACTATTCTCTCCACTTGGATTAGCAAAAATAATTACTTGCCCCATAAATACACATTCAATGATTTATATAATTATTAAATGTTGCCAGTTCCTACTATAAGGAGCTGGCTTTTTTTATATTTTTAACGATATAATTCATTGCTTACTAGAAGAGAAAATTAAAATAACAAAAAGGAGTAACTCCTTAAAATCGCGATTTGATGTGTACCCAAAATTCTGGACACATATATATATTTAGTTTAGACATGTGGATGTTATCCTGTACTGTACAGGTGACATCCATTTTGTTTTTGATTGAATTCTCTTGTTGTTGTAATAATCTATATATTCAGCTACAGCTTTACTAAACTCTTCAAATGACATATAATCCTTTTTCATAACCATAATATATCTCCGTCTTCATTCTTCCAAAAAAATGATTCCATAATACTATTATCATAACAATTTCCCTTTCTAGACATCGATTGAATGATTCCATGTTTTTAACTCACTTATATAGTATGAATGTTGATACTGCCACCCTTGATCCGAATGCATAATTAATCCTTCTGTATTTGGAAATTTATTAAATGCTTGTTCTAACATCCTTTTTATCTGATTTAAATTCGGATGTAAAGATAAATCATATGATATTATTTCATTTGTATGCATATCTAGAATCGCTGAAAAATAGCATTTTCCCCATGAAAAATTGAATTGTGATACGTCTGTAGTCCATTTCTGTAAAGGAGAAGTTGTACTAAAATCTCGATTTATTATATTATTAGCGACTTTTTCCTATTGTTCCTTTATATGAGTGATATCTTTCTTTAGGACGTTTCCCTTTCAGTCCTTCTTTATGCATAAGACTTTGTACACGTTTATGATTTACTTTAAAACCTCTATTAATTAGTTCATTGTGAACTCTACGGACACCATATAGTCCTTTATTTTCGTTAAAGATAATTTTAATTTCTTTTTAACAATGGTTCATTACGAATAGCCACAACATCTACTTCTTCCTTATTTACTAAATAATAATATGTTGATTTTGCCATTCCTATTTTCTGTAAAAAGATATTTTTAATTGATATCCTTTTTCTCTAAGTTCTTTGATGATTGCTGCTTTTTTTCGCCTTGAGTTGCGCAGCCCATTTTTTTCTCGCCTCAAGGCTATTAATTTTTTTATTATTTCTGTTTCCGCTTTAATATTTTTCGTTTTCCGTTTTTTTATAAATTGATTTTTCTTCACGTAATCTAATTAGTTCTTCTCTCTCTGACTCTTTTTAATGGTTTTAGGACTTCTATTTTTCTTTCATGATAGGTACCTTTCTTGGTCTTCCTTTCTTTTTCATCTACAAGTCCATTATAACCTTTTTTTCCTTATATTTTTTTGAACCCAATTATATAATATCTTATAATTAATTCCATTCTCTAGTGCAACGGAATTATATGAATAACCAGCTAAAATTTTGGAAACTAATACTAGTTTTTTTCTTCTGGATTCCACTTTTTTTATTTTTTTCGTTTTTATGTCGTAAGACACCTACTCCCTAATGAATCGACCATTCTTTTTCCATTTCCTAATAGTATCTCTAAATTTTTCTAGTAGTTATTCCATTAGGTGTATCTGGATATTCTCCTCTTTCATACATCTCAACACATTTTACTTTAAATTCAAAAACTATAACGCATAAAAACACCCCTTTCACTGGCTTGTCCAGTAAAAAGGGGTACATATCAATTTCTGAGAAATCAAATTTTTTTAAGTCACCCCTGTAAAAGTTTATTAAATATCTAAAAAAACTTTTATAAATTGAATTTAGATATCAATAAACCACTATAGCTATAAGTTAGCATATAAATTTTTTTAAATTTAGGACTTTTAGGTAAGCCCCTTTTCTCTTATTAGTCAAATAAATCTTTTGCTTTTCTACTTACCTTATCCAGGAAGCTTTCATCTTCTTCGACTTTTTCATTATTCAATTTAGCAAGTTCTAGGTATAACTCACGTTCTTTTGTTGATAAGTTTTTAGGAATTTCAATAGATACCACGATATAGTGATCTCCTTGACCATATCCCATAACACTTTTAACACCTTTACCTGCAAGACGGAATTTACGTCCATGTTGTGTTCCTGCTGGAACATTTAGTTCAATCTCACCTGTTAATGTACGAACATCAACTTTTGTTCCTAAAGCAGCCTGTGCTGGAGAAAGTTTTAATTCAGTGTAGATATCATCATCTTCTCTGTGGAAATATGAATCCTCAGCTACGATTACCTCTATGAATAAATCACCTGCTGGACCCCCATTTTCTCCCGCTCCACCTTTACCACGAAGACGAACACGTTGTCCTGAGCTAATTCCTTCTGGAATTTCTACTTCATATTCTACTTCACGGTTATTATATCCTTTACCGAAACAGTGGGCACATTTATCTTTAATGATTTTACCGCGTCCTTGACATTCAGAACATGTACGTTGACTTTGCATACGTCCGAATGGAGTATCTTGAATTACCGCTTCTTGTCCACTACCATTACATCTGTGACATGTATTTACAGATGAAGAATCTTTCGCTCCACTTCCGTGACAGTGATCACATTCTACATCTTTACGGATTTTGAATAGTTTTTTTCGTACCGAATACAGCATCCTCAAAACTTATGCGAATGCGGTGTAATAAGTCTTCTCCTTGACGTGGGGCATTCGGATTACGACGTGATCCTCCTCCACCGAAGAAACTTGAGAAAATATCTCCAAGGTCATCAAAACCACCTGAGAATCCAGAGAAACCTCCACCGAAGCCACCAAATCCTCCTTGACCGGCTCCACCTTCAAATGCTGCGTGACCAAATTGATCATATTGAGCTTTTTTAGTATCGTCACTTAGCACTTCATACGCTTCTGAAATTTCTTTGAACTTATCTTCAGCGCCTGGCTCTTTGTTGATATCTGGGTGATATTGTTTTGATAATTTACGATATGCTTTTTTAATTTCAGCTGCACTTGCACTTTTACTTACGCCAAGTACCTCATAATAATCTCTTTTAGCCATCTTAATCTCTCCTATAATTATTTAACAAAGGGAGTGACTCAAAAAAATCGTGATTTCGGAGAAATCGATTTTTGTCGAGTCACCCCGCAAAGTTTATTAGATATCTAAAAAGCCATTATAAAGCAAATTTAGATATCAATAAACCACTGCGTCTATGAGCTCCCATATAAACATTTTCAGAATTTAGAAGCTTTGGGTAACTCCCTTAGACTATTTATTTAATTATTTTTTTTCTCAGTGAAGTCTGCATCAATTGTATCATCATCGTTATTAGATGAAGTTGCTCCTGCATCTGCACCTTGTGCTCCTGCTGCAGCATTTGCTTGTTCATAAAGTTTCATAGTCATTTCTTGAACAGCTTTGTTTTAATTCATCTTTAGCAGCTTTAATTTCTTCTAAGTTATTGTTTTTTTAATAGCTTCTTTTTAATGTATCGTTTTTTTAGCTTTAATATTATCTAATAAGCTTTGATCTCACTTTTATCTTTAGCTTCTTCTAATGCTTTATCTGCTTGGAATGAAAGTTGATCAGCTTCGTTACGCACATCAGCTTCTTCTTTACGTTTAGCATCCGCATCTGCATTAGCTTCAGCTTCTTTAACCATTCTATCGATATCAGCGTCAGTTAATGAACTACTTGATTCAATAGTGATTTTTTGTTGTTTTTGAGTTCCAAGATCTTTAGCTGTAACATTTACAATACCGTTTTTATCGATATCGAATGTAACTTCGATTTGAGGTACTCCACGTGGTGCTGGTGGTATATCTGAAAGTTGGAATCTTCCAAGAGTTTTTGTTATCAGTCGCCATTGGACGTTCACCTTGTAATACGTGGATATCTACTGCTGGTTGATTATCTGCAGCTGTAGAGAATACTTGTGATTTTGATGTTGGGATTGTTGTATTTCTTGGAATTAATACTGTCATAACAGATCCCATTGTTTCAATACCTAATGATAATGGAGTTACGTCTAGTAATACTACATCTTTAACATCCCCTGTAATTACTCCACCTTGGATAGCAGCACCCATTGCTACTACTTCGTCAGGGTTTACCCCTTTATGAGGCTCTTTACCCATTTCTTTTTTAACAGCTTCTTGTACTGCTGGAATACGAGTAGATCCACCAACTAAGATTACTTGATCAATATCACTTGGGTTTAATCCAGCATCTTTAAGTGCTTGACGAGTTGGGATTAATGTTCTTTCTACTAAGCTGTGAGTAAGCTCATCGAATTTAGCACGAGTTAATGTGTTTTCTAAGTGAACTGGTCCGTTAGCTCCAGTAGAGATGAATGGTAATGAAATTTGAGTTGAAGTTACACCAGATAAGTCTTTTTTTAGCTTTTTTTCTGCTGCATCTTTAAGACGTTGCATCGCCATTTTATCTTGAGATAAGTCGATAGCTTGTTCTTTTTTGAATTCTTCTACAAGGTAGTCGATAATAGCTTGGTCGAAGTCATCCCCACCTAGTAAATTATCTCCTGATGTAGCTAATACTTCGAATACTCCATCTCCTAATTCTAAGATAGATACGTCGAAAGTACCACCACCTAAGTCGAATACTAATACTTTTTGATCTACATCTGTTTTTTCTAATCCGTACGCTAATGCTGCTGCAGTAGGTTCGTTAATAATACGTTCTACTTCTAATCCAGCGATTTTACCAGCGTCTTTAGTTGCTTGACGTTGAGCGTCGTTGAAGTAAGCTGGTACTGTAATAACAGCTTTAGTTACTTTTTCACCTAGATAAGCTTCAGCAGTTGCTTTTAAGTTTTGTAAAATCATTGCTGAGATTTCTTGTGGTGAGTATTTTTTACCATTTACATCTTCTTTGTAATCTGTACCCATATGACGTTTGATAGAAATTACTGTGTTAGGGTTAGTGATTGCTTGACGTTTTGCTACTTCCCCTACTTGGATTTCGTCACCTTTGAATGCTACTACAGAAGGTGTAGTTCTGTTACCTTCTGGGTTAGGGATTACTTTAGCTTCCCCACCTTCTAATACTGATACACATGAGTTAGTTGTTCCTAAGTCGATACCTATAATTTTTGACATATTCTTGTCCTCCTTAAATTTATAATAACTATATTTTCAAATTTATTTGTTAAAATGATTTTTCACTCTAACAAAGTCTTATATTACTTTCTTATCTGCCCAGTGGCTACTTTCTAATTATTTTGTCACTGCGTTCTTAATTTTTTGAGTATATATCTGCGCAGTGGCTAAATACCAATCATTTCGTTGCTACGCTCCTCATTCTTGGTGTAGCTGTGCGATTCTTACTCCTAACTTTTTTCTTCACCTTCTAGGTTCGAAAAAACTAAGGATTAATAATTACGAATTAACCTTAACCATTGCTGGTCTGATTACTCTATCTTTTAGTTTGTAACCTTTTTGGAATGTATCTAAGATTACTCCACTTTCTTTGTCGCTTTCTTCTCCTTGCATTACTGCGTGGTGGAAGTTTGGATCGAACTGAGCGTTTTTCAGTTTCTACTAGTTCAACACCTTCTGATTTAAGCGCTGCTTGTAATCCTTCGTATACCATTTGTACACCTTTTTAGAACTGTTTGTACTTCTTCATTAGTTGACTCAACTTGTAAAGCACGTTCTAAGTTATCCAAACTTGGTAATATTTCTGTAATTACTTTTTGACTCTTATAAGCATTTATAGTGTCAATTTCTTGATTTTTTTACGTCGTTTAAAGTTTTCAAATTCTGCGTAAAGACGTAAGTATTTATCTTCTGACGCTTTTACTTCTTCTTGCAGTTTTTCAATTTGTTCTTGTAATAACTCTTCTGCAGTTTTTTCAACTACTTCTTCAGAGTCTGTCGTTTCTTCAGTTTCAACAGTTTCTTCTGTTGTTACTTCTTCTTGTAGAGTTTCTTTTTTTGTTCTTCAGTAGCCATCTCTACCTCCTAATTATTTTTAAATTATTATTTAAATTATCACGAACACAAGCTATAAGTGTCATGATTTTTTTGAATAGTCCATTCTCTTTGGTCCAAATACGGCTATTACACCTTGACCTTTAGATGTGTTATAACTACTAGACACTAATGAAAGATCATCTATATTCCCAAGTTTAAGCTCAGTTCCTATTTTTAATAGATGGTTTTCCTGTTACTTCATTATTATCTAGAAGCTCGACTATCTTATCATCTTCTAAGAGCGATACTACTTCTTTTTAATTTTTTTCTACATTGTCTATATCGGGTTGTTTAAGTAAATTGTACTTACCCCCTAATGCTACAGTCTTTTTAATTTTTATTTTTGCAACAATCTATTTAAAGCCACCACTATCATATCGTAGTTGTTAACTTTATTCTTTAGATATTTTTTTCTAACTCACCATGAATCATTACGTGAGCTGTTGCCATATCCACATCATAGAAGTAACTTTGAAGAAGTTTATTGATTTCCCCTATATCTTCTGCAGTGAAGTCTGCATCCAGTTTATAGTTTTGTTGGAATACCTCCCCTATATTTGTTACTAATATAACGAGAATGCTACGACTACTTAGAAGGATAACCTCTATTTTATTAATGCGCCTATCCGTTTTTTTGTCGGGGCTAGTATCACCGCCGTACAATCCGTTAAGTCCGATAGGACTATTGCATTCTTTTTCTAGATAATTATTTTCTGAAACTATATCACCACCAGAGAGTTGTTTAAGTTTTTTTCATTCTCACTATTCGATAGTTCATAATCTTTTTTTATATAATCTACATAATAGCGATAACCTTTTTCCGAAGGTACTCTACCTGATGAAATATGAGTTTTTTTAATCAATCCTTCTTTTTCTAACTTACTCATATCATTTCTTATCGTTGCCGAACTGAAATCAATATTTTTGAGCAATTTGCTTAGAACCTACAGGTTGATTAGTCGTAATAAAATTTTCGACTATAGATTGAAGAATGAGTACTTGTCTATCTATTAACATCGTCATCACCTATTCTCCAATTTTGTGTTTTAGCACTCTAAGTATCTGACTGCTAATCACATATATAATAATATCATTAAGGTCAAAAATAAGTCAATAGCTTTTTTTAAAAATATTTTTTTGACTTTTTTTGACCTTTCATCTTACTATTCTTCTTAACCTTGATACAATCACATTTCTAAAAAAATAATTTTTAATGAAAAAAATTCAATTGATTCTTTCGTAGCATTGCACATAATATTGAAAAATAAAATAATAATTTGTAGATGAAGCAACTTATAGCATGAATTTTTAACCTAATTTCTAAATATATATTTAATCAAAAAAAGTATTATAATTTGTTCCTACCTTCCTTGTAACTTCAATAAAAATTCTTGTATAATAAGTAAACGAAAAGAAGTTAATAGAGGTGAAAAATTTTTGGAACTTATTGAACTTAGAAAAAGAACTCGAAGAAATTAACAAAAAGAATAACTGAATTTAAAAACTTCATTAAAAAAATAGAAGATAAAAACTGAGCGAGTTGCTGAAATTGAAAATATGATGCTAGAGGCTGATTTTTTTGGAATGATAGCGAAGCAGCCAGTCTGCTAGTTACCGAATCAAAAAGTATAAAAAAAGAACTTGATGAATTTAGTGAAATGATAGACTATTTAGAGCACTCTGAAGAGATTGTTGAATTTCTAAAAGATGAAGATGATGAAGAAATTTATCAAGATTTACTAGAAACAGTAGTCAATCTAAAATCAAGTGTTGAAGATTTTAGCTTTAGATTATTATTCTCAGAAGAATATGATAACAACACTGCTATACTAGAAATACATGCGGGGCTGGTGGAACTGATGCTACAGACTGGTCAGAATTAATGTTACGTATGTATGAGAGATTCTTCACAAAACAAGGATTAAAAATATAGTTACTTAAACTATCAATCTGGTGATATCACTGGAGTTAAATCAGCAACTATAAAAATTGAAGGTGACTTTGCATATGGTCTCTTAAAAGGAGAAAAAGGTGTTCACCGAGTTGTGCGTATCTCACCTTTTGATCCATCTGGAAAAAGACATACATCGTTCGCTTCAATAGACGTAATTCCAGAATTTAATGATGATGAAATTAATATCGAAATTAATAATGAAGATTTAAAAAAATAGACACTTACAGAGCTCAAGGGGCCGGTGGTCAACATATTAACACTACTGATTCAGCAGTTCGTATTACCCACCTACCTACTGGTATCGTCGTTCAATCACAAGCAGAACGAAGTCAAATTAAAAATAAAGATGCTGCGATGAAAAACTTAAAAATCAAAAACTGTATCAACGTGAAATAGAAGAAAAAGAAAAAGAATTAGCAGCAATTCGCGGTGAACAAAAAGGATATTGGTTGGGGTTCTCAAATTCGTTCCTATGTATTTACTCCATATACAATGGTAAAAGATCACAGAACAAACTACGAAGTATCCACAGTAGACAAAAGTAATGGATGGTGAAATAATTGACTTTATCGATGCTTATCTACATTACAATATGAAAGAAAAAAAGAAGTATTATAACTAAATACGGGAGTGACTCAAAAATCGTGATTTCGAAGAAATCGATTTTTGTCGAGTCACCCCCGCACTAGTTTATTAGATATCTAAAAAGCTTTTCTAAAGCGATTTTTAGATATCAATAAACCACTGCGTCTATGAGTTCTCATATACACTTTGTTAAAATTTAGGTCTTTTGAGTCAGCCCCCGTATTTTTTTCTATATTAAATTATAGTTTTTTTCGTATTCAGCTGGTACATCAAATGGATTTTTCTTTATTAATATGATCGTAGAACATAACTCCATTTAAGTGATCAATTTCGTGTTGGAAACAAATTGCTGGTAAATCTGTTAACGTTAAAGTAACTTTTTCATCATTTTCATTATAACCAACTACTTTAATTTTTGAATAACGAGGAACATATCCCTTAATTTCTTTATCTACTGATAAACATCCTTCTCCACCAGCTAAGTAACATTTTGCAGCTGAGTTTGAGATTATTTTTGGATTATACAATGCATAAGAAACTGTATCTTCTGGGAACTCCTCATCCGGAATGTGCACTGCAATCATTCTTTTTGAAACATTAATTTGCGGTGCCGCTAATCCTATCCCCTGGTTTTAATCCTAATTTTTCTGCCTTCTCATCATCTTGAGAAGCAATTACATATTCTAGTAATCCACGTAAAAATAGCTTTTATCTTCGTCTGAAATCGGACTTTTTACTTCTTCAGCACGTGCTCTAAGTGTTGCGTGTGGATCAATAATTATATCTTTAGTTGTAATCAAATTTTTCTCCTTTATTTCTAATTATTTCTCTCGGTCTTTCATCCTTATTTTATTATTTCATAAATAGCTCAGAATGTCAAAGTTTCCTACCCGACAGTTTTTTTAAAAAATTCTATTTTACGAAACATATTAGTATAATTTTTCAATCTTTGTTTTTAGAATTTTTCTGAATTTTACTTTTGTGTTTTTTTCTATATTTCATGATATCATAGTAGTATTGATAATTTATAAATAAGATTTTTTTAGGAGGGTGTATTATGACTTTTTGAAAATTACCAATATACTAGACCAGATACTGATCAAATAAAAAAACAATTAGAAACATTAATAGAAAAAAATTAAATTCGGCAAATAGTGTTGAAGAAACTTTAGAAATTTTTAACGAATACAACAAACTTCGTAATAGTGTTGAAACATTAGCTCAATTAGTAGAAATTCGCGCAACAATTGACACTACTGATAAATTTTATGAAGCTGAAAGAGATTTTTGGGATGATTTCAATCCTGAATTAGCTTCTCTTCTTAGCAAATTCGATAAAGCAATGTTCGATTCTAAATTCAAAGAAGAACTTAAAAAAAGAAATTGGGGAACACTACTTTAACCTAATTGAATCTTCTCTTAAAGTATTTAGCGATGAAATTATCGAAGACTTAAAAGAAGAAAAATAAATTGACTTCTGAATATACTAAGCTTTACTTCAAGTGCTAAAATTCCATTTGATGGCGGAATTCACAACTTAAGCGGTATGGCTAAATATACTCAAGATGCCAACCGTGAGACTCGTCTATTAGCAAGTCAGGCTGTCGCAAAATTCTTCAAAGAAAACTTAGAACAATACGATAGCATATATGACCGTATGATTAAAGTTCGTACTCGTATCGCGAAAAAACTTGGTTTTGATAACTTCGTAGAAGTTGCCTACCTTCGTCTACGTAGAACTGACTACAATGCAAATGACGTAGCAAACTACAGAAAACAAATTTTCGAAGAAATCGTTCCTGTAGTTGAAGAACTTAAAAAAGCACAAGCTAATCGTCTAGGACTTGAAAAACTTTCATTCCATGATGAAGGTGTAACATTCAAATCTGGTAACCCTACTCCGAAAGGTGACCGTCCTACACTTGTTGATTATGCTAAAACAATGTATAGAGAATTATCACCAGAAACTGATGAATTCTTTACATTTATGACTGAAAACAACTTATTAGACTTAGATACAAAACCAGGAAAAGCTGGTGGTGGTTACTGTACATTTATTCCAGATTACAAAGCACCATTTATCTTCGCTAACTTCAACCAAACTCCGCATGATGTTACAGTTTTAACTCATGAAGCCGGACATGCATTCCAAGTTTTCCAAAGTAGAAATCATATGCCAGATTACGTTTGGCCAACATTTGAAGCTTGTGAAATTCACTCAATGAGTATGGAATTTTTAACATAGCCATGGATGAACCTATTCTTCAAAGAAGATACTGATAAGTTCAAATACTACCACATGACTACAGCAATTAAATTCTTACCTTATGGTGTTACTGTAGATGAATTCCAACACGAAGTATATGAAAATCCAGAATTAACACCACAAGAGCGTCGTATGAAATGGTTAGAAGTAGAAAGAAAAATACCTACCATCACGTTACTACGAAGAAATTCCAGAACTTGATGAAGGATTATTCTTCTATAGACAAGGACACTTATTCAGCGTACCATTCTACTATATCGATTATACTTTAGCTCAAGTTTGTGCCTTCCAATTCTGGAAAAAAAGCTAACGAAAAATAGAGAAAAAAGCATGGGCTGAATACCTACACCTATGTAAACAAGGTGGAACTAAACCATTCTTAGAATTAGTTAAAGAAGCAAACCTAGAAAAATCCATTCAAAGATGGAACAATTTCTAATATTGTGCCAGAGCTTAAAAAAATACCTTAACTCTGTAGATGCTACAAAAATTCTAAAACTATACTTAAAGGCGAGTTATCCTCGCCTTTTAAATATATAAAATATAGAATTTTTATATTCAAAAATTAGGGAGGAAAAAAATATGAAAGAAAAGAAAATAGCAGCATTTTTTTGATATTGATGGAACTCTATATAGAGATTCTTTAATGACAGAACATTTTTAAAAAAATTAATTAAATACGAAGTTGTAGATGAAAGATATTGGATAAATGGCGTAAAAAGATACATATATCAACTGGGATAAGCGTTTTTGAAGACTATGATAACTATCTATTTGGTGTATCTGAAGCTTTATGTTCAAGCAATAACAGGTCTTCATAAAAAAATATTGATTTCGCAACTGAACAAGTAATGAAACTTAAAGCTGATCGTGTTTATAAATTCACAAGAAATATTATTGAAAAAAACATAAAAAAATGGACACCTTATTATTTTTTTATCTCAGGCAGTCCAGACTATCTTGTTGAAGCAATGGGTAAAAAAACATCATGCATTTTCTTGCGATTGGTAGTAAATATATTATAGAAAATGATAAATTTACAGGTGAAGTAATTCCAATGTGGGATGCAGATAGTAAAAAAACAATATGATTGATAAATTGGTAGAAGAATATAACATAGAATCTTTCTGAATCATTTGCATATGGTGATACAAATGGTGATTACAACATGCTAAGACGTGTCGGCAATCCCGTTGCAATGAATCCAAGTCGTGAGCTACTTAGTAAAATTAAAGAAAAATAAAGAACTAGCTGAAAAAAAGCAACTATCTTAATCGAAAGAAAAGATGTTATTTATAAAAACACAAGCAACTATTGATATCGTCGAAATATAAAAAAGACTCAAGGCAATTGACATTATGTCATGCCTTGAGTTTTTCTCAATTATTAGCTTATGTATTATAAAAAAATTCAGAGCCTTCTTCACTGTTAAGATTAACTCCAGAAACTAATCTATTACCAACTTTTCTATAAAGTTGAGCTTGAGTAGTAAAGGTAAGTTTACTTCCATCTTCCTTAATAATTTTGAAACTCTTACCATTGATAGACCATTCAATTGATACTCCATCATATTTTTTTAGAAGATACCCTTTATATCTATTAACAAGATCAGAACTCATTTTTCTTGCTCCTTCTTCATCTATTGCTCCACCTAATCCTTGAGCATCAGCCGGCAACGAATTGCTATCATTTAATAACGCAGGGTTCGGTCCACCTAATTCGACATCAGATCTTTTGTTCTTGCGCTCAAACTCTCTTGCTTTTTCTGCAAGTTCCTTAGCCTTTTGTGCAGCTTCCTGTGCTTTATCATAAAGCTTATTCCCCTCATCACTTAACAGTTGTTTTTAAACTATTATTATTAAACTTGTATTTTTCTAAAAATTTGAGATAAATCTTTACTAAAAATTAACATCTGTCTTAATATTTTTTTATCTCTTCTTCAGCTCTCTTATAATTTTCAATATCAGCATTTAACCAGTTAATAGCAGCTGAAAAAAATTTGAATTTGTATCAAGTTTTTTTGGCTTTATCTAGACTATCTCTTGCTTCATCAATTTTTATCATTTAAGCTAATAGACGTATTTCTAACCTCTTTTTGCAACTTTAATATCCGTCTTAATAGTCGGAATAACTTTCTGAGCAACATCTGTTGTTAAAGTCTCCAGACCTTTTTGCTCCAACTTCAAAAATCATGATTAATGTTTATCATATCAACATATTTTTTTGATACTCTTCTTTTCACCTTCTTATCTTTCCCACCACCAAACATAAAAATAATACGCTGTAGCACAAATAATAAGCGCAACTATAATACTCGAAAAATATAGCAATACTTTTTTTCATGTTTCTCCTCCTACCTTAGCATTATTATTTAAATATTTATATTTCTAGTATACACTAAGTCTTTGATTATTTCACTATAAAAATACATGTGACTCTATATTAATTTTTTTAATAATAAACTAAAAACTTTTATTTTTTTAAAAAAATTTTTTTACTAATTCACTTTACTTTCTAATTGAGAATGATTATAATTTATAATAGAACAAATATTAATATTGAAAGTGAGTATAAATTAATGAAGAAAAAAACAAATTATTTTTTTAGCCCTAATGGCTGGAACTATCGTAATTAGCGGATGCTCTGCTAAATCTGATAAAAAAAGAAGAAAATAAATCATCCCAAGTTGATACATCAAAAGGAACAAAAAGAACAACTTAAACAAGCTACTGAGCTTTACAAAAAATTCGTAGAAAATCAAGTAGATACTCTACTTAAAGATACTGAAAAATTCGCTGAAACTATTAAAGCAGGAAATCTAGAAGAAGCTAAAAAACAATACCCTCTTATTCGTATGGCATATGAGCGTTCAGAACCAATTGCTGAAAGTTTTGGAGAATTAGACGTAAACATCGACTTCCGTCTTGCTGACTACTTAGAAGAAAACAAAACTGAAGACGGATGGCGCGGATTCCACAGAATTGAAAAAATTATGTGGGAAAAAAATACTACTAAAGGTACTGAAGAATATGCAGACCAATTAGTAAAAGACGTTAAAGAACTAAAAGCTAAAGTTGCTACTGTAGAAGTTACTCCTGACTTAATGGTAACTGGAGCTGTTGACCTACTTAACGAAGTTGCAACACAAAAAAATTACAGGTGAAGAAGAAATCTTCTCTCACACTGACCTTTTACGACTTCAAAGCTAATATCGAAGGTGCTGAAGAAATCTTCAAAATCTTTAAACCTTTAATCGAGAAAAAAGACAGCAAATTAGCAAAAGATTTAGTTGAAAAATTTGCTACAATCAACGGTTTATTAGATAAATACAAAACTGATAACAAACACTATAAACTATATACTGACTTAACAAAAGAAAATACAAAAGAACTTTCTGAAGCAGTAACTAAATTAGGTGAACCACTTTCACAAATGGGTGTAATTTTAGACGAAGAGGCTAAGTAATATGGAAGAATCTGGTAAAAAATGGATTGATAAAAAAATAACAAGACGTGATTTCCTAAAAAAAGCAGGAATGACTGGAGCTGGTGTCGTTGTTGGGGCCTCTGCTCTTGGAGGATTTTTTGCAAACAAAGCCGAAAATAACAGAGTTATTGCTGATGGTGATGAAAAAATTAGTTTCTATGGTAAACACCAAGCTGGAATTACTACTCTAATGCAAAAATGCGTTTATTTCGTAGTATTAGATTTACACTCTACAAAACGTGACGATGTCATCAACATGTTTAAAGAATGGACTAAATATAGTGAAAAATTAATGAACGGCGAATTAGTTGAACCTGCTCTTAAAAACCATTATTTACCACCAAAAGATACTGGGGAAACGGTAGGATTAAATCCCTACCGCTTAACTCTAACTTTTGGAATTAGTCCAAGTTTTCTTAAAAAAATGAACTTAGAAAACAAAAACCTTGAAGAATTTAAAGATCTACCTCCATTTGCTAGAGAACAGCTTAAAGAAAAATATACGGGTGGAGATATTTGTATCCAAGCATGTGCGGATGATGAACAAGTAGCCTTTCACGCTGTTCGTAACCTAGTGAGAAAAGCTCGTTCTACAGTAACTATGAAATGGAGTCAATCAGGTTTCGCGGCAATAGGAAATCGTGTTGAAACACCACGTAACCTTTTTGGTTTTAAAGATGGTACTGCTAATGCTACTAAAGAGGAACAATTTGACAAAATCGTATGGTGCGACAAAAACAACTGGATGAAAGATGGAAGTTATATGGCTGTCAGACGTATTCAAATGCACCTTGAAACATGGGATAGAACAAATTTAAACGAACAAGAAAAATACTTTTGGGAGATATAAAGAAAGTGGTGCTCCTTTCGGAGAAACTGATGAATTTGCACCTATTGATCTTAACAAGAAAGGTCCAGATGGGAAACCTTTAATACCTGTAACTTCACATGTCCATTTAGCGCATAAACCAGGTGTTGAATTACTTAGACGATCGTATTCTTATTCAGACGGCATAAATGAAACTACAGGTCAATTTGACTCAGGTCTCCTATTTATTTCTTTCCAAAAAGATCCAAAAACAATTTATTACAATTCAAAAATAGCTTAGGAACTGAAGATAAAAATGAATGAATACATAACTCATATAGGTAGCAGCCTATTTGCTTGTTTTTGGAGGAATTAAGGAGGGTGAATATATTGGTCAAAAAAACTTTTTGACTAAGATTATTTTTAGCCTTTATTCTGATTCTTAGTTTTAGCTCACCATATTTAAAAAAACTATTGTAGCTAAAGAATCATATAGTAATCTTTTCATTAAAAATTACAGATGCCAACACCGCATTAACAAACAATGATAAAGATAAAGCTAAAAAAATTAATAGATGAATTTAAAACAGAATTTGACTCGACAAAAAAATTCAGATTCTGAAGCTGGAAAAAAAGTTAAACAAACTTTAAAAATCAAATGATGTCAATGAAGAGCAACTAAGGGAGCTATCAACTGCCCTACTTGCTTTTGAAAAATGAACAAAATCCTCTAGATATAGAAGCAGAAAAGAAAGCTTTTAAAACAAAACTCTTCCCTGCTTTTGATAAACTAGAAAAAGCAATTGATACTAAAAAAATATAGAAACTATGAAAGCAGAGTATGTAAAATACAATGCTGCTTGGGTTAGAAAATGAAGGTATCGTAAGAACACTTGAACCTGCTTACTACGGAAAAAGTCGAAACAACAATGTCATTTCTTCGTAGCTCAATGGAAGTTGAACCTTACGACTATCAAACTACAAAAAAATGTATTTAACAGATTTAAAAAAATTACCTTGATGATTTTTCTAGCTGGTAAAAAAACTAGAACAATCTTCAGATGTAAAAAAACACTTGAACAAGGTATAAAACTACTAGAAGAAAGTTACTCAGCATTCAAAGATGGTAACAAAGCTCAAGGTTCTCAAAAAATGAAGAAATTCATTGAAGTTTGGCCTGTTATTGAAGGAGAAGTTCGTACACGTAACGCTTCGTTATATACTAAAGTAGAGAGTGAAACTCCTATTATTATGGTTAAAGGTAGCGAACAAAAATATCAAGACCAACTTAAAAACTTGATTTCAGAGCTTTCTAAAATCGATACGAAGTCTAACTATACTGCATTAGATTCTATGTTAATTTTACTTCGTGAAGGTGTAGAAGCACTTATTATAGTTCTTTCTTTAGCTAGTGCTTTAAAAGCAGCAAAACAAAGAAAAGGATTAATCTGGATATACGCAGGTGCTGTAGTAGGTATTCTTTCTAGTATACTTGCAGCTGTGATCTTTAAATACTCTTTCCCTGCTCTGTCATCTGGTACTAACAGAGAGATTATTGAAGGTGTCATTGGTATCTTTGCAGTAGTAATGATGATAGGTATCGGAATTTGGCTACATAGTAAAAGTTCTGTTAAAGCATGGAAAAAATATATGGACACTAAACTAAATCTAGTACTTTCAACTGGAAGTTTTATATCTATGTTCACACTTAGCTTCCTAGCTGTGTTTAGAGAAGGTGCCGAAACTATTCTATTCTATGCTGGAATCATGCCATTAATTTCAACAGCTAACCTATTAATCGGAATAGCTCTTGCTGTTGTTGCATTGATTATTATCGGTATAATTATGGTAAAAGCATCAGGAAAACTTCCTATCAGTAAAGTATTCCTAGTACTATCTTGGTTAATCTATATTCTAGGATTCAAGATGCTTGGAGTAAGTATACATGCTCTACAAATTACTGATATTGTTTCAAATCATATTATAGACTACCTACCTACTATTGAAATCTTAGGAATTTATCCTAGTTACGAAGTAGTAATAGCTCAACTAATTTATATCGCTGTTGTAGCTATTAGTATATTTTATGAAAAAAATCTAAAAAAATAAATAGGTAACAAATGATGAAATATGGAGATAAAAATATCTACCGTAGATCATCTAACTGAACTAAGAAAGAGACTAATACTAAGCCTTGTGTTTTTTTATTGTCTCTTTCATAGTAAGTTTATTATGGTCTGCGGATATTTATAAATTTTTTTAACTAGTAATTTTTAATAATAAATTGATTGTTCTTGGACCTAATGATATACTATGGATATATCTAACACTCGCAGGTATTTGTGCCTTTACTTTTTCGATACCATTTATCTGTTATCAAATTTGGGCATTTATAAAACCTGCTTTAGAAGAAAAAGAAGCTCATGCTTTACTTGCTTATATACCAGCCGTATTCATTTGCTTCACAGTAGGTTTAATCTTCGGGTTCTTTCTAGTAACTCCAGCTATTTTAAATGTGCTTCTTTCTATTGGTGATGACTTATTCAATACACAATTGACAGCTCAAAATTACCTATCGTTTGTAATTAATACTACGATTCCGATAGCAATACTTTTTGAATTCCCTGTTGTTGTAGCATTTCTAACATCATTAGGTATTCTAACACCATCATTTTTAACACGTAATAGAAGATATGCATATTTTTATACTAATCGTAATAGCTGTTGTTATTACGCCTGCTGACTTTATCAGTGATATCGTTATGTCAATACCATTAATTTTAATTTATGAAATTAGTATCGTTATTAGCAAGTATATTTACAACAAAAGAGGTGAAAAATAATGGGATTTTTACGTGATATCGGGGCGCCTGGAGTTATAGTTCTTATTATAGCTGCTCTAATTATCTTCGGTCCTAAACGTCTACCTGAACTTGGAGAATCAATAGGAAAAAAATGTTCACATCATTCAAAAAAATCAATTTCAGGTCTAACTGAAGAAGAAAAATTCAACAAAAACAAGACGAAAAAGAAAAATTAAAAAAATAGGGAGTGACTCAAAAATCGCGATTTTGATATGTACCCTTTTACTGGACAAGCCAGTGAAAGGGGTGTTTTTATGCGTTATAGTTTTTGAATTTAAAGTAAAATGTGTTGAGATGTATGAAAGAGGAGAATATCCAGATACACCTAATGGAATAACTACTAGAAAATTTAGAGATACTATTAGGAAATGGAAAAAGAATGGTCGATTCATTAGGGAGTAGGTGTCTTACGACATAAAACGAAAAAAATAAAAAAAGTGGAATCCAGAAGAAAAAAACTAGTATTAGTTTCCAAAAATTTTTAGCTGGTTATTCATATAATTCCGTTGCACTAGAGAATGGAATTAATTATAAGATATTATATAATTGGGTTCAAAAAAATATAAGGAAAAAAAGGTTATAATGGACTTGTAGATGAAAAAGAAAGGAAGACCAAGAAAGGTACCTATCATGAAAGAAAATAGAAGTCCTAAACCATTAAAAAGAGTCAGAGAGAGAAGAACTAATTAGATTACGTGAAGAAAAATCAATTTATAAAAAAACGGAAAAACGAAAAATATTAAAGCGGAAACAGAAATAATAAAAAAATTAATAGCCTTGAGGCGAGAAAAAAATGGGCTGCGCAACTCAAGGCGAAAAAAAGCAGCAATCATCAAAGAACTTAGAGAAAAAGGATATCAATTAAAAATATCTTTTTACAGAAAAATAGGAATGGCAAAATCAACATATTATTATTTAGTAAATAAGGAAGAAGTAGATGTTGTGGCTATTCGTAATGAACCATTGTTAAAAGAAATTAAAAATTATCTTTAACGAAAAATAAAGGACTATATGGTGTCCGTAGAGTTCACAATGAACTAATTAATAGAGGTTTTAAAGTAAATCATAAACGTGTACAAAGTCTTATGCATAAAGAAGGACTGAAAGGGAAACGTCCTAAAGAAAGATATCACTCATATAAAGGAACAATAGGAAAAGTCGCTAATAATATAATAAATCGAGATTTTAGTACAACTTCTCCTTTACAGAAATGGACTACAGACGTATCACAATTCAATTTTTCCATGGGGAAAATGCTATTTTTTTCAGCGATTCTAGATATGCATACAAATGAAATAATATCATATGATTTATCTTTACATCCGAATTTAAATCAGATAAAAAAAGGATGTTAGAACAAGCATTTAATAAATTTCCAAATACAGAAGGATTAATTATGCATTCGGATCAAGGGTGGCAGTATCAACATTCATACTATATAAGTGAGTTAAAAAAACATGGAATCATTCAATCGATGTCTAGAAAGGGAAATTGTTATGATAATAGTATTATGGAATCATTTTTTTGGAAGAATGAAGACGGAGATATATTATGGTTATGAAAAAGGATTATATGTCATTTGAAGAGTTTAGTAAAGCTGTAGCTGAATATATAGATTATTACAACAACAGAGAATTCAATCAAAAACAAAATGGATGTCACCTGTACAGTACAGGATAACATCCACATGTCTAAACTAAATATATATATGTGTCCAGAATTTTTGGGTACACATCATTTTTGAAAAAAATCGATTTTGTCGAGTCACTCCCCGCAAAGTTTATTAGATATCTAAAAAGCTTTTATAAAGCGAATTTAGATATCAATAAACCACTGCGTCTATGAGTTATCATATACACTTTTTTTAAAAATTTAGGACTTTTTGGTCAGCCCCTATTTTTTTCTCTTATTTTGATAATTCAGTTAAATCATATGGAGTTAATTGATATACCTGGTTTAACCAGTTATGATAAAATAAGTACGCAACTCCTCTCCATCTATTTTTTTAGGAGTTTTTGTATCATCATTTCCTGGGTAATAATTCACCGGAACTTCTATAGGTAAGTTACTATTTTTTTATCACGAACATATTCATTATGAAGTGTATCAGCATCATATTCAATGTGCCCCGTCACAAATATTTTTTTCTTAAATCTTTAGTCGCAACAAGAAGCGTTCCAACATCTTCTGATTTAGCAAGAATATCTAATTCAGAAATAGTAGGAAGCTTTTTCCTCTTCTATTTTTGTATGTCTAGAATGCGGTGCTAAGAAAGTATCTGTAAATCCACGTGTTAATGTATGGTTTTCAATTAATACATCATGTTCAAAAAACCCCAAATATCTTATCATTAACTTGCTCTTTTTTTACACCATAATGATAATATAAGCTGGCTTGTGCAGCCCAACAAATATTTAATGTCGAGAACACATGGGTCTTACTCCATTCAAAAAAATTCTATTCAGTTCTCCCCAATAATTAACTTCTTCAAATTCTAAGTGTTCAATTGGTGCACCTGTAATAATAAGACCGTCATAATACTTATTTTTCACTTCATCAAATGTTTTATAAAATTTCTCTAAGTATGATTGAGCTGTATTTTTCGCTACATGACTAGTCGTATGTAAAAAAATTCAACAGTTATTTGAAGTGGAGAATTTCCTAGAAGTCTCAATAATTGGCGTTCAGTTTCTTCTTTCTTCGGCATTAAATTCAAGATTAGTATTTTTAAAGGTCTAATATCTTGGTTCTTCGCTCTATTTTTCCTCTATTACTACTACGCCCTCTTCTAACAGCTTATTTTTTACTGGTAATTCATTTTGTATACATATTGGCATTGTTCGTCTCCTTAACTACTCTTTTTCTTAAATAAAAAAACTCGCCACTATTACAAACTTATGTAATAGGGACGAGTCTATCGTGTTACCACCCATGTTCATGAATAAACTTATTCACCTTTATCGATACGTGTTCATATCATTGTGCTATATCGTGCACCTACGTAATTACCTATTAGATAATTATTACTCCGAGACCATTTTCAATTATATTTCTTCTTACTTTCTCACACCAACCGAAAGTTCTCTGCTTTGAATCGATTATAATCTACTTATCTCTTCAATGTGTTTCATATTAATTTACTTAATAGTATAAAGAATTTAACACTATTTGTCAATAGAATTAGCTTAGAGAATTCAAAGAAGTTCTATGAATTACTGTTTATATCTTTTTTGAATTTAAATTTCCTCAATAGAGATCGTCAGTCTACTACTTAGAATTTCTTTTACGTCTCATCATTATTACACCAACTGCTGCTAACACACCAAAAATTTCAACATTAGACTGTTTTTCACCAGTATTTGGTAATACGCCAATCTTTTTAGATTGTTTCTCTGGTGTAAGTTCCGGCTTAGGTTCTGGTTTCGGTCCTGGGTTTGGATTCGGTCCTGGTTGTGGATTTGGTCCTGGATTTGGTCCTGGATTTGGTTTCGGTCCTGGATTTGGTTTCGGTCCTGGATTTGGTTTCGGTCCTGGGTTTGGATTCGGTCCTAGTTGCGGATTCGGTCCTGGGTTTGGATTCGGTCCTGGGTTTTGGATTTGGTCCTGGTTGTGGATTTGGTCCTGGATTTGGATTTGGTCCTGGTTGTGGATTTGGTCCTGGTTGCGGATTCGGTCCTGGGTTTGGATTCGGTCCTGGATTTGGATTTGGTCCTGGGTTTTGGATTCGGTCCTGGATTTGGATTCGGTCCTGGGTTTTGGATTTGGTCCTGGTTGCGGATTCGGTCCTGGGTTTTGGATTCGGTCCTGGGTTTGGATTTGGTCCTGGTTGTGGATTTGGTCCTGGTTGCGGATTCGGTCCTGGATTTGGATTCGGTCCTGGTTGTGGATTTGGTCCTGGGTTTTGGATTTGGTCCTGGGTTTTGGATTCGGTCCTGGATTTGGATTTGGTCCTGGGTTTGGATTTGGTCCTGGGTTTTGGATTTGGTCCTGGGTTTGGATTCGGTCCTGGATTTGGATTTGGTCCTGGGGTTGGATTCGGTCCTGGTTGTGGATTTGGTCCTGGATTTGGTCCTGGGTTTGGATTTGGTCCTGGATTTGGATTTGGTCCTGGGTTTGGATTCGGTCCTGGATTTGGATTTGGTCCTGGGTTTGGATTCGGTCCTGGATTTGGATTTGGTCCTGGTTGTGGATTTGGTCCTGGTTGTGGATTTGGTCCTGGTTGTGGATTTGGTCCTGGGTTTGGATTCGGTCCTGATTTGGATTTGGTCCTGGTTGTGGATTTGGTCCTACTTCTTCTACATATGTCCAAATCCCCACAAATTCGATATCTGCTTTGTTTATTATTTCTGTATCTTTTTTATAACCTTTAAATGTCCAACTTCCTTTACCATCTTCAACTTTTTACTTTCTCTGGCTTTTGTTGCTGTTACTTCAGTTCCATTAACACGAGCTTCCTTATCCACAGGAAGTAACGCCATGACATTATTAGGTAATGTTTTTTTCCTTCTGTTCCACTTTTAAATTTGTATGTTACACCGTATTTATTAGCCTCGAATATCCATGTTCCTACAAACTCTATATCTTTTTTTATTTACTTGTTTATTTTCAGCATCGTAATTCTTGAATACCCATTTTCCATCATTTACTGTATCAACATACTCTTTAGTTGTTGGTTGAGTCGCATCTACATTTGCTTTATCTGCATAACGATTTTTGGTCTGTTGGTTTATAGTCTTCTATTGCTGCTGGCAGATCTTTTCCTTCTGTTCCACTTTTTAAATTTGTATGTTACACCGTATTTATTAGCTTCGAATTCCCATGTTCCTATAAACTCTACATCTGCTTTTATTTACTACTTTATTTTTCAGCATCGTAGCTCTTGAATGCCCATTTACCATCGTTTTCTGCATCTACGTACTCTGTTTTTTTGGCGGTTGAGTCGCACCTACATTTGCTTTATCTGCATAACGATTTTTGGTCTGTTGGTTTATAGTTTTCGATTGCTTCTGGCAATGCTTTTACCCGGTGTTCCACTTTCAAATTTGTATGTTACACCGTATTTATTAGCTTCGAATTCCCATGTTCCTATAAATTCTACATCTGCTTTTATTTACTGCTTTATTTTTCAGCATCATAACTCTTGAATACCCATTTTCCATCATTTACTGTATCAACATACTCTTTTTAGTTGTTGGTTGAGTCGCATCTACATTTGCTTTATCTACATAACGATTTTGGTCTGTTGGTTTATAGCCTTCTATTGCTGCTGGCAATGCTTTACCTGGCGTTCCACTTTTAAATTTGTATGTTACTCCGTATTTATTAGCCTCGAATTCCCATGTTCCTATAAACTCTACATCTGCTTTATTTACTGCTTTACTTTCTGCATCATATTTTTTTTAAATACCCATTTTCCATCATTTGCTGTATCAACGTACTCTGTAGTTGTCGGTTTAGTCGCATCTACATTTGCTTTATCTACATAACGATTCTGATCTGTTGGTTTATAGCCTTCTATTGCTGCTGGCAGATCTTTTCCTTCTGTTCCACTAACGAATTTGTATGTTACTCCGTAGTTATTAACTTCGAATACCCATGTTCCTATAAACTCTACATCTGCTTCATTTACTGCTTTATTTTCTGCATCGTAACTCTTGAATACCCATTTACCATCCTCTTCTTCAACTTTGTACTCTGTTGTAGTTGGATTAATCGCATTTACATTAGCTGTATTTGGATACGTTTTTGGGTCTTTTGGTTTATATCCTTCTATTGCTGCTGGTAATGCTTTACCTTCTGTTCCACTTATGAACTTATATTTTGCTTTATAAGGATGAACATAACCTAGTTCTAAAACATTAGCATCTATTTTCTTAATAGGTAAATTGTCAGACAAATCAAAACCCAAAAAAATCCTCCACCTACTCGACCGGCGCTAGGATGAACATTTCCATCAACATAACCTGTTACTTTTTAGAACTGTTTCACCATTTGTATCTGCTAACTTTTTTTGGCTTTATCTTGTGCAATACGAACAACCATCTGATTGATTTCTTCATCACTCTTATCAGGAAATAGAGTTTTAAGTTCTTTTGATGAAAGAGTTTTAAGTGTCATATTACGCATAATGGTTTCGGCAATAGATTTTCCTTCATCTGGTTTTATAACACTTTCAGCGATACGCTCATTATATTTATCACTTTCACTTTTCGGTCTATTACTATCTTTTTCATTAAAAGATCTAAGAATCATCCTAAATGTTATATTATTATAACCTTTTAGTTTCAACACCGAATGTAACTTTTAGGATCTGTATTACTAACTAATGAATTAAAGCTATCTTTTGTATTTCCTAAATTTGTTCCATTTTTTTGAATAAATATTTAGAATTTCTTTTTGTTCCATCTTTCTTAATTCCTATAGCATATAAAGGTCTCCATGAATAACCATTAAATTCTACATATAATTTTTTTCCGGAACAACTAAATCTTTATCTAAATTCACATTTAAGTCTACATATGTATAAGTTTTTTTCTTTTCATCTATTACAAATTTATTATTTTTTTGTATGAGTTTGATAAAAACAGGTCCCTGTCCTCTTGCATCAGGATTTCTGTAAACAGTCATCGCTGTACTATTATCCATTTCAAACTCAGCTTTTTAAAAACAACTTCATTCACTTTTTGTAGTATCATTATTTTCCGGATTATACTTATCAATGATACGACGTGTATTTTTTTCATCTTCTACATCTTCTGTTGCTTTTGCTTAACTTAGTATTCGGTAATACATCTTCCGATTCAACTTTCGTATCAATTTTAACCTTGTTAGCATTAATGGTGAATCTATTTAAGCCTTTTAAAAAGAATCATTCCTCTTGTAAACGGATTACCCGTTGGGAACAGGCTCTTCATTCTTGGTAAAGCTTGTGTAAACACCATATAACTTTGAATCTGGTTTTAAACCTTTTGGAAAGGCTGTTGCTAATGTATCTTCTGGTGAAAATAGTCTAGCTCCGTTCTTTTCATCAATTTTCCCATCTACTGAAGGTTTGTCAGACCAACCAAGAAAAGTGTTGGCAGTACTAGAGTGAAATTCTGGCTTTCCTAACTTATCTCCCCCCGTCTTATATTGCCTATCTGTATCTTTTCTAATAGTAGGGTCATTTGCGTTTACATCCCACTGTTTCATAAGTGTTACTTTTACCAGCATAGTTAGGTTTTTTTCCTCATTATTTCTTGCTCCATCGCTACCTTCTGGCTTATCATCTGTTGATACAGCTCTATCACTTCCATTACTCTCAGTTGATGCAGTTGCATTATTCCCTGTTAAAGTTGAAGGACTTGAAGTTTCTGCGACTGGAGTATTTATATTACTAGCTACCTCTTCTTTATCACCTGCTAAAAGCCACACCTCCAGCAACAAAAAAATGTAGAGCCAACTAGCACAGATACCACGCCTACTTTAAATTTTTGATACTAAATCTATTAGATTTTTTTCCAGTAAAATATTTCTATTAGATTTCATAATATCGCTCCTTTTTTTCTAAAAACTTATTCTAACCACAATTATATACTATTCCACCTACAAAAATCAAATATTTATGAAATAATTTCATTATTTAGTAATTTAATAATCGAGAGATAACAATGATATATATATATATATATATATATATATATATATCATTAAAAGTAAATTAAATTAATAACACTAAAATAAAAATTATAATATGTTTTTCTTAAAAAAAGAATTACTTTTTAGTAATCACCCTTGTATAAAGAACAACTTTTTAAAAAAATGATCCCTAAATTATACTTTTTTTAAAAAAATAGAATATTATCATAGATCTCATTTATTAAACTCTATAAGTTCAAACTTTTTCCTATAACCTCTAATGAAATATGTAATTAGTTTAAAAATATAAAAAAAGAATCCAAGCTTTTAAACTCAGATTCATCATATAACTTCATATTTACTCTTTTTTTCCTTTTTCAGTAAGAGATACTAGACCTTCAAAAATACTCCCAGTATTCTATTCAACAGTTTTTTTATATCTGAAACTTTTTGTACCAATGAGCTGATTTTTTTCGGATATCTTTCTTGGGTGTCAAAAATCTACATAGAATAAAACCATAACGTTTTTTTCATAACCATTAGACCATGAAAAATACATCCATTAAAGACCAAATAAAAATATCCTTTTACATTAGCACCATCATTAATAGAGTCTGAAATAACTTCTAAGTGTTTTTTTACATAATCTATACGGGCATCGTCATAGACTGTATTATCAACAAACTCATCTTTATAACCTAGACCGTTTTCTGTTATATATATTTTTTTATAATTAGGATAATCTTTTTTTAACTCTCATAATTTGATCATACAATCCTTGAGGATATATTATCCAATCCCAGTCAGTCTTAGGTATGTGGACTGGCGATTCTCTACGTCCTACCCCTTTTATTTGATACTTAGAGCTTCCTTTTTCACCTTTTCCATTATGGATGATTTCAGTTTCCCCATTAAATTCTTTCATCCAATCACTCATGTAATAGTTTATTCCTAAGAAATCATTTAGATCTTTTACAGCTCTTAAAATCTCAAAATCTTCGTCACGTAAATCTAATTCCCCACCATTAACAGTAAGAATATGATTCACACCAGCTAGTGTTTTTTCTGAATATTCTCCTAGATATGTCGCATCTAAGATAAATTTATTATGAATTATATCCTCTAGCTCCGCGGCCAAAACATCTCCTTTATTCTCTGGATCATAAGGATATTTTGTAGGTAGAGCATGAACAACTCCAATCTCACCTTTATATCCTTTATCTTTATATAACTTAACTGCCTTAGCGTGTGAAACCATCATATTATGATGAGATTGGAATACTTTAGCTAAATCATACTTAACTCCTGGTGGGAATTTTCCAACTAAATATTGTCCATCTCCTATAGGTCCTATTTCATTAAAAGTAGTCCAGTAATTTACTTCTTTAAATTCCTCAAAGCAATATGAGGCATAATCCACAAAATGTTCAATATTTTCTCTATTTAGAAAATCTCCATTTGAATGTAGTACTTCAGGCGTGTCAAAATGATGTAATGTTACAAATGGTTCAACATTACGTTTGTGACATTCCTCAAATAGTCTGTGATAAAAATCAACTCCTTCTTTATTGACTTCACCAAACCCTATAGGGAAAATTCTTGACCACGCTATTGAAATACGAATTCCATTTACTCCGTACTCTTCAGCTAATTTTAAATCTACTGGATACTTGTGATAAAAATCACTTGCTGGTTCTGCAGTGTACCAATAGTTTTCTTCTAAATATTTGTCCCATGCAACAGGACCTTTTTCCATATGAATGCGTCGCTCCTTCCAGCTTGATAAGCAGCAGTCGCTCCACCAAAAAAATAAAATCATTTGGTAATTTTTTTTACTCATATATAATTTTTTTCCTCCTACTTGTCATTAATAGGGAGTGACTCAAAAATCGTGATTTCATAGAAACAAGATTTTGTCAAGTCACCCCGCAAAGTTTATTAGATATCTAAAAAGCTTTTTAAAAAAAGCGAATTTAAATATCAATAAACCACTGCGTCTATGAGTTTTCATGTAAACTATTTTTTTAAAAATCTAGTACTTTTTGGGTCATCCCCTACTACTTTAAACTTTCTAAAACTTTATTAATCTTCAAACTGCTGTTGAACAAATTCTAAAGCACCTTTTCCGTCTCTAGTTAATTTGATATATTGAAGACCTTCTGTTTTAGCTAACTTAATATCTAACTTATCTGTTTCAGCTTTCATATCTTCATAGTTAGAAGCTACTTGAGGCGCTAAAATTACTAAATCAAATTCTGGTAGCATTTCACGATGTGCACCGTATCCACCTGCTGCGGCTTTAACTGGAACATTATATTCTTCTGCAGCTTTATTCAGGGCATTTGCTAAAAGACCACTTGTTCCACCACCAGCGCAAAGGACTAAAAACATTTGTTTGTTTTGTTATATTGTTACTAGCTGGTTCAGAATCTACTCCTGCTTTTTTTCTAATATCGCATCTGCTTTAGAAGTATTGAAATTAGCTGCTACTTTTTTTCTTTAAGAGCATCATTTGATTTACCAGAAGCTTCTTCTTCAAGTATTTGTTTATCATAAACTTTTTAAGAACGGATAATAGATAAGAACATCTACTACTATTAATGTAATCGCTAAAATAAATGATAATACTTGGAAGTTTGTTCCTAAGATTTGCCCTAAAGGTGCTGGTGTTGTCCATGGTAAATTAGCCGTAAAAGAATTCATTCCTAAAATATCTATAAAGAATTTAAAAAAATCCATACATTTGCTATTGGTGCAAAAAAATAAATGGGATAAAGAAGATTGGATTAAGAACTAGTGGAGCCCCAAATAAGATTGGTTCATTTACACCAAAGAATGTTGGGACTACAGATGCCCTACCAATTGCTTTATTTCTTTTAGATTTACATAACCACATAAACATAAATGGAACTACCAGCGTTGCTCCAGTACCACCCATTGTTACTATAAACATTTGTGTACCAGAAGTTAAAAATTTTATCTGCATGCATTCCATCTCTTAGTAAGTTCAAGTTTACTTCCGCATTAGCATAAGTGATTGCTGCAATAACTGGCTCTACTATCGATAGCCCATGAATTCCTACAAACCAGAAGAAAGCAAAGGCACCAAATATAATAGTTATACCTACATATCCATCTGCTGCTGAGAATAATGGTGCAAATACTTTACCTACCGCTTCAGCAACACCAGTTCCTTCAGTATGACGTGCAAATAAATCAAGACCATAAAGAGCCATTATTGAAAGCGTAAATGGTATAACATCCTTAAATACTTGAGAAATGTTAGGTGGCACTTCATCAGGCATTTTTATTGTAACACTATTTTTTACACAAACTTTATAAATATTAACTGTAATAAAGGCTGTTAGGAATGCTGATAAAAAGACCTTTCGTACCTAAGAAACCACTAGCAAATCCATCCTTAATTGGATCTGCTGCCAACATTAATAATCCTACAATAGATGCTAATAACGTTGACATATAGTTAATCTGATTAGTAGCTTCCATATTTCTGTTTATCGAATCTGTTAATGATTTAGCTGTAGTTCCAGCTACAAGTAAAGCTAAAATTCCCATCGAGTAATTATAAGGCTTCATAAAGAAATCAACAACCTCTGGCGACCACTTGAATCCCCAAGAGTTTGGTACAAAAGCAATCAAGATAAATATACTTGAGAATAAAATTACTGGCATACCAGCAATAAATCCATCACGAATCGCTCTTAAATAAATATTACGAGATAGTTTTTCAAAAAAAGGTTTACCCTTTTCAATAAAAGCAATTAACTTATTCATTCACTATACCCCTCTCTTATATAACTCTATAAGATGTTGCATTAAATCTTTTAATAAAATTGTAGTCATAAGGTGATCTTAGCCATGCATCATCGTAACACTATACGCTAAATCCTCGCCTGCCGCTTCTTTGGCTAATAGTCCCGTTTGAGCATGGTGAGCTTCAACTATGCAAGCATTTGCTTCTTCTACTAATGCTTGGGCTTTTTCAAAATCCCCTGAACGAGCTGCTTTTAAAGCATCTAATAATTTTGAACGTGCATCTCCCGCATACGCTACGATTTCAAAACCTAATAATGTGATTTCTTCTCTGTTCATAATTTTTTCCTCCTATTATTTCAATATACTATACTCTTTCTTTCCAAGAAGTAGCTGTTTTTTTTGTAATACTTTATTTAATTCATCTATATTATTGAATCCAGTAGTGCGTAACCACTCTCTAGCTGCAGTTTCTCCATTTTTTTAATATAGGCTTCTACAGAGCCTGCCCATGTTGCACGACCACATAAGACACCGTTGAAATTTGCTCCTGATTCATGTGCAAAAACTAAAGTATCTTGGAACAATCTAGCAGATACTCCTGCACTTAGGTAAATGTACGGAAGATTTGTTGCTTTTATCTTGTTCAGCAAAAATATGCAGCTGCTTCTTCACGTGTGTATACTACTTCTCCTTCAGCAAATCCTTCAACATATTTAACATTTACAGGTACTTCAACTTTTAATACATCAATGTTAAATCTAGCATCAGAAAATACCTTCATAGCTTCAATAACTTTTCTAGGTTTTACTTTTGCGTATTCTACACTAGAAGCATCAGTGATTTTTTCATCATAAGCTAAGATTTCTAAAAAGAAAGGAATATCTTCAGCAACACACTCTGAACCAATACGTTCAATATAAGCTTGTTTTTGTTCATTTAATTCTTTTTCACTATCCACGTCATAATATAGTAAAAATTTAACTGCTTCTGCTCCTTGCTCTTTAATTCGTTTAGCAGACCATAGATCTAAACAATCTGGTAATCTTTTTGTGCTAGATGTATCGTAACCAGTTTTTTCATAAGCAAGTAATAATCCCGCTTGAGGTGCTAAAGATTTTGTTGCTGGTAATCCATATTCAGGATCTAATAGCATAGAAGATGAGTATTTTTGTTAATTCCTCAGCAACTAAAAACTTTCAACTCTTCCATTTGTCCTCTTGTAGGTTCTTCAGTTTGATATTGTGCCATCAAACGTTTTAATGCTCCCCTTTGGTCAAAAGCTAATGCTGAGATTATTCCATTCTCATCAGATAACTTTTCCATAAATTTACGTTTTTGTTCTGTTAATGCCATTTTTTATACCTCTTTTACTTTAATTTTATTAAATATTTTCTCAAAATTATCCATATTAACGTGTCCTGTCATATGTTCTTGTGCATTTAGCATACCTAATACATTGGCTATTTTTTTAATAAATCATGATCATCTTTCTTATTATTTATAGCTGCTGATATTCCTGCAACAGTAGAATCCCCTGAGCCAACCGGATTAACGACTTCTATTTTAGGTATGTCAACTTTGTAAAACTTGTCGTTATGCTTAGCTAAGCATCCTTCAGATCCTAAAGAAACAATTATCCACTCTATACCATTAAATAATTCGTTTTTTTCAATGCTGCTTTCAATTTATTAATATCTTTTTGAAATATTTTCATTCAATAGCTGAGATAATTCTTCATTATTAGGTTTTTATTATTGTAGGTTTGTAATCAGATTTTTAGTACAGTCTCCAAAGACTTACCTGAACAATCTAATACTACTTTCTTATCATATTTACTTGAAAGTCTTATTAATTCAATATAAAAATCAACTGGCAATCCTGCTGGTAAACTCCCTGAAATAGCTACTACTTGACATTCCATAACTAGTTTTTTTCGAAATGCTTAAGAAATTCAATACCCTCTGCTTCACTAATATTAGGTCCCTTTTCCAAGATTTCTGTTTGTTGACCATCATCGTGCAATATAGCTATACAATTTCTTGTATTACCAGTTATTCTATAAAAGTTTCCTTTAACTTCCTTAGGTAGATTCTCTAAAAAGATATTCTCCATTTTTTTCCACCGACCAGTCCTGTTGCAGTAACCTCTTCTCCGTATTCTGCAAGTACACGAGTTACATTTAGTCCCTTACCACCTGCGGTTTTTTTGTAACATTTTTCCACGCGATTAACTGTATCAGTCTTTAAACTATCTAATGGGTATGAGATATCTACCGATGGATTCATCGTAACTGTTAATATCATAGTTTCTTCCTCTTAATCGTGATATTCTCCACGATCCCATTTTTTTCTAAAAAAATTCATTAAAGAAATTACCATTACTTTTGCTCTTCATTTCTAGTTTCTACATGCATTATTTTTAGCAATTAATTTTTTTCATTCTCTTCGGTTGGTTTATATTCAGCATTAAGAAACGCTTCAATGATATCACACATTAATAACTCGCCTGTAATTTTACCACCAAACCCAATAACATTAGCATTCAATTGCTCTTTTTGCATATAAAGCTGTTGTCATATCTCTAACAAGTGCTGATCGAACTCCAGGTACTTTATTTACTGCGTTGTTTATACCTACTCCTGTTCCACAAATACAAATTCCTAAATCTGCTTTCGCCACTTGTAACAGCTTCTCCTACTTTTTTTACCAAAAAAATTGGATAGTGAGTACGAACTCGATCATAAGTACCAACATCAAGTACTTCATATCCTTTTTGATTTTAAAAAAACTCTACCACTGCCATTTTCTCTAAAGTAACAATATGGTCACATCCGATTGCAATTTTCATCCTCTTATTCTCCTCTCATTAACACATTTTATTTAACATATCTACTCTAATTTGATGACGTCCGCCATCATATTTACCATTTGCAAACCCTTTTGCAATGTTTTTTGCTAACTCATCTCCAACAATTTCAGCACCAACTGTAATCATACGAGAGTTATTATGTCCTCTTGTCATATATGCTGAACGTTCATCAGAAACCTCAGCAGCTACCATTCCTTTAATTTTAGTGGCAACCATAAAAGGTCCTGCTCCATATGAATCAAAAACAATACCTAGATTCTCTTCATTTTTATTAACTTCATCAGCAACCGCTAAAGTCACATCAACAAAATCTTCCCCCGCTTCTGATACATCTACTACCTCAAAATTCTCTTTTTCTAGAAAATCTTTGACAACATCTTTTAATCTTGTTCCTGCAAGATCTGCTCCTATTACTATCACCATGGATACTCCTCCTTTTTGTTTGTTTTTTTAACAATAAATCTCAAATTTTGTTTCTGTAAATCATTTTTTTGTTATTTACAGTTATATAATATCACTCTATCTGTTTATTGTAAACACTTTTTTTGTTTATAATAAACAGAAAATGATAAAAAAAGAGAAATAACTCTAATCGTTTTTTTCTCAAACTCTTATTATTATTTCTTTTCATATTATATTACTTGCGTATAGTTTTTTTAATTCATCACAATCGTCTTCACAATTATCATCCGTAATAATAGCTGTAACTTTAGATAACGAACAAATTGATGTAAAAATCTTCTTTTCCTATTTTTTTGATGAATCAATTAATAAATATCCTTCCGTAGAACGCTCCAATGCCTTTTTTTGAGTATATGCTTCATCAAAAGATGATGCTTTTACCAAAACCGTCTGCGATACCATTTCCACTAAAAAAACATTTTTATTAAAAATACATCTTCCCTATAATAGAATTAGGTATTTCTCCAACAAATGCTTGAGAAGTATCTCTTATTTCTCCTCCTAGCAATATAACTTTAAATGTATCACTTTTTCTTTTTTTGATAACTCTTGAAATATCGGCAAACAATTTGTTATCACTCGTAACTCTTTTGTTGTAATCTCCTCAGCCAAGAATTCAATAGATGTTCCCTGGACCGAGAAAAAAATTGTATCTCCTCTTCTATGAATTTTATTGCCTTTTTAGCTACCTGACGTTTTAAAAATAATATTTTTTTAAAAAGCTTTTTCTTCATGTGGAAGTTCTTTAAAAATTAGATTGTTGAGTCGTTGTTGCTCCATTTCTTATTCTTATAATAAATCCTTTTTCCTCTAATTCAATTAGATCTCGTCTTACCGTCATGTCTGATACATTCATACTTTTCCATAATATCCTGTACATATACAGTACCCATTTTGTTAACTAAATTTAATATTTCATTTAATCGTTCTTGTTTTCTCATTGTTATCACCTACTCTTTTTTTGTTTATTATATAATTTATTGTTTGGAAAAATCAACAGTTTTAGACTAAAAATAAACATTTTTTTGCAAACACAATTTAAATTTTGTTGTTTAAAGTATTCTCTATACTCACATATATTCCTTTACATTAGAATATAATATAATATAAAAAAATAAAAAGTGACTCAAGAATCGAGATTTCAGAGAAATCGATTTTTTTCCAAGTCACTCCCACAAAATTTATTAGATATCTAAAAAAACTTTCATACAGTGAATTTAGACATCAATAAACCACTCTATGAATTCCCATATAAACTTTTTTTAAAGTTTAGAACTTTCGGATTAGTCCCATTTTTTTATACTTATTTATTAAAAATCAATTAAGTCAAACGTGATACCATCATATTCAAGAACACTAACAGAGGTATTTACTATTACTCCATGAGTTACTTCTTTAATACCTTTTTTTGCGTTAAGAAAGAACGGATTAAACCACCATGACATACCGCTAATATTGTCTTATCTGGGTGTTCTTCATACTTTTCTTTAAAGAATGCTTCTACTCTATCTGCTGCATCTGAATCTAATTCCATACCTCTTGTTTCTCCTTTTTTTAAGAGATTCCCTATATTCTAGGAAAGATATCCCTTCAAAACCTCCGTATGATTTTTTTCTATTAATCTTTTATCTTTTATTACAGATAAATTTTTTTATTTTCTTCACTATTTGAATTGTCTAGCATGTATCTCGCTGTATCAAATGCTCTTCCTAAAAGTGCTACTATAAGCAACATCAATCTTATATCCTTCTATTTTTCCCTGCAGCAATACCTTGACGGATTCCTTCTTCATTCAAAGGAATATCTGTATGTCCTTGAACTAGTTTATTTTTTTATTATAGTCTGTTTCTCCATGTCTTGCTAAAAATAATACGCATAATCTCATCTCCTTACTAAAAAAATTAGGGAGCGACCAAATAAAAATCAATTTTTTTATAAAACTATGATTTCTTAGCCGTTCCCTTTAATAATTTTAAATATTAAATTTCTCTAATGTATAGTCTTTTTCCGTCATAGTGCAGTACGTTTAATGCTGTGTTGTTAATCAACATATTAGATTCAGGATATAATCCTAATGTACGTAAAAAGATACGAATAAAGGCACCATGACAAACTACTAAAAATTGTTCCATCTTTATGATTTAGATATTTTTTTCATTAAAGAATGAGCTTGCTCTTTCATAGACTTCCTCATCTTTTTCAATAGACTCTAAGCCAGTCTGAGCTTCTAATGCTGAAAAATATTCATCAAAAGTACTCTCTTCGAAATCACCGAAGAATTTCTCTATTAAACGAGCATCTTCAGTAATTTCTTTATTGATATTAATCTCATTATTAGAATTATCAAGCATTAGTCTAGCTGTCTCTACAGCACGTTTTAACGGGCTACTGAAGGAAAAAAATCAATGTCATACTCCGTTAACTTTTTGACCTGCATTTCTTGCTTGACCTCTACCAGTTTCATTTAATTCAATATCACTATGTCCTTGAATTAATTTATTTTTTTGTTATAATCTGTTTCTCCATGTCTTACTAATAATATTTTCATGATTTTTACCTATTCAAAAATGAAATCTTCATCTTCAATTGATTCAACATTCATACTTACAACATATCCATCACCTTTAACACTGAAGAAGTCATGGTTTTTTTAGTGTTAGTATTCATTGCGTTTTCAATAATTGGATTAATTTCTTTTATCTTCGAAGTATCCGGGTATCCTAAGTTAGCTAAAGCACGATTAGCATTGTACTCTACGTAGTCTTTAACATCTTCATATAGACCAATCTCATCGTAAATATCTTTAGTATATTTTAATTCATTTTCATATAAATCTAGTAATAATTTATACATTTCTTTTTCAGCACGCTCTTGCTCTTCTGGAGTTAAAGTTTTTGAATAATTCTTGAGCATCAAATCCTGTGAAACTTCCGTGGATAGTTTCATCTAATAAAAATTTTACGGATAATCTCTCCAGAAGTCGTTACTTTACCTTGCCCAGCTAAATATAATGGATAGAAGAATCCACTATAGAAAAATATAACTTTCTAAGAATACTGAAGCTACACGAGCCATATATAAGTCATAAGTCGGAACTTCTGGTTTAAATAACTTCATGTAATAATCTTCAATTAATTTCGCTTTGAATTGAAGCTCTGGATTACTTGGAACCCATTCATCTAATAAGTAATCTGTTTCTTGTGAAGGGATTAATGATGTAAAGATTGTTGAGTAACTTTTCGCGTGAATTTGCTCCATCATTCCCATAAAGCTGTATACAGCTTGTTTTCTCATATCTTCAGTATGTAGAGATACAAGAGGCATACCTTTATCACCTTGTTGCGTATCAAGACCAGTTAGACCAGCTAATACTTTTTTGTAAGCTTCACGTTCTTTATCATTTAAATCTTCGTTCCAGCTCTTAATATCTTTTGACACTTTAAACTCAGTATCAACCCAAAATTGAGCAATATTTTGACGCCAATACATAAATGTTAAGTCATCTTGTTTATTCCAGTTTACAGCTTTCATAATTAGTAATTTTTCCTCTCTTTTCTATATAGCACATGAAGTACATTCTTCTACAGAAAGTAGTTTGTTTCTTGTGTAATATAGTGATTTCAATCCTTTGTGATGAGCATAAATATAATATCTAGCAAGCTCTCTTGTTGTGATATCAGAATTTACGAATAAAATCACAGAAATACCTTGATCTACGTGTTCTTGAATAACTGCCATTAAATCAATAAGTTTCATTTGATCTATGGTAAACGCAGATTTATAGAACCATTGAGTTTTCGGACTTAAGTATGGCATTGGATAGAATGTTTCAGCATTCCCATAACTTCTACGTTCAATTTTATCAACAATCGGTAGTACACTTGATGTTGAGTTTTGAACATAAGAAATACTTTGTGTTGGTGCAATTGCCATTCTATAAGCGTGATATAGTCCATTTTCTTTTACTCTATTTTTTAGACTTCTCCAGTCTTCTCTTGTTGGAATATGAATTCCTTCAAATAACTCTTTTTACTTTATCAGTTACTGGTAAATAATCATTTTCAATATATTTAGTGAAGTATCTACCATTGTAGTAATCTGATTTTTTTCAAAGTCTTTAAATGTTTCATTACGTTTTTTTAGCAATTTGCATTGAACGTTCTAATGTATAGTAGTTCATCATCATGAAGAAGACATTTGCAAAATCTTTCGCTTCTTCACTCTCATAAGCGATTAAGTTTTTAGCTAAGTATCCATTTAAGTTCATAGCACCTAATCCAACAGAATGAAACTCATCATTAGCTTTTACTACCCCAGGTGCATTTTTAATCTTAGTAGAATTACTTACAAATGTTAATGCATCCATACCTGAATAGATAGATTCTTTAATTTTTTTACTTTCCATTACATTTACAATGTTTAATGAAGCTAGGTTACAAGAAATATCACGTTTAATAATATCATCTTCACCGTAGTCTTTAATTATTGAAGTTTCTTGTAATTGGAAAATCTCAGTACATAAGTTACTCATCTTAACTTGTCCAATTTCACGAAGTGCGTGATCTTTATTCGCGTTATCTTTGAACATTAAGTATGGGTATCCTGATTGTAATTGAGTTTGCGCTATTAAGTTAAGCATATCACGAGCATCAAATTTACGCTTCATGATATTTTCGTTCGCTACAAATTCATCATAGTACTTAGCGATATCAATATCATCAAGAACTAATCCATACTCTTCATAAATAGAGTGTGGTCCAAACATGTAGAAATCTTTGTTCTCACGAGCTAAATCGAAGAATAATGATGGTACGATAATACCTGTAGAAATTGTTGGAAGGCGTAATTCTTCATCGGCATTAACTTTTTTAGTATCTAAAAATTCTAATACGTCGTAGTGGAAGATGTTTAAATAAACAGCTCCAGCCCCAGGACGTTGTCCAAGTTGATCCGCATATGCAAAACCTTGTTCTAAAGATTTAGCTACAGGAATAACACCTTTAGCTACCCCTTTAATTCCTTTGATACTCTCACCACGTGCACGAAGTTTTGATAAGTTAATCGCAACCCCTCCACCAATTTTTGAAAGTTGTTTAGCTGTAGAATCGATGTAGTTAATTGAGTTAAGTGAGTCTCCTACTTCTAATAAGAAACAAGATACTAACTCACCACGACGACTTCTTCCAGAGTTTAGGAATGTTGGAGTCGCTGGTTGTAATCTTTTGTTCAAGCATAGAAATCATTAACTCTTTAGCTAAAGCAACATCTCCGTCAGCTAAATACATAGCAACGATGAATACGTGTTGGTTAAAGTTTTTCTAAATATTGTTTTTTTATCATTTGTTTTTTTAATGCATAATCTTTATAGAATTTACTTGCTGCCATGTAACTTTTTAAATTGAATTTAAAGTTTGCAGCTAATTCTAAACATTCAAGAATTTCATCTTCAATATATTTATCAAAGATATTATAGTAGAAGTTCTCTTCACTAGATATCTAAGTCTTTTTCATTTCTGAACTGAATTTCTTTGTACGAAAGTTTACTTCACGAAGAAATTCTTCTATAGCTTCAACATCCTTTTTCTAATTTGAAAAAAATCCATTGTCGCCTCTTTTTGTCACTTCATTATTTAATTCAATATGGTTAAATTTCTCCATTCTTTACACTCTCCAAATATTTTTTTTAAATTTTATTAAGTCTTTTTGTATTCCCATGTAATTCTATTTTTCATAAGTAATGGCACATTATACTTTTCACTAATCGTCTCTGAAGCTTTAGCAAATCTATTACCCCAGTTTTTATTACCACTACCTACTACCCCTTTTAAGTGTTTATGGTTAGTTTCTAAAAACTCTGCTACACCTTCAGGGACTTGTCCAAAACCTATCGTTGGGGTTATTAATATATAGTCAAAAATCAACTTCATAATCGATATCAAATAGGTCAATAACATCCTCTTCTGGGATTTTACACATGTCTACAAATCTCTTGCAATTTCCAGTTAATGAAAAATACAACTATCTTCATTTTTTTCTCACACTCCCGTATAAATATTTCCGAGAATATTTCCCGGAAATTTAATAACTTATATCAATTATACACTTTATTTTATTATTTTTTTCAATGATTATTTTTTTCTCATGAAAAAGGCTTCAATTCTTTTTGGAAATTTGTATATCTATTTAATAATTCAAAAATTCTATTAAGCAACTTTATACACTACAACGATTAAAATAATCATAAGAAAAAATTTTTTTTCCTTTTAGTTTTCTTAATTTTTAGATGAAAAAAACTTTAAAACAAAAATTACCCTGTTTAAAGTTTTCTTCTATAATATGTTTAGTTTATTCTATCGCTTTTTTTCTTCTCGCAAATTCAGAAAAAAATAGAATTTATCAACTCTATGGCGACTCTCTGTATAATGTAGGAAATCTGTTCCTTCTGTGTATACATCACTTCGTAAAACTGCAATATGTTTGTGACCATTCAAATCAATATATGTTGAATCTTCTTCATTAGCAGGTTCAATTTTAAAAATCCTTATTCCCATAAGAAATCTTAATTCCTAAATCCTGTTCTAAATACTCATATAACGACTCCTCAACACGATTAGTAGGAAGGTCCCCTATTGCATTCTTTCTTATATAATCTTTATCTAATATTACTGCTTCTCCGTCAACGATTCTTTGACGAACCAGATAGATTAGTTTTTCATCTGGCTTAACAAGACCAAGCCTTACTAAAAAATCTGGTGCATCTACTTCTTTATTCACCAACACTTTAGTGGTTGCATCTACATCTTGAAATTGGCGACGTTCTTTAAAAACTTAGTATCCCCGTTACAGGTAATCTAAATCTATGAACATCTAACACTATAGATCCTTTCCCTTGTATTTTGTGAATATAACCATTTTCTAATAATAGAAGTAATGCTTTTCTTATAGTTTCCCTAGAAACATTATATTCTCTTGCGAGTTCATTTTCACTTGGTAAGAGAGAGTTAGACCTGTATTGCCTATGCTCTATTTTTTTCTCTTAACTCTAAATAGATCTTAAAAAAACTTATTCATGATTTCCCCAAAAATAAATAACTATATGTGTATATTTTTACCATAATTTACATAAATATTAAATATTTTTTTACTCAAAAAAACTTTTATAAACCTTCATATTTTTTTGTTAATTTGTGTAAATATGTAAACCAAATTTAAAGCAAACCTCATTTCTACAACTATGTTTATGTGTTATAATGTTTATTGGAGGTGCAATAATGAGAAAAATATATTATACAGTCCCTTATTATTTTTAGAGAATTTTTTTCACTATTTATTAGTGGGATACTCGCTATAATATTTTTACAATTGTTTTAATTTAAATTTTTTTATAAAAAAATTTCTATCAAAAAAAGAAAAATTTAGCCCCTACAATTGGAACTACATATGATGAATTGATAAAAAAATACTGCTAACTTACTTGATTATCTCAATCATAAAAACAATGTTAAATCTTGATTGGTATTCAGATAAAGACATACTTCATATGCAAGACGTTAGGACACTATATAGTTTAAGCTACAAAACAATGATATTTTTTTTATCGTAGTTTTTTTACTATTTCTACTATATTACTGATAATACTTTGTAAGAAAAAGAACTATTTTTCTATATCACAAATACATTTAACAAAGTACTACTTGCATTTATTATTGTAATAGGTATCCTATCTTGTATTATTTCATATAATTTTACTTCATTTTGGTTAAAAATTCCATCAGTTGCTATTTTTCAAACGAGCTTTGGTTATTAAGTCCTGATGAGTCAAACTTAATTCAAATGGTGCCCGAAGAATTCTTCATAAGTCTTATTACAACAATAATCTTACATATCTTTATACTATTTATTTCATTGTTTATATTAAATACTATAGTGAAGAAAAAGAATGAAAAAAATAATTAATCTTAAAGATGCTATTAAAAAAATTTAATTTCTTATAATTATGTGATATAATTAATTTTAGTTTCAAATAAATAAATTACGAAAGGATAAATTATGGCTCAAAATGATAAAAAAATGTTGTTACTGAAGATAAAGTAACATTTAGATTATGTGATGATTGCCTTGGTGTAAATCTTAAAACTTTGATTCCAAAACTAAAAAAAGAAAGCACCAAATGCAGAATTTATCATAGGATGTCAATCTTATTGTGGACCCGGAAGAACTCAGACATTCACACTTGTTAATAGTAGAATTTGTATAGCAGATACTGAAGTCGAACTGATGCCTTTAGTTGATGAAAAACTTAGAGACCGAATGAGTGCTGAAGACGAAGAAAAAAATACAGAAAAACGTCTTGAACGTCGTCTTGAACGTACTTTCTACTTCATTATACCTGAAAATGCAACGATAAAAATTGGTGAAGAAGTAGATGTTGATAAAGAAGGAGTAATCGCTCGTAAAGCAGGAAAAATCATATTTAGATGAGCTTATTATCGAAGGAGAAGTTGATAATACTAAACCTCGAACTTACGAACTTATATACCGAGTTAATATCGATAATAAAGAACACAAGAGAAAAAAAGACTTATCACTGTTGTTGATGAAAAACGTATAATCAATATTCATAGAATAATCAAAAACATAAACCTAGGAGTTAAAAGCTGTATATACCGCTACTCATAGGTTTTTTTCTTTTGTTTTTATGAAAAAAATATTTATACTATTTTTTTGAAAAATTACGTTTACTTTTTTTGTAAATATGATATAATATAAGTAAAGACATAGAAGTCGGAGGTTATGATCATGGAAAAATAAATATTCTAAAAATTTTAGTCGCAGTAGACGGTTCAAAAACAAGCTGAATGGGCTTTCAAAAAATGCCGTTGCCATTGCTCAAAGAAACGAGGATGCAGAGTTATATATCGCGTCTGTTATTGATGCGACAATCGCAACTTCTGGTTTATCAGATCCTTACATTTTCAACTCTTTCTACAAACGTACTAAAGAATTAGTTGATAGCTATGTAGAATCTGCTAAAGAAGACGGATTAACTAAAGTATTCGGTATCGTTGAACAAGGTATTCCTAAAAATTGTTCTTAGTGAAGATATTGTTGACGAAAAAAAGGTATCGATCTTGTAGTTTGTGGATCTTCTGGTTTTAACTGGATTCAAACGTATGCTTATGGGATCAGTGTCTGAAGGTATCGTTAGATATGCTAAATCTGACGTAATCATCATTAAACAGCGTTCTATCCCAGCGGATTTCGAAGCAACTATTGCTAAAAAATTCCAAGAAGAACAAGATAAATAAGCATCTCTAAAAAAAGATTTAAGTTAATATACTTAATTTAAATTCATTTAAAATTTTTTTCCTTTTTATAATAAACGACGCATACAACGTATGCGCTGTTCACTTTTTTTTAGGGGAGTGACTCAAAAATCGTGATTTCGGAGAAATCGATTTTTTTAGAGTCACTCCCGCACACATCTAAAAAAAGCTTTTATAAAGCGAATTTAGATGTCAATAAACCACTACGTCTATGAGTTCTCATATACACTTTGTTAAAAATTTAGGACTTTTTGGATTAGCCAATTACTTTTTTTATTAATATATTTTCTTCACTTTTTAAACTATCATAATTCAATGCTGCAAGTTGCACAGAATTCGGTCCAAAAATACTTAGTATAATCATGAAGTTGTTGCTTATCGTCATAAATATAAACCCTATCTCCGATACTTTCTTCATCACCTATTTCTACTACTAAGTGACTCATCATTGTTGAGTAAATATTTCTCTCTTTACCATTAATTAAACATGTTTTTCCTTTTAATCTATCTCTTAGTATTCCATCACCATAGCCAATATTAACAACTCCTACTTTTTTTATCAGCATCAGCTATATACGAATTTGAGTATCCAATGCATTCGCCTTTACTCAAGGTTACTATATTAATAATTTCACCATAAACAGTAATTGGGTTTTTTTATAACTAAATCCTTAAGAGCAACTGGATTTTCCTTCACATTATAAGGCATAGCTCCATAAAGAATAATCCCTAATCTCTGATGTGTTGTTTTCTCAAAAGCACCATCTCGTAAAAAAATGAAGCACTATTTTTGTAAGTGAACTACTTCAAAAATCATGATGTTTTTTTGTGCTTCATCAAGAACTTTCAATACCAATTCTTTTTTTCTTTTTCATAGAATCCATCAAACTCATCAGCAAATGAAAAAAATGAGACCAAAATCCTTTTTAAATTTAGTTTGTTTTCTTTACAGAAATTTATAATTTCTAGTACTTCTTCCAGATTTCTTGCTCCAGCTCGTCTCATACTACCCGCAAATTCCAATTGCAGAGTTAAGCCTCTAACATTTTCAAGATTTTCTTTTAAATATTCAAGACTCGCTATATTTATCTCAACATTGTATTCTCTAACTATATCAAAATTATAAGTTGGATTTAAAAAGAAAAAAATATTAGCATCTTCTCCTAATGTTTCTCTTATTACTTTACACTCTTCTTCTTTTGTCGTTGCAAAGTAATTTATCCCTACTTCCGAGTATAATTTTACACATTCTCTTAAATTTAAATTATACGCATTGTTTTTTTAACTACAGCTATTATATCCTGTGCTCGTTCTTTTTAAATTTATTGCATTTTGTCGTATGTTATTATAATTTAACTCAATTGTTGCCATAAAAAAATCCTTTCTTAGATAAAAGGGAGTGACTCAAAAAATCATGATTTCAGAGAAATAGATTTTTTTTAAGCCACCCCTGCAAATTTCATCAGATATCTAAAAAAACTCTTATAAAGTAAATTTAGATATCTATAAACCACTGCGTTTATGAATTCTCATATAAACTTTTTTTAAATTTAGGACCTTTAAATCAGCCCTTTTTATTTTACTTAAAAATCAACAAAGTTATTTATTGTAATGACTCAATATTCCTAAGTAATATTTAACCCCTACTTTTTAATATTTTTTTTCATCAAAGTTGAAAGTTGGTGTGTGTAATCCTGAAACATAGTTTTTTTCTCTTCATTTCTTAAACCTAAAAAAACTATAGTTTATAGGAGACAATCTACTAAAGAATGAAAAAAATCTTCTCCGTATAGGTAAGCTTCTTCTAACTCAATATAATCAATATTTTCTTTTTCTATAACTTCTTTAATTACTTTATAAGGAACTTCATCATTAATTACCGCTGGATAACCTTCAGCAAAGTCAACACGAATACTTGCTCCAGTAAGATGTTCAAGTCCTACACGCGTATTTTTCAATTGCAGCTTTTATCGTAGCCAGATCTTCCATACTGTATGTTCTAATAGTTCCTTCTAGGTAGGAATTCTCCGCAACAACATTCATAGCATCTCCACCGTACATTTTACCGATATGAATAATATTAGTATTACGCGCTTTTGTATATAATGCATTAAGTTTTAACATCTCTTGGAAGAACATTGTAGCCACATTAAGAGCATCGATTCCAGTATTTTTCAAACCAACGTGAGCTGCACGCCCTTTAATATAGATTCTATATTCATTAGCACTAGCCATAATTTCTTTTGGTTTAGAAATTATATGACCTTCTGGATAATCTGGATTCATATGTAGAGCATAACTTGCTAAAAATGTTATACGGTGAAAAATCAAAATCATTAATTAATAAATTCCCTCCACCGAAAGTTTCTTCAGCTGGTTGAAATACGAAAATACTATTCACCTTCGTATCATTATTTTTGTAATAATCTGCCGCTTCTATAACACTACCTAAAAGCATAGTAGTATGTCCATCATGTCCACAAGCATGCATTACACCATCGTTATTAGATTTAAAAATCAATATCATTTTCCTCTGTGATGGGCAATGCATCAATATCAGCTCTGAATAAAAATCGTATCTTTAGTTTCTACACTTGCTTTAAAGATTACCACCAACCCTGTCTCAAGAGTTTCTTGATATTCTATGCCTGATTCTTTTAAGACACTAGCGATAAATTCTTTAGTTTTATGCTCTTCCAAAGATAACTCTGGATTTTGGTGCAGGTGTCTACGCCATGATGTTAAATTCTCTTCAGTAATTACTTTCATCTTCTCTTCCTACTTTATTATAAGTTTCTTAATTCTGCGATAATATCTACTTTTTCTTCTGCAACTTCACTACGTGTTTTGATTACTCGTGCTGGAACACCCGCTACTACATCTCCACTAGCTACATCTTTTGTTACTACACTTCCAGCTGCGACAACAGCATTGTCTCCAATTTGTACACCTTCTAAGATAACAGCATTAGCTCCGATAAGAACATTGTTACCTACACGTACTGGTGTAGCATTAGCTGGTTCAATAACACCTGACAACACAGATCCAGCACCAACGTGAGAGTTTTCTCCAACTTCTGCACGTCCACCTAAAATAGCATTCATATCGATCATAGTGTTTTTACCAATTTTAGCACCGATATTAATAACAGCACCCATCATGATAACCGCATTATCTCCGATACTAACGTGTTCACGAATTGAGCATCCTGGTTCGATACGAGCGTTAAACTGAGTTAAATCAATCATCGGCACACCACTATTACGGCGATCATTTTCTACACGATGATTTACTACAAGAGCTTTGTTAGCTTCGTAAAATTCCACCCAATCAGCAAAATCCGCAAAGATAACTCTTGAGTTTCCTTCACCATATACTTCTAAAGTTTCTGGAAATTCTACTTCAGCGTTAAAATTAACATAAACTTTAACCGGTGTTTTCTTTTTAGATGTTGCTATAAATTTAATAATCTCTTCTGTTGATTTCATTTCTTTCTCCTATTATCTATATGATTTTTTTCTATTTTATATCTAATTTTTACATATGTCAAACTAACTTTATTATAATATTCTTTGTTTAAGTGTTATACTAGATTACTTTCTTCATTTATCTAGTTATAAACTACTTAGAGATGACTCTGTTATCACCTCTATAGACTCATTTGAGTCACTTCTGACTTTATTATTCTATACCTAGTACATCTTTCATAGAATATAATCTAGGTTCATCAACACTGTTAAGCCACTGTCCAGCTGTAACAGATCCTTTTGCGAACATTTTTTTACTTAAAGCTGTATGTTTAATCTCAATTACCTCATCTTCTCCAGCAAAAATCACTTCATGTTCACCTACTATAGTTCCACCACGAACCGCATGAATTCCAATCTCTTTTTCTTGGCGTTTCATATCTCCATGACGACCATAAACTCTATTATAATCTTCTACATCTTTAACCGCATCTACTAACATTTTTGCAGTTCCACTAGGTGCATCCACTTTTTTATTGTGGTGTTTTTCAATAACTTCGATATCATATCCTAATAACAATTCACTAGCTTTTTTTCACTAATTCTACTAAGACATTTTACTCCTAAGCTGTAATTTCCAGCGTAAACTACTCCAACATGAGTTGCTAGTTCATCAATTAATTCTAATTCTTCGGTAGTGTGACCTGTTGTCGCTATTACAACCTTTGTTGCAGTACGTTTAGCATACTCCACTAGTTCAGCAGTCCCAGCGTGATGAGAAAAAAATCAATAATCACATCTACCACCTTTTTCTAAACTTTCATATGAAGTATAAGTCGGAAATTTTTTTCTTCTAGTAATTCACGACCTACACCTGCAACAATTTCTAAATCAGTACTATCTTGAATATAGTTTTTTTAGAACTTGCCCCATCGTTCCATTATAACCACTTAATAAAACTCTCATTTTTACTCTCCTTGTAATGAATTAAGTCTTGCAATCTCTTGCTCTAATCTTGTCGCTAACGTTGGTGCTACATGAGTCATTGGTAGACGGTAGTGACAAGCTGATTTCCCGATTAATTCTACACATTTTTTTAACTGGCATTGGATTTGGCTCAGCGAATAACATGTGGATGAAGTTTAAATATTTAAACTGAAGAGCGAAAAGCTTTATCTACTTGTCTTTCTAAAGCATATTTACACATTAAGTGTGTCGCTTTTGGATAAACGTTGGCTAAAACAGAAATTGTTCCTTTACCACCCGCTAAAAATAATCGGTACGTTAATATCATCATTTCCTGAGTAAATATCAATTTTATCCCCTACTAAGTTTCTAACTGCTAAAGTATGAGCAATATCCCCTACAGCATCTTTTGTACGCCACGATATTTTTTTGTGCTGAGATAAGTGTAAAAATAGTTTCAGGCGCCATAACTTGTCCAGTTCTTCCCGGTACATTGTAAAGTACGATTGGTAAATCTACACTATTCGCGATTGCTTCAAAGTGTTCAATTAGACCTTGTTGGCTAGTTTTGATGTAATATGGTGTTACTACTAATAATGCATCTGGTCCTAATTTTTTTCAATTTCTTGGCTTAATCTAATTGAGTGAGCTGTATCGTTAACCCCACTACCTGCAATAACAGGTACACGTCCTGCCACTCTATCAATAGCGAATTTAATTACCGCTACTTGCTCATCGTCGGGCATAGTTGAACTTTCACCAGTAGTTCCCGCTACGATAATCGCATCTGTACCTTCACTAATTTGGAATTCGATTAGCTCTCCAAACGTATCATAATCTACACTTCCATCCTCGAAAAAAATGGTGTTACTATTGCTACTCCGCTTCCTGTATAAATTGTCATAATCTTATTCTCCTTGTATCTATGTTATATTTTTTTAATAATATTTTTTTGTTATTTTTTTAAATTAAATATCTTGTCTAATTAAATCTTCTAAAGTCTCACCTTTTACTACTAGGCGACTAGTTCCATCTTTTACAAATACTACCGGCAATTTCGGTAGTCTATTGTAGTTGCTACTCATACTGTAGTTATACGCTCCTGTTGATGATACTAATAGTAAGTCACCTTGCTCAGCTCTAGGTAATTTTGCATCCATTACTAACATGTCCCCAGACTCACAGCATTTACCAGCGACTGTGTAAGTTGTATCAGCTTCTTGATTCATTTTATTAGGTAACATTGCCTCGTATTTTGCTTTATATAATGCATAACGAGGATTATCTGCCATACCTCCATCAACGAACACGTATTCACGACCTGCAAAAGTCTTCTTAACTCCACCAACACTGTATAATGTGCTACCAGCGTTACATGTTAAACTTCTACCAGGTTCAATAACTACCTTAGTTAAATCTAAACCGAAATTATCACTTTCACGTTCCACTACTTCGATATACTCTCTTAAAAACTCTGCAAGTTCAAAAGGTCTATCTTCTTCAGTATAATAAACTCCGAACCCTCCACCTAGGTTAAGAACACTTATAGTTAAACCTAATCTTTCTTGAACTTTTTTCGTAAATTCCATAACCACTTTTACAGCTTCGAAAAATGAAGTTTTCTCAAAAATTTGTGATCCGATGTGCGAATGGAATCCTACGAAGTTAAGATTGCTTTTGATTATTAATATCTGCGATTAAATCATAAATTGTTTCATCATATACTGAATAACCAAATTTCGAATCATCTTTTGCAGTTTTGATGTATTCATGAGTATGCGCATCGATACCTGTATTAATTCTTAGAAGTACATCTACAGTATTCCCACTCTCTCTTACGATTTCATTAATCATTTCATATTCATAGTCATTATCTATGACGATAGTTCCTACACCAACTTCTAATGCATATTGTAGTTCCTCACGAGTTTTATTATTTCCGTGGAAATAAGCTCGTCTCATATCATATCCAGCTTTATATGCTGTATGAATTTCACCAAGTGAAACCACATCTACACCTAAACCTTCTCTACTCGCAATTCTTAATACTTCTAAACAACTAAAAAGCTTTCGATGCGTAAAGAACTTCTGTATTGAACTTCGAACTTTTTAAAAATTATTAATAAAAGTTCTACATTGGTTCACTAACATATTCTCATCATAAACATAAAGTGGTGTCCCGTATTGAGCCTTTAACTCACTCACCCCAACACCTGAAATATTCAGTTCACCATTTTCTACCGTCATACCATCAAATAATCTCATTACTTTCTCCTTCAAATAATTTATGAAAAAAATAGACTACAAGAACAAAAAGGTCCTTGTAGTCTAGCTTATAATTCTATCCTATTCCTCTTGCCCTTATTATAAAAAGCTCACCATGAAGAAAAATGGGCATTTTCTAATGACAGTGCTATGCCTATTCGACATAACCCCAGTGAAATTAATCACTTCGGCGATGCTACCTTTTAAATTAGTCATCACGTACTCTTTTTATAATACTTATCTATTTACATTATTAAAAATAATATCACACAAAAAAATTAATGTCAAGAGTTTTCTGAAAAATTTTTTTATAATATTCTAGTTTTTTTGAACTTACTTTTGGGAATTTACCTATTCTAGTTTTTTTGTGTCTGTATATACACAATTGCTATTAATTGTAATTACTCTATAAAACAACTATAATATACACATATTAAAAAGAAGATAGCTCAATACTCTTCTTATATAAAAAAATAAAGGATTATAAAAACATGATTAATTTCACAAAAAAATGACGACTTAAATAAAATTATCAATGACAATGACATAGCGATTATTCAATATGGAACTGCCACATGTATGCCATGTCACTCAATAAAAAAACAGAATTACTACGTGGCAAGAAAAATCACAAAGACATCGCAGCCTACTACATTTCATTAGAAGAAAATATGGAAATTGCTGCTCAACGAGGCATTCTTTCAGCACCAACTGTAGAAGTTTATATTGAAGGAAAAACTATCTATTCAAAAAAAGCGGATACTTCAGTCTAGATGAAATTCTAGAAAAAAAGTAAGTAATGCGAGTGAACAGATGAAATAAAAAAAGATAAGAAATCACCGAGCTCCTACGGAACGTGGCAACTTCTTATCTGTTATCATTGTACTATGAGTCAAATAAAATAGTAACACAAAAAGAGATGTCGACCCCCTCCAAAAAAATAACAACGGGGGAGGAGGATAGACATCTCTTATTACTGTCATTATATTATAAAAAAATCTATAAAAATACAATGTAAAATATTATAAAGATAGTAAAATTATTACTTATTAATTCCCAAAAGTAAATTCCAGTTCAAATAAAAAAACTGGTATTTAACCTGAAACTAGTTTTTTTGAATGGAAGGGCATGATTCAAAAAAATCATGATTTCAGAAAAAAATTGATTTTATCAAGTTTCACCGCACAGTTTATTAGATTTCAAAAAAAGCCTTTATAAATGTATTTTTTTAACTGTAAATAAACCACTACGTCTATGAGTTTTTTTATATGATTTTTTTAGAATTCGTAGGGTTCGAATCACATTTTTATCTTTTTATTTACATAATCTTAAAAAAATATAATTTTAATTCTAAATATTATAGAAACATCTTTTCTGATGAGATTTGTAGTGCTATAATAAAAAGTAGGCTACTTGCCCGGAAGGGAGGTGTTTATATGGTTGATATATTCATCCAAATCCTTGTTGGGCTATTAGTAGGAGTTATTCTCCTATTCATAGAATATTTTTTTATTTCCTAAATGATAAAAAAACAACAAGAAGAAGTAGCTCTATTTAGGCACGACGTACATGTATCACTTCATGTATGAATATATATTAGCCTACTAAAGTGAGTACGCTAATACATATAAAAAAAGCAACTGAAGCGGAATTTCAGTTGCTTTTTCGTGTTTATATGTGAATATATTCATCCAATTCACTTAATTACATTCTAACACATCACTTTTTTCTTCTTGTCAATTAATTTGAAGGATAGTCGATTCAAAAAAATCGTGATTTCAAAGAAATCGATTTTATCGAGTCACTCCTGCAAAGGGTAATAGCCCTCAAATTTAGACAAATTTTTGGAGGACTATTTCCTTAAGTAGCCTTTAAATTCTATATTTAACTATACTTTTTATTATATCCCCACAAATACTTTTAACGATATCTTTTAATTTAGAAAGAACTGATTGCTTCTTAGCTTCTCTTTTCTCCACCAACACGTCTTGTTGGTGGTAATACATCATCTAATTCAGTCCCACCTTGGGCAACATATCCTCTACTAATTGATTTCTCTATAAATTTCTTAGATTTTTTTCTTTTAGATTTTCTTCAGAGATAAGTTCATTTATCTTTTTGTTCTTTCTCAATCTTAGCATATTCATAAAAAAAGCTTCTAGTATATCTTCATTTTTTTATCAAACTTAGTTAAGTCTGTACGATTGATAAATTCAATAATTAATTCTTCTTTTGCTCTTGTTCCAAGTGAAGAACGAATCAATCTTCTTATTTCTTCTTTTTAATGTTTCATTATTCGTACCTTGCTCTTTAGCTTTTTTTCAAGAATTAAGGCTAGGATATAATCAAGATTTACCTCTTCAGTTTTTTTAGAAGATCGATGTGGAATTCAACATCTGAGAAATCTATAATAGGATCCTCTGGATCTATTATCAGTGGTTTTTGGTGATATTGACTCGTCTTTTATCCAAATATATACACTCTTCATATCTTGTTTCAATCTCTCAGAAATTATCTTCTCGAAACTACTAAACTCATCATAGTTTCTTAAGATGTTTTCTCTCTTCAAGATTTCACCGAATAGCTTAACAAACTCTTTCTTATCTTTTTTTCTAGTTTGATTTCTGTTGGGTCTGGAAATTTTTTTCTATAATTTCTTCACATAGTTCCTTATACCCTTTAAATACAACACCTGTATCTTCATCCATGAATCCATTTATGTATTCATCATAACTACGCTCGATAATTACATTAATACTATTTTCATCACCAAATAGTTTAATCGCATCTTTTGTAGCTTTTTCTAAGTTTCTAAAGCAAACAATATTACCGAATGCTTTCATCTTATTTAGAATCCTATTTGTTCTTGAAAACGCTTGGATAAGTCCATGGTATCTTAAGTTTTTATCAACGAATAATGTATTCATAGTTGGAGCATCGAATCCAGTTAAAAAAACATACCAACAACAATTAGTAAATCTACTTCTTTGTTTCTTACTCTACTTGATAAATCTTTATAATAATTCTCAAATCCGTTACCATCTATAGTGAAGTTAGTTTGGAAAAAAATGAATTATAGTCATCAACTACGTTAGTTAAGAATTGTTTTGCAGTAGTTGACATAGCTGATGACGACATACTTTCTTCTTCAATCTCTCCTGAGGCTCTTTTCTTCGTTTGGAGCATAACTAAATATTGTCGCTACTTTTAGTTTTTTATCTTCAGGTAAGTTTGCCTGTTGTTTTTTTAAACTCTTCATAATACATCTTCGCAGCGTCTACACTTTGCACCGCAAACATCGCATTAAATCCATTGATACGTTTATCTTTTACCGTATATTGCGTATTACGATAAGTTTTTCGAATCAAACTTATCAAGAATATACTTAGTAATTTCCGTTATACGCTCTGGGTGTAAGAACATTTTATTTTCAAGAGATTTTAGTTTTTCATCATCTGTTTCTTCTTCAGAACTCTTGAACTTCGGATTAATACTGTTGTAGTCAATCTTGAATTTAAGAACTTTACCATCTCTAATCGCATCGGTAATTACATAGCTATGTAATTGTGCACCAAATACATCAGAAGTTGTTTTTTTCCATCTAATGAATTTTCTACAAAGATTGGTGTTCCTGTAAAACCAAATTGGTAATAGTGTTTAAATGAACTTTGAATATTCTTTTGAGCCAATCCAAATTGTGATCTATGACATTCATCATAAATAAATACACAATGCTTGTTATAAATTTCATGCCCTTTATTACTTTTTAACAAACTCATTTAATTTTTTTGGATTGTTGTTACAACTATTTTATTATCTTGTTTTTTTCAATACTAACTTTTTAATTCTTTTTAGTATCCTTACTCCCATTTACACTATCTTTTTTTGAAATTTTTTTGGTACTCACGCATAGTTTGATAGTCTAAGTCTTTTCTATCAACTACGAAGAATACTTTATCAATATAATCTAACTCAGTAGCTAATCTTGCTGACTTGAATGATGTTAAAGTCTTACCAGATCCAGTAGTATGCCAGATAAATCCACCCGCTTCTACACTCCCAGCTTTTTTATTTTCAAAACTAGAATTAATTCTCCATAATAGTCTTTCAGTCGCCGCGATTTGATAAGGACGCATAATTAAAAGAACATTTCTCGAATTAAAAAAATACAATATTTTGTTAAAATCTCAAGAATAGTTCTCTTCTCAAAGAAAGTCGCTGTAAAGTCTTCTAAATCTGCGATAACCCTATTCTTAGCATCTGCCCATTCACAAGTGAACTCATAATTACTCTTATCACGTTCAGTCGTATTAGCGAAATACCTAGTATATGTTCCATTTGAAATCACAAAAATTTGCACAAACTTATAAAGTGAATTATCTAAGTTAAAACTTTCGTCCTCATACCTTTGAATCTGATTAAAAGCTTCTCTAATATTAACTCCACGTTTTTTTCAATTCAATGTGAACAAGAGGTAAACCATTTACTAAAAATACTAACATCATACCTGTTTTTTTAGCGACAGTCACTTGATTAACTACTTGCAGGTGGTTGTTATGGATATTTTTCTTATCTATTATTTTAATATTTCTTAATCTACCATTATCGAATATAAAAATCATAAATATGATTTTCCTGAATCTTGCGAGTCTTTTCGATTATTCCATCATTAGGAGCATCTAAATACTCAAGTAGAAATCTTTTCCATTCACTATCACTAAATTTAATATCATTTAACTTCTCAATTTGCACACGAAGATTCGCATATAAATCATCCATAGTTCTAACATCAAGTCTTTCATATCCTTGAGAAACTAAATTATTAATCATGTTTTCTTCTAGCTGTGATTCAGTTTGATATTCTTCTACTCTACGTTCAGGCTTTTCAAACCTCGCTAAGACTATTCCACCTTGCATCTCTGCGATAGGTGAAGTTTTATACTTGAATTTTTTTCTTCTGACATACTCTCACTCCTTTTCCTTTTTTTATTTATATTTCAAATTTCCCATAATAACTCATTACCTTGGAAAGTTTAACAAACACTCTCTCCAATATTCATATTGTTGTTGGCGTTGCTCTATTTCCTTCGGTAATCCCTCTTTAATATCATTTACTAAAGTATCAAACTTATCAAGAATAGATACTACATGTTGTTGAACGTGAAAAGGGGGAATAGGGATTTTTTTTCAATAATAATTTAGATACATCAATTGATGGAAAACTACCTATACTAACATTAGTTTTACACCATTCATCTAAAAATATAAAAAGTAATAATACATAAATTTTTATATTAAGTTCTTCTTCTCTCTTTCGTGTAAAAAACATGTAAATCTTTGATTTGATAAAAATGGTACTTTTTATTAATGCATGTTCTCCAATAGTTGCAGAAGTTGCTAAAATTATAGAATTTTCTTTAAACAATACTCCATTTTTCACGGCACTTTCAGTCACGTGAAGTAAAGAGTCATATAAGATACTCCCATTTGTTCTAATATCCTCCATTCTAAAACCAAGGAACACTTCCCATTATCCCAAAAATTCTTTAATTTTTTTGGATGGAGTATAACCATTTTTTTGTATAAAAATACATCTTCTAGATTTTTTTCCACTCTACCTTATCTTCTATATCTACTTCAACTATATTAGCAGCTTCTTGTAAAAATCTTATAGTATAAATTAGTTATGAATCGAATCGAATCGAATCGAATCTATCAGAAATCGCATCAAATGTCAAGAGTTTTTTTCACGATAATATTCATATTGTTTCTGACGTTCTTCTATTTCTGCAGGCAACAATCCTTTTTGTGTCTGCAAGCAATACTTGAACTTATCCAAAAACTTTCACTATTTTTATTTTTGAAGTGAAAGAGGAGGAAGTGGTACCTTCAATTTATTTAAACTTGACTGTGTCAAACTCGGTCTTGTCGAATTATCACTTAATTTATTTAAATCATAGTGCTCTATAAAAATAATAAAAAAATACTTCGGTATCAATTTACTTTCATCAATTTCAGTATGAAAAAAATCGTATCAACATTCCAAAATGGCTTATCTAAATAAAATACATTATCTATCGATCCTTTTCTAGGAATTAAAAACTGTCGGTTTATCATAAGAATACTTATCAACAAATACCCCCATTTCTCCCCCACTTCCATAAACAGGGATATTCCCTTGACCTAACTTTTTTCCAATCTTTACCATTTTTTTATAGTAACAACTTCTTCTAGTTGAACTATATTTAATCTTCTATCCTCTTCCATTTCCTTAGTCACTTTAGTCAAATATTCTTCACTTAGTAACTTATCTCTATAAAAAGTATATTGTTTAGTACGTGACTGAAGTTCTGACTGAAGTTCTGACTGAAGTTCTGTAACATAATTTATGAATTTGTCAAGTATTTTTTTACTATTTTTTTTCTTGAATTTCTAGTGAGGGAATAGGTATTTCTATATTTAAAATTCTATCTTTTGATACATTAAATCTAGTTACTCCTTGTGCAGTATTCGATATTTTTTTCTTAGTTCAACAGATCTAAATATATGCTTTGAAAAAAATCAGGTAATACTTCTATATTTTCAAAGAATCTATAAATAAAACAAAAAAACTATTTAAATATGTTTCTTCTTTTTAAATCTTCTGTGACAACTGCAGTCATACCAGCATCCTTAATATTTTTCTGAAGAAGCTGTAAATAAAACGTCACCTAACTTTACTAAATTTTGTTTTTTTCTATTTCTTTTATTCTAACTGTCTCTACTCTACTATCATTGTTAATCTCATAGTTATTAAAAAAACACTAATATATGGTATATATTTTGTAGATCCAGTTTTTAAAGTCTTCAGCGGTTACTCCTTTCAATCCCGATAATATGCTTCCGATTTCCCCTAACTTCTTCCATTCTACTTTTTTTCATTCTTAAGTAATTCTAATATATTCGTCATCTATTTTCCTCCTTTCTTTTGCTATTTTTTTCTATGTTTTTTTAATTTCTTCTAAATAGTCTTGTTCTACTTGTGTTAAAGTGTGCTCTGAATACTTTTTTTATATTCTTCTTCCACCTTTTTTTCCATTTGTTTTCGTGATATACTTCCTGCATTTTCTAATACATCTTCACCTGTTGCTTGTAGTATGTTATCTACATGTTTTATCCAATCTGCCATTGTCATAGCTACTTCTCGTTCTGCTTGTCTTTCAGCAAAGTCTAAGTATCCAGATACAAGCTGATTTAAACCACGTAATTCTTTTTCACTTAAATAATTCTTAGCAGTTTTAGCTTCTGTTAATGTTGGTAATTCTTCTTTAAAGGTAGTTAGTCCCATAAATTCTTTATTACCATCCACTCTATCAAATACTAATTCACTTGCCGTATGATGATGTATTGCGTAATGCATTTTATTTTGAACAGTTGCAAAGAATTTCTTCGCTTCTTCACTATTTCCATCATAATCAATTGAAGTTGCGAATAAGTCTAATACTTGACGATAAAATATTTTTTCACTAGAACGAATATCACGAATACGATCTAAAAGTTCTTTGAAGTAGTTTCCACCACCAAAGTTTTTAAGACGATCATCATCCATAGCGAAACCTTTAATTAGGTATTCTTTTAAAACTGTAGATGCATATTTTCTAAATTGCACTCCACGTGGAGAACGCACGCGATAACCAACAGCGAGAATCATATCAAGGTTATAAAAAGCTACTTCTCTACTTTGAACTTTCCCTTCTATTGCACCATGTTTAGTGGTTGTCAACTGATAGTTTACAACCACTTTTTCTTCTAGTTCACCATCTTCAAATATAGCTTTTATGTGCTTACTTATATTCTGTTTCGTTGTTTGAAAAAAAGTTCTGCTATTTGTAATTGATTAAGCCAAACTGTACCATCTTCTAACTTAAGATTTATTTTTTTGACTTTCCATCTTCAGTATTATAAATAATTATTTTATTATTCATCGCTCTCTAGCTCCCTAACTATCTCATCTATAGATGCACGTAATTCATCTATTTTTCTTCACAGTTTCAGCAATTTCTTTATTTAATACTTTAATATCAATTTTTTTCTCTAGTGTCTTCTTTTTTTCAACATATGTTGATACTGATAGATTATAGTCATTTTCTTCTATTTCACTATTATCTACATAACGTGAAAAAAATACTCAACATCTGCTCTATTTCTAAACTCTTCAATGATATTATCTATATTTTTTTCTTCTAATATATTATTGTTTGTTTCTTTTTTTGAATTCTTTAGATGCATCTATGAATAAAGTTTTTGTTCTCTGTTTTATTTTTTTCGCTAATACTAATACACAAGTAGCAATCGACGTTCCAAAAGAATAGATTATCAGGAAGTTGAATAACACAATCAACAAAGTTATTATCTACTAAATATTTTCTAATAGTTTTTTCTGCACCTTTTCTATAGAAAAATACCCGGGAAACAAACTATAGCTGCACGCCCTTTACTTGATAAATAGCTAAGTGAATGCATAATAAACGCATAGTCCGCATATGATTTAGGAGCAAGTTTACCAGCTGGTGCGAAACGTTCATCGTTAATTAATGTTGGATCTGCATCACCTATCCATTTTATAGAATACGGTGGGTTTGATACTATAGCATCAAATGGTCTCTCTTCTCCATGATAAGGATTTAATAATGTATCTCCACGTTTAATAGAAAAAAATCATTATAGTTTACATTATGTAAGAACATATTCATACGAGCTAAGTTGTAGTTAGTTAAGTTAATTTCTTGACCGTAATAACCTTCTTCTATTTCTACACCTTCAAACTTTCTCATTTGTAATAATAATGAACCACTTCCACATGTCGGATCATACACTTTTATTAATTTTTTTCTTTTTCCATCAACTACTATTTTAGCTAGCAGTCTCGACACTGTTTGAGGAGTAAAAAAACTCTCCACCAGATTTACCTGCATTAGATGCATAATTAGAAATTAAATATTCATAAGCATCTCCGAAAGCATCGATGTGATTATCTTCGAAATTACCAAAAATTAAGTTCACTAATACCTACTAAAATACTAGTTAACTTCATATTTTTTTCTAGTACAGATTCTCCTAAACGATCACTAGTTAGATCTACATCTCTAAATAATCCTTTGAAATCTTCTTCTGAGCCACTTCCAATAGCGCTTGCCTCAATTTCTTTGAATATCGTATCTAATTTAACATTTAAGTTATCTTCTTTAGCAGCATTCTTTACAATATTTTCAAAAAGCTGACTTGGTAGAATGAAAAATCCTTTTTCTTCAACAGTTCCTGATTTAAAAATATTTTAATGCTTCATCATCACTTATATCAGCATAATTAAAATCTACATCCCCTGCTTCACGCTCAGCTTTATTAAAATAATTCCTCATATTTTCTGAGATGAATCTATAAAAATAATATACCTAATATATACTGCTTGAAATCCCAACCATCTACTGCACCTCGTACATCATCCGCAATCGCCCAGATTTTTTTCTATGTAATTCTGCACGTTGTATTGTTTCATAATTTTCTTTAACACTATTTCCCATTTTCATCTCCTAATTTCTTATATTATCATTATAACACATAAAGTGTACATAAAAAAAGACACGTATAGGTTATATACATGTTTTTTTAAGAATGAATACTAATTTTTTTAAAAAGTCGGAGGTTTCAAATTATCTTTTTATCTTTCATTTACATAATCTTAAAAAAATATAATTTTTAATTCTAAATAAAACAAAAAAATATCTTTTCTAATAAGATTTCTAGTGCTATAATAAAAAGTAGGCTACTTGCCCGGAAGGGAGGTGTTTATATGGTTGATATATTCATCCAAGTCCTTGTTGGGTTATTTGTAGGAGTTATTCTTCTATTTATAGAATATTTTTATTTCCTAAATGATAAAAAAACAACAAGAAGAAGTAGTCTTATTTAGGCACGACGTACATGCATCACTTCATGTATGAATATATATTAGCCTACTAAAGTGAGTACGTTAATACATATAAAAAAAGCAACTGAAACACCACTTCAGTTGCTTTTTCGTGTTTATATGTGAATATATTCATCCAATTCACTTATTTACATTTTTAACACATCTATTTTTATTCTTGTCAATTAATTTGAAGGATAGATGACTCAAAAAAATCGTGATTTCGTAGTAATCAATTTTATAGAGTTACACCCAGATAGTTTATTAGATTTTAAAAAAATTTTTTTATAAAAATTTATTTAAGTATAGATAAAAGCACCGCTTTTATAAACTCTCATATAAACTTTTCAAAAATTCAGGAATTTTTTTGATTAGATTGTATCTGTTATTTACATAATCTTAAAAAAATTTAATTTTAATTCTAAATATAACAAGAATATCTTTTTCTGATAGGATCCCAAGTTTGACACTTGTAAAAGGTAAAAAGTGTTATAAATCCTTAGAAATAGCGGTTTATAACACTTAAAAATTTTATTAAAAAATGCGTACTTTTTTTATTTTTTTGTTTCTTTAAAAATTTTTTTAAAAATTCTTTTCACTAATTATTTCAAAGTCAGTATTAAAGCCAAAAAGCTGTATGTAGTAAATCTGTTATTTCGGTTCTTGTATAAATAGGAGTATAGCCTAATCCATAAAAATCTTTTAAATTTATAGTCTCTTAATGTTTTTATTAATTCTACATAAGATATATTTGCATCTAGCTTTTTGTTCCAAGAAACGAAATAGTATCAATGATAGAAAAACAAATCATGAAATGTGCTTTGATTCTATCTTCTCGACTAAGGTATACAGGTCTAGATTTAAATTCACTTTTCATTATTTTAAAGCACTCTTCAATTTGCCAACGTCTTTTATTAATCTCTATAATCTTCTCAATTGGTTCATCTAAGTTTGTAGAAACTCCGTATATGCCATCGTATAAGCTCTCTTGGAAGATTTTCTCTTCGTCCAAAGATATATATTTCTTTTCAGCTATTTCACCATCAACTGTTATACTAGTAACCTTTACCAATCTTTTATAATCGGTAGTTCGCTTGCTGTTTAACTTAGAAGGAGTCTTTATTAATTTCATAGCTCTTTCTATATGTCGTTCTCTAATTTTTTTCTATGATAGTTTCTATATTCTATAGAGTATGTTACTATTAGATTTTGAAAAAGGTAAGTTTTCTTCTTTAAAAGGGCACTCTTTGTAGAATATTTTATCCTTATAATCTTCATTATCTTCTATTTCAGAGATATTGTAAAAATCTATTAGAATTGCCTCCTACTATTCTCCAATTATCTCTAGCTAACGCCCATTGTTTAAATTCTTTAGGTAATTTTTTTTATAGATTGTGTAGTTACATATCCTCTTCCACTCATACTGTTGTATAATTTATTAGCTCTTGATGATAGTCCTGCATCTGTACAAACGATAAATTCTGAAGCCTTAAAGTCTTTTACTATTTTTCTTTCGAGTGGTTTTAATGTTGTTTGTTCATTGGTAGACCCTGAATGTAATGAAAAAGGCTAAAGGTATTCCATCTGCATCCATGAATAATCCCATTTCCACTATAGGATTAGGTCTGTTTTCTTTTTGAAACACCATATTTTCTAAATTCGTCATCTTCTTCTATTTCAAAAATAGAAATTTGTACAATCATAGTAAAGTACATCAGTGTTTCTTGATACAAGTTTTTGAGAGTTTTTGTATAGTTGTTCTTGTATAAAATCAAATTCTTGAGAAATTATTTCCAAAGCTCTGTAAAAAAATGATGTAGCTCTATGTCTTTATACTCTAATAACTTTTTTTAGAAAACTCTATTGTAGAACGTTTTGAAGATGGAGATAAAAATTCTTCCGTAAATTAATCGTGATAGAATATCATCTAATGAGAATGTGAATTTATGTTTTTTTGTTCGATTTCTTTCGAAATTTTATTTAGACCTAAATTATAGTATAGATTTTGTAAAAAAATAGATAACCACCATGAAATTCAGTATTTTTTTGTGCATATCTAATTTTTCTAGTTTGACTTAGTTTGATAAGGATATCTTCGTTTCCTTCTTTTTTTCAAGTCTGTTTAATTCTTCAGCTCTTTGTTTAGCCCACTCTATAGGCTCTATGCCAGGATATTTTTTTCAAAAAGTGTTTCGTGATTTCCTAGATTTTTCAACAGTAGTTGTTGATCTTTTTATTCCCAATGGTAACATCTTTGATTATAGAATAATTGATTGTGTTTTTTTGATATAGATTTTTTTTACCCTCATTGTTTCTTACCTCGATACTTATATTATACCATAGTACGATAAAGTACGCAATATTAAAACGTGAAAAATTTGACAAAAAAATAGCGAGATATCAACTCTCGTTAAACTTTTTATGTTTTACAAGTGTCAAATTCCCGTTATTTACATAATCTTAAAAAAATTTAATTTTAATTCTAAATATAACAAGAATATCTTTTCTGATAGGATCTATAATGATATAATTAAAGTAGGCTACTTGCCGTTTATATGGTTGATATATTCATCCAAATCCTTGTTGGGCTATTTGTAGGAGTTATTCTCCTATTTATAGAATATTTTTTTATTTCCTAAATGATAAAAAAACAACAAGAAGAAGTAGTCTTATTTAGGCACGACGTATATGTATCACTTCATGTATGAATATATATTAGCCTACGAAATTGAGTATGTTAATACATATAAAAAAAGCAACTGAACCGAAACTTCAGTTGCTTTTTCGTGTTTATATGTGAATATATTCATCCAATTCACTTATCTACATTCTAACACATATATTTTTCTTCTTGTCAATACATTTGAAGGGTGGATATAGTAAAAATTATTACGCTATTTTCTAAGTAATTTTCAGTTCAAATATAAAAAAACTGGAATTAAATCTGAAATTAGTTTTTCAACTGAAGGCTACCTTGTATAATTAACTGAATTCGACAAAGAACAAAAAAACTTGTCCAAATTTTTGAGGCAATCATCAACTTTTTTTCTATATTATCTTATTTAATTTACTCAACAATAAACCTACTCGCTAATTTGTAGACTTGTTTTTATTTCTTTTTGTTTCTAAATTCCAAGTTTTTTTAATTCTTCTTTTATTAATTCTGGAAATTTTCTACTTATATCTCTTAGTGCATTTCCTACTGATTTTTCTTACATATTCACTAGCATCTTCTTTTTAATTGTGCTATTCTTTTTATTGCCTCTTGTGGATTTTTCTTTTAAAAATATGGTCTACTAGTCCATATTCGTAATCCTTCTGTGACTGCCCTTCTAGTATTTGGATTATCTGAACTTAGCCACTCATCAACTACAGGGATTGAATTTTCATAACCTTTATTTTTTTACAATATTCATCAAATGCTTTCGCAAGAACCTCTTGTACTCTCCAATTATCATCTTTAGATACTTTATCACGCATAAAAGTTAGGATATCACTATCGTCTGATAAATATCCGAAAAGAAATACACCATACATTCTAACTTGATATACTTTTTTGACTCATAGGATAAGAAAGCTAACTTCTTAATATAAGCTCTATCATTATTTTTTTATAATCAGCTAATGCTCTATTTTTCTTCTTTCTTAAATCCACTCTTTATTAGAGAAAAATTCTTGCTCTAGGCTTTTTAACATATTCGTTCAAATAAATTCACCACCTTATTATTACTAAAAAAAGCATATAGAATGTTAGACACTCTATATACTTAAGGATGATTTGCTAAAATTAGTTGTTAGCTTTTTAAGAAATCAACAGTTTTTTTTGGATTACTAACTCACCACGTAAGTCTTCAACACTAATACGTTGTTTGATTCCTTCTTCAGTCATGTTGTACATAGTAGCAAGTTCTTTAACTTCTGCATCGATATCAGCGTCTGTTACTTCAACTTTTTTTCTACTTCAGCAATTTCACCTAATACGAATGAAGTTTTTGATTTTTGTTTTCTGCATCAGATTTCATTTCAGCTTTAAGTTCAGCTTCACCTTTTTCCAGTGAATTGTTGGTATAAATCAAATGATAATCCTTGACGAGATAAGTTTCCAGTGAATTGTTCAAACATAGAATCAACTTCTTGTTCTACTAATTTTTTTCTGGTACAGAAAGTTTTGCATTTTCTACAGCTGTAGAAATTACTTTTATCAGAATAAGATTTTTTTCTGCTAAGTTTTTCTTTTTCTAATTTAATTTCTTCTTTTTAATTTTTTTCTTTGTATTCAGCTACTGTTGAAGCTGCTTCTTTAGTGAATTCTTTAACGAATTCGTCAGTTAATTCTGGTAAAACTTTTTCTTTTTACGTCGTGAACTGTAACTTCGAATTTAGCTTCTTTACCAGCTAAGTCAGCTACTTGGTAGTTTTTCTGGGAATGTTACGTTAACTTCTGTGTCAACTGGTGCAACTTTTCCTTCTAATTGTCCTTCGAATCCAGGGATGAATGAACCTGATCCTAATTCTAATTCGTAACCTTTAGCTTCTCCACCTTCGAAAGCTTCATCTCCGATGAATCCTTTAAAGTCGATAACTACGATATCACCTTTTTTAGATTCTCCTTCTTTGATTTGCCATTCAGCTTGACGGCTTAATAAGCTATCTAATCTTTCTTCTACATCAGCATCAGTTACTTCTACTGAGTCTTTTTCTAATCCAAGGTTTTTGTATTCACCTAATTCAACGTTTGGTTTAACAGTAACAACTGCTTCGAATTTAACACCTTCTTCTTTGCTGATTTCTTTAACATCGATATCAGGCATAGCTAATGGTGAAACTTCTAATTCGTCGATAGCTTTAGTGTAAGCTCTTGGTAATACATAATCAACTGCATCTTGGTATAATGCTTCTTCACCGTACATTTTGTTGAATACGGCTCTTGGTAATTTACCTTTTCTGAATCCAGGTGCGTTAACACGTTTAACTGCACGTTTGAATGCTTGGTCTAATCCTTTTCGCAAATTCTTCTTTTTGTTGCTGAAAAAAAGCGATAACTACTTTTTCCATCTTCTTTATTTAAAAATTTGTGACATTTATTTTTTTCCTCCAAAAAAATACTTTTTAAGTATCATCAAAAAAATGTTAGTATAAAAAAATACTAAAAAAACTCTTGATTAATTATATAGTAAATAGCGTAAAAAAAGTCAATAATTACACATCTAAATTATTGTTTTCAAATCTAGAGTTGTCAAACATTTGTGACACGAACCTATAATAAATGACATTCTGATTAAAAAGTTTTTTCGTCGGCCCAGTTTTTTTAAAAACAAATTATTTAAAAATATGTCAAGAGTATTAGCGTAAGCGTCTCTTGATATATTTTTATAATTTGTTACATACCTTAATGCCGGCGAAATAGCTTTTTCAGAGTGCCTAGCACTTCTCCTCACTCTTTTTATCTTTTTTTTATTTCACTTTTGTATCCTTCTGCTATTTGATTCGGTGATTTAAATCCCAATACTTTTTCTTGCTATATTATTACCTCGATTTATATATCTTATGTGCTTTTTTTATCATCTCTTCTTCCGTTTTAAATACTTGTGAATAAAACCTCTCTCCATCTTCTCTATGGCTTCTTTCTACTTTCCCATTTTGCCATGGCGAATATGGTCTTGTTCTTTTGTAATTTATATTTTTTTCTCTTAATACTTTTTTTCAAATTTGCTTTCTCTTTGCTTTTTGTTCTTTATCATTTACAAATTCTCTCCCGTTGTCCGTTTGTATTGTTTTTTTATTTTAAATCCCATTTTTTTCTTCTAAACTTAATACAAATTTCGCCGTATTTGTTACACTCTTTTTCATCTACTATCTCACATACTCTTTTTTTCTTGTATATTCATCTATCGCTGTTATTTGATAGTATTTTTTTCCATGACTATTCCACCCTACACATACTACGGGTACGTGTTTTATGTCTATTTGTACCTTTTCTCCAGGATAACTAGCTTCTTCTGACTTCCATGTGCTTTTTGGATAACTTTTTTTTCTCTTTTTCCTTTTTTTATTTAATTTCATTTTTCCTTATCATTTTGCACATTGAGCCATATGAGCGACTGTATCCTCTCTTTTGGCATTGCACATATACTTCTGCCAAGCCTTCATGCCTGTATCTTCTATTACATTTTTTTATTATTTCTAATTCCTCTTCTTTATGTGCATTTGGATGACTTTTGGGTCTTGTACTTCTACTCCTCAATGATTCTACAGTGCCATCATATCTAGCTCTCCATCTAGCTATCTGTTGTCTGCTTGTATGATACTTTCTTGCCGCTGCTGCGTTATTGTCATATTTTTTTGCATATTCTACTGCTCGCTTGCGTGTTTTCATTTCTTCTGTTATAATATTTTTTTCATAGAGAACCTCGTTTATTTATTTGTAGTGATTTAAGTATAACACAGGTTCTCTTTTTATTTTTTTATTTTTTTGTCACATATGTATTATAACCTAACATACACATCTAAATTATTGTTTTTCAAAAAGTAATTTTCATACTTTTTAAAAAAATTTTTTTCAAACTACAGATAATTTAATACTAAATTACAAAAAAATTGTAATACTTCTTGCTTTTTTTTATTATCTACCTACTATTTTTTTACTGAATTCTTTTTATCAATTTATCATTTTTTTCTTATAGTTAGGATAGTATTTCTCTAACAATGCATAAAAATCTCGGTGTATGATTAGTTTCTAACAGATGCGTTAATTCATGAACTATAATATGTTCTAAACACTCAATCGGATATTTTTATAAGTTCATAGTTTATCCAGATTCTTTTTGCTTCAATATTGCAAGTTCCCCAGCGGGTTTTCATCTTTTTAATTCTTAGTTGTTCAGCATGGACACCCATGATTTTTTTCGTATTTATTAATAAACTCTAAAGCTTTGTTATAAAGAACTTTTTCTCAGATAACTCGTAACTATTTGTCCCCTGCCTTGATCTTTATCCTTTATAACTAAAAATGATTTTTATCATCGGATAATTTTACTACATTTTTTTATTCCCTAATCTTACTTCTAAAAACAAATTCTTTTTCCAAAAAAATAATATGTTTTTTTCACTCAGTTACATACTGTTTCACAGTATAGCCATTCGTTAATATATTGTTTCTTCTTAATTTGATTTCATCGATATTTTCTAGAATTAATTTCTTTATAATATAATTAGGTGTTCTTGGCGGGGCGCTTACTACTACATCGGCGTTTTTTTCGACTTTTTAAATAAATGTTTTTTTCATATTTTTTTCTGTATTTAATCATAACGACTAAATCACTCACATTTATTACTTTTTGCATACTACCCCTCCTTTATTTCTTATTATTTTTAGTTCATTACCAACTAAAGCTGTACCAACTCTTATATGAGTTGCACCTTCTTCGATCGCAATTTTATAATCATTACTCATACCCATCGATAAAAAAATTCACATGGTGCATATGACAATTCAAGTTCTTTTTACTTCATCACGAACTTGTCTTAATTTTTCTAAAAACAATTACGCAACACATCTTCATCATCAACAAAAGGCGCCATTGTCATTAGACCTACAACTTTAATTTTTCGAATATTGTTCTAATGATTTTATAAACTCTACTGTTTCTTCCACTATTAATCCATGTTTACTTTCTTCACCAGAAACATTAACCTGCACGAAACAATTAACTTCTTTTTTTCCGCACGTTTTTCGATTTCCTTAGCTAAGCTATCTCTATCTAGAGCATGAAAATAATCTACCTCGTTAATAACATCACGTACTTTTCTAGTTTGCAAACTTCCTATTAAATGCCAAGTCTTTTTCAGAATATTTACTTTTTTTCTCAACATAATTTTGAGGACGATTTTCTGCAAAGTCTGTAATTCCCTGCTTCTATTGCTTCTTCAACTCTAGCATCTGTAACATACTTAGTTACAGCTATTAATTTTACTTCATCAGCATTTCTACCAACTTTTTGCGCAAGTTTCAGCTATTTCTTTTATTATAGTCTCAAAGTTTTCTCTAACGTTCATTGTCTCTCCTATTTATTTTTCCATTTTACTGTTTATAATTTTATTATAACATGATGTTTATTAATTTGTTATTAAAGCAAGATAAAAAATTTACAAAAAATTTCCGAAGAAACTGAATTCCTCGAAATTATGCTTCACGCTTATATTTTTTTCTGAATTTCTTATTAATATTATTCTTAATCCCAAGAAGAAATATATTACACAACTAATAAATAATATACCTAAACTAAAAGATTAACAATAAGATACTATACACTAAAAATAGAAATGCAACTACATTATGGTTTTATACCTTTTTCAAAAATCACAAATAATAATAGCAAAAAAATAAAAACTATTAAAAAGTGCGAAATATACCCAAAGCAAGTTGTCCCATCACTTGGAAGATAAAGTGCATATCCTTCGTAGAAACATTGGCACTGTCTTGAGTAAGACGCGTTTGTTCACGAATTTGATCAACTATCTTGTTTCTTAAATACTCGTTTCCTACATATCCTCGAAATAGATTAATCATTCCACCTACAAAATGCAATATATACAATATAAACTATACTAGAGATAAGTAATAATATCTTCTCTAATTTATCAAAAATACATTAATTCTCACCTTTATTTTTTTACAGTTAGCACAAGTTCCATAAAACGATAAAGAGTTATCTTGCACTTCAAAAAGAGTACTCTTTTTTCATATATTCAATAAGTTTATTGAATATTGGGTTAGATACTTTTTCGATGCTATTGCAGTTAGTACATATTAAATGATGATGAAGTTCATCATCCACAGATTGTCTCAAATGATATTTAGAAACACCATTGCTGAAAGATATTTTTTTCTAATATTTTTTTAATTCATAAAAAAATATCTAAAGTTCTATAAACAGTAGCTATACCAATATCTGGTGTTTTTTTCTTTCAGAATAAAAATACAGTTCCTCTGCACTAAGATGTTTATCTTCATTTTCTACTAAAAATCTCTACAATCTTTTCCCTTTGCGGGGTTAACTTGTAAGGAGATTTTTTTGAATAATTTTAATTATCTCATCATAAATACTCATATACTATTTTACGCCTTTCCTATTTTTTTAAGTAAGCTAATGCAAGCATAGTCTTACTGTCAGTTATAACATTATCATCTAAAAGCTTGAATGCTTCTTCAATTTTATATTTTCTTAAATTAATAAATTCATCGTCATCTGGATCAATTTCTCCAGCATATTCTAAATTATCAACATAGTAAATTGTGATTAACTCAGAGCTATAACCCTAATGCTACGTGAACATCGCATAGTTTTTTTCCAGTCTTTCTTCTTCCACTACATAGCCAGTTTCTTCACGTAATTCTCTAATAGCAGATAATTTCTTATTATCTTCACACGGTTCTAGTTTCCCTGCAGGAATTTCTAAAGTTACTGCTTCTATAGCTTTTTCTATATTGTTCTACAAGAACGACTTCATCATTTTTTTGTTAAAGCTAATATTGCTACAGCACCTCTATGATTTATCAGTTCACGTTTTGAAGTTTCTCCATTTGGCAAAGTAACAGTATGTACTTCTACATCTAAAACTTTTCCTTTAAAAAAATTTTTTTCTATTTCAATAGTTTTTTTCTTCTAAATCTATTTTCATAATTCCCTCCAAATTTTTATAAACTATATTCTTCTAAATCATGTGCAATCTTAATATTACATTTACCACGTAATGATTCTATAGCCTCTTTTTCAATATTTCTATCATACCTAGCACTAATATGTGTTAGAAATAGATTCTCAACCTTACTTTTGTGCTATCATTTTTCTCAATATCTAAGATACTCAAGTGATAATTTTTTTCTAGCATGATGTGCATCTTCTTTAAGTAAATAAGTGCACTCTGAAATAATAATGTTACTGTTTTTTTAACAAACTCCCCTAAACCATCAAAGTATCTAGTATCTGATATAATCGAAATCTCTTTTTCAGGTTTATCTTCAGATAAAAAAATTCTCTTGAATTATACACTGTTCCATTAAATTCAAAAAGTATCTGCTTCTTTAATTTCTCTATAAAATGTACTGGCATAATTCCCAATTCTTTCAGTTTGTTTGCATCCAAGCTCCCTTTTTGTTTTTTGAATAAAATTTTATATCCAAAACATTCAATATTATGAGCTAATGGGTAACTAAAAAAACAGCTACAGTTTTATTATCTATTATACACTGTTCACTAGAAATTTCAATATATTCTACCCTATAAGAAAGTGAACAATGTGTGAACATCATATTGTTTTCTATAAAAATCTTTTAATCCCGACTGGTCCATATATACTAACATCCGAAGCATTTGTGTCTAAAAGGAAACTTCTAGATGATAAAAAGCCTATTAATCCAAGAACATGATCTGCATGAAGATGGCTAATAAAAATTTTAGTTATTTTTGTCGGTTTAATATTTGTTCTTAAAATCTGGTGCTGTGTTGCTTCTCCACAATCAAACATCCAACACTCTTTCAATTCTTGCATAAAATTAAAAACAAAACTCTGTGTATTTCTAAACTTCGCAGGAAGCCCTGCTCCTGTACCTAAAAATTGTACTTCCATCATATTCCTCAATTCAATTTTCTAAAATAATAGTGGCCTAAAAAGAAATACCATTTAAGCCACTGTATGTAATTTATAGTTTAACAACAAAAATCTGTGCATCTTGTAGACATGTAATCACATGCTCTACTCCTGCTGGAATTTCTAATAGTTCAAATTCATTTACAGTTTCTACTTCTTCTTCAAAAAGCTACTGTAATTTTTTTCCACTAATGTTTAGTAATAAGATATTTTTATCATTACTGTATGAGTCTGTTTGGTTCCCTGTTTTTCAGATTCATATGAACTACTTGATATCTATCGTTTTCTAAAAACAATTCCACCTAATAATGCATTTTTTTATCTAATTTTTATTTTTCATACTCTTATCTTCCTTTACGTTTGTATAACCCATCTTCTTCAATCATAATTAATTTATTCTTGAACAGTCTTCCTACCGCACGTTTAAAAGCTTCCTTTACTCATTCCAAATACTGCTTTAATCTCTTCTGGATCTGATTTATCAGTAAATTCACAATAACCGTTATTTTTCGATATAGTCCATTATTGCTCTGACCATCGCTATCCATTCTTTCATGAGCACGTGGTAAGAATGAACCATTGATTTCTCCGTTTTCTTTAACTCCTATAACACGCAGTGTCACTTTTTCACCAAGGCGTGGTTCTTTCTCACGTTCACTTTCATGAACGAAAACTTTGTAACCATCTTTTGTTAGTAAAAATGTTCCTACACGCATTAAACGATAAGGATAAGCTTCAATATCCTTGTTCTTCAAACTCTTAGTAGCTTTTGAATATAATGATGCTACAATTGTTTCTGTCGCTAGACGAGCAAATAATTGACCGCTAAAGTCACGACGAAGTGTGATAAACAGCTCGTCCCCTTCTTTTGGCCAAACACTTCTTAACTTAGGTAAATCTTCTCCCAAAAGTGGAATTTCACGAGAGAACCCAATATCAAGTCCTACTCTATCTTCCTCCACTTTTACAACTTTACTAAATGCATAATCACCATAAGTTACTTCTGGTATATTTGGTGTAGCGAATAATTTCCCACTACGTGAAGGATATACGAACATTGAATACTCTTCTCCAATTTCGTAATCATCTAAACTTTCAACGTCAGATTCGTTACAGCTTATTTCTTCATCATTCGGTCCTTTAAAAACTAATGATGAACTTTTCTTTTCTACTAACTCTAAGAAATGAATTTCTCCTGTAATAAATTTAATATCTTCTTTTTTTCCATTAAGTACCTCTTTCTTTTTATTTTTTTGTTAAATACTTTACAGTATTATTGTTGAGTATCTTCTCATAAAAAAAGGCTGATACCTAATATCAACCTTTTAAATTAATCGGTAAAAAGTAGTATCAGGGCGTACTTACTTAACCATATTTTTTTATTTGTTTTTAATTGATTTACTCTTATTTCCTTTGGAAGAAATCTTCTTATTTCATCTTCATTATACCCAACTTGTAATCTCTTATCATCAACAATGATAGGTCGTCTAAGCATTCCTGGATTATCTTGAATAACTTTATATAACTGCTGAATAGACATACTTTCGATATCCAAGTTTAATTTTTTTGGAACGTTTTTGATCTAAAGGAAATTATATCTTCTGTTCCGTGCTCTGTGATAGATAAAAATATCTTTAATTTCATCTGTTGTTAGAGCTTCTGAAAAAAATATTTCTTTCCACAAAGTCTATATCATTTTCTATAAGCCAAGCTTTTGCTTTTCTACAAGAAGTACAACTAGGCGATGTAAACAACGTAACTACCACCAGCATTCACACTCCTTTATAAAAAAATAACATTAATATTTTTTTATAATTCTATATACTACTATATTATACTACATATATTATCGTTTTTACAATATACTATTAGAAAAAAATATTTTTAATTTGTCAACTAAAAACACTTATTTTTACATTGTTTCACACTTGACTATCCTTGTAAACACAAGCATAATGTTGTACCCTTACATTTTTTTATTTGATTAGTTAAAATAAATTATATAATAATAAACTCATAAAAACACTTCTTTACATAATCCAACTATCATATTATACACTCTAAAAACTTAAACATAAATAAAATCTATCAAAAATCCCTATTATTTATCAAAAAAATTATTATCTAGAACCCCTACTTTATACCTAGTACTGAAATTGACAAAGTATTTTATGTGTGTTATCATAGACATATGCCAGCATGGCGGAATTGGCAGACGCACTGGACTCAAAATCCAGCGATGGCAACATCGTGCCGGTTCGACCCCGGCTGCTGGTATAATGTTTAAGACAAGGTTTTTAAGCCTTGTCTTTTTTTATTTATCTTTTCCCTCTTATCTTTAAAGTTTTTTTATTAATATAGTTTTTTTATGTTTTTCATCTACTATTTTTGCTTTTACAAGGTACCTTTGATATGGTACTATTATGTATAACAAGATAGCGCGAATTTTTTTGACTTTAATATTAACAACTAAAAAACTAAGAAAGGAGGTTTCAAAATGGAGATTAACACTTCTCAAATACTAAAAGGTACATTAGAAGCATGCATATTGCAGCTAATTAAAAAAACAAAGAAATGTATGGCTATGAAATAACTGAACAGCTCTCTAATTATGGACTTGATATGGTTGCTCAAGGAACTATATATCCCCTACTATTAAAAACTAGAAAAAGAGAATTTAGTCACTAGTTATTTGAAAGAAAGTAACTTTGGACCTCCTAGAAAAATATTATTCTATTACTGATCAAGGTAAAGAATATATAAATTCATTTAAAGATATATGGGGCAATATAAGTACAACAATTACAGAGATTATGAGAGATAAATAATATTAGCAAGGAGGATGCATTATGAATACAGCTGACCTACTAAAAACATAATAATGAACTTAGACTACAACTTAATGAAGAAAAACAAGAAATATTATGAAGAGCTTCTAGTCGCTTGTCGTATGAAAAAAATACTACGAAAAATGAAACTGCTTTAGAAATTCAATTACTAGAGATATTACAAGATTTGATTCTATATCAAAAAAACAAGGAAAAAAAGCTTTTACCGATGTTTTTTTGGAAATGATATAAACAAATTATCTTCATCAATAATTGCAGAACTGCCAAAGGAAAACAAAAATGAAATTATTTAGATTTTTCTCTAGTTTATCTTTTTAATTTTTGATTATTAGTTCCTTAGCACCTTCTATATTCTCTAGAACTATCCAACCAATTTTAACAATATTATCTATAACTTTATTGGTATTAGGTTCATTAATTTGCTTATACCTACTAATTTATAAAAAAACAGATAAAAAAATAAATGGTTTATATATATTTCATCATTAATAATATTTGAAGTATCATTTGGTCTAATACCTATTCTAGATAAATTAAAAAAATAATTCCAAAAATACCTTTCTTTTAGAAGTAACAATATCAACTAACTTCTTATACATCTATGGAATTTTTAGTGCACTTTTCTTACATATACATTTTTTTTAACTTTCAAAAAAATACTACTCTAAAAAGATATAATAAAAGCTACCCGACTAAAAGATTCAGTCGGGTGTTCTTTCGTCAAAGTTCACCTAAGTAAAATAATTTTTAATTTAAAAATTAACATTTTTTTCTATTGAATAATTTTTTTAAAACCTGTTATAATGGTAAAACATTATTTTAGGAGGAAGCCATGAATAATTCGATTTTTCGATAAATTAAAAACGTGCTGAACAAGGTGCCAAACTTAGTATTCTGTCATATTTATTGCTGACCGTTTTAAAAACTTTGCGCTGGTCTATTTTTTTAAATCTTCAGCCTTAGTTGCCGATGGTATTAACAACGCTACCGATGTAATTTCATCAGTATGTGTTCTTATCGGTTTGAAAATTTCTAGAAAACCAGCTGATGAAGATCATCTATACGGTCACTTCAGAGCTGAATTAATTTCAACACTAATAGCTTCATTCATTATGTTATATGCAGGAATCGAAGTAGTAATGTATGCAATAAAAAAAATTATAACGAAAAATTTTGAACAACCTAACCTACTTTCTGCAGTTGTCGCTTTTATAGCGAGTGTTATTATGCTTGGAGTTTATTTCTATAATATTCGTCTAGCTAAAAAAATCGGAAGTAAATCTCTTAAAGCTGCAGCTCTTGATAATCTTAGCGATGCTTTTTGTTTCTATTGGAACATTAATAGGAATCATCGCTACATATATCGGACTTCCAATAGCTGATTCAGTAGTCGCTATAATCGTAGGATTACTTATTATTTACACTGCTGTTTGTATTTTCAAAGAATCTACACACGTTCTTACTGACGGTGTTGATACTGAAGTGATAGATAAGGTTAACGATATTGTAAATGATATTAAAGGTGTAACATCAATAGTAGATACGAAAGGTAGAACTCATGGCTTACTATACTTTATCGATATTACTGTTACTGTTGAACCATCATTAAATGTTAAACAAAGTCACGACATTACCGTGAAAAATTGAAAAAAAGCATTATCTAAAGAATTCTATTATTGTGAAACTTTAGTACACTTGGAACCACATGGTATTCCATGTCATACATATTAAATTAATTTTTGATGAAATTATACTTCTTTTAACTTAAGTTATTTCTAGTATAATTTCATCTTTTTTTTTCTACACCGATGTTTGACAAAAACAAATACTAAAAAGTATAATTATTGTACGTATAAAAGTATTTTCCACTATTAATTATCTTTTAATTAAACAGTATAAAATGCTACTTAAATATAAAAATTGGAGTTTTTAAATTTATGACGCACGCAAAAAGCAATATTCTTCGGCGAACATGCAGTCGTTTATGGATACAAAGGAATTACTATTCCACTTCCACAAATGAATGTAGAAGTCACTTTAGAAAAAAACAAATATAATTCAACAAAGAGATGAGATTCTTAGATTTATAGCTAATACATGTGGAATTGATAATAAAACAAAAATTAATATTACTAGTACCATCCCTGTAGGGGCGTGGACTAGGTTCTTCTGCTGCGCTGAGTATCGCTATTGCACGTGCGAAAAAAACTCCCAAATGTTAGAGAAATCGCTAATAAATGTGAGAAATTTATCCACGGGAATCCTAGCGGTATTGATGTAAATCAAGTACTTAGTGATACTCCCTTTTATTTTCAAAAAAAGAGGGAGCTAGTGAGTTAAGTTTTAATTTAAATAGTTATTTACTGATTATCGATACTGGTGTTGTTGGAATCACTAAAGAAACTCTAAAAACATATAGAAGATAATTATGTTGAATACGAGAAATATATTACTGAATTAGGTGAAATAACTGATTCAGTAATCGAACCGTTAAAAAATAAAAACATCGATCTTGTCGGACAATATATGTATAAAGCTCATGATTTACTACGCAAACTAGGAGTAAGTCATGCGAGTAACGATGAGGTTGTGGAAATTTGTAAAAACAATAATGCAATTGGTGCCAAGCTAACTGGTGGAGGTGCTGGTGGTTGTTGCATTAGCCTTAGCAAAACAAAAAGAAAAATGCATTAGAAATTCAAAAATGCATTAAAAGAGAAAGGATATTCATCATGGATAGTTACAGTTTAGGTTATGCTAACATTGCCTTAGTTAAGTACTGGGGAAAAAAATCTAAAGATCCTGTCTTACCTTATAATCCTAATATTTCTTTAAGATTAGACAATCTTTTATCAAAAAACAAAAAAATCGAAAAAATAACAACAATGTTGATGAATTTTTATATCAATGACGAAAAAAACAAAAGCCAAGAAGAAGTTGATAAGATGATTAAATTTATCTCTAAATTTACACCTACTGAACGTGAAGCTATAACTATAAGAAGTTATAATACTGTGCCTACTGCTGCAGGACTTTCTTCAAGTTCTAGTGGTACTATGGCATTAGTTCTTGCTTGTAATGAATATTTCAAATTAAATAAAACTACTAAAGAATTAGTTGAAATAGCCAAAGAAGGTTCTGGTTCTTCATGCCGAAGCTTCTATAAACTTGCTGCTTGGCTTGAGGATGGAAGTGTTGAAGAGTTAGAATGCTCTCTAGACTTCGGAATGATGGTTCTTGTAGTTAATGAAGATAGAAAGAAAAATTTCTAGTCGTGTCGCTATGGAGTGCTGTGTTCAAACATCGACAACATTCGGTGCTTGGGTAGAAAAAAAGCTAAAAAATGATTTTGTATTAATGAAAGAAGCTCTAAAAGAAGCCGACTTTGAAAAAATTGGTGAGATTACAGAAAGTAACGCACTAGCTATGCATGGTACAACTTCTACATCTACTCCAAGTTTTTCATTCTTAACTGAAGAAAGCTACATGGCTATGGATATCGTAAAAGAACTACGTTCTAAAGGTTATAGATGTTACTTCACTATGGATGCTGGTACCAAATGTGAAAGTACTATACTTAAGGGAAGATCAAGACAAATTATATGAGGAAATTTCAAAATTATGGAAGAAAAAAATAATTTTGTGCATGGAGTAGCATACGGTAAGCTCTATCTTGCTGGTGAATATGCGATTTTTAGAAGATTATGCTTCTGCACTAATAACAAGTGTCCCTAAAAAAATTACAGTATTTGTAGAAGAAAGTTATAAAACTACTATCTTCGATACAATTAATAAAAACTTCTGTTGGTACTTTTTTTGAAGAAAAATAGTAACTTTACACTAGTTCAACAATTTATCAAATTTTTTTAACAGAATATATAAATAGTGATAAAACATTTTCTCTTACTATTTTCAATGAACTCCATAGTGATGATAAAAAAATACGGTCTAGGTTCATCTGGCGCTGTTCTTGTCGCTATAGCTCGAGCAATATTATCATTCGAAAATATTACGTATAATGATCTAACTATTTTCAAATTAGTTGCCCTATTTAATATTAAACACAATCTAAGTGGATCTATGGGAGATGTTGCTGCGAGTATCAATGATGGAATTACCTTTTTATCAAAAAAATTCAATGCCGAGTTCGTTAATAATATGATTCGCCAAAAACAAATCTGTTAAAGAAATAATTAATACAAATTGGGATGGACTTCTTATTGAAAAAAATACAGCCTAAAAGCTGATTTAAGCATCTTAGCACGTTGGACCGGTGAAGCTGTAGATACGAAAGAGCACGTAAAACTTTGGAAAAAAACATAAAGACAACTACAAAGAAGAATTTAAAGTTTTTTTGTAGAGACTTCTAATAACCTTGTAAAAACATTAAAAAGATAATTTAGTAGAAACAGATGCATCAAATGCTCTTAATACGCTAAATAAACTTAGAGAAAATCTATTATATTTAGAAAGTTTCTCTAAAAATACCTATGGAAACTAATGCAATGAAAAAAATTATATCGACTCACATTCTGCTGGTAAACAAAGTGGTTCTGGTAGTGGTGATTTTGTACTAGGATTCGAGAAAAAAATAACGATAAGTATCAACTACAACTGAACTTAGAAAGATTATAATACACTACGAAAGGATTAATTATGAGAAAAAAAGATCATATTAGATTAGCACTTGCTGATAAAAACAAAAAGTAACTAGCTTGGACTCATACGCAATTGATTACAACAGTATTCCACTTTTCGGATTAGATGATGTGGACACTTCTACATCAGTTTGTGGGGATCGTTGGGAATATCCATTCTTCATCAATGCTATAACTGCTGGTGGAGAAGATTGTAATAAAATTAATCAAGATTTTATGGAAGTTAGTAAAAAAATGTGGAATTAAATTTTTTTCCCGGGATCATATTCTCCAGCTCTTAAGAGTAAAGAAGACGAAGAAGCTTATCCTAAAGGCTATTCGGTAAACTTAGGATTAGATAAAGATCCAAAACTTGTTTTAGAAGCAATTGAAAAATCACAAGCAAAATATATTCAACTTCATACTAATCCTCTTCAAGAAATCGTTATGCCTGAAGGTGATCATAACTTCGAAAGTTGGTACGCTAACCTAAAAGAAGTCAGCTCTAAATCTCCTATTCCTATAATCTTAAAGGAAACAGGTTTTGGTATGAACGAAGCTACTATTAGACTAGCCATTGACTTAAATATCCCTGCAGTTGATATCAGTGGGATGGGTGGAACAAACTTCGCTAGAATCGAAAATGGACGAAGAACTGATAAATCAACATACCTAGAAGCAATTGGATACACTACAGCAGAAAGTCTAGAAATCGCCTACTCTTATAAAGATAAAATAGATATTATCGCAAGTGGTGGTATCCGTAATCCTCTAGATGTTGTAAAATGTCTAGCTTTAGGAGCTAAAGCAGTTGGTGTTTCTAAAATTTTCTTAGAAATTCTTGTAAATGAAGGAAAAGATGCCCTAATTCAAGAAATCGAAAAATGGAAAAAAAGAAGTTAAGTTCTTAATGATACTTATGAATGCTAGAAATATAGCTGAATTAGATAAAAAAATAAGAAAAAAATAGAATTCTAAAAAAATAAGGGACTGACCTAAAAGACCTAAATTTTAACAAAGTGTATATGATAACTCATAGACGCAGTGGTTTATTGATATCTAAATGCGCTTTTATAAAAAGCTTTTTAGATATCTAATAAACTTTTGCGGGGGGACTCGACAAAATCGATTTCTACGAAATCACGATTTTTGAGTCACTCCCTCTTCTAATGCTGCTAGTCTTTTTAATTGCTTTTATTTAAATCATCTTGTAAATCATTAATTTTTATTTTTTTTATTCTTCTGATTTTTCAGCAATTAAGTACCAACATGAAATTAATAACATAATATTTAAACAAATTATTGCAAACATACTATTCTCCTAGTGATAATAATTAAAAATAAGAATAACACAATTTCTTTCTTTTTAACAAGAGCAGTCCTACTTCATTACATAAAGATATAAAAAAACCTCATCTTTCGATGAGGTCCTTATTTTTAAATAAATCTAAAAGAGGGAAAGTTTTTTTAGATTTTTATTAATAAATTGCGTGATAATTACCAATTATTAATATTTACGTTTTCTAGCCGCTTCAGATTTTTTCTTACGACGAACGCTTGGTTTTTCATAAAACTCACGTTTACGAACTTCTTGGATAGTTCCGTTTTTAGAAACAGCACGTTTGAAACGACGTAGTGCATCTTCTAGTGATTCATTTTTACGAACTACAGTTTTTGACATTGGATTTCCCTCCCTCCGATACTACAAAATCTTAATTTAATACTTAATTAAATGTTTAAGATATAAAATAAATACAAAACATTCAATCAATAAGACTGCTTTTTAAGCAATCTACTTACATATTGTATTATATTCTTACGTTCTTGTCAACCTTTAATAGCAATTTATTAACATATTTCTACGAAAAATAACCTTTTCATTTATACATTAATGATGCTATTTTTTTCTAATAACCAATTTTTTTAAATTCTTCAATAAAATTAGCATAACCTTCTTTATTTTTTTATGACTAGGTACTTGAGCTAAAAAAATACTTGATTTGGCAATTTAGTTTGACCTTTTTTTAGTTATTAAAATAACAGCTTTTTTTGTTGAGATGCATTTTTGAACATCTCATCAGGTAAAAGTAATTACCGCATTTAAATTAATATCTTCTTCTAAAAAAATTTCTTGAAATTATCTTCAAGCTCAAGAACTTTTTTTAGGCACTACTAATACTCCTACACCATTATCATTTAAATAATTAGATGCTTGCTCAATGAATAATAAGGCATTTAAGCTATATCCTTCAGCACTACAAAGTTTATAGTTTAAGCTATTATCCTCATCAGCGTAATAGCCAAAAGGTACATCACTGATGATAACATCTTGTTTTTTTAATATTTAAAGGTTTAAGTGCATCTTGATTAATAATCTCAACATTAGTTTCTAATAAATTGAAAAATATTTTTGTTGTAATCTAGCATAGTTATTATCAACATCTACAGAAGTTAATTCGTAGTCACCTTTTTGATAAGGCAGCTAAGTTAATTAAGAAGTTTCCACTTCCACTAGCAAAAATCAGCTACAGAAATCTTTTTCATTATTATATAAACACTCTAAAATGTGAGATACATACATAGTAATAACTTCTGGTGTAATATCGTAACTTGGATTATTTAACTCTTTAAGAGCTTTTAATAGTAAAAAAACTGATAAGCTTTTTTTAATATCCTCTTTAGAGAAATTATCGACAATATCAAAATAATCTTCATCATTCTCCAAAGTTAAGTAATTCACTAAAGAGTCAAAAATACAACCCTTCACCTTTATTCTCTTCTACCTGTTTATCTATCTTAAAAAAATAATTTTTTTCTAAATCTGACATGGTTCCTCCTGTATATTATTTTTTTAAACAAGTCAAATAAATATCCTTGTTTTAACATTTCTAAATTAAAAAAATATTGTCTATATGTCCAAAAGCTTCAGATAAAGGATAACGTGCCGTATGCCATCCTTGTCCATCAGTTACCCATGAAAAAAACTCACATCATCTTTAGCTGTTTGAATTAATTTACTTAGTTCCGTAAATTCTCCAGAGACAGATTTCAGTTTACTCCCACCTCCACCATAGTAGTTAGTCTCAATAAGCCATACTTTATTTTTTTCTTTTTGAAAATACTGCAATATCGAAACGACGTTCCGATTTATCTACGGGTACTTCAATTCCCCAAGAGCTTCTTATATAATTTGCTGTTGCTTGAGCCTTATAAACTAAATTTTTGTTCAATACAAATTTTTTTCTACATTACGCTCTAATATATTCTCCATTGTCGTACCACTACGATTTTTTCTCGCATTACTGTCTAAACCAGCTTCCACACCATAAACATAATCAACTAATGAACGATTCGCATCTTTTTGTAAAAAAATTCTAAAAAGACCTGCATCTTTCATGAAATCTACATACTTTCCTAATTGACTACTATCAATATTTTTTTGAAATCTAATTGGTAAAAAATTCATAATATCATCTACATCAAAAAAATAATATATCTAAAATTTTTTTCTCTACTGGCTATTAAACTAGGAATAGCTTTAGTTGTGGTTGCTTCTGAAATAACCCTAAAAGCCTCATTATAAATATCTTCTTTTCCTATTAGATAATTTAAAGTGTGTAGCTCTAATTCAAATGCTTTTTGTTTCTCTTCTTACTTTATCCCAATTCACATAATATTCTGGAGTTCTATTAGTAACTGATAGTGTAGAAAAAGAAATAATCTAATTTGTCTTCTACTTGGTAGGACAAATATTCGCTAAACTTCATCTATACATTCCTCCTCTACTGGTAATCCCAAAGCACTTAATGGTATGTAATTAAAATAATATCCACAACCTACTGAAATAATATAATCTAATACATCCTTATATTTTTCGTTGTGAAAACCATTCTCTCTCTAATAAATAATAATATTTAACTTCTTTATTTAACGGAAAAAAATAGCTTTCTATATTGTTTTTAATTTAAAAATCACAAGTTTGTAATTTTTTTCATCTACACTACCACTTCCACTTTGGGTTTTCTTCTCTATTATAAATACTGTATTTTTTTCTATCACAAAAAAATTGCATCATCTGGTAATAATTTACTAGATATTATTTTTTTGTATAGTCGTAACTCATCTATTTCGTCAAAATATCTATATAAACCTTCTTTTCTAAAAAAATTCTAGCTACTTCTTCTTGTTTATATAATACTATCCATCTTGCAGTTTTTTTCTTCCGAACGCAACTTTTTTTCCCTATAATAACTTTTTCCGTTCTTTTCTAGAAGTATCAAAAATCACAATTTTTTTCACTTCATAATTCTTCAATCTAGAAATAATTTCTTTTAAGTCTGTCTGCAATTCAAATTCCAAACCAGTCTTCGTATTTACTCCACCTATTCCGTCTTTAATCATTTTACTGCCTCCAGTCTTCTTTTTAGCAATATCTAAATATTCTTCTTTAAAAATCTATTCCTACAAATTTACGACCCAATCTTTTTAGCTACAACTCCTGTTGTTCCACTTCCTACAAAAAGGATCTAAAAACATAATCTCCCTTTTTCCGTACTAGCCAAAATAATTCTTTCCAATAAGTATTCTGGTTTTTGAGTAGGATGTTTCCCTGCCCATTTTTTTCACTAATTTTTTTGTTAAAGGACCTGTCCAAACATCTTTCATTTGCTTTCCATTATTAATTTCCTTCATCAAATCATAATTATAGTAATGTCTTGCGTATTTATCAGCTTTCCTTGCCCATAATATAGTCTCCGTAGAATGCGTAAAGTATCTACATGATAAATTTGGTGCTGGATTAGTTTTTTTGCCATGTTATATTATTTAAAATTTTAAATCCCTCTTGCTCTAGAGCCATACCAACTGAATAAATATTGTGTAACGTTCCCGAAATCCAAATTGTTCCATTTGGTTTTAAAACTCTTTTAGCTTTTCTTATCCATTCTCGATTAAAATTATGCTTCTCTTCAAAAGATGAGATTTTATCCCAATCACCTTTATTAACAGAAACTACTTTTACCTCCAGAATTAGAAAACCCATCATTACTCAAAAAAATATGGTGGATCAGCAAAAAAATCATATCAATACTTTCACTTTTTAATTTTTTTCGATAACCTCAAACGTATCACCTAAAGCGAGTGTACAGTTATCTTTTTTTATAATATATATCCATAATGCTTCCTCCCTTAATAATTTGTAATTATAACTTCTTTCACTACTCCCCTACTATTTGTCTTCGCTCCATTAGTTCTAGTTACATCTATATAATGTACATTAAACTCGCTATATAAATCTATTGTTAGTTCACTCGAAGAATTTGACACCATAACCTTTACACCTTTTTTTCCGTTAATTTTCTAACTGTATCTCGTAAACGTACTTGATCCTCATAAGAAAAATCCTTCATGTGTATATGATGTAAATGAGCTAGTTTCATTTAAAAGGAATATACGGCGGATCAAAATAAACAAAAATCTCCCGATTTTTACTGTATCTAAACTATCTTCAAAAATCTCCACTCATAATTTTAATTTCATTTGAATTTAAATAATCACTGATACTATTAATTAATTCTTCATCTACAATCTTAGGATTAGAATAATTCCCATATGGAACATTAAATTGATTTTTTTGAATTAACCCTGTATAATCCATTAAAAATTAACTCTTAACATATACATTATACGAGCTGCACGCTCAATATCCGATAATATTCTAAAAGTATCTAATCTATCTAATCCTCTTATCGCTAGATAATACTCTTTACTATTTCTTTTCTTTATGCTCTCTTAGAATCTCAATTAATTCCTTAGGATTATTTTTTTATTTGAATATAACAATTAATTAACTCCTCATTAAAAATCATTAATAGTCGCATTTCTAGGAGATAATTCAAAAAAATAGTGCTCCTCCTCCTATAAAAGGTTCGTAATAATTATTATAATCTACCGGTAATAACTCTTTTAGTTTAGGAAGTAACTTTCGTTTCCCTCCTGTCCATTTTGTAAATGGTTGTAATTTTTTTCTAGTTTATCATTCATAATTTAATTATATCACATCTTCCTATCTTATATAAATCAACAATTTAAATTCTAATATTTTACTATTATAACCTAATATTGCAAAAAGAGTGAATATTTTATAATTAAAACCTTCATAATTTTTTTATAAAGCTTCATCTCTAATAAAAATTCTCGTGCAAATTCATGTGGAGCTAGTACGGAATTCTACATCCATCTATTTTTCTCTATAAACTGAAAAACAAACGAAAAAAGATTTACATAATCAAACACTTTACACTTGATTATATAAATCTTATTTTTAAACTTTCTAAAAAGTAAGCTAAAAACGCCAAAAACTTCTGTTTAAACACTTTTTATTTAAATACCTTTATAAATCTTTTTCTGAACTTTATCACAGGTATACCCGATATGTTCATAGAATTTATGCGCTTCTTCACGTTTCATGGCAGAATTTAATCTAATAAAGCTAATATTATTGTCTACGGCATAGTTATCTAACTCATTCATAAGTTTTCTACCTATTCCCCTACCTTGAAAAATCTGGATTAACAGCAAGTCCTAAAATATTTAATCCTAGAGCACTATAGAAACTTTCATACATTTGAGCATGTACAAATCCTATAATCTTCCTTGTGTTTTCATCTTCATAACCGATAATAATATGTTGTTTCTTGTCATTAGTTAACTTCGCTATTTGTTCTTTTTACATTTTTAATATCTACATCATAACCTAATGCAGTTTTGCAGATTTCTGCAACTTCTTGTGCATCTTCTATATTTATTTCCCTAAACATATACTCACCTTCTGGTTTTTATCAAATATTATTTAATGTGCAACTTACTGCAACTTAAATTATTTTAATCCATCATCTGAGAATATTGATATACCAAGCTTTTTACTTTTTCACAATTACATTTTTACTTCAACCTGCAACTTACTGCAACTTAAATTCTATCTTTACTTCGCGGCTTCTATTAAAAGCTTGTTTAACTAAATCAAATTCTCTAGTACGAAGAGTTCTCATATCAAGAATTAATTCATTATCTTTAATTCGTGTAATAATAGGTATTTCTACTTCTAAAAGTCGTCTTTCTAATTCTGTAGCACTTAGTCTTGGATGTTCTAATTTTACCACAACACTTTCTAAGTAACTTGCTGGATAGCTTCCTCCACCGACTTCTGCCTTATCTTCAGCTATTGTAATTTTGAAGTCTAAGTCACTAAGTCTTGTCTTTAAGACATCTGCTTTACCGAATAAACGTTCTTTCGATAATGAAATCATGTGTAATGTAGGAATGTGTTCTAACGCTTCTTTCTCGTCTAAGTATAGTTTTAATGTAGCTTCTAATGCAGCTAGTGTCATCTTATCTACACGTAACGTACGAGTAAGTTGGTTCTTTTTCATTTTTTCTATATATTCTTTTTTACCAACGATAATACCTGCTTGTGGTCCTCCCAAAAGTTTATCCCCACTGAAAGTTACTATATCAATACCACTATCAAGAACTTCTTTTACAGTTGGCTCGTATGGTAATCCATATTTAGAAAAAAATCAACGAACTGACCGCTTCCTAAGTCATTTATAGACACTAGTTCATTTTTCACGAGCAAGGTAAGATATCTCTTCATTAGATACTTCTTTAGTAAATCCTAAAATCTTATAATTACTAGTATGAACTTTTAACAATGCTCCTGTATTGTCATTAATTGCATTCTCATAGTCTTTTAAGTGTGTTTTATTCGTAGTACCTACTTCAATAGGAGTACCACCACTTAGTTTTATAATTTCAGGAATTCTGAATGCTCCACCGATTTCTACCAGCTCTCCACGAGAAACTACTATTTCCTTATCTTTAACAAGTGTGTTTTAACGTTAATAGTACAGCCGCAGCGTTGTTGTTAACTACAAGGACATCTTCTGCACCTGTTAATTTTTTGATAATATCAATAAGGTGGACATAACGACTTCCACGTTTCTTATTATCAATATCAAACTCAAGATTAGAATAGTTAAATGTTACACTCTCAATATTTTCTTTAATCTTCTGACTTAGTAAACTACGACCTAAGTTTGTATGTAAAATTGTCCCAGTTGCATTTATAACTCGACGTAAAGAATTTCTGTCTTCTTTTTTTACTATTTGTGTAACTTCTACTACAATTTTCTCTAAACTTGGAACTTCGAATAATTCTTCATTTAGTATTTCTTGTTTAATTCTATCAATATATTCTTTTTATCGCTGATTTCACCGCTACTTCTGCATATTCATTTATTAGTGCTTTTACTTCATCTAATAATAAAAATCTTATTTATTGCAGGAATTTGTGATAATAATTGTTTTGACATAATAATTCTCCTAAATTTCTTTTTGCTAATGTTTTTTTATAGCATTGATCGCATAGTCTACTTCTTCTTCTGTATTCATACTAGAAAAAAAGAAAAATCTCACTATACCTTGTTCTTTTTGTCCCTAATACCTCATGCATCAGAGGTGCGCAATGTGCTCCAGGTCTAACAGCAATGTCATATTCTTCAGCAAGTACATCTGCAACATCTGAAGCTGAAATACCTTTGAAGTTCAATGAAACTACTGCTGTACGTTCTTTTGTAAAATCTCCATAAAACTCTAAACAATCTAAGTCTTTTAATTCGTTATAGAATTTGTTCGCAAAGTTCATCTGTTTTTTTATAAAGATTTTCGATTCCCTGTCTATTTATATATTTTATTCCCTCATGTAAACCTAAGATTCCTGCAGTGTTGAGCGTACCAGCTTCTAAGCGCAGCGGATATTCTCCTGGATGTTTCTCATCGAAAGTTCTAACCCCACTTCCACCGACTTTAAATCTCTTAATTTCAGGTTCTTTAAGTCTTACACATAGCCCACCAATTCCTTGTGGTCCGTACAGACTTTTATGCCCAGTAAAACATAGAATATCTATGCCTAATTCATCTATATTGATAGGCACTACTCCAGCAGTTTGCGATGCATCCACAACTGAAATAATATTGTGTTTTTTTACAGATATCAGCAACTTTTTTTCCAAGTCTACTATATTTCCTGTAACATTTGAACCATGAGTGATAGCAATCATTTTTGTATTAGATTTGATAGCTTTTTCTAACTCCTCATAGTCGATTAATCCTGTTTTTCCAGCTCTAACAATCGTATAATCACATCCTATTGTTTCATGAGCTAAATAAACTGGTCTTAATACTGAATTATGTTCCATAGAAGTTGTAATTACGTGATCTTCTTTTTCTAATAATCCTAATATTGCAATATTTAGACTCTCTGTAGAATTACTCGTAAACACTACTCTATCTTCATCTTTCAAACCGAAGAATTTTGCAATATCATTTCTTGCTTCAAACACTTCACGAAAAGCGTTATTTGCTTCATAATAACTACCTCTTGATGCATTTGCATATTTCGCCGATGATAATACTTCATAGACTTTGTCCGCCACTTCTTTAGGTTTTTTTTAGTGATGTTGCTCCATAGTCGAAATAATAACTCATATCCCTTACCTTATCTAAGTCAATTTTGTACGATGACTTAGCTCCCTTCTTTATTTATTTTTTCGCTAATACTCGATAATTTTCTACACGTCGAGTAATTCCTAGTTTATCGATGTATTCTAAAATAGCCATAGAATATTTTCTACTAGAACCTGTCATATCTCTAAATTCAGCTAATCCCATTTGTTCATTTGCACTAAAGTGATCTTCTACTTTTTGAATAGCTTCTTTTAATACATTAGCATGTAATACTAAATCAGCATCTAATCTAACTATTGTATTATCGATTAGAGATTCTAATATCTCAACTTTCGGTTTTTCTCCGTTTGTTAAATCTTTAATAGTCGGTGGTGTAAATCCTCCTTCTAGTAAAAGCCTTCTCTATTCTTTCTTTTTTTCAGCCAATTGTTTCTTATCATAATTAACTACGAAATCTTTCTCAGCTACTAAGTTACCTTCTAGTCGAATTTCGTTGTTCGCTATAAATAGATCAAGTAGCTCTAATGTTTCTTTTTGAGAAAGTTTAAACTTAGAAAGTACCTCAATTTTAGGAATACCAACTTTCAATTTAAATCTATTATGATATTCTACTAATAATTTTTTTCAATTTTTTTCTAATACTTCTTCATATTTTTTTCTTATGAATATATCCTAACTTAGTCTCATAAACTGTAGCTGTTTCTATTAGTTGTGCTATTGATTCCACTATCTCTTCTTCTGGAAGTTGTAAATCTTTTACAATACTATCTTTAGAAACTAAATAGTTATTATGTGATAGTATATAGTTAGCTATTAAATCTGATGTATTCCCTTCAAGCTGCACTTTAAGTTTTTCCAAGAATTTCTTCATTAAATCTACTATGTTTTTTTGGACTAGCATCAAGAATTACTCCTCCACCTATTGTAATCATTGGTGAATAAGTACGAATGATGAATTTATCATAGTTTTTTTAACCGCTATTTCATCTTCAAGTCTAAATTGAGCAAAAACTGCTCTCTCCTGCTTTTAATAAGTCTGTTCCAAGTGGTACAACCCTTGCCATGACTTCTTCAGTACCTATGTATACACGCACTCTATCCCACAATTCAAGATTAGCTCTCTCATCATTGATTAATTTAATCTCACTATCTAGCATATAAGTCTTTGTTAATGAATCTGCAGTTGCTAAAGTGTCTCCACGTTTTACATCATCAAACTTGATATTTGCTAAGTTTATCGCTGTTCTTTGGCCTGCGTAGGCTTTCTCTACATCTTTTGCGTGAACTTGAATATTTCTAACTTTTGTTTTTTTATTCCTTTTTGGATAAATAACAAGTTCATCCCCTACATTTACTACACCTTCCGTAAGAGTTCCTGTAACAACTGTTCCGAATCCTTTTACCTGGAATGAACGGTCAATATTAAGTCTAGCATTTTTCTCTATATTTTTCGCTTCGATATCTTCTGTTTTCTTATCAATTGTTTCTAACAGATTGTCTAAACCTTTTTTACTAATTGAGTCTACTTCTATAATTGGAGAATTCTCCAGAACTGTTCCGGCGATGAATTCTCGAATATCTTCTTTAACGAGTTCTCGATATTCTTCTTCAACTAAATCAATTTTTGTCATTACAATAATATAATTTTCAATTCCTAGTAACGTTAAGATATCAATATGCTCCTTCGTTTGAGGCATTATACCTTCTCTTGAGTCAACTAGTAATAATACTAAGTTTATTCCACTAACTCCAGCTAGCATATTTTTTTATAAATTTTTTTCATGTCCCGGAACATCAACTACACCACATCTTTTTCCACTTAGTAGATCAAAATAAGCAAATCCAAGATTTATCGACATTCCTCTATCTTTTTCTTCTTGAGTAGTATCTGTTTCAATACCACTTAGAGCTTTTATCAGGGTCGTCTTCCCATGATCTATATGCCCTGCAGTACCAATAATTACATTGTTATTCATACAATTCACCTTTACACATTATATTAAGAATAGAGATTATGAGAGAGAACTTTACAAAAATAGATTTTTAAACTTTCTCTATAATAACCTCTATCCAAAATTTTATTTTAATTTATAATCTTTTAATTCTGTTATTATTCTTTTGATTCCAGCTTTTCTAGAATAATACAAACCACGATATTCGATTTTTTCATCCTCTAACATTCTTACAACATTATCGAAATTATTCCAAGCTGTTTTTAGCATAAATCCACAACCTACTCCTATAGATGGATGTGTTGGAATAAGTGATGCTCCCAATTCTCTTTCTAGACAAATGTTATCCGCCTTTATTGAATCGTGTGTACTATTAAAAACTACTAATCCTTCTTCTACCATGCTTCCTCCTACGGTTGAATTACTTTGTTAGCTTTTCTCATGTCTTCTACGATGAAGTACATGTTTGTTGGATTTCCAACCGCTAAATCAATATTGTGGTAGTCAATACATGCACCACAGCAAACTATCTCTACTCCACCTTCTTCTAGTGTTTTTAGCTCTTCTAGTACGTGACTTCGAGTTTTATCTACTAAAATTCCACCATTATTGTAGAAAATAATTTTTTTAGGAAGAACTTCTTGTTCACCTAAGGCATAAAGATATGCTTTAATTAATCTTTTACCTAGTTCTTCACTACCGTGTCCCATTTGATCTTTGTTAATCACAACGATATAGCTGTCATCTTTAACAACTGGTAAAGCTTCTAATTGCGGAGTTTCTTCTCTTGTAATTTCAACTTTGAAGCCACCTTCAATATCAGAAACTTTAAACTCATAACTATTTTTTTTATCAGCAAATTTTCTAAGACTTTCTACACTATCTTCAGTTTTTACTAATAAAGTTACTTTCGTATCTTCTTCTAGTGCACGTGTAGCTTGAGTTACAGGAACAACGCATTTATCACACAATGTATCCACAACTACACCTTCGTTCGCTTCTCCCTTAGAAATAGTAACAATATATTTATCTTTTTGCTTCTTCTTTCACTGAGAAATTGAAGCCTAATTGTGTAGCCATTTTTTTCTAAGTTTTGAGTAGCTATAACATTGTCTACGATTGTTTCTACTACATCATTTTCTAGTAATAATTTTTTTGTTTGAATAACTGGCATCGGGCAAGCTAAGCCTTGTGCATCTAAAAATTTCTTTTTTTCATACTTATATTCTCCTATTGTCTTCTAAGTTATTTAATAATAACTGCTTTTTTTCTTGTTTTTTTCTATAACTTTTTCCTACTATAGCACTCTTAATTTCAAGAGTGTTTAGTTTTTTTCTAATAATTCGTACGCTTCACTTTCTGGTAAACTTATTAAAAAGTCCTCCAGATGTTTGTGGATCGTACATTATTTCTTCCAATGCAAAGTCTTTAATCTGATATTCTACATTTGGCTCAACGAATGTTCTGTTAAGTTACTACCTGCAGTAATAACAAATTCATTTGCACATTTATACGCTTCTTCGATATATGGAATATCTTTCGAATATACTTCTGCTGAATGTTTACCGTCCAACATTTCTACAAGATGTCCTAAAAAAACCGAATCCAGTAATATCTGTACAACTATTAACATTAAAATCTTTCATCATTTGAGCAGAATATTTATTAAGTGTTGTCATTTGTTTAACGCTTTGAGCAAATGCTTCTTCTGAACATTCTTTTTACCATGTGAGCTGTATTAATAATACTCACTCCTAATGGTTTTTGTTACGATTAATAAATCTCCTACTTTACAATTGTTATTTTGTAATATTTTTATCAGGATGAACTATTCCTGTTACTGATAACCCGTATTTTTGGTGTAGCATCGTGAATAGAGTGTCCTCCTGCAAGAACCCCTCCTGCTTCATGAACTTTTTCCGCTCCACCTTTTTAATATTTGATGTAAAATTTCTAAGTCCATATTCTCTGGGAAAGCTACTATATTTAATGCTGAAATAACTTCTCCACCCATTGCATAAACGTCACTAAGCGCATTAGTCGCTGCAATTTGTCCATATAAATATGGATCATTTATCATTGTTGTAAAGAAATCTAATGTTTGAATAATCGCCTTATCTTCGGAAATTTTATAAACGGCTGCATCATCCGAAGATTCATACCCAACTATTAAATTTTTTTATCTTCTTTTTTTGGTAGGTCTTTTTAGTATATCTGATAAGGCTCCCGTACCCTATTTTCGAGTTTCAACCTCCACACACAATCATGTTCATTTTCTTCTCTGACATATTTACCTCCTATACTATTACTTATCTATAATTATACTACTTAACACTTTAATTTAAAAGTATTATTTAGTTTTTTAATGTAAAATAGACAACTAACAGATAGTAATTTTCATCTGTTAATTGTCTATAATTTTATTTATTATTTTTTTGAAGCTCACGTGAACGTGGTCATAGTGGTTAGCAGTTACTCCACCACGGTTAGGCATTATGTTCCATGTATTTGCTGGTCCATAAATGTTTTGTTGTGGCATATAGAATCTTTGTTTCCAGATAATATAATAAACTCCAAGTTCATCCATGTGCTTAGTTAAGTACTCTGCAAGTTGGTCACCTTGTGCTGAGTTTACAGGCACCATGAAGTCTACAGCCATACCTGAGTTATGTCCGTGACCAGTACCATCATCGTCACCCGCTCTAAATAGTGAGAAGCTTGTAATTCCGAATTTCTTCGCTAAAGCTACTTTCATCTTTTTTTAGTATGCAGAGTTAATCCATTCATCGCAGGATCTGCCAATTCTGCAGCAGTTACTTCTGGTAATCCACCAGCTACTGTAGTTGTTTGTTTTGCTTCAGCTGCTTTCTTAACTTCTGCTTCTTTTTTTCTGCTTTAGCTTTTTGCTTCTGCTTCTTGTTTTAATTTAGCATCAGCCGCCGCTTTTTGCTTCTGCAGCTTTCTTAGCTTCTGCTTCTTTTTGCTTTCGTATCTGCAGCTGCCTTTGTTTCTGCTGTTTTCTTAGCTTCTGCTTTCTTAGCTTCTGCTTCTTTTGCTTTCGCATCAGCAGCTGCTTTTGTTTCTGCTACTTTCTTAGCTTCTGCTTCTTCTTTAGCTTTTTTTCTCAGAAGTTGCTTCTCTCTTCTCAGCAAGTTGATCTAGAGTAGTTTTTATTTTCAGTATTTTTATCTACTGGTTTAGCTGCTTGTTCTTGAGAATCAGCAACTTCTACATCATAACTCACTACAGCGTTGAAAGTGTGATCTCCTATAGTTACAACAGATTTAACAGTCTCTCTTTTAACTGCAGTATATGGTAATTTTCTAGTAGGTACATTTGCATTTAAGTCGATTTCATACTCTACTACTTCCCCTGCTTTAATAGCTTCTTTTTTTTAACTACATATTCTTTTTCTATCTTCTGTAGTTACTCTTGCCACTACATTTGTTACGTTTTTTTATCTGTTGTAAGTTTCACATAATAGTGTCCATTTATTTCATAAACACTAGCTTTTTACATTTTTTTATTAACATTAACTGCTGCATTATTAACTTCATTAGCAACTGTAACTGCTCCAGATGCTCCAACTAATAATACTAACCCTGTTAATATTCTTCTAGTCAATTTCGTTTTTACTCATTAAATTTCTCCTAAAATTTATTGTTGTGTCAATTATATTTGATTTACATATTTTAATCAATAGAATTTCTGATTTGTAATATACCCCAACTTTCATTACAATTTCGTTACAACTTTTTTTATTTGATTACATTAGCATTAGAATAAGTTTTCATAGGGTATAATTAGTTACAATTGTAGATATTGATGCCAATAACATCTTTAAATTGTAATATAAAAAAGCCAACTAACATCTAGATTTAGAAATCTCCCGACTTTGACACTTTCAGGGACAATAAAACCCTGACGAAAGGCGTAGCTATAGCGTTTCATCAGGGTGGAATTGGCATAATTTTCCTATATACATTTTTTTATGTCAGAAACATATCCTACAAGAGGAATTTTATTCATCTTTACAGAATTAATTATATCAAGATACTCTTTTTGATTCTGCATCTTTTTATATAATAATCTCCCATCAATGTCTCAATACTACCTAACGTTGTATTTCTTATTGCTTCTTGTATTTTAGCTGTCGATAAATTTACATTATTATCTTTTAGAAGTTTCTCTAGATATCTTTCTATTACTAAAGCTAAGTAACAAATTAAAAAAAGTGAGCTCTTATTCTCTTTTCACTCCACACAAATATCGGTCTAGCCTCAAGATTAGTTTTTCAATACTCTAAAAACTATCTTCAATCTTCCATAGACTTCCATAAATCTCTCTTACTTCTCTTCCTGTAAGTTCTTTTTGTGAATACTCTATTGCGAAGAATCCATCCATCTTTTTCTGCTTCTTCAATTTGTTTAACATCTAATTCTATATCTAAGTTCCCTTAGTTACTTTTTATAAATTTCTTACCACCTTTTTTTCAACTCTTGTTTCATCATAGATGGATTATTTAGTAGTCTATCAGCTTTGTCTAGAAGTCTCTGTCTATCGGCTTTTGTCTTTTTTTGGCTCTTTTTTTCAGAATATCCTAAAAAGTAGATTATCTTGAATCTTTTCAGTTTTACCATCAATTCTAATTTCTTTTTACATGTTCTATAAGTTTATATTTAAACTCTTTTTCTACTATATATCCATCTTCAAATAATTTTTTTCTTTTTATTTCTTTCTTAGCACCTTTTTAGTTTATATGCCATAACATAATCTAATCCTAGTTCTTTTAATAAAAAAATAGATTCTTACCAGAATTAAGTCCTCTATCTGCGGCTACTATTACTTTTTTTAATTTGTATTTTTCTTTTTAAATCTTTTATGACGGGATATAGTGTACTAAATTCACTTGTATTACCTGGATATAGTTCGTAACTGATTGGTATTCCGTTATTATCAATTAATAATCCCATAACTACTTGTACTTGATTTACTTTTATTATCTTTAGAAAATCCAAAGCCTTTTTATTTCATCTTTTTTTAACTGATTCAAAGTAGTATGTAGTTACATCGTATAATACTACATTTAATTCTCTGTTAAATTTTTTTCTTGAGTGTGTTATTTAAATGTTTTTTTCTAATTTTTTTCTTTTTCATCATAAATTATGTCTAAAAACTCTGTAGTAGTCTTCTAAAAATCAAATCATTTCGAAAAATCTACATAATTTTCTCTATGATTATATGCTGATTTCTTTGATGATGGAGTAAGTAGTCTTTGAAATACCAGTTGTTTTAGTATCTCTTCAATCTCTATCTTACTTCTAGTTTTTTTATATCTTTTATCCATCTACTTATTCCCAATTCTTGCCATATCTTCTCGTATACTAAGTATCCATAATTTTTTTACGTACTAAACCTTCTTTTTCAAAAATTATCTGTCTCAATTTTTAATTTTATCTACGGAACTTTCTTTCAATCTTTCATTTTTTTCTTTGATTTCTTTTTTTCTAATTTTTTTAGGAAGTTTTTTTATCTTGTTTTAATAGTTTTTTTCTAAATTCCCATAATTTTTTTATAACTTTCATTTTTGGTTTATTAGTTTCTGGATCTCGATATGAGTGAACCACTCTTACATATTTATTTCCTCTGTTTGTGTATACTTGAACTATCATTTTTTTGTCACCTCATATATATTATACCACATATACTTGTATATAGGAATAGCAAAGTAGGAAAAAGTTGATTTTTTTCGATAAAATCAACTTTTCTTACGATATTTTTTTCCCTTGAAACTGTCAAAGTCGGGAAAAAGCCAACTAACATCTAGATTTAGAAATCTAATTAGATTTTCTATAATCTTGATGTTAATTGACTTTATATACTTAATTTATTATCTTATACTGGTTGACCATTTCTATAAATAGTATTTGATCCATCTAAATATTTACCTGCTTTTGGAGTAGTTCCATTGAATGCTCCATTAGAGCTTTGGTGTTGTACAAGATATACTTGACCATTTTTTTATAGTTACTCCTGCTCCTACATCTTTAGCAGTTGCATCTAATAACGTATTTCTGTGTCCATATGGATATTTAGCTACTACATTACCTTTTTTTCTTTGAATAAAATATCAAATAAATGTTGTGCAACTTCTTCTGGTGTTCCAGAATCACCTGTTATTGCAACATTTGCTAAAAATAGAATTAAGGTATCCTGCTGCTTTTTGCCGCATCTGTTTCATATTTTATTGATCCATTTTGGTCCGTGAATATTTTCATTGATTCCACGAGTTGTTACATCTGAACTTCTAAATTTAGAAGAAGAATTTAATGCTGCATTTTCTATTAAAGCTGGTAATCCATTAATACTTCTTAATTTTTGCAACTTTTTGCTAAAAAAATGCTTTTCTTATTTGTTCTTCTCTACTTCCTGCTACTTGTGTTTGTTGTTTCGGTTTTTTTCAGCTTCTGTTTTTGTAGCTGCTTTTTTTCTTCTTTAACTGCTTGTGATTTAGTTTCTGCAGCTTTAGCCTCTTCTTTTATTGGAGTTGCTACTGCACTTCTATCTGTTCCAGCTACTGGTGTTGTTGGTTGTTTAGCTAAATCAGCTGGTTTATCAGATGGTTTTTCGTTATCTGAAGTATTTGGTCTAGCAACTGTTGTTTCTGCTGCCTTTGATGCTTCAACTGATTTTTCATTTTCTGCAGGAGCTGTTGCTGCTGGTTGCTCTGGTTTAGTTTCAGCTTCGTTTCCTTTTGGTTGATCATTAGTTGCTGAAGCTGTTAGTGTTTGATCTTTTTTCTTCTCTTGTTTTACTTTTACTTCATCAGTTGCGATTTCATAACGAACATTAATATTAAAAGTATGTGTTCCTACTTTGTTAACTGCAGTAAATCCTTCTCTTTTAACCTCTGTATTAGGTAATTTTCTTGTTGGAGCTTTTGCTGTCATATCTAATTCAACAACAACTTCTTCCCCTGCTTTAATAAGCTCTTTTTTTCAATACAAACTCTGCTTTAGTTTCAGTTGTAATACGAGCAACTACATTCGCTACTTCTCTGTCTGCTAGTAATTTTTGCATAATAATGACCATTTAACTCATATACTTTCGCTTTTTACACTAGCTGTATTTACATCGACTTCTGCAGTTTTAACTTCTACTGCATTTGTTGGAAGTGATGTTATTCCTGTTAATAATACCAAACCTGCTAAAAACTTTACTCGTTATCTTTATCCCTTGTTTTTTTTCATTGTATATTCTCCTCATTTCATCGAAATCGTTTTTAATTCTTAATTTAATAATTACTTCTCCTTAATTATAATCATTCTAAATTTTTATTATCAATAGATTTTTCTATTTTGTAATACAAAAATACATTTTGTAACAATTTAGAAATATTTCAACTGATTTAGTTATTTTATTTTATTAATTACATTTTAACTACCATTTTTTTAAATATAAAAAAATGTTCCTCATAAACTCTTTTTAAATAAGTCTTTTTTTATTTTTTTAAAAACCTAAAATTCAAAAATCAAATTTAAAGTATATTTAAGGTTCAAAGATTATAATGAGTTTATAACTAGTAAATAGTTATAAACTTCATAAACTTTCCTTTTCTATAAGAGACCGAGACAATTGTGCTCGGTTTTTTTGTAAAAAGGGTAGAAGCTGATTTTATCAATTTCTACCCTTCTTTATTATAATATATATCCTCTTCTAAAATCTTACTTTTGCCTGATTATCAATCCAGTTTCTTCTATTACTACTATATTTAATTTACCACCATAAACACAACCGCCATCAATATTTATTCGATTATCTTTTATTTCATAATAAGGTTCTTCTTTTACAGGACTATGTCCATGGAATACTTTTTTATTATATTTCTGCTTACTACTTAAAAATGGTTCTCTTATCCAAACCATATCACGATGAATTTGATTCCAAAAGTTTTTTTATTAAAATCTACACCAGCGTGTACAAAGTAATAATTTTTCACTTTCATATCTTGTAGGGAGATTCTTCATCCATACTCTCAAATGTTTTTGTTCTTTAGCAAATTTTTGAAAATACTCTCGTCTAGTCCCAGTTGTTGCTTCTAGATAAAACGACTGTAATGTTGTTAGTCCATTATTTCTAAAAATAGTGATCTTGTCTTTTTGAAGATGTATTGTCATACATCGCTTCTTTTACTGCTAAATTAAACATATCTTCATGATTTCCCAATAAAAACTACATGTTGTTTATGATTTTTTTGCAAATGATAAAAAAATATTCCCAGACTAACTTAGTATTTTTTTCCCTCTGTCACACATATCACCTAAACAAATTAGTTTATCTTCATTACTATCAAATTTTACTTCGTCTAGTAATTTCTTCATCGTATAAAAACATCCATGTATATCTGAAATTACTATTGTTCTCATAAAAACACCTACTCTTTATTAATTCTTATATCTATAATAATAGAAAAATACAAGTAATGTAAATGTGGTTCCTAGATTTTTTTAAAAAAAGTTTACATGAAAAACTCACAGATGCAGTTGTTTATTGATATCTAAATTCGCTTTATAAAAGCTTTTTAAATATATAATAAACTTTTGCGAAGGTGACTCGACAAAAATCAATTTCTACGAAATCACGATTTTTTTGAGTCACTCCGATTAAATTACACCGGTTACAATTTAATAATTATTCTTTTAGGATATCATTTTTTTAATTAAACTTTTCACATGATATAATATTAGTAAATTACTATGAAAGGCGTAGCTTATGGAAAAATAATTTACTTTGTTTTTAAACGCACTTCAAACCTTACTGCTCTATCACTTCCAAAAAAACTATAGAGAGGGCTTTTATACTAAACAAGGTGTCTGGACAAAACTGATAATAGTTAAAGGGAAAAATGAAATTAAGCTTTTTAGATTTAGAGAACAGCGTAATTAAGCAATCTTCTTTAAATAAAAAGAGCGAAATTAACCTTATTGAGCCAGAAAGTATATTTAGAATCCATCCTAATTCGACTGATTTACAGTTTCATTTAGAGTTTTACTGTACCGCAGAGGACTACTTCTTTAACAAATACGATTTAAGTCCGGCTCATCCAGAAATTGTTGCTACAATGAGGTATATAGACCCTTGTAAAGCATTAGACTTAGGGGCAGGTCAAGGAAAAAAATTCATTATATCTTTCTTCATTAGATTTTTAAAAATCACCGCTGTTGATATTGATGCTAGATTTTTTTACAGGATCTTGCAGAAATATCAATTAAAAGAAAAAAACTTAATATAAATGTTTTTTTAAACATGATATTGTTGAAGCCAATATAAAAGACACATATGATTTTTATTTTTCGCAACTGATGTATTCATGTATTTAAATCCAACAAGGATACATAGTATTATCGCTAATATCAAAAAAACAGACTAATGATGGTGGATATAATCTAATCGTGAGCGCACTAAACGTAGCAGGTCATAGATGCCCTCCATTCCCATTTACTTTTTATTGAAGGTGAGTTAAAAAAACTATTATAATGATTGGAAGATAATTAAGTATAATGAGAATCTTTCTGCTTCACCTTACCCATACGCTGTAATACTTGCTCAAAAAAATATCAGAGTAAAATCTATCCCCACAAGCTTATTCAAATTTTTCTTGTGGGGATCTTTTTTCTATTTAATATCTTCTCTAATATCTTTTTGATACCATACGACATCATACCAACGATTAAATTTATAACCTACTTTTTCGAAATGCGCTACTTTTCTAAATCCTCTTTTTTCATGGAAAGAAATACTTCCTTCATCCGGATATGCTATGCAGGATGTTAGCCTGCATATTCCTCTATCATAAAGTTGTTTTTCAAGTTCATTATATAACTTCTCTCCTACACCTTTTCCACGAGCCTTTTCATCTAAATAAATCGTAATTTCAGCAGTCCATTTATATGCATCTTTCGGATAAAACTCACTAGCATAGGCATATCCCAATAAATCATCTCCTTCTTCGGCTACTAAAAAAATGGATAACTCTGAATAGCTTTTGAAATTTTTTCCTCGAATTCGTGTACACTTGGTACAGTATAATCAAAAGTAATAGCTGTATGTTCAACATATGGCCTATAAATATTTACTAATTTTTCGGAATCTTGTAATTCAACCGTTCTAACGTTTAGCATAAATTTCTCCTTAAATACTTTCTTTTACAAAGGCAATAATCGCTTTAGTTACCTCTTCTTGTTGTGTTTCTCTAAATCCATGACCTGCTCCTAGATTTTTTTAATTTAGCTTATTTAAGTCTCTATGGCTCGCAGTGAATAACTTATCGACGCCACATTATCTTTATTTATACCCATCTAAAAATTTCTCTTAGTTCATGTCTAAAAGATCGTCTTCTCTTATATTTATCATCAAGATAATCTATAAGAGCAATACCGTCTTCTAACCCAAAAAAAGATTTTTTTGTACTTAACAATATATTTACAAATATTCCTATAACGATCTCTATCTGCCACTGGCTCTGACATCTCAAATATATAATTCATATACATATTTTTTTGCTTCTTCTAAATACACATCTTTAATAATACTAGCATATTCAGCAATCTCTTCAGGATATTCTCGTAGATAGCTTAACATCTCATCTGCATCACTTTCTTCAACAATTATTCCACACCATATTTCCTTTTTTTCTTCTTAGATTTTTTTAGTAATTTTTTTGATAATATTTATCGAAATCATCTTTATGAATGTTCTTTAATTCATCATAATAAGAAAAATTCACCCAATAATACTAATCTTTCTAGGGTTTTCATTTGTTCTACATTATTAGCTAATTTTTTTGAAAAATTTGAAGCCTATATTCTAACCATTTTTTTCCTATATTTACCATTTTTCTGACCATGGTTTTGTTGCTTCTAAAAATATTCTCGATATTATTATTTTTTTTCGAGTTTACTAATATAAATATCTCTAATGCTCTCATATCTTAAAAAGTGTTTTTTTAAAGATTGCGCCAATCCTTTTTTTCATCATTAGTTTTTTTATAAATTTTATATATTAACTCTGCGGTTTTATTATTTATACTCTCATCATAATATACTCCACTTATAAAAATTTAATTTTTGACAAAAAGTACTTGCTTAGCTCCAGGCAAATCACAAAACTGAACCAACATTTCTATATCTACCGCTATTTCATATCTATTACTAACTTTTTACATTTAATTTATTAATTCTATTAAATATCTCCTGCCTAGAGGTGATAGATAAATTCTCTATACTAGCTAACTTTTCTCTAAAATAATCTATAACTATTTCCCAAATCTCGCGATAAGAAGTAGTTTCAGTCATTTTATTTAATTTGTCTATCCCTTCTAAAAATCTTCATTGATAATCTTAGACATTCAAAAATTATTTAATAATCCATCTACATCACTTAAAAATTTCTGAAATTTTTATTTTCTAATTCTTCTGTGTCTACATAGTCATCATCATATTCTTCCCAATGATAGCGACCGTAACTATATCCATTTTCATAGTCTTCTAGTGCCCGTTCCTCTAGTTCTTCATATTCTAAAAAAATAACTCATCTATTTTTTTCGTTATATTTTTGTTAAGATTTCTCTTTCATCTAATTGTAACGCCTCTTTACGCTCGATTTCTTTTAGAAATCTGTCCCTAACTATTCCATTGTTATCAACAATTTCTAACAAAATATCCAACAACTTCTCTTTAGAATAAGTTTCTAACAGCTCACTTATCTTTTGGACATGTTCTTCTTTGTTTTTCTCAATATTTTCTAAATTTTCTTTGTAATTTTCTACCAAACTTTTGGTTTCTTGTTCAAGAACCACATCACGATAAATTTTTTCGGCTAAGCACTCTACTGTCTCCCTTATCTTATAATATGCTGCAACTTCATGCTTACAGGTAAAGGTAAAATCATACGGACAATTACAACGAGAATTTTTTTATATTATTATCCTCATCTATCTGCACTATTACTTGATAGTTTTCTGTCCCACTTACGTCAAAAATAAATTCATCAACATTCCGACTACAACACTTAATCTTATCATCTTTGTAATACAGATATCCTCTATCTAATATTACTTGTGATACAGTTCTTTCAAAAATCGCCTATATTCATTCTCTTTTTACTCCTTTCTATTAAAAATTTTTCAATTTACTTTTTCTCCTCATAAAGCTTCTAGTATTCTTTCGCACTATCTTTATAATGATGCCAAATCTTCTTTTTTTAATTTTATCTAATAAAAGCCGTACATCCTTTAGTTACATCACTAAATGTTGTTTTGAAATCTCCTGTATACCACGGATCATCAATAATTCTATCTTCTCCTGCGTATTCTAATAATTTTTTGACCTCACCAGTTTTTCTTCCTGCGATAAATTTCTTAATGTTTTCTATATTACTATCATCCATTCCTATGATATAGTCTGCTTGTAAGTCACTATCATTAAGGATACGAGAATACATTCCCTCTACTCCAATTCCAACTTTAGCAAGTTCTTTTCTAGTTCCACTATGAACGGGATTACCGTGTTCCCAACTACTAGTTGCTGCTGAATCAATTTGAATTTTTTCGCTTAATCCTTCTTTTTCTACCATATCTCTAAATATTGCTTCTGCCATAGGTGAACGACAAATATTTCCTAAACAAACAAATAATACTTTTTACCATTTTTTTCATTACCTCATTAATATTTATTTTTCTATTTTATTATAACATAAAGAGTTAAAAATCAACATAATAAAGACACAAGTGCTAAACTCCACTATTGTTTTATTTTTATATTTTACATGGTATAATTAACTTAAAATTATCCATTAGTAAGGAGATTAAAATGACAGAAAACTTAGTATGTTACAAAAGATTACCAAATTGGACTGCTCAAACTCTACCTGAACCATTTAGACATAAACACAATACTAGAAAAGATGTTTGGGCAAAATTAACTATTCTTAAAGGAAAGCTACAGTTTACAGAATTAACTGAAGATAATGAGATTGTGAAGGAGCATATATTTACACCTGAGAGTAGTATTCCGTTCGTGGAACCACAAGCATGGCACCGTATTGCACCTTTATCTGATGATTTAGAATGTTTCTTAGAGTTTTTATTGCGAGCCAAAAAAATTATTTCGCTAACAAATACAATATTAATCCTGCTCATTCTGAAGTGGTAGAGGTCATAGAAACGATCAAACCTTGTAAAACTTTAGACCTTGGATCTGGTCAGGGACGCAACTCTCTATTCCTTTCTAAACTTGGTTTCGAAGTCACTGCGGTAGATAATAATATTCCTGCTTTTAGAATTTTTTTAATGGAGACTTCTAGAATTGAAAAATCTAGATATTAAAATCGGTAGTTACGATATAAATACAGCAGCTCTTAGAAATACTTATGATTTTATACTATCAACTGTTGTTTTAATGTTTATCGAAGAACAATCTATTCCTAATGTAATAAAAAAATATGCAAGAACAAACTAACATCGGTGGCTATAATTTAATTGTTGCTGCTATATCTACAGAAGATGCTCCTTGTCCTCTTCCTTTCCCATTTACTTTTTAAAGAAAAATGAGCTTAAAGAATATTATAAAGACTGGGAATTTATTAAATATAATGAAGATTTTGGACAACTTCATAAAACTGATGCTAATGGAAATAGATTTAGATTGCGTTTTGCTACTATGTTAGCTAAGAAAAATTAAATAATTTCCTTTTGTACAAGCTAGTTTTTTTGACACCGTTATCAACAGATGTTATAATTTTTAATTAATCATTAAAACATTTGGGGTGCTTTTAAGCTGAGATTATACCCATGAACCTGATGTTGTTAGTACAGCCGTAGGAAAAATGTTTGTTTAACTATGTTTATTTTTTTAAGTATATGAAATTTAAAAAGTACCTCTTGTTGTTTTAATGAAGATAAAAATAACAGGAGGTTTTTTTCTTATGAAAAAAATGGTCTACAAAGGACATTATTATTTTTAGCCTTAATAGGTTTCTTATTTGGGGGATATTCCTTGCTGCAGGGTGGATTTATGCTGCATTAGAGGCTGCACTTACTCCACTAGGTTATCAACCTTTCGCAAATGAGATTCTATTCGGGCTTTGGGTTATGGCTGCACCTGTCGCTGCTGTATTGGTTAAAAAAACCAGGGAGTGCAACTTTAGGTGAAGTTCTAGGGGCATTAGCTGAAATGCTATACGGTTCATTTTTTTGGAGCTGGGGTTATTATCTCAGGTATAGTACAAGGATTGGGATCAGAGTTTGGATTTTTTTAGTTACTAAATATAAACGTTACGATTCTAAATCGCTATTCCTATCCGCAATAGGTATTACACTTTTTAGCTTTGTCTTTGAATATTTCAAACTTGGCTATGAAGCTTATTCTATCGGACTGATTTTTAGCATTATTAGTTGTTCGTTTTATCTCAGTAATAATATTTGGCGTTATCTGCGTAAAACTTATTTTTAAATATCGTTAATAAAGTTCAAAAAAAGCGGTAATGAGTAATGAACATCATAGAAATCGTTGATTTTTCTCTAAAAAAATTAAAGATAAGGTTTTATTTGATAATATTAATCTAAATATAAAAGAGCACAGTTGGCTAGTTCTAACAGGAAATATTGGTAGTGGCAAGTCTACCCTACTCCGAACAATTTGTAAATTAAATAAGGAAAAAAATACGACGGACTCATAACTTACAAAGAAAAAAATATAGTTGATATACCTATGCAAGAACATGTTAGAAACATAGGGTATGTGATGCAACATGCAATTAATCAATTTGTTATGCCTACTTTAGAAGAAGAGATAATCTTTGCTTTAGAAAATCTATGTTTAAATCCTCAGGTTATTAATGAAAAACTAGAGTATGCTTTATCAATCACTAAAACAAAAGAACTCGCAAATAAACATATTCATACATTATCTGGAGGAGAACGTCAGCGTGCTGCATTTGCTGTAGCTTTAGCGATGGGGAGTGAAATACTAATATTAGATGAACCTTTTGCAAATGTTGATAAGAAAACGCGTAGCTCTCTATTAACCTTACTTAAAGACTTAAACAATCAAGGTGTGACAATAATAGTTTGCGATCACGAATATCAACTGTATTTGAACTATGCAGATACTTTCTATTATCTTTCTAATGGGAGTTTGGAATTAATAGAAAACCCAAGCATAAAAACTACAACTATAAATCTAGCTAAAAACATACAAACAGAAGAATTGTTAAAACTTAAAGACATCATTATTTTTCAAGGTAACAAAGAATTATTAAACTCAACAGATTTTACAATACACAAGGGAATTACCACACTAACAGGAGATAACGGAACAGGAAAAAAACAACACTACTACATGCTATCTCCCAGCTAAAAAAATATAAAGGGAAATATTTATTTTAAAGATACCAAAGTGAAAAAAAGTCAAGAAAGTTATATAGAAAAATAAGTACCTGCTTACAGGATGCCTTTCAGCAATTTATTAGTTTAATGCCACGAGAAGAAATATCTATGCAAAAAGATATTTGGGAACATGCTCACGTGTGGCAAAAAAAGCTTTTTAGAAGAATTTGATTTAGAAAAAAAGAACTCGATAAAAGTTTATATTATTATAGCGGTAGTAAAGAAAAACTTATTCAACTTATGTGTTTATTAAGTCAAAAAAACTGAGCTGTTGCTGTTAGATGAACCTTTTACTCATCTAGATGAGAGAGCTTGTTTATTCATTATGGATTGGATAGAAGAGAATAAGAAGCTTGTAGGTCAATCATTTATTATTGTTAGTCATAGATTAGAACCGCTAAATAATAGAAGTGATTACCATATTGAAATCTCAAATAATACTTTACATTATATAACAGAGGATAATTATGGAAAAAGAAAATACTTAGCCCTACTCTTACTCTTATAATAATGTTATTAACTATTTGGATTTCGTTTAGTAAATTACTAGCTCTAAATATTACTATAATATGTTCAACAATAGTTTTATTAGTTTCGTCAAAAATATTGGAATAAGTTACTAATTTTCATATTCCTACCACTTCTACCTGCAATAGGTTCTGCTTGGGCTATTATTGTTCAAACTTCTAATTATAAATACGCTCTTTTAATTTTTTTACTAGAACATATAGTTTTGCAGGATTAGGTTTAATTTTAGCAACATACATCTCTCTAGTAGAACTATTAAAAATACCTTGAACAACATGGACTTTCATCTAATGTAGTCTATGGTCTTCTAGTAGTTATTCAAGCATTGCCAAGAATACAATACGAAACCCAAATGATTACAAAATCAAGTCGACTTAGGGGTATCTTCTTACCTTTTTGGTCACCTTACTACTATGCAAAAGCTATATTTATAGCTTTAACTTGGCAACCTCAAATATCTGAAGCGATGACAGTACATGCCTATGAAGACTTTAAAAAAACGAACTCACTATAATAAATATATAATCGATAAAAAAACAAAAGTATATTTATTATATTGATTTTCTCTATACTTTTATCTCTATTATTAATACTAAATAAATAGAAAGAAGCCATCATGAAAATCACTCCATGATGGCTTTTATATGTCTAAAAAAATAAAAAAACTGGCGGGAATGTGTGGGAATCGAACCCACCCAAGAGGCTCTTAACCCCTCATACTAGTTTTGAAGACTAGAGAGCACACCAGAACTCATCCACTCCCAAGTATGTTTATATTATACAATAAATACTGCAAAAAAATGCAAGACGATATGTTAACGTATACAAATATTTTTTTCTCTAGAGTTGTCGGGAATTTGACACTTGTAAAAACATAAAAAAAGTTTAACGAGAGTTGATATCTCGCTATTTTTTTTGTCAAATTTTCACGTTTTTAATATTGCGTACTTTATCGTACTATGGTATAATATAAGTATCGAGGTAAGAAACAATGAGGGTAAAAAAATCTATATCAAAAAAACACAATCAATTATTCTATAATCAAAGATGTTACCATTGGGAATAAAAAGATCAACAACTACTGTTGAAAAATCTAGGAAATCACGAAACACTTTTTGAAAAAAATATCCCGGCATAGAGCCTATAGAGTGGGCTAAACAAAGAGCTGAAGAATTAAACAGACTTGAAAAAGAAGGAAACGAAGATATCCTTATCAAACTAAGTCAAACTAGAAAATTAGATATGCACAAAAAAATACTGAATTTCATGGTGGTTATCTATTTTTTTACAAAAATCTATACTATAATTTAGGTCTAAATAAAATTTCGAAAGAAATCGAACAAAAACATAAATTCACATTCTCATTAGATGATATTCTATCACGATTAATTTACGGAAGAATTTTATCTCCATCTTCAAAACGTTCTACAATAGAGTTTTCTAAAAAAAGTTATTAGAGTATAAAGACATAGAGCTACATCATTTTTACAGAGCTTTGGAAATAATTTCTCAAGAATTTGATTTTATACAAGAACAACTATACAAAAAAACTCTCAAAAAAACTTGTATCAAGAAACACTGATGTACTTTTACTATGATTGTACAAATTTCTATTTTGAAATAGAAGAAGATGACGAATTTAGAAAAATATGGTGTTTCAAAAAGAAAAACAGACCTAATCCTATAGTGGAAATGGGATTATTCATGGATGCAGATGGAATACCTTTAGCCTTTTTCATTACATTCAGGGTCTACCAATGAACAAACAACATTAAAAACCACTCGAAAGAAAAAAATAGTAAAAAGACTTTAAGGCTTCAGAATTTATCGTTTGTACAGATGCAGGACTATCATCAAGAGCTAATAAATTATACAACAGTATGAGTGGAAGAGGATATGTAACTACACAATCTATAAAAAAATTACCTAAAGAATTTAAACAATGGGCGTTAGCTAGAGATAATTGGAGAATAGTAGGAGGCAATTCTAATAGATTTTTACAATATCTCTGAAATAGAAGATAATGAAGATTATAAGGATAAAATATTCTACAAAGAGTGCCCTTTTAAAGAAGAAAAACTTACCTTTTCAAAAATCTAATAGTAACATACTCTATAGAATATAGAAACTATCATAGAAAAAAATTAGAGAACGACATATAGAAAGAGCTATGAAATTAATAAAGACTCCTTCTAAGTTAAACAGCAAGCGAACTACCGATTATAAAAAGATTGGTAAAGGTTACTAGTATAACAGTTGATGGTGAAATAGCTGAAAAAGAAATATATATCTTTGGACGAAGAGAAAAATCTTCCAAGAGAGCTTATACGATGGCATATACGGAGTTTCTACAAACTTAGATGAACCAATTGAGAAGATTATAGAGATTAATAAAAGACGTTGGCAAATTGAAGAGTGCTTTAAAAATAATGAAAAGTGAATTTAAATCTAGACCTGTATACCTTAGTCGAGAAGATAGAATCAAAGCACATTTCATGATTTGTTTTCTATCATTGATACTATTTCGTTTCTTGGAACAAAAAGCTAGATGCAAATATATCTTATGTAGAATTAATAAAAAAACATTAAGAGACTATAAATTTAAAAAGATTTTATGGATTAGGCTATACTCCTATTTATACAAGAACCGAAATAACAGATTTACTACATACAGCTTTTTGGCTTTAATACTGACTTTGAAATAATTAGTGAAAAAGAATTTTAAAAAAATTTTTAAAGAAACAAAAAAATAAAAAAAGTACGCATTTTTTTAATAAAATTTTAAGTGTTATAAACCGCTATTTCTAAGGATTTATAACACTTTTTACCTTTTACAAGTGTCAAACTTGGGATATTATACAATAAATACTGCAAAAAATGCAAGACGATATGTTAACGTATACAAATATTTTTTTCTCTAGTGTTAATTCCCAAAAGTAAATTCCAGTTCAAATAAAAAAACTGGAATTTAAGTTGAAACTATTTTTAAACTGGAATTTAAGTTGAGACTAAATAATTATGAAAAGATATTTATCTAACTTTATTACGTTATTTTTAAATTCTCCTTATATTGTTAAACAATCTCTAGTTTAAAGAAACTTTTGATTCTATCTTAATACTTCGTAAAATTAGTTTTTATACTGAGTAGTTGGTGTGGTTTCCTGTGAGGAAAAATGTGGCAGTGCCACTTTTCCCACATTATGAACCACACCAACAGAGGCTCAGTGTCAAACTAATTTTTTTAATAAGTGCAATTCCACTTTTTTTATATTTTAGTGTATATTATATATGAGACTTTTCGTTGAATGAAAGGAATCTAATATTATGACAAACAAAAAAACAAACACTTAACATATTATGATCGTTTAGACATTGAAGAAGGAATTTCTAAAGGGAAAAACTTTTAGAAGTATAGGTATAGAACTAGATAAAGATCCTACTACTATATCTAAAGAAATCAAACGTAATCTGCAATATAAAGATACGGAAGTCGTTACCAAAACTCTTGACGGGAAATTAATCAAAGCTAATTGTGCTCTTCTAAACATAGTACCTTATGTTTTGTAATAATTGTAAACTTAAAAAGAAGAGATTGTGGTTTTGATAAACGTTTCTATTATGCTAAAAAGGCTCAACTTAATTATCAAGAAAATCTTGTCGAATCAAGAAGAGCTGTTGTTTTAGATAAAGAAGAATTTTATGAAATGGATAAAATAATTTCTAAAGGAGTTGCTAAGGGGCAATCTTTCTATCATATTATGCATAGTAATGACTTAGTTGTTTCTAAATCCTCTTTGTATCGATATGTGAATAACAGGTATTTTTTTCTATTGATTCTGTTGATTGTAAACGTATTGTTAAATTTAGAAAAACGAAATAAAGTTAATAAAGAAGCTATACCTAAACATCTAAAGTCTGGTAGAGCTTATACTAACTTCTTAGATTTTTATGAATGAATCTGCAATGCCTTTTTCACTTGGAAATGGATACTGTTATCGGTAAACGTGGTGGTAAAACTCTGCTTACCTTTAATGTATCTTCTTGTAATTTTATGTTCGCTCTTCTTTTTAGATTCGAATACTTCTAGCGAGGTTTCTTCTAAGCTTTATAATCTAAAAGAAAAAAATTTTTATCAGAATAATGTACACTTTTCTGATGTTTTTCCCTGTTATTTTGACAGATAATGGTAGTGAATTTTCTAAAGTTGAAGAAATCGAATATGATTTTGATAAAAAATTTAAAATTATTTTTTTCTGTAACCCTAATTCTTCTTGGGAAAAAAGGTAAGATAGAAAAAAATCACACCACCTTGCGTGAAATACTTCCTAAAGGATCCTCATTTGATGATCTTACACAAAGTGATGTTAATATTATTATATCACATATTAACTCACTTAAGAGAAAGTATTTGAACGGAAAAATCAGCTTATGAAGTTTTTTTCTTTTTACTTTTTGGCGAACATATAGCTAATCTACTAGGTATTTTTTTGAAATACCTGCCAATGAGGTGATACTTAAACCTTCCTTAGTTAAACAAATTAAGGAGGCAAACAAATAAAGTTAAACTATTTATAAAAATAGTAATATAGTTATTTTTTTACAACGAAAAATGTTTTTATTAGAAAAGTCTCAACTTAACTTCAGCATAACTGGAATTTAACCTGGGAATAGTGATTTGCAGGTCTATTTGTCGTGCCATTTTTTTTATTTCGATTCCTTTCAAAAAAATCCCCAAAAGTAAAGCTTCCTTGTTTTTATACCGGAAGTTACCTCGGGAATATTTTTTTATTGTTATTTTCCTTTTTTTCCCAACTTAACTTCCACTTTGATTTCTTGCTGGAACTTACTTTTGGGAATTTACCTATTTTTCTCTAGAGTTGTCAAACATTTGTGACGCGAGCCTATAATAAACGACATTCTGATTAAAAAGTCTTTTCATCGTCTCAATTTTTTTAAAAACAAATTATTTAACATATATCAAGAGTATTAGTGTAAGCGTCAAGAAATAAAAAAAGTACGAATTTCCCCACAATGAAAAAAATGTTGTAAAGCACTATCTACAAAAACTTTTTTTAACGCTTTTTTTCTTTTCACAAATGTCAAACTCATGATTATATCATTTATCCCCATATACAAAAAGAGAAAGAGATTAAAAAGTTGATTCTTTCCCTGTTCCAAACTTGACAAAGAGCCTATTTTTTTCTCTTGAAGCTGTTAAAATTTGAAAAGTGATTGAGCCAAAAGTCCTAAATTTTTAATATTATAACTCATAGACGCAGTGGTTTATTGATATCTAAATTCGCTTTATAAAAAGCTTTTTTTAGATATCTAATACACTATGTGGAAGTGACTCGACAAAAATCTTGTTTCTTAAGAAATCACGATTTTTTTGAGTCACTCCCTTCCTTATCGATTATTTAGTTATTTTTTTATTTTTTTCACCTTGTTTTTTTAGGTACTCGTTTAGCCGAACCTATATTCCAAACTGTCTCTTCTTGTGAGGCAATTTCTTTATAAATATCAGCATTATTTTTTTACAACAGTATCAGTTTTTTTAGCTTCTACTGGTTTCTTTTCTTCTAATTTTGGCTCATTATTTTTTTCACTTTAGATGTAGATTTTTTTACTTGATTATTTATAGATAATCCCGTACTTGATATGCCACCCTGCTTATTTGAATTTCCACTTATATTACGTGTTGCTGAACCATATACAGAAGAATATACTGGAGATGGTTTAAACTTACCTACACTACGTGATTTAGGAGTGATAGTATTTGAACTCATCATTTTTACTTGTTACTGACCTAGTCGATGTAGAGATTCCTGATGAAGAATATTTTTTTCAAAAATTGCATCGAGTATTTTTTTGATTATTTTCAATTTTCTCTTTGCTAACTGGTCTATATCCATGATCTACAGTTTTATATTCACCTAACTTAGTTCCATTACCTTTATCAAAGTACTCAGACACATCATTAGTATATAATTTTTTTCTATATAATCTATTCCACGTTGTATCTCTTCAACTTGTTCACTTACTTCATAAGTTTTAGCATTTTCTACTCTCTTCTCAACTACTTCTTTAGGCACAACTTTTTTTCGTCTGTGAATTTATCTACATCATTGGTTTTTTTAATAATCTTATTATTTGGAGATACTTCTCTTAATAAACTATCAATATTTACTGAATCTGCAGATTCTTCTAGATAGTTTTGCTCTTCTAATTCTTCTATTTCATCTTCAGCTAAATGATAATCACTGTACCCAGAAAGTCTATCTTTTTTAACTTCTTTAATTTCTTCGTAATCTTCAACTTCAATATCTTCTATTTTAGCCACTTCTTGAACTAAATCAACATAAGTTTCTTCTTGTTTTTCTTTCTTAAGGTCAGCTAAATTTTTCATTAAGTTCTTCTATTTCAGGAAGAGTCTCTTCTTTTCTTGGAGAAACATCAATCTTCTCAGTTTCAATCAACTCATCTAGAGTAGTTCTTTCTTGGTTATTATCAGATTTTTCACCTTCATATAAACCTTTTCTGAAGTTCTCAACTTCTACGATTGATTCTTGACCTTCTTCAAATCTTTCACCAACAAGTTTTTTGCTTACTCTATCGATATCATCTTCGAATAAATCTTCATTTCCTTCTAACACATCATGTACAGAAGTGTATTTTAATTTTTCACGTCGACTTCCTTCCACATCAAGTTCTCTTACTTCAAGTGCTGGGGCTTCTTTCTCGTGAGTTTTACTTTCTTTTTCACGAATCTCATCAAAAATACCATCTAATTTTTTTCGTTTTTTTCTTAGCGTATAATGGATTATCTTTTTCAATCTTATCACTTCTTCTCTCAAGAGCATTGAAGTTTTCTTCAAATTCTCTACGAGCCTCTTTATTTTTAGTAGTTCTTTCTTCTTGAACTTGAGTTTCCTCTTGAGTTTGACCTTTGAATGAAGTAGCTACTTCTTGTTTTAATTCACTACTATCCTTCCCTAGTACTACACTATCTCCAAGTTCATCAATCTTATGGTCTTGTTTTAATCTCTTAGTACGAACAGCTGCAAGAGTTGGGTGTTTTCTTCTTGTTGGCTTCTCTTCAAAGATATCAACATCAGTTATTTCAGAATTTGTAACGCCAAGTTTCTTCAGTGCATCTCCTAAGTCTGTGACTTTACCCTTTGGGAACTACCTCTTCTTTTTTTCTTCATATTCTGTAATATCGATTTCTTCAAACCTAGACATTACTTTCTGTTCTTTTTCTTCTTCTACAAACTCAACCTCTAGTTCATTCTCAAAGTCTTCTATTTTTTTCTTCTTTTTAATTGAACTTTTTTTCTTATCAAGACTTTTTGTTTTCTTCAAAGTCTTCTTCAAAAATCATCTAATACGGCATCTAGTTCTTCTTGATCAATCTCATCGTCACTCACATTAAACAATTTATCTTTAAGTCTTGAGAAGAATCCTACTTTTTTTCTCGCTTTCTTCTTCGTAGTCGTCTTCATAGTCTTTTTGCTACTCTAGATTTTTTTGTCCTTGTTCACGTTTCTGACGCTCTAGATATGTTTTTATAATCCTCAGCCTCATCATCTTCGTCTTCTTCATCTAGATATTCATCATCTAAGAACTCTTCATCTTCTTTTTTTATTAGAACTGAATAATCCTTTAAGTTTAGAAATAAAGCCATTTTCTTTTTTTAGATTTCTTCTCTTGTTTAAAATCTTCTTCATAATCTTCAAAGTCATCTACTTCAAAAATCATCAAGATTAACTTCTTCATAATCTTCAAATTTTTTTCAAGTTCCTTTTCATCACGTCTTCTAGTACTGCGTTGTGAACTTAATTCGTCCTCATCGAATGATTTTTTTGTTTTATTAGAACTGAAATCTATTTCGAAATCCTCATCTTCATCAAGATAGACTCTTTCTTTTCTTCTGTTTTCAACTCTTTTTTTCTCTATGTTCAGCTAAATCATCTTTTTTTCTCTTTTTGTCTGTACTTTCTTCGTATATCTCATCTTCATCTTCTTCTAAAAACCACTTTTTTTCCAATTCACCATATTTTTACACCTCCTAAGTTAGATTTTATTTAAGATTCAAATCTTTCACTCGAGTTCCTACTTTAGTATCTCCATCTAATACTAAAATACCTCTTGCTTCTTCTTGTGGTAATCCTAGCTCTCGTTTTTGAACATAGCATACCATTTGATTCTACTCCACGTAATTTTTGATTTTTTTAATTAATAGACCACTTGGCATCATTGCTCCACTTAGAGCTACTACAACTTTTTGTCCTGCTTCAACGTTTGGAGCACCACATACGATTTGTAGTGTTTCTTCATCATTAACTTTTACTTCTGTTACTTTTTAATTTATCTGCATCTGGGTGTTTTTCACAACTTAAAACTTCTCCAACTACGAAGAAATCGTCATTGTTTCCTTCTAAATCAATTTTTGATTCCATTTTTTTCTAAACGTTTTTTTGAAGAATCTCTTTTTGTTCCTCTGTTAAATCAATACTTCCTTCTCCATCTAATTTCAAGTTTTCAACATTAAAAAAATATTTAACCCAACTAAAGCACCATTTTCATCTTTAATTAGAGTGATATTTTTTCTCCTCGTATGTTACCTCTTCTTTACTTTGAATAGTAATTAATAATGTTTCTCCTAACATTTTCTTATTGTAAAAATAACATGACTCTTTCTCCTATACTTAATTTTTAATTTTTTTAAGCTATTCTACAAAAAAATAAAATAACTCTCTAACTCTTTTTCCATCATATTTAAATGTAATTGTTGTTATTGGCACAAGACCTTCCGTAAAAAAATGAACCATCATTTTTTTGCAAAAATTTCTAATCCCTGTTTATTATTTACATCTGCGATAATTAGCGTATCTTGATGTGGCAAGCCGACATAAAATGAATCACCTATTTTCTTATAGAAATAATCTAATACATTCTTATCAAATATTCTAGCTCCATCATAACCATCTTTCGCATTTAGGAAATAAAATCTATTCCCTGCAACTTCATCCACATTATACTTGAGTGGTAATTTTTTTCTAAATTGTTTTTAGCAACTTCTAAAAACTTCTTCCTTATTTTTTTCAAGAATTTATCTAAAAAAACTACTATCTAGCAATTTATAGCCATCTTTAAAATCATACGCTAAATAAATTTTAGTTTCATTTGTATATTCAAAAACTAACAAGATTTTTTTCTCATTATCTTTGTTAAAACTGCTAGCTCTGACTACGGGATAAATATTTTTCAACAATTGTTCTTCGTTAATATTATCTAAAGAAACACTTGTTTGCGCACTGAAATTTTTCTACTATATAGTAGACAAACTCCTCTATTTTTTTATCCCCTTTACTAGTTTTTCTTATCTCCTAGCTTTCTGACAAAAACTATCTATATCTATTTTTTTGCACGACGATTTTCATACTCTAAAAATAAAAAAACACTATTATCTTTTTCTCGTCGTTCGTGAATTTTTTTAAAGTAGGTAGTTTTTTTCTATTATTTTTTTCAAATATATAATCTCTTGTATAAGACATATTGCCTCCAATTTGTGTATAATATGGCAACTTAATTATACCATATTTATTTGTATTCAATCAACATAAATAGGGAATATATACAAATATTATTCACTTTTTTTACACTACATATATTTTATTGCACCTTTACTTTTTATTTTGTTATAATTTTATATATACTTCGGAGGATTTTTTTATGGATATAGAAATAAAAAGAGCCGAATTAGAAACAAAAATACAATAACTGGATAAAAATACTCGAAGATTAGTAGTTACTTTTATTGCTTATATAGTAATTATCTTAATAAATTTTTTTACTATTAAAAAAACTCTAAGATCACTCTTTTCTCTAGCTTTTTATTTTTTTCACATATACAGTTTATGTATTATCATTAATTTGGTTTATAAAAAAATAAATTAATCACAAATATCGACTCTGTTGATTTCGATGTAAAAATAAAAAGTACTTAAATTAATCACTTGGGATTATTTGAGTACTTTTGTTATTTTATGTAAATTATTATAAATTATATTTTAAAATTATTATGAAATATAACTTTATATTTAAAAAAACAAAAAATTGAAAAAAATATAAAAAAATTTTTTTTCAAAAAAACCGAAAAAAACTTACGAAAAAAATTTTTTTTTATGCTATAATCTGTTCATATTTCTTAAAAAAATCGAAAGGAGTCAACATGATATTAAAAAGAAATTCTAAATTGTTTCTAGTGCTCTTTCTAGGAACTTTATCAGCTTTTAGGTACATTTGTTACAGATTTATATTTACCAGCACTACCTACTATGAGTTCGTATTTCAATTCTAGTACATCAACAATTCAACTTACTCTAACAGGTAGTATGGTCGGACTTGCATTAGGACAGCTACTTATCGGACCTATTAGTGATAAATATGGTCGTAAAAAAACCATTAATAATCAGCTTAATAGTTTATTTAATAAGTACTATTGCCATTATCATTTTTTTCCTAATGTATACACAATGATAGTATTACGATTTATCCAAGGTGTATCTTCTGCAGGAGCTGTAGTTATTTCTCGTGCTATTTCTACTGATTTATACCAAGGACGTGAATTAGCAGCATTCTTTGCATTACTAATGGCTGTTAACGGCTTAGCACCTATTCTTTCTCCTATCCTAGGAAGTTTATTACTAGAACTTACAGATTGGAGAGGAATTTTCATTACACTTGCTCTAATCGGTGTGATTTTATTAGCTGTAAGCTTTAAATTCAATGAGTCTTTAGCCGTTGAAAAACGCTTAGACCTTCCAATAACTAAGACATATTATTCTATTGTACATGTTATAAAAAATAGACTATTCTTTGCTCTTGTTATTATTCAAGGATTTGCCTTAGCTGCTATGTTCGCCTATATTGCAGCATCACCATTTATCTTACAAACTCACTACAATTTAACTCCATTAATGTACAGCTTATGTTTTGGTCTTAATGGTTTTTGCTATAGTTTTAGGTAGTAAAAGTGCCGGTAACTTTAAAGAAAAAAATAGTATTAAGCTAGGTTTATCACTTATGCTAGTAGTTAGTATGTATCTAGCAATTGTATTAACATTAACGTTACCTTTCCTATTCATTGAAGCTGGATTTTTTTCCTTCTTCTACTAGGACTAGGTTTTTATACTACCTGCTGGTTCTGCTATCGCTATGAGTTTAGAGCGTGAACGTGCTGGAAGCGCATCGGCGTTCTTTGGATTTGTACCATTCTTCTTAGGGTGGTGTTGTTTCACCACTAGTCGGAATTGGTAATATCTTCCACTCTAGTGCAATTGCAATCGTGATTTGTTCTGCGATATCTTTTGTAACATTCAAATTGATTGAAAAGAGAATATAAAAACAAAAAAATCTAAGTTATACCTTTGGATTTACTCAAAACATCTACTTAAAAAAATGGATTTATCCGACTATAACTTAGATTTTCCTTTTTCTCTTGAACACGTTATCAATTCTATTATACCATACATTTCCAGTTACTATAAGTCTTGTTTTCTCCTTTTATACATGATACCTTATAAGTGAAAAAGTGGTAGTACGCGTTTTAGGGAATAACTCAAAAAAATCAATTTTGTTAAGTCGTCCATGCAAAAATTTAGTAAATATCTAAAAAAAGCTTTTTATAGTTCTAATTTAGCCATCCATAAATTACTGTACCTACGATTTCATATAAACTTTTTTTAAAATTTAAAAATTTTTGGATGAATCCGAATAAAAAGGGGGAAATAAAAAATGTATATTCCAACAATAATAATAATTTGTATGGTATGTGGAGCTGTAGGGTGGAACTCTAGGCTACTATTTTACAAATAAAAAAACAAGAAAACAAAAATAAAGAAGACGATTAATCGTCTTCTTTAACTCTTATCTATCTCATTCCCCAAGCTGCTAAACCTTGCGCTTTGTATGCACGAGTAGCTGCATTGATTTGGTCTTGAACTGTTGCTGTAGATCCCCATCCTGGCATAGTTTGGAATAATCCACTAGCTCCTGAAGCGTTTCTAGCATTTACTTGTCCGTTTGATTCACGTGCAATAATGTGCTCCCAAGTTGAAGCTGAAACTCCTGTACGACGAGCCATCTCTTGAGCTGCTGCCGCTCCTTCTGCTCCTGCAGTATTACCATTTGATAATCTTACTGAACCACCAGCTGCAGAATATGATTGAGCTGAGTATGATTGACTTGAAGATGTTGCTTGACTAGAAGCTTTTTTTGTTCTGCAGGACGTTGTTTAGTTCCTACTACAACCACTTTAGCTGTTGCTTCTTTTTAGTACTTTTTTTCTGAAACAACTTCTCTAGAAATTTCTTTTCCGTTTTCTCTTACAACATTATAAGTTACTTCTTTTTTTCTCCGTTTTCACCTTCAACTTTAGTAACTTTTTTTCATCTACATATTTAGAATCATCTTTTTTTCTTCTTTTGTTTCAAATTTGATTTCTTCTTTTTTTAACTTCTGTAGCTTTTCCGTCTCTTACGATTTTAATAGTATCAACTGTTGCTACTTCTTTGTTTAAATCTGGTGTTACTCTATCATTTTCTCCAAGAGTAATGTTTAATTCTTTTAAGATATCTCCAACTTTTTTTGTAAGTAGTTTTTCTTACTGTAGTTGTATCACCATCAACGATTGTTATTTCGTGAGCTTTATAGATATTAATAGTTTCCCCACCATTTACTTTTTGTATCTAATCCTGGTTCTACTCTATCATCTGCTCCAAAAAGGAATATCATTAGCAATAAGAACTTCTCTTACTGTTCCTTTTTTAGCTTTTAGCTCAACTTTGCTTCCGTTATCTAAACTTACGGCGAAAACATTGTGCCCTGTATATTCTTCCGCTACTACAAAAGCTCCTGATAATAATAATCCTGATGTTGCTGCTGCTGCAATAATTCTACCTAATTTCATTCTGTTAATCAATCTCCTTTTTATCTTCTAATCCGAACAACGTACATGCATTATTAAATGTTTGTTTAGTTAGTTGTTCATATGACATTTCTTTAAGATCTGCAATTTCTTGTGCTACATAATGCACATATGCAGGTTCATTTCTTTTTCCTCTATATGGTGTTGGTGTTAAATACGGACAATCCGTTTCAATTAACAACTTATCTAATGGACAAGCTTTTGCTACTTCTTTAGGTGTCTTTGCATTTTTAAATGTTACTGGACCTCCTAATGAAATGTAGAAGTTCTCTTTTAACATAATATTCATACTCTCTACAGAACCAGAAAAAGCTGTGCATTATTCCACCGATTTCACTAGCTTTTTCTTCTTGAAGTATTTGTATTGTGTCTGCCATAGCATCACGCGTGTGAATTACTATTGGTTTGTTTACTTCTTTCGCTAGTTGAATTTGTCTTCTAAATACTTCTTTTTTTGAACAGCTTTTTGGACTTTTTATCCCAATGATAATCTAAACCAATCTCACCGATTGCTACTACCTTATCATTTGTTAAAGCAATATTTTTTTATCATTTCATATTTTTTTCTTCTGTGAAATCTATTGCTTCTACTGGGTGCCAACCAACTGTTAAATATAAAAAGTCATATTTAGCTGTAATTTCCAGTGCTTTTTCTATACTTTTATCATCGAAACCAACTATGTTTATTAATTTCACTCCCGCTTCTTTCGCACAGGCAATAGTTTCTTCTAAGTCTTCTAAATAAGCATCATCATTTAGATGCGCATGCGTATCAAATAACATACTACGCCTCCTTACTCTTATTAGTATAACAAAACAAAGTTTCAGTAAAATATCTAAACTATTTCAATTATGTTACAATACTTTTTCAATTAAGATGAATATTGTTACTTCATACGTTTTCAGTAATTTTTAGAGTGATTTGTTGTCTTTTTTTCAACAATAATCTATAAATTTTTAATATTTAAATTTTACTAAATATATATTAATTTCTGTTAAAAAAATAAAAAAACGACTCAAATAATAAGATGCATCAATTATCATTATTAAAAAGTCGTTCTTTTTATATTATTCAGCTTTAAAGTCTACTACTTGAGCACCAATAAGTTGCTCTAAAACTTCTGGTTTCACTTCTACTTGGTAGCCTACTTTACCTGCAGAAACAATAATTGTTTCAACTTCACGACATTTTTCATCTACAAAAGTAGAAAATAGTTTTTTTCATCGCAAATGGCGAACATCCACCTTTTACATATCCTGTAATTTTTGTCAGGTCTTTAAGTGGTAACATTGATAAACTTTTTCATCCCTGCTGCTTTGGCAAGTTTCTTGAAGTTTATGCTATCTTCACTCATCAGCACTCCTACAACGTAGTTGCCTTTACCATCTGTAGTCATAATTGTTTTAAATACTTGGTTATGGTCACGTCCGATAATATCAGCTACTCCTACACCAGTTTTCGCAGCATCACTTTCTGCATCAAATTCAAAATGATTGTACTCTACACCATTTTCATCTAAAAATCTCATAGCATTTGTTTTAAACTCTTTTTTCTTAGCCATAATAGCTCCTCTTTTCCATATTATGTAATAATGTTATTATTTTACTCCAAAGTTTGCATTGTGTCAAAATTTGCATTACATGAGCTAAATTAACATATAAAAAGGGAGCGACTCAAAAATCGTGATTTCATCAAAATCGATTTTGTTGAGTCACCCCCACACAGTTTATTAGATATCTAAAAAGCTTTTATAAAGCGAATTTAGATATCAATAAATCACTGCGTCTATGAGTTCTCATATACACTTTGTTAAAATTTTTGGACTTTTTGGGTCAGCCCCTAAAAATATTATTATTTTTTTCTGTACCCCAAACTTCTTCTACTATTTCTTTGATTAAGCCGATTTTTTTCCATTGATCTTCTTCCGTAATCACATTTCCTTCTTCTGTAGAAGCAAATCCACATTGAGTACTCAAGTAGATATTTTCCAATGGAATGTATTCGCTAGCTTCTTTAATTCTTGCGATTACTTCTTCTTTATCTTCTAAATCTGCAAATTTAGATGTAATTAATCCTAAAACAACTTTTTTTTATCTTTTTCCAACTTTTTGCTAGTGGCTTGAAATCTCCTGCACGATCTGTATCGTATTCTAAGTAGTACGCATCTACGTTTTCTCCAGCTAGAAGCTCATCTTCAACATTTTGGTATCCACCTTGAGAAATCCATTTAGAAGCGAAGTTACCACGACAAACGTGTGTATTAATCGCTAAGTCCTCAGGCTTACCTTCAATTACTTCATTATTAAGAGCTAAACAACGTGCTGCATATTCTCTACGAACTTCTTCTAGAGGACGCTCGTCACGGAAACGGTTCGCAAATCCATCATCAGCTAATGCTCCCCAAGTACAATCATCAAATTGTAATACACGTAATCCTTCACTGTAAAGATCTGCGATAACTTGTTTATAAGCTGCTGCAATCGCATCTTTTAATTCTTCGAATGTTGGATAGAATTTTTCGTATCCTTTAATGTGATCTTCTGTACGAATTAACTCAAAGTATAATTGTGATGGTGATGGAATTGTTAATTTTACAGTTACACCTTCTTTATCAGCAACTAAATCTCTTAAGAATTTGTAGTGTGCTACGAATGGGTGATTTTCTCCACTGATTTTCCCTGATACTTTTGCTGTATCTGGTTTAGTTTCAATTCCTTTAAATGGATATCCTTTTTTTCTCCTTGAACATGTTCTACACCGTTAAGTCCCCAGAAAAAAATCTAGATGCCAATATGCACGACGAAACTCCCCGTCAGTTACTCCTTTTTAATCCATTTGCAATTTGTTTTTTTCAACTAATTCTGTAATTACTTTATCTTCTACTTTAGTTAATTCTTCTTGTGAAATTTCTCCTTTTGAGAATTTTTTTCACGAGCTTCTACTAACTCTTTAGGTCTTAAAAAAATGATCCCACATGATCCACTCTATACGCTACATTTTTTTACTACTTTATTTTGACATCCTTGACACATAATATTAATTCTCCTTTTACTTAACTAATTTATTTTCTCTTCTGACTTTATTATTTTGACTTTATAATAAAATTACTAGTTACTTTTTGACCCCAAACTTCTTCAACTATTTCACTAATAAGGGCTATTTTTTTCCATTGGTCTTCTTCTGTTAAAATATTTCCCTCTTCAGTTGAAGCGAACCCACATTGTGTACTTAGGTATATATTTTCTAATGGTACATATTCACTAGCTTCTTTAATTCTTGCGATTACTTCTTCTTTATTTTCTAATTTTCCAGATTTTGAAGTAAGCAATCCTAAAACAACTTTTTTATCTTTCCCAACTTTTGATAGTGGCTTGAAATCTCCTGCACGATCTGTATCATATTCTAAGTAATATGCATTTACATTTTCTTCTCCAAATAATGTATCTGCCACACTATCATATCCTCCTGAACTAGCCCATGTTGAGTGATAGTTTCCGCGGCAAATATGTGTGTTGACCACTAAATCTTCTGGAAGGTCTGTTAAGATTCCGTTATTTAATGTAATGAAATCTTGAATAAATGCTTCACGAATACCTTCTGGATTTAGTCCACTTCCTTCTGCGATTAACTTAATTAATCTATCATCAACAATCGCTCCCCCATGTACAATCATCAAGTTGAATAACACGACATCCTGCTTCATAGTGTTCTTTTTATAACTTGTTTATAAGCTTTTATAATATCAGCGAATAACTCTTCTTTACTTTCATAAACACTGTAAGTTTGAGCAATATGTTCTTCATCACGAATCAACTCAAAGTAGAACTGAGCTGGTGCGGGATAGTTTGTTTAACTTCGGCTCTATCCCCTACTAAATCTCTTAAGAATTTGTAATGTGCTACAAATGGATGTCCCTCTCCTGTAATCTTAGCTACCACATCCGCTGAGTCTGGTTTTGTTGTTTCATCATGGAATTGGTATCCTATTTTCGCTTGAGTGTGTTCTACACCGTTAAGTCCCCAGAAGAAATCTAAGTGCCAGTATGCACGGCGAAGTTCTCCGTCTGTTACTCCTTTTTAATCCATTTTCAATTTGTTTTTCAACTAATTCTGCAATCACTTTGTCTTCTACTTTTGTTAATTCTTCTTGTGATAATTCTCCTTTTGAGAATTTCTCACGAGCTTCAACTAACTCCTTTGGTCTTAAAAATGATCCAACGTGATCTACTCTATATGGTGCTTTTTCCTACAACTTTATTTTTGACATCCTTGACACATTTTTTTATTTCTCCTTTTTCTTCTTTTCTCTTTTCTAATATCATATTTTTTTCTCATAAACTAAAACTTTTTTTATAAAGACCGTACTATTCGTCTTCTGGTAGTATCGCTACTACTCTTACTGGTGATCCAGTTGCTTCTGTCCAGTTTGGATAAGCAATTGAAATTAACGCTCCAGTTGCAGGTACTTGATCAAGATTTGCTAAAACTTCGATTTGATAAATATCTTGTTCTAGTAAGTAATATTCTTGAATTAGTCCTTCTGCAGCTGCTGTAACTCCTGAATCAGTATCTAGAGTTTCATGTCCGACAGCTTTAACTTTTCTTTCTTTAATTAAGAATTCTAATGCATCTCTTCCCCAACCTGGAGTGTGTTGAACATCATTTTCATCTAGATTTCTAATTTCATCATAGCTAGGCCAACGTTTAGACCAATCACTTCTGAATGCTACGAATGATTCTGATAATATTTCACCATACTCAGCTTCAAAAATCAAGGATATCTTGTTTAGAAATTACATAGTCATTATTTTCTGCTACTTCTTTACTTTTTATCAATTACGTATAAAGGTAATAGTAAATCTTTAAGTTCAATTTCATCTAACCAACGTCCACCTTCTACGAAGTGAATTGGGTGCATCGATGTGTGTTCCATATTGACCTACAACTGAGAACTTTTTTTGAACATAGAAAATCCATCTTTTAAAGTAAAGACATTTTCTTTTTCTAGTGCTGGAAGTGCAGGAAACTTAGGTGAATTTTCATCAATTTTGTGACTTAAATTCACCCATTTTTTTATTTTTTTTAAAGTTTTGTAAATATTTAGTAATTCTGACATGTTACTTTCCTCCGAAATTTTTTGTATTATTTTTGTAAGTTAAGTATCCTTGTGATTATTTTTGAGAAATAAAAAGTCCTCACAGAAGCTTACGCTTCTGCAAGGACGTCTATAATTTTACGTGTTACCACCTTACTTTATGATATTCTCACAAATATCAACTCAAAAAGTACGCATCAAAATATATTGATGTTATACCCTGAAGCTATAACGGGCTCACCCGTAAAGGTCTAATTATTCGACCATTAACACTCAAAGACCATTTTCAAAGTTTCCAATACGATCTCTTTTCACCAACCGAGACTCTCTTTACCATCTTTCACTTTTTACTTATCTTATCAACGTGTGAATCATTAACTTGTTATTAAGTATATCAGTAAATTTTTATGTGTCAACTGTTTTTTTGAAAAAAATTGTGTATTTTCTCTTGAAAAACTTTTACAAAACTCCATAGAATTGTCGGAAAAATAAAGAATGATTTCTAATTATTTTTTTAATTTTATATTCTTATCTTTTGTTCGAACCAATTTCCAAAGAACAGCTGGCACTAATAATATTGTTAGTGCTAGAGCAATGACTTGATTAATAGCCGAATATATCTACTAATACTATTAATATGATGCGAATACTCCCATTAATAATATTAAATATCCCACTAATGAAACTCTTTCTATTATGAAAAAAATTCACCTTCTTTTTTTCTACATTATGTATTTTATAAACCTTACTTGCTAACAGCATAATTATTGTTAAAATAACTAAGTAAATAATAATATTCTTCCAAGGAGTATATCCGAAAATAATAAAAATATTGGCATCTTTGGTATATTATCAAGAAACGGTCCATCTGGAAGATAACTTTTCAAAGAACAATCTTCCTACAGCAATCCATACTACCCAATGGATAATATATTAATGTAAGAGCTGGAATATACATCACACCTATACTCAATATACTTTCCACAAAAAAACTTGATAAAGATAGCTCCTAGTAATACTAAACCCTATTCCCTAGTATATATATTTTATTATTTATTTCAAGTACCGCTGGCACGTTATAAATTTCTCCTAACAAACTATTACTTATAACCGCTATATTAGCTAATCCTGTTAGAATATAAGTAACTATTAAAATTAAAAATGATAAAAATTACTTTTGGCAAAATATACTTTCTCTTTTTCATAAGGTAAGCTTGCTACAAATTTACCAAAAATTAGTATGATATTCTACTCCAAAGATTAATAACGGGATTAAAGTTATCAAAAATATAATAACCAATATTAGTTCCTTCGCTAAACATAGTTTCTTTCAACTTAACTTTACTAGCTTCTAGATTTTCTTTTAAGAAAGTTAATGTTTTTACATTACTAATATCTAATGCTGGTGGATATACTTTATCTAATTCCTCTTGTTTATCAAAGTACTCCTTGCTACCCGGCTGCATTCTTGACCATTCTTTATACTTTAGGAACGTTATTTCAGTTCTTCTTCAGTTAAATATTGTTTGTATTTTTTTCACTCTCACTACCTGTAAGAACATTTAGATCCTCATTATTAGTATAAAATGTCCATATTGAAGAACTTGGAAAAATTATGTAAATATGCTCCAACCGCATAAGCATGTTTCATCTCAGCTAATTTTTTTCTTTTGACAATTTTTTTCTTTATAATTTTTCTGATATTCTTCTTTTCAACTTATATAGTTCGTGTGTTTTTTGACTTTAATTCATCATTAGATGCGCCTTTTCTAATTTCCAATTCCTTAGCTATTCCTGTTGTTAATTGAAAAATCATAAAGCTGCAACTCCATTTTTTTAATTTCATTTAATCGCTTTATTAGTAGTTGTAGCAGCAAATGTCGAGAAAAGGCAATTAATAGTATAATCAACATTATTGAATATTGTTTTAAGTATATACGAATGATTTTTTTAAAAATATCTTTACACATTTTCATCTTCCCCTTTACTATTTAATAAAAAGATATCCTCTAATACAATAGGTAGTTTATCATATTGAAGAAGATTTTCATCTTGAATAATGTCATGAGTAGCATCATAACTTCCCCTCATAATAACTACATAAACTCTTCCAATATTACTAATAATTCTTACATTAGGATTACAACGTAACTCCTCTGGTATCTTTTTCTTGATACACTAATTGATATTTACTATACTCATCCTTATTAATTTCTTCACTAACTCCAACTCCATCATCTAAATAGACAACCTTATCACTTATATTTTCCAGAGCATTTAATTGGTGACTACTAATTAATAATCCCAACTCCCATCACTTTGAGCATCCAAAAATATAGTCAACTATCATTTTAGTATTTATCACATCTATTCCCATCTAGTGGTTCATCTAAAAAGATAAACTTTGTTCGACATGAAATCCCCAAAATCAAACTGAAAAATAGCTAATTGTCCTTTTGATAATTCAGATAATCTGCTAGTCTGTGATAATTTAATTTTTTTTCTAATTCTATTTTTAAAATATTGTTCATCAAAATTTTTCATAAGCTAACTTTGTAAAATTCACAAACCTTTTTCTTAATTTTAGAATTTTTTTAAAATAATCGAAATCTATCCGGTATATAAATCAGTTGTTTTTCTTATATTTTTTTATTATCTATACCTTCAATTCCTATTTCACCAGAATCTTGACTATATATTCCTGATAGAAATCTTTAATAAAGTTGTTTTCCCACTTCCATTTCTACCAACAAGTGCTACAATTTCTCCAGCATTTACGGTAAAAACTAACATTATTTAATACTATCTTTATTGAAAAATTTTTTTATTAATATTCTTTCTATCGTAAGTTTCATAATTTTTTTCTCCTTTATCTTTTTCTGAAATGACTTCACATAATTTCTCCATCGATAATCCTAAAGAAATTTCCATTCCATGATTAATTCTTTTTAACTTTCCATCAATCTTTCTTTCTCATTATCCATAATTAATCACCCTTTCGAAATTCTAACTTAATTTTTTTCTAATAAATCTTCTTCCGAGATTCCCTCTTATCTTTTACTTCCCTAACTAAATTCTTCAATTATAGAATCTATTAGTTCATAATTTGGGATAATATTATCAAAAGTTATTATGTGATAAAAAGTACCTTTCCCTACAATTGTTGTAATTATCTTTTTCACTTTCTAACTGTTGAAAATGCTTTTTTTGAATTGTACTAACATTGACACTCAACATTTTTAGAAAAATTCTCTTACTGATGGTAATTTATCTCCCTCCTGCAATAAAGTTTTTTGCTTATCATAGACTTAATTTGATCTACTATTTGTTTATAAATCGGTTTTATCTGATAATGAATCAATTTGAAACATAGTAACCTCCTTTCTAAGTGTACCACTCTCCACCATACATCTTTCATTTAAAGTGTACCACACATCACCATACATTTCAAGTAAAAAAAAGACATAATAATAAATTTTTTAATTAATTATTATGTCTAAATTTTTTTATTTATGTTTTTTTCTGTAATAATGGGTTTAGTACTACCCTGAAAAATTGAATCTGCGATTATTATTCCTACTGCAAGTCCCTACTGCTCCATAAAAAGCTGTTTAAAAAGATTTTAGCAGAGTTTCCGTATTCGTCTAATAATAATGTTCTAAATGCATCGTAAATAGTAACCCCTGGTACTACTGGAACTAGCCCAGGTACGAAGTATACTGTTAAAGGGTTCTTAAATTTAATCGCACAAATTTGGCTTATATTTGCTAGAAGTAGTGAACACACTAAGCTCGACATGAATACACTTTGCCCATGACTCCACATTTCCCAATATCCACACCAACCTATTGCACCAATTACTCCACCTGTTACTAAAGTTTTTTTCGGAACATCACAAACAATAGCGAATGAAACTGATGATATAAAACTAAAAAAACGAAAGTGATATAGTAATAATAAAGGCATGACTTAAATACTGCAATCATTATACCACACCTCCTAATAATCTGACTAGATAATAGACAGTTACAATACCTGCACCTAATGCAAAAGCTACACAGAATGTTTCAATAAATCGGATAGATCCAGATATAAACTGTTTAGCGATTATATCCCTCATGGAGTTCGTTATTGTAATACCAGGTACAAGCGGTACTACAGCCCCTATCATAGCTAATCTTAAAGACTGCCCATTCAACAATGCAAAACCTAAATAACCTGCCATCCTCCAGCAAAGGTGCTAATATATTCTGAAATGAATGGAGCCTTTTAGATATCCTATAACTTTTACATAGACATAAAATGCTACTGCTCCAGCTATACTCCCAGGAATTACATCCCAAAAACTTCCTTCGAATATCAATACGATACTTCCACTAAGAATACCTGAACAAAGAACTTTAAACCAATTTTTTATCGGACTCTTTTCTGCTTGAACTCTTTTAAGTGCATCATACATATCCAACAGACTAATCTGACCTGATGTATAGGCCCTTGATAAAGTATTTACTGCTGTTGTTTTAGTTAAGTTATATGTTCTATCTGCAACACGTCTAAAATCTGTCCCTATTCCTTCTATTCTAATAAAAATACCCGTTAAAGTTACATGTGTATAATATTCATCCGTCCTAACTTCTCCTACACCTTTTCTAATAATTCTCTCCAGTGTATCCTCTGTTCTATAAACTTCAGCGCCGTTTTCCATTAGGATTTTTCCCGCAAGTAAGGCTGTTTTCATTAATAATTTCTCATACATCACTTTTTCCCAATTAAGATCAGTAAGATAGTCAAAATAAAAAAACTATATATTATTACACAGTTTTAATAAACATCGTTTTTAGGATTATCTGTACTACTTTCTAATCTCTCAACCTTTCTCAAATCGTTTACCATGGTTATTATATCATAAAAATGCTGTAATAAAACATACACTTTTTATATATTTTATTTTTTTCTATTTTTTTCATCTTCAATAATTTTTTTATATTTTTATAATGTTTTTTTAATTTCGTTATTATTCTTTTCCCTTTTAATAAAAATCTTTATTTTCTTTAAAAAAATTATTTTTTTACGATATACCCTCATATCGCTTGAATAAAAATATTTATAAGTACTACAATAAAAATTAGAGAATATTTCAAGTAAGGGGAAATATTATGAAAGTTATATTTTTTTAAAAAAACTCTACGAGAATAAAACATTTTTTTACACGTCATTTATAAAATCAGTTATTTACAAATTAGGAGGAGAATTATTATGGGATGTACAACTATTCTTGTAGGAAAAAAATGCTAGTTACGACGGTTCAACTATGGTGGCTCGTACTGAGGACTCACCATCAGGAGTGTTTAGATCAAAAAAATTTCATAAACGTAAGTCCAGAGGAACAACCTCGTAAATATAAATCTGTTATTTCAAAAGTAGAAATTGAATTACCTAATAATCCAGTACGTTATACTGCAGTACCTAATGCTATTTTTAGATAATGGTATTTGGGGACAATGTGGTGCTAATGAATATAATGTTTCAATGAGTACTACTGAAACTATTACTTCTAATGAACGTGTCCTTGGAACTGATCCATTAGTAGAATATAAAGCAGCTATTGGTAAACCAGGAGACGATGATTATGTACCTGAACAAGTAGGAGGTATCGGTGAAGAAGACATTTATACAATAGTTATGCCATATATTGCAAGTGCACGAGAAGGTGTTGACATTTTTAGGGGAAACTGTTAGAAAAAGTATGGTACTTACGAAATGAACGGCATTGCATTCCAAGATGAAAACGAAATTTGGTGGTTTGAAACTATCGGTGGACATCATTGGATGGCACGTCGCGTTCCCGATGATAGTTATGTTATTATGCCAAACCAACTTGGTATTGATCAATTTGATTTTGAAGATGCTTTTGGAGCGAAAAAAGAATATATGTGTTCTGAAGATTTAAAAAGAATTTCGTAGATAAATATCATCTAGACTTATCAATCGATGGAAACTTTTCAATCCACGTCACGCTTTTTGGTAGCCGTAGTGATGCCGACCATACATACAATACACCACGCGCATGGATACTTCAACGTTATTTCAATCCAACAACTAATACATACGATGGAATAAATGCTGATTATCGTCCCAGACTCTGATAATTTACCTTGGGCAAGAGTACCAGAGAAAAAAATAACTGTTGAAGATATTAAATATGGATTATCTCACCACTACCAAGGAACTGAATATGATTCATATTCTAAAAAAATATTCATTCTGTTAAAAAAAGGAACTCTACGTCCAATCGGTATAAATCGTACTAACTTCTTAGGATTAGTTCAAATAAGACCATATATGCCTGATGAACTTAAATCTATTCAATGGCTAGCTGTTGGTTCTTGTGTGTTTAATGCAATAGTTCCATTCTACACTAACATTAATCGCACTCCTGAATACCTAGCTAACACAACTAACCAAGTAACAACTGAAAACTTTCTACTGGACTAATCGCTTTAATTGCAGCTCTTTGCGATGCTCATTTTGCAGATACTGCTTCACATATTGAACGTTATCAATTAAAAGTTCAATCACAATCAAGAGAACTTCTTAATAAATATGATGAAGAATTTATAGAAACTAAAGTTTCTAAAGAAGCTGCTAAAGATTATCTAGAAAAAGCTAACGATAAAATTGCTAAAGAACTAAAAGTTCAAACAGATGATTTACTAGATAAAGCATTATTTACAGCAAGCTGTAATATGAGAAAATAAATTCGCAAGATCTGATGCGTAATTACAAAGAAGGGAGTGACTCGATAAAATCGTGATTTTATCGAGTCACTCCACATAGTTTATTAGATATCAAAAAAAGCTTTATAAAGTTTTTTTGATATCAATAAACCACTGCGTCTATGAGTTTTCATGTAAACTATTTTTAAAAATCTAGTACTTTTGGAGCAGCCCCCTTTAATTTTTTTATAATACTCTATTTGTCTGAAAAAAGTAAGGTAGTCCCTAGTTTGCGCTTATTTACTTGACTATAAGTCCACTATATTTCTCTACTATTTTCTTAGCACTGGCTAGGTTCATATGTTTTTCTTTTCTTAATTCTTCCACTACTAATTCAATATTTTCATTAGTAGCCCCTGCTAAAATCGCTAAAGATTTAGCATGTAACTTCATATGACCTTTTTGAATTCCGTCTCCTACTAACGCTTTTAATGCCGCTAAGTTTTGAGTTAAACCTACAGAAACAAGTATACTGGCTAATGTTTTCGCATCTGGATTGTTTAATAGTCCTCGCGCTACTTTTACAGTAGGGTTGATTCCGATAGATCCACCTACACTAGCAACAGGCATCGGTAACGTGATTTCTCCTACAAGCTCCTTAGCCTTTTTATCACAACGCCAAGTAGATAACCCTTTATACTTCCCATCTTTTGCCGCATAGCTTTGACATGCCGCTTCTATAGCTCTCCAGTCATTACCACTCGCTATTACAACACTATCAATTCCGTTAAAGATACCTTTGTTATGTGTAGCAGCTCTATAAACATCTGCTTTAGCAAATTTACTCGCAAGCTCAATTCTTTTAGCTAAATACTCTCCATTTTCTCCTAAGTTTTCGAATGGAATAGCACATTTCGCTGTAACTAGTGAACGTGTCGCATAATTCGATAAAATCGCTATAAGAGCTATACCCTCAGTTAATGATTCTAACGAAACTTTAAGGGCCTCTAGCATTGTATTTAGCATATTTGCTCCCATCGCTTCTAAAGTATCGACGATAAGGTAAACAACTACGAAATCTACACCTTCTTCTGATAAAACTTTTACCTCAATATCACAAGCTCCACCACCACGCGCTACGATAGATGGATATGCATCGTTAGCTGTTTTTAAAAGAAGTTCTTTACTCTGTAATATACTTTCCGCAGCTAAGCTAGTATCCGCTATATCATATAACGCAACATGACCAATCATTTTTCTATCAAGGATTTCTGTTTTGAAACCACCAGATTTCGCTACTATCTTCCCAGCATTACTACAAGCTGCAACTACCGATGGTTCTTCTGTAACAAATGGTACTACATACTGTTTTCCATCAACAGTAAAATTTGGCACAACGCTAAAAGGTAATGAGAAAGTTCCTATTACATTCTCTACCATGTTATTAGCCGTATCAAAGTCCAAAAATCTCATTATTTTTTTAAGAAATTCAAGATGCTCTTCACTTAAAAATATCAGCTTGTTTAATAACCTCTAAGCGTTCACCAATATTTTTTTCTTATAAAATCCACTCCAAATTTTTTTCCATAGTTCCCTCTATTAAAAATTGTTTTTTTTATAAACTCTCTTATGATTTTCAATTTTTTTCTAAAACGAATCTGCTTTCATCTTGAATATCAGAAATATCTAAGTTTCCTTCTTCATCAACTGTAGTATCTCTAAAGAACATTTTTTTCATATTCATCAATTGAAATACGTGTTCTACTGTCAAAAATCGTCAAAACGATTATTTCTTAGTTGTTCTCTATAACCATTAACTAAAGTCATACTAAATACTTCCGCAACAGCACCACTTCCGTAGCTATATAATGCAATCTTATTACCCGCTTCTAAAGTAGTATTGTTCTCAAGTAAAGATAAAAGACCTAAAAAAATAATGATCCCGTATAAATGTTACCTACACGTTGACTGTATAAAAATAGACTCATTAAAACGAGCAAGTAATTCTTCTTTTTTATCTTCTTCAGCTTGTTCTAACAATAAACTTAGACCCTTTAATCCTAACTTAGGATATGGTAAGTGCAGGCATACCGCTGAAAAATCATTAAGATTCTGTTTTGATTTTTTTCTGAGAACCTTCCCCAAGTAGTAGTTAAACAATCAAGGTATTGTTCCGTTGAAAAATCTTCCTTCTACAAATGCATAATGTGAGTAATTAGGACGCCAGAAGTCCATAACATCACGAGTTAAACAAACATTATCATTGTTAAGTTCTAATATTCTAGGATTGCTGCTAACTAGCATCGCACAGCTTCCTGCACCTTGTGTCGATTCACCAGATGATTTAACTCCGTATTTCGCTATATCACTAGCTATAACTAGTACTTTTTGATTCTGGATTATTCATAACATGATTTTTTTCGCAAAAATCTAATGCTGCCGTTGCTCCGTAACATGCTTCTTTAACTTCAATAGCACGCACGAATGGATGAATATCTAGTAAACCATGAATAAATACCGCAGATGCTTTACTCTGATCGATTCCTGATTCTGTTCCTACAATAATCATGTCGATTTTTTTCTAAATCATCTTTATCTAATATTTCATATGCAGCTTGTGTCCCAAGAGTTACGATATCTTGAGATACCGGTGGAATACTCATTTCAAGTTGCAACAGACCTTTTGTAAATTTATCTGGTTCTATTCCACGCGCTGCAGCTAAATCACGAATATCTAAATAATAATTTGGCATTGCAAAACCAATTTTATCTATTCCTATTTTCATTATCAAATTCCTTTCGATTAAAAATTCGAATCATTTATCTATACAATTTTTTTCCAACTATAATTATACTATTAAACTATCAAAAAAATTAAAGTCTAACAACTATATATTTCCTATCATGATTAAAAATAATTCATGCAAATACTATTGTATAAAATTTTTTTATAAATTAGTCCATAGATAGCCATTAAAAAAATTATAAAACTTAGGTCTATCAATTATAAAAATATAAATAATAGTATATTCATACAAATACCCTATTTTTTTACTTCAAGTTTTCTTAACTTTTTAATTTATTTTAATTAGTTGTTATTACAACGATTAAAAATAGTTTTTTTATTCGAGAAAAAAATTTTTTTGTAAGCATTTTTTTGTTGTTTATTTTAAATATTTTTTTCTTATAATTATAATATATTTATAAAAAAACCCTAGGAGGATTATTACTATGACATTTAAATTACCTGAATTACCTTATGGGTTCGATTTCTTAGAACCAGTTATCGACGCAAAAAAACTATGGAAATTCATCACGACAAACACCACGCTGCTTACGTTAACAACTTAAACGCAGCTTTAGAAAAACACCCAGAATTCGAAGCTAACTGCATCTGCGGTTTATTAAAAAAACATCGATAACGTACCTGCTGACATCCGTCAAGCTGTTATCAACAACGGTGGTGGACACCACAATCACAGCCTATTCTGGAAATCTCTAACTAAAGCAGATTCTTCTGAATTCGCTGGATTAGTAAAAAGAAAAAAAGTTGAAGCTGAACTTGGTGGATATGAAGAATTCGTTAAGAGTTTCTCAGCTGCAGCTACTACTAGATTCGGTAGTGGTTGGGCATGGCTAGCTTTAGATAAAGAAGGTAAATTAGTAGTTACTTCTACAGCTAACCAAGACTCTCCATACTTAACAGGTCTTACTCCAATCCTTGGATTAGACGTTTGGGGAACACGCTTACTACCTAAACTACCAAAACCGTCGTCCAGACTACATCAAAGAATTCTTCCGTGTTGTAAACTGGGATTTCGTTAACGAACGCCTAGCTAAACACTTAGAAAAAAATTAGGTAAATAATTACATAGATAAAAGCATCTAGGAAATCTAAGTTTCTTAGATGCTTTTTTTAGCATTTAAAAACTATATTTTATAAAAATTAATCATTACTACCTCTATGTATTTAGTGATAGATAATAAAATTTACGGGCATGATTCGATGGGAACGATTTCTTTGAAATCAAAATTTTCGTATCACTTCTCTTTTGTGTAACTTAATATGGACACTTACTAACTATATTTCGATATAACTAGATAAACAAAAAAATATTCCCCTATACTTCCTTAAACTCAACACCTGCTTCTTCTAGCTTTATGATAGTTTTTTTGGACCGATACCATCAATCCTTAAAACCTCTTGTTTGGTATATTTCTTGAAATCTTCTTTAGTCATAATTCCAGCACGTACAAGATTCCATCCATAACCACTGCGATTAACCCCTATTTCTTTCAAGAATTCTTCCATTTCTATTGCATAATATTCCTTTTTCTTGCAGTTCTTCCAACTCTGCTTTAAGTCCAGCTTCATCTAGTGGATTTTTTTCGCAAAATCGCCAAGTGATAAAAAGATAATAAGCTTCTGTGAAGTAATCATGATATCTATCCAACATATCTGAAAACTCATCGTTTCTTTTCAATGTTTCGGGTAACTTCATTTCTATATCATTACTAAGGAGCAACTCTTTTTCAAAGAATAAGGCTACATCAGGGTATTTCTCACGTAATCTCTCGAAATAAAATCTAGCCTCCAGCTCTTCTACCCTCTTGATCGCTGATAGTATATTCGCCATAAGTATCTCTAAATCCCTATCCTCACTAAAATAGTTCTCTAAAATATCATGTCTACCATATTCCAAAGACATTTCCGCTAAATCATACTTTCTTGATGAAGCTCCACTTGGATTAGCTAAATAAACTAACAATAACATCTCCAAACTGTCTCTGTACTTATGCGCTCCTTTGAATATTACTGCCGTCATTTCAAAAATATCCAACAGCGCCTTTCCCCAATCAGCATCAGCTAAATCAATATCCTGCTCAGAAGCTTTATCAAGAATCCATTTGTAAGTTTTTTTGTAATTTCATCTAGATACTCTACACGAGATACCATTCCTGCTCTTTCTAAAGATTCTTGTACCTCCTTATGATATTCTAGTATCATTTTTTTGAAGTTCTTTCTCTATTATATCCTAACAATTGAACCAGCAGTCTTTCTTCCATACTATCTTCCCTCCTTCTTGAATTTCACACCATTTTCTTTTAACTGTTCTATAGATTTCTTCCCAACATTAGCAACTTCATTAAACAAATAACTTTCTGTTACACTTAAGAAGTCTTCTTTTGCCACTAAACCAACTTTCTTCAACGCAGTTAACACTTGAGGACTAAGATTTTTTTAAAAAAATTGGATTTTCCTTCATAGATTCTAACGAAATGCTTCTTGCTTTTTATTTTTTTATTCAGTTGCTCCCCTATTCTTACCTTAGAGTTTACCTTCATTAAATATCCCATCACATAGCTATTCAAAACAAACTCCATTAGTGCCTCTACCTTCGTCTTTACAAACATTAACTCAACAAACTTATCGCTAGCATATAGAGCCTCATCTTCCGCAAAATCTAAAAACTTTTCTATATTAGGATTAATATGTTTTAAAGTAGCTAGGGTTTCTAAGACCTCTTTTTCATCCATTCTTCTCACATCAAATACTATCTTGGCTAATTGGACAACTTCATTTTTTTGAGAAGAAAGAGAAAGCTTATCGTATAAATTATAAAAACTATCTGCTGCATCTATTTTCAAATATACCTTGATAAGATCATATATAACACTATCATATTCAAACTTCTCTTGTCCTAAATTTATCCATATATGAGTAATATCAAGAACTTCACTCTCCATTTTATTCTCCATATAAAAATTTAAGTAAATGCTGAAGAACTACTTTATTAAAAATCGTTTCTAAAGTACGGATTTCCCTTAATTGGATATGTTATAGTCTCATATTGCAATTGTTTAACATCTTCTATCTTTTCAATAGGTGTTTTTTTCTTGATTAAGTAATATATATATCTTAGCCGCTATATTGTATGGTGATTTTTTTCGTATGCTTTTTGCATAAATTCACCATTCCCCGTAATTATAAAAATTAGCAAGAATTCTTAACGACTCATCAAAGGCTACCTCATCTTTTTTTATTAGTAAATTTTACATTTTTTTAAAAATTATCTTCACGTAGTTCTCTATAGACTCTCTCTTCCTCTTCTATAAAAATTGAACTTATTATTTAATGATGGAAATATTTTTTTATTTTTTTACTCATAATTCATCCTTTTTTTTAATATTTTTTTCTTTTTTTATTGTATTGTACCATGAATTACTATTTTTTTACAATCTTTTTAGGAAGATAATAACACAGCCATATTATATGTTTCATAAATTTAATATAGATAATAAACCTAACACTAACTACATATTCAAAAATAGAATTTCTATAAACTCTCAAAAAAACTCGAACCCAAAGGTTACTATCCCGATTCGAGTCATTACTTATTAAGCTTCAAACTTCTTGCTTACCATCATATTTAATTGCTTTTTTTTCCCCAGCAACGGTAAAGATAAGCCCACAAATCCACCCTATATTCCTTTTTACAATTTAAATCGTTAAAGTCAATTCAAAATATTCTACTAAGTTAGCTATTTCCCCTTACATTTAATCTACCTAAGATACATTCAATACCTTAACCAATAGTCTCCACAGCTCTCTTAAAATAAGCTTATGTTGGTTTACATCATGAATTATATTTTTTTAATAGAGTAACGATAATTGATGAAAAATCCTAATTGTGTTATATTATCTTCTGTTTCTAATGATTTCATATTTTTTTATAATCATAACACAGTCTTTAATTTTATAAATTCATTATAACATAAACAACTTAAATACACCAATTGTTCTATGTAAAAAGGATATAGTAAAATTATTACGGAAAGAGTAGAAAAAACAAATTCCTGTAAACTATAAATTGCAAAAATACAGAAAGGAATTTATTCATATGAACATTATAGCACAAATCTTTATAAATTTTTTTATTCTATTCCATACTTCTCTTTAATAGCATCTGCTACAACCATACCCGTAAACCATGCCACCATTAAATTATATCCACCGATTTCTCCATGTAAATCTAGTATCTCACCGGCAAAAATATAAATTCTCTATTTTTTTATGACTACACGTTTTTTTGGACTTACTACTTTTAAATCTACTCCTCCCGCAGTTGTAAATGCATATTCTAAAGGCATCGTCTTAACATCAATTAATTCATACCGTTTGATTTTCGTTACAAACTTCCTTAACTCCTTCTTACTAACATTTTCTGGGAAATATTTTTTTCTATCATAAAATTGTAAAAAGCTCTTAGGTAATTTCCCTTGTAGGAATTTATTATCTTCCCACAATTTAGCAAATAGTTCCTCTTCATTTAGTTCAGGATAAAAATCCAAGTAAAACTTATCTTCAGGATACCTTGCTACAAACTCACCCATAGATATTGATAACGGCTCACTTAATCCCTTATGAGTAAATAGAAGGTCTCCGCTTCTTTCATTTTTTTCTTATGGAACATCCTCACATTTTGCAGTGCAACTCCTGATAGCTCTGTAAAAATCTTCAAATACTAAGGCTACCTCACTAGGATATATTTTCGTAATCTTAACACCGTATTTTTTTAAAAATTCTATGTAGTGAACCATCACTTCCGCTCTGAGGATATGTTTTTTTCCACCTGCACACACTACGATATTCTTTCCATAGTATGTATCCACATTTGTTTTTACACCAACTAATTTATCATCTTCAAATACTAAGTCTTCTACCTTTTTCCTTATAATTAATCTTCGCATGATCTATTTTTAAAAAGTATTAACTACATCTCTAGCCTTCTCACTAGCTGGATATAATCTTCTATTTTCTTGTTTTTAATTTCAAATTATGTTTATCAAAAAAACTTCTTAACATTATATTTATGATAAGCACTTCTTAAAAAATCTACCGTTATGAACTGCTAGCTACAAAATCTTCAGCGTTATCACTACTCATAACATTACAACGACCATTACCAGTTAAAAGCAATTTTATCCCTGCACGTCTATTTTGCTCAAGAACCAGAACTTTCAAACCACTATCATTAAGCCTATCAGCTATCATAAGCCCTGCACTACCAAGACCTATTACAATTACATCATATTTCATCTTAAATCTCTACTTTCTCCTATTTAATCAAATATCATCTAATTATAACATGGAATAATTTAGTTGCAAATTTTTTTCCTCATAAAAATTTATTATAAGATTATTTACAATAGTTAAAATTTCTTAAATCACCTTCTTCTTATTGGAATTTTTTTCCTTATTTTTGTAATATACTAGAATGTATGTGTTTAGAATTATTTTTCTCATTCATTCATTATGAAACTGAATAGTGGGCTAACATTATTCTAAACAAGTTTGAAATAAAGGATTGAAATAATGAAACTAAAAATTAGTATTTTTGATTTTTACTTCTTGTTTTCTTAATTCCAAACTTCACAAAAAGCTGAAGATAACTTTTTTTGGACAATAATGCGGTAATTGATTTTAGCGACGTTAATTCTCATCTAGTTGTTTCGGAATTAAATACTGGAAAAATCATTTCTAAACGTGGAGAAAATGAAAAAAGTATCAGTAGGTAAACTTCCTAACTATCTTGCACTTTACCTACTTGCTGACAATTTAAAAAAATAATAAAAATAACATTAGATTCAAAAAAATTGATATTAAAAACTAGCGATGATATATTAACTAAATATAAATTTGAATCAACTATTACCGTTAAAGATGCTATCTTCTTATTAGAAAAATGAAGCGTCAAATGGTCTTAACCAAGCAATCTTTAGTCATTTCAATATCGATATTACAAAAAGCTAAGGATATACTTGCTGCAATGTCTCTTAACGATACAAAAACTAGAGACTTTTGATAACAACAATTCTACTAATATTAGTACTGCGAAAAAAATATTTCATATCTGACTAGTTTAATATTAAAAAAACTTATCCAGAAATAACAGAAATAACAAAAAAATCCAGAACACACACTTGCTACTGGAGAAAAAAATTAAAAAAATAGTGTTGAGTTTAAAGAATCTGATAAATTTAGAGTTTTAGGACTAGATTATTCTGAAAAAAACAGCGTTACATATGCATATAGCGGTAATACTAAACTTATCATTACTGTGCTAAACCAAAGTGATGATAAAGCTGCTTATTTTGATAAACTTCAAAAAAATCTTATGACTACTTATTTACAAACTATCAATATAAACTAGCACTTAAAGCCGGTACTTATACAATAAATAATGAAAAAAATTACCTTCAATGAAGATATTTATGATCTATTCTATGAAAAAAACATTCTATAAGAGATATAACATATTTACTAATGAATAAGAAAAATACTTCTTTTCCAAAAAAATATGAAACTACATCTGCGAATGAAGGAACAGTTTTCTCTGAATTTGATTCTAACGATAACACTAATACTTTTTGCAAAAGTTAAATCAAACTTCGTTAATGATGAAAACTTTGACAAAAAAGATAACTACGAAAAAACTACTATTGTTATAGATCGTACGAAGTACTTTGCTACTGGTATACTGGCAATATATACACTTGTTTTTGCAGCACTATACGTTATGAGACAAGTGGTTAGAAAAGGATTAGATATGGAGCAAAAATAATTTAGTTTTTCGAAGTTGATGGTGCTATTTACGAACTTGTCTACAATTTTAAAGATGCCTTCCAAAAAAAGAAACGTTTGAAGAGAAATTAGTAGACGTCTTAAAAAAATAAACCCTATATTGTCGGAGATATTTCTCATGAGAAACTACGACTTACTGGATTTATTTTAACAAAGGATAACAATAATCCTAAGAACATAAACAACCTTGAAGATTATATTCTAGAATACTGTAATTTTGGAGCACCGTTCTTTGTAGTAAAAAAACGAAACTCATAAAAAGAAATGAGGCTGACCCAAAAGTCATAAAATTTAACAAAGTGTATATGAGAACTCATAGACGCAGTGGTTTATTGATATCTAAATTCGCTTTATAAAAAGCTTTTTAGATATCTAATAAACTAGTGCGGGGAGTGACTCTACAAAAATCGATTTCTTTGAAATCACGATTTTTTTGAGTCACTCCCATTTTTCTATATAAACTTAACACATACAGCTTCTGGAACAGTAATCTCTGAATCAACAACTGTTAACTGTCCTGTCGTTTTACCTATTCGATATACAGTAATTGTTCCACTATTTTCATTCGTCGCTAGCGCAAATTTATTATCTTTTGATAAATCAAAAATCTCTAGTACTTTACCAAAAGTACTAATAGTTTGAATTTGTTTTAATCCATCTTTAGTATTTTCAAAAAAACAACTATCGCATCTTGTCCTCTGTTAGAAACATATATATACTTATTGTCATTTGAAATTTTTTTATCGCACTACCTTTTGTTTTCTAGCATAAACCCTTCTGGCAATGTAGAATAATATGTTGGGTTCGCTAAATTCCCTTTTTCCATCATAATCAAATTTAATTATTTCACTAGTAAGTTCCGTCATTACAAAAGCTTGTTTTTCATCACTACTAAATACTATATGACGAACTCCACTTCCATCTTTAGCTTTAAAAGTAGCTACTTTTTCTAGAACTCCCTCATTAAGTTTATACGATGTAATTTCATCAGTTCCTAAATCACACGAGAAGACATATTTTTCACTTGGAGTAAAGCCAGAAAAATGAACATGAGGTTTTTTTCTTGTCTTTCATGTACTCCACTTCCTTCATGATGGTCAGTCGATAGAAGTTTCACTAATTTTCCATTTTCAACAGAGTAACTATCAATTGTACCTAAATGATAGTTGGCTGATAATAAAGTCTTTTTTTCTGAGTTCAATTCCACATAACAAGGAGGATTTCCTTCTTGAGCTACTGATGTTAATTCTTTCAAGTTGCCATTCTCTTCAACCTCAAAGCTAGAAACAGCTCCTTTTCCATCTACTCTAGATACACTATATAAATACTTGTTATCATTAGACAATGCTAAATACGTTGGATTGTCAACCTTCGCTGTATTTCTAACTTCTAACACTTTCCCTTCTTCTGATAAGTCTACTAAGTATATCCCTTCACTATTTTCTTTTTGTATATGTTCCAATATATGCTCTTACCATTATTTTTTTCCTCCTACTTTCTATATATTAATTATAACATTTTCCAAAAAAATTTTTTTATAAAAATTTTTCTCACCTATTATTCGTATAAACCAAAATTATCATTTTTTTGAAAACTAAAAAAATCCTATTTTACGGATTTTTTTCATCATTTTCATAAAGTTAAAATTCGTTTTTTTTGTTGTTTTTTTGTCAAAAAAATCAATTATTTGAAGAAAAAAACTTCAAAAATTCTAACATTTAAGATTTTACATATCTCAAACTTCTTGTTATAATAGACTATATTAATAAAAGTATATTTTAGGAGGAAAACCGTGAAACACGAATTTATATTAGTTCTTGACTTTGGTAGTCAATATAACCAACTTATCACTCGTCGTGTACGTGAACTTGGTGTATATTCTGAACTACATGACAATGAAATTTCTATAGAAGAAATCAAAAAAATGAACCCTAAAGGAATCATCCTTTCTGGTGGACCAAACTCAGTTTACGAAGAAAAACTCTCTTACAATTGATGATGAAATCTTCAACCTAGGTATTCCTGTACTAGGAATTTGCTACGGAATGCAACTTATGCAACACAAACTAGGAGGAAAAGTAGAATCTGCAACAAGTAGAGAATACGGAGCTCACAATGTTGATGTAACTCCAGGAGCTAAATTATTCGAGGGTACTCCTGCTTCTCAACAAGTATTAATGAGTCACTCTGATAAAGTAGTTGAACTTGCTGAAGGATTCAAAGTTGTCGCAACAAGTGATAACTGCCCAATCGCAGCAGCTGAAAATGTAGAAAAAAACTTCTACTGCTTCCAATTCCACCCAGAAGTGCGTCACTCTGAATACGGTTATGACTTAATTAGAAACTTCATCCGTAACGTGTGTAACTGTACTGGCGATTGGACAATCCAAAACTTCATCGATGAGAAAATCGAAGAAATTCGTGCAGAAGTTGGAAATCAAAAAGTTCTTTGTGCGTTATCTGGTGGTGTAGACTCATCAGTTGTAGCTGCCCTGCTAGACAAAGCAATCGGTGATCAACTTATCTGTATGTTTATCGACCACGGTTTACTTCGTAAAGGTGAAGCTGAAGCTGTTATGAATACATTCAGTAAAGAAATCGAAGGTGGATTCAACATGAATCTTATTAAAGTCGATGCTAAAGATAGATTCTTAGGAAAACTTAAAGGAGTAAGTGATCCAGAACAAAAACGTAAAATCATCGGAAATGAATTCGTTTATGTATTCGATGAAGAATGTGCTAAACTACATGACGTACCATTCTTAGCTCAAGGTACTCTTTACACTGACGTTATTGAATCAGGAACTAAAAACGCTCAAACAATTAAATCTCACCACAATGTAGGTGGATTACCAGAAGACATGCGTTTTTTTCTCTAATCGAGCCACTTAACACTTTATTCAAAGATGAAGTTCGTGCATTAGGTGAAGCACTTGGTCTTCCTCATGAAATTGTTTGGCGCCAACCATTCCCAGGACCAGGACTTGGCATTCGTGTCCTTGGAGAAGTAACAGAAGAAAAAAACTTCAAATCGTACGCGACAGTGACTTCATCTTACGTGACGTTATCGCTAAACGAGGATTAAAAGGCGAAATTTGGCAATACTTCACATGTCTTCCAGACATTCGTTCAGTAGGAGTTATGGGAGATGTGCGTACATACGACTACACAGTTGCAGTTCGTGCCGTAACAAGTATCGACGGTATGACAGCAAGCTGGGCTCACATTCCATTTGAAGTACTAGAAGAAATCTCAGCTCGTATCGTAAACGAAGTTGCTCACGTTAACCGCGTAGTCTACGACATTACTAGTAAGCCACCAGCAACTATTGAATGGGAATAATATTATAGTAAAATATATAGATAAAAAGCCTTGATTTTTAAGGCTTTTTTTCCTTTAAAAAAATTAAGCAAAAATAAACTTTTAGGCATAAAGTACCCTGCCAACTTCCCTGCCGAAGAGTAAAAATTTACAATGTATGTAAGTAAACAGAATAAAGAATGAATAACACCATTCAACTACTAAAAATAGTCGTAACCTTTAATTTAAGGTTACGACTATTTTTTTGCCCAAATTGACTACTATGGGTATACCCATATCAAACAAAATCAAACTCTACTAAATCAACAATCAAAATGTCCGTTATACATGTCTAAAAAAACTAAATTACAGGAGGTTCAAAAAAATGAAAAATCGGATATATACGAACGTCAACCATAGACCAAAAACCTAGATAGGCAAAAAAACAAATTATGAAAGACCATAATATTGAATTGCTGTTTAGCGAACAAGAAAGTGGAAAAGATACAAATAGACCTATTTTAAATGAAATGCTAAACTCTATTCGTGCAAATGATGAAATTGTTATAGCCTCACTTGATAGACTTAGCAGAAATTATAAAGATTTAAAAAGAAATAATACAAATAATAAAAGATAAAGGAGCAACTCTAACAATAGTAGATGCTCCTTTCCTTAATTTTAATACCGGTAACTCTACCTTAGACATCGCTATGTTCGACATACTCCTTTCTCTACTTGGATATATTGCACAGAATGAACGTGAGAAAGATACTAGAAAGACAACGTCAAGGAATAGAACAAGCCAAGAAACGTGGTGTCTATAATGGACGCCCCCTCAAATACCATGCAAATGCAAAAAAACTCTCAAGATAGATTCATATATGAAAGTGTAGTATCTATGCTCCAAGAGAAAAAAACCTGTTCAATCAATTGCAAAAACATATAGGAATAGCAAAAGTCAACTGTGTATGAAATCAAGAAACGAAATAATTTCCTTTAAATTTTTTTATTGCATTATTTATCGAAATTTACTTATTTTTTTATTTATATATTATAACTTTGATAGTTTAAATAATAAAGATTAAATTATTATATTTTTTTCGGACATTTTGTATGTAAATTGTCTTGGGTATTTTCCGCGACTTATTAGACTTATATTATCCAAGAAAAAAATTTATAATAAGTAATGTAAAGGAGGGATTTATTTTGTTAGCCAAGAATAAAAGCATTAAAAAGATTCAAATAATTGGAGACCTATATATAAAGATATTGCAAATATAATAGGTGAAGAAAAATACAATAAAGTTATACAAACATTTTAGGGGATTAACATTGAACTTTCCTATGAAGTTACTTTCTAAAGAAGGGATGACAAATATTGTTAAATCAGAATATGATGGACATAATGTAGTTTACTTGGCTAGAGAGTATGGTTATTCAATGAGGCATATTAATCGAATAATAAAAAGATAATAATTTAAAAAGGAGAAAAATAGAAATGAATAAAAAAATTATTCCATTATTAGCTAGTATTTTAGTCTTCATTATTATTGTATTTGGAGGATTTTTTTATTATCAAAAATTCAGGGAAGACTAATATACAAAAAAAGACCATGAAAAATATTTAACACTTATTAATGATAATCATGATTTTTGACGAAGGAGTCAAAGGATTAGAAAGCCTTGATAACGAAAAAAAGGACAAAAATGTGTTCAAAAAAATATAAAAAAACAGAAATCAAAAATAGCTAAAGAGTTGAAAAAAATGCTGACAGTAGTCTTGATAACAAAGATATTGATTCAGCTAAAAAAATCATTAGAAAAAAAGTAGACACTCTAACTATTGATAATTCATTTGATAAAGCTATCGACAGGTTAAAAAGAAGATATTACAAATTATGAAAAAAAGCACTTAAAGAAATCAAAGATACTAAAGCTGATGATACTAGTTCTATATTAGATAAATACAAATTTAATCACAATGCTTTTAAAAAGTTAAATTGAGTGAAAAACAAATCAACTAAAGAAAATACGAATACAACAAAAATCAAGTGAAGATAATAAAAACTCAAGAAGTAAAAAGATGTGAAAAACTGGGCTAACTTTTGATGTCGCTTTAGAAAAAAACTTTAATTATTATTATAACACTATCGTTAATGATATTAAAAAAATGACATTTCTCAAAAAAATTTGGAGCAACATTAATAAATGCAACTCCTAATGGTCGTGACTCTGATGGTGATGGAATAACTATCGCTGTTCAAGGTAGTAATATAGAGGCTAGCGGAACATATACTCTTAAATATTATCAAAAATACTAAAATTTGTAAATTAATAAGAGGTATAGATCAAGATATAAAAACCTATCCAGCTATATATAATATGTAATAAATAAAAAAATTAAATAAAGGAGAAAAAAATGAAATTCTGTGAGAATTGTGGGAAGCCTGTAAATGAAAAATTCTCAATTTTGTGAGAACTGTGGAGCAAAAAAATAAAAAAAGTCGGTAATTACAGAACAACCTCAAAAAAATAACAATAGTAAAAAGTAGTAAAAAAATAGAAGGAATATTATTTTTTTGCAGTTATCGGAGTATTAGTATTAATATTTGTAGTTTCAAGTTTATTTTCTTCATTTAATTCTGAAGGTAAAAATAAAAAAAGATGAATATTTAAAAATATATGATGAAGCTGTAAAAAAACTGAGACTGCTAATTTTATTCAAGCCAAAGTTGAGTTAGAAAAAAACTTCAGGATACGAAATCATACGATGGTATAGATATTAAAAAAAGATATTGATATGACCGTTCAACTATTTGGAATTAGAAATTTTGTAAGTTCTAAAGATTTAACAGAAGAAGATATAATTGAAGAACTTGAAAAAAATCGCTAGATAAATTTGATAAAGATTATAAGAGTAGCAATAGTAAAAATAAAAAAAGCTAGTGATACATTTATAACTGAGAGTAAAACTTTTTTTAGATTTTCTAAAAAACATATGTAGAAGCTGAAAAAAATATAAATAATCAAGATAATGATAATGCAAATAAAAAAATTAGAAAAAAATTAAAAGAATACAAATTTACAACACCTAAATTTCAAGATATGGCTGATAGTAAGACTCTAGATATTCAGTCTGGGATACATATATCGAATTCATTAAATAAACAAGAAAAATTCAAGTAATTCAAATGATTCTAACAATACCAATAAGAATTCTTCAAATACTACTAACAATACAAGTAATTCAAATAGACCAACTATACAGGAACAATTCAATCGTTTAAAAATCTACTATTGAATCGGACTTCAATGGTACGTTAGCCGTTAATTTTAATAGTTGGCATAGACAAGGTGAATCTACTTTAAGAATAGAAATACAACAAGGTAATGAAACTTACTATGGTGATTTTTTTCATATTCGGCTAATGGAGAGTGGCTATATGTTGAATTCCAGGATTTACCGGTAAAAAAATTATAATAGCTACAAAGCATAAAATAACTAATAAAGGAGATATACTATGAAATATTGTGAGCATTGTGGACAAGAAAAATAGCTCATCTTCTAATTTCTGCCAATCATGTGGAAAGAAGATGAGCACTAATAATAATTCAAAAACAAAAAAAGAAAGACAGCCTCAAAAAAGGTAGTAAAAAAAGTATTATATTCTATTCTTGCTTTTCTAGTAATTATTTTTAGCAGGAGCAGGATACATATTTAAAAGATACTCTATTTTATTCAAAAAGATACCTTTATGAAAGAATACAATTCTGCTCTTGATAATGCTAATTCAGGAAATTTTTTTCAGAAGCTAAAAAAATATACTAAATCAAATAAAAAGATAAAGATAAATACGATGATGTAAATGTTGAAGAAGATATAAGAATTGTAGCCGATTTGAGCACTATTGACAAACTTTTACAAAAATGAAAAATGCAACAGAGCTAAATACTAAAGTTACTGAATTTAAAAAAAGATTATAAAACTAGTACAAGTAGATTTATAGAATCTGGTAATTCATTAATAACAGATGCTAATACATATAAAAAAATATAGCGATGGTTTGACAGAATTTAATCAATATTTAGATAAAGATGACATAACAAACGCTAAAAACTTCATTAGATACATTAAAAAAATTATAAATTTAATAGCTCAAAAATTATCAGAAAAAAATTAAAAAGTAATTTAGCTGACCTAGAGAAAAAAACTAGATAAACAAGAAAAATCTATAAAAGATAAACAGACTGCTAAAGCAGAAGAAAAAGCTAAAGAAGCTCAAGCTACAGCTACCTCAGGTGGTATTAGTGACAATGATACTATACCTGCTGGAACTTCAGTTGTATTTAGTGGGGCGATAGCTAATTCTACTACATATAAAGAATTTAGACAGACAAACGCCTATAAGACAATCGCAACAAACTATGTAGGCTTTAATGCTACTAATGCTGAAATAAAAGCTTGCTTAGAATGGCTTATTCAAAAAGGAAAAGAAGGATATCAAGCACTACCATCTACTGAAGAGTATAGAAGTGCTTTTGGTAGATAATTAAAAAAGAAAGGAAACTACAAATATGAATTTTTGCCCAAATTGTGGAAATAAATTAAACACTGATTCAAATTTTTGTGGGGCATGTGGAACTAAAATATCAAGAAATATAGACAATCCTGATATTCACAACCCTAATAATGTCAAGCAAGATATACAATATAATAATGAACAAACTAAACGTCCATCAACTTTTCCTAATTCTGCTCAGTTAGCAAAATCAACAAAAAAAGTTTTTGATTCAGCTACTGAACATTTAAACAGATATACTGGAGAAGTAGGAAGTGTAGATATTAATTTAAGAAAAATTATTTTCTGAAGTATTCAAAAAGCCACTCTAATGATGAAGCTGAGGAAATATTTATTTCAGGAACTAAAAAAGACTACACCACCTTTAAGTCAAATATCAGAAAAATTTAGGAAAACCATGGTTGTTTTCTAGAATATTATTATGGTTTCTTATTGCTTTTTGTTGCTTTTTTTGGTTTTGTACATATAAACTAGGTGCACAAAATGCAATTCCTGGCTTTTATATTTGCAGGAGCATTTGCTATGCCTTTTATCAGCTTTTAATATTTTTTTCTTCGAATTGAATTCATTTAAAAAAAATATTAGTATTATGAATACATTTAAAAATATTCTTCGTAGGAGGTGCATTCTCTTTATTAGTTGCTCTTCTTTTATACGAAGTATTCCCTCTTAGCTTAGAGAGCCAAATTTTTGGTACTTTAACTGTTGCAGATGCATTCCTAATTGGAATAATAGAAGAAGTTGGGAAATTTATAATAGTTATTTATTTTATCGAACGACTAGATGTAAAAATATATACTAAATGGAGTACTAATTGGAGGTGCTGTTGGAGCTGGATTTGCAGCTTTTGAAACCGCTGGGTATATTTTATCATACGCAGAACAAGCAATGGACGTTACTATTTTACGTGCTATTACTTCTATCGGTGGTCATCTTGCATGGACTGCTATAGCTGGAGGTGCATTAATTATAGCGAAAAAGAACAGAAGAATTAGAATTATCTCATTTTACAAAAATCTCAATTTATTTTTCTTCTTTTCATCAGTTATAGTAATGCATGCTTTATGGGATATGGATCTCACCTATTAATAGCTATTTAATTATGGCTGTTCTTATAGTGTGTGTATGGGTAGAATTATTTGTAATAATAAATGCAGGATTAAAAAGAAATCACTCGTTATAAATATAATGAATAAACTTAAGAACACATATTTAAAAACCTAATTAGTTTTACAGCTAGTTAGGTTTTTTTACTTTTTATAAAAAGGAGCATACAAAAAAACAATGACAAAAAAATACAAGTTGTACAACTTAAGCAAGAAATATTAAAAAGAAATACATATCAACAATAATACTACCTTCTCCTCTCCTGATGTTTCTGGAGAGTTTTTTTATTGACTACATTGGTAAGTTTGATAGAGAGGTATTTGCAGTTGTTGGTATGAATGTGAAAAAAATAAACCAACTTACTGTGAAATTTGCCACATAGGGGTATTAGATTACTCACCTGTTCACTTTAGAGAAATATTTAAAGGTGCTATACTCGCTAATTCAAGTTCAATAATAGTTAGTCACAACCATGTATCTGGTAATTTAAAAACCTAGTAATGAAGATATTAAGATAACTGAAGCTTTAATAGAAGCTGGAGAATTATTAGGTATTAATGTATTAGATCATATAATTGTAAATGATACAGACTATCTATCACTTAAAAAAAGACAATAATAACTGGGGAGGTACATTATGGTAGACAATACTCAAATTTTTCATTTACTACAAGAACAGCTAAATCTAAATATTAGAGAGGACTATTTAACATCTGAAAGCTATCTATTAGGCACAGATGAACTAGATTCAGAGCTATTACCTACTAACTTTTATAGTGTAATGACTTCCGCTTCATATCTAATTATCTTTTTCTATTACAATGACATTACTATCTATGTATTTTATAATTCAGACTGCACTAAGAAACTCTTAACTGGAATACTTAAAAATGAAAGGTTGGTGTATTTCAAATATGAATAAAAACAATTCAAAAAAGGAAATCGGTATATTAGATTGGCTAAAAGCCATATATGAAATTACCGTAATAATAATTAAACTATACAAAAAAAGAACAGCATAGAGAGGACTATAAAATGACAAAAAAATACTAACATCAAATATCCAAATCGAAATATTTATGTCGGATGACAAAAAAAGAAAGATACATATTAAAAAAAGATTTGGGATATAGAGAAACCAATAGCGACTATTATCACTCTTTATCCGAGTACTAGCGACCTTATTATAAATGATTCTACAACTACATTTATTACTAATAACGTATTTAAATGTGGCTTTGGCGGATTCTATAGTGTTAACCTATATTCTAAGATTTCAACGGGAAAAACGGGAGTTTGGAAAGCAAGATACTAAAGTTAATGATAATTATATACTAAAAATGTGCTAAAAATCTCTGATAACATTATAATTGCCTGTGGCTCACTTCCTAAGACAAATAAATTAGTACAAAAATAGACTAAACTCAATTATTGAATTATTAGCAAAAGAATAAACTAAGAAAAAAAGAATACTCTTCCTTACTGATAGTAATAGACAAGATAACTTCCATCCATTAGCACCTAAAGTACGAGCAAAATGGGAGTTTATGTGATATAATTTGAGTAAAAAAATAGTTAGGGAGGAGATAAAAAATGAAAGCAAGTGACCTTAGAGAAAAAAAGCCTTTTTTTATTAATAATGATAATTCTAAAGAGTTAGATTGTTATATAGGGTTTTATCATAAAAAAATAAAACGTATTATGAAATTTTTTTCAAAAAAAGACTAGGAAGCGTACTAGATTTTTCTTTCAAACATAAATTCATGCGTAAAAATTGACAGTCAAAAATGAATTAAAAGAAATATATAGCTACAAAAACTACACCTCCAGCATTTTCTGAAAAATTTCGAGGATATTGTTATTAAAAAAATCCAGTATTATCTTTTTGTTATATATATAACAATCCCTTTTTTTAATCTTTTTTTATATTAAATGAGGAAATAATATCAGTTGACGGTAAAAAAATTCTAAATATTCTAAATCACCAAATTTTTTTGACATATATAAGAATGATTTATTACTTTATTGTCTACTTTCTTTTGCATTGATATTATTAGAAGTATCTAAAAAGTGATAACCTATCTAGAGAGGATATCAATAAAAAAATTGATAACTTTATTGATGATTACAATGAGGAAGTAATAAGATATAATAAGAAATTAAAATCTATTAAGAATAATTTTTCAATCATCAGTTATAAGTAAAAAATAATTCCTCATTTAAAAAAATAAAAAAAGAAAGGTTATAGCTAAGCTCGTAGATGCCCAAAAAGATAGAAACTATCATTAATGAATGGTCTTCGTTCTCTTCACAAGATATAGAAAAATATAATAAGATGTATTATAGATATTTTTTTGTGTCACTATATTTAGAAAGAAAAAAAGACTATTACGAGCAAATAATTCTAACTCAATATGATAGACATAAAACAGACATTATCGTAAACAAATTAAATGAAAAATAGTGGTAATAGTGAGCAAATAAAGGCTCTACTAAAAAAAGTTGAAACAAGTTCTCCTTTCTGTTAAACACTTAGAAATTACAAACAATATAAATGAAATAAGAAACACTATCAATAAGACAATAAAAAGAATTAGATAGTAATAGACCAGATATATCACAAGATAATATATTAGAAATAATAAAGCTATATCAAGAAACAATAATAGCCAAGGATGAGATACATAGGCTATATATTGAAAAAAATTTTAAAAAAATCAAAAACGTAGACTTAAAAATCTATAAACTTAGAATCTATGAGGCTAGCTATTTTTTTCTACTTCTTATTATGAAGAAAAAAACGGTTTGCGTATTGCAGCAGCACATACTGTCTATTTAGAAAAAAATTCAAATTGGCTTATATAAATATTTTTTTAATAAAAAAATATAAAAAAATATTAAGGTCTTTAATGCAGCTCATATTTGTTATTCTCAATATAATATAATTACTTATAATAAAAAAATACTAATCTATTAAAAATCTTTGTTTTCTATGGCAGACTTAAATAATACTTACACCCTTACTTTCCTAAAAAGAAAAATCCACTCAATATAAAAATAATTTTTTTATTTCATAAAAAGTGCCTAATTTACTAGGCTCTTTTTTTATTTTTTTAAAAAAACTAGCCTCTCAGGTGGGGAATAAATAACTGACTTCTAATTGATTATTTACTAGAATCAAAGTATAAATAATGAATACAAAAAAATATTTCAGTAATTCTAATAGAAATATTAGTTATACATTATTTTCCAAAAAAACATGGGCTAGTTGGGTTTGCCCAATTAGCCCAAAAAAAATAAAAAAAGAGGTAATCCTTATGAAAAAAACATATTTTTAAAACCAAAATGAAATCAAAATAACTCTAAGTACTTTAAATAAGCATGGAGTAGAAAAAAATTAACATTCGTAGCATTGGAAAGGAACAAATTAAGAATGATATTTTTCCTTACTTCTGAGATAGACGAAATTATAAACTATATTGAAGGGTTAGATAATAACTTAAATATCTACACTACTTTTTAACTGCTTTGACACAGTTGAAAAAAATACTGTATCTGATAAGGATATAAAAAAAGTATAAAAATTCATATTGTTGGACATTGACCCTGAACGTCATCCAGGAACGGTTTCTACTAATGAACAAAAAAGAACAAGCAAAAAAAGTTTTTTTATAATTGCCTGAAATTTTTTTAGAAGAAAACGGGGTTAAGTATCACTATACTTTTTGATTCTGGTAACGGATATCACGCATTAATTCCTGTAAGTATTGATGCTAATAAGGTTAATCAAGATACTATAAAAAAATTACTTTATTTATTGGATGATAAATTTTCAACTGAAAAAAAGCTCATGTTGATAAAAAGTGTTCACAATCCAGCACGTATTACTAGATTTTTACGGAACACTTAATACGAAAGGTATTGAAACTGCCCCAGAAGAATGTCGTTATTCTAAATTCTTAGAAGATAACTCTAATGGAAAAGTTAATGATTTCAAAAATGATAGAAAAATATGGTAAACAGTTATTCAAAAAAAGAAAATATTGAATATGAGAAAATGACAAAAAAATGTACCGTATTTGTTAGTGGATAAACCTAAAGAGTGGCTTGAATCACATAATCTGCTATTTACTAAAGTTAAATATTTAGATAATGGAGAACTCTATAAATTTGAAAGCTGTCCAATGAGAAAGCATAAAAAAATAATGACAAAGGGCACTACTTTATCGTTGATAGGAATAGATGTTACTTTGGTTGTCATCACGCAAGTTGTGAACATCAAAACATCAATACTTTCAACGAAAAAAATATCCATGCCCTAAAGAGTTACTTATGAAAAAAAGTAACATACTCTACTAGAAAAACCTACTTTAGAGAATTTAGAAAAAGGAGAAGCATACAAATTTTTTTGAACTATATTCTAAATAAAGATGGCATTGTTCAAGAAGAGAAAAAATGGAGAGCGTGATGTCATTTCGAAAAAAATCCAATTTTCATAAAAAGAAATTATATACGATATTGATAATAATACTTTTGATTATGTATTACAAGCTATTACCATTGGAGGAATAAAAAAATACTTTTTCTATTAATGGTTCAGAATTTAATGCACTATCATTACGTAGTATTTTTGTCGAAAAAGAGGTGTAATGGTCACAAGTGAGTATAAAAGCACTGTCGTTTTTACAACTCCAAATCGAAAAACTCTGAAATAAAAATATTTACATAACAGGGTTGGTTGGAACTCTTACAGTGAATTATCTTATAATCTATTCAATAGTTTCAATAATTCAACAAAGAGTACACTAAACGAGCTAAGTATTTTTTTAAACTTAAGCCAGCAGGTGAATATGAAACAGTATTAACTCTTATTAATGAAGAAATAATAGGAAGTAATATGGAAATAGCTTTGGCGGTTGGATTATCCCCTATCATTCTTGGTTATCTTGCTAAAACAGATTTCCCTGATATAGGTGCATTACTCGTGAATATTATGGGTAAAAAGTTCAACTGGGAAAAACAACAGCACTTAACTTTATATCAAGTATATATGGAAGCCCAGTTGAAAAATATGCATACATTTAATGCTACCTCAAATGCTCTCTTGAGCATACTAGCTAATAACTTTGGAGTAGCTACTGTTATAGACGAATTATCTAGCGGTAATGTATCAGATATGACTTCACTTGTCTATCAAATGGCGAGCGGAAAAAATCAAAACAACGTTTGAATTCCGATTCAACTCTAAAAGAGCAAAAAGTATTTCAATACTACTATAATATCTTCTTCAGAAGTTGGTTTTCGTTCTAGACTAAAAAGATAATCCGAGGGTTAAGAATGCGACTTATAGAAATAGAGTTAGATGAACCTTGGTCAAAAAAATGCTGATAGTTCAGTAAAAAAATAAAAAAAGTAGTAAATAAAAAAACTATGGTGTCCTTGCTACTAAATTTATGGAAAAAAACTTTTCTCCCATGAAAAAGGAAGTGACTTAATATTAAAAACACTTTTTATAATGCGAAGGAAGAAATAAATTTAGTATTACCAGAGTCTGAATATAAAGCACGCATAAGTAATTATTATGCAACGATTTTATCGAGTGCTACACTCGTAAAAAGAATTATTAGATATAAATCTTGATAACAAAAAAACTGATAAATTTATTCGTAACATTAGAGGAAAAAGAAATCCCTAATAGGAAAGGTATCCCTGAAGACATATATCAGAAAAATTCTTGAATTTATTCACAAGAACGCTAGTAAGTTTTATTATGATAAGACTAATATTAAATCTAATGGAAAAAAATCGGAATCATCAAGTCAAACAACTCTATGATTTATGCCGATATATTTACTGGGGCATTTGAAAAAAATTCCTAAAAAGTAGATTTAGGCATAGAGGATGTGAAATTAGCACTCAAGAGATTAGTTGATGAAGAAATAATTCTTACTACTGATACTAAACGAAAAAAATACCCGTATTAATATATGCGGCAATCGTCTTAACTGTTATCGAGTTGAAATCCCGCAAGAGGACTATGATATGATAATGAAAAAAACTTAGCTCCAAATGAAAAATAATTTACTTCATTCAAATATGGGTGAAAAATAAAATAGTCAGTGCAATTCCTAATGAATCTATAGACGATTTAGAGTTATAATACTCAAGAAAAAAATTTTAGGAAGAAACCATAGATAAAAAATTTAAAGGAGGAAAAAAATTATGGTTACGGTAAACTATAAAGACATCGTGAATCTAGGATTCCCTAGACACACAGCTCGTTCAATAATAAAACAAGCAAAAATACAATTAGTTAACAGAGGTTTAACGTTGTATACGAATAATCGTATCGGTACAGTACCAAGAGAAATTGTAGAGGAAATATTAGGAATACAATTTCCTATTAAGAAGGAGGGTATATAAATGGCTACTACTAAATATCCAGGAGTTTATAAGAATGAAAAAACAGGCTATTTTTACTATAATGTAGAGCTTGGTATCGATCAGATAACTGGTAAAAGAATTCAGAAGAAAGGAAGTCGTGACTCTCACGGCTTACCTTTCAAATCAGCTAAATCGTGTCATGATATGTTGGTATCGGTAAAAGCTGAATTTAAAAAAACAAGAGGTGGTGCACATAATTATAATATGACCTATGAACAATTCATGAATAGCGTCTACCTACCATATTATAAATCATCTGTAAGTGAAAATACTTGGAATAACAGAAAGCTCATTTTCCCTATTTTTATGTAAATAGATTCAAAGCTAAGAAACTACGTGAAATCAGTATTGCTGATTGTGAGAATTTTAGAATATATTTACTGAATCACAGCGGATACTCTCAAGCTTATTGTGCCCTATTATATGGTTCATTTAGAAAGTCTCTAGATTATGCCGTATATAGACAATTCTTAAATGAAAAACATATCAAAAAAAGAACTCATGCAATTCCTAAGGGGAAACACAATATACCTTACTGGACTAAATCTGAATTTGAAAAAGTCATATCAACATTTAATAAGTCAGATTACTTAGAACACCTGCACTTTACAATGCTATGGCTATACTATGTTACTGGTATTAGAGTTTCTGAAGGATTAGCATTATACTGGTCTGATATTGATTTTTTTCAAAGAAAACATTAAGAGTGCATCATAATTTAATTATGGACTCTAAGAAAGTTTATACTAGAAGCCTTACTCTTAAAAACTGAGAATAGTAAAAGAATCATCTCATTAGATGATGATACAGTTACTATACTTAAAGATTGGAAAAAAATAGACAACATAAACTAACTAACAGTTCATTTGTAATGAGTTATGACGGAAGTCCACTCCATCGTTGTATCGTTGGAAGAATTATTAATAGACACTCTTCTCTAGCTAAAGTACATAGAATTCAAGCTAAAGGATTAAGACACAGCCATGCAAGTTATCTAATAAACGAACATAATGCAGATATTCTTGTAATATCAAAAAGATTAGGTCACTCTAGTCCAGAGATAACTCTAAAAACACTACTCTCATCTATGGGGGAATAATGATAGAAGTATCGCTGATATGATAACAGGAAATATCAACATTAAATTCAGTAATAAATCGAAATCTAACTTTACAGGTAATCAATATATATCTAACGAAATAATGAAAACGCCTCTTCAATCCACCTCTATAAAAAAATGATACCTCAACTATATAAAAACAAAATAACCTTCTTACTATCCTCCAAAAAAAGATATAAGAAGGTTATATCTTATTATATATCATTTAGAAACGATATATAACAATTACCTAATACCAATAGTGTATTTGACTAGAACCTGTTGCTTTTTTACTTTATTCATGCTAAAATAAAAGCATGGAAGCGAAGAGCCGTTTTTAAAGACGGTGGCTCAGTTATTTAGTTAAATTATAACCATCTTAACCTGCCAAAAAGTTTAAAGATGGTTATTTTTTTTATTGTCTTTTTTTCAATGCTACAATTAATCATTTGTACAATTTCGTAAGCTGACAAAATCATTGCAATTAAATTATGTTTATGATAAAATAAAAACATAGAAGAGAGAGCCGTTTTAAAGACGGTGGCTCGTTAAATAGTTAAAAAACCATCTTATCTCGCCAAAGTATAAAGATGGTTATTTTTTTATTGTCTTTTTTTAATGCTAGAATACATACATTAACCACTGAAACAATCAATAGATTTATTCCAATAATCGTCTGTACAATTTCGTAAGCTGACAATTTGCTACTCCTTTCGTCAAGATTTTTAGTGTATGCGAGCATAGCACCATCCCCTTTCATATTGAAGTAGCCACCATCTTTATCGGAAGTTTTACACTCCCTAACTTCTCTCTCCAGTTTTGATTATATCAAATTAAACTATCATAATCAACTATTTATAAATACTAATATATCAACACTTTTTACTAAATAATTATACTTTTTTTATACCCTGCTATTTCCCCTGCCAATATAAAAAAATAAAGTTGAAACTCCCTATGGTATCAACTACTCAGGATAGATTCTTCCCCTATTGAATGGGAATAATGTACTAAGGTAACTTAAACCGAAAAAAACCTTATTTTAACAGCATTTATAAGGTTATATGTAGACTAAAAAAACAATAAAAAAACACTTTGGATTGTCTCCAAAGTGTCTCCAAAACTCACTATTAATATTTATAGTGGTTTTTTTATAATTTTCATTAATAAATCTCAAATTTAAATCTCAATTAAACTAGTAAATAAAAATATTTCATCTTAACATTTAATAAATTATACTTACGTATTATTAAAGTTTCTTTTTTTATATTTATAGTTAAACATAGGATACGTAAATACCTTATCAATTACAAGTTTACACCTAAAAAAATCTTATTTAGTTACATATATACTTGAATCCCCACTGACTTTGTAATCTTTTAATAATTATACCTATATCAAAAACTTAAATTTCCTAATCAATAATTTATTTAAAAATTACATAATACTATTTTATGGAGGTATAACCCTCTTTATCCTTACTAGAACAGGGTTTCACTTTTTCAAATTATCCTTTACACCAAATAAAAATAAATTAGTCACTTACATTTTTTTCTTTTTTTCTTCCATACATAATAACATCAGTCTTATTATTTTTTTAATTTATACTACTAACTTTTTTTCTTCTATTATAATATCACTTTTTATATTTCAAAATTCAACATACTATTTTTTTCTTATAAAAACTCTTATATTTATTCTATTACTTATATCACTTTTCTGAAAGAATAGTGATTCCTAAAACTTGCAGTTTTACCATTAATGGAATTATTGGTAAAACCTCCCATTTTTATTTACATCAGTCCCATTAGCCTGAAAAAAACCAACTCCCCATTCTTTGTTTCCACCTGACATACCCCATCATGATTCTTAGCAGCTAGTACCGTATGTGTTGGATCTACTAAAGAAGTTAAACCTACACCTGTACTTACTAGACTTAAAGCTAACGTACAATTTATAACTTTATTTACTTTGTTTTTTTACTTTCACTCATTAACAACTTTCTCCTTACTTTACTAAATACATAATCTATTATTCTTATTCTAAAAAAATACGTTAAAAATTATAGTTACTCTCTAAACCTTTTTAAAAATCAAAGTTACTCTAATACTTTTACACCAGTAGAAAAAGGTTTATAGACATTAAGTCTATAAACCTATCTATTAGTATTTACCTTTATAGTATAGTAGTTACCTTTATATTAACGAGTTTCTTCACCGTCATTTAGTACCCCGTTAATATCGTATAAAAAGATGTTATACCCTTTAGACCCATCAGGATTAGTTACTGAATATCCTAAGTAACCGTGAGGGGTGTTTTTCTCAGCATCCGCAAATGACATAGTACCATCTACAATCTTATTATCAATAGTACGAATACCACTTCTATAAGCTGGGTCTAAAGCGTCATCATTGTCAAATACCCCAAGGTCACCATCTACACTGTAATCCCCTGTGATTTTACCAAATGTGAATCCCCACTCTTTAAGTTGCGCACGAGACCACTTAACATTAGCTGGCATACCAGCCTCAAGACCTGTATCCGCTGGAGTTACTACCGGAGCAACTGGTTGCGTAGGTTCTGCTGGAGTTACCGCTGGTGTAACTGGTTTAGCAGGTTCTGCTGGTGTTACTACTGGCGCAACTGGTCTACCAGGTTTCTCTGGGGTTACTACAGGTTCATCTGGAGTATCAGGAATCACCGGCTGAAGTGGTTTGGCTGGTGTAACTGGTTTAGTAGGCTCTACTGGTGTTACTACAGGTGTAACTGGTTTAGTAGGCTCTACTGGTGTTACTACAGGTGTAACTGGTTTAGCAGGCTCTACTGGTGTTACTACTGGAGCAACTGGTTTAGCAGGTTCTGTTGGTGTTTCTACTGAATTAGTTGGTGCTGTTGGATTTGATGGAGTAGTTACCACTGGTTTTAGTAGGTGTAGTCGGCACTGTTGGTGTTACTACTGGAGCAGTATCTCCATTATCATATTCAAAGCTTACGCTACCTTTTAATTTTTATGTCCTCTTACTTCTTTATTAAAAATCTACTCTATCACTCACAGCAGTAGTTTTAGGTAAAGATTTAAGTTTATTTGAATCTTCTTCAAAAATTAACTTGAATTTCTCTCACCTCTCCTGCTTTCAAATCTCCAAAAAGAAACAACCTTACTACCTGCAGTATCTACTGAATAAGTTGTTTTTAACATTTTGAACATTTGAAGACGCGCTAACACGAATTACTGCACCAGCTTCATTTTCTAATACTTCTGCATTTACTCGATTTGTTGAAAGTGCATTTTTCTTCTTGCTTGTCTTCTTTAGCATTAACTACATTTTGTATATTACCTGTAAATGATGTTACAGATAAACTTGCAACAGTTATTGCTGATAAAAACTCTTTTTGTATTTTTTTGTTCATTAAATATACCTCCATAAAGTATCTCTTCTATAATTAAATTATGAGTTTCTTCATTTAATTATAAAAAAATAATTACCTTTTATACTCTTCTAGCGACTATTATATCAAAAAGCAAGTGTTTTTTTATAGGAAAATAATTATCTCATCAAGAATTTAAAAACTTGTTAAATCTTGTTATCGATTAAATTAGTAACTTACTTGATTATATTTTTTTATATAATAAAAAAGAGCAACTCAAAAAAAGTATCTTGGTACTGCACCCAAAAAAAGTTGGACAAAAATATTAAGTTATTTTTTTGTTCAGTGTTTTAAACTTTAAAGTCAGTAAATTTTACTACTTTTTAGTGACTTTCATTCCTTACAGTTATTTTAGATTTTTCGAACTGTTTTTGTCAAGGATTTTTAAAAAGGCGTAGCCCTTGTCCTTGGCTAAATAGGAGAAAAAAATCTAAACTGTAAAAGGGAATGAAAGTCGCTTTTTTTATTCATATTTGCTTCTATTGATTTTCCTGTAATTTACAGGACTTAGTCCACCTAAGTTCAATTTTATTCTCTCTTCATTATAATACTTTATATAATCTATAATGGCTTCTTTTTAATTCATATTTATTCTTAAAAAGTATCTTCGAATCCGTAAAAACATCTCAGATTTTAAAAACACCAAAAAAAGGATTCCATAAATGCATTATCTGCTGATGTTCCTTTTCTAGACATTGATTGTGTAATTCCTTTCACTTTAAGGAATTGTCTATATTCAATATGTTGATATTGCCAACCTTGATCACTATGTAGTATCATACCATCGTATTTTTTTCATTTTTGAAGTTGAGATAACATTTCATGTTGTTGTGCCAAGTTAGGAGAAAAATGAAACACTATACGCTATTATCTCTGCATTATATCCATCAATTATAGGCGCTAAATAAACTTTATCCTCTCCTACCTTGAATTCAGTTACATCTGTATAACATTTCTTTAATGGTTCTGAGGCGAAAAAAATCTCTATCTATTATATTATCTGCAATTTTTTTCCAACTTCTCCTTTATAAGAATTGTATTTTCTTGTAGGTCTTACAAATGATAATACACCTAGTTTTTCCCATCAATCTTAAAAACTTTTTTTATGATTTACTAAAAAAATCCCATATTTCTAAGTTCTGATGTTACTCTTCTATAACCGTATCTATATTTATTTTTCTGAATAGTTTTAATAGCTTCTTCTATATTTTTTTATTTTTTATCTTTGTCTTCTTTATTTTTTTGTATAATAATATGATGAACGAGATAAGCCTAAAAATCTTTAATAGTATATTTAATTTATGAATTTTCTTTAATTCTTCTACTATTTTTTTGTTTTCTCTTCGTTTGAGATTGTTTTTAACCTTATCTCTCTCAACTTTTTTTAAAACTGCATTTTCCGCACGTAGGTACTCAAGTTCCTTCTCTAGTTGTTCAACTTTTGATAATTCGCTTTTTTTCAATATTTTTATTATTTTTTTTCATCTTACTAGTTCTTCCTCTCGGTTTCTCTAGTATATTATACCCGTTTTCTTTAAATTTTTGAAATCCAATTACAAAAGTAAACCTGTATTTGGTAATACGTACTTTAATGAAGTAGCGTGTATAGAGTTTCCTAATATTAAAACTTCATTGATTATATCTAGTTTTAATCCTGGTGGATAGTAAGTATTTTTTTCCTTTTTAATCAGTACTGTTTCACCATGTAAATCAACTAACTTGACCATGTACCTCACGTTACTTAGATTAATTTTAAACTTTTTAGATAGTTCTTTGTATGAGTAGCCTTCTTTCTTAAGTCTATACATTTCTATCTTATTTTTTTATCTGTTAATTTCATTATAAATAGCCCTCCAAAATTTGTCCAAATTTTTGGGGGCTATCTACCCTTTTTAAATTGCTCTCTCTTCTTTACTAATATATCCTATTCATCACTCTCATTAAAAATCATTCTCTGATTCATTATCTAAATCATGCCCTTGAATTAGCAAATCACTTCTAACTTGTTGTTCAAGATACTTTTCCTCCAGTTCCAATTTTATCTTTTTCCGCATATTCTTTTTATTTTTCTCGAATCCGGCGCAATACCCCTCTCTTCCCAAAAACTCCACTATCTTTTTGTAAATTGCTATTAATATCTGCTAGTATTTTTTTAAATTATCAAGATCAGTATTATAAGAGTCTCCAAATTTTTATACATTCTTCATAGAGTGCATTAATTTTTATTGAATTTTTTTAACTAATTTATCACGAGGAGTTTCATGTAACCTAGTCATCATAGTTATATCCCAATAATGCCATTCACTAATAAGTAACACTATTATTCCTTTTATGAAATATATCTTTATATTCTTCATTTTTTTCAAAAACACCTTGGGAATTTTTTTAATTTCATTACGGTTATTTTTTGAAAAATATATTCAAGTTTAGCCTCTTTCTTATTTTTTTACTTTTTCTTGTTGAGCCATATTTTTTTCACATATCATAAAAATAAACAACCCTTAAAAAAATTTTTTTCAACTCTATCTGTTATTTCTTTTTAAAAATAAATTTTGCCCATTCTTTATTATCGCCATAAAAACAATCTATAAATTTTAAATTTAAGATATATTTTGATGTATCTTTTTGATATCTTTTTTTCTGCCGAATAAGGCTTACGATAAATTTTTATAGTCTCCTGATCGTCATAAACTAAAAATAAATTTGCCCCTAATTATACATTTGTTTTTACATCTCTTATAACACTTGGAGATATTCTTAACATAGAAATATCACACTCTTTTTTTATCTTCAGATAATAATAGTTGATTTTCCTCATCATAATAGAATTTATTACAATAAGCTGTAAATGGCAGAAATTGTTTACCATTTATAATTTTATATTCACCCACTCTATTAAAAATACATCACCCATTTAAATGTAACAGAAACAATTATATTTACATCATCTGATACTTTTTTTCATGATATTCTTTTAAAAATTTCAAGTACATCATAATAATCCGTTATTCTTTCATAAATAAAAATCTTCTTTGTAGTTTGTATTTGAATCGTAAGCTTTCATATATAAAGTTATCGCACTGTCTACTTCCTCTCTAGTAATTTTAAGTTCTTTTTGGAAATTATTCCTATGATATAATCATACAAATTCATGATTATCCCCCTTTTTATGGATTTTTTTGAAGAGCATAAAAGGTAATTTTAAGTATATTACATTTTAACTCCATTTACAATAATACTATAAAAACATTACTTGCTTTTTCGACATTCAGTTTTTTTCTAATATCGAACTTTTGTATAACCATTAATGTTATAATTTGCGTATAAGCGAAGGATACAATAAAGGAGGTGATTTTTATAATGGAAGAATTTTTTTAAAAAAATGTGCTCATTCGCTATAAAAAAATATCTAAACATATATTTAAATTTTTTTCATATATATTTGAAAAAAATCTATATTATATTAAAGGAGCTAGAAGAAGAAGAACAAAAAGAACAAAATATTCCTATACAAAAATGTTGAATATTTTGATACATTATTTAAATTTTTTTACTAGATAATAGTAATAATCATTCTGGTATTGACTTCTACGCTCGTCTTGAAAAATGTTTATTTAAATATTATAGAAGCTGATAATAAAGAAAGAAAAATTAATAGGTGACCCAGCTTATGTTCCCCATCCTAATTTCGCATTAGAATTACAATATGTTAATATAGCTGCAATTAGAAACATAATAAATAATAATTTTCTTCAACTTATATATGATAATACTAGTTTATATAAAATATCAATTCAATATAAATTGGATGAAAAAGAAAAATAATAATATTCAAGATACTGAATATATTAAAAAAATATTTTCAATAATTATTGTCACAACATGATGATATTTCCAAAAATTACCTATTTTTTTGTACAGAAGTTGCTAAGGAAAAATAGATACTTGATATTCACTTTTTATACACTACGGCAAACATAAAGAAATAAAAAAACTAAGGAGATAGATTTTTCATGATGAAGACTTCTATTAATATTCTAAATGCTATTGATGATAATAAGAAAAATAAGTATTACTTTGACTTCATGTCCACACTACTTAATAACTGGTGGAACTGGTTCTGGTAAAACAACTTTTTCTCTATATCTGATTGCTAAACTTTGCTTATTATATAAAGAAGCTACTGTTTATATTTTTAGATTTTAAAGGGGATGAACATTTTTCAAAGATTTAATAATTATGAAAAATTATTTCAGTTATACTGATTGTATGACCGGATTAGAAGAAATTTATGAAATTTTTTTAATAATAGGTTAATAAATACAGAAGACTTTTTCGCCTTTAATTATTTTTTTATTGACGAACTTGCTTCTATGATTTCATTTTTTTCAAGTTCTAACTCCGAGAAGAATAAAATACAAAAAAATTATTGCTGAAATACTTATGATGGGACGAAGTAAAAAAAGTTCATATAATTACATCAACCCAAAGACCAGATAGCAGTTTATTTGCTAATGGTGCTAGAGATAATTACACTTTTTAAACTTGGTTTAGGTAATTTATCTTCTGAAGGAAAAAAATGATTTTCCCTTCTTCTGATATATTATTTAAGAAATGTAATTTAGGGTATGGGTATGTAAGTTTACATTCTAATGAGCCTATCTTTGTTGGTGTCCCTGCTTTTTCAAATTATAAAAAAATATATGAAGTAATTAAACTACATTTAGGAGGTGAAAAAAAGATAAAAATTAATATTAGTCCAATTAAATTGATGACTATAAAAAGCTATTTAAATTTAGAAGAAAGGAGAACTGGAGTATGAAAAAAACTAAAAATTATTTGCTCCATTTAATGCTGAGCTGTTTTTTTCTAACATAGATTTACAATTCGTAAAACTTGAAGAAGTGTATACAGATGGCATTAAAAGTGGGTTTAAATATCATTTATTAATTATCGCTGATAATAATAATTATGGTGATGACTCAAGCTTAAATATGGGTGAACTGATTAAGGTTAAAGTTGATAATAATAAATGTAATATTGACTTCACTTTTTGGCGCAATTGTAGAATTAATTAGTCCCTAGAGCCTCTATATATGGAGACTATCAGAACCAACTATCTATAAAAAGCTGATAATGTGGTATTAAAGAAATCAAAAATAGTATGTATATTGCTTTTCGAGGAGCAAAGCTCCTCGAAAGGAATATACATTTAACTTGATATATACTACACAATAGAACATTAGAAAGGAGTATTATTACGTGGATAGAAACTTATCTGATAATGCTAAAAAAATATTTTTTTCCTAAAAAGAATTGTGAAATACTATAGTTATGGAGATACGATTGAAATTTCCAATGTGATTAGAAATCAATCTATTCTTGTTCTTCCAAATAAAAAAAGTATGCTGTAATTTCTACAGGAGAAATAAAAGAGATGATAAATAAAGGAGACACTAGAGATATTAATATCTCTTCCTTAAAAACGGACTATGAGAACACTTAGAAGATTAATAGCACATAATTTTTAAAGGTGGTATAAAAAGAATTGTGGGTTACTCTAACTTATAAAGAAACTATCACTGATCCAAATACAATATATAATGATTTTAAAAATTTTTTTATAAAGAAAAATTAGAAAACATTATGGGCATGTAGAATATATTTCAGTGATAGAACCACATGCAAAAATATGGTAAATTTCATCTTCATATTCTTTTAAAAAGTCCTAAAAAAATTATATATAGAAAATTCTCATCTTGCAGAATTATGGGGAAAAAGGATTTACAAAGACTAAAAAGATTATCTGAAAAAGATTCAATTGCGAATTATGTTGTTAGTTATCTAACTAATTTAGATACAAGTGAATTGAATGAGACAGATAATTCTGAATCTGGTAAAAAGTCAATTATTAAAGGTAATAGATTGTATTTATATCCTAAAGGGTTAAGAATATACAGGAAATCTAAAGGAATAATTAATCCTGATGAAGGTATTGATATTAAAGAAAAATTTAATAGAAAAAAATATAATCTATATCCTACTCCAGAATACATTGCAAATTATTCTATTAAAGATAATAATGAGGAGGAAATTCTAATAATAAAAAGAATTTTTTTCAAAAAGAAGGAGAACGAAGTGAAGAACAATAATGAACAGGACTTGATTTTTTTAAGAAAGCTATAAAAAAATTCTTATATCGAAGAAACATAATGTTAGTAATTATATTCTTGATTATGAAAGATATGGGGTAGAAATTATTAATCCATCAGAACTATTGAAATATGCAATTTCAGTAGAAGATAACAATTTGGAATTTAATAAAAAAATAAGTCACCATAGTTTAGAATAGTGACTCATTAATATAAATAGTAGAAATTTTTTTCGGTCTCTTCTACTCTTTATATTATAACATAATATGAAGTAAAAGGTGGTAATAACAAATGAATAAATTAAAAAAAGTATCCTCTACTATTAAATAGATTTTTAAGGAGGATTTTATGAATAATAAAACAATAGATTACAAATATTTAACTAATGAATTACAATTTCCAGAAGCTACTGCTAAAAGCTATTATTAGACAAGCTAAAATAAAAAAATGGTAAAAATCAGGATATGCTATATATAACAATAAAAGATTAGGTACTGTTCCTATCTTTGCTGTTGAAGAGATTCTTGGTTTTAAGTTACTAGAGAAAGAGAGGTAACTTATGGCAAAGACAAATTTTTCAAGACGTATATATTGATAATAATGGAAAAAAATTTACTATGAAGTTAGTTTAGGTACTGATAATATAACTGGTAAAAAGAATAAAAAAAGAAATCTAGAAAAAGTGCTGATGGAAAGCCATTTTCTTCTGTTAAGGAAGCTTATATAGAGGCTATTCGTGTTAAAAATGACTATCTTCAATCTAATGGTTATTCCAACTATGATATGACCTATGAACAGTTTATGAATACTACTTATCTCCCCTACTATGAATCTGAGGTAAGTCAACAGACATATTCTACTAGAACTCCAGCTTTAAATATGCTAATTAAAAAGATTTGGTAAAAAGAAATTAGAGGATATTTCATTAAGAGATGTTCAAAACTTCAGAACGTGGCTTCTATCTAATAAAGGTGGTAACTTCTCACAAGCATATGCTTCTATGACTTTTGGTACTTTCAGAAGAACATTGAGTTTTGCTGTTGATATGCAGTTCTTAAAAAGTAATATATCTCTCAAAGTTAAAGCTATACCAAAAGGAAAGTCCATAGTTCAGTACTGGACAAAAGAAGACTTCCAAAAAGTTCTTAGTAACATTTATATAGAAGATTTTTTTACGAACATTTATGTTTCACACTTCTATATCTATACTATACAACTGGTTTTACGAGTTAATGAAGGTACTGCCCTTTGGTGGGATGATATAGACTTTAACAAAAGAGAGCTTCGTGTTCATCATATGCTAATAGCTAAAAGTAAAAATGAATGGTATCGTCAAAATCATACGAAAACAGATGCAGGTCTTAGAACAATATCACTAGATGAAGATACAATAAAAAGTACTAAAAGATTGGAAGCAAAAAAACAAGCTAAATTTGGAAAAAAATGAAATTTATATTAAGTTATGATGGTAACCCTATGATTAAATCTACAATTTCCAGAATAATAAAAAGGTATGCAAAACTAGCTGATGTTCCTATAATTCAAGCTAAAGGCTTAAGGCATTCACATGCATCATACCCTAATTAATGAATTAAATGCTTCTGTTCTTATAGTATCAAAAAGATTAGGTCACTCTAGTCCTGAAATAACATTGAAACACTATGCTCATTTATGGACTGGACTAGATAAAGAGATAACTAATAATATGGTTGGCTTAATTAAATTTAATCATCCAAAAAGAAACGAGTGTAGACTTTTATGGAAATCAATCATTAAAAAAATGTCTCCAAAAATCGTCTCCAATAGCAAATTAAATCAATACAAATACTTATTATAATTGACTTCCCAAGGACTTTTTAGTATAATCGAATGGGAGTAGCTTTTAAAAAGTCCAGAAACCTTGCTATAACTGACTTTTTTTAAAAATTTTATATAGATTAAAAACAAGTTAAAAACACTTTGGATTGTCTCCAAAATGTCTCCAAAAAGACCTCATCAAAAAAACTATTGATAAGGTCTTTTTATTAAAAATCTTTGATTTCTTACCTTATCTACACTAAAAATATAAAAAAATAGATAATCATAAATAATACATTCAACATCAAATTTTATCAAAAATAGCAACATTTCAATTTCTTGTGACTACTTGTATGTTACTTATTATCTGTGTATAATTAAATAGAATTATAATTTTAAGAGGAAAAATAATATGGATTTAATAATTAAAAAAATAATAGACAAGAAAGAAAAAAAGAAATAATATCAAAAGAGGTTCTTTACGACCTTCCTGAATGGTTTGGTCTACCTGAAAGTACAAAAGAGTATATTGAAGATTCACAAGATAAACCGTTTTTGGCTTGCTATGCAGATAATGAAGTTGCAGGTTTTATCGTATTAAACGCAACAAGTAAGGATACTGCAGATATTTTTTTGTAATTGGTATAAAGAAAAAAATTTCATAGAATGGGAATTGGAACAAAACTAAATACAGAATTCGAAAAATATGGCAAAAAAATCTTGGATATTCTTACTCACAGGTAAAAACTGTAAAAATGGGGCACTACAAAGAATATGATATTACTAATGAATTCTATATCGCAATGGGATATAAAGAATTAGAATGTTTTCCTACCTTATGGGACGAATGGAATCCATGTCAAATATATATTAAATATTTAGGGGAATAATACTTCAATAATATTTTATTTATAAGTAAAAATATTTTTAGTATCTAAAAGCTCGATGAGTAAAAAAATAAAAAGTAGTATATTCACCAAGAAACTTGATATAGTTTACTTTTTAAAAAACTAAATACAAGATAAATACAAATTTATACCCTGCCATTTTCCCACCAATAATTTTTTTGGTGGGGTCTTTTTATTAAAATCTTTGATTTCTTACCTTATATATGCTAAAAATATAAATACAAAAAAAGAGAGCCGTTTTTAAAGACGGTGGCTCGAATATGTAATTATTAAATAACTATCTTACCCTAAGCCAAAGCGTAAAGATGGTTATTTTTTTATTGTCTTTTTTTCAATGCTACAATACATGCACTAACTACTGAAACAATCAATAGATTTATTCCAATAATCATCTGTACAATTTCGTAAGCTGACAAAAATCATTGCAATTAAATTATGTTTATGATAAAAATGAAATTATAAAAGAGAGAGCCGTTTTAAAGACGGTGGCTCTAAAATTAGTTAGTTTATAACCATCTTAGCCTGCCAAAGCATAAAGATGGTTATTTTTTTCATCATATAAGTAACAATAGCCACAACAAAAAGTCAAGAGTGCAATTACAAAAATCGCAAAAATCTATCATTAGTTGAATAGCTTCGTACGTAGACATTCTCTACTCCTTTCATCCAGATTCTAGTGTATGCGAGCATAGCACCATCCCCTTTCATATTGAAGTAGCCACCATCTTTATCGGAAGTTTTACACTTCCTAACTTCTCTCCAGTTTTTGATTATATCAAATTAAACTATCATAATCAACTATTTATAAATACTAATATATCAACACTTTTTTTACTAAATAATTATACTTTTTATACCCTGCCATTTCCCCTGCCAATATAAAAAAATAAAGTCGATACTTCCTATGATACCAACCACTCAGGATAGATTCTTCCCCTATTGAATGGGAATAGATTACAAATATAATTTGAATGGGGAATCCTAATTTAACTGCGTTTTTTTAGTTGTTATAAATGTTGAAAATCTATCTAATTAAATTAGATTATCTACTTGAAATCCCTTTTAATGAAAAAGATAATAGTCCTCCAAGATTCAGATAAATTTTTGGAGGATTATTACCTTTTTTTATGATAGAAGATATGTAAATAAAACTCTATAAATTACTTATTCTTTTCCAAATAATCTTTGGAAAAAGCCAATTTTCTCCTCTATATCTTCAGATTTTTTTCTTCTCCTACAATATTTTCTTTCTTATCATCTGATTTTTAGTGGAACATTTATCCATTCATGGAAAGAGTCTTGGAAAAATTTCAACAAATAAATCAGCATTTGTCTTACTCGAACTCAAAACCTTATTCTCTAATGCTTCTGAATAAACTTTTTGATGGCTTAGTATTATCCACTCCATACCTAGAACTTTGGAAATTATGATCAAGTTCGCTCATCTTAATCATATAAATATTTCTCTCCTCTTGCTCTCCTTTAACTTCTTTAAACAATTCTGGAGAACCTATATACAGTTTGCGCCACATCAACATATTATTTTTTTGTTGCATCATCTACACGTGAAAGTGGGAAAAAAAGTCAGGTAATTCAATTCCTGCGATTTCAAAAATATTCTTTAAATATTTCACGAGTATAGTATAAGAAATCTAATTTATTTCCACTATAATGTTTCCAATTCAAATCATCTTGCATAAATTTTTTTAGAAAATCTCAAAAACAAAAATCTCTAAACAATCCTGAATTAATCTTCTCATAAACTTCTATATATCTATCTGTAGTTTCTGCTCGTCTTTGCGAATCAAATTTACGATCATTTAATAAATAATATATTCTTCTACTAAGAGCCTCTGATTTAGAACCAATTGCTTCTGCATTAGTCGTACAAATAAATGCAGGAGTTAAATGTATTTGATTTTCCGCTTGGTTAGAAATATCTTTAATCAGATCTTCACCTTTTCCATTAAAGAAGTCACTTGGAAGCTCATCAACAAGTAAAGGCGCGACATTGTCCTCATTAAGCATCCAATAACGGATCTGTTGACGCGTTGCAGAATCTTTTCTCGTATCATTATCAACCAACTCATTGTACGTCGGTATTTTTATTATCCGTAGTCAATCCTAACATCTTATTTAATATATTAAGTAAATTAGACTTACCAGATCCCCCTGTTCCACCAACAATAGCAAATAAAGGTATATCCAGAGCTTCATTTCCTAATGTGAATTTTTTTCTCTAATCTCACCTATAAATGGTGATGTGAATGTATATAATATTGTTTCCATAACACGTTTCCCATATTCAGGAGTATAATTAGGAACAAAATCTTCGTAATTTTTTTAATAATTTACAAATTACATCAATATTTTCCTTAATTTCTGCATCAGTTAGCTTCTCGCCTATTGGATAATAAGAAAAAAACGTTCTTCTAAAAGCTTTCGTCTCTGGATTTATCGTACTTTCTATTTTTTTATTCCCTGTGATAAACCACTATTGCTCTCCGTTCTTAGTGCAGGTTTATTTATAATAAGCTCCCTCAGGGGCAGTTTCCGATTTTACTTTTTTTAGCCTGAATTTGAAGTTGTAAGTATTTTTTTTAATATTCGTACGCATCTTAGCTTTGTCTAAAAGTTTCGTATCACTATTAGCAGTATTACCTGTCCTTCTATTAACCACACTATTAGTGATTCTCAAAAGCAAATTCTAGCTCATTAGCTTTTTTTGTTGAAATTCCTCTGCGCGGATTTGTTCGAATTCTTTCTCTTCTTTCAAATCTTCTATTAACTCTTGTTTTTATCTCACCAACCGTAACTTTTTTTCTGAACTTCATCATAAAAAAATCACTAATAGTATTCACTTTCAACTCAGAAGTTTCCTCTGGTGTGAAATTAATATTTAAATCAGGATTCTTGTCTTTTTTTCTTAGTTATTTTATCTAAAAACAGACTTCGTGAATAAATTTTTGAGTAGCAGGAATTATTGTATCCTCATAATATTCATTATATATTTCAAAAAAATAGCATCGTTATCTCTAATTTCTACTATTTCTAATTGATTAGTACTGTTTGAAAAATGCTTGTGTAGATAAATTTGCAGAACCTATAATAACCCTTGTTTCTTTTTGTCTGAGTATTTTCTAATAGATATACCTTACTATGAATGGTTTTTATCTATTGGTATTCTTATATTAAACTTATTTTTTTAGTAACTTTTTTTCTTGAAGTTCCGAATTTAATTCTTCAATAAGCCTCATAGGTGTTCCATCATTTAATATTTTTTTGTACTATTTATCAATTGATGAATAGCTTGCTTCCTTGAACCTAGTGCTCTTTCTTGAACTTCACTGTCTTGAATACCTACCGTTATTGTTGTTTCTTCAAAGTTTTCCAAGTACTTATTGTAAAAGTTCGAATCAATTGAAAAAAAGTTACAGCTTTTTAATACATTATATTTATTAGAATCAAATATTTCACTTATTTCTAAGCTTTTCTTCTCATTATTTAATATAGTTAATAACGTCGTCATTCCTTTACCATATTCCTTTTTAATATTCTATCACTCTATATTTTCTTTTTCTACGCAGTCTTTACTTCAGCAACATAGTATTTAGATTTACTGTGCCCACCTGTATAATTTTTGTTATTTAATTTCAATGTTATTGTTGAAATTTTAGTTTTCGTCATAGCATCTAGTACATCAATTTTTTTATACTGTCTCCTTCTGTTTTTCCAGTTTTCTTTTTTTATCTAATTCCTGTGGATAGTTATGCCCTTTTTTTCTACAGATACGAATACAAGTGTATTATCTTCTTTATAATAATGTATCTCGCTATCTTTAGGAAACGTAGTCGCTCCTGAAGACTTACCATCTAGCTCATTGAACGCCGGACTTTGTAGTAACTCTAATGCTTCATCTTTAGAATATGTTTTTATTAGAGAATTCATTAACTACATCTACGAAATTTTGTACTGAAACTTTCGCTAATGGTACTCCTTCTGGTGAATTGAATTTTTGTAGATTCTATCTTGAGTAATCCACGCTAATAGATTTGTTTGTTTATTTAATCTTGATAAATCATTCCCTGAAATAGCTACTAAGTAAGCCAATTTTTTTCAGCATCTGCTAAATCATGTTTAACTTCAGTCTTTTCTTTTTGATACTGTCTCTTTATTTTTCTGTCTTACTTTCTTTTTGCTCTGTATTTTTTTCTTATCCGAAGTTTTTGAAGCCTCTTTCCCTGCACAACCTGTTATAACTAGTGCTCCTGCCGCAAGTAACATTAATAATTTTTTTATTCATATATCTATCTCCTTTTATTTACTTAACTATATTATACCATAATTTTTATAACAAAAAAAGTAGTCCTTGAAACTTATAAATTTCAAAGACTACTATGTTTATTATCTTAAACCTTTATCGTATGGAATACCAAGTGCTTCTGGAGTAGAAGTTTTCTTAGAAAATACGATAAGTGCAATTATTGTAGCTACGAATGGGAACATGTTCCAGAATGATACCGGAATTGGTAGATCTGGTGCTAAGATAGAAACTTTCTCAGCGAATACTTTAGTTCCTCCGAAGAATAACGAAGCTAATGTAATTGTAATTGGATTATATTTACCAAAGATTAATGCTGCTAATGCTAAGTATCCGAACCCGTATACTGTAATCGCTGCGTTGAATCCTTGTGAGAATGTAGTTGCGATGATAGCTCCAGCTAATCCGGCTAAACATCCTGAAATAAATACCCCAATGTAACGATATTTAAATACGTTTAATCCAAGTGAATCACTCGCTTGTGGGTTTTCCCCAACAGAACGTAAACGTAATCCGAATGGACGTTTATAAATTACATAATATGTTACAATTACTAAGATTACAGCTATGAATACTGTTGGATAAACTGTAAATTTACCAAATACTGTATATCTTGGGAAACCACTTGCTAATAGTAATTCATATGTACCGTTATAGTGATTAACTAAGAATAACGCTATAGCTGGTGTAATTAAGTTAATCGCCGTACCCGAAATAACTTGGTCAGCTTTTAAGTTAATACTGATATATGCGTGGATTAATGACATTAACCCACCAGCAAGTGTTGCAACAACTAAACAAATTACTAATTGGAATAATGTTGGCGAACCATCAAACACTGATAACGCTAATAATGAAGCGATAAATGATCCGAAAATTACGAAACCATCAAGGGCAATGTTAACAACCCCACTTTTTTCTGAATAGAAACCACCGATGGCAGCTATAAGAATTGGTGCAGTATATTGTAACATTGAGTCTAATAGTGATAATACTGTATCCATCTATTTATCTCCTTTCTGTTTCTTACTACTAAATAATTTATCAAGTAACTTGTTATCAAAGATAGCTTTAGCTGCAACGAATAATACGATTAATCCGATTAAAATATTCGCGATATCTTTTGGAATACCGATGAATGATAATTGTGGAGTTAATACTCCTAAGAATCCGAATAATAATGCTCCTAATAATGATCCAACAGCTGTGTTAGCACCAATCAATGCAACCGCAATTCCCATGTATCCAAATCCTTGGAATGTTGAACCTGCTACTACTTGTCCTACAGGTCCCATATTGTAAAGAGCACCACCTAAACCTGCAAAAGCTCCTGAAATAGCCATAGATAACACAGTGTTTCTATTTACTTTCATACCTACGAATTTTGATGCACTCGGATTAAATCCTACAGAACGTAATTCATAACCGAATACTGTTTTTTCCATAACGATATAGAAAAATAATAACACTAAAAAAATAGCTAAGAATAAATCAGTTCCTAAACGATAGTTGTTGAAAAATACCTTCAACTAAACTATTTTTGTAAATATCCTGTTCCATCAGCTGAAACAATAGGTTTAGAAATAATATCATTAGTTCCTCTTATGAATTTCGGTACAGCAAATTGTACGAAATATAAAGCTGTATAGTTTAACATAATTGTTACTACTACTTCACTAATATTAAATCTAGCTTTTTAAGTAACCTGCAATAGCTGCCCAAAGACCACCTACTACAACACCAACTAGAATACTAGTAATTAATACTAAATAGAAGTTCATACCTTCCATTTTAATCGCAACAAGTCCAGCGAAAAAGACCACCCATAATGAATTGACCTTCTGCCCCAATGTTGAATAAACCTGTTCTAAATGCAAATGCAACAGATAATCCAGTGCAAATAAGCGGAATTGTTGATACAAAAATTTCAGCTATACTGTTTGAGTCTGAAAAAATATCTCCGATTACTCCAAACACATCTCCTGGTGCTGCCCCTATCGCTGAAATAAGAATAGCTCCTATAATAAATGAAGCTAATATCGGTAGCACCGCATTAGTTAAAAACTTTCTTTAACATACGTTCTCCTCTCTACTTCTTAACCCCCTGCCATAAGCAGACCAAGTTGTTCTTTTGTTACATTTTCATCATTATCCACTACATCGATAATGTTACCATTGTGAATAACCGCGATTCTATCAGATAATGTTAAGATTTCATCTAAGTCAAATGAAATTAATAATACACCATTACCTTTATCACGATAATTAATTAACATTTTATGAATACCATTAATAGCTCCAACATCAAGACCACGTGTAGGCTGAGTTGTTACTAATAATTTTTGGATCTAATTCTAAAGCACGACCAATAATAAGTTTTTGTTGGTTACCACCACTCATGCTACGTGCAGAAATTTTTTTCATCTCCAGCTTTACGAACATCATATTTTTCACAAATTTCTTTAGCAAATTTTGAAATAATATTCTTTTTCAAGAATCCACGTTTAGCAAATTTTTTTCTGTATAATAATTTTTCTAAGACTGCGTTTTTCTTCAACACTGAAATCTAATACAAGACCATCTTTATGTCTATCTTCTGCAATAATTTCAAGTCCAAGTTCTTTACGTTTTTGCTGTTGATAATGAATTAATCTCTTTTCCGTCAAAAAATAATTTTTTTCCTTTTTGTTTCTTTTAAGTAAAGCATTTAGTACTTCTACAAATTGTTGTTGACCATTCCCGTCAACTCCCGCAATACCAAGAATTTCACGTTCACGTACATTTAAGTTGAAGTCATGTAGAATATCTTTCTTCTCAGCAGTGTCAGCATAAACACCTGAAACTTCAAGAATATTTTTTTCTTACCGTCTCTTGAACGCTCATATTTAATTATTTCTAAGTCTTTACCAATCATAAGACTAGCTAGTTTTTTTCTTTTTGTTGTTTCTGCTATTTCAACTGTTCCGTAGTATTCACCACGACGAATAATACTACAACGATTTGCAACAGCCATAATTTCATTAAGTTTGTGAGTAATTAATAAAATAGTTTTTTTCCTTCCGCTTGAAGATTTTTTTAAGAATAGCTAAGAATTCTTTAATCTCAGCAGGAGTTAAAAACTACAGTAGGTTCATCAAAAAAATTAAAAATGTTAGCATCCCTATATAACATTTTTAAAATTTCAACCCTTTGTTGCATCCCAACACTAATATCTCCAACTAATGCTTTAGGATCAACTTCCAAACCATATTTTTTAGATAAATCTTTAATTTTCACTGCAGCACTATCTAAATCAATTTTTCCACCTTTAACTTCTTCCATACCTAAAATAATATTTTCAGCAACTGTGAAGTTTTTAATAAGTTTGAAGTGCTGATGCACCATCCCTATCCCAAGTTGGTTAGCATGCTTAGGATCTTTAATATCAACTTCTTTACCATTCAATTTAATAACACCGGCTTCTTGATGGTACATACCAAAAAGAACCGACATCAACGTAGATTTCCCTGCACCATTTTCACCAAGTAAAGCATGAATTTCATTGTTCTTTACCTGAATAGTGATATCTTTATTTGCGTAGAAGTCGCCAAACTTTTTAGTTATGTTTAGCATTTCTATAGCGTACATATCTTTACCTCTCTTTTATAAATTCTTACATATATATATTATAATATATTTTGACAAACTAGTATAGCTTTTTTTAATAGATTTTTTTCATATATTTACCATAATTTCAGTTATTATAAAAATTATTAATTACCAGGATGTATTCGTTTTTATAGTTTTATGAAATAATACAAATTTTATAACTTGAAAAAAATAAGTTATAATATAAATTTTTTTAATACTATTTAAGAAATATAAAGATAATTTCATACAAAAAAGACCTAGCATTTGCTAGGTACTTTTTTTATAAACTTCTTAAAAATTAAAGTTCTCCGTCGATATTAGCTTTATCAGCTACACCAGCAGCATCAGCTGCAACTGTTGCTTTACCAGCTTTTGAGATCTTCAACAACTGTTTTAATTTTAGCTTTGATATCATCGCTTAAGTTAGGGTTTTTCTGCTGGAAGTCCAACACCATCTTCTTTAATAGTGAAGACTCTAGCTTTTCCACCTTCAAATTTTTCCAGCTTTTGATAGCGTCTAAGATGTTAGATACTGCAACGTCGATACGTTTAACAGCTGAAGTTAAGATAACTGATTTTTTTCAACATCTTTTTCCGTCTTTATCTTTTAGCTTTGAATACACCTTCAGAATATTGGTCTTTATCTACACCAACGATCCAGTGTTTAACCTCTCCACTTTCTTTAAGGTCTTTAGTTGCTCTTTCTTGAGCTTCTTTAATAGAACCACTTCCAGTACCACCAGCTGCTACGAAAAATTACGTCAGCTCCAGCATCGAACATAGTTGCTGCTAAAGTTTTACCTTTGTTAGTGTCGTTGAATGAACCACTGTAGTTGTAAACAACTTTGATGTCTTTTTTTAGCTGCTTTTAGCACCTTGAACGAATCCAACACCAAATTTAACTACTGCTGGGATTTTAGCTCCACCAATGTATCCAACTTTACCAGTTTTTGATTGTAAAGCTGCTGCATATCCTGCTAAGTATCCTGCTTCGTGTTCTGAGAATGTAACTGATTCTACGTTTTTGTTTTGAACTACACCATCGATGAAGATGAATTTTTTATCTGCAAATGAATCTGCAACTTTTGGTAATTCTTTTTCAAAGTAGAAACCAGCTAATGAAATTACGTCAGAAGCTTTTGCTGCATTTTGTAAGTTTGCTGCAATATCACTTTGGTTTTTAGTTTCGATTGGGTTTAGTGCTTTTCCACCATTTTTTTCAGCCCAAGCTTTTACTGTTTCAACGTTACTTTGGTTGAAACTTTTATCTTTTGCTCCACCTTCGTCAGTTACAACACCGATTTTTAATCCAGAGTTGTTAGAAGATGAATTTCCGTTAGATGATTTAGAAGAACATCCAACAATAATTAATGCTGCTGATAAAACAACTGCTATTAACGAAAATACCTTTTTCATAAATAAAAAGTCTCCTTTATTTGTATATTGTTTATACCTAAATAATACCACATTATCTTTCAAACTTCAATGATTTATTAAAAAAATGTTAACATTTTTTTATAACGTTCGTTTTCTAACTATAAAAACCTATAAAAGTAGTATTTATACGAGTTATCATATCTATTCTTCTATATTCATATAAGATTATTTTTAGAATAATAAAGCATTTTCAAAAACATTAAGAACGTTTACATTTTTATACGAATTTTATATCCAAGACCATTATTACACGTTAATTGTATTCTTTATATAAAGACTTTTATTTTATTGATATAATTGTATTTAATATTTTTACGAACTTTAAAAATATCACACTCTAATTATTAGATAATAATGTATATTAATACTTGTTCTTAAGATAAAAACAATTTATGTAAAAACTATAGATTTTGATAAATATATAAAAATCAACATTATCCAAAAATAGATTATATTCGACTATTGTTCTATTCCCTCTAGATACGATAATTTTACATACTTTACTTTAATAAATTATCACATATTAGATATCTCCTATATCTTATTTAGAAAAAAATAGGAGTGTCCGAAATCAAAATCTCTTAGAAATTTTTGCTTCAAACAACTCCTATATTCTTTTAATTATAGTTCACCTTCTATATTAGTAACTGAACCTTTTGCTTTTAATTCATCTCCAGTAGCTACTACTTCAACTTTACCTGATTTTAGTTCTTCGATAGCACTAGCAACTTTTGTTTTAACTTCATCACTTAAGTTAGGATTTTCTTTTGGAATTCCTACACCATTTTCTTTAATACCAAAGACATGTTCACCTTTTGTAAATTTACCTTCTTTGATTTCATTTAATATTTTAGTAACTGCTACTTCAATATTTTTAACAGCTGATGTTAGGACTGCAGATTTTTGATATTCTTTTCCGTCTTTATCTTTCCCTTTAAAAATACCTTCTTCGTATTGATCTTTATCTACTCCTACAACCCAGTGTTTAATCTCTCCACTCTTAGACATATCGATAATACCACGTTCTTTAGCTTCTGAGATTACACCATTACCAGTATTACCTGCAGCAACGAAAAATTACATCCGCACCTGAGTCATACATAGTAGCTGCTAATGTTTTACCTTTGTTTGTATCTGAAAAAGTTCCGCTATAATTATACATTACTTTAATATCACTTTTAGCCGCTTTAGCACCTTGTACAAACCCAATACCAAATCGCTCTACTGGTGGAATTTTAGTTCCTCCAATATATCCAACTTTTCCTGTTTTAGATTGTAAAGCTGCAATATATCCAGCTAAATAACCAGCTTCTTGTTCCTTAAAGATTAATGAAGCAATATTAGGCGCATCAACAAAAGTATCAACATACATGAATTTTTTATCTTTATATTGTTCCGCTACTTTTGGAATTTCTTTTTCAAATTCATAACCAGCTAAAGAAATAATATCAGATACTTTTGCCGCATTTTGTAAATTAGAAGTTAAATCCGATTGAGTTTTCAGTTTCTAAAACAACCGGCTCTTTTGCACCATTAGCTTTCGTCCAAGCTTGAATAGCTTCTACGTTAGCTTGGTTAAAACTCTTATCTTTTGCTCCACCTTCACCAGTTACGACACCAATTTTATATCCGCTCTTACCGTCAGATTTAGTGTCATTCTTAGCATTCTTTGAAGAACAACCAACAACAATTAATGATAATGCAACTAGAATTGCAAAAATAGTACGTAATTTTTTCATAATACCCTCCTTAAAAATTTATGTACTAAGAACATGATACTACTTTTTTTTAAATCGTTTGCAAGATATTTTTTTACAGATAAATATAAAATATAAATAACATGAAATATACTTCTAAAAAAATACTACGATTCCTAATAATTTAGTACTTTCTATTTTTTTAATTAGACTAGAATACTACTTATATATATATAATCTATATAATTCGTCCTATCAACTATTACTTTGTTTTAAAAATTAATCTCTAAAAATTGTAAACGTTAATAATAAATAGGTTAGAAATTATATATTTTCTGAATTTTTTTATGCTATAATATTTTTGATAAAGCATTTTTCAGGAGGATTTATATTATGACATATTATGAAAATATTGTAGAAACTGCAAACTACATAAAGAAATATTTTGGGGAGCCTATCGACTATGCAGTAGTTTTAGGAAGTGGTATTACACTTGAACTTGAAGATCAACAAGAACTTGGTTATGAGGCTATTCCACTTTTCCCGGGAAATAAACACGCTAATCGAGTTAAAGGACATGCTAACAAACTAACTTTTGGTAAAATCTCTGGTAAAAACGTATTAGTATTAAACGGTCGCCTTCACTTCTATGAAGGATACAGCATGAAAGATGTTGCTTTTATGACATATGTTGTTAAATTTTTAGGAGTAAAAGGATTATTCATAACTAATGCATGTGGAGCTATTAACACAAACTTCACTGAAGGTGATATCGTGTGTCTTGACGACTTTATTTCACTAGTGAGTAAAAACCCTCTAATGGGAGAAAATGATCCACGTCTAGGTGAAAGATTCGTTGATATGACTACACCATTCGATCCATATCTAGTAGAAAACTTACACAATGCTGCTAAAAAACTAGATATTACTTTACATACAGGTGTTTATGGATTCTTCCAAGGTCCATACTTTGAAACACGTGCTGAAATTCGTGCATTCAAAACAATGGGATGTGATCTTGTAGGAATGTCTACAGTTCCAGAAGTAATCGCTGCAAACCATGCATCGCTTCCTGTAGCAGTTTTAGCTTGTGCTACTAATATGGCAACAGGAATACAAGAGAAAAAAACACGACCACGAACACGTACTAAAAAAACTGCTCAAAAAAATTAGTATAAACCTGAAAAAAATCTTTTAATTGAAACATTAGAAAACTTAAAAATAAAAAGGAGAAAAAAATTATGGAAAAAAACTATTTTCGAAAAAAATCATTGATGGAGAAATCCCAAGTTACAAAGTCTACGAAGATGAATATGTATACAGCTTTTTTTAGATGTATTCCCTATTACAAAAAGGACATACATTAGTAATACCTAAAAAAACATAGTAGAAATATCTTTGACTGCGATCCAGAAACAGCAGCTAATATCGGACGAGTTCTTCCGAAAATCGCTAACGCAGTAAAAAGAAGCATACGGTTGTGATGGCGTTAATATCTTCCAAAATAATGAAGAATACGCTGGACAAAGTGTCTTCCACCTACACTTCCACATTGTACCAAGATACAAAGATAAAGATACAAACTTCGATAACTTAGAAGTTAAATGTACTACCACAAAAAAAGTTGAACCAGCAGAATTTGAAGAAATTAGGAAAGCAATCGCTGATAGACTATAAGAAAAAAATAACTAGATAATTTTAAATTATATACCCTCTTTATTGAACAAAATAATAACCAATAAAGAGGGATTTTTATGCAATATAATTATGAATTAAACAAAATGGATGCGAGAGTTGACCCAGAAGCACTAAATTTTTAACAAAGTTTATATGAAAACTCATAGACGCAGTGGTTTATTAATATCTAAATTCGCTTTATAAAAAGCTTTTTAGATATCTAATAAACTACTGCAGGAAGTGACTCACAAAATTGATTTCTTCGAAATCACGATTCTTGAGTCACTCCCTTGCATCAATATGTATAAAATTAAATACTATAAACTAGTAAATTTTTTTGTTAACATAAAGCATTTACAGAGTTTTATTCACACTCCTCAAATATCTTTCCTAGAATTATTTAAAATTCTAAAAAAACTGTGCTCCATTACTTAGAAAGTTTACGTCTAACAACCCCTACTAATGCAATTAAACTCAATCCTAAGACAGCTGTTCTAGATGAAGTCATACCTGTTGCAGGTAATCCCCCTCCTTTTTTAATTTTATCTTTTTGTTCGGAAACATTTTGGTTGAAGTCTATATCACTTCTAGTTAATTTATCACCTTTAAGCGCAGTTAAATCAAACTGAGGTACTTCATTAACAGCTGGTTTATTAGCTTCTAATACTTTTAATGCTTCTAATAGTTCTTCATGATCAGCTAATAAAGCTTTTAATCCTTCAACAATGTAGGGCTCAGCACCGTTTTCTTCAGCATCCTTGATTTGTTCTTTAACTTTTGAAATTTCTGTCTTGACTGCTGAAATATCTAGTTTAGGTAAACTTTGAACAGCTGGTTTATTAGCTTCTAATATCTTAAGTGCTTCTTCAAGTTTTTCTAAATCAGCTGTTAATTTTTCTGCATCAGCAGGAGAAAGTGTTTTTAATTGCTCTTTTATTTTAGAAATCTTAGCTTCAATTTTCAACTTATCAACATTACCTAACTCAGGAACGTCATTTATAGGCGCTGTATCCGGTTTAGAAAATTCAGGAACATCCACCTTATTATCAGTTTTTTCTACTTCAGTTTCTGGTTTCTTTTCTTCTGGCTTATCTGTGTCTTTTTCAATCACTGTAACTTTAACATTAACTTTCAAATCTTTATCGTTTCTTATATTTTCTCCATGAACTACTTTCCCTGTTACTTCATATTCTCCTGGAGTATTGACATCAACATTCGTTAAATCATATTCAACAGGTAATGTTACATCTATAGTATCAGTTGAGCCTAAATTCCCTACAGCTCTAAATGTTGCATTATTGCTAGGTGCTGAGAGGCTTTTTTTCTCAGCAACTACTAATGTAAAGAATTTTTTTCGTCCGCTTCTTCTACATTCGAAAACATTTTCAGAATTCACTTGAACAGAAGATATTTCTCCTTTAAATGTTTTAACATTGAACTTATCTCTAAATTTATAACTATTCACTAAATCATACTTATCAGATTTTTAGTGTTAAGGTAAATATATCATCAATCCCTTGCGCTTTGTAAGTATACACACCGTTATTAAATTCAAGTAAAATATCCTGATTATTAGGACTCATCACACTTAAACTTAATGCCTCTGTTAATTCCTTACCATTCTGATCTACAATCTTATAATTTATACTGACATTATTTCTAGCATCTTTTTTTACACCTATTCTACTATCTGTATGAACTTCTGGTTTTACTGGTTTAGTTTCATCAGTAGGCAATTCAATTTTAGAAGTTGTTCCCATATTGTCTTTAAGACTTTTTAACTTGAATGACAAATACATCTTTATTTGTTATTTTTTTCCTTCTTTACTAAAGTTTTCTTTTACATTATTTTTTTAGAAATATAAGAAAAAAACTGTTCGCATTAGGTAATTTTCTATTGTACACTGTTGTGAATGAATATGATCCTACTAACTGGTATTTCGATGAATTCAGGCTAATTCTAAACTCTGAATCTTCTCCTGCACTTTTTGAATTTATAAAGTCCATTTTCAAATATCGATTGTTTTGAATCATATTCTCCAGAGGCAACTAAAGGTGCATCTAACTCAACTGCCTTCCCGTTCTCATCTATTACTTTATAAATGATTTGATTATCCACTATGCCCAATCCAGTTGTATCAAGTGATTGATTTTTTTTATTATCTGCTCCTGTTTTTGGCGCAGATGGATTTGTTCCTGGTTTTGGTGCAGGTGGATTTGTTCCTACTTCCGTTCCTGGTTTTGGTGCAGGTGGATTTGTTCCTGTCTCTGTTCCTGGTTTTGGTACAGATGGATTTGTTCCTGTCTCTGTTCTTGGTTTTGGTGCAGATGGATTTGTTCCTGTCTCTGTCCCTGGTTTTACTGTTGTCGAATTGTTATTTTCAGCTAATCCTTTATCAATATTTGCTACTAAATATTTAGAAATAGCATCTGCTTTTGCAACATCTATTGCTCCATTACTACCTTTTTATATTACCAACTCTATTATATCCTGTATTATAAAAACTCAAATACTTTTCTTCCCATTATAATTTAGTGAATACGGTACATATGGAACTACAGCATCACTAGCTTTAACTTCAATAATTCCATTAGTAACTGTATATTTCTTCCCTGTACTTGAAACTAATTCAATTCCCTCAACCACCGAAGCTCCTTCACTACTAACAACAGCTATGTTTTAAAATATCCGAACTCGAATTCTTTACAATTTCACCTTTAGGGACTTTTTTTATCTAATTTTATCCTAACCTTAACATTCTTCGGTAATTTATCTAATAAATTTTCGCCAGCTTTAATTTTTAACATCGGCTGGTTTTACTATTTTCTCGATTGAACCATTTAGTTGATTTAATCTAATATCTTCGAATAAAGTATTTTTTTACTTTATCTTTTCCTTGTAATTCTTCTTTATATTTTTTTCTAAAGTTTTTTTACAGCTACTTCGCTGAAAAAAATTTTTTTCACATTAGAATCAGCATTTAATAAACTATCAATAGTAGCTACATCTTCTTTTTCCATAAATACCTTTTATTTAATTTATTAAATAACTCTTTTTGCTTTCAGATAATTCTCAGGAGATTTCACTATATTATTTTTTTATTTTCTTGAATCCAAACCTCTTGTAATCCTCGTAGAGATAATAATGATTCAAAGTTTGTAATATTATTATTTGTTGCATGGAATTTATTTAATTTTTTTTAAAATTTTTTTAACTACATCTATATTATCAATATCATTATTAGATACACCTAATTCTTCTAATTTAGTTAGTCTATTCAATTTTTGAAATATCTTTTATTCTAGATTTACTTGTATCAGTAATCCACGTTTTTCACAGTAGAATCCAATAATAATGTTTTTTTAAATTAACTAAATCCTCTAAAGCAGTTACATCCGTAAATTCATTGTGTTCCAAGTTTAGATATTCTAAATTTATCATTTTACTTGCAAAACTAACACTATTTATTTTAGCAGCACCCAGATTCAGTGATTTCAACTTCACAAGATTTTTCTAACTCATTTACATTTATAGGTTCCGCTTTTAAATAAATTTAAATATTCTAGATTTGTTAATTTCGCTAAGGGCGAAAGATCTTTTATACCATAACCATTTTTTTGCTACATTTCTCAAATCAAGATATTTTAATTTAGTCAGATTGGCTAACGGAGAGATATCACCAAACGCTTGATTTACCATACTTAACTTTTCAAGATTCTCAGCATATTGTAAACCTTCAAGACTTTTAACTCTAACACCATGTTCCGAATTGTCATGAGCCTGACACACTTCTGGTGAAAGATACCTTATTCTTCTCAAATCTCTCTTTGTGATTACTGCATTATCAACATCTTTGTAATTCATAAGTTCACAAATACCACGACGTAAATTATAATCTGGAATCTCTACCTTTTTCATTATCATCTACCTTATGTTCAAGTTGACTATCTGGAATAAGAGCATTAATAATTTCATCTTTACTTATATTCCCAGTATTAGCAAGTGTGACTCCTCCTTCTGTGGCATATACATTCTGTATTCCATTCATTGGAATCAACATACTACACATTGATATTGAAATTAGTGATGTTAATAGTTTTTTTATTTGTTTTCATAATTCTCCTCCTTTAAATAGCTACCTTATAAATCTATTGTAATACAGGTGTCGATTCTTAATCAAGTAATTATCTATATAAATGTAAATTGGAAAATTATTTATAAAGTTAGGTATATATAAAAAAATATAATTATATTTACCAACCTCTCATTATCTACTAAACACTTATAAATTACAGCTATCATGCGATGCGAAAAAAATTATTTAAAAACAAGTGATTTTTCACTTTAAAAACAATTATAAAGTATCTAAATTATAAATATTTTTTTATCAAAAATAATCCGGAAATGAGAATTATTATCATACTCCGAATTTATTATAGAACTACTATATTATTTATTTTATAAAAAAAGAACCGAGGCTAAAGAGATATTTCTCCATGCCTCGATTCCATCATATATCATCTATACTATTTATTTCCTTCTTTTTGAAGCGAATAAAGAAACGATAGAATCTAAAGTTGTTTTTTTGGTTTTTCTTCACCAAACTCTTCTACTTCTTCTTTTTACTTCTTCTGCTTTTTTTCAATTACAGGAGCTACTGTTTCGTGAATTTGTTCAAATGTAGGTTCTACTTTTTTTCTTCGTAGTGAGTTTCTGCTGTTTCTTTAACTTCTTCTGTGAACCCTTCTACTTTCGTAAAAGTAGGCTCAGTAGCGTGTGAAAAAAATATTCTTTCACTTCTTCAGCCGCGTCTTGTACTTTTTTTCTACAACAGGTTCTGAAGCTTCTTGTGTCGCTTCTACTGCAGGCTCTGCAACCTCTTGTGCTTTTTTTCCACTACTGGTTCTACAACTTCTTGTGCTTTTTTTCCACTACTGGTTCCACAGCTTCTTTTTACTTCTTCTACTTTCTCAGTAGTTTCGGCTACTACATCTTCTTTTTACTTCTTCTGCTTTAGCACCAAGTTGTACAAAGTTTTCTTCCACTTTTTCAGTTTCTTCAGCTGCTGTTAATTCTTCTAATTTTTTTCTTTAGCAACATCTTTTTTTCTTCTTGTGCTTGAGCTTCTAATTCTTGAGTTTTTTTCGTTAATAATAGCAGTTAATTTCTCAATACCATTTTTTTAGTATTTTCTTTTAGTAATTCTTTGTGTTTTTTTCTAACTCTTTAGGATTTTTATAATAATAAGCTCCTAATGCACTCACCGCTCCTAATAAAGCACCCTTAAAAAAATTTTACCCATGTATGATTCCTCCTAATTTCTTATCAGTATTGATTTTAACAAAAAAACCAAATAATGTAAAAGGATTTAAAGGTTTTTTTATTTTTTTGTAGATTTAGTTTTTTTATTATCATAGATAAGAAATATAGAAGCAATAATCAAATATTTTACTTGAATACCGCTTCTATCAATAATTATTTTTTTATTTTTAAGTGTTTAACCCTTGCTATGATTTCTTTATGACGCCCTTTTAATCATAGGTCTGGCTTGTGGATTCCCTAGGTATCCACATGTTCTTTTTACTACATCGCAACTTTTCGGATCTCTATTTCCACACTCAGGACATTTGAAACCTTTCTTGGTTGGTTCAAATTCTCCCTCATAACCACATTTATAGCAACGATCAATAGGTGTATTTGTTCCTAAGTAACCAACTTTATCGTATGCAAAATCCCAAACCGCTTCTAATGCTTTAGGATTTTGTTTTAGCACCGGATATTCACAGTAATGGATAAATCCACCACTAGCGTAATAAGGATAATCTTTTTCAAAATCTAGTTTTTCAAATGGAGTCGGATTCTTTCTAACATCGTAGTGATATGAATTAGTATAGTATTCTTTATCAGTTATGTTTTCAACTATACCAAATTTCTCAGTATCTATACGACAGAATCTATCAGTTAGAGATTCACTAGGTGTTGAATAAATACTATACCAATAATCCCCTTCTTCAGTCCACTTATCAACGCATTCTTTCATATAACGCATAATGTCTAATGTAAATTCTTTCGCCTCAGGATTTTTCTCCCATTCTCCACCATAAAAAACACTCGCAACTTCATATAATCCAATATACCCTAATGATAATGTCGAACGTTTATTATCGAATAGTTGTTTAACCCTATCGTCAGCTTTAAGTCGTTTCCCAAACGCTCCATGCATATAAAGAATAGGTGCATTTTGAGGTTTTGCTTCACCACAACGTTTTTGCTCTGTAATCTAGTGCATCTTTGCAAATAGCTAATCTTTCTTTAAAGATTTCCCAAAATTCTTCTCTACTACCCTTAGATTCTAATGCTATTCTAGGAAGATTTAAAGTTACTACTCCAAGGTTCATACGACCACTTTCTACAAGCTCACCTTGTTCATTTCTCCACGCAGGTAAGAACGATCTACATCCCATAGGAGTTTTACAGCTTCCCGTAATTTTTGTAATTGTATCATACATCAAAACATCTGGATACATTCTTTGAGTTGCACATGATAAGGCAAGTTCTTTCACATCATAGTTTGGATCTGTTGGTTTTAAGTTCAAACCATCTTTAATAACAAAAAAATCAACTTAGGAAAAAAATTGCAGTTCTTTTTTTCTTTTCCTAAACCATTAATTCTAACTTGTAAAATTGCTTTTTTTGTATCTCTTTTTCAAAATATCCCTCACCTAAACCAAAACCTAATGATGTAAATGGAGTTTGTCCTTGTGATGAATATAAAGTATTTATTTCATATTCTAGAGACTGCATTGCATCGAAAAATATCTTTTTCGTTTTTTTGTCTGCAAAAAGCTCTTTGTTTTTTTCCTCATCATCAATCCACTCTTGTACCATTTTTTTAAATTCTTCTCATAATTTAATTTAGCAAAAGGAGCAAGTACCTCATCTATTCTATCAGCACTACATCCGCCGTATTGACTTGATGCTACATTAGCAATAATTTGAGCCATTTGAGCAGTTGCTGTTTGAATACTTTTAGGACTATCTACATCTGCATTTCCTATTTTGAATCCTTTTGTCAGCATTTCTTTAAAATCGATTAAACAACAGTTTGTTAAGGGTTGATACGGAGAATAATCTAAGTCATGATAGTGAATATCTCCTTTTTGGTGAGCATTTGCCACATGTTTTGGTAACATTTTTAAGCCCTATTGCTTTGGCTACTATACCACTCGTTAAATCCCTATGAGTATTAAACACCAAGCTATCTTTATTGGCATTCTCATTAACTACATTTTCATCGCGATTAACTAATTTTTTTCAATAGCTACATTAATATCTAAACTACGTTCACGTTCAATATCACGCATACTTCTATATCCAACATACTCTTCATAAATTGCCTCTTCACCAAGTGTAAGTAGCGTATGCTCTACTATATTTTGTAACTCATAGATTTTAATATTATCTTTGAATCTATTTCCTATTTCTATAATAACATTATCTACAATTCCATCAATATTAACACTATGATTTTTTTCCAAATACAGAATGAACAGCCTTTTCTATCGCTTTATAAATTTTCTCAGCATCGAACTTAACTATTCTTCCATCTCTCTTGATTACTAATAAATTTTTTTTGTTAAATTATCCACCTTTGCTTTTTGTATATGAATATAAATTATTATTACGCATGCTATCCCCCATTCCTATATAATCTTAATTTAATAAAAACATTATAATACTATCTTATCTCAAAATATTACCCCTGTCTACGGTTAATATTTCCCGGAAATCCAGAAACCTTGTTACATAGCCTTTGAATGAATTTGTGAATTTTTTTAGCTTTACTGTTTTCTGTCTATAAAGCTTAAAAACACTACCATATCAATGATTATAGAGGTTTACATATACTTCTGTATTAAGATTCTTCATGTTTAATTTATGATACAGTTTCTACAATCTCTACTTAACAACAATTAAAAAAATGATATTTAAAAAAAGTTCACTTATGACCAAGAAATTTATTTTTTTTATCACTTAAACTATATTTTAATAATATAATTTATGATAAAATTGTATTAAAGAACAAAGTGAGATAAATATATGAAAAAAACACAAATTGAAAAAAATTAACAGACCAGTTATTTTCTATGGAAAAATAACAATTCATTATTAATAAATGAATTAGAACCGTATGTAGAATTATTCATGCACTATGAGTGTGCAATGCTTGAAATAGAAACAAAAACTTAATGTATTCGATAAAGAGTTTTCTCTTCATGGAGAGAGCAACCCTATTGAATCAGTTACTACTAGATTAAAAAAACTCCAGTTAGTTTAATGAACAAACTAAAACGACTGAATCTACCTTTTGATATTGATACTATAAAAAAACAATATTTACGATGTCGCAGGAGTACGTGTAATATGCTCATTTAAAAAAATGATGTTTACAAGCTAGTAGATGCTCTTAAACAACAAGACGACTTAACGGTAATAGCTGAGAAAGACTATATTAAAAATTATAAGGATAATGGTTATAGAAGCTATCACCTTATTGTAAAAAGTTCCTATTTTTCTTGTCTGATAAAGTTGAACATGTAGCTGTAGAAGTTCAATTTAGAACTATAGCGATGGATTTCTGGGCAAGTTTAGAACACAAACTTAGATACAAAAAATCTAAGCGAAGAAAAAAAGAAAAAAAGAAATTGAACGACGCCTATTACTTTGTGCTGAAATAAGTGCCAAGTTAGACAATCAAATGCAAAAAAAGTTAAAGAAATTATTGAAGACGATTCACAATTTCTATAAAATAAAAGAACCTCTAATATTAGGTAACGACCTTATATTTGAGGTTTATTTAATTGATGCAAACTACTTTTTCTACGCTGTGCTTCATCGAATAACTAAAGTAAATTACTAATCCAACTAAAAATCCAACATCCGAATATTATCCATGTAGATAATTGAATTCCATATAATAATACAATAAATAATAATATAGAAATTATAGGTAAGTATGGCATTCCCGGCATAGTAAAAACCACGCTTGGCATTAGAGTACTGTTTTCTTATTACAATTGTTGAATAACTAACCAATGTAAATGCTAATATCCAAGAGACATTAGCTAAATCTGCTAACTGTCCTAATGGTAAAAATCCTGTTAGTAATGCCATTAATATTCCTACACCTATTGTTGTTGAACCCTGGTACTCCATTTTTGTTTAATTCCGTTAATTTTTTTAGGTAATAATCCGTCTCTACTCATTGTAAATAAGATCCTAATTGAAGCGAACATAGTAGCTAATGGTCCTGCTAATAAACCAATTACAGCTCCCAGTGATATTATCCCTGCGATCTTATCTTGTCCTACTGCTTCTAGAACATAAGCCAGAGCATCACCTTTTCCTAATTGTGAGTAAGGTACCATTCCTGTTAAAACAAGACATACAATAATATAGAACGCCGTACAAATTAGCAATGTAATTATAATAGCTCTTGGTAGAGACTTCTGAGGATTTATAGTTTCTTCAGCTGAAGTTGATATTGTATCAAATCCAAGATATGCAAAGAAAAACTGTCGTAGCTCCTACCATAATCCCTGATAAACCTTGAGGAGCGAAGTTATTTGTCCAATTATCAGGTTTCACATAAAAATACTCCAACTAACACAAATAAAAACTATTACAGCAATCTTAATAACTACCATAAAATTATTGACGAACTTACTACTACTTGTTCCTTTAAATAGCACTAACATAATCAGTAAAACAACGACTATAGCCAAGATATTTCCATAGCCACCCTCAGAAGGCAAACTAGTAAGTTCTCTAGATATTTTTAACTCCAAAAGCCTTCTAATAAATTTTTTTAAAATAACTAGACCAGCCGTTTGCAATCGCAGCACCAGCAATTATATAGCTTCCTCCAAGAAGCCAACCCATTGAATGGGCAACAATTTCACCTAATGTCATGTAACTATAAGTATAAACACTTCCACTAGATGGTATCGCAGACGATAACTCGGCATAACATAAAGCTGTTAATCCACAAGCTAAACCAGCAATTAAAAAAATGAAAAAAATTACCGATGGACCCTGCTTTTAGATGATGCTTCGCCCGTTAGAACAAGAATACCGGAACCAATTACAGATCCTACTCCTAAGAGAATTAAATCCATAGTTTTCATAGTTGGTTTTAAAGTTTTTTTACCACTTTCTCCGAGGATCCTTTCTAATGTTTTTTTCTAAAAAAATTCTCATCAATCTCCCTCCCATTATTCATTCAAATTACTTTTTCATCTCTTCCTTAAACTCATACTTCAATAAACTAAATAGTAGGAATAACCCTCCCAATATTAAAGAAACTAGAACATCATGAACTTATAATTATTCCATTGCTAAATTACTTCGCATAGTTCTCTAGAGAGTTAGTAATACTCTATTTTAGTATCAATAAACTATCCAAAAACTATATTTACTAATATTATAATTATTTAACAACCCTAATCTCTCTAATAAACATCATTTAAAAAGTTATTCCCACTTAAATTAATATTTAACTTATATTATCTTCCTATTTTTTTAATGTTTAATTAATAACAATTTTAATCTTTTTTTCTTATTTTTGAAATATATCCTGCATCTTTTTAGAATTTCTTTTTGCATTTGGTTTCTTAGAAGAATTTACTAGAACTATTGGTCCTGTGCATCCCATTCCACTTTCTGCATAGATACCTTGTTTCCATAATAATTTCGTAGCATCTTCAAGATCCAATATGTCTACTCCTGATATTTGTGAAGTTACTACTTCTTTCTCAGGTACTTTTACTTCCTCAGTATTTGATCCTTCTTTTTAACTTTTTAATTTTGAAATTAGTTCCCCTAATTTGGCATTATTTGCTTTTTTGTATTCTAGTTTAGCTATTTCATTTACTTTACCTTTAGCTATCTCATAAGCATATTTAAGCGCATTAGCTACTACTGGTGAGCCTGATGCTCTCGATAAGATTAATATTCTTCTATCATAATCTTCACCAACACCTGGACCATAACCATAGCCACTAGCCTCATAATCCCCACCTGTATTAAATGCTGAAAAATACCTTCATAAACAAGTTCCCAGTCAATGAATCAACAACCATAACATCTGGTGTAGCCATTAATAAATCGTTACCTCTCATTACTGATCCACCATCTGCTCTTTGTGATGTTGCAAATTCAAAATTGTACCCATTACCTTTAAGGTCTAATAATATTTTTTCAACTTGTCTTGCACCTTCTACGTTTGCAATTCCTACTGTAGGATTTTCTATTCCTAGTGATTTCGCAGTTGCAATACCGTATAATGTATTTCTCACCATAGCTTCTACTCTATTAGTAGCAGAAGTCCCTGTAGTGGTCGCAAGAAGCATTTCGCGCCCTCTAGCAGGTGTAATAACCCTACCAACTGTAGAAACTCCAATAGGGAAGTTATAGTGCATTGTAACACAAGATGCTATTTCCCCTTTATCTAATAGGTCTTCCATAATTTTGTGAGCTTCTTCTTCATCTTTTGCTTCATATGATTCGAAGTCCTTATGACCCTCACCTATTAAAACTATATCGAATATAGGATTTTTAGCTAATATCGCACCTTGAACTAAATTTTCAAAGCCATGTTCACTACCTAAAGTTGTTAAACCAACTTTTAATTTTTTGCCAAAGTTTCCTGTTTCTATGGCATTAGCTACTTCTAGCAATACTTCTGATATAATTTTTTTACTCATAGTATCACCCCTATTCTTCTAACATTTCTTGGGAAATTTTTTTCTCATTGATTCTGCTATAATTTTTTTCTTATTTCATCTTTTAGAAATTCCTGTAGCTTCTCCTTCTATAGCTCCATTATTTCTTTCAATTACAATAGATACTCCATCGAATAAGTTAGTCATTCTACCTAAGAATAAACTTCCTTTACCTACTATCATAGCACGATTTTTATCTCCTTTTGTAAGATCATCAATTAAGAATCCTACATAGGGTACACCTGAAGGAATATGTCCTTGAGTTGGAGCCCATCCAGGTAATCCTTTAACTTCGATAAATGATTTTAATTCTTTTTTCTCAATGTCTCCGCGCATCGCTGCTAAAGCTGCAATCATTTTGTAGTTAGCTTCGGGAACATTTCCTGCTCCTGCAGACTTAGTAATATCTGGGTTTTGCATTTCTACAGAAAATACATCAACATCTGTAATTTTTAAATTAGCTTTATCTAATGGATTAGCAACTAAAGCTCCCATTACAGCTTGTGGTGAAGATCCTGTTCCTACATTATGTTTTCCTACTAAGTCAGTTCTAATAATTGGATTTACTCCATCGTTTTCACCGATAAGAACAGCAAATCCACCTACTACATCTTCTAATACAGGTAAACCTTTTTTAACGTGATCTTTACCATTCATTCCAAGTTTTGCACTAGCTCCACCTGCTACCACTAAAACATTTTTGTAAACACCAGATTTTACTAACGCTGAAGCATTTATTAGAGCATGAGTTGGGGCTGCACAGAAACCTCTAAGGTCAGAACCAGTAGCATTAACCAATCCTACAACCTCGGCTATAGATTTTGCGAAGTTACCACCACCACGTTGGTTAATATCTCCACACGCTTCTTCAGAACATTCAACTACATAATCAATATCTTCTGGGTTTATTTTATAACTACGAAGTAATTCTAAAGCTGAAATAACTCCAGAAGCCTTAACTACTAGATTTTCAAATATAACATGAGCATTCAAGTTCACATCGACATCGTGAGCTTTTTTAACATAACCTACTACTTTCCTTCGTGAACCAATGCTTCAAAATCATCTTCTTTATCGTTTATATCAGTTCCTTCTAATTTATCGAATAAAGGAGCTAGCTCTTTGAAGTTTTCCTCTATTTTTGGACGAACACTGGCTACAAACTCTTCTGATAGTTTTACTAAATCAAAAGCATCACAGATTTTCATCAAAGCTAAAAATTCATCTTGAGGAACAATTTGTCCAAATTTCCCGTGACGTTGACCTTGCTCGTCTTTAATATCATACCAAGGCATTGGATAAGCTTTTTAGCTCATCAGGAGTTTTATTTCCTATATACACCTGGTTAGGGTAAGTAGTTAACTACTTCTTCATATGAACGAATATGATTCGATACTTCTTTTTAAAAAAACTCAGAATCTGGATTCGTTACTCTTTCTATTGAGCAAGTAGATCCATTTCTTACTATCATATCTGGTGTGTGAACAAGAATGTATCCTGCTCCCTTAAATACTGGATAATTCATAGCTATTGTGTGCTGAGGGCAAGATACCTACCCTCAGCTCCCCTTTCTTTATTTTTTTATTCGAATACTGTTTGACTATCTACTTCAACAGTTAAAGCATGTAATGCTTTTTTTCTACAAGTCCTCTTCTTAGTTTTTTTCTCTTCTTCTGCATCTAGTTTCGGATTTCCTAATGGGTGAGGAATTGCTATAGTAGGTACGATTCTGTTCGCTCCTACTGTTAGAGAAATCGGTACTACTGTACACATGTGAACCACAGGTATACCCGCTCTCTCTATTTCTTTTACCATCGTTGCACCGCAACGAGTACAAGTACCTCAAGTAGAAGTTAAGATTACAGCATCTACTCCATCAGCTACTAATTTTTGTGCATATTCTTTTGCAAATCCTACTGCACTAGCAACGGCTGTACCATTACCTACAGTTGTATAGAATTTTTCATGTAAACTTCCAATTTTACCTTCCTTAACGAAATCTCTCATTACATCAACTGGTAATACTCTATCTGAGTCTTCATTTGCATACACAGGGTCATATCCACCGTGAGCTGTTTCATGAGTTTCGGCAGTTAAATCGTTAAATCCTTCTAATGAGTATTCTCCATATTTAGAAGCTGAAGATGATTCGATATGATCTGGATTACCTTTTGGCACGATTCCTCCAGAAGTTACTAAGGCGATTTTTAGCTTTAGTTAAATCTTTAACAGCTGGATTTGGTTCTACTCTATCGAAGTTAGGCATAGGATATTCTGTTTCGAACTCTTCACCTTTAATTTTCTTAACAAGCATTTCAACAGCACGTTCAGAACCACGTTTTTCACTAAAGAAGTTTACACGAACTCCTCTTTCATGGTATCCTTCTTCTTTTTGGAGATAAGATTTCTTCGCCTTTAGCTAATTTCGCTGCGAATTTTGCTAATTTTGGTAAAGCTTTTCTCATACCTGCAGCACTATCAGATGTTTCAAGAATATAAACTTCTTTTCTAAACATATCTGTACCAGGGTTTTCTACATACATAGCTGTTACTGCTGGAATATGAAGTTCGTCTTGAACAGCTTTAGTAATTGTTCCTGCTGCAACCCCGTAACGCCCTGCATTAAAAGCTGGTCCTGCGATAAATAATTGAGGATCGCATCCTTTAATCATATCAATAAGTTCTACTTGAACTTTTTCTAAATTTTCATTGAAGTAGCTATCTCCACAAACTACTGTAGCTACTACTTCGAATTCTTCTCCCAACTTGCCTTGTAACTGAACACTAATTGGTGGTAATTCAGTTCTTAATTCTGGTGCAATGTGGGCTTTTTTTCTTCTCCACCTACTCCGGCGAAGAATTGGTTTATATAATGTACTACTCTTATTTTAGACATTTTTTTATTTCCCCTATATTGTTATTCAGACAATAAACTACTCTCCACGAACATCTTTCATTTCACTTGCGATTTCATCTACGTCTAATACCATTTCCATCATTCCTACTTGATCTTCATAGATTGCTTCATCTATTTGTGATTTAATTTCTTCTTCTACAATGTGATATACAGCTAGATTAAGTTCTACTCCAGCAAGTGGTCCTGCGAATGTTGGATCTCCCACTGTTACAGTTTCAGCTGCTAGACCAGCAGCTTCGGCTTCTACAGCACCTAGTAAAAACCACAACGTTTTCGTTACCGAATTTTTCGGCAGCTTCTTTAATACGTTTTTGGTTTTCTAAGTCCATAGCCCCTGCAGCCGTTCAGACAAAACACTCAGTAGATGAAAATACTACTTCTAATCCCTCAATTGGTTTTACACATTCTTCGATAGCTAATCCTGGAATCCCATCACGGTCACCAATGATAACTACTTTTTTATTAATAAGATTTACCATTATCTTATTCCTCCTTATTCAAATCTATAACATTTATTATTTTTGTTTAGTTAGAAAGTTTTGGCACTTAAATATCCAAATCCTGTTTCGTTAGTAGCTCCTGTAATAGCTTGGATTTCTACTTCGATAGTTCCATCTTCTCTTAATGAATCTTGGTTACCACCAGCAATTACATTTACTACATCGATGTGTCCTATAATTTTATCTAGTTTTGGTAATACTACTACTTGGTTAGCATTTCCTCCTGTAACTACAGCATTAGCAGCTACGTCAGCGTCAGCTAAACTTTGGCTGGCTCCATCACGTCCTGCATATTCATCTGTTACGATAACAGTTTTAACTTGTTCCGCTTCAATTTTTTTACAGTTCATGATTAAGTCAGTATCTGGATTACCAAATCCTTCTTGAGATACGATTACCGCATCTAAGTTCAAGTAACGGCAAAGTTTTTGCAGTCCAGTTAGATGAACGTTCTTTATCCATTAAATAAACATTTTTCATTAGTAATTATTACACCTAAGAAGTTAATTTCTTTACCATGTTTTTTTTGTATAGGTCTTCAATAACTCCATTGTTTAAGTGTACATAAGTTGGGTTTTTTTATCACATGCTGATACACAGTTACCACTTACGATAGCACCATCCATAATTTCTGTTGGATATAGAATAGTTGGTACTATTTGTTTTGCATCAACACCGTAAACATAAGTATCGTGTAACAGCCCTTGAGTTTGAAGCATATATACATATCCTACTTTTGGAAGATCAGGATATTCAGCAATTTGTTCTAATAAAGGTTTTTGTTTCATACACTTCTACTTCTTCAGGCTCTAAAGTACGTGCTAATTCTGCAATATATATTGCAGCTTTAAACCCGATATAACGAACTGCTTTTTCATGTTCGTGTTGTTTGATTCCTTCTTTTGGTTCAGCGATAACGATTAGGTTATTTGTTTTTGAAAATGGAGTGTATTCAGCTCCAACACCTGTCATATCGATAATACCTTCTTGGAATCCTACTATTTTACCAGTAGTTACAACCGCCATACCTTTAAGGGCGATAGTGCGTCCTTCCCCTACAGTATCTACTTTTGAAAGTATACCAGGGAATATTCCACCACGTCCTTCAACTTTTACACGAGGTTCAATTACATCCTTAACTGGAGTAATACGAACACTTTCACCAGGACGAGCAATTTCTAAATCAACAGATTCAATTGCATCATCCTCAAAAACAGCTTTTACAAGCTCTTCTTTATTTACATATAATACATTTGCCTCAATTTTTGACTCTGCAGCAAACTGTATATCTTTAATATGAATCTTTCCTAATTCAAGACGCATACCTAATACCTCCCTTTGAGTTAATTTTAATAATATTTTTTAATCATAGCTTCAATATTAGGAATAGTTGCATCGTCTTTAGTTACTTCTTCGACTTTGCTACCATCTTTATATATCGCTAATGTTGGTAACCCTAAAACTTTTTGTTTAATAGCAAGTCTTCTTGCTTTTGTTGTATCTAGAGATGTAAATTTGATTTTATCTCCATATGTTTCTGCCAATTTGTGTACATCAGGCATAAGAGCTTTACATGGTTCACAACCTTGGCTCCAGAAGTCTACAAACACATATCCTTCTGCTTCCAATACTTCTTGTTCAAAGTTTTCTTTATTAAGTTCTAACATTTTCTTTTTCTCCTTTTGTTATTTTATTTTTAAATTTTATTCAAATTTCTCAGCAATATATTTTTCAGCGCGAATCGCTGCTACAGCTCCATCTGATACCGCAGTAACTACTTGACGGATATCTTTAACACGACAGTCACCAGCTACAAATACACCTTCTACATTTGTTCTAGTGTCTTCTCCTGCTTTAATGTAGCCATCTTCTGTCATTTCAACTTTTTCCTTCAAATAGTTTTGTTTGAGGAATATATCCGATGAAGAAGAATAATCCCATTGTTCCATCCTCTTCGTCAGCTTCAATTACATATTCTTCACCAGTTATTAAATTTTTCAATCTAATAGCTTCTAAGATTCCATCTCCGATTGCTTCTGTAACAACAGTATTTCCTAAAATTTCAATTTTCGGATTGTTTTTAGCTTTTTCTGCAGTTACTTTTTTTCACAACGAACATTTTTCTCTACGGTATACAATCGTTACTTTACGAGCAAATTTAGTTAAGAATAAAGCTTCTTCCACAGCACTATTAGCTCCACCAACTACATAAACATCAAGCCCTTCGAAAAAGTCACCATCGCAAGTTGCACAGTAAGAAATACCTTTACTTTCTAACTCTTTAATTCCTGGCGCATCTAATTTTCTTGGAGACGCTCCTGTTGCAATAATTACTGTTTTAGCAGTATAATCACCACTTACACATGTAACTACTTTTTCATCTCCCTCAAGTTCAACATTAAGAACTTCATCTTGTTTTATTTCAGCTCCGAAACTCTTAGCCTGCTCAACCATTCTTGCTGTTACACGAGGTCCTGTTGGATCTTCTACCGCTCCAGGATAGTTTTCAATTAAGTGCGTAATCGCAGCTTGTCCCCCATTTTTTGATTTTTCAAGAACCAAGGTACTTAATTTTGCACGTGAAGCATACAAAGCGGCAGATAAACCAGCTGGTCCTGAACCTATAATAATTACATCATAATGTCTACTCATAATTATTCTCCTTTAGTTATTTTTTTATAAAAATTCTATTTATCGCGTTTATTATTAAATCATGATCGATGACACTAAAATCATCTTTTTACTCTATCAGTCCACTGAGGCACTTCTCTATTATTTCTAAATTTTTTTTAAATGTTAATATCGCATCTGAGATTAAATTAACCGACGTTATATCTAAAGAGTTATTTTCTTTTAGAACAATCGTTCTATAAATTGTTTCATTTGGTTTCACACTACCATAAAGAGGATGTGTTACTATCTCCCAGTTTTCATGAACATAGTCTCTTACCTTTCTTAAGATATCTATATAACTCACATCTAAATACTCAATTTCTATATCTTTTAAGTTTTCCTCAATAAATTTTTGGATTGTTAGTTATTAGTTTCATGTTACTCCTCCTAAAAAAATAAAAAAACAGAAAGAAAGTTAGCTTTCTCCCTGTTGTCTTGCTTCAGAGTTCTGTCCTAGTGTAGTCTTTTTTTACCTGAGAATTTCATCAATATTTGCCAAATATTAACTTGTACCTTCGGTGCCCAATGTTCTCTCCTACACTATTCTTACAGTATATTTCCTTATATTTATATTTTATACTATTTCGCAAATAAATTAAAAACGTTTTCTTAGATAATATTATTAGTAGCGCGAAATATCTTATTATATAAATCCACATAAAAATATAGTTAATTTTTTTAAAAAAATGTTTATTTATTAAGCTTTTTGTATTCTAAAATATAAGAAATATATTTACTTTTTTTTGATATACCATTTTTATAAAAAAATAATGAATTTCAATATTGTAAATATAGTTTATATAATTCATATAAAGATATAACAAACCCTCCAAATATAAAAATAATTTCAATATTTTTTTGCAAACAATTGAAAAATCCCCATTGAAAAAAATGTTGTTATTTTTCGTTATACTTAATTTACTACAAAGTAAGTAAATTTATTTTATAAAGGAGGAGTATTATGAATAATACTCAAAAAAAGTTTAGTGGCTATTCTTATTTGTTACTTTTCACGGGGACTCTTTCCTATATATTTTTAAACTACTGAAAAAGCATAGGTGCATATGAAGTTTTAGCAATGCGCATTCTATGTTCATTTATTTTTATGATTTTAGTAGTAGGAATTGCTAAAAAAATAAGAAGACCATTTTTGTAGAAATAAAAAAATCTGGAATAACAAAAAAAGTTTTTTTTACTACTTGTTCTAGCTTCATTTTTTTAATAACAGGAAATTGGCTAACATACATTATTGCAGTAAATACCAACCACGTATTAGAAGCAAGCTTTGGATACTACTTAAATCCAATTGTTACAATCATCTTAGCTGTGGTATTTTTTTAAAAGAGAAATTAACTCGTACACAAACTATAGCTTGCCTCTTTGTTGGAGGTTCACTATTGTACTTATTTATCTCACTAGGATCTTTACCTTGGATATCTATCATTCTTGCATTTACATTTGGACTTTTATAGTCTATGTAAAAAAGAAAAATTATTCTTAGTCCTAAAAGCCAGCTTATTAATTGAAACTGCAATAGTATCTCCAATAGCGATGGTTTATATGGGATATCTATCGTCAAACAATTCTATAACATTCCATACTTTTTGGAACAGATACTCTAATTTATCTATTATTATCTGGTGTCATTACAGCAGTACCTCTAATGTTATTCGCTAGAGGAGCGACAGATATTCCTCTATATATACTAGGAATTTTACAATATTTACCACCTACAATGCAATTTTTTTCATTGGAATTTTTTTGTTTATGGAGAAGAATTAAGCGTTCAAAAAAATTAATATCATTCTCTATAATTTGGGTGGCAGTTGCAGTTTTTTTGCTATTCGGCAATAATATCAATGAAAAAAACAAAATTTAGTTAGTGAAAGTCACAAAAAAATAAATTATCTATAATGCAAAAAGATGCTGATTCAAAAGTAGGAAGAAGAGGGAGTGACTCAAAAAAATCGTGATTTCGAAGAAATGATATGTACCCCTTTTTACTGGACAAGCCAGTGAAAGGGGTGTTTTTATGCGTTATAGTTTTGAATTTAAAGTAAAATGTGTTGAGATGTATGAAAAAAAGGAGAATATCCAGATACACCTAATGGAATAACTACTAGGAAATTTAAAGATACTATTAGGAAATGGAAAAGAATGGTCGATTCATTAGGAGTAGGTGTCTTACGACATAAAAACGAAAAAAATAAAAAAAGTGGAATCCAGAAGAAAAAAACTAGTATTAGTTTCCAAAAATTTTAGCTGGTTATTCATATAATTCCGTTGCACTAGAGAATGGAATTAATTATAGGATATTATATGTTAAAGTCAAATTATTACGGAAAATAAATTCCAAAAAAATTAAATTACGATGAAAAAAATCAAAAAAATTTTTTTTTCGTCGGCAAGAATATAGATATTTTCAACATAATCAAGATCATACGTACGATATACATACTCATATATTCTATCTCTAAATTTAGAAACACTCTCTAACTCATCAAGAATGATAAATCTATCTGTATATCCATTTTTTTATACGATAAGAGTAGATTTTAGCAGCTTTAACCATTTGTTTTTTTGACAGGATAAGGAGACTTCTTAGGCTTTTTGAATAGATACATAATGTTCATCAAGTTCTATAAAAAAATGTCTTTAACCTTATTTTTGTTTAAGGGGAAGAAGGCATTGATATCAGAACGTTTAATATAGTTAGCGATAGTAGCACGAGAAATATATTTACTTTTATCTATAGAAAAAAATCATTCTTAAAAAAATATTGTCCAAGTATTTGACCAATAGTAGAATAAGAAGCATGTTTTCCGGCAAGGAATAGAAGTTCATTAATAACATCATTATCGAAAACAACACGAGGTGAAATATTAAGAAGAGAATCCAAGTAGTAAAAATGATTTTTACCGTTTTTTTATCAACATAAGCACGTCTTTTTAAAAAGTTATTTCACCAAATAAAGTGATGATAGTTCTAGAATAAGTACCTTTTAGGATAGTATAGTGCCTTTCGCTTAGGAGAGTTGAAGTAATCCTCATCTAATTTTTCAAGCGTAAGAATAACGTTTTTTATGATAGAATCCATAACGACTTTATTAGGGATTGATAGTAAATCAGACAAAGATATTTTTAGAGTTCGTATATCTTAAACTTCTGTTTATATATGTGTTTATAGAAGATAAGATATTCTCTGAGAAAAATTTTTTTAAAGTATTTTCTATGTTTTTTTGATAAAGATTTGTGTTATAATGTTCATATGAATAAATTCCTTTCTGTAGTGTCGTAACTTATAGTTTAAAAAGAATTTATTCTTTTTCTACCCTTTCCGTAATAATTTTACTATATCAAATCTCCGAATCAATTGACAACAAGAAAAGGTATGTGGTAGAATATAGGAAAGTGAATGTGAAATGCTAGTACATTCCAACACGAAAGCCAATTGAAGGTTCAGTTCAATTGGCTTTTTTTATTATTGATATTTAATATTCACATACAAAGTGAAGAGTATGCGTCGTGTCCTAAAATGGCTACTTTTTCTCGTTGTTATCTTTTAGGAAATAATATTCTATTATCAGAAGAATGACTCCGGATAACAGATTCACAAGAATTTGTGAAATGCTAGTATTCATACCAACACCTCCCTTCTTGGGCAAGTAGCCTACCTTTATTATAGCACTAGAAGGCATCTTAGAAAAGATTTTCTTATTAATGTTAAGATTAAAATTATATTTTTTTAAGATTATGTAAATAGGGAGGGGATAGCGGTATAGCTCTTCGAATTAATTGACAACAAGAAAAGGTATATGGTAGAATATAGGAAAGTGAATGAGAGATGTCTATCAAATTTCACCACGAAAGCCAATTGAACTGGATCTTCAATTGGCTTTTTTTATATTAATATTTAATATTCACACACAAAGTGAAGCGTATGCGTCGTGGGCTAAAAAGACTACTTCTTCCTGTGATTATCCTTTAGCAGATAGTATTCTATTAAAAAGAAGTATAACTCCCGATAATAGATTCACAAGGATTTGAGAGATGTCTATCTCCATTTCACCACCTCCCTTTTTGGGCAAGTAGCCTACCTTCATTATATCATTAGAAATTACATAAGAAAAGGGTTTCTTATTGATATTAATGTAAATGTCAATATAAAAAAATGTACAAAAAGACAAAAATAAAATTATATATAAATGTTAACTTCATGTATAAGTGTGATAATTATTATAATGCAGAAGCAGATGCAGGAATTGTATTCAATGATAAAGAGTTTGGTATTGATTGGTAGATTGATTTATCAAAAGAGATTATTTCAGAGAAAGATAGAAACCTTCCGACATTCAAAGAATTTGGAAAGAACAATGATTTTGTGGGGAAGTGGAGTTATAATATTTTTTTCAGGGAGGATCCCATTAAAATGAGAACTCAAAGACATAGTGGTTTATTAATATCTAAATTTTTTTCATAAGAGCTTTTTTTAGATATTTAATTAACTTTGTTGAGGTGACTTGATAATTAAAATCACGATCTTTGAGCCACTCTCATTTTGATGAAAATCTACGTTGAGATACTCATGTGAATAAATTCCTTTCTATGAGTGTCGCAATTTATAGTTTAAAAGGAATTTATTCTTTTTTTCTATACCGTTCTGTTATAATTTTACTATATCCTTAATGTGGTTAAATTGGAGTATTTAAATTATTTGTGCTATAATGAATTTATAAAAATTAAAGGAGTATGCTATGACTGAAAAAAACATAAAAATTATTAGAAAAAAAGATAATATAAACCAATCAAAATTTTCAAAGATTAAAGACACCTTACTAAATAGCATAATTCTTTATGAAAATAAATTGAACTCTAGCTTAAGAGAAGATATAGAGGCTATTGCTAAGGTGTTGAATGTATCTTTATGCAGATATCGTGGAAGAAGAAAAAAATATCCAACTCAGCAGAAGATTATAAATTGACTTTAAAGATTGAAATTGTAAAAAGAACGTGGAGCGAATCTTTTGGTTCATCTTTACCATTATCAGGATATAAAAGGCATTAAATATGATGATGAGGAAAAATCCTTGGGTGTTAATGAGTGATGATTTATCTGATGTAATTAATACGAAGATATATCTCGTTGATACTTTTGAGGAGTTAGAGCGCTATATTGGTTATTTAGACGGTATTGAGCGCGTGCTAGAAGTATCAGAGAAATGGATGGTAGCGTGATGAGTGTGGAGGACTATACTGAAGAGGAATTTACTAATGCTCTAGCTCGTAATTTTCGTTCATTAATAAAGGGAAAAGAAGTCAAGGGGCAATCCAATAGCTATTTTACTTGGAGGTCAGAGTGGAGCTGGTAAGACTACAATTCATCAAATTAAACAAAGAGAATTTAAGGGGAATATTATTATAATTGATGGAGACAGTTTTCGAACTCAGCATCCACATTATCTTAAACTTCAACAAAAATTATGGAAAAGATAGTGTAGAATAAACAAAGCAATTTGCAGGACAAATGGTGGAATATTTAGTTGATAGTTTAAGTGATTCAGGTTTTCATCTTTTTAGTTGAGGGGACACTGCGTACTGTAGAGGTCCCAAGGCGAACCGCAGAATTACTAAGAAAGAAGGGCTATTCAGTCCAACTTGCTTTGATTGCAACCAAACCTAAACTATCTTTTTTTAAGTACTTTAATTCGATATGAAGAACTTCGTGTAATAGATACAAACCAAGTACGAGCAACTCCTAAAAAAAGTATCATGATTTTTATAGTGAATAGTTTAGTTGAGAATACTTAACAATTGGAGAAATCAGGATTATTTGATCAAATTCAAATCTATCAACGGGATAGAAATTGTGTCTATGATTCTGAGGATAGTGGTGATATGTCGGTAGCAACTATGCTTAATGAATTGCTGTTTGGTAAGTGGAATCAAGCGGAAGATAAGATGTTGAGGTTAGGTGAGAAGAAATTAAAGGAGTTAAAGGATAATAATGATGGTGATTCCTAGGTATATGGAATATTAGAATCTGATGAATCTATTATTACTGAAGAAGGAAAAAAAGTGTACAAGTTTTTTTCACTTGAAGATTAAGATCTTTGAGGAATGAGCAAAACAATTTAGGCGTAATTATTGTTCAGATAGTGAACTTAAAGAGATGACTAGAATAATAAATATTACGCCTTCTGAATATTTAAAAAAGAATAAATTACCATCGGATATAGGACTCGGTCTATCCGCTATGTCGGGAGATTTTGGTGAGATTTTAGTAGCTGACTACCTTCAATTTGTGGAAGAATACACAGTTCCCAGAACTAGGTATAACATAAGAGAAAAATAAGGATAATTCAACACTAGGGAGTGACGTTTTTGGGATATAAGATATATTCTTTAGAACCTAAGAAAGATGAGGTTATAGTTATGGAAGTTAAATCATCAGCTTCTAATAGTCTACGTCCTAAAAGATAAAGAAAGGCTTCAAGAAACTATTGATTATTCTAATAAAGATTTTAAACGTTTTTTTCAACTTCGATTGTAGCTAGTTATTTAAAAATTAAAGACTACTAATCCTGAACAAGCAAATATAGTAGAAAGATTTTTTTAAATATTGTAGATAAACCGTTTAATGTTATTTATGGTGCTGTGGCAGTACATTCAAATAGCTCATATGATAGAGCTGTTATAAAAAGAAGTTGTTGCTAAAAAAATCATAGAAGCTTTCATGATTTGAAATTATTTGTCATGTATTCCGATAACTTAATGAATTTTATAAAGAATATTTATGAGAAAGCGAGCGAAGTATGATAGAATTCGGACGAAAAATCAATGACATATTCAAAAATTAATTCGTTCAAAGGAAAAAAATGATTGAGTTTGATGTTCCTGAAGAAAGCCATATTCAAATTTCTGAAGATGTGATTAAATCATTTCTCGGAGCATTGGCTATTGTTGCAGATATTTCTAGAAAGTATGTTGAGAACTTTATAAGGAATGATATCTGGGATTTACATCTGAAAGATCAATTACATAAGTCTGCGGAGTACTTTGATGCCCTAATAGGGGATGAGCCAAAAAGCCCTAAATTTTAACAAAGTGTATATGAGAACTCATAGACGCAGTGGTTTATTGATATCTAAATTTTTTTCATAAGAGCTTTTTTTAGATATCTAATAAACTCGTGAGGGGTGACTCGACAAAAATCGATTTCTCTGAAATCACGATTTTATCGAGTCGCTCCCATATCAAGATTATATTGCAATACTAGCTGCTACAGCGTACTATCTAGGCGATTATAACGGTAGTTCTAGGGTTATGTTGAATTATATATCTGATAATTTAAAGTTGGTAAATGATAGCAAAGTGTATGCAGCCTTAAGTAAAGATTTAGGAATTACAATTAAGAGTCCGGAACAAGCTGCAACTTATGTAAATGACGAACAATACAGAAAAATTTAACACTTTGATTGATAAGAAATTTAATGATTCTGTGTTTATAGAGTTACTAAATTGTTTTTGAGAAACATGATGATAAAAAGGATTGAAGAACTTGTTACAGATGAGGCTGCAATACCGACTATTTTTTTGAATATATTTTAGAAATTATATGGTACAAAGTAAGTGAAAGACAAGGAAATATTTTTGGATTTCATGAAGTTATCATTAGAAGCCAATTTATTGCCTAAGACACATGCAGCCGGAGGTTATGCAGACATTATATATGAATATGAAGCGTGTACCTCTTATCCGAAACATTCATTATTGCTTGAAGCAACTCTTGCAGACGGAAATAATCAAAGAAGAATGGAAATGGAGCCTGTTTCAAGATATTTAGGAGATTACAGAATTAGGTTTAATACACCGTTTGATTACAGTCTATTTGTAAGCGCACACTTTGATAAAAATGTAATCTCAGATTTTAGGTATAGAAAGATAATTCCATATACTAGAGATGAAAAAGCTATCACAGGCATGAAGATTATTTCAATGGATACAGATTCTCTTAAGAGGGTAATTAAAAATAAAGTTAAGTATAAGTATTTGTATGAGGTCTTTGACGAATACCATGAAATGCCATTAGAGACTGTAGATTGGCATGATGGGATGATAAAGGAGGCTACGGGAGAGTATAAGGCATAATATTTATAGTTTTAGGAGGAATAAAAAATGTCAAAGATTATTTTTGAAAAAATTGAAAAATGAAGATATTTTTTTGTATCAGATTATAAAAAGGCTTACTAGAAATAATGAAATAGATTTTTTTCCAAAGAAGAAATTTCTGTAATTTATGGTACTAATGGAACTGGTAAAAACAAGTTTGGTAAAGGTTTTATCATCCGAAAAAGGGAACAAAAAGTAAAGTATACCTATGATGGGAAGGAGTATACAGATGGTTCTCAATTTTTTTGTGATTAACGATCAAAATAACAGAAATATTATACAAGGGGAAACGAAAGATTTTTTTTATTAGGAGATGACATAAAAAAAGAATTTGAATTACAGGAATATATAGCAAATGAATATAATAGACTTTGCACCGAAAAGCATTTCTATCTTAAAAAAAGTAATTACAGCTTATCTTCAAGCAATAGTAAATCGATAGATTGCTTTTTCTGAATGGACAAGTATTCAAAAATATAATTAAAGATTTAATGAACAACAGAACTAAAAGGCTCTAAAACTGGCGTGGATACTTATATTTTGGAATTGGAAAAAGCATAATCAAATAACCATTCCTGACTATGAACAGGCTAAGCTAGATTATATCATTTCTAATTTATCAGAAAAGAATCCCTTATTACTGAAATTGAAACGATAGATACAGGTAAGTTAGCTAATAATTCTCAGATTAAGGAAATAGAGGAGAATACAGAAGCCATAAAGATACTTTCACGTTTCAGTTACAAAGATCAGTGTATAGTTTGTGATTCAAATGGAATTGATTCTGAAAATTTACTAAATAAAAAAATCCAAAAAAATAAGGAAGAAATTCTAGAGACATTAGATGAAAAAGACTAAAAAAATTGTTGAAAAAGATAATTGATAATATAAGTGAAAAAAAGATCCGTTTAGAATAAAGGATATTATGATAGGTGCAATTGAAACAGGAAATTTGAGTGATGTTTTTGTTACTTAAAAAAAGTCGATTAAAGAATATAAGAATATATTTGCGAACAAGGTAATAAAGGAATTGGTACAACTTTATAAATCTTCTGATATAAAGATAAAAAAATGAAGAATATCAAAAAATTGATAAATCAGAAGCCAGATATTACAGAGGAAGATTTTTTTATATATTGAGCAGATTATTAGTAACAATATGAGTAAGAAACTGCAGATAATTAGAAATGATAAAAAAAGAATATAAAAAAATTGTTTTAGAGAATAAAAGATTTTCTTGGTATTAACAGAGAAGAATTGCCATTAAGCTCAGGAGAACAAAATTTTCTATCATTAACATTTGAATTTTTGAAAGCAAAAAAACTCTGACAAACCAATTATAATACTAGATGATCCTATTTCTAGCTTTGATTCTATTTATAAAAAAATAAAAATAGCTTATGCAATAGTTAAGATATTACAGAATAAGAAAAAGGGTTATTTTAACTCATAATGTAGATTTATTAAGACTTTTAGATGGACAATTTAAAAAAATGCTTTTAGGTTATTTTTTTATTCAATAACACAGAAAAATGAAGAAAATGGGTTTATAGCATTAAATTCTGATGAACGCGATATGCTTATTAATCTTGATGAGTTGTTAAAAAAACATTTAGAGAAAAAGATTTATGAACACATAAAAAGATGTAGAATTATTTTTTTGATTTCGTTAATTCCTTTTATGAGAGGATATTCAACAATCATTAATGATAATGATATCAAAGAAAAATCTAACTCAATTAATGCATGGATATAAAACAAATACAGTTGATATAGCAGAATGTTATATAAAATTATTCGGGAATAAGAACAATATAATTCCTAATAATTATAAAGTGAATGTTGATGATATTTTGAATAAAACTGTTGATGGAAAGGCAATTGTTGATAAAGAGAAATATCCATTATTAAATCGTACACTAGTACATTCATTTACTTATTTGTTTTTTTAAGATTATTAATAGAGGAAAAAAATTAGTATTGAAGTATAACATAGATACTGAAAGTAAGAGTGGAGCTAAACAACTTGGACAAATAATCTCAAAAAGCTTTTCCTGAAAAATAGTAAAAAAATAGTGATGATATAAAAAAATAGAGTTTTTTTCTTACAACAAAGAAAAACTTTGTTGAATGAATTTAATCATTTCGAGGGTAATATGAGTATTTTTTTCAGCCGGCAATTGACATTACTGATCATATGTTGAGAAAGGAAAAAAACAGATATTTTTAGCTTTTTGTAAACAAATTATAGATTTTTTTGACTTTATGCTTGTAAAAAAATCGGATAAACAGAAATAAAAATGGATAATAGGGATAAAAACATATAAAGAACAACCTTGATTTTATGCTATTTATATAAAAACAATATCAATGGACATATCGAGTGGGAATAATTAACAAGAGTAATTTAAGTCAAGAAACTTTGCTATAACTGACTTTTTAGAAATTATATATAGATTAAAAAAACAAGTTAAAAACACTTTGGATTGTCTTCAAAGTGTCTCCATACCCCCGCTCAAATTTTTAGGTGGGGTTAAGTTTAAATCTTATTTTATTATTTTTAAACATAAAAATTTATTTTGAAAATTTATACATTACATTATTACCGTAAATATAATACTAAAAAAATTCACATTATTTTATATTTTACGAGAAAGTGAGGACGATATATAATGACTGAACGTAACGAAAAGATTATATTAAAATATTTAATGATTTTTACCTGAAAACTTGAATACTAAAGAGGCGCTCTTCAATTTATTAAAATGTAAAAAGCACACTCGATTTCCAATCCAAAAAAATAAAGTAGATATTATAATCTTAAAAAAAGAAAAAATTATCCTACTGAAATCAATATAAAAAAATCGAAATAAAGAATAAAAAAATAATAAAAAGTCATTTTATAGTATCCTTATCTCTAGATAATGTCGAAATCGCTAAAAAAATTCGACAGTGAGTTAAATACAATAGATTCTAACATAAATGTCATTGATATAGAATTACTACATGATGGAATATCTAGATATTATAGTATTCAAGCATATAAGGTTCTACACAAGGTTGAAACTTCTTTACGTGCTTTTTATAACTGAACTAATGGTTTTTTTATGGTAAAGAGGACTGGCATACAAAAAAATCGATAAAAAAATAAAAACACGCAATAACCATACAGGAATCAAAAATACTCTACAGCACTAATTTCGATCAACTAAGTAGTTTTTTTATTTGAAGACTATAGCGATATTACACACAAGGATTTAATTGAAGAAATAATTAACAAAAATTCTGACGAAGAAAAAAATTAGATTTTTGTTAAAGATTTAAATGAACTTATACCTAAGCCTAATTGGGATAAATTAATTGCTAAAGATGCAAATAAACAGTCAATTAGTGGGGAGCAATTTAAAAAAAGCTTCTTGATAATATATACAAAAAAAGAAATCGAATTGCTCATTGCAATGAATTTATAAAAAAAGATTTTGATGAATTTAATAGTGATTGTGAGAAAAATACTAAAGTCGACAGAAATTTTAACTGAAATAATAGAATCAAAAAAATTCAGAAGTTATCTTTGCAGATGAAAAATATATCAGAAGATTTAGATGGAATATTTTTTTTCTAGCGATCAATACGATACTATAGTCGTACCTGCAAAACCTGATGGATTTGAAAAAGTATTTTTTTAAAAAAATAATGAGTGGTATAGTGTAGCAATATATGAGAATAAAAATTAATTCTCTAAAAATACATAGCTGCCTATATATCGCAAACTAAACAAAAAAATTACACATTACGCAGAAATAGACAGAATCGAAACTTCTCCTTATGATGAAAAAAAGAAAAATTATCTATTTTAAAGATTCTGCTAAAGAACTACCTAAACACATTGAATTAGGAGTCGACAAAAGAGCATTTCAAAGAAGTAGATATACAGTATTTAATAAGTTAATAAATGCATCTACAACCGATGATCTTTTTGAATCTTAAAAAAATAAACTTATATATCTTTCTATATCATTAAAGTTAGTGACTCTACTCTCACCCCAAGTTAAACTCAAATTATTACGGAAAAATAAATTCCAAAAAAATTAAATTATGATGAAAAAAATCAAAAAAATTTTTTTCCGTCGGCAAAAATTAAACAACATTTTAAGGTAGTGTCAAGTTTTTTTGTATAAACATAAACCCCTAACTTAAAAATAAAGTTAACCACTTATAATTTTATTATTTTTTTTCTGGCTTTTATTCCTTAGAGTTTAATCAGATTTTTTTAAATATTTTTGTCAAGAGTTCAAAGAAGGCAGAGCCCTTGCTCTTGATAAAAATATTTTTAAAAATCTAAACTCGTATAGAGAATAAAAAGTTGATTAACTATACATTTCTTCCATCATATTTTCTAATTCTTCTTTCGCCATACTAAAGTCATAATGTGATATCCCTTGATAGTTTGCATTATACTCACACGCTGTTACACATGCATAGTAAGCGTCCAATAACAAGGTATCTATCCTCCAAGCGCAAATTCCTTTATAATACAAACATAAAGAAAAAATGGAGAAAGATAAAATGTCAAAACAAATTGTACCATTAGACGTTAGTTATTCATCAACAAAAGAAGGGAAATCTAATGCGATTATATTGAATATAAATGTTAGAATAAAAAGTGTAAATAAATTTCAAGAAAACAATTAGTATCAGAATACGGAGTAGAAAGCATAGCCGACATACAAAAACGCCTTAAAGGACTTACTAGGTGGTACGATAGAAGAACTGCTACAAGCAGAAATAAATAATCACTTAGGATATGAGAAGTATGGACATGGTGACAAAGAAAACTATAGAAATGGATACAAAGCAAAAAGAGTTCAAAGTAATTATGGAGACCTAGAAATAGCTGTTCCACAAGATAGAAATTCTACATTCGAACCAATGATAGTTCCAAAAAGAGAAAAAAGACATTTCAGAAATAGAAAAATAAGATAATAGGACTATACGCTCTAGGAATGACTACAAGGGATATTGCACAAGAAATAAAAAGAGCTGTATGGATGTGAGATATCAGAAGGACTAGTGTCAGACATTACCGATAAAAATAATTCCAAAAAAATAGAAGAATGGAAAAACAAGAACACTAGATGAAGTCTATGCAGTAGTTTATATAGATGCAGTGCACTTTTAGTGTAAAAAGAAAATGGAATTATCGGTAAAAAAAGCCGTCTATATCGCATTAGAAGTAAAACCAAGAAGGTAAGAAAGACATATTATCGATGTATATAGGAACAAATGAAAGTGCAAAAAAACATGGTTAGCCCTATTTAACGACCTTAAAAAAATCGAGGAGTAAAAGACATACTAGTAATGTGTGCAGATGGATTAACAGGGATAAAAAGAAGCCATAGCAGCTGCCTTTCCAAAAAAACAGAATACCAAAGATGTATAGTGCATATGATAAGAAATACAACAAAGTTTGTAGCGACAAAAAGACTATAAAGAGCTATGTGCAGACTTAAAAAAACAATATACAATGCACCAACAGAAGAACAAACCCAAAAACAACCTAGATATAGTAGCGGATAAATGGGAAAGTAAATATCCAAAAACTAATGAGTAGCTGGTATTCAGAATGGGATGCAATAACACCAATATTTAAATTTAGTGTAAAAAGTAAGGACAGTAATATATACAACAAATGCAGTAGAAAGTGTAAATTCAAGATTAAGAAGCATGAATAAGAAACGATCAGTCTTTCCGAATAAAAGTATCATTAGAAAAAAAGCGTTATATCTAGCTATAGAAAGAATAGTAAAAAAATGGACAGGAGCTATAAGAGATTGGGGACAAATATATAGAGAGTTAAGAATAATGTATGAGGATAGGATATAAATAAAATAAAAGTAGCTTTTAATTCTCTTGGCGAGTCTAGATTTTTACGTCTTTACTTGTCAAGGACAAGGGCTTCGCCTTATAAAAATCCTTGACAAGTAAGCCTTAAAAAAATCTAAAAATAGACTCTAGAGAATAAAAAGCCACTTAAAAAATAATTAAATCTATAAAAAAATTAAATATTATAAACTAGTAAATTTTTGGTTAACATAAAGAATTTACAGAGTTTTATTCACACTCCCTTATTTTGTTTTTTTGTATATTTTTTTATGTTGACATTAACATCAAATATCATCAGTGAACTTTTTCCCTTTCAAATACCCCTATAAAACTTGATACACTATACTTCGGTGGTATTGATAACAGCAAATGTATATGATCTGGCATTATATGTCCCTCTATTATTTCCACTCCTTTATACTTACATAACCTTTTTTTATTATATCTACTATATCTCGTTTGTATTGATTAAATTCTATTTTTTTCGTCTATACTTAGGTGTAAATACAATATGGTATTTACATAACCACTTTGTATGCGATAAACTATTATGTTTATTTGCTATAATTAAAAATCATCCTTTCTTTATTTTAGAGCTTGAACTACTCTTATTTTATCAAGAAAGGATGATTTTTTTCAATTGTTTAACTCTTATCTCGCACCCGCATAGCGGGTGGTTTTTTTGTTTCGGAGACTTCGCTCCTCAACTGGCTAAAAGCCATTAATTAAAAATTATTTTCACCGAAAATAAAGGATTATATGGTGTCCGTCTTTACAATAAGGGCAAAAAGTTAGATGAAGCTTCCAATACCCCGTAATAAACTAGATGTATACAACCATTTATTTCAATTTTCTCTGTTTTATCTATAATTTTTATATTTTTCGTCAGTTATTTGTAGCGTTGTTTTTAAGAGATTTTGCTATAATTACACATATGAATGTAAATTTCCTTTCTTGATTTTTTTTAGTCATACTTAAATTATAAAGGAATTTTTACATTCTTTTATATTTTTATAAATTTAAATACGGCTAATTTTTTTATAATCAACCGTATTTATTATAGACCCACAAAAAAATAGACTCTAGAGAATAAAAAGCCACTTAAAATAATTAAATCTATAAAATTAAATATTATAAACTAGTAAATTTTTGATTAACATAAAGAATTTACAAAGTTTTATTCACACTCCCATCGAATGCTTTTTATCAAGACACTGCAATGCTTTTATAGATACCAAAAAAATCTTATATAAAGCAAATTTAGACATCTATAAACTACTTCTATGCGTTCTCATACATACTTTTTTTAGCTTAGGACTTTGAGAATATTTTTCCCTTTTTCACTACTTAAGACATTATCACTTTTCATTCACAATAATTTAACACATATAATATCTAAACTCTTTCTAGTTATCTTTAAAATTTCATCTTACTGGGTAGTTTCTCGCGTGTCTTTATTCTACATAATACACTGACTTTAACGAAGGACTATACTACTATTCCTCCTTCTTATTTACATAATATTAAAAAAATATAACTTTCATTATAATTAAAAAAACTTTTCTAATATAATTTCTGGTGCTATTATAAGGGTAGGCTACTTGCCCGAATATAGACTTCCACAAAGTATTTTAGTTTATAATAAGACGCAATAGTTTATTGATTTCAAAAAAATCACTTTATACAAGCTCTTTTTGAAATCTAGTGCTCTGGGACAGCTCCACTTTATAAATTATTCTTTTTTTATTCTTTTTTTCTTTATGTCTATATAACTATCTTTTAAATAATCAGTAACATCTTTTGTTTTGCTAAATGAATATTTAAAGATTATTGTTACTAATCCTAAAAATAGCTGTAAACATTGTAACTGTTATTCCTATTAATAATTTATCACTAAATTCCACATTCCTATATAATAAGGCTATATATAAACCTGTGATAGCTATTCCAAATACCCCTAAAGATACTATAGCTATATTCATTGATACTTTTCTTAAACTTTGTTTCTGTTGTAATTCTTCTATTACTAAATCAGATAACTTTTTTTATATGTTCTTTGTGAATAGCATCTATATTCTCATATATTTTTTTATTTTCTAAAAAAATTTTTTTCATTCTTTTTTTCTCAAATCTTCAGGAGATCTTACGATATTTTTTTCCCAGTTCTCAATATTTTTTTCTCAGAAGTATTAACTATGTGCTTCTTATTAATTCCAACAGTCTGCTTTTTCTAATTCTTTAATTAATTCACTACTATTTCTACTCATAAATTAATCTCCAAATCTATTTTCATACCATAACCTATATGCCATCGGATTAGAAACTTTATACTCTTCGGCTAACGATTTTATTTGTATTTCTTTATCTAATATTCCTTCTTCTATATTTTTTTTAAACTTCGTTCTACTTCTTTTTTTAGGCGCTAAAAAATTCAGCTGCAAATTTATCCGCTTCCCTTTCTCTTTTTTTAATTCTTCTTCTGTATATTTACCATTTCTATATGAAACTTCTACTAATCCCTCTGCTAAATACTTATCCGGAAGCCAACCCCAATGTAAAAATACATGCCCTAATTCATGTGCTATTGTGAATCTTCTTCTTGTTTCAATATCAGTAAAATTTACAATAATTTCTGGTTTACCATTAATAACTCTCACATAACCTGAAACATTGCTTGTTTCTAAATGTGTCATATCTGAATATTTAACGGATATACCTACACTTTCTACAGCTTCTTCTATATCCTCTATTACATTTTTTTCAAAGATAATTGTGGTGCGATTTCACGTATTATTTCTACTATTTTTTTACATAATTAACCATTAAAAATTACCTCCTCTTTTCTAAATAACTGCTTTAATATATTCTATTATACTTTTTATATACATTTATATACTTCTATATATTTTATTATATCATATAAGTATTATTTTATATAATATAATACTAACTATTTATTGAACTATTTTTTTAATATGTTAATTCTCAAAGTAAATTCCAGTTCAAATAAAAAAACTGGAATTTAAGTTGAAACTATTTTTTTAAAACTGGAACTTAAGTTGAGAATAAATAATCATAAAAAGATATTTATCTAACTTTATTACGTTATTTTTAAATTCTCCTTATATTGTTAAACAATCTCTAGTTTAAAAGAAACTTTTGATTCTATCTTAATACTTCGTAAAATTAGTTTTTATACTGAGTAGTTGGTGTGGTTTCCTGTGAGGAAAAATGTGGCAGTGCCACTTTTCCCACATTATGAACCACACCAACAGAGGCTCAGTGTCAAACTAATTTTTAATAAGTGCAATTCCACTTTTTTTATATTTTAGTGTATATTATATATGAGACTTTTCGTTGAATGAAAGGAATCTAATATTATGACAAACAAAAAAACAAACACTTAACATATTATGATCGTTTAGACATTGAAGAAGGAATTTCTAAAGGGAAAAACTTTTTAGAAGTATAGGTATAGAACTAGATAAAGATCCTACTACTATATCTAAAGAAATCAAACGTAATCTGCAATATAAAGATACGGAAGTCGTTACCAAAACTCTTGACGGGAAATTAATCAAAGCTAATTGTGCTCTTCTAAACATAGTACCTTATGTTTGTAATAATTTTTAAACTTAAAAAGAAGAGATTGTGGTTTTGATAAACGTTTCTATTATGCTAAAAAAGGCTCAACTTAATTATCAAGAAAAATCTTGTCGAATCAAGAAGAGCTGTTGTTTTAGATAAAGAAGAATTTTTATGAAATGGATAAAATAATTTCTAAAGGAGTTGCTAAGGGGCAATCTTTCTATCATATTATGCATAGTAATGACTTAGTTGTTTCTAAATCTTCTTTGTATCGATATGTGAATAACGGGTATTTTTTTCTATTGATTCTGTTGATTGTAAACGTATTGTTAAATTTAGAAAACGTAATAAAGTTAATAAAGAAGCTATACCTAAACATTTAAAGTCTGGTAGAGCTTATATTAACTTCTTAGATTTTATGAATGATTCTGGGTTACCTTTCCACTTGGAAATGGATACTGTTATTGGTAAACGTGGTGGTAAAACTCTGCTTACCTTTAATGTATCTTCTTGTAATTTTATGTTCGCTCTTCTTTTAGATTCGAATACTTCTAGCGAGGTTTCTTCTAAGCTTTATAATCTAAAAAGAAAAAAATTTTTATCAGAATAATGTACACTTTTCTGATGTTTTTCCCTGTTATTTTGACAGATAATGGTAGTGAATTTTCTAAAGTTGAAGAAATCGAATATGATTTCGATAAAAAAATTTAAAAATTATTTTTTTCTGTACCCCTAATTCTTCTTGGGAAAAAAAGGTAAGATAGAAAAAAATCACACCACCTTGCGTGAAATACTTCCTAAAAGGATCCTCATTTGATGATCTTACACAAAGTGATGTTAATATTATTATATCACATATTAACTCACTTAAGAGAAAGTATTTGAACGGAAAAATCAGCTTTATGAAGTTTTTTTCTTTTACTTTTTGGCGAACATATAGCTAATCTACTAGGTATTTTTTTGAAATACCTGCCAATGAGGTGATACTTAAACCTTCCTTAGTTAAACAAATTAAGGATACAAACAAATAAATTTAAACTATTTATGAAATAGTAATATAGTTATTTTTTTACAACGAAAAATGTTTTTATTAGAAAAGTCTCAACTTAACTTCAGCATACCCGGAATTTAACCTGGGAATAGTGATTTGCAGGTCTATTTGTCATGCCTTTTTTTATTTTGATTCCTTTTTGAAAAAAACTCCCAAAAGTAAAAGCTTCCTTATTTTATACCGGAAGTTACCTTGGGAATATTTTTTTATTGTTATTTTTCCTTTTTTTCCCAATTTAACTTCCACTTTAATTTCTTACTGGAACTTACTTTGGGAATTTACCACTATTTTTTTAATACTTTTTTTCATCCCGCCTAACGATACACTAAATATTTATTCAAATTGTTCATTTCCTTTTAAATAATTTATTCAACTATTTTTTTGTTTTTTTCATCTTTTGTTTGGAAATATACTAAAAAAATAGACACAAAATATACAATACAATATACAGAAAAGAAGTTTTTTTCAAATGGTAAAAAAAGTATCTATAATTAAGATTCTAAGAGATTAATTATTAAGCTATATCAAAAATGGTAACATCCAAACTTGACCAAACAAAGACTATCACACTTCTTCAAGCACTATTAGTAAACAAGGGAAGAGTCTTAACTGGAGATGGCATAGTGTTTATCGCTAGCGCAATAATTGACAAATTACTACACCATTCACGTGTAATAAAAATAGCTGGAAATTCTTATAGACTTAAAGATTATTTCCAAAAAAATCAGATGAATAAAATGTACATTTTTTTACTTTGAATTTTTTTGACATATTTAGATTGAATTTTTACACCATTACCCAAGCCTTTGTGAACTTATTATCATGAGTTATACTCCTCTCATTGTCCATCAATTCAAATAACTTCACCTCTATCTCTTCTCCTATTTACATAATTTTTAAAAATTCTAACTTTAATTTTTAATATCAATAAGAAACCCTTTTCTTATGTAATTTCTAATGATATAATGAAGGTAGGCTACTTGCCCAAAAAGGGAGGTGGTGAAATGGAGATAGACATCTCTCAAATCCTTGTGAATCTATTATCAGGGAGTTATACTTCTTTTTAATAGAATACTATCTGCTAAAAAAATAATCACAAGAAGAAGTAGTCTTTCTAGCCCACGACGCATACACTTCACTTTATATGTGATATTAAATATTAATATAAAAAAAGCCAATTGAACTGAACCTTCAATTGGCTTTCGTGGTGAAATTTGATAGACATCTCTCATTCACTTTCTTATATTTTACCATATTCCTTTTCTTATTGTCAATTAATTTAAAGAGTTCCTTACGAAGTAGTAATATTTATTATAAAAAAAGATGAATTCCTTTAAATTATAAATTGCTACACCCGTAAAAAGAACTTATTCTTACGAGTATTTTTCATAAAAAAATAGGAGTGGCTCAAAAATCGTAATTTTTGGCTAACGTGTGCAATCGCTACAAAGTTCATTAGACATCCAAAAAAATCTCTTATAACGCGTCTTTAGATACCAATAAACTACTGCATCTATACACTCTTATTTAAATCTAGGAATTCGAGGGTCCCCTAAGAGGATATTCTTAATTAAACTTCCCCATACACAAAAATCATTGTTCTTTTCAAATTCTTTGAATGTAGGAAGGTTTTTATCTTTCTCTGAGATAATAACTTTTGATGAATCAATCTGCCAATCAATCCCAAGCTCTTTATCATCAAATGCAATACCTGTATCTGCTTCTGCATTATAATAATTATCACACTTATACATGAAGTTAATATTAGGTGTTAAAAATCACAAAACCGTGAGCAAAGTCTCTAGGAACTAAAAAGTTATCTTTTATTATGTTCTGAAAGGATAAAACTCTCCATAAAAGAAACCACGTTCATCTTCAAAAACTATCCGGTTCTATTATTTTTTTGCATCTTTTTAATCTCGTATCAAAAAAACCTGCATTCAAAACTACTCCTATCTCATGATTAGACAAATTTATTTCATTTTTGTAACCATAATAGAATTTTTTTATATTATCTAATTTTTCTAAACTTTAATATTTCAATTCATATTAAGATATCTAGAAAAATTTTATAATAATCTATATTAATTTTTCCATTCACAATATCTCTCAATACCGATATTCCATCCAGTTGCTTATTTTTTTACTCCCATTCCTCTTTCCTCTATATACTTCTATATAAAAACTTATTTGATTTATTACGCATACTATAGAAGGTCCCTAGCTCCCAAGAACACCATCCACGAATACTTCCTCCGCGTATGTTTAATTCGCTATTAATAGTTCTCAAAAAAATAATAATTGCGAAGACTCGAAAGCTCCCTGGATAAATTACATTTAATCTGTATTCCATTCTTAAACGCAGGAGAAAATAACCAATCAACATATAATAAAAATATTATTTTTTTTAACATAAAGATAAATAAAGCTAGTGTATAGAGCTTATCATCAAAAGCATGAGACAAAAAAACTTGATTTAATCTATATCCTTTAATTTCTTGTATGTCATAAATATCAATTAATGGGAGTTTCGAATTATTTATAAAATTACTCTTTATAAACGAATTATTTATACTGTTTAACAATCTTATTAAATCACTAAATACATAATACCTATCATTTCCCTTTTTCTGTACGTCTCATAAAAATGTTCTAATTTCCCAAAAATACTTTTCATCTATAATTTTTTTCTTCTTTAATTAGTCTTAAATTTTCATTATAACGCAATTCAAAATCTTCTATTCTTATTTCCTCCCAATCTGACTCAATCAGATAATGTCTCTCAATACCATCTAACATTATTATATTAAACCTTAGCAAATTGGATAATTCTGTTATACTCCTCTCAGAAAAAAATAATTAAATTTTTTTCGTCAAAAAAATTAGCTAAGTCACCTTCTCTTCTATCTAATATCCCTTGAAAATTTCTATATAAATTTATCCTATCCATCCCTTCCATAAATCTTTATCCTCCCTAACCGACTATCTTTTTTTCTAAATAAATTATAACCTACTCCATTATTCTGACTTTTTATCATAAGCATTATCAATGTATTTGTCTGTATTACTTAAAAAAATTCATCCTCCTCTATAAATGAAATATATGAGCCGTATAAACTATCATATGTTCGACATTCATTACAGTGCCAATTTGGGGGATTCGAATTAAAATGATTATTAGCTATAATATCAAAAAAATTTTTATTCATTTTATAGGATACTGTAGTTACCCCATGATAATTACTACTTATTGTTTTTAAACCAAGAATAATCTCCGTCAACCTTTTGTATAACCCCAACTATTCCATTAGTACAAGAAGTTCTATTTTTTTCTAACAATATTTTTTTTAAGACAATATTCTAACTCCCAATCAATCCATTTACTATCAGTCATATTAGGAGATAAAAATAACTACAGTTACTGATGTATCATACATCATATTTTTTTCAATTTTTTTCTTTTTATATGTTCTGTTGATTCATCCGTTAAATCAGGAGAATAGCTAGTTTCTCCTTTATAATATGTTACATCCCCCATTGAATTAATGATTTTATCTCTTAACTCTCTAGCCTCACTATACTTATATGATATGAAAGTCTTATGTGACATTTTTTTAAGTTCCTCCAATCAATACTTTATAAATCATCCAATAGTTTTTTTCTTCTTTTTGAATAAATTCCTTAAACTATAATTCTTCAAGTTTTTTTATAAATATCCCTAAGTTTTTTTCAAGGATAACTAGTAAAATTTTTTTTCTTAAAAACACACCTAGAGCATCAGTACTAATACTATATTCATCCAATATCTATTTATTATTCAATCTGTTTATTATTTTAATAATTCCATTAACTGTATTGTCAATATTTGTAGGTTTTTTTCAACTATAAATTTTTAGTTCTTCCTCCTGTAATTCACTTTTAATATTATCCTCATTCTTCACATACAAATTCTTTTGCCATATATCCAGTAAATGACAGCGGTATATTTATTAATCCATTTCTAGTAGCTATATTAAATTCATCCTCTATACCTTCAGCTTCAATGTTATTCCCATCTTTTTGTTTATTCCCAAACATATATATCGCTATTCCACATTGGGAAATCATCTCTTCTCTATATTTTTTTTCCAAGTTTCAATTAGTGAGTCATTTTGAGTTGAGTTTAATGGAAATGGCATTAATTTTAACTTGTCCTCAATCTTAGTATTTCTGCTATTATAACAATACTTTGCTACACCATTTATTACATAAGTTCCAATTCCCAATCCATATCCGTTTACAACTCTATAGCCATTCTCAACCAACCTTAATGATAATAAGCTAATAAATTCTTTCGCTACTTCTATTCCTAATGAAGAATATTCTTCTGCACTTCCTGAAATAAATATAGTTCTTCTTTTTATACCTGTTCAATAGAGTTCTTAATACCTCTGTAATCTCACTATAATCGTCTATTGAGAATATTTCTATACCATATCTTTTCAAATCCTTTATCTGTAGCTCTTGCTTAATTTTATTATAATTAAATTCCTTAATTGCATTCTCATATTTATTCTCATCATAATCAGCTTTATTAGGTTCTATATATCTTTTTAATATGTAATAATGTGTTCTATTGTTATCTCCCAAAAAGAACTCTCAATTTACTTAATACGAAATTAAAATTTGGATCATTAAAAACTAAAAACCTAGAAATAAAAAAAGTCTTCGTCAATAATGTACCTTCCAAAACATTTCTAAATAACTTCCTGCTATTAACTCCATATTCTTCGTAATCATCTCTAGTAATAACAGCTTCAGATATACTATGAATATCACCATGCATTTTATATACTATCGAATCGTAATTACTATATGGTAATTGTAAGTCTGTATCCATTTTTTTCTTATTGAAACACGTTTATTACTCATTTTTAGTGCATCTTCTATCAATGTATCATAATTTGTAGTCCAATAAGTTGAAATTGGGAGTTCGGATAATATTTTATGGTTCTCTGTTGGTCTTATATTAGTAGCGAATGAATTCGAAACTAATTCATTAATCCCACTCCTATTATATTCATTACGATAAAAATTGGGCTAGTGATATCAGATCATACTCTTCCTTATTTATATCTAATTTTTAATTTTTTTGCAGCTTCTTGTAATAATTCCTTCCAATTACAATATCCTGCATCTACCGAGAGTCCAGCTCCCGCAAAAAAATAGCTAATTCATTATTACTTAATGCTTCATCTAGAATATCAATTAATTCCTTCTTTTCTTTACTGCTCATTACTAATCTCCTTATAAAAATAGTCACTAACCAATCTTTTTCAAATGATATACAATGATTTTTCCATTAATACAAATATAATTTAATTTTTTTTAATATATCCCTCTCTTATGCTCACCATCCTTACAAATAATAAAAAAATTAAATAACAATTCAACTAATTATTTTTTTCATTATTATTTTTTTGAATTATTTCATTAAAACGCCCAATCATTATAACTAATTCCACTTTTTCTTTTTTTATAAGTTTATTATATCAAACCATATTAGGACATACAACATTTGGTTTTTGGTTAAAGTCAAATTATTGCAGAAAAATAAATTCCCTTCTATCTGGGAATTTTTTTAGAAAAAAATCCTTAATCCATTGTTTAAATGCTGAACGATTATCAGCTTCAATAAACTCTTTAGCTTTTTTTCATATTCATCCATATTAGAGTATGTAGTAAATACGCTGTAGAGCTTGCATAGCATGGAATTTATCAAGCGCATAATGAGTTTTAGTAGTATCGAATATATCACGAGTAGCCTTAATCCAATTAGCCTCATCACCAAGAATATAGATATTTTCAACATAATCAAGATCATATGTACGATATACATACTCATATATCCTGTCTCTAAATTTAGAAACACTCTCTAACTCATCAAGAATAATAAATCTATCAGTATATCCATTTTTTATACGACTAGAATATATTTTTAGCAGCTTTAACCATTTGTTTTTTGACAGGATAAGGAGACTTCTTAGGTTTTTGAATAGATACATAATGTTCATCAAGTTCTATAAAAAAATGTCTTTAACCTTATTTTTGTTTAAGAGGGAAGAAGGCATTGATATCAGAACGTTTAATATAGTTAGCGATAGTAGCACGAGAAATATATTTACTTTTTATCTGAAGAAAAAAATCATTCTTAAAAAAATATACTGTCCAAGTATTTGACCAATAGTAGAATAAGAAGAATGTTTTCCGGCAAGGAATAGAAGTTCATTAATAACATCATTATCGAAAAACAACACGAGGTGAAATATTAAGAAGAGAATCTAAGTAGTAAAAAAATGATTTTTTTACCATTTTTTTCTCAACATAAGCACGTCTTTTTAAAAAGTTATTTCACCAAATAAAGTGATGATAGTTCGAGAATAAGTGCCTTTAGAATAGTATAGTGCCTTTCGCTTAGGGAGAGTTGAAGTAATCCTCATCTAATTTTTTTCAAGCGTAAGAATGACGTTTTTTTATGATAGAATCCATAACAACTTTATTAGGGATTGATAGTAAATCAGACAAAGATACTCTAGAGTTTGTATACCTTAGACTTCTATTTACATAGGTATGGATGGAAGATAAGATATTCTCTGAGAAAAATTTTTTTAAAAGTATTTTCTATGTTTTTTTGATAAAGATTTGTGTTATAATGTTCATATGAATAAATTCCTTTCTGTAGTGTCGTAATTTATAGTTTAAAGGAATTTATTCTTTTTTTCTACCCTTTCCGTAATAATTTTACTATATCAATAGTCCATATTCTTTTGATTGAAATAATATTGAAGATAATGTATAATACTCATATAAATATTAATAAAGGATAATTTATTATTATAGGAGGTATTAAATATATGTGGCTAATAAAAATATTTGGAATATTGTGCTATGATTATAACTCTTATTGGAATATACCCATTGTACAAAGAATATAAAAAAATATAGGATTAAAATTAAAGATCAAATAACAGATTATACATTTACTGACAGAATAGATGATGTTAAAGATATTATTAATATTTTAAATTCTGGAGAAAAAGTTTATTGCTATTATTGGAACTAATGATATTCAAGGAAAAAAACTTGGTTATCTAAAAAAATATGTGACTGTATAAATCATGCCAGTGTACTTTTTTTGAATATGGTATTACTCGTTGTAAAAATAAAAAGAGCATTTTATTTTTAATTTAACCAACCGAACAATTGATTTGGTGGAAAAAAAGAATTACTGGAGTATTGTGTGAATTCAAGCACATTATGTGTATTTGATAACTGTGAACTAAATGATATTACTGCAATTAAAAAAATAAAAAGTTTAGCTCTTAAATTTTCAAGTATTATAATTCCATCTCAAGTATCTGATATTAACAAATTTGATATAAAAAAAGTACAAATTAAGCCCTTTCCCTATAAAGAAAAATTAATGAACTACAAACTAAAAATCGTTGAAAAAAATTTCCTGAAATTGATTATTTGTCAAAAGAGGAGATTGATACTCTGTACAATTTAACAAATGGTAATATAAAAAAATATATTCTATATTAAACTCTCAAAAAAACCATTTTATGGATAAAACAAATTTCTAAAAAAATCAAAAAAACAGATTATGATGTTAAATTGAGTAAAATACAAATATTACTTTTTTTGAAGGCTTATATAAAGAAGCTGAAACTGAAATTAATAAATTATATTTAGAAGATAATAAAATTCTAAATATAAATAATGATTATTTTGTTAAATTTATATTAATTGAATCTGATTGTCAACATTTACTAAATAATTATAATAAAGCAATAGATAAGATTAATATTTTTATTACTAGATAATCAATATTATAACTATAATAAAAAAATAATATTTTCGAGCTAAAAATTGGCACATTTTTTTATAAGCATATTTGGGAAAGTGACAAAAGCCTAAATATTCTTCATAGAATTTCTAACACAAATTGTGAAGCTTTTAATGGAAATGTTGGGTGTTTTTATCTTGTAAGTATTTTATAAATGAAAAATGTATGTAATTTTAATAATTTAACAACATTAAATTTATACAATTCTTTAATAAATAAAATTTCATATAAAAAAATATAAAAGATCTTCAGAGATTAGAACGCCATAAAAATTATTATGGCGTTCTATAATAATAATTCAACACTTACTGATTTAATTCCAAGAATAGATAATGTAATCAAATTCTATAAATTTGAAAACAATCGTTTGGTTGCAAATGCTGTTTTTTTAAAAAGGTGAACTATATCGCTTGAATAAAGAGTATGACAAAGCAATAGCATGTTATATCGATACTCTAACTTATACTGATGATGATAACATTAGAATCCAGGTTAATATCATGCTATACTATCTTAATAAAAATAAAAATAAATTTAACTGAAAAGTATATGTCTATTAATGAAGTTATACTTCTATGTCATACTCATAATAACAATTATGGGATGATACTTATACGAAAAAAATTAATAGTATAAAGTTAAGAGATCCAGGTTACGAAAAAAATTATCAAATATTTTGAAAAATAGAATAATGACTATTCTATGACTACAAATATCATACGAAAAATACAGGGATTTTTTTGAAATCAAAGTTTTTTTCGTATGGTATTTATCTTATCAACATTAGGGGTTTCTTGACTAATAAAAATATAATAATTCTGCTAATTGTTCCAATTCTTGTTCTTCCCAATCATATTGTGAGATTTGTTGAACACCTAATCTAATACCATAATTATCAAAAAGTTGTTTATTTTTTTATTTAAAGTTATATTGAATTTATGTGCATTATTAAACATTACATTCATTTCTTTTTTTCTGATGTTAATATAAATATTTGATGGGTTTTGCTGTATTCTTTTTCTGAAATTTTTTTGCAATGTGAAATCCTTTTGTGAACAAGTAAATCAGACAATTTCCTATTAATTATATTTATTTTATTACAATAATTATATCCAAATTCTTTGAATTCAATTAAAGCCAAAAATTAATCCAGCTATATGATTAGGTTGTATATATCTTAAAAAAATTCAGGAGATATTTTATTGTTAAGTTTTTTTCTATCAAAAGAATTATTATTCGTCATTATAATTCCACAGGAAGGTGCTGGTAAAGTTTTTATGTGTACCTCCAACAAGCACAATTTTTATCTAATTTTTTTCAAGAGGATTCTCTATAATATTTCCAGCAATAAGTCCTAATGTTTGAGTACAATCGTATATAATAAGTAAGTCTTTTGGAAAAATTAAAAATATTCCAGTTGAGGAGGAGATAATAAATCTGATTGACAAAAAAATAATAGCATCATATTTGTTAGATTTAATTAAGTAATTCGTTTTATCATAATCAATTTGAAATTTTTTTGAAAAATTATAAGGGATTTCATCATAAGAAATATTTAATGTTTCTAATATTATTGGAAGTGACGGATGTCCTCCTTGATTTGGTGTTGTTATTAATACTTTAGTATCATTTTTTTAATAATGACATGATTGTGTAAGTAATACAAGACATTCCTGTCATTGTATCAACATTTACATATTCAGAATTGAATATTTTTTTACATAGATTAGAAGCTAAACTTTTTAGTTCTACTACGGTATCACCACCAATAAAAATCATTTTTTTCTATGCTCTTTATTAAATCCATACTGTCCTTCAATATGTGAACTTAATGCTTTAAGAGAATAGCTTGAAGTATATGTTTCTGCTGCACAAAGTGGAATTTTATTTTTTTATCTTGTTCGTTAAATTTTTTTCCATTATTTTATTATATTGTTCTTTCCAATTTTTTTCATATTTTCATCCTCCTATAATAATAAATTATCCTTTATTAATATTTATCTTAGAAAGTGGATTTTTATATTTCATTATTTCATTTTTTTCTTATTTGAAGTTACATGCGCATATATTTGTGTTGTTACAATACTTGAATGACCTAATAACACTTGGATGTGTCGCGTATCTACATCTTGATCTAATAACATAGTTGCGAATGTATGTCTAAACATATGTGGAGTTATATGTAAATCTATATTTGCCAATAAACAATACTTTTTTTAATCATATATCTCACTGATTGGCTAGATAACCTGTTCTTTCGTTTATTTATAAAAAAATAATCTGATTCTATTAACTCTTCAGAAAAAAAGTTTCAGAATATAGCATAAGAGAATCTATTAAACTAGGATAACAAATAGGTATGACCCTCTCTTTGGCTCCTTTTCCATTTATTTTTTTATTACATTTCTAGAATAAACTATATTTTCTTTTTTTAACATACATGCTTCACTTATCCTCATTCCTGTTCCTATTAATAATTCCAGTAATGCCTTATCTCTTATAAGCTCTTTATAACGATATGAAACATTATCACATAATTGTATCTCTTGATATATATATTTAAATAAGATTGAAAGTTCTCTTATAGGAATTATTTTTTTGGTAAAATGAACGGTTCTTTTATTTTTAATCTTAATTTTTTTGAAAAAGGATTGTATTCAATGATGTCCTCGTTATTTAAGTAAGAGAAAAATGCTTTTAATGATGCTATCTTCCTTTTTAATTGTTTTTTTATAGCATACCCCTTATATTTCAAATCATAAATGTACTCACTTACATTCTCCTTTGAATTGAAATCATTTTTTTATCTATCATAAATTTCCTAAACTGCTCTAAATCAATACGATATGCCTTTAATGTTTTTTTCTGTCTAAATTATTCTGAATTTCACATAATAGTAAGTATTTTTAATATTAATTTATTTAAATTCATAATTTTAATCCTCTCTGATTTACTAACTTTTCAATTTTTTTATTATACACTCATTAAATTGATCTCAGATACTCATACAATACACCTAACTTACCTTAAAAATTTACCTTTGTAAATAACTATGCTATAATGGAAGAGGTAAAAAGCTCACTTTCTAAAAAGAATAATACAGAACTTTTTAAATCAAAAGAAGTCAAACAAAAATATTAGATTTTTTTAATAGAGACTATGTAAAAAAATCAACCCGACTTTGACACTTTCAGGCATAATAAAACCCTGACGAAAGGCATAGCTATAGCGTTTCATCAGGGTGGAATTGGCATAATTTTCCTATATACATTTTTTTATGTCAGAAACATATCCTACAAGAGGAATTTTATTCATTTTTACAGAATTAATTATATCAAGATACTCTTTTTGATTCTGCATCTTTTATATAATAATCTCCCATTAATGTCTCAACACTTCCTAAAGTGGTATTTCTTATTGCTTCTTGTATTTTAGCTGTCGATAAATTTACATTATTATCTTTTTAGAAGTTTCTCAAGATATCTTTCTATTACTAAAAGCTAAGTAACAAATTAAAAAAGTGAGCTCTTATTCTCTTTTCACTCCACACAAATATTGGTCTAGCCTCAAGATTAGTTTTCAATACTCTAAAACTATCTTCAATCTTCCATAGACTTCCATAAATCTCTCTTACTTCTCTTCCTGTAAGTTCTTTTTGTGAATACTCTATTGCGAAGAATCCATCCATCTTTTCTGCTTCTTCAATTTGTTTAACATCTAATTCTATATCTAAGTTCCCCTTAGTTACTTTTTATAAATTTCTTACCACCTTTTTTTTCAACTCTTGTTTCATCATAGATGGATTATTTAGTAGTCTATCGGCTTTGTCTAGAAGTCTCTGTCTATCGGCTTTGTCTTTTTTTGCTCTTTTTTTCAGAATATCCTAAAAGTAGATTATCTTGAATCTTTTCAGTTTTACCATCAATTCTAATTTCTTTTTACATGTTCTATAAGTTTATATTTAAACTCTTTTTTTCTACTATATATCTATCTTCAAATAATTTTTTTCTTTTTATTTCTTTCTTAGCACCTTTTTAGTTTATATGCCATAACATAATCTAATCCTAGTTCTTTTAATAAAAAAATAGATTCTTACCAGAATTAAGTCCTCTATCTGCGGCTACTATTACTTTTTTTAATTTGTATTTTTTTCTTTTTAAATCTTTTTATGACGGGATATAGTGTACTAAATTCACTTGTATTACCTGGATATAGTTCGTAACTGACTGGTATTGCGTTATTATCAATTAATAATCCCATAACTACTTGTACTTGATTTACTTTTATTATCTTTAGAAAATCCAAAAGCCTTTTTATTTCATCTTTTTTTAACTGATTCAAAGTAGTATGTAGTTACATCGTATAATACTATATTTAATTCTCTGTTAAATTTTTTTCTTGAGTGTGCTATTTAAATGTTTTTTTCTAATTTTTTTCTTTTTCATCATAAATTATGTCTAAAAACTCTGTAGTAGTCTTCTAAAAATCAAATCATTTCGAAAAATCTATATAATTCTCTCTATGATCATATGCTGATTTCTTTGATGATGGAGTAAGTAGTCTTTGAAATACCAGTTGTTTTAGTATCTCTTCAATCTCTATCTTACTTCTAGTTTTTTTATATCTTTTATCCATCTACTTATTCCCAATTCTTGCCATATCTTCTCGTATACTAAGTATCCATAATTTTTACGTACTAAACCTTCTTTTTCAAAAATTATCTGTCTCAATTTTTTTAATTTTATCTACGGAACTTTCTTTCAATCTTTCATTTTTTTCTTTGATTTCTTTTTTTCTAATTTTTTTCTAGGAAGTTTTTTTATCTTGTTTTAATAGTTTTTTTCTAGATTTCCATAATTTTTTTATAACTTTCATTTTTGGTTTATTAGTTTCTGGATCTCGATATGAGTGAACCACTCTTACATATTTATTTCCTCTGTTTGTGTATACTTGAACTATCATTTTTTTGTCACCTCATATATATTATACCACATATACTTGTATATAGGAATAGTAAAAGTAGGAAAGGGGCTGACCCAAAAGACCAGTAAAAAAAGAAGTAACGAGAAAAAAACTCGGTACTTCTTTTTTTAAAAATTAATAAACAAAAAAATCATCCCCATGATATAATAATAGTATAACAAAAAAACCAAAAAAATCAAAGGAGATGATATAAATGAGTAACAAAGTTACCTATAAAAAAATTATAACATGAATCAACTACAAATGCCAATGGATATAACTGATTGGATAGAAGAAAAATCATATATCAAAAACTAGTAAATCAAGTAGTAGAAGGAATAGATGAAAAAAATACTAAGACAATCATATAAAAGGTGGAGGTAGATGTTCATATCATCCAAAAAAATGATGTTGAAAAATAATAATCTACGCATATATAAATAAAGTGACAAGCGGAAGAAAAAAATAGAAAAAAACTATGCAAAGAAAAACCTTCCAATGATATGGTTAGCCGCAAGACAAACACCAGATTTTCGTACAATAAATAGATTTCGAGTAGAAAAAGAAAGAATTAATAGAAGAAGTATTTAAAAGCGATAGTACTGAGATTGATAGAAGCAGAACTTATAGACCCTAGTATATATTACCTAGATGGAACAAAAAATAGAAGCAAATGCGAATAAATACACATTTGTATGGAAAAAAATCAACACAAAGATACAAAGAAAAAAATAACGGAAAAAAATAACAGAATTTCTAGAAGAAGCAAGTAACTTGAGTGAAGAAGAATTAAAACAAGAAGAAACAGTAAAAGGATTATCAGACTTAAAAGAGTTATCACAAGAAATACTACAAGATATAGACAATCTAGGATCTAAAGAAGTTGAGCAAATAGTAGAAGTATTAGAAGAGATAAAAGAAGAACAAGAAGTACAAGAAATCCCCAAAAAAATAGAAAGCGAGTAATCAATAAGATAACAAAGAAAATAAAAAGAAGACTATCTACCAAGGCTACGAAAAATACGAAAAATCAGCTAGAAATATTAAAAAGACAGAAATAGTTATTCAAAAAAACAGATAAAGACGCAACATTCATGAGAATGAAAGAAGACCATATGAAAAAAATGGGCAATTAAAAAGCAGGATATAATATACAGGTAGGCACACACAATCAATATGTATTAGGCTTTACAATACATCAAAATCCAACAGATGTAAGAACATTACAATCACATATAGAAAAATATCAAAGAACAAGGAATAATAGAACCAAAAAAACAATAGTAGCTGATGCAGGATACGGAAGTGAAGAGAACTATATTTACTGCGAAGAAAAATAATTATCAGGCACTAATACCATATAATATGATGAGAAAAGAACAGATGAACAAATACAAAAAAAGACATAAAAAAACTCATCAAACTGGAAATATGATGTATTTAGTGATAGTTTCGTATGCGCAAATAATAGATATGTAGATTTTTGAAAAAAATATAAGTAGAACTGATAAATACGGATATAAAAGAGATTTCAAACAATACAAATGTGAAGACTGTAGTGATTGTCCAATAAAAACACCTATGTACAAAAAGCAAAAAGGTAATAGAACAATACTATATAATCCAACGTATGAAGAGTTAAAAAGCGAAACAAAGATATTTACTTTTTAGAAAACGAAGAAACTAAAAACATATACTCAAAAAAAGAAAGATAGAGATCGAAAGCTTTTTTTCGGTAATTTAAAAACAAAAACTTGGCGTTCACAAGATTTTCCCTTCGAGGAATTGAAAATGTGAGGGTCGAATTTGCCCTGCACGCTATTTCCCATAATTTAATAAAAATTAGCAAAAACACCTGATAAAAACAGGGCGGATTAGCTGATTTTATTGGGAAATATTTTTTTCATTTTTTTAGAATTTTTTTCTCAAAAAAATTATTCAAAAAAAGCCAAGAAAAGAATTTTTTTATCAATCTTTTCTTGGCTTTTCTTTTGAGCTTTTGGGTCAGCCCCTTTATAACGATATTTTTTTCCCTTGAAACTGTCAAAGTCGGGATAATAATGTCAAACTTAAAGAAAAACAAGAAAAAAATCTAAGCAGCAAAATGCTGACTAGATTTCTAGAGTGATATTTTCCTATGCCCCGAACTTGACAAAGAGCCTAAATAATCGTACATGTGTTCCTCCCCATTAAAAACTCTTTTACTGATTATCTTTTAGACCATTAAATAATATGTTTTATTAATCAAAAACTTCATATTTCATTTCAAAAAAATATCCCTATTTTCTATTTAGCTGTATTATTCCTTCATTAAAGAATTTTTATATAATCAAAAAAATATCAATATCTCTTTTTCCTACTAGTATATTTCTATATCCTAGTAGATTTTTTTCACTTGTATTTTACCATTAATTATTTCATTAGATTTTTGGAATATGTATGGCAGATTTTATTTCTGGCATCTCCTTACTTACGAACACAACTTTATTTTTTTATAGGATAATTTATCAAATTCCAATATATCTTCATATGTACATCCATCACGCTCTATCATGAAAAATAAATATATTGTCGAAGTTTACTCTTTTCTTTCTTTCTTTCCATTTATCTTTTTAATTCTGAAAAAAATTTCTATAATGTAATCCATGTATCTCTATATCATTACATAAAAGCAATAGGATAATCACCCGCCCATTCTTTCTCCACTAGTGGTTGTTCAAAAATAGTAAGTCAAATTTTTTTACAAAAACTTAACAAATGAGCTAGGTTCTATAAACAAGTTTACTGTCGGAGACATGAACTTAAGTCCTAATTTATGACTTATTACACCGCCAAGACAGTTAGAGCTTATTATCGTAAAGTTAGAATTTTTTTAATTTCAGTATATTTTTATTCATTGCTATTTCTAACATTTTAAGGAAATATTTCAACATATAATTTTTCTACTCCACTAATTTTTTTCATACAGTACATGATTCTACTATAATTTCCTATAATAAAAAAATAATTTTTTTCTACTTTTTTTAGACTCTTCTTTAATTTCAAAACCAACTTTTTTTGAAATTATTTTCTATGGTTTCTATATCTATTCTCTTAGTATTTGCTATTTCAAGGATTTTTATTAGTCCACTTATCTATACTGTCTTTTTCTAAAGACAAACTATAATAATTCGGATTAGTAATGACTTCTTTAGGTATAGCATCCGAAGCAAGTACGGGTAATCCATTTGCTTGGTACTCTAATAATGCTACTCCTAACCCTTCAAATCTAGAAGGAAACATAAAAAAATATCGAATATATTATATAATTCTGAAACATCATTTCTAACACCTAAAAAAAGATAATATTATTCCTTATTTTTTTAACTTTTTCTGCTTTCTCCTCTAAATCAGAATAATCACCACCCCCAACAAGAATGAGTTTACTTTTTGTTATTATATTCATAAACCTTTGAAAAATACATCCAAAAAGAAAATTCTGATTCTTTTTGTGGATCTATTCTCGCTACATTACCTATCAAAAATTTCATCATCTTGTATATTTAAGCTAGATCTATATTTTTTTCCTTAAATTTTCATCAAATAAGAACTCATTTATATCGATAGCATTTTTTTATCCATATAACCTTATTCTGTATTTCTTGTGGATACATCCATTGTGTAGCTAGATTACTACAAGACCAAAAAAATCAGTAGCATAGCTTTTTTTATCATTAATTTATTTATATTATGTATAAAAATCACGAATACCCAACTTTGATATCCCTGTATTATGTGAATGAATTATTCTTTTTTTCTTATTCCATACTTCTTAGCATATTTTATATACTTCATATTAACCAAGGATAGTGCATTTATCCAGACCGCATCATATTCATTAGAATATTTTTTTCAAAAAAATCTTCTTTATTTCTCTATCATATTTTTATAGGATTTTTTTCTTTCTAATAGGCAATGAGTAATATTTTATTGGGTTCTTTGATAATTTATCAAACTCTTCTGAGAAGGCTATTTTTATGACTTCCAGTGCAAATAAAAATCAAAATGAAATATATCTTTATTCATATTCTTAAAGAAATTATATACTACTCTTTCCACTCCTCCAGGATTATGGGTTAGCCCACATACCAAAAACTTTATACATATAAGCACTCCTTTATAAAAATAATATAATAGATTACTTCCCTCATCATTATAATGCAACCCATCATTTGTGTATTCATACTTCAAATGATAGTCTTCAGAAAGTTCTTTGTTTATATCGATTAACTTTATTTTTGTTCTCTCTTGTAAATTCTTCTAACCATTCATTTAACTCTCTAACTATTTCGTTGTCTACACTATCTCTAAATAGTGCATATCCAATTGTTGTTAGCGTTAATTCTATATTTCTTTTTTTGTTTCTAATAATAACTTTTTTTGTAATTCTCTTTTATTGTCTCTTTATTATATTTTTGATATTATATCATTAACACCTAATGATACTAACATCTTCTTAATTGACACATCATTATACTGCTCTAGGTTTTTCTAATAGAGTGGCTAAGGTTACTTCTCCCAAACTTAAGTTACTGTATCCTTCTAACTCTAAATTAACTAATCTTGAATCACCAAAGATAATATTCTCTTCTAATTTCTCACTTTTTGAAATCTCTATATTTTTTTCTTTATAAAAAAATTCTTATTTCTTTGTTCTCTTAGTTCATAGTTAAAATATCTACTCCCTAGCGCTCCTATAAAGTCGCTTCTATCATCAATATCATATGAACTTTCTTTTATCCATTAAGTAAGCTTTTTGTTTTTAGGTGTTAAATAACTTATATTTTTTTCTCATAGAATTTTTTTGTAGTTATATACATAGCTCCATTTATTCTATATAGTTTCTTCTCATCTTGTCTTCTATATTGTCTATCTCCCTCAAAACTCTCTTGAATATAGTTATTTTTTTATCTAGACTTGTAAATAATCTAGGAGATTTATCCACTTCTACGTAGCTTACTACATTCTCCACACCTTCTCCTCTTGATTCTTCAAATAGTTTCATCGCTTCTTGAATCTGCTCTGCACTTCTTAGTGGTGATGTTAATTGTAGTAATACGTACACTACATCTTCATCAAATCTACTTAAAAAATCTAGTCCTACTGAGTTTGATGGGGTTGTATCTTTTGATAACTCTGGATCTCTTAATATTGTGCTTATTCCTCTTGTTTTACATATATCTAAGTAAAGTTGTGAATCTGAACTTACATATATATCTTCTTTAGTAAAACAACCCGATTCTATTGCCGCATCTATTGTATAGAATATTAATGGTTTACCATCAAAAAATAACATATTTTTATTTTTCAATCCTTTTGATCCACTTCGTGCTGGTATTAAACATACTGCTCTCATTTTCTTCTCCTTACTTAATTTTTTTTCTCGCTGGAACTCCTACATACGTCCCACTTTCTTTTATTGATTTTACTACCGTTGCTCCTGCTCCTATTATTGTATAAGGAGCTATTTCTACTAATTGTATTATAGTGCTACCACTTCCCACATAAACTCCTTCTCCTAATTTACAAAAATTAAGTATTGCTCCTGGCGTAATATTACAGTGTGGGGCTATTACTGTATGATGTTCTACTATTGCTCCTGTATTTACTATTGAATTATCGTAAATTTCTACTTCTGAGCCTATAAAACAGCTACTTATGAAAAATTCCTTTCCCTTTTATGCTTGAGTCATCAAGTATCATCGCTTTTTACTTACTATGTTTATAAATACATCAGGATATTTTTTTCATTTACTAAGTCAAACAATTCTTTTTCTTTTTTTCATTATCACCTATTGTTATAAAGACTTTATCTATTTTTTTCTCATGAAGACATTTTAATACATCGTATGTTTTTTTCCTAATATTGGATATCCTTTATATTCTTTGATATCCTTGTCATCAAAAATATCCTACAAATTCATAGTTATGTATATCTAAATGGGGTTTAACTGCATCTGAGTGACTTCCTGCTCCTATAAATGCTACTCTTTGCTTCATTATCTCCCCTCCATCATATCATTAAATTCTTTAATTACACTTCTATCTTTAGATAAATAGTCTAATATTGCTATTTTTGGCTTTTTTTCTATTGAATTTTCTTGTTCATATGGATTATAGAAATCTCTGATATTTGATAATTCTTTTAGTCCTTTTTGTATACTTTCTTTTGTCGTATCTACATCTACTACACTTGGTCCTCGTAATCTTCCTAATTGCCTATTTCCAATGTTTAATGTTGGAACTTTTAACGATGGAATTTCTATTAAACCTGAAGATGAATTACCTACTAATCCTTTCGAATATTTCACCAATGAATGATATTCCCTTGGTTTTAAGGAAATAAATACTTTTTGAACTACTGTGCTTTTCAGTATATTCTTCTATCGCACTCATTATTTTATCTGAATCAGTATCTGAATTTGATCCTATGAATATCACTTGTTTTGTCTGTTCTGATAATACTTCTAGAAGTGTTTGAATCTGTTTCAATGCTCCTCCATCCTCTAATGTCACTGGATGGAAGAGTACTACATAATACTCATCTTCTAACTCCAGTTCTAAAGTTTCCTCTAATTCCTTCCTTGTTAGAAAAATCCTGCTTTATTACATTTTCTACACCCATAGCTCCTATGTTATATACGTTACGTTCTTCTTCACCTAGTTGTATTACTCTATTTTTTTAAATTCCTCACTAGCTACCAAATGCAAGTGACTCATCTTTTGTTATCGCATGTCTAATTGATTCATCAAAGTTACCTAATGTTTTTTTCTCCACCATGTAAGTGACATACTGGTATATTGTATATTAATGCTACATTTACTACTGGAAGCATTTCATATCTATCTCCAAGTATAATAATTAAATCATACTTAACTTCTTCAAATAACTCTGATAACCCTATTGTTAATATAGCTAGCGATCTCACTTACGCATTTTTTTGATGTGGTTTCTAAGTTTAACGGAATTTTTTTTATTATATTTAGCCCGTCTTCTTCTATCTGTCTGTATGTATTACCATACTTTTTCTTCTAAATGCATGGCAGTAACTACTACATCAAGCTTTTATGTTTTGTTCTTTATTTAGTTTTAAAAGTAACGCTCTCAGTATTCCATATTCTGCTCGTGAACCAGTTACTACACATACATTTTTCATTCGTTTTACCTCTTACTCTTGATTTTTAAATTCGCTATGTTTAATTAACATATCTTCTTCGAAGTCATATTCACTTACTTTTCCTAGAATATCATACCAGTTCATCGGACTTATTCCATTTCCTGGACGTTTTGTTGTGATATTCTCTTCTGTAAATACTTCTCCTTTTTTTATAGCTTTTTTTAGCTATTATTGATTTTCTTGCCACTATTTTATTTTTTATTTCAGCCTCTACTGGCTCTTTTTCATATTTTCCAAGTGACGTTTCTACTATTCTTACACCTTTTACTAGTCTTTCCAATATATCAGGTGTCGCACTAGCCTTATGGTCCGGACCCGGCATATCATTATCCAATGTGAAGTGTTTTTCTATTATTTCAGCTCCTAAAGTCGCTGCCGCTATCGGTACTTCATAACCTATACTGTGATCTGAATATCCTATTTTTTTGTTTTGGAAATTCTTTTTTTCAATGTTGTAATGACATTTAGGTTTAAGTCTGGGTATTTTTGTTGGATACTCTGTAGTACAATGTAAGATTGAAATATCCTCTGTTCCATTATCTTCTAATATTTTTACTGCTGCATGTATCTCTTCTAAAGTCGCCATACCTGTTGATAGAATTACCTTTTTATTTTGTTTTCCTATTTTTTCTAAGTACGGTAGATTTGTAATTTCTCCTGATGGTATTTTTATATACTGGCATATCAGTACTGATTAGGAAATCCAGTGATTCTTCATCAAATGGTGTAGAAAAATACATCTACTCCTTTTTCTAAGCAATAGTCTCTAAGCTCTAAATATTCTTCAAAAACTAAGTTCTAGTCTTCTTGTCATCTCAAGTTGACTATCTTCTGTTCCTGTTGTTTTCTTTTGATATTCTGCCTTTGGTGCATACTTAGATATTAATAAATCCGCCTTAAATGTTTGAAATTTAACGGCATCTACTCCGCATTCAACTGCGACATCAACCATTTTTTTCGCTAGATTAAAATCTCCATTGTGATTGCATCCTATTTCCGCTATTATATATACCATTGTTATCTCCTATTCTTTACTTTTTTTATTAATTCTTCTACATCTTCTTTATAGTATAAAAACTAGTACTATAAATACAACTAAACATCCACCCCATCTTATTAGTAGGTTATCTACAAATATATTTTGCGAATATACCGTAAATACTTACTACTCCTGTAAGAATTAAATATTGGATAAAGCTTATTTCATTGTATCTGTATTTTTATTTTTAGCTATTAGATGATGGAATACCAATAATAATACATACGAAGCTACTGTAGCTATCGCAGCTCCATATATACCACTTTTTTTGGGATTAATATATAGTTTAATATATAGTTTATACCGGCAGCTAAAAGAGTTCCTATTGGAATAAATTTTGTATTTTCGTGATAAAATTGAATATTAACTGGAAAAGTATAAAAAAATACTATAAAACAACTTATCACTATCAATACCACAAAAATCTCTACTACTCTTGTAATCCGTACTACCCATTATTGAAACTAATTCTGGAAAGACAGATAAGAATCCTATAGTTAAAAAAATACCCCTATCAATAGATACCTTTCCTTATATTTATTAATCAGATCAACATTTTCTTTTTTTCTTTTCCTCAAAAAAACCATGGAATCCATGCAGTATTCATACTCATTAACGCTATTGATACTATACTTCCTATTGAATATCCGAAACTATATATCGCAACTTCCTTAGCTGTCATATAACTTCCTATCATTATTCTATCTAACTGACTTAGTAAATTGTGTCCTAATATATGAAATACTAAAGGGATCGATGTGATCAATATGAAGCTAACATATTTCTTATCTAGTATTACACTACTATTTCTATAGATAAATATTAAGAAAAATTATACCCACTATTATCCCGTGTATTATCCCTCCTAGTATTCTAGCTAGAAAAATCATTTTTTTAAGTGTGAATAGGAATAATAGTGATAATACTACATTACCAAATGACATAAAAAAATGATAATATCAGTTGTTTTTTTGTTTCTTGTGTTTGAATATAGTATTGTGATAAACTTCCTTGTAAATGACTAAAGTATCCTTGGATTAAGATAAATATCAGTATTCCTGTAGGAAAACCCAATGTTCTACTAACGAATGAATTAAGTATTAAGCATACTACAGAAGATAATATAAAAAAATATTGTCGCTACACTCGTACTTGTAGCAATATATTCTTTAAATCTATTCTCATATTTTTATTTTCGCTATACTAAAACTCCCTGTTATTTGAAGTCCGATGAAAATAGAAAAATATTCCAACCCAAGAACTATATAAATTATAATTACCATAGTCTTCTTGAGTCATTACTCGCGTATATATCGGTAATGTTATAAAAACTTAATCCTTGTATTAATAAATTGCCTATTGTATATGCCAAACTAGAACTTAATAGTTTGTTCTTTTTCATTACAGTTCATCCTTGTTTATATTGTATTTTTTTCTAATAATTTTTTTCATCATACTCTCTCGTATTAAAATCAAAAAAATACTTCTTTTTCTTTACCACATGTTAGAAAGTTTATCGCAGTTGATGAATGTGTTATTATTCGTTCAAATTCAACATCACTCACCATCTCAATTAATTCCATTGGTACAGTCTGTGCAATTAAATTTACTCCATTTATTTTCTCATAAGTAATGGTATCTCTTGGATGGGGTTTTTAAATATACTTCATACCCTTCTGATAGATACTTATCACAAATCTTCTCATAAAAATCCATATTGTTTGTCGTCACTATTCATAAGATCATCTATACTAAGTGGTTGTGTTAAAATCAGTACTGATTTCTCTGCGACTTCAGATAATTCTTCTACATCGAAGATTCTTAGTATTAATTGTTTTCTCTCTTCACTTATATTATTAAATAAGTCTTTCCTTGGTACTTCTTTTAAACTTATGGTATCTTTCATCTTTTGGAACTACCGATATATCATTTACTTCTATTGATTGACAATATTTACTGTTTCCCCTTGGTAATGGTATATCTTTTAATATATTATTTAAAAATTATTTTTAATATTTACTGTTTCTTTTTTTATAAAAAGAATAATAATTGTATCCATCTTCTAATAGATTGTATGGAATCTTATACTGATGAAGAAATACACCAACTCTGGTAAAAATCATTGAATATATATATATTATTAAAATTTTTTTAAAAATACTCAATTTCTTCAAACAACCACTTTCTAACTTTATTCGTCTTAAATGAAATCTTTTTGAATTTACTATATATACTGTTTTTTTCTTATATAAATCTGGACTTGCGGGCAATATTCCTTTATATTTTCAATTATTCTATCAACATTTATGATATCATCAAAAAAATAATTATATCATTAGTATCTTCAATATTTAACTTTATAAGTGACAGTAATAAATGATAATTTGTATGGCATATATATACATTTTTTTCACTAAAAATAACCTCTTTTGTATAAATTTAGGAGCATACCTTGCTATTATTTCCAACAATGTCAGTTTCATTTTTTTCTTCCCTAGTAAGTAAATCCCAAATATCATTTTTTTATAATTTTATATTTCTCTATAAGTTCTCTATTTTTTTATTAATATTAAAAGCTATATATACTCAATAAAACTCTCTCTTTTAATAACTTATTACAAAAAAATAATATCGATCTGTTTTTTTGTATCATACCCATTACTTTCTAAAAATATTTATTCGCTCCTCAAACATTTCCAACACATCTAAATTAGATAAACTATAACCTGAACGTAGAATACTTCCTTCCCTTATTCTATAAGCATATAATGCTATGTTTGTATAGGCTATCTTTTTGCTATTTAAATACAATTTATAGGTAGTGAATGCATCCTCATATTTTTTTTCCTAACGGATATCTAATATTATTAAACAGTTCCTTCTTATATAACTTTCCTTGTGCACTTTGTAATATACCAATAAAAATCATTTTTTTCTTACTATACATTTTTTTTCTAATACTTCTCTTCTAGAAAAAAATACTAACACTTCCATCATTATTTATTATATCTTTTCTCTTTCCATTTATCATATGATAGGAGTTGACTATAGATATATCAGCTTCGTTATCAATTAGGGATTTCATTAAATACTCAATATAATTTTCTTCAATATAATCATCAGAATCAATAAAAAGTAAAGTATTCTCCTTTAGCTTCATCTATTGCACGATTCCTCGCTGAAGATAATCCGCCATTCTCTTTTTGTGAAGACAGTTATTCTGCTATCCCTTTGAGAAAAATTCTTGAAGTATGGCTAGACTACTATCCGTACTTCCATCATCCACTATCAATATTTCTAAATTAGTGTATGTTTGTGATAATATTGAATTAATACACTCTTCAAGATAATCTTCCACATTATACACAGGTACTATCACACTTATTAGATTTTTGATCGCTTCCTACCATGTTTTGCTATTTTCCTCCTTTGATTTTTAATTTAATAATTATAATTTTTTTTGTAATTTTTTTATAAATATAAACATATATTCTTGGATTAATTCTCATCAAAAGAAATCCTAAAAAAATTGTCTTTTTAGTTAAAAAAACTTATATGCACTTTTCAATCTATATTGTTTAATACTACTTAATAATTTATCCCTTTCTTTTCTATATTCAACCTCTGCACTCGCTAAATACATATATTCAAGAACTTTACAAGTTTCATGTATCTCATGCGCTTTTTGCATAACAGAACATTTCACTATTTTCCTTATTTTCCTCTACTATTTTTCTTCGATAATTCTATAGTATCAAAAAAACCTACCATTAAATCTATTTGTCATCACCGATTCTTCACGTACAATATACATATATTTACTGTCTGTAGTGTCTATAGCGATTTTTTTGCTTTCTTCAATACTTGATATTGAAAAATACATGTCTTCACCAACAGAATATCCTTCCGGGAACCTAAGTCCTTCTAAAAATCTCTTTTCTAAATAGTTTATCACAGACACTATTAACAAATATATTTCCTGATAAATAATTCTGTAGAATGACGTCTGTCCCTTTTTAAAAACCATTTTTTTGTTTTTTTCTTTTTTTATATTCAATACCATCTCTAACAAATGAAAAAAATCTACTAAAGATATGTCAGCTTCTTCTTCCTTTATTAATCTATATAGAAATTCATACATATCCGGTTTTACTTGATCATCCGAATCAAAAAAAATGCAATATACTCTCCAGTAGCTATATCCAAGCCTATATTTCTAGCAGAAGAAACACCCTTGTTTTTCTTGTTTTTATTATTTTTTTATATTCTTATACTTTTCAGAAAAATTTCTCCCCTATCTCATAACTTTTTATCTATAGATCCATCATCCACTAAGATTATCTCTAAGTTTTCAAAGATTGTTTGAGAAATTATTGATTTAATACTATCTTCTAAATAATTTTCTACATTATAAACTGGTATTATTATTGATATTGTTTCAAAGCATTCTTTCCTATTCACTTTCTAAAGAATTATAAAAAAATTTTTAATTAATATTAAACATATAGGTGATATAAAAAAATATTATGAAATGTTCCTATTATAAATAATATAAATACACATATTTTTTTCATTACTCAACTTAATATTACTATTTATTATAATATGTATAATAAATAGTAATATTACACCTAAAATTCCATATTCCACTATCCACATAACTATATCCTGATGTAATGGATAATAACCTTGTGGTAAGCCTAATATTCTAGGAGTTTCGTAGCTTGTATATCCTCCTCCTTTCCCTATTAATAACATTTTAGTATTTTCCATAAGTTCTCCAAAGAAGTACTCTAAAAACAGAAGTCCTAGCCTGTGTACTATACTCAGATCCCTCTCGTATTTCAAATGTACTTAATGTTTTTTTAAATTAAATAGTAAAAAAAGGTTGTCAATGGAATTCCTATTCCCATAAATAATGAAACTTTAGAAAAATTTACTTTTTTTCATATAAATTTTTTTAAAAGAAAATACAAGAAGAACAAAATTGAAAATATCAATGTAGACCTACTCCCAGTAAAATATATAGTAATTATAGCTAATAAACTAATTAATAAATTCTTTCCTGCACCTTTACTAAACAGTACGTAGATCATAGCAATTAGAAGAATATATGAGAAAAACTGTTGGCGATGTATTAAGAAAACCTGTAACTCTATCTGCACCTTCAATTTTCTGAACTACACCCATAACAAAAGCCGATAAATATAATACAACTGAAAAAAACTTTTCCTTATATATTTCTATATCTTTTATTAAATATAATATAAAAAAATCATCATCATATAAACAAATGAATTATCTCCAAAGTATTTCCATAAGAAAAATATATACTCCTATAAATAGTACCATTGAGATATCTATTAAATTTATCAATCTCCCCCTATAGAAACGATATATTATCCCAAAAAAATAAATAAAATACCTATAATAACTCTATTCATTGATCCTGTGGTATCATCTTCTGGCATATATACTTTTTCTAATAATATAAAAAAATAAATATTAGAGAAAAGAAAAACCAACTACCGATTTCTTATTTATCTTTAACATAAAATTCCTTTCCAAAAATTATTTATTATTAGTTTTTTTCTAAATTTTGATTAAACTCGCTATTATTACTTTCTAATTTTATATTCACTTGTTCACTATTTAAAAAAATCTCTTAATTTCTTAATATCTTCAACTACAAGTATTGGATATTTTTCACTGACTCTCTTACAAAATTCTAATTGATGATCATTTACATGTTCATCATATCTTTTTTTGTCTGGGTACTACTATAGGAATTTTTTTCCTTTTGCTAAGACACTCATAAATGTTGCCGGACCTCCGTGTGTTATAACTATTCTTGCATCATCTATAAGTGACTCCATCTCAGTATAACCTAAAAAAAGCTACTCTTTTTAAAAATGCTCTGATTCATAATCAGAATATCCACTTTGTACTATAACTTCATCAGCTATAATACCACATTCCACTAAATTATCTATTTCTTTTAATAGTCTATTAAAATTCTGCTCATGTGTCCCTACTGTAACAAAGATCATTAGAATATTCCTCCTAAATTAATAGCCTTTGGATAAACTTTTTTTCATTTCTTCCCACTGCACTATAAAAATATCTGTCACAGGATAAACTAATTTCCCTGTTATAGTTGGTTTTGTCTATCCTATCAAATACCTCAATAAATATAGTCTTCGCATGAAATATTTTACCTATATAAAAAAATGGAACAGCTGCCCCTGCACCAGAAGAAATAATCAACTTAGGCTTTTCTTTCCTTATTATTTTTTTATTGCTAAAAAAATGTATTTTTTTTATCAAGTTTTTTTATATTTCTATTTGTAGGAAAAATAGCACTCATACATTTTCTCATTTTTCTAAAAATACTTTTGGCATCCTCTTTTGCCAAACGTTACCCAAAAATCTTTCTTTTTTTCTTCCCAAAAAAAGGTTTTTAACAAATATAGATGTGTTAAATGCCCTCCACTCGACCCTACTAAACATACTTTATCTGATTTCACTCTCTTTTCACTTCCATTTTATCAATTTTTTTATGTTAATATATCCATATTCACTTATATTAGTCTGTGTTTTAGTTTGGCGACGAAACACAGTCTTTTTTTATTTTTAATAAGGAGCAATTTCATATACCTATATAACCACTCCCTATCATTCGTTTTTACTTTTCCCGTATTACTTACTTCCCTCTCTTTTTAGGACAACCAAAATAGTGCGAACTATAATTTTTATGTCCAATCTTAGCGACCAATCCTCGATATATTCCATATCTAGTTTAACTACTTCTTCAAAAATCTAGGATGTTACTTCTTCCACTAACCTGCCACATTCCCGTAATACCAGGTTTTTACCTGCATACGTTTGAAATGGTGCAAATCATAATGCGTATATTCATCAACTGTTGGAGGTCGTGTTCCTACAACACTCATATCTCCCTTTAGAACATTGATAAATTGTGGAAGTTCGTCCAATGACCACTTTCTTAATTTTTGTCCAAACGGAAAAATTCTCGGATCATTTTTCATCTTAAACATCAATGACGTCTTCAACTCATTTTGACTTAGAAGTTTCGCTTTTCTTTCTTCAGCATCTATATACATGCTTCTAAACTTATATATTTTGAACTTTTTACCATTTTGTCCTATTCTCATTTGAGTGAAAATAAGTGGACCTGGCGATTGTTTTTTTACTATCGGCAATATAATTATTCCCACTACAATCATTAGAACTATTCCTACTAACGAAACAGCTATATCCATCGTTCTTTTTAAGATAACCTGTCTTAGCGTTGCAATTTTTATTGCCGAAGTTAAATATATATTACTCCCTTGAAATGTGACTGCTGTGTTTGCTCCAATTTCTCTAATCATCGGTGTTATATTAATCTTTGTCGGTATTCCCAATACTTCAAAAAAATCTAAATATTTCAATTAAAGTAGTCTGTGATGATAAATTTGCATATATTTCATCAACCCTATGATGAGATAAAAAAATCTCTAATTTCATGGATATTATGTACCACAGGCTTAGAGTTATACGTATATTCATTAGATTTATTCGCATATGCTACGACTTTATAATTATACGGAAGATCTCCTATCGTATCTAAATCACAAAAAAATCCGATAATATTATGATATTTCGACTGTCATGAAGCCAAAGACTATTTACTTTCTTCGAAACAACACGTACACAGTAAATAAAAAAACAAACGTTAAAAACTAAATAAATAATTATCTCAAAAATTCCCCATTATACCTATGAAAGCATCACGCTTAAATATTGCTAAAACTAATGTGAACGACGAAACTACTTTTTAATACATATAAAAAAATGTTGCTTTTAAGTTCTTGTAGATATCCTCTTTCTGCTATTGTCCAATATTCTTCTGACATTAGCGCAACTAAGATACCTATTAAGTTCATAACAATAAATAAATATAAATTGTCTTTAGAATTTGTACGAAAATCAAAACTAAAGATATAAGCCAAAGATAATGCGATTATATCAGTTGCTAAGAACAGAAGTTTATTATTTTTTCTAATATAATACATCTTGCTCTCCCCTCAAATTGATACTATTACTAACTTTTTTTTCTTCTGTTTATTGTAGTTTCCATAATGACCATAGTACCCATAGCCTAATTCTTTAGAAGAGATTTTTATTTAGGATTACTCCTAAGAATTCTGCTCCGCTCTTTTCTAATTGTTCTTTACATTTCTCTACTGTTTTTTTCTTAACTCGATTAGCTTCTACTATCATTGCGACTCCGTCTGTTTTTGGAGCAATGACGGCAGCATCTATCACCTGACCAACTGGTGGTGTATCGATAATTACATAGTCGTAATATTCTCTAAATACTTCGATCATAATATTGAAGTTCTTGTTTTGTAATAATCCTGTTGGGTTCGGTGGTACTTGCCCTGCTGGAATAACATTAAGATGTTCCACATCAGTTTCATAAATAACGTCTTCTATTGGAGATACCCCTGATAGGTAGTTTGACAATCCACTTATTTTATTTTTTTAAATTTGAAGCGTCCTGCCATTACTGATTTTCGTGTGTCTGCATCAACTAGAATAGTTTTTAACCCTAATTTCGCTAGTGATATTGCTAAATTAGTTGCTACTGTACTTTTCCCTTCATTTTCTGAAGTTGATGTCATCGCAATTACCTTTTTTTCTTTTCCTAAAAATTGAATATTTGTACGTAAGGTATTGTAGTATTCTTCATTATTTGGATCTACTATTTTTTTGATTTGTTAGTAAATTAATTTGTGCCATGTATTTTCACCTTATCTCTTTCCTGTTTTTTTGTATCTGGAACTACACCTAGAAGCACTAAATTCATAACTTCTTCTATGTCTTCTGCTCTTTTAATTCTATCGTCTAGTAATTCTAATAATACTGTTCCTGCCATTGCTAATATAAATCCTAAGGCTGTTGCTATTATTCCATTTTTTTAACGATATTAGGAGAGCTTGGTGTTGTAGCTGGTTTTGCTTCTTCTAATGTTGTTACATCTTCTATTTTTTTGTTATTTCTTTGATTTGTTCTGCTGATATAGTCTTCACTTCATTAGCTATATTACTTGCTACTTGTGGATCTTTATCTTGAACAGTAATTGAGATGATACGCGTATCTTTTGGTGCTTCTACACTAATTTTTTTACTAAGTCTTTTGCAGAAATTCCTGCACCTAGATTTTCTGCAACTTCTTCCATAACTTTGTTAGAAAGAATAATCTCTTTATAGTCTTTTTACTAATAGCGTCCCTAATTGTACGTCTTGGGTTGTAATCGCTTTGTCATCTTTCTTTTGGTTAACTACATATACTTTTTGTTGTTGATGAGTATTTTGGTGTCGCTAAAAAAATAGGCTATAAGCGAGTGAAATTGCTGTGAATGTAAATGTTATTAACGCTATTAATATTTTTTTCTCCCAAAGTCTTCTTAACAGTAGCATAATGTCTAACTGTATTAAATCTTTTTCTTGAGTATTCATTTTGTTTGTTTTTTTCCTCTCTTTATATTATTTTTATTCATTAGTAGTTTTTTTCTTGATTTTTTTCAAACAACTCATACGCTATTGTTGGTCCGTATTTTTTTTCTCGATAATATCGTATGCTTCTTTCATATACGTTCTCCGAGAATCCATGTTGTGCATGTCGCTTGCGATGAAGTGAACTAACTCTGCGTCTAAATATTTTTTTAGCTCGTTTTTTTTGTAGTGTTTGTGTTTGTCACCGATAAGTTTCGGTTTAAGGACGCTTGCGGCATTTACTTGAATATAAGTCCCCATGTTGATTAATTCTTGTACACCTTTTTTTCATCTATATCGTTGTATCTTTCAACATGTGCTACTACCGGCGTTAGTCCAAGAAGTATAATTTTTATTCAGCGCTCCATGAATTTCTTTGTAACGCATTTCGTAAGGAAATTCGACTAGAACATAATCTGTTTCGGCTAACCTTGGATAAACTCCACTTTCGATTTTTTTCGATTTCTCCTTCTTTATAGTAGATTTCACTACCTAGATATACCTTTTAAATCGCCTGCTACTTCAGCAGCGATTTCTTCTACTCGCTTGAAGTTTTCTCTTATTATTTCTATATCTGTTTCAAACATTCCGCGTCTTCTGTGTGGTGTTGCGATAATAGTTCTAACACCTTGTCTATAACTCTCTTCTAGTAAATCACGAGTATCTTTTTCACTTTTTCGCTCCATCATCAACACCAAAAAAATCACATGGGAATGTATGTCTATCATTCTAATTCCGTCTCTCATCTATTTACCTTCCAATACTTCTTTAATATTTTCTGTAACCTCTGTCAGACTTTTGTTCATTGATTTGAGTCATATACAATCTCGCCTCCGGCATTGCGTATGATGGTAAGTTCATACTTCCAGTACCAGTTAATGCTTGAGATGTTACATTATAATCTTTACCAGCGCTAAGTTGCTCATTTGCAAGTCCCATTGCTGTTTCTAAAGGCATATTAGTTTGAATTGATTGACTTAATTCTTTAATAACACTTTGGTAATTTGATAATCCTTCTTTTGAAGTTAATTTTTTAATTATCGCCGCAATTACTTTTTTTCTTGGTTTTTTCCTCTATCATTATCTCCACCAGTTAAGCTGTAACGTTCACGAACAAAACCTAAAGCTTTATCTGCATCTAAGTGAACCATTCCTTGCGTGAAATTATATTTACCGTAAAGTGATGTGAACGTCTGATCATTGTAGACATCTACCCCACCAACTGTATCAATCAGTTTTAAAAATGATGTAAAGTTAAGTCTTGCATAATAATCAATTTTTAATACCATATAGGTTTTTCTAAAGTGTGGATTGACGAGTCTACTCCGTACAATCCTGCGTGTGTCAGTTTATCATATTGGTTATTACCACCGTCAGCAATTTTCACATAAGAGTCACGTGGTGTCGTAGTTAATAAGATTTTTCCAGTTTTTTTTGTTTACCGTCATAATAATATTAACATCTGAACGACTTACACTAGATACTGGCCCAAACGTATCTATACCACTTACATAAATATTAAATGTATCTCCTGCATTTTGTTTTGCTTTTGCGTTTACAGTTTTTGTTATTTTGTATGAGTATATTACTTTTATTTTATCTTTAAAGTCTTGATGTTGATTTGTGATTAAATCTTCGAATGAACTATTTAGTATCATTGCTCTAGCAGTTCCTGCTGTTAATTGTTCGTAAGCTGAGAAGTAGTTTTTAGTTTCTGTAAGATTTAAACTTTGTTTTTCTTTATCACGAATCTCTTTCATCAGCTTATTGATGTTTTCTCCATCTGAAGAAACCGGCGCTGCTACTGTAGCGTCTTTTAAGTCCACTAGTTTTTTTCAGCTTTATCATTTTTTTAAGACTACAACGTTCATCGTATACTCACTTACCGTTGCGTTGCTATTTAAGTTGTCGAATAATCCGATTGCTGTTCTAAACTGCATGTAAGAAAACACTAATACAATATTCATAACAATCAACATTATTACATTAAATATTTTTGCTTTTTTCTTGATTATTAAAAAAATATCGACACTACTATCGCTGCAATTATGACTCCGATTATTCCGTAGTTTATTCCTCTAAAGTTTAGAAAGTCATATTTTAACATCGTCCAACTTACTAGACCTCCGAGTATAGTTAATAAAACAGCTAGTATACCATTAACTATTTCAAAAAAACTCCTATATCTGATTCAGATCTAGCGTTACGGTTACTTGAATTTCGTCTCATTTTTTTCTCCATCCTCTTCAATTTATAAAAATTTGCTAATACAACTTAGATTTAATTTTTTTCCTCACTGTTTATTAATTCTCCATCAATTTGAAAGTATTTCTGATTTGTTTTTTTATAGTTAGTCTATCAGTAGTCAGATGTTTAACTTTCTTCAGTTTTATTATATTTTTTTAAAAGTAGACATAAATAATTGTATATGAAAGTTACTAAAGACATATTTTCCATTATCATAACATGAAGTTTGCCATCTTGACCTGTGGCATGCGGGGCAAATTTTATCCCGCCTCCTTCATATGGTTGAATCATCACGTTAAGTAAATACAACTTGTCGGTCGCGATTTCCCCACCGTCCCATGATATTTTTCGCCTTATATTTTTTTTCAGAATTAAAAATACCTATTGCTCCTTGAAGAAAAATAGATATGTTTTTCCTAAATATTTCTTTAACTTTGAGTTATTCGCTCTTTTTTTATTATGTCGGCATTAAAAACCGATATCAAATCCCGAACAGAACTTTCTATCATTAACCACACCTGCGTCATATTCAATGAACCTTTTCGAATTTAATAATCTACTTATTTCTACATCTTTCTTGAACTTTATAGACCTCGCAAGATCATTACCCGAACCATACGCAAGATAGATAATCTCTTTTCCATGATAATTATTTATCACTTCGTTAATAGTCCCATCTCCTCCGATGACTATTAATTCATCTCCACGAACTTCATTCATCAAACTATTTGCATTTTTTTATTTCTTGAAGTTTTCAACACCCTGTAAGGCAACTTCTTTTCTTGTAAAACTCGTTCTATTTTAGCAAGTTCAATAAGACTTTTCTTACTTCTAGAATTAACTATTATTTCAATCATATTCCAATCCTATACAGAAAAATACTTTATCCTAATAATTATACAACAAATCCTATTATTTATCAAAGATTTATCTATTTGAATTCCTTTGACTCAATAAAATTTTTTTCAGTTTTTTTCATTGGCTGTTTCTGTTATTTCAATTTATTAACAAATTTCAATTAGGGTTGATTCAAAAATCCTAAATTTTTAAAAAAAGTTTACAAGAAAAACTCATAGACGCAGTATTTTATTGATATCTAAATTCATTTTATAAAAAAATTTTGTAGATATACAATAAACTTTGTAGAGTTGAATCAACAAAATTAATTTCTTCGAAATCACGATTTTTGAATCATTCCCGCTTTTTTTGAATTTCCTTATTTATCAGCTAGTAAAAAAACGCTACACAAATAAAAAAACTATTCTATTGACGTTTGGGCGAAGATACTTAATCTCCAACAACTTCTAAATCAATAGAATCGTTTATTGTTTTTATTAAATATTCACAATACAGACTTTTTTTATTCTTATAAGTACTCTAATCTGTCTATTTCTGGCTTTTTCAGATGATTGTGTGAAATCTGTATCGATTGAATTTTTAGGCGCTCTTCTTGCAAATAACATGATGGCTACAACAAAGTATAATAGGTACACAGGAAGTAGTATCCCTACTGTCATCACACCAATTATTATCGCTGAAAGTAGGAATAAAACACCTGAGACAATTCTCGCTTTCATAGTAAATGACGCTATTAACGCTAATACTAAAGCGACAATCGCAACTACTGTATAAATTTTCACCAATAATACAAGTAATGCTACAACATCTAACCCAGATTTTTCTAATAACGATGTTACTGTTGGATCTTGTAATAAGTTGTGAAGAACTGGTTCAAATTCTTTTTGTTTAAACGCTGCCGCTAATTGACTAGAAAATGCCCCAAGAGATAGTAACCCCGTTACAAGTATCATAATAACATTCGCAATCCACGCTAATATTTTTTTCAACTTTTCTGCTAAATGGTTTCATAAAAATGCTCCTTTAGTTAATATTATTCCTTTGATTATATCACAAATTATCTATAACTTGTATCAATTTACATTTTTTCCCATCCTTAATACAAAAATTATAGCCACTTTTTCTGTTATGCAATAAATTCTGAAACACAAGATAAAGTTCGATTTCAAATTCATCAACAAACTAAAAAAACAGACTATTCGTATTTATCGGCAAACTAAAAAAACAGACTATTCGTATTCATCAACAAACTAAGGAGCATCCTCAAATTTAGGTATAACTAATTCGGAGGCGTCTCTCCCCCAAGACAAGACAGTTAATCTTTTATTTGATTTATTTCGAGGAAATAGTAGTCTTATTTAGTATTTTTTTAATATGTTATTTAAGATTTCCACCTATTAAACCAACTTAAATCTACCTACATCACCATTAAACCATATTATCATTGACCAAGCCAAGATTTTTTTATGTTAGAATGAAACCGTAAAAAGCTATACACTAAAAAAATTTTTCATCTAAAAATCAACATATTTACGAAGAATTTAACTAAAAAAATATTAACATATAGTTTTTTTACTCTAGGTTTACAGAAAAATTTTATATATAGAAAATTTATTAAAAACTATAGAGTGCGCTCACACCTACATACACTATAATTTTATTTGGTTTTTTTATTCCTACTAAAACCTAACAGAAAACTAAATAAATATCATATAACGGAGGTTTCTTATGATTACACTTGAAAATATTAACAAAGTTATAAAAAAATAAGAGATAATAATACACACGAATACATCGACATCGTGCTTGAAGCAAACGATAATCTCAGTGTTGTAGATAGCAAATTCGGTGGAATTCCATATATCGCTAAAGATTCTGATGTACCCTAAAGACTCAAATGACATGCAGTTAGCTCTGTTAGCCCAGATAAATTGTACTGAATTACCTGAAAATGATTTATATCCTAAAGAGGGTTTAATACAATTTTGGATTAGTCGTAATGATGATTTCGGATTAAATAATAAAAAGATTATTGTGTGAGATATACTAAAGAAATTGAAGACGATATAACAAACGAAGATGTTTTAAATAAGTATAATTTACTAAATGAGAATAATGACGAAGAATATTCACCTTTTAATAAAAAAAATACCTCTTTCGCTTTAAAAATTTAAAAAAAGGTATGTCTACTATTACTTCAAATGATTTTTCAATTTGAGGAACTTGCACTTCAGACTATAAGAGAATTATTCCCGAATGAGAATGTCAAAGATTTATACGATGACTTAGAGCGAGAGGTTTTTAATACTTTATTCAAGGCATTTACCGGAGTTAATCACGCTATCGAAGCTTATCCGACATTCACTCAATGGGATCCACGAAATCCAGACGAACCAAACGCATACGGTATCACTCTACTTCAAGTAGATAGCCAGTGGGAGAGCGACTCTAACAGTGCTCAAATTATGTGGGGCGATTGTGGAGTTGCTAACTTCTTTATTAATAAAGAAAAAAATTAGAAAATTTAGAGTTTGAAGACGTATTATTTAACTGGGATTGCTTTTTAGTAAAATAACTAAAGTTCTATAATCAAAAAGGGAGTAACTCAAAAAAATCACGATTTTCGAAGAAATCGATTTTTTTAGAGTCACTCCCGCAAAGTTTATTAGACATCTAAAAAAAGCTTTTTATAAAGCAAATTTAGATATCAATAAACCACTGCGTCTATGAGTTCTCATATACACTTTGTTAAAATTTTTGGACTTTTGGGTCAGCCCCACTTTGTATGTGTTACCTTTATTATAACTATCTAAATTTTTTTAAGACCTAGGAGTAACTCAAGAATCATAATTTCAAATAAACAAAAATTTTTGTCGAGTCTGCCCCCACCCTAATTGCAAATATTCAACTAAATCCTCTATCTCACCATTCAATTTCCCACGAAATTTCCGGAAAAATATAATCTTCTTTAAAAAGGGAACTCACTATTTCATAATTCCCTTTCAATAAATCCTATAAATACACCTCGAACTCTTGTTCTGGTATACCTAACTCCTCACATGCCATCTGTTTTGTCAGTATCCCATTATTTACTAATCGAGCCATTGCTCTTATGTATTTTACTCTTTCTTCCTCGCGACCTCGTTCAATCCCTTGTTCAATTCCCTGTTCAATTCCTAGTCTCATACCCTCAGCGCGTCCTTCTGCGCGTCCTTCTGCATGTCCTTCTGCGAGACCAGCAGCCATACCGTCAGCATGACCAGCAGCACGTCCTTCTTCCTGTGCATACATATACGAAGCCCAATAATGGTCTTGTTGTCTTGTTATTTCATCATACATACGTTTTTTTCCTCCTTAGTCCAATTTCGAAGATTTAATAAATTATCGGCTTGAACAATTACATCATCAGGTTCACCTGTATACTGTTTGTTCCCGAAAAATTCCAGCCACCTTATTTTCTTATAATCATTGTTTAAGTTCTCTTTATATTTTTTCAGTTCTAAAAATACAATTTTCAATAACGGCATTTCTTTAGTGTCATTATCCACATGCATTTTTAATTCAGTATTTCTAGTTTCTTCTTTGATTAAAAAAAGTACTTATAGCTTCATCGCCGTCAAAATAGTTTTGATCAACGATGGCTGCCACATAAACAGGTGGCAATTTTTTTATAAATAGCGAGTTGCTCTTTTTTTCATTTTGTTTTAATCTTTCGATATTATCGTTGACTTGCTTACATAAATATGCCCAAATGCGATTAATGAAAAACACTTGTTTCGCTAATTGAACTTCTATAATCACCTGTGCGTGGTTATCTAATTCTACTAGAATATCTACAGCTATATTGAAGTCTGTTTCTACATTGCTGTTGGCTGTAAAGATTTGATTTCCCTCAATTAACTTAGCGCTTTTTCGCCGGCAATTCAAAAAAATATCTTTTTACAAATTGCAATGCTACTTCTTCATTACGAAATACTTTTTTTAACAACTAGATCATAAATAGGTTTTATGTTTTTTTATGTCGTTCCTCCATTATGTTCTCCCCTTGTTTGTATTAATTATAATTTTTTTCTTAATTTTATTCTACCCCATTACTAACTTTATTATACTAGAAAAAAATCATTTTTACTAATGATATCACTATTACAAATATCCTTCTCTGTTTAATATTAAAAAAACACAAATAAAAAAAGCAACACAGAAACTTCACACGATAACTACATAAGAAAAATCTCAGATAATTAGAATACACAACCTTCCTAAAAAAATATCCCCAAAAATTCAATACGAATTTTGAAGATATTCTTACTTATATCAAAAATAATTATTTTATATGCAGTTAATTAATATTTTATTTTTACTATCTTTTTCCCAAAACTTAATGATGCGATTAATAGTAATGCACCTAATACTGCTCCGATTACTAAAGCCAGTAGATACATAAGTGGGTTACTTACAGCACCTGCAGCAATAGCGAAGATTCCTCCGTGAGGAGCTTTTGATACAGCACCAAAAGTCATACTTAAAGCTCCAGCGATACCACTTGAGATGAATAATGGTGGAATAACACGCGCTGGGTTACTTGCTGCGAATGGGAATAGCTCCTTCTGTAATGAATGATAATCCCATTACGTAGTTTACTAATGCTCCACTACGTTGAGCTTTCAGTCAGATGTTTTTTTGTTGATTGTTGCTGAGATTGCAATTGCTAACGGAGGTACCATACCACCGATCATAACCGCAGCCATTACATCACTTCCTGCTGAACCTGCAGATGTTAATAGAGCTGTACCTGTTACGTAAGCAGCTTTGTTAATTGGACCACCCATGTCGATAGCCATCATCGCAGCTACTACGAATCCAAGGATGAATTTACCGCTTCCGCTAAGACTTTCGATAAAGTGTTTTAATCCTTCCATAACACTTGCCATTGGCGCGTTGATTAGGAAAATCATTAGTAATCCCATGATTAGTGACCCTAAGATAGGGAATAGGAAGATTGGTTTAATACCATCTAATGAACGAGGCATCCAGCTGAATGCAATTTTTAATACGTGGATAATTCCACCAGCTAAGAACCCTGCTACTAACGCTCCTAAGAATCCTGAAGGAGTATATGCTAATAAATCACTTTTCAAACTTAAAATTCCTGGATCTGCTAAAATACCACCGATCATACCAACGATGAATCCAGGTCGATCAGCGATAGAACGACCGATAAATCCAGCTAGGATTGGTAACATCATACTAAATGAAATTTTACCGAAGTAGAATAATACTTCTGCTACTTTGTTGTAAGACGGGTCTTTCGGATCAAATGAGTTAATACCCCAGATGAATGATAATGCGATAAGAATACCACCAGCTACTACGAATGGCAGCATGTTACTTACACCTTCCATTAGGTGTTTGTAAGCACGACGTCCAATACTTTCATTTGCTGAAGAATCTTCTGAATCTTCTGCTGCTCCATCATGTTTGTAGATAGGAGCTTTTTCCATCTAAGATCGTTTGGATAAGTTCTTCTGGTTTTGTTAATTCCATCAGCTACTTTTGTCATAATTGTTGGACGTCCATCAAAACGTGCAACTTCTACTTTCTTATCAGCTGCAACGATAATTCCCGCTGCTCTTTCGATATCTTCTTTTGTAAGTTTGTTTTCTACACCGATTTGACCGTTTGTTTCTACTTTAACATCTAGTCCCATCGCTTTAGCTGTTTCTTTAATTTTCTCAGCAGCCATAAATGTGTGGGCAATACCTGTTGGACAAGCTGTTACTGCAATGATATATGGTTTTTCTCCACTTGGAGCCGCTGGTTTTTCCTCTTCTTTTGGAGCTTCTGTTTTAGCTACGAAGTCTGCAAATACTTTTTTTCTACGTCTGCTTTCGTAGTAGCTTTATCTAATCCTGCTTTTACATCTGCATCCATAAGAGCTTGTGATAATGAAGCTAGAGCTTTAAGGTGCTCATCTGCTCCACCATCTGGTGCACAAATCATAAAGATGTGTTTGGCAGGTTGTCCGTCAAAACTTTCCCACTCAACACCTTCGTTACTTTTCGCATAAACGATCATCGCTTTGTCGAAATCCGCACTTTTAGCGTGTGGGATGGCTACGTTTTCTCCTACTCCTGTAGTTGATTGTGCTTCACGAGCTAGTAATGCATTTAAGAAGTTATCTTTACTAGCGATAATATTTTTTTCCACTAACATACTTGTTAGTTTGTCCAGAGCTTCTTTTTTTATCAGCAGCACTGAATCCAAATTGAACTAAGTCATAATTTAGAACATCTGTTAATTTCATTTCTTTCTCCTTTGTTAATTTCATATTTCCGAGGAAATATTTTATTTTTTTCTTCAAATAATTTATTTTTTTATTTCGTTTGAGGGATCGATTTCTAATTTTTTTCCGGCATCACCTATTGAAATTTTATTTTAACTTTTTTTAACTTCGATTTGTGGTAGTAATTCTTCAATTAGCTTTTTTTACTTCCTACTCCTACTGAGAATGATGTCGCACCACCTGCAGCTGATGCATAGCGCAGAGCTTCTTGGTAATCTTTTGTTTCGTTGTATTTCGCAACAAACATCGCAAGCATACTGTCCCCTGCCGCAACAGTAGACACTATCTTGCCTTTAGCTACATTAACTTCGAATACTTCTTTGTCTTCAGTTAATAGTAAAGCTCCATCTCCTCCACGTGAAACAAGGACGTTTTTCGCACCGCGTTCTTGTAATTTTTCAGCATATTGTAATATTTCTTCTATACTATTTAGAGTCACCCCGAACATTTCTCCAAGTTCGAATTCATTCGGTTTAACTACGAATGGTTTATATTGAAGAGTGTCTAGCACTAACTCTTTATTACTGTCTACTACTAATGTAGCTTTTGATTCAGATACTTTCTTCGCAATAGCTTTGAAGTCTTCAACACCCATCCCCGCGATAACATTACCTGATAGAAATACTACATCTTCCTCAGTCAGTACTTCTAATTTCGTAAAGAAGTCGCTCACGTTATCTAGTTTACACTACTACTTTGACCGTTAATTTCAGTCTCAGTTTCTGTAGTTAATTTCATATTGATTCTAGTAGCTCCACTCGTTTCTACAAAATCGTGTTTTACACCTAGATTATCTAGTTCTGATTTAATAAAATATCCTGTGAATCCAGCAACAAATCCCCATGCTTTACTATCAACACCAACATTATTTAATAAGATTGAGATATTAATTCCTTTTCCACCTACTACGTACTTCGCTTCTTGTGTTCTATTTAGTTTACCAAGTGCGAAATTTTCCGCCGTTGTCAGCATGTCAACAGCCGGATTTAAAGTAATTGTATAATACACTTTTAGTCCTCCTTTATACTTTTTTTACTTCTATTATATTTTTTTAAATTTCTTATATTCTTCTGGAACTTCATACGATACTATAATTATGTCATCTAGTTCAGCAAATTTTTGGAACTTTCTATGACCGAATTTCGATTTATCAGCGAGAATATACTTCTTCTTACTACCTTGTATCGCTGTTGTTTTTTTATAAAAGCTTCATTTTCTTCTGCAGTCGTCACACCAAAACTTTCATCTATTCCGTTACAGCCGACAAAACACATGTCAAAACTATATTTCTTTAGTTGTTCAACGGCTGAATATCCTATCACCGCCTGTGTAGAATGCTTCAGTGTTCCACCTAATATAATAGTATGTATTTTATTATTAATAAGCTTCGGTAAATGATATGTTGAATTAGTCACTACAGTTATCCTTCTGTCTCGAAGGTGTTCGATCATTTCGTACGTCGATGTCCCTGCATCTAGATAAATCGTCTGCCCTGACTGAACAACATTATCACAAAGGTACTTCGCTACCGCTCTTTTCTCCTGCAGATACTCTTCACGTTTCGCTTCAACACTTTCTTCACTACCACGTGCCGCCGAGCGTTTCATCGCACCACCATGCGTTCTATATAATAAATTTTTTTATCTTCTAGGTTTTGTAAGATCGCGTCTTATCGTTGCTTCCGAAACATTACAATGTTCCATCAACTCCTTTAGGTTTAGCGAACCTTTTTTTCATCTAACAAATCTAAAAATTTTTATTCCATCTTTCATTTACCAATTTCTCTTCTCTCCTAACTCCCATGATTATTATATCTAATATAATATAGCTATTCAATCAAAATCAAGCAAAAAAACACTCATAAATAATCAAAATAATCGATTAAAATGAGTGTTTTTTTATTTTTATATTTGATTGTTTTTTTCTAAATGATGAGCGTTTTTTTGTTTTCAGAGTAATTTCTAAAAAGTTTTTCATAAAAACATAAGCCAACATAGTTCAAATCAATTTTTGAAATTATCACCGAGGATTTTCCCTTGTGCTACGATGAGCGATTTAATATTATTATTCCGCTCAATCGATAATTAACTTTTAAAAATTTCTGAGATCGAATTTTACTACTCGTGCGTATTATACTTTAGAGTAGTAAAATTATTTATATAATATTTCAAGGGTAACTACCGTTACACCATCTTCTACAAAAAAATATCATTATTTTTTTTACAAACAGATACTTATAAGTAGTATATTTATCAAAAAGTTTCTGCTCTTTGAGACAGTAAATCTATAGTTTTTTTGTTAATTTGAATGAACCACGCCACTTACATTCTCCTACTATCATCTTCTTATCAAGTATAGAATCTACTACAACATCCACTTCTTGAACATTACCCTGTTTGTCTTTACCCCACCAACGCCCAAAAAGTTTTAGCAACAAATGGCAATTGTTTGTTTATATTCATTCTTCGTAAATACTGTCTAGATATTTCTTCGAAAATAGGTCCTATAAAGTTAGGCAAATCATTTAACGCCACTTCTGAATAGATTTCTCCATGTCCTCGTTCTATTTCCCCTCTTACAGAAAAATACATAACGATACCAAAATGCTAAGAAATTTTTCAGTAATAATGTAACGACTAATTTTTTTCCCTTCAAAGAATTAGCTCCAAAAGGAATTACTCTCTCTATGTAATTTAAGTCTTGTAGAACTAACAAGTATTTAGAAACTATGTTACTTTCAAGTTTTGTATAGCTAACTATTTCGCCCTAACGTATTCGAGCCACTAGCTATCGACTGTAGTACTGCATTATAATTCGCCGGTTCTCTAAACTCTTGTTTGAAAATGATAAAAATAAGAATGTACAGTTTTGACAAAATAAAAAATGTACAAATAGGTTATAATAGTACATATAAAAAGAAAGAGAGAAATATATGTACTTAAACCTAAAAAAATAAACAAAAAAATAAAAAAATAATTCAACTATCAGATTTAGAAAATCTACGAGAACAAATGGAGGTGTTTAACTTGAAACCTAACTTTAGTGAATTAGCTAGAGTTTTAAAGAAAGATAGACGTACAATAAAAAGACATTATTACCAAGGAAAAAAACGAACCAAACAAGAAATAAACCATCGAAAAATTGATGAATACTCTGAATTATTAGATACATTATTAGGAGAAGAATCTATACAACTATTCAAATCAAAAAGAATACTTTGGCAATATTTGGTAGACCAAACAGAATTGAATATCAGCTATTCCGCATTTAGAGCCTATTTATTAAAGAATCCAAAAATACAATGATTACTTTAAAAAAATAAATCACATAAAAGTTCTAAAGCTATACTCAGAGTAGAAACTGCCCCCGGAGAACAAGCTCAAATAGATTGGAAAGAAGATGTGAAATTCATAACTAAACATGGAGAAAAAAATTATCTTTAAATGTATTTTTGTATGGTTTTATCATATTCAAGATATAAAAATATTCCATGTAACACTCTCAAAAAAATCAAGATGTATTAATTTCATGTATAACTGAATGTTTAGAACATATCAAAGGAGTTCCAAAAAGTAATTGTATGTGATAATATGAAAACTACAATGGATAAAGCGCGAACTATCAAAACATCTGGAGTAATTAACGGAAAGTTTCAAGAATATGCAAAAGAGATGGGATTTGAATTGAAACCATGTGTAGCGTACAGACCACAAACAAAAAGGTAAAGTAGAAAAATATAGTAAAATTACTAGATGAAATATATGCTTATAATGGTAAGTTAGATTATACAGAATTAGTAGAATTGGTAAATAAAAATAATGATGAGATGGAATCTACAAGTACATCAAACAACAAGAGAGGTTCCAATAATAAGTTTACAAAAGAAAAAGATTCCTTACTACCATTACCACATGAGAGAATAAGGAATCGCTATAAAATAACAACTCTACAAGTAAAAGTAAATAAACAAGCAATGATTTCTTACAAGTCCAATCAATATTCAGTACCAATTGAATATATAGGTAAGAAACTAAATCTACAAGTAGAAGATAATTATTTATACCTATATGATAACATGAAATTGGTGGTAAGTCATTTAATAAGTGAGAAAAAAATTAAATTATAAAGAAGCTCATTATGAACAATTTGTTAAACACACTTGGAATGATATAGATGAAAAAAAGATTAAAAGAACAAACTAAAAAGAAATCTAGCGATGATAGGAGAACGGTTCAATGATAACAAATAGAATCTAATTATACTAGATTAAAAGAGAATTTAGAATATCTTAATTTAAAAGCAGTTTAACCACAGACTAGATGAGATAGTAGAACTAACTCAAAATAGAACAATATCGGTAATAGATATTCTATTGAAACTAACAGACTATGAAGTAGATGTGAAGAAGCAAAATGTAAAAAGAATCTATGATTAAAGTAGCTAATTTTCCTTATAACAGGTCATTAGATGATTTTGATTTTTTTCATTTAATTCCGATATAAACGAATTAGAAATAAGAAACTTAGCTAGCTTAAATTTTTATAGAAAACAATAAAAAAATTTAATCTTTATAGGCAACAGTGGTGTTGGAAAGACTCATTTAGCAACAGCAATTGGAAGATTAGCAGCTAGTTCTAGATATTCAACATATTTTTATAAAATGTCATGATTTAATAGCAAATTTAAAAAGCCGCTCTAGCTGAAAAATAGGCTAGAGCAGCGATTAAAACACTATTCAAAGTATAGATTATTGATTATAGATGAAATTGGTTATTTACCTTTAGAAAAAGGTGATGAGCGGTTATTATTCCAACTAATAGACCGACGTTATGAAAAGAAGAGCATAATAGCCACATCTAATATTCCTTTTTTTCTGAATGGGCGACATTATTTAGTGATGATAAAGTGGCTTCAGCTATACTTGATAGGCTACTTCATCACGCTTATGTAGTACCCATTATAGGTAATTCTTATCGACTAAAAAAATCATGTTAGTTTTGAATAATTGTACATTTTTTTATTTTGTCACTTTTTGTACATTTTTTTATATTGACATTTACACTCTTGTTTCATAAGCAGAACTCCTTCATTATTCAAGTATCCATTGATATCGAAATATAGTTCTTTTATATTCTCTTCAAACGATAATTTTTTTCATCAATCAACGATAAATAATACGGTGTTCCACCTACACAAGCATAATATTTAATCTTATCTTCATTACTGACATTCGGATAAAAATTTTTGCTGAATCGTAATAACCTAAAGGATTAACCTTAAGTTGACCTGTTCGACGCCCGAATAAAGGACTTTCCTCACCTAAAACCTCATTTTCCATAAAACTCATAGATGAACCACAAAGAATCAGGAAAAATATTAGTATCTTTCAACTCATGATCAATTACATGTTGCAATATTGAATTCAAAGATTTATTCGCAGTTGCTGCATAAGGATATTCATCAATAATAAGAACTAACTTATCATTTCCAAACTGTTCTTTTTATCAAACTAAAGAAATTATTCCAATTCTCTACATTCGGAAAAATTAGATATCCCTATCTTCTCACCTAAGATTCTAGAGAATTTCTGAAGATTCAGTAAATCATTCACCTCTTCAGCAGGTAAATATAATGAATTTTTTTATCTTTTACGAATTCTGTTAATAAGAATGTCTTTCCTATACGGCGTCTACCATAGACAACAGCCATCTGAAATTCTTCTTTTTGTACATTTTGCTCTAAAGAACCTAACTCTTTTTCTCTTCCTAAAAAAACATAAATCCACCTTCTTTTTCTTTTATTTTTTTATTAAATATTTTTTTACTACTCATAAGTATTATACTTTAAAGTAGTAAAAATTATCAAACAAAGAAATTACTATAGTTATAATTCTGGATTTAGCTATACAATTAAAATCACATCCAACATAAAAAGGAGTGACTCAAAAAAATCGTGATTTCGTAGAATCGATTTTTGTCGAGTCACTCCCCGCACTAGTTTATTAGATATCTAAAAAGCTTTTATAAAGCGAATTTAGATATCAATAAACCACTGCGTCTATGAGTTTTTCATATACACTTTGTTAAATTTTTAGGTCTTTTTGGGTCATCCCTCTAAAAATTTTTATCTATTAGATTAAATTCTTATCTTCTTTTTTTGAAAGAAATATCTTCTTCAGTTTTAGTTAACTTTTGAAGTCTTCTGCTTCTTACTCCACTTGCACCTTTTTACTTCTTGAGTTGTTTCTGCTTGTACTGTCGCTTCTACTGGTGCAGCTTCAACTTGTAGTACTACCTCTTCCACTACTGGAGTAACCTCAACTTGTGTTGCTACCTCTACATTTTGCTCTTCAACTACAACCTCTCCTTGTTTTTACTTCTGATTTTTTTGAGTTTGTGCTCCAACCTCATTAAAATCCTGATTTTGTCCCCCTTGCTGTGCATTTGGGTTTTACATTTTGTTGTTCTTGTCCTTGGAATCTCGGGCTTGGTCTTCCTTGTTGTCCGTTTAGATTAAATCCTTGTTGCACTTGTGGGTTGAAACCTTGTTGTTCTTGTCCTTGGAATCCTGGGTTTGATCTTCCTTGTTGTCCATTTGGATTAAATCCTTGTTGTCCTTGTGGGTTGAAACCTTGTTGTTCTTGTCCTTGGAATCCTGGGTTTGGTCTTCCTTGTTGTCCGTTTGGATTAAATCCTTGTTGCACTTGTGGGTTAAAACCTTGTTGTCCTTGGAATCCTGGATTTGGTCTTCCTTGTTGTCCGTTTGGATTAAATCCTTTGTTGCACTTGTGGGTTGAAACCTTGTTGTCCTTGTCCTTGAAATCCTGGATTTGGTCTTCCTTGTTGTCCGTTTGGATTAAATCCTTTGTTGCACTTGTGGGTTAAAACCTTGTTGTCCTTGGAATTCTGGATTTGGTCTTCCTTGTTGTCCATTTGGATTAAACCCTTGATTCATTCCATTGGTAAAGTTTGATTGATTTGGAATTGGATTTCCAAATTGATCATATTGAACTGGTTGTCCAAATGGATTTCCAAATTGACTATAGTATTGTTGAGCTTGCGCTGTTTGTCTTAAGAAAAATTTAGCAAATTCACTATTAGAATTCGTTTCTACTGCATTAGATGGTAATGACATTAATACAAATAAGAAAAACAATACAGTACACTGGAGTTAATAAATACACTGTGAAATAAGATAAAAATATAATATAAAGCTATTAAAAATAACAATCCCCCATGTTGCAAAAACCTACATCACGAAGCCTTCTCGTAAAACTTGCAGTTAAAGGTAAAAATTAAAATAAGTCCAACTATTAGCATAAATATTCCGAACGCTAGTCCTGTTTGAAGAGTAGAAACTCCATCACTAAATGCACTTCCACCTAATACATATCCAAAAATCATTTGTTGATTTTTCTTCCAATACTAGAAAACGAAGAAAGTAAACCTTGGAATACTAAAACTGTTAATAAAATAAATCCTCCTAAAAATACTTCCTACAGGAAACCAGTGACCCGCACAGATGAATATCCTGTGAAGTCCACAAACCCTTTAAAGAAGTCTTTAAAAAGAAGAACCATAAGTTACATGCTTATATCTTTGGTCTATCATAAAAAAACCCTCCTATAAAAATAATTAAATAAATATATAACTATAATATAATAAACATTAATTATAGTCAATTGAAACATGGTTAGAGCATGTAAATTTTTACTCTATTTTTTTCTTCTTTTTAAATTTTTAGATTACAATTAATACATCCATTCGTACTATTACTTTTGAAAAATAAATTACACTAAATATAACACTTATCTAAAAAAACTAAAAATTTCATTTTAATTTATCCTATAACATCTTGATTACACCCTCTAAAACACTACCACATGTACTAAACTCATAATCAATCGGACATAAAAAAACAACTCAAGCTCTAAATCACCTAAGTTGTTCTTCTATCATTATATTTCTGTTCTTTGTAAAACTTCTTTCGCTTCCGCTATAGTTTCTTCTATAATGTTTTTAGCTGGTCGAAGTTCACTCACTAAACCTGCGATTTGCCCTGCCATGACAGAACCATTTTCTACGTCACCATCATAAACCGCTCTTCTTAGCGAACCTAGAGTTAATTCTTCCAACTCCATAAGTGTTGAAGATTTTTCTTCCAATTCATGATATCTTTTCGTAAGTTCGTTTTTAATACCTCGGACTGGAGCCCCGAATTTTTCTCCTGTTAGTGTAGTCGATGTATCAACCGCTTCTAAGATCATGTTTTTATACTCTGTAGAAATCGGACACTCTTCAGAAGCTAAGAATACAGTCCCCATCTGAACTCCACTCGCTCCTAGACAATATGCAGCTGCCATGCCACGACCATCCGCAATTCCTCCAGCAGCAATAACTGGGATATTTACAGCACTTGTCACCTGCGGCAACAACGCCATCGTTGTACTAGTTCCTACATGTCCTCCTGCTTCCATCCCTTCTACAACAACCGCGTCACAACCTAATTCTTCCATTTTCACCGCAGCTTTCACCGATGGAATAACAGGGATTACTTTTATCCCTGCTTCTTTTAAGCGTGGCATATATTTTCTTGGAGTACCCTGCTCCTGTTGTAACGATTTTTACACCTTCTTCGATAACAACATCTATTATTTCATCAATATTGTGCATCATAAGCATAAGGTTAACCCCAAAAGGTTTATCTGTAAGTTTTTTACATTGTTGAATTTCTCTACGGAGTTCTTCTGGACTTACTCCTCCTGAAGCTAAAATACCTAACGCCCCCGCATTCGATACCGCTGAAACAAGTTCATGTCTAGCTATTTGAGCCATAGCACCTTGAAATACCGGATACTTTATCCCTAATAATTTTGTAATTGTCATAATTGTTCTCCTCTATATATTTTTATTATCTCTTAAACCTTCTTTAATCTACTACTAAAAGATAAATCTAGCTACAAAGTAACAAACTACCATTAAAATAACAGATGATAAGAAGCAAGCTGTAAATACTCTCACACCACGTTCTTTAATAACTTTGAAGTTAACACTCATTCCTAAAGCAGCCATCGCCATACCTAAGAATACATACGCTGCATCTACGAAAAATGGAGCTAATGGTTTTAAGAAAGTAACATAACTTCCTAAAATACTCATAAAGATAAAACCTAGAATAAAGTACGGCATCGGAACTTTTCCTTTTGTTTCATCTTGAGTTTTTTTATTGACTACAATCAGCACTCCTGCCACAACAATAAGCATAAGAACACGTGACAACTTAGTAAGAATCGCAGCATCAAGCGCTACTTGTCCACCTGCTCCTCCTGCGGCAACTGCGTGAGCTATTTCATGAAGACTTCCTCCTGTAAACACTCCGTAGTTGTAAGCCTCAAGCCCTAGATATGGTTGTAGGGTTACTTCTATTAAAGTAAATACTGTACCTAGTATCGCAACTACTGCAACCGCAAGTACACTATTATCTGTTTTCGCTCGAAGTTGACCACTTACCCCCATGACTGCCGCAGCACCACAGATACCACAACCACATGAAGATAATAACGCAAGCTCATGATCCACCTTGAAAGCTCGACACATAAAGTAGGTTAAAGTTATCATAAACAAGACAATAAAGAACGCAACAACTAGAGTCTTCTTACCTTCTGATAGAAGTCTATCCAACGCTAACTTGAATCCTAATAAAATTATTCCAAGACGTAAAAAAACTTATTACTTATAAATGGAATATCAGCCTTAACCTGTTCTTTTAATCCTTTTGACGCTTGCAATACCATACCTATAACAAGCGCAATCACCAAATGCCCAAACAATTTTAACGCAGGCACTTGAGCAAGATATTTCGCTACTAACGAAATAACCAACATTATACCTAAAGTATAATAAAAATTAATACTCTTAAATCTATCCATGAGAGAGTTCCCCTTTTATATATTTATCTAAATAAAAAAATTATTTATAGTTTAATTATACTCCACTAAAAGCGGATGTTCAATAAATAATCAAATTCACATAAATAATACTTTATCACCTCAAAGTAAATATAAAATATCAAGAAATTCACTTAACCCTATACTTATTTTTTTAAATAACAAATTAGCCAAGAAGATAAATTTTAAATTCATCCTCCTGGCTGTTTTTTTAATTTTTATAAATAGACTCTGTAAAGTCTTGTGATTGTTTTTAAGTATGCTTTTGTATATTTCTTTTTTTAAGTTTTTGTACTGGAGTTTCTATAAATTTATACAATTTAGCCGTTGTATTGCCTGCTTTTTATTTGAGCTACTTCATCTTTAACAGCTTTATTCATAAGCTCTTGTAATTTTTTTCTTTACTTTCAATTACTCCTTCTCTTCCGTTGTAGTTTATCGTAATAGATTTCAGCCTATCTAATTTTTGCAACACGTTCATTAATTTGATCTTTTTTTGAAGGCTGCATATGTTTTTTTCCTAAGATTTTTTTCGAAAAATATATTTATCAGATAACGGTACTCCAGCTGCTTCTGCTTCTGCTTTAAACTGATTTGATACATAAGGTACAAATCCTTCATAATAACCTAACGCCCCCATAAGTTCAAAGGCTTGTTTTCTGAATGTAATATCTCCACTCATACCTTTATCATTTTCACTAACTCCGAAAATAGTATCAAACATATTTACTAAATAATATCCGTTGGCTCTTATATCACCTTTGTCGTTAAATCCATTTATTATGTAGCGGTTCACTAAAAATATTATTATCGATTAAGCTATTGATATCAGTTAATTGTTTCGCCTCATCTAGTGTAATTTCTGAGATTTTTTTCACTGTTGTGCGTTGTTGGAATTTTATATGTTACCGGAGTTCTAGATCCAGTTGAGTTTATCGGTGTTATCTTTTTGAAATATTTAGTTTTATCTTCTGATGTAAGTTGTTTTTGTTGCTTCCGCTTCTAGATAATCTAAACTATATAGTACATCAAAACTTCCATGCATATAAGATTTTTAAATCTGCATCCGTCTTAAATCTATCTGGCGTTTTTGTTGTAGAAGCCATTTTTATTAGTTTCATCATAAACAAAGTTTAAGTTAAAATATGTATCTTCTTCTGGTGTGTAAGAATTCTCAAAGATTCCTCGAGCATAAAACTCCGCAGCTGTACCATCTCGACGACCATGATTATTAAATAACACTGTCCCATCTAACAAGTGGGTCATTTCGTGAGAATAAGTAGCTGCACCTCTATCGTCTAACACTCTATCTGTAAAGTAACGTACACCTACACCATTTGCCTCTGCTCCTACTCTTTGAGATGGTGAATACATTCCTAGAGGCGTCATAAAATCTTTAACACCTTTATCAGCTGTTGATCCAAATTCTTCAGACCAAGTAGTTGTTATATCTGCATTTGTATTTGATGTGTATTTTTTCATCGTATCTACAATCACTCTACTTGTAACTAATTTAGAACGATTCTCTTCTTTTGTAATTCTGTATAAAGTATCAACGTATGTAGCCTGTCTTGTTGCAGCTAATTCCATCAATTCTTTAACCTTTTCTAATTCTTTTTTATACTTATCTTTATCTGTTTTTTCTAATGAAGTATCCATATACGTTCCGATATTACCATAAGTTACCGTTGCTATATTAGTTAAAAACATAAACGCTTGGCTCTTTAATATTTACCAAACCTAATAATGTTGCTACATTTTGTTGTCTTCTACTTTCAATTTTGCGTTCTTCAGCCCCATATTTTTTTTAGGATCGGTAGTTAATTTTGTATATAAATCTACTTTTTTTCATCAGGTTTTTTTCTTTCGATGATTTTTTTCAACTATGACAGCTTTAGTCGCTTTCTTCAACCACGTATCCCCATCCATATCAGTAAATGTCATTCTATTGTAGTCTAGGAAATCTAATAGTGTAGTCTTATTCGTTATTTTACTAAAGTATTTCGCAAATGTTTTTGGGCTATTAGTTAATCTTAATTCATCATAACTCATAGAACCAAGGTGTTTTAACCAATCTAGAGAAGTAACCTCTTTCTTACCAAATGAACTTGGATTATAAGCTAGAATATCACGAATATTAGTATCTCCAAAATCAATATTATAAAAATCTGTTTATATAAGATAGTCCTAATAATATTTTTTTCTTTATTAGCTTCAATATCTTGTTCTATTTTTTTCTTTATTTTCTTGCGTATTACCCATTATACTTAATGTGTGCTGCAACTTTTTTTCAAACTAGCTTCTAAATCTGTTTTAGTTTCCTCTAATGTTTCCTTTAATTGATAACTTTTCAAGATATTCTTTTCGTAGAATTTCTCTTACCTCTTCATCAGTTATTTGAGGTTTAGTTTTTCTTCAACTCTATTCGTTTTTAAAACTACAGCACGATTCATTTCTACGTCAGGTGGTGTTAGCTGTGCTTTAAAGTTTTCATCTGTTAAGAAGTTTATAGTTTTCATTTCCGTCGTGGCTTTTTGCTACATTTACTGCATTTTCTAAGTCCTTACTAACCGAAAGCAAGCTTGGTTTATTTTCATTAGTTCCCACTAAGATTACTTTTTTTGGCGCATAGCTTTTAGTTACTTCAGCTTTCTCAGTTGGATTTGTTAATTCTCCTGTTTTTAGAGTTAACTGTGTATGTTTTTATTATTGTTTTTTTCTCCTTGCTCGCCTGGATCTTGAACAAATTCTTTTCCTTTTGGAAGGTCAGGATCTTCTTTTCTCAACTCAGTGATTTCTATAGGTGACACTATCTTTTCTACACTCCCTACTTTTATTACTTTATCTTTAGCTGGTGTGTTTTCTGTTGTAGTTTTTTTCCAATAACATCTCCTGTTTTTTTCATTTAGCGTATATTTTGTAGTTGATGTCACATTACCATTTTCTCCTGAAGTTTCTTCTACTTTTTCTCTGTAATTTAGAGTTGAATCGGCTTTTATAATGTGTTTCAAATGAAATTTCTTTTGATTGCACTGTTGGTTTCGTTCCTACTGCAGTTATTTTTCGGTTGCATTGTCTTAGCTACTTTTGTTGAAACCTCTGGTTCTGTTAATTCTCCTGTTTGTGCATTTACTTTGTAAACTCTTATTGTTGTTGCTTCTTCATCTTGACCCTCGTTTTTTTAACTTCTTTGATACCAGCGTCTTTACTTTCATCTGCGATAAATTGCTCATTTCGTTTTTTTGTCGTAATTGTTTCTTCTACATTTCCTACTTTTTATTACTTTATCTTTAGCTGGTTTTTCTATCTTAGTTGAAACACTCTTAACTATTTCTCCTGTACTTTCATCCAGACTATATGAAGTAGTGATAATTTCTTTACCATTTTTCTCCTGCTACTTCTACTTGTTGCTCTTTGTAACCCTAAAGCTGGCGATGGTTTATAGATTGTTTTTATATTCTAACACTTTTTTTCTTCAGTAGTTGGCTGAGGTATTGGTTTTGTTGTTTCTTGTTGCGTTGGTTTTTCCTCAGACGCTGGGTTCGTTACCTCTGGTTGTTTCGGTTGCGTTGGTTTCTCCTCTGACACCGGGTTTGTTACCTCTGGTTGTTTCGGTTGCGCTGGTTTCTCCTCTGACACCGGGTTTGTTGCTTCTGGTTGTTTCGGTTGCGTTGGCTTTTTCCTCTGACACCGGGTTTGTTACCTCTGGTTGTTTCGGTTGCGTTGGTTTTTCCTCTGACACCGGGTTTGTTACCTCTGGTTGTTTCGGTTGCGCTGGTTTCTCCTCTGACACCGGGTTTGTTGCTTCTGGTTGTTTCGGTTGCGTTGGCTTTTCCTCTGACACAGGGTTTGTTACCTCCGGTTGTTTTCGATTGAGGTATATCCTCTTCCTTAGTACCGACAGCAATGATTTCATTAGTAGGCTGTTTTGTAACTTTATTTTCTATAACTTTGCTAGATTGCTTGCCATTAACATTAGATACTTCTGTCAAAATAGTACGTTCACCATTAACTCCTTTTTGAACAACTTTTTTTTGCCCTTTAGGTAAAGTTACATCAGATTTTTCAACAATTTCAAAACGAACAACTTCTGTAGAAACTACAACTTCCGGTTTAACAACAGTCGCATTAAGCACCCCTCTTCTGGCGTGGTTTTATACTCAACTTTAGGGGTAGGTTGTTCTGGGTTCGTCACCTCTGGTTGTTTCGGTTTCATTGGTTTTTCCTCTGACACCGGATTTGTTACCTCTGGTTGTTTCGGTTGCGCTGGTTTTTCCTCTGACACTGGGTTCGTCACCTCTGGTTGTTTCGGTTGCGTTGGCTTTTCCTCTGACACCGGGTTTGTTACCTCTGGTTGTTTCGGTTGCGTTGGCTTTTTCCTCTGACACCGGGTTTGTTGCTTCTGGTTGTTTTAGTTGCGTTGGTTTTTCCTCTGACACCGGGTTTGTTACCTCTGGTTGTTTCGGTTGCGCTAGTTTTTCCTCTGACATCGGGTTTGTTGCCTCTGGTTGTTTCGGTTGCGTTGGTTTCTCCTCTAATAGTGGCTTTATTTCTGCTTTTGACGGGATTAATCCATCAGTATCTTTTATAACCTCAGTTAGTTTTTCTTGATCTCTTTCAAAAATAATATCCTGTAAAACTATAGCCGTTTATTTCCTCCGGCTTAGGCAGTTTTCCGCCTTCTACCACTTTTAACAATTGTTGATTTTATCTCCGCAAAATCATTAACAGCCATTATTTGACTAAAACTTCCACTAACAGTTAACACACTAACTAAGAAAAATTAATTTCCCTCTTTTTTTCTTAATTAAAGTCAAACACACTAACAACATAGCACTGCCTAAAACTGCTGTACCAGTTGAAAAAATCCCAGTATTTGATAATAAATTATTTTTTTATATACAAAAATAATATTCTTTACCTTTCTCTACCTCTATTTTATTTTCCTCAAAAACCTTTAATTGATTTTTGTACCTGCCCTGATAAACTATTATTATCCACAGCGTGAATAGTAATCTCTTTTTACATCTGCCGCCCTAATTTCTTCATTATAACTTAACGACAAAAAAATAGACTAGTTCCTAATAATACCGAACAAGCCCCCATTTTGTATTTTCTTATTGAAAAAAATACTGTTTTCTCTTTAGATCTTTATTCTTTATCATTTTATTTCTCCGTAATATATAGTGTAATCTCTTTTACTATAACAAACTTCAAATAAATTAGCAACTATAAACCCCATAAACATCTATTTACATCACAAAATAAAAACGCTTATAAAAAAATCTCTAACAAAATTACTTACATATTGAATAAAACTTATAATAACCTAATACTCATTTATACCGAAAAAGTTATTTAACACCCTGCTTTGACAGTTAAAAAAATTTCGCAACAACTAAAAACTAAATAATCCACTCCAACAATACCCTAAATATTACTGCAACAAAAAAATTAACTTAACACTAGCACTTATGCAATATAAACCTTAAAATTATTTAAAGAGAAAAATCATACAAAAAAAGAATTTCTAATAAACTCTTCTACAAACTTTAAAAATTTAAATCAAAAAGAAAGCAACTCATAAAAAAACATTTTTTTTATAAGTCACTTCTTTTTTTATAAAGTTCATCTTTTCAATCACTACACATCTATTTACAATCTATCGTTATATTTTTACATTATCCTAAAAACAAGAATAGATAATGTGCACCCTGACTTTGACACTTTCAGGCATCAATAAACCCCTGACGAAAGGCGTAGCTATAGCGTTTCATCAGGGTGGAATTGGCATAATTTTTCCTATATACATTTTTTTATGTCAGAAACATATCCTACAAGAGGAATTTTATTCATCTTTACAGAATTAATTATATCAAGATACTCTTTTTGATTCTGCATCTTTTATATAATAATCTCCCATTAATGTCTCAACACTTCCTAAAGTGGTATTTCTTATTGCTTCTTGTATTTTTAGCTGTCGATAAATTTACATTATTATCTTTTAGAAGTTTCTCTAGATATCTTTCTATTACTAAAGCTAAGTAACAAATTAAAAAAAGTGAGCTCTTATTCTCTTTTCACTCCACACAAATATCGGTCTAGCCTCAAGATTAGTTTTCAATACTCTAAAACTATCTTCAATCTTCCATAGACTTCCATAAATCTCTCTTACTTCTCTTCCTGTAAGTTCTTTTTGTGAATACTCTATTGCGAAGAATCCATCCATCTTTTTCTGCTTCTTCAATTTGTTTAACATCTAATTCTATATCTAAGTTCCCCTTAGTTACTTTTATAAATTTCTTACCACCTTTTTTCAACTCTTGTTTCATCATAGATGGATTATTTAGTAGTCTATCAGCTTTGTCTAGAAGTCTCTGTCTATCGGCTTTGTCTTTTTTTGGCTCTTTTTTTCAGAATATCCTAAAAGTAGATTATCTTGAATCTTTTTCAGTTTTACCATCAATTCTAATTTCTTTTACATGTTCTATAAGTTTATATTTAAACTCTTTTTCTACTATATATCCATCTTCAAATAATTTTTCTTTTATTTCTTTCTTAGCACCTTTTAGTTTATATGCCATAACATAATCTAATCCTAGTTCTTTTAATAAAAAAATAGATTCTTACCAGAATTAAGTCCTCTATCTGCGGCTACTATTACTTTTTTTAATTTGTATTTTTTTCTTTTTAAATCTTTTATGACGGGATATAGTGTACTAAATTCACTTGTATTACCTGGATATAGTTCGTAACTGATTGGTATTCCGTTATTATCAATTAATAATCCCATAACTACTTGTACTTGATTTACTTTTATTATCTTTAGAAAATCCAAAGCCTTTTATTTCATCTTTTTTTAACTGATTCAAAGTAGTATGTAGTTACATCGTATAATACTACATTTAATTCTCTGTTAAATTTTTTTCTTGAGTGTGTTATTTAAATGTTTTTTTCTAATTTTTTTCTTTTTCATCATAAATTATGTCTAAAAACTCTGTAGTAGTCTTCTAAAATCAAATCATTTTCGAAAAATCTACATAATTTTCTCTATGATTATATGCTGATTTCTTTGATGATGGAGTAAGTAGTCTTTGAAATACCAGTTGTTTTAGTATCTCTTCAATCTCTATCTTACTTCTAGTTTTTTTATATCTTTTTATCCATCTACTTATTCCCAATTCTTGCCATATCTTCTCGTATACTAAGTATCCATAATTTTTTTACGTACTAAACCTTCTTTTTCAAAAATTATCTGTCTCAATTTTTTTAATTTTATCTACGGAACTTTCTTTCAATCTTTCATTTTTTTCTTTGATTTCTTTTTTTCTAATTTTTTTAGGAAGTTTTTTTATCTTGTTTTAATAGTTTTTTTCTAAATTCCCATAATTTTTTTATAACTTTCATTTTTGGTTTATTAGTTTCTGGATCTCGATATGAGTGAACCACTCTTACATATTTATTTCCTCTGTTTGTGTATACTTGAACTATCATTTTTTTGTCACCTCATATATATTATACCACATATACTTGTATATAGGAATAGCAAAGTAGGAAAAAAAGTTGATTTTTTTCGATAAAAATCAACTTTTATAACGATATTTTTTTCCCTCGAAACTGTCAAAGTCGGGAAAAAGAAAGCAACTCATAAAAAAACATTTTTTTATAAGTCACTTCTCTTCTATGAAAGTTCATCTTTTCAATCACTACACATCTATTTACAATCTATCGTTATATTTTATATTATCCTAAAAACAAGAATAGATAATGTGCAACAACTCCCGCTACTATACCCCCAATAGTATGAGAAACGATAGCTTTTGAAGATAATTTACGTACTCCAAGAGCATCCATCATACCAATGTGAGTACTTAAATATCCACTCCAACACATACCCATCGCTGTGAATACCGCAATGTCATTCGCTCCAATTAGTCCACTCTTCAAGAATTCTGGTACTAATGAGATTGCTCCTCCTACTGCTCCTAAGGCTGTAATCGGAAATGCAATTGCCTCTGCTGAATGGAATCCAAATAATGGTTCTAGGATGAATGTTAGTTTTTCTCCTAACCAAGGTAAGAATCCAACACCTTCATATGCAGCACCTGTATATCCTCCGGCTGGCATTTTGAATGTTAACATCATTACGAAAGTACATACTATAAGTACACCCGGAATGATTGCTAGACCCATTTCAACTCCTGTTTTACCACCTTCTAAAACAGTATCTAGCACTCGTTGGAACATATTTCCATCACGTACTATTCTTACTTTATCCGGTCTATCATCACCTTCAGTTAATTCAATCGCTGGTTCTTCCGCTTCATCACCATAGTATTTTTTTGTTTGTCTTAACATTAAACGAACACTTATAATACTACCTAAAATCGCTCCAACATTACCGATGATTGCTGCTTTAATAAATCCTTCTCCTTGCCCCATCATAAACATCGTTACGATAAGTCCCATACCAAAAGCTGTCCCTAAGTTACATAAAGCTGGTACTTGGTATTTTTTAAAGAAAGATGTAAATCTTTTATCTTTCGCAAATGGAATAATAGCTGGGTTATCTGATAGATATGTAGCTACCGCACCTGTAACACTCGCTCCAGGCATTCCCCAAAGAGGTTTCATAAGTGGTGCAAAAATCTTGTTGATTAGTGCAATTGCACCGAACTCTGATAACAGCGCACTAACAGCACCAGCAATAACCGCCATCGCCATAATGAAAAAAATACTGTATTAAGTAATAAGTCATGTGCTGTCGCCATCATCGTCTTAAACATAAGTGGTGTCCCCATTTTTCTCGCAATAAGTCCAAATATTAGGAAGAAAATTCCTAAGAAGACAAATGTCTCCAAGCTTATTGCTTTTTTAACCACTACATTTTTTTTGTTTTTCTTTTTCTTGGTTGTATCTCCGTCCATAAAAATCGTCCTTTCTGATTTTGTTTTATATAATTACTCCAATGTTCACATATTGCGAACTGTACTAATACAACTTGTTATAAATATTATATCATAAATTCTTTATTGCTGCAACTATTTCAATAATTTTTAAACTTGATTAAACTAAATTACTATACAAAAAAATTTAAATAAAAAAATTTATACCCCTCTTAAATTCTTTTTATAACAATATCTATCTAACATATATCTTCCTAATAATTTCATAAAAACTAATATTAATTTTTTTATATTTTATCATTATACCTTCCTTCAGATTAATACAGTTGTATTCTAGTGTTATATTTGTATTATTAGCATTAATAACTCATAAGATTTTTTTATTATGTATAATGTTAACAAATGTAAAATTATTAACTTTTTAGAGATTTACATAAGTTACATTTATTGCAATAACATCGGTTTTTTTGCTAGAATATAATTGTAACAAATAAATACAATAGGAGAGGATTTTTTTCATGCGAATGCAAAATAAAAAAATAATAATAAAATTTTAAAATTTTCAATTAGAAAATTATCTCTTGGTGCAGCTCCCGTTGTTATCGGGGCTTTATTTTTTTGGAAGTCATGCGCCGGGCAATGCACTTGCAAGTGATAGTACTTCAAATATCAAGTACGCATATCTAGCTGAAAACGAATTGACAGAATCGGAAAAAAATTTAATTAGACAAAGTATCCCTAATAATATAAAAGAAAATGAAACATATTATATGGTTTATAAAAAAGAAGATAAAACTTCAACTATACCTACAGAAATTAAAGAATTACCTAATACTGGTCAAAGTTCACTTCCTGTAGCAGGACTTGGAATCGGTACTGCAGTATTAGTAGTTCTTTTAATGTCGAAAAAACATAGAAACAAAGTTCTTAGCGTTGTGTTAATCGGAGCTATGGGGCAAAGTATCGTTATACCTTACCAATCATTCGCCTTCGAAAACAAAGAATTAGTACGTTACAACACACAAACAACAGTATCTAATTCTTCAGAACTTGCGAATGGTGTAATCAACATCGACGGTTATCGCTATGTTGGGTACTTCACTCTTAGCGATTTAGGAACTTTACCTCAAGCGGAACAAAAAGTTCTTCCAAAACCAACACAATCTACTCCAGCACCTGCGGTAGATTACAAAACAACTCCTAACGAAGAACCTAAAGTTTTAATTAAAAACAAACCAGAATTAAAATCTACTACTGAAGTTGTTCCTTTCGAGACAATCGAGCAACCCGATGCTACTTTACCAAAAGGGCAAACTAAAGTTGTTCAAGAAGGAGTTAACGGTGAGCAAATCGTATTTAGCGAAGTAACTACTGCTGATGGTAAACAATCTAGTAAAGTTATCAAAACTTCAATTACAAAAACAACCTGTTAATAGAGTAATTGCTGTTGGTACTAAAGAGGAAGTTGCACCTACTCCAAAAAGTTGAATATAAAACAACTCCAGTGGATGGTATGTTAAACGCTACTGTAGAAAAACCAGAACTTGTAGTTTCTACAGAAGCTGTAGCTTTTGAAACTGCTGAGCAACCTGATGCTACTTTACCTAAAGGACAAACTAAAGTTATTCAAGAAGGTATTAATGGAGAACGTACTATCTATACAGAAGTAACTACCGCTAATGGAGAAAAATCTAGTAAAGTCGTAGAAAACACAATCACAAAACAACCTGTGAACAGGATCGTTGCTGTGGGAACTAAGGAAGACGTTTCCCCTCAACCAGTCGTGGTAGAACCTACTCAACCTGAATCTCCAAAAAAACTGAGGAAACTAAACCTACACCTCAGCCTGAATCTCCAAAAAAACTGAGGAAACTAAACCAACTCAACCTGAATCTCCAAAAACCAGAAGAGACTAAACCTACTCCTCAGCCTGAAAAACCTGAGGAAACTAAACCAGAAGAAAAAAAGTAGATAAAACAGCACTAAAAACTCAAATCGATAGAGCTGCTACTCTTGTTCCTGCTGATTATTCTACAGTAAGCTACGATGCTCTTAAACCAATTTTTAGAAGCCGCACAAAAATGTCTACGCTTCTAACTCTGTAAAACAACCTGAGGTAGATAGTGAATCTACAAAAACTTAAAGCCGCTATTGATGCTCTTAATGTTGATAAAAACAAAATTACAAAAAAACAAATAAAAGATGCAGAAACTAAACAAGAAGCTGACTATAGCCCTAATACTTGGAATGAATTTAAAAAAAGCTGAAATAAAAAGCTAAAGAAATCAACAACCAAACTACTCCACTTCCTAAACAAAGTGAAATAGATGCGGCTACTAAAGCTCTTCAAGACGCTATTAAAGCTCTTGCGGTAGATAAAACTGCATTACAAAATGCTATCAATACAGCTAACAGTAAACGTAAAGAAGAATATACTACTCAAACATGGAAAGCTTTTAGAAGATGCTCTTGCAGCAGTAACTCCTGTAAATACAGATGAAACTGCTACTCAAAGCAAGGTAGATGATGCTACTAGAAGATTAGAAGAAGCTATCAAAAAGCTTGCTCCATTAACTGAAAAACCAGTATTAAAATTCGTTGATACTGACAAAAAAGTATTAGATAAAGAAGTAATTGCTAAGTATACTTTAGATAATCCTACTAAAGCTAAAATCAAATCAATCACAGCTACTCTTAAAAAAAGATGAAGAGATTGTTAAGACTGTGAATCTAACAGAAGATAACCTAAATGCTTTATTAGAAAACGTAGAGTACTTCAAAGAATACACTCTATCTACTACAATGGTTTATGATAAAGGTAACGGCGAAGAAACTGAAATATTAACTGATCAGCCAATTCAATTAGACCTTAAAAAAAGTTGAAATTAAAAAAATATTAAAGAAACAAGCTTAATAAGTGTTGATGATGCAGGTGTTGAAACTGATATCAGTTTACTTTCAGAAAAACCAGCAGATGTTACTCCACTTTACCTACGAGTTACAACTCACGATAACAAAGTGACAAAACTTTCTGTTGATAAGATTGAAGAAGTTACTGTAGACGGAAAGGCTTTTATACAAAGTTACTGCAACAGCTCCTGATTTAGTCCAACGTAATGGTGAAAATAAACTTAGCGAAACTTACACTCACTACTTCGCCAAATCAAAAAGTACACGAAGGTGATGTATACTACGACTTTAATGACCTTGTAAAAAAATATGCAAGCTAATCCTACTGGTACATTTAAACTTGGTAGTAATATAAATGCTGCGAACGTTAACCCTGCTGGAAAATCTTATGTTACTAATACTTTCAAAGGTACGTTAACAAGTACTGATGGTAATAAATTTACTATTAGTAATATGAATAGACCTTTATTCGGTGATATTGTCGGTGGTACGGTAAAAGATATACTACTTGAAAATGTAAATATCGACATGCCAGGAACTGATAGAATCGCACCGATAGCCAATGTTATAAAAAATAATGCTACTATAGAAAACATCAAAGTAACAGGTAACGTTGTTGGTAATAATGATGTATCCGGTGTTATTAATAAAATTGATGGTAGTGGAAAAATTAAGTAACGTTGCATTTATCGGTAAAGTTCATGCCGCTGGAAATAAAGGTGGTTACTTAACGGGTATTGTAGGTGAAAACTGGAAAGGTAATGTGGAAAAAGCTTATGTTGATGCTGAAATTACAGGTAACAAAGCTAAAGCTGCCGGAATCGTATATTCATCTCAAAACGGTGGTAACAATAGTACTTTAGGTAGAGAAGGTACTCTTAGAAACTCTGTAGCAAAAGGTTCTATCGAACTTAAAGAAGCCGTTATGTCTGGTGGATTATTAGGTACTAACTGGGCGTTAGGAGCTATAGAAGACAACATCACTATGATGAAAGTCAAGACTGGGGAAATGGTCTTCGGTCACTCTGATATCGATGCCGATGATTACTTTACATATTCAAGAACAAAACGTAACTACAGTGTTGAAGGTGTAAGTGAAGGTAAAAAGACTTATAATAATTCTAAAAAAATTCCTAGCATAACTAAAGAAAAAGCTGATGAATTAATCGCTAAAATGGGAATTACTGCCGATAAGTTCGAGAGTACACCTCCTGTTGAAGACAAACTTAACAACATTGTAAGTAAAGCTAATCAATACAAAAACATCGCTGATTACGATGCAACACGCGAACTTGCTTACCGTAACATTGAAAAACTTCAACCATTCTACAATAAAGAGTGGATTATAAACCAAGGTAACAAGATTCCTGCAGATTCTAAATTATTAACTACAGAAGTATTATCTGTTACTGCGATGAAAGACAATGCATTCGTAACTGAACTTGGTGATGCTAATCGCATTATCGTTCACTACGCTGATAAGACAAAAGAAATCTTTAACATCTCACCTAAAGAATCTCAAGTAAAACAAGTTAAAGAATACAGCATCGCAGAACTTGGAAGAATAGTTTACACTCCTAACATCGTTGATAAAGATCGCAGTGGATTAGTTAATGATATCGTAGCTAAATTAAGCCCTGTAGAATTACAATCTGATGATGTTTACAAATTATTCGGAAGAAATGGTGATGGTAGATTTAACGCTGTTAAAAACCTTTACTTAGAAGAAAGCTTCGCATATGTTAAAGAAAATCTTAATAAATTCGTTACTAAGTTGGTTCAAAATGAAGATTACCAACTTAATGCTGATGAAGCTGCTAAACGTGCACTAATTAAGAAAATTGATGACAATAAGGCTGCAGTTCTTCTTGGATTATCTTACCTAAAACCGCTACTACGGAGTTAAATTCGATGACTTTAATATAAAAGAGTTAATGTTATTCAAACCTGACTTCTACGGTAAGAGTGTTAATGTGTTAGACTTCTTGATTAAGATTGGTTCTAAAGAAAATAACATTAAAGGTGATAGAACTTTAGAAGCTTATCGCGAAACTATAGGTGGAGTTATCGGTATAGGCGAGTTAAACAGTTTCTTAGACTATAATATGCGTCTATTCACAGAAGATACAAACCTGAATGATTGGTTCATAAAAGCAACTAAAGATAATGTATATGTTGTTGAACCGAAAACTACAAACCCTGCATTTGCTGATAAGAAGCACAGAGCCTATGAAGGACTAAATAATGATGTTCACGGTAAGATGATTTTACCACTTCTAAACTTAAAAGATGCTCATATGTTCTTAATCTCAACATATAATACTATGGCATACAGTTCATTTGAGAAATACGGTAAAAATACTGAAGCAGAACGTGAGGCATTCAAGAAAGAAATCGATAAAGTTGCTAAAGGGCAACAAAACTACCTAGACTTCTGGTCTCGACTATCTCTAGATAAAGTTCGTAATCAACTGCTTAAGAGCAATAATATGGTGCCAACACCAGTACTAGATAACCAAAACTATAAAGGTATTAGTACAGACCGTTATGGACACACTAATAGCGGTAAAGACGTTGCTCCTATTCGTGAATTATACGGACCAACAGGTCGTTATCACGCAACAGACGGTCGTATGGGAGCAGTAGCTCGTGTTTATCCAAATCCTTATAAAGATGACTCAGTATTCTTCATGGTTACTGATATGATTAGTGACTTCGGTATCTCAGCCTTCACTCACGAAACAACTCACGTAAATGACCGTATGGTTTACTTAGGTGGTTCAAGACACCGTGAAGGAACTGACTTAGAGGCATTCGCACAAGGTATGTTACAATCACCTGCTGAATCAAGTCCAAATGGTGACTTTAAAGCACTTGGATTAAATATGGCATACGAACGTCCAAACAACGGAAATCAATGGTATAATACTAATCCAAATGACCTTACAACTCGTGCAGAAATCGATCATTACATGAAAGGTTTCAACGACACATTAATGCTTCTTGATTACCTTGAAGGAGAAGCAGTTCTTGATAAACACGATAAAGACTTAAACAACGCTTGGTTCAAGAAAGTTGCTAAGAAATTACGTGGAGCTAATACTAAGAACCAATACGATGAGGTTAGAGAGCTTAATGCAGAAGAAAAAGACTACACATTAAACTCTGTTAACGACTTAGTAGACAAAAACTTCATGACTAAACACGGTCCAGGTAACGCTATATATGATCCAACTGGATTTGGAACTGCGTATGTAACTGTACCTATTACTGCAGGTATCTACGGAGGTAACACAAGTGAAGGTGCCCCAGGATCGATGTCATTCAAACATAATACATTCAGAATTTGGGGTTACTACGGATACGAAAAAGGATTCCTAAACTATGCTTCTAACATGTTAAAAGCTGAATCTAAAAAAAGCCGGTAAAGCTACTTTAGGTGATGACTTCATCATCAATAAGATTTCTGATGGTAAATTTAGTAATCTAGAAGATTGGAAGAAAGCATACTTCAAAGAAGTTGTAGATAAAGCTAAAGCAGGATTTAACCCTGTTACAATCGACGGTACTACATACAGTAGTTACAATGACTTAAAACAAGCATTTGCTGCAGCTGTTGAAAAAGATAAAGCTACTCTTAAAACTGATAAAAATGGAAATAAATCTGTTTCTACAAATAATACAGTTACACTTAAAGAGAAAAATATACAAAAAAACTTCTTCAACAAACAAACAGCTTCAAAACTTCTATCTTCAAATCATAATTCAAACAACAAAAAAACCTAGGTTTAGAAATTTCTAAATCTAGGTTTTTTTGATGTTTCAGGGAGCATTCTTTATATGACGAGATTACGTAAACTATGTTACCATAAAAAAATTTAGGACTTAAAAACTTAGCCCTGAATTTATTTTTTTATATTATATCTACTTCTTTTTTTATATTGTTCCTTGATATTTTCATCAAGAACATCGTCACTAATAATCGCAGTTAAATCTTTCAATTGGAAAAAAATGTGTAAAAATGCATGTGTTGAAAAACTTGCTGTGGTCTGCAAGAACATAACGTTCAGTTGCATTATTAAGGATCGTTTCATTACAACGTCCTTCTTCTTCATCAGAGATAGTAACCTTCTCTAAATCTATACCATTCACCCCAACAAACGCCTTATTTACACTTATTTTGCTAAGCGCATCTTGTGTGAAAAAACCAATAAATCCTTTTGTTTTTTGACGGTATCTTCCTCCAATAAAAAAATAAGATCACATGATGGATTGTCTTTAAACTGTTCGAATACCGTTAATGAATTCGTCACAATATTAATATCTCTATCTTGAAGATACTCCGCTAAGTAACTCGTCGTACTTCCTACTCTATAAAAAAATAGTTTCATTATCTTTTATAAGCTCTGATACTTTTCTAGCAATTTGTTTTTTTCTCTTCAACATTTACAGATATTTTTTTGTTATAATTATCCTCTTGATAGAAATTCTTCGGTTTTTAATTTTGCTCCACCATGTATTCTAGTAAGATGCCCATAATCTTCTAATTCCTGCAAATCACGACGAATCGTCATCTCAGTAACTTTCATATCATTCGCCAAATTACTAACACGTACTAAATGTTTGTTTTTTTCAATTCATTTAAGATATAACTATGTCTGTCTATTTTTTTAACATTTTTTTTCTCCACTCTAAAAATAATAAATTTAACATTTATATTTTTAACATTTTTTTCGAAAAATATAAAACAGAAAAACATACAAGAACTATCAAAACGAACGTTAAATCTAACATTAATCAAAAAAACTAGCTGCTTTGTGGTTACTTTAACCTTCAAACAACTAGTTCTTATCCATTATTTTTTTCTTTATCTTCTTTTTACTTTTTTTCTACTTTTTGGTTGTTCTGTAGCCGCGACAACTCTCATGTTCAGAAGTTTATCGTACAGCATTATAGGATTCTTACGTTTAAGTACATATTTTTTTCATATAACCAGAATATTGCAGAAACTGGTACTGCACCCCAACCAATAGTAACTTTAATTAAGAACTCTCTAATTAAATATCTAGAAAATTCAATTTTCTTGTTATCAGTTGGAACTAATCTTATTTTAAAAAGTTTTTTCCCGATTGTTTGACCTTGCCATTTTATGCGGTAGGTATCCATATAAAAAGAATTGCAAAAAAATAACTATTGAAAGTGTCATATATAATGCATTTCTTTCGTTTTCCGCTCCACCTTGTGCACGTAAGTTCACAGTAGAATATTGGAAAATAATCGCTATTGGCAAGTAGATTGCTAAGTCAATTAAATACGCAATTAAACGTTTTATAGGCGAAGCTTCTTCTCCATACACATCTAACAATGGTGTTTCAACCGGCGCTGAAACATCGCTTAGTGTTGGTTTTATATTTCTATCATTATAGCTGTATGAGCTATTTTTTTTAATTTTTCTTTACCATAGTTCACCTAGGGCTTCTAAGTCAACGTTGTGGTATACTTGTTGAACATCTTCACAATCGTCAAGCATTTCTAACATTCTTTCAAATTTATCTTTATCTTCTTCGCTTAATGTTACTTCGTTTTGAGGAATCATTGAAATTTCAGCAACTTCAAATTCTTCGATTCCTGCTGCTTTAAGAGCTTCTTGGATTTCGTGGAAGTTTTCTGGTTCACCGTATACTAATGTTAATTCATCTTCTTCGATAATATCACGAGCATCAATATCAGCTTCCATAAGAATTTCTAATAATTCATCTGCACTTTTACCTTCAACACCGATAACTGCAGTGTTGTCGAACATGTAGTTAACAGAACCAGTAACACCTAAGTTACCTCCATTTTTACCTAATGCTGTACGTACTTCAGCAGCTGTACGGTTAACGTTGTTTGTAAGAGTATCGATAATAACCATAGTTCCACTTACACCGAAACCTTCATAACGTAACTCATCGTAGTTCTCTTCACTTCCACCTTTTGCTTTTTCAATAGCACGGTCAATAATATTTTTAGGAACGCGGTAAGTTTTCGCTCTTTCTAAAACTACTTTTTAGATTTCTGTTACTTTCTGGATCTGGTTCTCCAGTTTTTCGCAGCTTGGTAAATTTCACGTCCAAACTTAGCATAAATCTTACTAGTGTTAGCGTCTTTTGCCGCTTTTTCTTTAATATTATTCCATTTACGACCCATAGTCTTTTAATCTCTCTTTCTTTTTTTATAAGTATTTTTCCATTTTAGTAAAACTCCCTCACTATTTATAGTCTGAAAGTTATTACATACCTCTCTATATTACTATATTTAAGCTATTTTTTTTCAAGCATTGTATAAAAAAAGCTCATAGTAATTATAAAAATCACTATGAACTTTTTTTATAATTTTTTTATAGAAGTTAACCAAAAAAATTGATTTTTGTTGTGTTATCTTCTATTTAGTTTTTAACAACTTCTTATTTTTTTCTTTACGGCGTCTTGCTGCTGCAAGTAATCCACCTAGTACTGCTAATCCTAATCCTGCTAATCCAGTATTAGTTTCAGTTGTACCTGTGTTTGCTAGACGTTGTCCTAGTTTAGTATTTACACCTTGTCCATTAGAAGATGCATCAGCATTTGTTCCTGCTGAAGCTTGGTTTAACTTGAATTCTTCAAGACGTTTTTACCATAGCATCTACTTCTGCTTGAGTTGCATTTACTTTCGCAAATACTTCTTTAGCTTCTGCTAATAATGCTTTAGCTTCTTTTTGCTTTTGCAGCATCTAATTTATCTAATTCAGAAGCGATTAAACGATCTAAGTTTTGAATTCCTGATACTAATTTAGATTTATCTACATTAGTATCAGTATTTCCTGTATTACCATTAGATCCGTTACCTGTTTCTTTAGCTTTTTACTAAATCAGTTGCTGATATTACTACTTTTTTTGTCTATCTGGATACTCAATTGTTGCTTCTCCATTATCTGCAATTGTAATATTCGCATCTCTTAGTTTTTGGATTTGCAGCGATTAAAAGCTTGTTTTACAGTTTCTTTTTTTCTGCATCTGTTAATTTATCTACATTTTCTACTCCAACTTTTTCTGGTAATGTTGGTTTTTTTGTCTGAATGCATCATCTCTTGGAATTGCTAATACTTGACCTTCTTTTGTAACGATTGTTACATTTCCGGCTTTATCGATAGTAACAGCTACTTCTTTCTTACCATCTTTTTCGATTGTTGCATTACCATCTTTATCTACTGTAATTTTCACTTTTAGGATCTTTTTTTAGATGTGTAAACTGTATTTCCATCTTTATCTATTGATTTAATGTAAGCATCAAGATCGAATTCTTCAACATCTGTGATAGCACCTAGAACCTTGAATTGGAATTTCGCTTTTTCTTCTGGAGTAATGTTATTAATATTTACTACAGGTACTTTACTCAAGTCGATATCAAGGTTATCTCCACCATTTTTGGCTTTCGCTTCTTCCGCATTCTTCACTAGTTTGTCTTTAGAGATCGTTGCTGTAGAACCATCTGATAATGTTACTGTTGCGTTTCCTTTATCGTCTACTACTACAGTTGATCCTGGGTTTACTGCTTCAATTGCTTTCTTAACTGCTGCTTTCTCTGCATCTGTTAATTTATCTTTATCTCCAACTAATGTACGAGTAGCTGGTGTTTTCACTTTAGCGTTCTTAGCTTCGTCAGCTAGTTTTGTCGCTGGGATTACTAAGTCTGAAGCTGGGATGTTAAGAACTGTTCCATCAGCTTTCGTTACTGTTGCGTTTCCTTCGTTATCAACTACTACAGTTGAACCTGGGTTTACTGCCTCTACTGCTTTCTTAACTTTTCCTTTTTCTTCATCTGTTAAGTTAGCTGAATCTGCTACTACAGTTTTAGCCGCTGGTGTGTTTGCATCGTTACCACCATTTTCTTTCTTAGCATCGTCTTCTACTTTAACTAAGTCTGTTGATGGGATAACTGAAACATTACCATCTTTTACTACTGTTGCATTTCCTTTATCGTCTACTACTACAGTTACTCCTGGGTTTAACGCTTTAACTTTGTCTTCAATTGCTTTCTTCTCAGCGTCAGTTAATTTTTTTAGGATCTGCTACTTTTTGTTTTAGCTGCTGGTGTAACTGCGTTGTCTTTAGCTTTTCCATCATTCACATCTTTTTCAGATTTCGTTAAATCTGATACTGGGATGACTGCTGTATTTCCGTTTGGAAGTGTTACCGTTGCATTTCCTTTGTTATCTACATGTAGAGTTGAACCTGGGTTTACTGCTGACACTTTATCCGCAATTGCTTTCAACTCTTCTAGAGTTAGAGCATCTGGATTTGCTACTTTTTGTCTTAGAAGCTGGTTTAACAATGTCGTTTCCTGCTTTTTGGTGCTTTTTTTCTGCATCTGCATTCTTCGTTAAGTCTGCTGCTGGAATTACTGCTGTTTTACCTTTTTGGAAGTATTACTGTTGCATTTCCTTTGTTATCTACTACTACAGTTGAACCTGGGTTTACTGCTTTTAACTTTAGCTGCGATTGCATCTTTCTCATCTTGTGTTAATGAGTCTGGGTTTGCTACTACAGTCTTATCTGCTGGTTTAGCTACGTTATTTCCTGCTTTTTGGTGCTTTTTGCTACATATGCATTCTTCGTTAAGTCTGCCGCTGGAATTACTGCTGTTTTACCTTTTGGAAGTGTTACTGTTGCGTTTCCTTTATCGTCTACCGCTATAGTTGCACCTGGATTTACTGCTTTTAACTTTGTCTTCGATTGCTTTCTTCTCTTCTGGAGTTAGGGCATCTTTGTTTGCTACTACAGTTTTATCTGCTGGTTTAACGATGTCGTTTCCTGCTTTTTGGTTTAGCTGCATCCGTCGCTGTCTTAGTTAAATCTGTTGCTGGAATTACTGCTACTTTGCCATCTTTAGTTACTGTTGCATTTCCTTTATCGTCTACTACTACAGTTGAACCTGGATTTACTGCTTCTACAGCTTTCTTAACAGCTTCTTTTTTTCTTTATCTGTAAGTTGTTCTGGATTTGCTACTACAGTCTTGTCTGCTGGCGTATTGACATCGTTTCCTGCGTTTGGCTCTTTAGCTGATTCTGCTGTCTTAGTTAAGTCTGTCGCTGGGATTACCGCTGTCTTACCTTCTGGTGTTGTTACTGTTGCGTTTCCTTTGTCGTCTACTGCCACAGTTGCACCTAGATTTACTGCTTTAACTTTAGCTGCAATTGCATCTTTCTCATCTTTTGTTAATGATTCTGGATTTGCTACTACAGTCTTATCTGCTGGTGTACTTACGTCGTTTCCTGCGTTTGGTTTAGCTGCATCCGTCGCTGTCTTAGTTAAGTCTGTCGCTGGGATTACTGCTACTTTACCATCTTTAGTTACTGTTGCGTTTCCTTTGTCGTCTACTACAACTTCTGCACCTGGATTTACTGCTGCTACTTTATCTGCGATTGCTTTTTTTCTCTTCTGGAGATAGAGCATCTGGATTTGCTACTACAGTCTTATCTGCCGGTTTAACGATGTCGTTTCCTGCGTTTGGCTCTTTAGCTGATTCTGCTGTCTTAGTTAAGTCTGCTGCTGGGATTACCGCTGTCTTACCATTTACTGTTACTGTTGCATTTCCTTTGTCGTCTACTACAACTTCTGCACCTGGATTTACTGCTTTTAACTTTTTCTTCGATTGCTTTTTTTCTCTTCTGGAGTTAGGGCATCTTTGTTTGCTACTACAGTTTTATCTGCTGGTTTAACGATGTCGTTTCCTGCATTTGGCTTAGTTGCATCTTCTGGTGATTTAGTTAAGTCTGATGCTGGGATTACAACTGGTTTACCGTCTTTAAGTGTTACTGTTGCATTTCCTTTGTCGTCTACTACTACAGTTGCATCTGGATTTACTGCTTTAACTTTAGCTGCGATCGCATCTTTCTCATCTTGTGTTAATGATTCTGGATTTGCTACTACAGTCTTATCTGCTGGTTTAACTACGTCATTTCCTGCGTTTGGCTCTTTAGCTGAATCTGCTGTCTTAGTTAAGTCTGCCGCTGGAATTACTGCTACTTTACCATCTTCAGTTGTTACCGTTACATTTCCTTTGTCATCTACTACTACACTTACACCTGGATTTACGTCTTTAACTTTAGCTCCAATTACATCTTTCTCAGCGTTTGTTAATGAGTTTGGATTTGCTACTACTGTCTTATCTGCTGGAGTATTTACATCATTTCCTGCATTTGGCTTAGCTGCTTCTTCTGCTGTTTTCACTAAATCTTTCGCTGGGATAACCACTGCCTTACCATCTTTAGTTGTTACTGTTGCATTTCCTTTATCATCTACAACTACAGTTTTAGCATCTGGATTTACTTCTGCTACTTTAGCTGCGATTGCATCTTGCTCGTCTGTTGTTAATGATTGTGGATTTGCTACTACAGTCTTATCTACTGGTTTAACTACGTCGTTTCCTGCATTTGGTTTCGCTGCTTCTTCTGCTGTTTTTCACTAGGCTTGCCGCTGGAATTACCGCTGTCTTACCATCTTTAGTTGTTACTGTTGCATTTCCTTTGTCGTCTACCGCTACAGTTGCACCTGGATTTACTTCTGCTACTTTAGCTGCGATTGCTTTTTTATCATCTTCTGTTAATGGTTTAGAAGAATCAACCGCTACTTTATCCGCTGGTGTGTTGATATTGTTTCCTGCATTTGGTTTCGCTGCTTCTTCTTTAGTTTTCACTAAATTAGTAGCTGGAATCGTTGCAACTTCTCCATCTTTAGTTGTTACTGTTGCATTTCCTTTATCGTCAAATACCACGTTAGCTTCTGGATTAACTGCTTTGATCGCTTCTGTAATCTTAGCTTTATCGTCAGCTGATAAATGATCTGGATCTTTTACAACTACTTTATCAGCTGGTGTGTTTACTTTGTTTCCTGCATTTGGTTGTTTAGCTTCTTCTTGACTTGTTACTAAATCTGCCGCTGGAATTGTTGCTGTTTCCGTATTACCATCTTTATCTTCTATAGTTACCGTCGCATTTCCTTTATCATCTACGAATATCGCTTTTGCATCTGGATTTACTTCTTTAATCTTAGCTTCAATCGCTTTTTTTCTCTTCTTGAGATAATGGTTTAGTTGGATCTGCTACTACTACTTTGTCAGCTGGTTTTGTTAATGTTGTTTCCAGCTTTTTGCATTTTTAGCTTCTTCTGCAGTTTTCACTAAATCTTTTGCTGGAATTACAAAGCTTCTACCATCTTCTGTAGTTATCGTTGCATTTCCTTTGTCGTCCACTACTACCGTTGACCCTGGGTTCACTTCCTCAACAGCTTTCTTAATAGCTTCTTTATCCAAGTTAGCTGGATCTGTTACTAATACTTTGTCAACAGGTTTCTTAATTAAATCTTGTTTCTCAGGTTTTAATAAATCTGCTTTTGGTTTCGCTAAGGCTTCTACAGGAATTGTTGCGATGTCTCCATTTGCATTCTTAACAGTCGCATTTCCTTTTTGCGTCAAATACTACTGTTGCTCCTGGGTTAACTTCTAAGATGTTTTTCTCAATTTCTTGAATATCTTCCGCTGTTAATTTATCTCTATCTTGTACTAGCACTCTGTCTGCTGGTGAATTGATTTTGTTTCCTGCATTCACTTTAGTTTTATCAGCGTCAGTCTTCATTAAATCAGCTACTGGAATTGTTGCTGTTTTACCTTCTGGTGTTGTTACTGTCGCATTTCCTTTGTCATCTACGAATACTGTTGAACCTGGATTTACACGTTGAACTTTAGCAGCGATTTTCGCTTTAACATCATCCGTAATTTGTCCATCTTTAACAAACACTCGATCTGCTGGTTTGTTGATAAGGTTACCTGCTTTTTGCATCGCTTAATACTTCATCATTAGTTTTCACTAAATCATCCGCTGCGATTACAGCTGTCTTACCATCTTTAGTTGTTACTGTCGCATTTCCTTTTGCATCAACTACTACAGTTGCATCTGGGTTAACTTCTTGAACTTTAATTTTGATTGCTTTAATGTCGTCAGGAGTTAAGGCATCTTTATCAGCAACTACTGTTTGATCGATAGGTTTCTTAACTGGATTTTGTTTAGCTGGATCTAATAAATCTTTTTCAGCATTTGATTTCACTAAATCTGAAGCTGGGATTGTTGCTGTAGACGGTGTAGTACCGTCTTCATTTGGTACTGTTACTGTTGCGTTTCCTGCTTCGTCAAATACAACTTTAGTCCCTTCCAGGGTTTACCTCTTGAATCGCTGCAGTAATCTTAGCTTTTTCAGCATCAGTTAATTCAGCTGGATTTGCTACTACTGTTCTTTCTGCTGGAGTATTTACTTTGTTTCCTGCTGATGGAGTATCTTTAGCTGCTGGATCTTTCAGTAAATCTTCAACAGGGATTGTTGCTGTGTTTCCTTCTGGAGTTGTTACTGTTGCGTTTCCTTTTTCGTCAACGAATACAGTCGCACCTGGGTTAACCGCTTCAACCGCTTTTTTGATTTTAGCTGCAACTTCATCTTTCTTAGGTCCAACTAAATCTGCTGCCACTGCCGCTACTTTATCCGCTGGCTTGTTGATGTTGTTTCCTGCTTTTGCACTCTCAACTTCTTGTGGAGATTTCACTAAGTCTTCTTTTGCGATTACTACAGTTTTTCCTTCTGGTGTTGTTACTGTTGCATTTCCTTCGTTATCAACTACTATAGTAGTCTGTGGATCTCTATTTACCTTAGCGATTTCTTTCTTAATAGCGTCTTTTTTTCAGCTTGAGTTAATTTACCTGTTTTCTTAACAACTGTTTTTATCCGCTGGTTTTGTTAACTTCATCTTGCTTGTCTGGATTCGTTAAGTCAGATGCATCTTTTGCTAAATCAGATGCTGGAATTGTTGCTACAGCTCCATCTTTCGTTGTTACTGTTGCGTTTCCTTCTGTATCGAATGCTACTGTTGCACCCGGGTTAACTTTAAGGATTTCTGCTTTGATTTTTCTCTTCATCAGCCGCTTTGTTATCTGGGCTTATTACAACTACTTTCGTTGCTGGAGTGTTTACTTTGTTTCCTGCTTTTGGAGTTTCTTTAGCTGCTGGATCTTTTACTAAGTCTTCAACAGGGATTGTTGCTGTTTTACCTTCTGGTGTTGTTACAGTTGCATTTCCTTTGTCATCAACAAATACTTTAGCATCTGGATTAACTTTAAGAATTGCTTCTTTAATTTTCTCTTTATCTGCTGGTTGTAAATTATCTTTATCAGCCGCTACTTTATCGGCTGGTTTGTTTACGTTGTTTCCTGCTTTTTGCATCTTTAGCTTCTTCTGGAGATTTCACTAAGTCAGATGCTGGAATTGTTGCTGTTTGTCCTTCTGGTGTAATTACAGTCGCGTTTCCTTTAGCATCAACTACTACTGTTGCACCTGGGTTTACTGCTTCTACTTTAGCTTTGATTGCTTTAATATCTTCAGGAGTTAATGCATCTTTATTAGCAACTACTTTGTCTACTGGTTTGTTGATGTTGTTTCCTGCTTTAGCAGTTTCTTTGTCAGCTTCTTTCTTCACTAAGTCAGTTTTTTTGGAATAACTACAGTTTTACCGTCTTTAGTTGTTACTGTTGCATTTCCTTTAGCATCTACAACTACAGTTGAACCTGGGTTCACTGCTGCTACAGCTGCTTTAATAGCATCTTTAGCTCCTTGTGGTAAATCTTTATCAGCCGCTACTAGTGCCGGGTCAACTACTACTTTGTCTGCTGGTTTGTTTACAGCATCTTGTTTCGTTGGGTCAGCTAAGTCAGCTTTAGCTTTTACTAAATCGCTCGCTGGAATTGTTGCTACAGCTCCGTCTTTAGTTGTTACTGTTGCATTTCCATTTTCATCTACAACAACAGTTGCATCTGGATTTACTGCTTGGATTTTAGCTTTGATAGCGTCTGTAACTTTTTGTGGTAATGGTGCATCTGTGCTGTCTACCACTACTCTGTCTGCTGGAGTATTTACTTGGTTTCCACCAGTTACATTGTCTTTGTCAGTTGGAGTTTTCACTAATTCACTTACTGGAATTGTTGCTGTTTTTCCTTCTGGTGTTGTTACTGTTGCATTTCCTTTTTCGTCAACTACTACTGTAGAACCCGGGTTTACTGCTTCAACTGCTGCTTTGATTTTTAGCGATTTCCTCAGGTTTTTAAATTAGCTTTATCAGCTACTTGTACTCTGTCCGCTGGGTTATTGATGTTGTTACCAGCTTTGGCATCTGATTTTTTTCATTAGGTTTTTTTAATTAAATCATCAGCATCGATTACTGCTGTTTTTTTCCTTCTGGTGTTGTTACAATTGCATTTCCTTTGTCATCTACAACTACTACTGCACCTGGATTTACAGCTTCAACTTTTTGCTTTAATAGCATCTTTTACTTCTTTAAGTTTATCACCTTGTAATGCTGTAATATCTTCTACAACTGTTTGAGCATTTGGTTTATTGATGTCATCTCCACCGTTTGCTTTCTTAGCATCTTCTTCTGTCTTGAATAAGTCACCCGCTGGAATTGTCGCAATTGTTCCGTCTTTAAGAACTACTGTTGCATTTCCTTCAGTGTCATATTTAATAGCTTTAACTTTTTCGTCGCCACCATTTAATTTTTTTCAGTTTTTCAGTTGCTTTATCTTGAAGTGTTGCGTCTGTCGCATCTCCAACTAACTTATCTGCTGGCTTACGAACTCCTGCATTACCCGAATCACCTTTTTGCTGCATCTGCTAATGTACGAACTAACTCTTTCGCTGTGAATCCTGCTGTATCTCCATCTGGTGTCGAAACTGTAACTGTTCCATTATCGTCGATTGACACAACTGAGTTAGGGTTAACGTCACGAACAGCTTTTTTTAATTTTTTTCTAAATCTTCAGCTGTTAGTTTATCAGGATTTTCTACTATAACTTTATCTGTCGGGCGGTTAATGTTGTTTCCACCACCATCTGTTGCTAAAAGCATTCTCATCTTTTGTTAAGTCTTTTTGTAGAAGAGTTTCTTTTTTTACCATTTGGTAATGTTACATCTGCACTTCCGTCAGGTTTTACTACTACTGTTGCGCCTGGATTTACCGCTTCGATTGCTTTTTGAAGTTTTGCTATTTCCCCAGCATCTAAAAGCTGTTGGATTTTTTTAGCAATTACCTTGTTACACGGTAAGCGTGCAGAGTTGATTGCTTTGATTGCGGCTTTAGCTGCATCTTTTACTTTATCAACATCAGCATTTTTTTCTTAGCACCAGCAATAGCTTCTTTTGAAACTTTCTCAACAGCATCTACTTCATCTTGAAGTTTTTTTAATTGCTTCTGGACTTAAAGTTGCTGTTTCTCCAGCAAGTTCAGCTTTTTTTAGTTTTTGCTACATCTTCTACTTCTTTATTAGCCGCTGGTTTTTCTTAGCATCAGGATTTACAGCCCTAACGTCAGTTACACCTTTATCTTTTTGCAGCATTTACTGCTTTTTTTGTGCTTCTTTTGCCTCTTCTGGTGTATCGGCACTATCTAATTGTTTATTGATTTCTTCTGTTGCTTTTCTCGCTAACTCTTGGGCTTTTTGCTTAGCTGCCTCTTTTTCTTCTAATGTTAAATCAGTACGAGCGTCAATCGCTTTTTTTCTTTTTGCTAATAATTCATCCGCTACTGCTTGTCTAGCTTTTTCTTTAGCTACTGGGTTTATTTCATTAATTCCCGCATAGCAATCTCATCTCTAGCTCGATATACTTCTTCTTGTGTAGTTGCATCATCAATAACTTTATCAGCTGCAGCTTTCACAGCCTTAGCTCCATTGATAGCCGCCTCTTTTTTTCTTTGTCTGATAAGTCACTATTGTCATTGATTTCTTTTACTTTAGCATCAAAGGCATTTTTTTATCGCTTCTTTTTGCTTTATCTTTTAGCTATTGGATTAACCGCTGAGATTTCTCCAACTCCATTATCTTTTGCTGAATCTACTGTTGTTTGATTTGTTGCATCCGCGATTGTTTCTAACGCTGTGTCTTTATCTTTATTTATTTCAGCGATAGCTTTTATCTTTTTCAGCTTTTGATAATGCAGTATTGTCAGTAATAGCTTTAATTTGTTCTGTCGCTTTGTTAGTAACTGCCTCAATTGCTGGTTGTTTATCTAATTTCACAACTTTCTCTACAGGAATAGTATCTTTAGACCCATCTTTATAAGTTACTTCTAAGTTTTCTCCTTTTTGAACAACAGTATCCACTACTTTTGCAGCATCAGCTTTTTTTCTACTGCTGTTCCTTTTTTTAGCTTCTAAGTTCTTATCTTCATTTTTCTTAGAGTATTCTAAAGGAATGTTTTCCTTAATCTTATCTAATTCAGCCGATGGAATATTAGCGATATCTGTTACTACAATTTTGTTAGCTTCATCTAATTCTTTAAGATCATATTTCTTCGTTTGAGATTTTTAATACGATACTGAATGAACTCGGGTCAGTTTCGTATGAACCACCTTTAGCAACATTACGGTTTCTTTCCCATCTGTATCCACTGCAGTCGCATAACGAGTTACTAGACGATATTCATCATTATCACCTTTAGGGAATTTAGTCGCGTCAAGTTTAGGTGTCTCTTTCGTTACTTTACCACCGATTTTCACAATTGCAGGATTTTCAGCTGTCGCTACTGTTTCTGCAGTAATAGGCGTTAAAGTCATATCATATTCGTTATCTAAAAACATTTGGATTAGCCGCAGTCGCACTTAAAGGCTGGTTCCCACCTCTATTAACTGTTGCTGATTTAATCTTACCTAAGTCATCTGTATATTTAATGTCGATATCGATATCTTCATTAGCATAAATATAGATATCTTTTTTTACCATTTGCAGTTGTAGAATAAGGAATTGTTACTGTTGGCGCTTCATTTTTACGAACGATTAATTTATATGTGTAATCAGCAGATTCTTTACCTTGACTGTCTGAAACTTTATAAACAATATTATATTCTCCAGCTTCTGATGTATCGACTGTTGTAACATTAGTATCGCCATTGATTGAAACGATTCTTGGTCGCCCTTTTTCTCCAAGAGTTGCATTCTGATCATCTTCATGATCCGTTGCTTTTACAAGAGCTAATAGCTCATCTTTAGTGATACGATCGTCTGTAGTGATTTCTTTTTCATTTTGATTCTCTACAACAGGAGATACTACTGGTGCTTCGTTAGTAACAGGATAAGGTGTTTTACCTAAGTAAGTCCCTTTTGTTGCTCCACCATTATGAGGAATAACTTTTAAATCTACCCCTTCTTTAACAGGTTCTGTTAATGTTAAAGTAACTGTGTCATAGAAAGGTCCTTTCACAGTCTCTTTAATTGTTGCCTTACTTGCATTTCTACCAGCCATCACTAAACTTCCATCGTCTTCACGTTTAATATCAAGCTGTGTTTCTTTGTTATTATCTTTATTTGTGTAGAAGAAGTATGCGAATCCAGCATCATGAGGTACAGTAATAGTTACTTCTTTTTGCTCCTGCTACAACGCTCTTACCGTCTTTTGCAGCCGCTGATGGCTTAATTTCTGAAGGTCCGATAGATACGTCTTGATCTTTTCACTTTACTTTCTATTCCATCTACAGTTTGAACAATTTCTACTGGATTTTTTTAGGTTTATTTTTTTATAGAATGTTCTAGCTCTTTCATTTGCACCATTTAAGGCTTCGTTACTATTTAAACCTTCAGTTAAAGGAATTTCCCATTTTCCTTCAGCGTTTACTGTTGCTGTTTTTTTTCTAATAATACTTCTGTTTTTTTCTGGATTTCTTACAGTAACTTTAACAGTTGCCCCTGACCACACCAGTTCCTGATAATTTTTCATCCGTTGATAGAACTGTTCCTCTAGCTTTAGGATTTGTATCTACTGCTGGTGCTTCTCCACTCTTAACTAATAGTCCTTTTTGAAACAGTATCTTTTGAACCATCTTTATAAGTTACAACAAAGTTTTTTTACCTTCTTCAACAATTGTATCAACTACTGAGTATGTATCGGCTACGTCTGAACCTTTTAATTTTTTTCAAAACGAGCATCTTCACTTGTTGTTGAATAGATTACTTTAAGACTATTTTTTACTGTTTCAAGTTCTGTTGCCGTTAACTGATTTGGATTAGCAACTAGTACTTTGTCTGCGTTTGTTAGGTTCTTAGGTTGGTATTTGTATGTTTGAGGTTTTACGATAACATTAAATGAACCTGGGTCAGTATTAACAGCTGCTCCTGCCGCCTTATTTTTCAATAAAAATTACCCGCTTCGTCTGTCGCAGTTACAAAACGCCAACCTAATGTAAGTCCAGTAGTTTTGGCTTTTTCTAACTGTTCTGCGTTCAGTTCTCCTCCTGGTACACCTGTATAATGAATTACTGCTGGATTAGATTCTGAAGCTTCTGTTTTAGTTGTAAATTCATTGACAGTGTAACCATATTGAGCATTTAACTTACCTGGTTCTCCTGTTACTGCAGTAAAGTCTTGATTCCCACCTCTTTTAACTGTGGCACTAGCAATAAATCCTGGATTATCTTTAATTTTAATATCAAAACCTGTAGACTCTGCACCATAAACGTAGACATCTTTACCATTTGAAAATGGAATCTCTGCCGTTGGTTTTTCTGTATCAGTTGCTTCTGTTCTAAGCACATTATCTTTATCTAACGCTTTTCCATTACGAGAATCATGAGATCCTGTGTTTTCGATTGAGTTAGATTCTGATTTAGGTTCAGTGTTTTCTGCTTTTTTACCTACAGTTTCTTTTCCATTAGTAGTATCTACTTCTGGAGTTTCTTTTTTTCTCTACAGGTTTTGCTTTTTAATTTAGTGTTAGCTGTAGTTACAAGTTTGCTGTAAGCTTTTTGTAAGTTCGTCTTGAGTTGTTGCGTTCGCTAGTGTAGCTTTTTGCAGCTTCTAGGTCTGCTTTTTAATACTGCTACAGATTCTTCTGTTTTGCTGTCGTATGTTCCATTAGCAAGTTTTTGCTTCGATTTCTGCGATGTAGTTTTCTAGTTTAGTTTTGTCTAAAGCTTTTAACTTCTTTTGCAGTTTCTCCACCTAATTTTGCCGCTACTGCATTAGCTACATCTTCTTTAGTAGTTTCTTTTTGCTACTGGTTGTGCCGTAGCTACTGGTGCAGTTGGAACATTTTTCTTTTTCTCCAGCATTTGTTGTGTTGTCAGATGTCGTGTTGTTTGATACTTCTTCACTCGCCTGTGCCACTGCTCCAGCACCAAAGAAGATACTCGCACCAATCACTACCGATGCAGTACCTACTTTGAATTTCTTGATAGAATAAGACTCTACCTTAGTTCCTTCTTTCTTGTTTTTTTAGATATTGATTATTTTTTTCCTATCAAAATTATCCCTCCTAATAAATATTATTAATATTTTTTTACATTTTGTTTAAAGAAAAAAATTACAGATTATAAATTCTATTATATGTATGTTCACATACTTTAATAATTTACAAAAAAACTATTTTTATCAGATACTAATCATTACGTCTACTAAAAAAACTTTGTTTTTTTCCAAAGAAAAAAATAAACCCAATCCTTTAAATTCTATTTATTTTCACTGCGAATCAGAATTCAAACTAACAAGAAACCTTTTTAAACAAACATCTAATAGACATAAAACTTATTTTTTTAGACTGAAATATTTTTATTAAAAAAATAATTTTTCCCAACTAAAATAAATAAAATTTTTAATCAACACAGCTTATCAACGAAAAAAATAAAAACACCACCACCAAACCTTTGTACAAAGCCTTTTTTTCAGACAAAAAAATATAACACAGCTCTTTTAATCATAAAGAATAACAATTTTAATAAAAAAATATAAATAGAGTGTACATATTTTTTTAAAAATAACTACACATTTTATTAAACCGATTTCTTATATTCCCATTATTTTTTTCTGAAAAATTTTCACTTATCCACATCAAAGCATTTATAATTTATTCTAAATCATATTGTAGCATCCACCTCATCTTCTTAACACTATAAATAATCATACAAATCCAAAAATCACAGTTCCCTATTTATCAAGCATGAAAAATAGACAGACATCTCACTAGCACACTATAAAAAAAGACCTGATAAAACGAAATAAAACATTTTTATCAAGTCCACTTTTTTTCTTATTCTATATATTTATCCAATTCATTGATGCTAATATTTAGCTTTTCAACAGCAACTTTTAGAGAAATATAACCATCCTTCATCAGACAGCTTCTTCAATTCCTTCTGCTCTGCCAGCAGCACGACCTTGTTTGTTCTATACCTAACCCGATTCCACGCTCAATACCCTGTTCAATGCCTAATCTCATACCCTCTTCTTGAGCATAAGCTAATGATGCCCAGAGATGGTCTTGTTGTCTTGTTACTTCATCATACATACGTTTTTCCTCCTCACTCCAATTTCTAAGATTTAATAAATTATCAGCTTGGATAAGTACGTCATCAGGCTGATTCGTGTACTGTTTGTTTCAAAAAAATTCCAGCCATCTAATTTTTCTTATAATCATTTTTCAAGTTCTCATTATATTTTTTTAATTCTAAAAAAATACTATTTTTTTAATAACGGAATATCTTTCGTGTTATTTTCTACATACATTTTTAATTCAGTATTTCTAGTTTCTTCTTTGATTAAAAAAATGTGCTTATTGCTTCTTCACCATCAAAGTAGTTTTTTTATCAACTATCGCAGCTACATAAACTGGTGGTAGTTTCTTATAAATCGCAAATTTTTTTCTTTTTTTCATTTTGTTTTTAGTCTTTCGATATTATCATTAACCTGTTTGCATAAATATGCCCAGATGCGATTAATGAAAAATACCTGTTTAGCAAGCTGAACTTCGATAATTACTTGAGCGTGGTTATCTAATTCAACGAGAATATCGATAGCTATATTGAAGTCCGACTCTACGTTGCTATTTGCCGTAAAGATTTGATTTCCTTCAATAAGTTTTGCACTTTTAGCTGGCAAATCAAAAATATCTTTCACAAATTGCAATGCCACTTCTTCATTACGAAATACTTTTTTTAACTACTAAATCATAAATTGGTTTTATATTTTTATGTCGTTCTCCCATTTTTTTCACTCCCTTTGTTCGTTACTTAAAGTATATCATATATGTGTCATTAATGCGAATGTTAACAAACTTAACTACATCATAACTAATAGGGACTGATCCGAAAGTCCTAAATTTTAAAAAGCGTATATGATAACTTATAGACGCAGTGGTTTATTGATATCTAAATTCGCTTTGGCTAAGCTTTTTAGATATCTAATAAACTTTGCGAGAGTGACTCGACAAAAATCTTGTTTCTTAAGAAATCACGATTTTCGAGTCGCTCCCAACTAAAAAATCCTCTCGATTTATTCTGCATTAAAGTTATCTTTCTTTTAATTGCATTATTATTTTCTCGAAAGGATTTTTTTATTTTTTCTACTTATATATAGATTCTCTAAAATCGTCTGTTAAACGTAAGTATGCGTTGTAGATTTTTTGTTTTAATAAATGCACCCAACTTGCTGGGGTATGACTTGTTGCACGATCTATATTAGTAATATCTTTCGTAGCCGCTTCATTAATTAATTGTTGCATTTGAGTTGCAGTTGTTATAGTTACTTCTTTCGTGCTATTAGGATCACCTAGTTCGTATTGAATTGTTATCGGTTTTAGATTATCTTGTTTATCTATACGTTGTTTAAACATTGACTTTTTGAAATTAGCCCATGATGAATACTCACCATTAAATACTTTTTTAAATACTAAATCATCTGTCACTAAAGCAACATCTCTTCTGTGCCATGATGAGAATGTTTTACTTCCGCTGGCAAATGCTTCTGCTCCGTACTGATTAGAAACATAAGGTAGGAATCCTTTGTGATAACCTTTTTCCGCAAGTAATTCATAAGCTATTTTTCTGAACATAATATCTCCAGGAGCACCTTTCGAATTGCTTAGCGCTGCATATATAGGAGAGAACATACTTATAGTGTAGTAACCATTTCGTTTATATTCTCTATTATCATCATAACTACGTCTATTTATGATATCATTATCGATTAATGAGTTTAACGATGTTAAGTTAGCTACTTCTTCATCTGTTAATGGGCGAACTTTATTTCCTGCATGCGTATCTTTATTATGTCTAGTATCATGAACGTAATAATTTTCTATTTTTTTCTAAACCATTTTTTTCTTAACATCATTATTTTTGAGCTAATATCGCTTGTGCCTCCATCGCATCAAGTGTGTACATTACATCATACGATCCATGCATATAACTTTGAAGTGCCTCATCTGAATTGAAACGTTCCACCGGATTATATGTATGCAATCTATTTAAATCATCTTTTTCTGCTTTATATAACGTATTTAAAGCTAAAATATGAGAATTTACACTATCTACAGATTGCAGTAAACCAAGTGCGTATAACTCCGCTCCCAATCCTTCACGTCTACCATTCCCTTCAAAGTAGATAGCCGAATCAGAGTTGTGAACCATTTCATGAGTATAAACTGACGTTCCATATTGATCTAATAATCTATCTGATACAAAGTGCGTCAAACTTCCATTTGCATAAGCTCCTGCGCTACTATTATACTCATACCATTTCCCAACAGGTCCGAAGAATTCTTTAATAGAGTCAATGTTTTTATCCGCTAACGTTGCCCAATAAGTTCTCCCTGTCTCATCTTTTACATTGAATCCATCATAAACTATCACAGAACGGAAAAGTTTTTCTTTTGAAGCACTGTCAAGAAGATTATACCAAATATCATAATGGTCTCTATGTCTTTTCGCTGCTATATCAACTCTATTTCTTACATAAGTTCGTAAAGCATCTCCTGAAAGAATAACTCCATCCACACTATCACGATATCTTTCATACGAACCAAATGCAAGTGTAGACATATTCGATGAAATATACACAGATTCTTCAGGTAAAGTTAATAGTGGTAACAACATACTCTTATACCCCCAACTTGGTGCTGATATTCTATCATAGACTCCTACTGAATATTTTCTACCGGCTGTTGATGATTCTTGTTTTTCTCGTACTTCTGCAATATCAGACTTCATTTCGACTATGTATGCCTTTGTATTTTCTTTTAAACCACTCGTTATTCGTTTTTGTTTGGTAAGAACAGTTTTCTATATGCTTCTACAAAATCAAAGACTGAATCTTCTCCTTTTAATGCCGCAAGTTTATTCGCATATAAACCTACCGTATTTGAAGCTCTCAGGTTATCTAGTCCACTATTTCCTAATGCGATAATAGTATCCAACGTTGAAGTCTCATTATTTCCGTTAAAGTCAAACTTGTACGTAGATAAATCTTTTGTATTCATTTTACCATAATTAATATCATACCAACGGTTCATATAAGTAAGACCTAGCATAAATGCTTCTTTGTTGTTTTTGATTTTCTCACTTACGTATTCAACTACACCGTCTCCTGTAGTATTGATTGATTTATCCATCGCTAATACTTTTCTTAGGTGTTCTGCTATATTAGCTTTAACTTCTTCGAATTTTCTATCTAAGTATAGGTTATCTAACGCTGCATCATTCGCTGCTCCTAGTACTTTTTTAGTAGCTTCTGAGTTAAGTGTTACATTTGCAAGTCGCTTAGTACGTTATTCGTTATCGCTGTATAGTCTGAAACAAATGTTTCTGGCGTGAATATATATTCTTTTCCTACAACATTGTATTCAACTACTTGATTATTCATGAAGTTTTCTTTGAATGTTACATCTAAGTATTCTACTGTATTATCTTTGAAATGTAACATAACTTTATTTATTGAATTTTTCTTATTATTAATGTCCGTTACTACTTCGTCATCTTTCATCGGCACAACGTCTAGCAGTTCTGTAGTGTATAGTTTATCTGTTGTCGCTACTTTGTTACCATAGTGAACTACTAGGTCTTTATTGTAGAATGGCATCAGTTTTTCTATGTTGCTATAAGCTACTTTTCTTTCAGCTTGTGCTTTATTTAGTCTTGTATAATCTACTTCTCTTAGATTACGTTTTAAATCTTGTCCAGTATCATCAAGAGTTACTGTGATTCCATAACCAGCAACTTTCGCGGCTATTTGGTCTTTTGTTAATTTTTGTAGCGAATCTATCTGCTTTTCTATTATCAACTGACGTACTTGCATTTTTTTACATCTGCTGCATATTGGTCACCGGTGATAGCATAACCATCTCCAACATCCATGTTACTTACCACATTATTAATATGCCCGTTCTGCCACGTAGTACCTACTATTCCTCCAACTCTAGGATATCCTTGAGCATTTAGAATTTTTCCAGTGGTAAATGAGTTAGAAATCGTTGCTCCATTAGTTGCTTTTCCGGCTATCCCTCCGGCTGTCTGGTTATTGTTACGTGCATTAGTAGAGATTAAGGCATCTACCTTAACTTTATTAACTCTCGAACTATTTCCTGTTATGTTACCTACTATTCCTCCAGTATCGTTTGTATTACTATCTTGGTGATTTGCAATAAGTTTCCCTGTAAACGAGCTGTTTTCTACCACTGTATTTGTTGCGCTCGCTACTAATCCTGCTACAGATTTCTCACCTGAGACTTTACCTTCAACCGCTAGATTAGTGATAGTAGCATTATTTGCTGTTTTTGCTACTGCTGCGGTATTTTCTTTGCTATCAACAGCTACATTTTTCAGATCTAAGTCTTTTACAGTCGCATTTTTTAATGTATCGAATAATGGTTTTTGTAAATCATAAATTGCATATGATTTTTGTTCCATCAGCACCTACAAGTGTCCCCGTAAATTCTCCGGTTACGTAACTTGTTCGTTCTGCAGATAGTTCTATTTCATCAGCCGTCATGTCCGCAGCTAATTTATACACACCAGCTAAATTCCCTTGCATTGCTGTTACAAGCTGTTTAAATGATGTATAGACTCCTGCTGCTTGAGTCGCTTCAACTTTGGCTATATTAAACGTATAATTTTCTTTATAACCTTCTGCACCCTCTTCTACTAGTTGATCCACAGCAGCCGTTACTTTGTAAGTTCCATCCGTATTTTCTGTAATAGATTTTACTGGTAAATACATTTCTTTGAATCTGTCTGACTTAACTTTTGCAAAGTATTTTGTCGTATCAGTTGGTACTTCACTTAGACTTAGATATCTACGATAACGACCATCTTCCTTACCGTATAATTCTACAGAATCTATATCTTTAATTTCTATTTTCTTATAATCTAAATTGAAATCTCTCGTTGACGTTTCTGTACTTTGCTCATCATTTTCACCTAGATTATAAGTTAAAAAGTGTTCTTAGTGTATAAGGTGTATAATAATCTAAACCTGATATCACTTGCTCTGTGGCAGGATTTTCTATGTCCACTTCTTTAACTAATTTGTCTCCTTGGAAAACTTGCGCTTTTGCAGAGACATACGCCGATGTAGAGTCTGTTAAGTTATAACTTACAGTTATAGATTTTTTTGTTCTCAGCTTTTTGTTAAGTTTGCAATTTCTACTGTAGGTTTGACTTTCACGAGTGTTCCTACTTTAACGATTTCGTTCACCGGAGCTACTTCAGTTCGTGATAGTTCTTTAGTTTCTACTACATTACCATTTACGATGTAGTCTTCGTATTGAATAGTTCGTGTTCCTGCTTGACCTGATTGCTCAACTCTACGACGATTTTTTTCAGAAGTGTTGGATCTTGAACTTCTTCTGTTGTATAAGGAATATTCTGTGTTTCCGTTCTATTTTTTTGTGGTAATTTCTAAAGTCGGAAGTTCTCCTTGTACCGCTGATTCTCCAACGCGCTCTGGCTCTTGCGTTCCTTTTGTCGCTACTGGATTAGTATATTCTGGAAGTTCTTCTTGTACTGTTGCTTCTCCTTCATGTCCCGGTTCTTGTGTACCTTTTGTTTCTAATGGAAGTTTATACTCTGGTAGTTCATTTATTATCGACAATACTTCCTCTTCTACACTTTGCACTGTATTAGCCGAAATCACTCCTTTATACTCCGGTAACTCCGACTGTACCACTGCTTCTCCAACGCGCTCTGGCTCTTGCGTTCCTTTTGTCGCTACTGGATTAGTATATTCTGGAAGCTCTTCTCGGACTGCTGCTTCTCCTTCGTGCCCTGGCTCTCGTGTGCCTTTTTTCACTGTCGGTTCTACATATTCTGGATTTTCTTCTCGGATCGCTGCTTCTCCAACGCGCCCTGACTCTTGTGTGCCTTTTTTCACTGTCGGTTCTACATATTCTGGATTTTCTTCTCGGATCGCTGCTTCTCCAACGTGCCCTGGCTCTTGTGTGCCTTTTTTTACTGTCGGTTCTACGTATTCTGGATTTTCTTCTCGGATCGCTGCTTCTCCAACGCGCTCTGGTCCTTGTGTGCCTTTTTTTCACTGTCGGTTCTACGTATTCTGGATTTTCTTCTCGGATCGCTGCTTCTCCAACGCGCTCTGACTCTTGTGTGCCTTTTTTTACTGTCGGTTCTACGTATTCTGGATTTTCTCCTCGGATCGCTGCTTCTCCAACGCGCTCTGACTCTTGTGTGCCTTTTTTCACTGTCGGTTCTACGTACTCTGGATTTTCTTCTCGGATCGCTGCTTCTCCAACGCGCTCTGACTCTTGTGTGCCTTTTGTTTCCAGTGGAAGTTTATACTCTGGCAGTTCATTTACTAATGCTTTTACTTCATCTCCATCATGCGTTGCCAAAGGCTTATTCGATTCTACTGATTCTTGCTTTTGAACATGGTCAGTAGTTACATTCGATATAGCTCCCTCCACTTTAGCAGTCCTTTGATTATGAATGTATGCAAGATTAACCTCAATCTTATCCTTTAAAGACTTCTCCTCATTACGAATAGATATAACTCGTAAATCATCCTCAACCAAGAAGCCTACATATTTATATCCGGGAATATCTATTATTCCATTCTCCAAATCAGAACTACTATTAACTTCCTTAGTAATATTATATTTCTTCAATATTTTTATTCTCTAAAGCAAAAGTTTCATACGGAAGAATCACACTCTGTCCTAATGCACCAATCAACAACACACTCAATATCTTGTTTCTATTTTTCTTAGAAACAAGAAGTACTAATATTGTCGCAGTCCCTAAACCTAAACCATATAGCGGTAAAGAACTCTCACCTGTTTTTCGGCAACATCTTCGTAGTCTTGCTGTCTACTTTTTTTATACTAAATAATAAGTTTCATTATTCTTATATTCCTGCGGTATTCCCTCTCTAATCTGCAGTTTTTTCAGTTTCATTTAATTCATTTTTTTCTACATATTTAAAAATTTATTTCTCCAGCTTTTTGCAATATTTCCCGGGATATAATTACCAAATATCAATGTACCTACTACTATAGGCGCAACACCCTAAAGATAGTTTTCTAATAGAATACTTTATAATCTTGTTCCCTTCTCTCATCTTCATCAATCTCTCCTAATATTTTCTATCATAATTTTTTTGTTTACATATACCTTAATTTTACCAAAAAAATATTTTTTTATATTCAAATTATCTAAGGCATAGTTTTGTTAATTAATTAAACAGTACCAAGATTAATTTAGCACCTTTGTTCTAAATATAAAAAAATCACCTAAAATCTCTAGAATTTATAAAATCAACATTGATAGATTTTTTTCCCATGTACTAAAATTAACGAAAAGTAAAAAAATTAAAAATACAGCAATTTATTCCTATCAACTAATGTTTTTTTCTGCTGAATGTTCAATAAAAACAGTGTCTGAGTTTTTTTATTCGTTACTTTTTATTTAGACCAAATTGTATATTTTTTTATTTTATCATTATTACAATATCAATTTTAATTGTTCTTTATCGGTAGAATCATAAAAGCACCCATTCCATTTTCCCCTTGCGGAGCTTTTAGTAGAATCGCATTAGATTTTCCTTCTTTTTTTGATGAATAACCAACGTCTAATAGTACAATTTGTTTTGACATTTTATCTTCCTCCATTTCTTCTTTATGTCTGTATTATAAAGTATTTTTATGATTGGAGGATAGATACCTTGTTGTTGGACGCTTACATTACTTACCGCTTACCAAATAACTATAACAATAAATTTGGAGTAGGATATTCTCCCACTCCAAATTCATTTTTATTATGCTATAAGCTAATAGTTGATTAACGATTATTTTTTTCTTTTCTACGTTTAGAAGTTGCTAATAATCCACTTAGCATTGCTAATCCTAATCCTGCTAATCCTAGTCCACCTGTATTATCTAATCCTGTGTGTGCTAACGCTCCTTGGATTCCTCGCTTATCATCTTTTTTATCTGATGTTGACTCTGAGGTAGATTCTGATTTTCCTGCTCCTGCCGTAGTTTGTTGAACTGTGTCTTTTCCTAGAATTGTCGCTACTGATCCATCTGGGAATGTAATAGTTGCCGTTCCATCTCCTGCTACTTCGATTTTTGTTTCTGCTGGGAAGTTGTTGGCAGCTTCGATTGCTTTTTTCACTGCTTCTTTTTCTTCTTTTGTCAAACGTGTTGCGTCTTTAACAGCTACTTTTTGGGCAGGTTTTTTAACAGTTGTTTTATTTCCTGTTTGGTTTTCATCTTCAGTTGAATTATTATTGTTATTATTGCTATTATTGTTACTGTTATTAGTATCTTGTTCTTTTTGAATCTTTTTGTTACTAATTTATTTCCTGGAATTGTAATAGCTGAATCATCTGGGAATGTAATAGTTGCCGTTCCGTCTCCCGCTACTTCAACTGTTGTTCCTTCTGGGAATGTGTTAGCTCCTTCGATGTTTTGACGAATTTGTTCTTTTTCTTCGTCAGAAAGTTTCGTTGGATTTTTTTCACTTCTACTTTATTTTCTGGAACTTTCAGTTCGAATTTAGAGGCGATAGATCCTCCAGGTTGAATTTTATTTATTTCATTAATACCGTCAGTTTTTTTGCTTTTTCAACTTCGTCTGTATTTTTTTCCTTTGTTGATGTTTTTCGATAGCTTTATCTTTTGCTTTATTAATACTATCGATAGCTTCTTGCTTCTCTTCATCTGTTAAATCTTTATTGTTCTTGATTTCGTTAATGCGTTTTTGAGCTTTTTCTAGTATTTCAGCTTTTTGCTTTCGCTTTTTTTCTTCATCAAGTTTTGTTACATCTGGTTTCTTAACTTCTGTATCAGCTTTTTGGATTATATTTTTCAATATTTTCTTTGGCTTGATCTGCGATTTGTTTAGCTGTTCCTGCTGATGACGCTTCGTCAATAGCTTTTTTAGCTTCATCTTCAGCTTTCTTGATTTCTTTTTCAGCTTTTTGTTTTTGATCTTCTGTTAAATCTTTATCTTTCTTGATTTCATCAAGTTTTTTTATTAGCTGCGTCTTCTACTTGTTTTTTTAGCGTCTTCTTTTGCTTTAGCAAGATCGTTGTCTTTATCAGCTTTTTTTCTAATGAAGCTACTACTTCTACTGGTACTTTTACAGTTACTTTAGTTCCATCAGCTAGCGTTACTTCTACTTCTGCTTCTTTAGTTCCTGTTTCTGTTGTAGTTGGTTTTAGAAGTGATTTTCGCTGTTACTCCATCAGCTAGTGCTAATTGTTTTTAGGATTTCTTCATCTGTTAAGTCTTTACCTTTTTCAACAGTTGCTTTTTCCTGATACTAAAAGCAGTTTGTAGGGTCTAACTCTGGTTTGAAGATACTTGTTGATTTACCTTTAGAAGTTTGTGGATTGTAAACTTTTGCGATTTCTTTTTTTACCTTCTTCTGTCGCTTTCGCTATTTCTTCTGGTGTTTTCGCATTATTAATCTTATCTTCGTATTTTTTTCTTAACTTCATCTACTTTAGCTTTCAAGTCTTCTTTTTCTTTATCAGTTAAAAGTTGTGTCTCCGCTGATTTCACCTTTTTCTGCGTTAGCTGCGTCTGTTAAGTCAGCTTTGGCTTGTTCTGGTGTTATTTGATGAACTGCATCGATTGCTTTTTTTACCGTCTTCTGTTGCTTTCGCTACTTCTTCTGGTGTTGTCGCTTTATCGATTTTGTCTTCCGCTGCTTTCTTAGCGTTGTCAACTTCTGTTTTTCTTATCAGCTTTTTGTTGATCTGTTAAGTTTTTTTGTCTGCATCGATTTCTGCTTTTTTTCTTTTTGCCGCTGCTTGTGCTAAGTCTGATTTCGCTTTTTTTCTTTTTGCTTTGTCTAACTCTGTTTTGTGCACTCCATCGATTGCTTTCTTACCTTCTTCTGTTGCTTTCGCTACTTCTTCTGGTGTTTTCGCTTTATCGATATTTGCTTCTGCAGCTTTCTTAGCGTTGTCAACTTCTGTTTTCTTATCAGCTTTTTGTTTATTTGTTAAGTTTTTTTGTCTGCGTCAATTTCTGCTTTTTTTCTTTGTTAGCTGCAGCTGTTAAGTCTGATTTTGCTTTTTTTCTTTAGCTTTGTCTAGGTCTGATTGGTCAGCAGATACGCCTGGACTAGTAGGAGCTCCAGTATTTGAATCTGTATTTCCTCCTTGACTGTTTTGGTTACCTTGAGAACCTGAACTTCCTTGCCCTCCTTGACCGTTTTGGTTACCTTGAGAGCCTGAACCTCCTTGCCCTCCTTGACCATTTTTGGTTACCTTGAGAGCCTGAACTTCCTTGCCCTCCTTGACCATTTTTGGTTACCTTGAGAGCCTGAACTTCCTTGCCCTCCTTGACCATTTTTGGTTACCTTGAGAGCCTGAATTTCCTTGTCCTCCTTGACCGTTTTGGTTACCTTGAGAGCCTGAACCTCCTTGCCCTCCTTGTCCGTTTTTGGTTACCTTGAGAGCCTGAACTTCCTTGCCCTCCTTGTCCGTTTTGGTTACCTTGAGAGCCTGAACCTCCTTGCCCTCCTTGTCCGTTTTGGTTACCTTGAGAGCCTGAACCTCCTTGCCCTCCTTGACCGTTTTTGGTTACCTTGAGAGCCTGAATCTCCTTGCCCTCCTTGTCCGTTTTGGTTACCTTGAGAGCCTGAACTTCCTTGCCCTCCTTGTCCGTTTTGGTTACCTTGAGAGCCTGAACCTCCTTGCCCTCCTTGTCCGTTTTGGTTACCTTGAGAGCCTGAACCTCCTTGCCCTCCTTGTCCGTTTTGGTTACCTTGAGAGCCTGAACTATCTGTAGAATCCTCTTTTTTTAACTACAAGCACATCTACTGTTTTTGTCACACCATCACGTGTTACTTTTACTGGTACTACTTTCTTACCATCTTTTTCTGTAATTTTTCCGTACTCTACTGTATCAGTAGCTTTTAGTGCTTCTCCATTTGCTGTTACTTTAGCTTTTACTTTCGCTTGGTCTTCTGTTGTTAAGCTTTCTCCTACTACTGGTACTTTTGAAATCTCTACTGGCTTACCTGGCTCTTTTACAGATAATGTGAAGTCTTCTGCTTTCTTAGTTACTTCTACTTCTATTGTTTTCGCCACACCATCACGTGTTACTGTTACTGGTACTACTTTCTTCCCGTCTTTTTCTTTAATAGGTCCATATGTTACTGTATCTGTAGGTTTAAGAGCTTCACCGTTCGCTGTTATTTTTTCTTTTACTTTCGCTTGGTCTGCTTCTGTTAAGCTTTCTCCTGCTACTGGTGCTTTTGAAATCTCTACTGGTTTTGTTGCGTCTTTCACAGCTAATGCGAATTCTTTAACTTCTACATCTACAATATGGTACATCTTATCACGACCTACTGTTACTGGCACATAGAATTTTCCATCTTTCGATGTAATATTTCCATAGAATACTTCATCTGTGTCAAGAACGTTACCTTCAGTTCCACTTTGAGTAACTCTTATTTTTTTGATTTTTACTAAGTTTTTTTATCCGCATCGTTTGTTAAAGTTGCACCTTTTTGAGGTTTAACACTTATTTCAGCTGCACCTTCTATTGTTTTCAGAGCGAAATCCGCTACTTTTTCCATCTAGTGCATAACGAGCATTTTTGTAAATCGCGCACTGCTTGATTTATTTCATCTTGAGTAGCTGTATCCTTATTTAAAACTTCTTTTGCTTTTTCAAATGCTCTATCATATGCTTTACGTTTTTCATCGCTTGTAGCTAACTTGTATGGATTTCCTTTTTTAATAGCATCATTATCATTTAGAGCTATCTCTGCTCTCAACGCATCTTTGTTAGTTTTAAGAACTACAGGGTCTATTCCTAATGCTTTAATGGCATCTTCTAAATCTTTATGTAATTTTTGAACAAGGTCTATCCCTGCATTATCTGTAGCATTTTCTTTGTTAGCTATTTTTTCTGCTTCCGCTTTAGCTTTATCAAATGCTGCTTTCTTAGCGGCATCTGACTTATTATATTTATCTGTTACTTCATTTCCTTTTTGCATACTCTACAAGATCTTGAAGTCTTCCCATACGCGCATCTAGATTATGAGCCTTAGTTGATATGTCACTTATTGTTGGAATATCATCCGTTGCATTAATACTTTCTATAAAGTCTGCCTTTTTGTGCTTTATTTAAGTGCGGTAAGTTTTCAATTTCTTTTTTTAACAGCTTCTCTTTTGGCTTTTTGAGTCAGCATATTGTTTCGCATCTTCTACAATTTTATCAATTTGTCCTTTTGTATTAGCTCCATCAATTAAATCTTTGAAGTGTTTTTTCTCTGCTTCTGTTAAACCTGGAATTGCGTCAATTTTTTTCTTAGCTTCATCTCTTACCTTATCAGCCTCAGCTTTATTTTTCTCTACTTGTTTTTTCGCCGCTTCATCTTCTGCTTTTCTTACTATAGCAGCAATATCATCTTTTTGTTTTTTTGCAGCAGTTATTTGATTTTTATAATCATCTGGGTTTTGCTAAATTATCTTTAATTTGATCAATACGTTTTTTTGGCTTTTTTTCTTTTTCTTTTTCTAAGTCTTTTTGCTATCGCTTTGTCTTTAGCTGCAGTGACTGCATCAGTTGTTGTCGCCTTGTCAATTTCTCTCTTAGCTTCTTCTTTTTCTGCATCAGTTAAGTTTGGTAACGCATCTACAACTTTTTTAGCTTCTTCTTTAGCTTCTTTTAATGCTTTATTCTCAGCATCTTTTTTAAGTGCTTCATTAACAATTTCATTAATTTTATCTGCTGAACTAGTAGCTGGAAGCTGATCTATTTTTCTTATACTCTTCTTTTTCTGCATCAGTTAGGTTTTGTAGCCCATCTATTAAGTCTTTTGCTTTTTGTTTTGCATTGTCATCAGCTTTAGGGATTTGTACGAATAAGTCTTCCTTCGGTATTAATGAGTTATTCTTCACTCCGTTAGTTTCTTCAAGTCCTCGACCGAAATATTCAGCTCCTCCGATGCGCAGTTTATCACCATCCCATTTAGCAAAATCTTTATCAACCATTTTATAATCTGATCTTGCAATTATTGTAAGTCTGTTAAATAAGCTAGGAGCATAATTTCCCTTAGTATAGTCCGGTGTGAATCCATTCAGTTCACCTAATTTTGCATCTGCTCTTTTTCTGTCGGCATCAGTTATATTATTGTAGTCATCTACTGGTGTTTGTTCTACTATATATAAACGACTGTTTGTTGCATGTTTATTTTTGTCTAATAAGAACATTTTATACACTAAATCTTTCCCTTGAATTACGTCTGTTGTATCGTCTGTGTATGTGAATGTCGCTGTTCCATCATCAGCTATAGATATACCATTTTCTAATCCACCTTTAAGTCTCTTCTCTAACAATGGATTTTTTTCTTTTTAAAGCTCTTCTTTTAGCGTTACTTTTTCTTCAAGTGTCAAGCTAGTAACATTTTTTTACACCTTGTCTTGCTGGTAATTTATTTGGTTCATATTTTTTTGATTTTCAGGAGTATCATCCACGTCTGGTAGGGGCTATTGTCTCAATCTTAACATGATCAACACCTCCAGAATTTATATGTATACCAGCCCCTAGTTCAGTATACTGCGTATTAACTGGATCTTTCACCTCATAAGTTACTTGAATTTCTACACCAGCTCCTCCTGCACTTTCCCAATCTGAATAGATAGAACGAGTGTTGTTTCTTAATCTCGCGTAAGCTTCCTTATCACTTCCGTCATCCCATCCAGAACCTGCACGTGTATCAAGATACCAGTTTAAACTTCCATTGTGTTCCCAAATTGGTCCCTCTTGTGTATGATCATTATAACGACTCCAATTATCCGGGCTACCATTATTCATAGCTTTAGCGTCAGCTTCACTTTGATAACGAGATGCTACCCCACGTGAGTTACTATTTCTCCATGTTGCCCAGTTATTATATTGTTTGATACCATTTGCATTTTTTAATGTTATACTAGTAGGTTCACTAAATCCTTTAGGCACTGTGAACCAATAATCTGGACGGTGCCCTAACCAGCTTACTTCACCTTTACGAACTAAGTTATTATCCGTTCCTGTTGGCGTAAGGATTCCATCGGCATTTTTAGTGAAATTTTTATTAAAATAATACGTTACCGTTACTAACGGTCTGTTTTTAGTATAGGCAGAAGTATCAACTTTCATTACGATTTCATCATTAACACTTGCACTTGTATTAGTATATGTGCTTAATGGATTATCATTCCAGTTAGCATAAATTACCGACGTCCCACCATTATCTCCTACAACTGTAGTTGACATAGCTTGCACTTCTTTACTAGATAAACTAGTTAAAGCTATAGTCGCCCCAATCAAACAAGACGCCGCTCCAAAACTAAATTTTCTTATAGAAAACTTTTTCTTTCCTATCTCTCTTCATTATAATTATTTAACCTCTTTTTCTTTTTATTTTTTTAAACAATAACTCAAATAATATTTTTTTGACATAATTATAACACATTTTAGTATTCAATAAAAGTAATTTCTTGTTGCAGCAACAAGATGTAAGCGTCAAAGAATATAAGTTTTTTTCTTAATTTAATAATAGCAATTCTTAAATTATTATTTTATAAAATATTTTTTTGAACTACTATCTCACTGGAAATTCATATTAGATTGAATTTGTACATTATTAAATTATATTGCATATATACACTATTCTAAATATATTTTTTTATAACTTTAGTTTCTGTGTATAGCCTATTATTTTTTTCTTGCTAATATTTTATTTTTTTATATTTTTTTGTGTAATTTTACTTTTTGTTTTCACTGTTATTTGTAAGCGTTTGCCAAATAACCATAATAACAAATTTGGAGTAGGATATTCTCCCACTCCAAATTTATTTTTTTTATTATGCTCTAGCTGTCAACTTCTTACAATTAATTAGCGATTATTTTTTTCTTTTCTACGTTTTAGAAGTTGCTAATAATCCACTTAGCATTGCTAATCCTAATCCTGCTAATCCACCTGTATTATCTAATCCTGTGTGTGCTAACGCTCCTTGGATTCCTCGCTTTATCATCTTTTTTTTATCTGATGTTGACTCTGAGGTAGATTCTGATTTTTCCTGCTCCTGCCGCAGTTTGTTGAACTGTGTCTTTCCCTAGAATTGTCGCTACTGTTCCATCTGGGAATGTAATAGTTGCCGTTCCATCTCCTGCTACTACGATTGTTGTTCCTGCTGGGAAGTTGTTGGCAGCTTCGATTGCTTTTTTTAACTGCTTCTTTTTCTCCTTCTGTCAAGCGCGTTGCATCTTTAACATCTACTTTTTTTGGGCAGGTTTTTTTTAACAGTTGATTTATTCCCTGTTTGGTTTTTTTATCTTCAGTTGAATTATTATTGTTATTATTGTTATTGTTGTTATTGTTATTAGTATCTTGTTCTTTTGAATCTTTTGTTACTAATTTAGTTCTCGGAATTGTAATAGCTGAACCATCTTTGAAGACGATTGTTGCTGTTCCGTCTCCCGCTACTTCAACTGTTGTTCCTTCTGGGAAGTTGTTGGCAGTTTCGATTGCTTTTCTTACTGCTTCTTTTTTTCTTCTTCTGTTAATCTTGTAGCTTCTGCTACTTTTTGTAGGGTTAGCTGGGATTATTACTTTTGTTTTTCTCAGCGATTGTTGGTTGATCTTGCGCTGGAACTTCTTCTTTTTGAACTACTAGACTTGTTCCCGGAATTGTGTTTACTGAACCATCTCCATATGTTAATGTCGCTGTTCCGTCTTTAGATACCTTAACATCTGTAGCTGCTGGGTTAGCTGCTTTAACTTTGACTGCTACTGCAGATTGTTCTTTTTGGCGTTAAGTTGTGAGCATTTCCAACTTCTGTAGTTGCTGGTACCACAGCTGGATTTTTGTGCAGCTTGTGTTGATATTTGTTTTCCTGGATCTTTTGCTACTACTAGACTTGTTCCCAGGGATTGTGTTTACTGAACCATCTGAATATGTTAATGTTGCTGTTCCGTCTTTAGATACTGTAACTGTAGCTGCTGGATTTGCTGCTTTTAACTTTAGCTGCTACTGCAGATTGTTCTGCCGCTGTTAAGTTATGAGTATTTTCAACAGGTGTAGGCGCTACTGGTACTTGCGCTGGATTTTTTTCTCTGCATCTGTCTGAACTTTTGGAGTTGCTTGTTTACTTCCTTTTTTTCAACAAGTTTATCCCCTGTTATTGTATCTACAGATTTATCTGGGTATGTGATTACCACTGTTCCATCTGGTTTTACTTCTACCGTAGTTCCTGCTGGAAAGTTGTTCGCTTCTTCAACCGCTTTTTTTAACCGCAGCTTGTTCTTCTGGTGTTAACTTAGTAGTATTTCCTACTTGTGTTTTCCACGGGATAACTGGCTCTGTTCTTGACGCGATTGTTCCATCTTCTTTCTTAGCTGGTGCTACCAATTTATCTTTAGCAATAGTGTCAATTGAACCGTCTTTTGTATGTGATTACCGCTGTTCCATCTGGTTTTACTTCTACTGTTGTTCCATCTGGGAATGTGTTAGCTCCTTCGATGTTTTTGACGAATTTGTTCTTTTTTTCTTCGTCAGAAAGTTTCGTTGGATCTTTCACTTCTACTTTGTTTTCTGGAACTTTTTGGTTCAAATTTAGAGGCGATTGTTCCTCCAGGTTGAATTTTATTTATTTCTTTAATACCGTCAGTTTTTGCTTTTTTTCAACTTCGTCTGTATTTTTTTCCTTTGTTGATATTTTCTATAGCTTGATCTTTTGCTTTATTAACAGCTTCGATAGCTTTTTGTTTCTCTTCATCTGTTAAATCTTTATTGTTCTTGATTTCGTTAATGCGTTTTTTTGCGCTTTTTCTAGTATTTCAGCTTTTGCTTTCGCTTTTTCTTCATCAAGTTTTGTTACATCTGGTTTCTTAACTTCTGTATCTGATTTTTGGATTATATTTTTCAATATTTTCTTTAGCTTGGTCTGCGATTTGTTTAGCTGTTCCTGCTGATGATGCTTCGTCAATAGCTTTTTTTAGCTTCATCTTTTTGCTTTATTGATTTCTTTTTCAGCTTTTTTTGTTTTTGATCTTCTGTTAAGTCTTTATCTTTCTTGATTTCATCAAGTTTTTTATTAGCTGCGTCTTCTACTTGTTTTTTAGCGTCTTCTTTTGCTTTAGCAAGATCGTTGTCTTTATCAGCTGTGTCTAATGAAGCTACTACTTCTACTGGTACTTTTACAGTTACTTTAGTTCCATCAGCTAGCGTTACTTCTACTTCTGCTTCTTTAGTTCCTGTTTCTGTTGTAGTTGGTTTAGAAGTGATTTTCGCTGTTACTCCATCAGCTAGTGCTAATTGTTTTTAGGATTTCTTCGTCTGTTAGGTCTTTACCTTTTTCAACAGTTGCTTTTCCTGATACTAAAGCAGTTTGTAGGTCTAACTCTGGTTTGAAGATACTTGTTGACTTACCTTTACCTGTTTGTGGATTGTAAACTTTTGCGATTTCTTTTTACCTTCTTCTGTCGCTTTCGCTATTTCTTCTGGTGTTTTCGCATTATTAATCTTATCTTCGTATTTTTTTCTTAACTTCATCTACTTTAGCTTTCAAGTCTGCTTTTTTTCTTTATCAGTTAAAGTTGTGTCTCCGCTGATTTCACCTTTTTTTCTGCGTTAGCTGCGTCTGTTAAGTCAGCTTTGGCTTGATCTGGTGTTATTTGATGAACTGCATCGATTGCTTTTTTTTACCGTCTTCTGTTGCTTTCACTACTTCTTCTGGTGTTGTCGCTTTATCGACTTTAGCTTCCGCTGCTTTCTTAGCTTCATCGACTTTAGCTTTTTCTTTCGCTTTTTTTCATCTTCGCTTAGTTTTTTTATCTGCGTCGATTTCTGCTTTTTTTCTTTCGCAGCTGCTTGTGCTAAGTCTGATTTCGCTTTTTTTCTTTTGCTTTGTCTAGGTCTGATTGGCTAGCATTTCCATTCGGTTTAGATTCCGGATCTTTTGGATTTGTTCCTTTGTCCACTTCTTCCTTATCTGAGAATCCATCTCCGTCTGTGTCTTTTTTTCAGCGGATCTGTTCCTTTTTCAATTTCTTCTTTATCAGTTAAACCATCTCCATCTGTGTCTTTAGTTGCTGGACCTTCTGGTTTAGAGTTAGGATCTTTTGGATTTGTTCCTTTGTCTACTTCTTCCTTATCTGAGAATCCATCTCCGTCTGTGTCTTTTTTTCAGTGGATCTGTTCCTTTTTCGACTTCTTCTTTATCAGTTAGACCATCTCCGTCTGTGTCGGCTTTAGTTGGATCTGTTCCTTTTTTTCAATTTCTTCTTTATCTGTTAAACCATCTCCATCTGTGTCTGTTGTCGGTGGTGTTACAGTATTTCCTTCTACTGGTACTTCTACCACATCTTTACTATCGTCTCCGTATGTTACTTCTACTTTGACTACTAGTTTTCCTTTGTTGTTTGCTCCACCGTTTACGCTTTGGTCTGTACCTTCTACTACTTTCCCTTCGTCTAGTAATTTCTTATCTTTTTACTTGTGTTCCTTCTGGTACTTTTTACAGCGTCTTTAACTTTTTTTGTACATCTTCTGCTTTTGTTACTTTTTCCATCTTTTTACAGGTGTTTCGCTTAATTTCGCTGTTTCTGCTGTTGGTATTGTTGTTGCTGCAGTATCTCCTTCTACTGGTACTTCTACTACATCTTTGCTTCCGTCTGCGTACGTTACTTGAACTTTGACTACTAGTTTTCCTGTGTTGTTTGCTCCACCGTTTGCACTTTGGTCTGTACCTTCTACTACTTTTCCTTCGTCTAGTAATTTCTTATCTTTTACTTGTGTTCCTTCTGGTACTTTTACAGCGTCTTTAACTTTTTGTACATCTTCTGCTTTTGTTACCTTTCCATCTTTTACAGGTGTTTCGCTTAGTTTTGCTGTATCCGCTGTTGGTGTTATTTTTCGCTGCAGTATTTCCTTCTACTGGTACTTCTACCACATCTTTACTATCGTCTCCATATGTTACTTCCACTTTGACTACTAGTTTTCCTTTGTTGTTTGCTCCACCGTTTGCGCTTTGGTCTGTACCTTCTACTACTTTCCCTTCGTCTAGTAATTTCTTATCTGTTACTTGCGTTCCTTTTGGTACTTTTACAGCGTCTTTAACTTTTTGTACATCTTCTGCTTTTGTTACTTTTCCATCTTTTACAGGTGTTTCGCTTAGTTTTGCTGTATCCGCTGTTGGTGTTATTTTCGCTGCAGTATTTCCTTCTACTGGTACTTCTACCACATCTTTACTATTGTCTCCGTATGTTACTTCTACTTTGACTACTAGTTTTCCTTTGTTGTTTGCTCCACCTTCTCTACTTTGGTCTGTACCTTCTACTACTTTCCCTTCGTCTAGTAATTTCTTATCTTTTACTTGCGTTCCTTCTGGTACTTTTACAGCGTCTTTAACTTTTTGTACATCTTCTGCTTTTGTTACTTTTCCATCTTTTACAGGTGTTTCGCTTAATTTCGCTGTTTCTGCTGTTGGTATTGTTGTTGCTGCAGTATCTCCTTCTACTGGTACTTCTACTACATCTTTGCTTCCGTCTGCGTACGTTACTTGAACTTTGACTACTAGTTTTCCTGTGTTGTTTGCTCCACCGTTTGCACTTTGGTCTGTACCTTCTACTACTTTTCCTTCGTCTAGTAATTTCTTATCTTTTACTTGCGTTTCTTCTGGTACTTTTACAGCGTCTTTAACTTTTTGTACATCTTCTGCTTTTGTTACTTTTCCATCTTTTACAGGTGTTTCGCTTAATTTCGCTGTTTCTGCTGTTGGTGTTGTTTTCGCTGCAGTGTCTCCTTCTACTGGTACGTCAATTTCTCTTGTAATTCCATCACGTGTTACTTTTTACTGGTACAACTTTCTTACCGTCTTTTTCTGTGATTTTTCCGTACTCTACTGTATCAGTAGCTTTAAGTGCCTCTCTATTCGCTGTTACTTTTTCTTTTACTTTTGCTTGGTCTTTTTCTGTTAAGTTTTCTCCTACTTTAGGTTCTATAGAAATTTTTGCTGCTCCATCTTTCACTGCTAATGTGAAGTCTTCTGCTTTACCTGATAAAGCAGTTCTCGCTTTTTGTAATTTTTCAAGTGCAGCATCAATATCTACTTGTGTAGCAGCTGTATCTTTTAATACTGTTTTCGCCTCATTTAGAGCTTTATCATACTCATCTTGTTTTGCTTTATTATCTTTAAGATAAGCTGATGATTTATGAACTTCTGCTTCTTTAGCAACTTCTGCTTCTAATGCAGCTTTTGAAACTGGTTTAGCCACTTCTTCACCTGTTAGATTTTTAATAGCTTCTTTCAATTTATCGATTAAGCTATCTACTTCTGAAGCGTCAGCCTCTTTTTCCTGTTTCTTTATTTGCTACAGCATCAGCTTTAGTCAACGCAGTATCAAATGGTGTCTTTGTTTCTGATGTAGCGTTAGTATATTTATCAGTATTCTTCACATCATTAGCTTTCGCTACTAATTGTTGTAGAGAATCCATCTTAGCATCTAAACCTTGAGCTTTTGTTACAACATCCTCAACCTCTTCTTTATCAGTAGCATCTTTAACTTGTTCAATTAAATCTGCTTTTTGTGCTTTATTCAAGTGAGATAGGTTTGTTATTGTTTCTATCGCTTTATTACGAGTTGCTTTTGCCTCTGCATCTTTAATAATATTGTCTAATTGATTTTTTGATGTTGCAGCTTCAATTTGTTTTTTATATTCCGTCTTATCGGCATCTGATAATCCGGGAATTTGGTCGATTTTTTTCTTATACTCGCCTTTTTAAATTATTAGCTTCTTCTTGAGCTTTTGCTTTTATCTTTTAATGCTTTTTGCTTTTTAGCTTCTTCTACAATAGCTTCTACTTTTGTAGTTGTATCTGTATTTGCATCATCAATTCGACTGTTATAATCTGCTGCTGTTGGATTTGTTAAATCAGCTTTGATTTTTCGATTTCAGCTTTTGCTTGTTTCTTAGCTTCTTCTAAGTTTTTGGCATTAGCAGTTGTTAAAATGTTATCAAGTAAAGTTTTTAGTATTATCTAATGCTTTAGTTCCTGTTCCGTCTCCATCTGCTGGATCTGTAATGATTTGATTGTTAACTTGATTTATAAAAGTATCTTTTTCTTCTTTTTGTTAGATATTTTTAATCCATTGATTTTATCTTTAATTTCACGTTTTTTTAGCTTCAATCGCTTTTTCATTTTCTGAATTTTTTTAGCAATTGCAGCATTAACAACACTATTTATATCATCTTGAGTTGTTTTTTTCCTGTTAATTGATTTTTAAAGTACTCTTTTTCTTTCGGTGAAAGGTATTTTTAATTTATCAATCGCATCTTTTTCTTTTTGAATTGTTTCGTTAGCGTTGAATACTTTTGTAGGTTTTTGTTTGAATAAATGTTCTTTAGGAATAAAAATCTGGCGAATCAGACGCATTCATCTTTATATAACCTTCACCATAGTGTCCTCCTTGTTTGTTTAAATCAATTTCAATATAGTGATTTAAAAAATTCTCAGACACTCCATCCACTACACTATTTATTATCTTATCACCATCTTCATTTGGTGTAGATTGTTTAACATTCAATTCATAAAATTTTTCTGTTGCTGCCCTCTTTTCGCCCTCGGTAATATTGTTTATATTTTCTACAGAATGTGGTTCTATGAAATATGTATATCCAGTGTTATTTGTCACCTTTTGCTTTTTACTTTCATCAATCTGTGGTTTCTCATAAACAAGTGATGTTCCTGGAATAGTGTCTTGTGAGCCGTCTAGATATGTAATAGTTGCTGTTCCGTCAGCTGCAATATTGATGCTACTTTCCGCTGTTGCATTACCGTCGTCACCTTGTTTAACATTATCTATAAATTTATTATGAGAACTTGCAGGGATAGAATTACTTATTGTTTCTTTATTCTTTTCCCAAATTTTTATTTTTTTAAGTCAGTTTTTTTCTGCTGTTGTTAAGTTAGTTGCATCTACTACACCTATACGTTCTGGCACTGAGGGTTCGAATAATTCATTATCTTTATATAGTACCGGAATTTCTACTGTTGTAACTTTAAAATGTGTTACTAATGAAGCTGCATGCCCTACTTTAACCCCTGCACCGAAGTCTAGTGTTAGCCTATTATTTTTTAGTGTAGGATCTGCAATTTTATATTTTGCTTTAATTGTAGCTGTTGGATCGGTTGCTTTTTGCCAGTCAGAATACATAGTCTTTGTATTATCTCTAAAAGATTTATAAATACCTTGATCACTTGGACTACCACCTATTTGATCTCCAATTCGACGCCAGAACATCGTATCAAGATCTCCACGATAGGTTCTTCCATTTTCTCCAGTTGTATCATTATAGCGTTCCCATTTCGTCGGATCTCCAGCTCCTAATGTTTTAGCAGCGTCTGCAGTTTGATAACGCGACCCTACACCATTTGTATAAGAAACCCATGGTTTTTTTCTCCAGACCAACTTGTCATCTCTCTCCCGCTAGCGCCTGTATTTTGATTGTACAAAGTAATTGTTTCAGGCTCTAATGCTCCTATTGGTGTTGTAAACCAAAAAAATCAGGACGTCCTCCCCCGTAGTTATTACTCGCAGCACTTCCATATCCGCCATTGTATTTATAAGTAACTGTTACATACGGATTTGTTTTGCTATATTGTGACCAATCTATATCCATCGTTATTTCTTGATCTACATTTACTTTATCATAAACACCACTTCCACTAGCTTCAAAAAGGACTATCTCCTCCGTTTGAATATAGAGTAGTAACATTACCACCTTTTTGATCTCTGAAAGTTGACATTGCGGCTTCTGCAGTATTTGCTAATCCTGAAATTGCGATTTGTGCCCCAATCAAACATGACGCCGCTCCAAAAACTAAATTTTCTTATAGAAAATTTTTTTCTTCCCTATATTTCTTCATCTTAATTATTAAACCTCTTTTTCTTTTTTTGTTTTTTTCAACAATAACTCAAATAATATTTTTTTGGTATAATTATAACATATTTTTAGTATTCAATAAAAGCAATTCCTTGTTTCTGCAACAAGGTGTAAGCGTTCAAAGAATATAAGTTTTTTTCTTAATTTAATAATAGCAATTCTTAAATTATTATTTTATAAAATATATTTTTTTGAACTACTACCTCACTGGAAATTCATATTAGACTGAATTTGTACATTATTAAATTATGTTGTATATATAGTATTCTAAATATATTTTTTTATAACTTTGGTTTCTGTGTATAGCCTATTATTTTTTTCCTTACTAATATTTTTATTTTTTTATATTTTTTTGTGTAATTTTGATTTTGTTTTCACTGTTATTTTTTTATTAATATTTTTTTATATTTTCTAAATTAAAATTCTCCATTTTCTTTCATTGTAATTATATCAAATAATTTTTTTAGTTAATTTTTTTATAAAACAATAAAAAAATAAGCGTATTATTACTTATTTTTCGGAGATGGTCCGATTTTTGTATAATACACTTATTTTTTTTCTTAATTATTTATATTCTACAAATTTGTTGAATTCTGCTTCATCAACATTTGTTAATTTAACAATCCAAGATTCTTTTGGATCAGCTGAGTTTAAAACTGTTGGCTCTTCTTCAGCTTTTTTTTATTGTATTCTACAACGTCCCCTGCTAATGGAGTGTTGATGTCTAATACAGTTTTTGACGCTTCTAAACGTAAGATAACATCATCTTTTTTTCTAATTTTTTTCTTTTTTTGAGAATTCTACAAATCCTACAGTACCAACATCATCTTGTAATTCTGCAGTTGGTCCAATAATGTATACACCTTCGCTTTTTTCAATCCATAAAGCTTTTGCTAATTTTTTTCATTTTACAACCTCTTTCTTTATTTTATAATTTTTTTCTAAGTATCGTTGACCTTATTTCATCATCGATTTTTTTACTCAAAGATACATTATACATTTTATAAAAATTAAAAAAATCAACTAAAAATATCAATCAAAGCGATATTGATTTTTCAATTGTTAATTCCCAAAGTAAATTCTAGTTCAAATAAAAAAACTGGAATTTAACCTGAAACTATTTTTTTAACTGGAACTTAAGTTGAGACTAAATAATTATGAAAAAAATATTTATCTAACTTTATTACGTTATTTTAAATTCTCTTTATAATGTTAAACGAGCTCTTGTTTAAAGAAACTTTTGATTCTATCTTAATACTTCGTAAAATTAGTTTTTATACTGAGTGGCTGGTGTGGTATCCTGTGAGGGAAAAATGTGGCAGTGCCACTTTTCCCACATTATGAACCACACCAACAGAGGCTCAGTGTCAAACTAATTTTTTTAATAAAGTACAATTCCTCTTTTTTTGTATTTTTAGTGTATATTATATATATGAGACTTTTCGTTGAATGAAAGGAATCTAATATTATGACAAACAAAAACAAACACTTAACATATGATAATCGCTTAGACATTGAAGAAGGAATTTCTAAAGGGAAAAACTTTTTAGAAGTATAGGTATAGAACTAGATAAAGATCCTACTACTATATCTAAAGAAATCAAACGTAATCTGCAATATAAAGATACGGAAGTCGTTACCAAAAACTCTTGACGGGAAATTAATCAAAGCTAATTGTGCTCTTCTAAACATAGCACCTTATGTTTGTAATAATTTTAAACTTAAAAAGAAGAGATTGTGGTTTTGATAAACGTTTCTATTATGCTAAAAAGGCTCAACTTAATTATCAAGAAAATCTTGTCGAATCAAGAAGAGCTGTTGTTTTAGATAAAGAAGAATTTTATGAAATGGATAAAATAATTTCTAAAGGAGTTGCTAAGGGGCAATCTTTCTATCATATTATGCATAGTAATGACTTAGTTGTTTCTAAATCTTCTTTGTATCGATATGTGAATAACGGGTATTTTTTTCTATTGATTCTGTTGATTGTAAACGTATTGTTAAATTTAGAAAACGTAATAAAGTTAATAAAGAAGCTATACCTAAACATTTAAAGTCTGGTAGAGCTTATATTAACTTCTTAGATTTTATGAATGATTCTGGGTTACCTTTCCACTTGGAAATGGATACTGTTATTGGTAAACGTGGTGGTAAAACTCTGCTTACCTTTAATGTATCTTCTTGTAATTTTATGTTCGCTCTTCTTTTTAGATTCGAATACTTCTAGCGAGGTTTCTTCTAAGCTTTATAATCTAAAAGAAAAATTTTATCAGAATAATGTACACTTTTCTGATGTTTTCCCTGTTATTTTGACAGATAATGGTAGTGAATTTTCTAAAGTTGAAGAAATCGAATATGATTTCGATAAAAAAATTTAAAAATTATTTTTTTCTGTAACCCTAATTCTTCTTGGGAAAAAAAGGTAAGATAGAAAAAAATCACACCACCTTGCGTGAAATACTTCCTAAAGGATCCTCATTTGATGATCTTACACAAAGTGATGTTAATATTATTATATCACATATTAACTCACTTAAGAGAAAGTATTTGAACGGAAAAATCAGCTTTATGAAGTTTTTTTCTTTTTACTTTTTGGCGAACATATAGCTAATCTACTAGGTATTTTTTTGAAATACCTGCCAATGAGGTGATACTTAAACCTTCCTTAGTTAAACAAATTAAGGATACAAACAAATAAATTTAAACTATTTATGAAATAGTAATATAGTTATTTTTTTACAACGAAAATGTTTTATTAGAAAAAGTCTCAACTTAACTTCAGCATACCCGGAATTTAACCTGGGAATAGTGATTTGCAGGTCTATTTGTCATGCCTTTTTTTATTTTGATTCCTTTTTGAAAAAAACTCCCAAAGTAAAGCTTCCTTATTTTTATACCGGAAGTTACCTTGGGAATATTTTTTTATTGTTATTTTTCCTTTTTTTCCCAATTTAACTTCCACTTTAATTTCTTACTGGAACTTACTTTGGGAATTTACCATTGATTTTCAATTAGTTTAATAAAAACTAATTAATACTATCCTTTACTTTCAAAAACTATTGGTATTATAACATTCGCATTAATTATTTATTTATGATATACTTTAGGTAACAACGCAAGGGAGGGCGTACAAAATGGGAGAACGACATAAAAAATATAAAACCAATTTATGATTTAGTTGTTAAAAAAAGTATTTCGTAATGAAACTGTGGCGCTGCAATTTTGTAAAAGATATTTTTGAACTGCCAGCTAAAAAGTGCAAAAACTTATTGAAGGTAATCAAATCTTTGCAGCAAATAGTAACGTAGACTCAGATTTTAATATAGCGGTTGATATTCTTGTTGAATTAGACAACCACGCACAAGTTATTATCGAAGTTCAACTAGCTAAACAAGTATTTTTCATCAATCGTATTTGGGCATATCTTTTGCAAACAAGTTAACGATAATATTGAAAAATTAAAACAAAAAAAGAAGATCAAAGCATTGCTATCTATAAAAAAATTACCACCTGTTTACGTGGCAGCTATAGTCGATCAAAATTATTTTGATAGTGATGAAGCAATAAGTACTTTTTTTAATCAAAGAAGAAACTAGAAATACTGAATTAAAAAATGTATGTAGATAATGAAACTAAAGATTTACCTTTGTTAAAAAAATAGTATTTCTAGAATTAAAAAAATATAACGAAAAACTTGAAAAAAATGATTATAAAAAAATTAGATGGTTGGAGTTTTTTTCGGGAACAAACAGTACACGAATCAGCCTGATGACGTACTTATCCAAGCTGATAATTTATTAAATCTTAGAAATTGGAGTGAGGAGGAAAAAAACGTATGTATGATGAAGTAACAAGACAACAAGATCACCTCTGGGCATCATTAGCTTATGCACAAGAAGAGGGTATGAGAATGGGCATTGAACAAGGTATTGAACAAGGTATTGAACAAGGAAAAGAAGATACAATTATTTCTCTCTTTAAAAAAGGATATATCAATAAAGAATTAGCAGCAGAAGAACTGAAAATCGATGTTAAAGAATTAGATGAATATTTATACTAAATTTGTCAATTCATTCTAGGTTAGCCTTTATCCAAGCTGATAATTTATTAAATCTTAGAAACTGGACTAAGGAGGAAAAACGTATGTATGATGAAGTAACAAGACAACAAGATCACCTCTGGGCATCATTAACTTATGCACAGGAAGAAGGAATAAGAATGGGTATTGAACAAGGGCGTGCTGCTGGCAGAGAAGAAGGGCGTACTGAAGGACGTGTTGAAGGTCGTGCTGAAGGTATAGAACAAGCTGTTATTACTCTAATGAAAAATGGATATATTTCTACGGAAGTAGCCACAGCTCAATTAAAAAGTTAATATCGAGGACTTAGATAAATATTTATAATTACAAATGAAAAGAAAGCTAACTCAAAAGACCAAGAAAAGAATTTTTTTCAATCTTTTCTTGGTCTTTCTTTCTAGTTTTGGATCAGGCTCAAATTTTATTCCTTACCTTCTTTTATATTTACAACAAATTCACCTTTTGTTATTTCTATCTACTGTATAGCTATAGTGTTTTTTGTTTTCTTTTGCTAATCTAGCTATTTCATCATTAGCATATTTTTTAGCCTCAGCTGAACTACTATAGGTACCTTGCGTTGATGACGCATTACTATTACCCTGTTTATTATCAGTTGTTGCTTCTTCTTTTTTATTAGCACTATTGTTGCTATTTGAAGCAGTGTTACTACTGTTGGTTGATCTATTGCTTACAACTCTATCATTTGATTTATTACTTTCTGATTTAGAAGAATTTGAAGACGACGAACTATTTTTCATCATTAGATTCTTTATTCTCTCTGTATTTTTTTCCTCATCACTTTTCTCTTTCGACTTAGATTTTGAATTATCTTTATCTTTAGTTTTTGATGAAGATACGTCTGTAGTATCATTATCTTTTTTCTTACTTGAACTATCTCCACCAGTAAAATAACTTATCCCTATGAATAGCGCACTACATAAGAATATAGCTAGTACTATACCCCACAATACTTTCAATAATCTATTATCTTTCATTATATTCCCCTCCTTTGTTACTAATATATTATAATACTATTTCTAATATATTTCCACTATTTTTTTATCATAATCTTCATGGGGCTGACCCAAAAAGACCTAAATTTTTAACAAAGTGTATATTAGAACTCATAGACGCAGTGGTTTATTGATATCTAAAATCGCTTTTAGAAAAAGCTTTTTAGATACCTAATAAACTGTACAGGGGGACTCGACAAAATCGATTTCTTCGAAATCACGATTTTTGAGTCACTCCCAAAAATTTATATATAAGAAAAACTACCATTAAAAAAATTTTTTTATTTTTTTGACAAATTTATACTAATTATTTCGATATATATAATGTCAGAGTACCAAAGACAAATAATAAATAACTACAAAGGAGATCTAAAAAAATGAAAAATATTAAAAAAAGTTTTACATTTAAACTATAGCGAGGAGAAAAAACCAAAAAAACAAGTTATTAAAAAGTTATAACTTTGAGGTTGCTACAAACGCTGAAGATAGCACTTTAAAAAGAAGTGGGAGAAGAACTAGAAAAAAACTTATTGATAAAAAAATATCGATACTATTACTACTATCACTAAAGAATCACTTTAATTTAGGAGGGAACACACATCATGGATTAAATATTTATTTTAATACAGAAAAATAAAAAAACTTATCACATCGCTTTATCACATCCAAAAGAAAAATCTAAGTAAAGCTACTGTTGAGGCTGTTGCGCAAAAAAATTGTTGATACAAGAGTATTCAACAACGAAAAACGTACTCTAACAAGTTTTAAAAAAAGCTACTTACGTTACACGTGAAGCAAGTGAACTTCAATAATAGAAGGGAGGGAGGTGCGGTTAATTCCGCACCTTTTTTTATGGATATTCTAAATTTTATTAATACTGTAGGATTCCCTATTTTTGTTGCAGTATTTTTTTTATTAAAATTGGATAATACTCTACAGAATATAGGTAAAAACTTAAATGAACTTACTCGTATTATCGAAACAAAATTAAATCTAGATATTAATAACAAATAACACAAGCAAGGGGAGTAAATATTATGACAAGTCAACAAACAATGGTAAACTGGGCAAAAAGATAATGTGTATAAATGGATTGATATGGATGGGATGTACGGCGCACAGTGTGTCGATCTTACTATGGCATATGTAAAAAACTTTGCAAACTTTCAAATATACGGTAACGCAATAGATTATCTAACTAATTCTATACCTCCTGGATGGAAAAAGATACTATAAAGGAGATGGTGAAATATCTCCCGGAGACATAGCAATCTGGCATTGGGGAAGTTGGGATAAATATGGGCATGTAGGAATAGTTATCGAAGTAAATGGTAACACTATAACTTCTGTAGAACAAAATGTCGATGGAACTCCTGAACGAGGTGGTATCGCTCGTATTATGAGTCGTGATGATACTTACCTTGTGGGATTTATTAGACCTAGCTATGATTCTAGCGAGGAATGGACTAGAATCCCCGAAAATGGACAGTTCATAGTAGAAGTTCCTTCAATAAATGTCAGAGTTAAACCAAGCAAACTAGGAAAAAAATAGTCAATACTTATTACAAAGGAGAACGAGTATATTATGATAGCTATGTAATAAAAAGAAGGTTTTGTTTGGATTAGCTACATTTCTTACTCAAAAAGAACGACATTACTTAGCTACTGGAACTCATGATGGCACTAAAAAGAACTAGCACTTGGGGAATTTTTTTGAATAATTTTGAATCTTTGTCGGCTCTTTTTCAAGTAGGTTAATAATTTTTCTCATCGATTCGATTTTTTTAATACACATAAAAAAATCAAATTATAATATTAGTAATACAAAAAGCGACTGGAATATTTTTTTCCAATCGCTTTTTACTATATTTCTTTTTAATTATTTAACGCGGATATATACTGCTCCACCAGCTACATTCGCAGAGTTAAGTACTGTTTGGTTACCTAACCATCCACCGTGAACTGCTTGTCCATTACCTGCATAAACTGCAATATGAGCCATTCCTAATCCACCATTTGCATAGTAAATTAAATCTCCTGGTTGAGCTTGAGATGCTGGAACTACAGTTCCTAAGCTCATATATCCTGCTGTACCAGTCGTGGAAGTTAATTCCTACTGCTTTAAGAGCGTTTGTTACTAGCATTGTACAGTCTTGGTATTTACCTAATTGAGCTAATGCTGCTTGGTAAATTGCTGCTCCTTTATTTGAAGAAGCCGCTTGAGTAGTTGCCGCTGCTGCTGGTGCTGCTGGTTTTGCTGCTACACTTGGTGCTGCTGTTGCCACTGTTGTTTCTTTCTTAACTGCTACTTTTGGCGCTGGAGCTGGAGCTTCTTTTTTAACTGCTGCTTTTGTTTCCACTTTTGAAGTAGCTGCTACTGTTACTGCTGGTTTGGCAGGTACGGTTTGAACTGGGTCTACTTTAGCTACTGTTTTTTTCTGTAGTGTTTTCTACTACAGCTGCTTTTTGCTACAGTTGCTTCTGCTTTTGGTACTGAAACTTCAGCTTTAGCTGCTGCATTTTCACTTACTTTTAAGACAGTTCCTACATAAATTAAGTTAGGATTTTTCAAGTTTGTTTAATTTAACAAGTTGGTCTACTGAAACACCAAATCTATTAGAGATTTTTTTCCTAAAGTATCTCCCAATACTACTGTGTAGTATCCTTCTTCTTTAGCTTGCGCTACTTGAGCTACTGTTGTGTTGTAAGTTAATTTATCCCCAGGGAAAAATTAATGAACTTGTTAAGTTGTTATCTTGCATAAGTTGATCAACAGTTGTTCCATTGTTGATTGCGATATCCCAAAGAGTATCACCTTTCTTTACTGTGTAAGTATCAGCATCAGCGATTTGTGCTAAACCTACACCTACTGTCGATACGATTGCCGTAGCGGCTACTAATTTTTTTGTAATTTACTCATCTATTTCTAATCTCCTTAAAATTAAGTTCGAGTCAAGTGACTCATTTTCTACTAAAGTCTATTTAAATTTCTATCTTCTAATTTTACATTTTTTTAATTTCTAACGTCTTAACTTCACTTCGAATCACTTCGATTAATTTATAAACTTGACGTAATATCATTATATGTTGAACACACTCGTTTTTTTCAATACTTGTAACAGTTTTTGTAACAATAACGATAACTCTCTGTTACATTATATTATGCTCGTAACATTTCCTTTGATCGCAAGCAGTTTAATTGCATTTGAAACGTTTTTTTATAATATAGTAAATCTGTAATTTTAAATTTTTATTTTTAGGGAGGTTATATGACAGATTTTTAATACAGCTAGTTCTACCTTGAAGATGGTTCTTGTCTTCTTAGAAGGGCTTTTTGTCTTTTCTTTCTCCTTGCGTAATACCTATATTACCTATCTATATCGGTATTCTTGCGGGAAAAAAAGAAATGAACGAACGTGGAGAACTAGTTTTTAATAAACGCAATACTATTACAAATACACTTTCATTCGTACTTGGTATTTGTTCAACATTTTTCATCCTAGCTTTTGCGACTAGTTTTATCAGTATTTTCTTAAACGAAAATATTAAAAACTTTACAAATCGTTAGTGGTGTCTTAATTATTTTTTTATGGGATTATTACAACTAGGTGTCTTTAAGATAGGATTTTTTTAAAAACAAGAATTTTTCAATAAAAAAATAAAGTTAAAAAGAAAAGGAAATAAAACTACTCCTATTCTTGCTTTTTTTAATGGGATTCACCTTTAGCTTTTCTTGGACTCCTTGTATCAGGGTACAATCTTAGCTAGTGTCTTCCTGTATGCATCTAGTCATACTGGAATAATGAGTGTTCTTCTAATTCTTGCATACTGCTTAGGATTTATCTTACCATTCATCCTTATAGCATTCTTCGCTTCAAAATTATTAGAACTATTCAAAAAAACATACAAACATTTTAAAATACACACAAGTTATCTCAGGAATTATCCTTATCTTAATCGGTATTCTAATTCTAAGTGGATCATTTATCACTTTAACTAGATACTTTTCTTAAACTTGTAATTTGAATTGGAGGAAATTAATATGAAAAAACTAACAGTACTTAGCGCAACGCTTCTTAGTGGAGCTTTAATTTTAAGTGCATGCTCAAGCTCTTCTGAAAAAAAAGAAGAGACAAATAAACAAACTTCTACATCTTCATCTAGTGAAACTAAAGCTACTCAAGCTTTTGATTTTACAGCAATGGATAAAGATGGAAAAACTGTAAAACTTAGTGATTTTAAAGGAAAAAAAGTCTATATTAACATGTGGGCAAGCTGGTGTGGACCATGTATGAGAGAAATCCCAGAATTAGAAAAAGTTTATCAAAAAAATATAAAGATAATAAAGATATCGTCTTTCTATCAATGACTTCTCCTAATGATGCAGAATTTAAAAACCAAAGTCCTCAGGATAAAAAGTAAAGATGTAATTCTTAAAAAAAGCAAAAAGAACTTGGTGCAACTTATCCTGTTCTTTTTCGATGTTAACGACCGCTTCATCATAAACTACGCAATTCGTTCATTCCCTACTCACATTTTTAATCAATAGTGATGGTACGTTTGAAACTAGAATTGCTGGTGCCGTTACTGAAGAATCACTAACAAAAAGAAATAGAAAAAAACTTAAATAATAAAAAAATATCCGAATCTATTACGTTACAAACTATCTCAAGCCTAACCCTTGCGATTGTGTAACTATTAGATTCGGATTTTATTTTATACAAAGATTTATTGCTAAGTCATACTCCAACTTGACTCATCAACCACTCTTCCAATAACTTCTCATGAAGATTTTTTTCTCTTCGCAATCAAACACAACTACTCTTTTTCGTTTAAATAAACTAGCTAACTTTTTTTATAAATAACAATATTTCTCTCATCATCTAAAACTCGAATAACCAAAATAAATCTCCGCTTCAACATCCTCTGCATAGTTTAACACATCTATTTCTTCTAATCTCTTTAATAAATACTCCTCTTTTTCTGGGTAATTACGATTATATTCTCGAATACCATCATAAACTCCTACATCAAGATTATTATCAAAAAAATATTTAAAATCTGTATTTTGCACATTAGAAATAAATAAATTTTGGACTTTTTTACCAACCGCAGCTGTAATAATACCGATAGCAGCCCCCTGACCTTTAGCAACAATCGTCACTTGCAAATCCGAAAACTCCTCTTAAAAAAATATTCACTAAATCTATCCCATCTTGATAAGCATAATTATAATACAATTCATCCTCACTATTATTATTTAAAAAAATGGGAAATATATTGAAGCTGGTTGCTTATTTTCACTTCTTCCCCTATCTCCCCTCACATGAAGCGAGCCACAACTATAACCCTAAAAACACAATATTTCATAAGATTTACCTCGCTACTCGGCACTTCCTCATAATCTGGGAATTTCTAATATTATACCTTTATTATTATCTTTTTTTTCACAACAAGTTCGGTATAAATTTTTTTGAATTATCTATGGCATCAAATTCAATTGACAATAATTGCATCTCTGCATAATCTTTTAAAAATACTAACCTTATAATTTAGTTCTCGTTCTCTCTCTAATTTCATTCTCTCACCTTCTTAGCCCTATATTTCAATACAATTATACCTCAACAAGATTTAGAAAAGACAGTATCCTAACTCATTGTCTCAAAACTCTAATAAGCTATCATAAAAAGAACAATCCCCGACTTTTACATCGAGGTTTGTTCTTCGTAAGTTTGTTATATTTTATTTAAGGTCTTTGCTTATTATTTTACTTCTTTTACGTATTCTTGATCTTTTAGTATGAATAGTAAGTCCAGTGATATTTTTTTTGTAGATTTAAAGAAGAAACTACAGATATATCCAAATACTAATGCACTTAAGAATGAGAATCCTGAGAAGATAAATGGACTTTGTTTAGCATAAGTTGTGAAGTCTTGGATGTACCAACATACAAGCCCTGCCACTAATAATCCTAATAATGCTCCAGCTCCGTTTGCACGTTTAGTGAAGATACCAAGTGCAAATGTACCAGCTAAAGGCACTCCTAGAAGTCCGATATATTTAAGGAATAAATCCCAAGTTTCTTTTTGGTTAGTATTTACGAAGTATAATGCTGCGATTGTTCCTAATACCCCTGCTACAATGATGATAACACGAGCTAATAGAACGTCTTGTTTAGCATCTTTACTTAGTCCGAAGAAACGTTGTTTAATATCAACTGTGATACAAGCAGAAATTGAGTTTAAACTTGATGCGATAGTTGATTGAGCAGCTGCTAAGATAGCTGCGATAACTAATCCAGCGATACCAGCTGGTAACGCTGTTAAGATGAAGTAAGGTACTAAAGCTGTTGTGTTAGCTGCTTTTACCTACTACTTCAGCGTTCATGAAAGTCTGGTAATTTAGTTACAGCGTGGCTACCTTTGTAGAAGCTGTAAAGAACTGTTCCCATTCCATAGAAAATTGGAATAGAGATGAATGCTAATAATCCGTTAGTCCAAAGTGATTTATTAGTTTCTTCTACTGATTCAGTAGTACTATAACGTTGAACTACGTCTTGAGAAGCTGTATATTGTTGTAAACTGTTAAATACTGAGCCAATGAAGATAATTGGAATAGTAGATGCAGTTAATGACCAGTTAAATTTCTCAGCAGTTACAATTTTACCGTTAGCTAAAGCATCTTGAGTAATATGCCCAAATCCGCCTACGTGGTATGTTCCTAAAATGATTACTAAAACCGCTCCCCCAAGTAAAATAATACCTTGGATAACGTCTGTCCAGATAACTCCTTCTACCCCTCCTAAGAATGAGTAAACTACACAAAGTAGTCCGATAACCGCACACACTAAAAATGGATTAAGTGTCGATACTGATGTAATCGCAACTGTTGGTAAGTAAATAACGATAGCTACACGTCCAATATGGAATAGTGAAAATAACACACTTCCTACTACACGTACACTAGGATTAAAACGTTCTTCTAAATATTCATACGCTGTCGTTACATTTAATTTTCTAAAGAATGGAACATAGTAGTGAATTAATATCGGAATAATCGCGATAATTGAAAAGTTCCCTGCTGCATATGTCCAGTCTCCGTTGAAATGCTTTTTTTCCGGTGTAGCCATAAATGTGATGGCTGATAATGTTGTTGCATAAATCGAGAATCCTACTGCCCAAGATGGAATGTTCCTCCGGCTTTGAAGAATTCGTCCGTACTTTCACCTGCTTTTTTAGTGAAATATACCCCTATACCTAGCATAGCTATTAGATAAACTGCTAAAACTATACTATTCAGTGTACCAAAATCCTATTTTGTCCATGGTACTCTCCTCCTAATTTTTTTATTTACTTCTTATTTAGGGAGCGAGCCCAAAAAAATCGTACTTTCAGAGAAACTCGATTTTTTTAAGTCAGTCCCTACCCCTAATATACCCCTTATTATTTTTAAAAAAATTATAGGTTATAATCTTTAACTAATTTTTTTCAACTTCAGCTAATTTAGCTGGATCAAATGATTTCATAGGTTTTTTTACAAGTTCCTGCATCGATTCCTTTAACTTTAAGAATTTCTTTAAGTGTTTGGTATAATCCTAATTCAAGAACTTTTTTTCAATTACGTCGTTTGCTTCGTGTTGAAGTTCATAAGCTTCTGCAACTTTACCTTCTTTGGCAAGTCTGAAGATTTCTTGGCTTCTTTGTCCGTTAACATTGTATGTTGAACCAATAGCTCCGTCTACTCCAGTAATAGCAGCTTGAACTAACATTTCATCAAATCCAGACCAGATAAGTTTGTTAGGGAATCTTCTTCTGAATCTTTCAAGTTGATAGAAATCTGCTGCAGTGTATTTAACACCGATAACTTTTTTTCATCTTTCTAATAACTCAGCAAATTGATCTAAGCTGATTTTCACACCTGTTAAGAATGGAATGTAATAAAGAATCATGCTGTTATCTGTTGCATCGATGATTGTTTTATAGTAGTGTTTAATTTCGTTGAATGATAGAGGATAGTAAAATGGAGTAACTGCTGATAATGAGTCATATCCTAATTCTGTAGCGTATTTAGCTAATTCTACCGCTTCATTTAAATCTAAAGATCCAACTTGAGCGATAAGTTTAACTCTGTCACCAACTACTTCTTTTACAAATTTAAAAATTTGTTTCTTTTGAGCAGTGTTTAATAAGAAGTTCTCCCCACTACTTCCGTTAACATATAGACCATCAATTTTACTTACATTGATGTTATGTTCGATAACCTGTCTTAGTCCCTCTTCTTTAACCTCACCATTTTCATCAAATGGAATAAGTAGAGCTGAATAAAGTCCTTTTAAATCTTTCATTGTTATAACCTCCGTTATTTGTTTTTTTATTATTTTTAATTTTTTTGCATTTATTTAACACATTAAATTTTAACGCACTTATATTGTAAAAACGTTTTCTATCGTTTGTCAAGGCAAAAAAATTCTAATTTTTTATTTTTTTAAAACCCTTGGGCACCTTATATTGATAAAGTAGTATCCACTATTACTTCACTTTTCCATAAATCGCCTTTTAGGTATTTATCTCTCATCGTAATATAGAAGTCAATTATTTAACACATTAAAATACTTTAACTCTTTAAAATACTTTTTTTAGCTATCAACTCCCTCTGACGTTAATTAGGCATAATAAAAAGCAAAATGACAAACACTCTCCTTGCCATCACTTTTCTCTATTCTATGATTAAGAGGTAATTATCTATCAGTAACTTCCTATAAGCAGCATATCTCCATCTAACAGACAATCGCTACATTGAGTTGTCAAAATAAAACTATCTCCTTTTTAATATCATACATCAGCATCTTCTACCTTAATACGACCTTGACCTTCTAGCACTGTGAATAAATTCCCTGTATCGTTTTTTGTTAACTCCGCCTCTCCTGATACTTCGATTTTATAAACACCAAAAGTATCTTTCTTCTGCTAAAGTTGTGTTACTTTTTATATTTCCAACTTCGTAAACTTCTTGCTCTAGTTGGACTTTTTTTCAAAAGGAACTTTGGTTACATCTTTTGTTTTTTTCTATATGCAGTTCACGAGCATTTCCCATCTTTATCAACACGATCATAATCGTAAACTCTATATGTTGTATCAGAGTTCTGTTGCACTTCATAAATTAAAATTCCTTCTCCAATTGCATGAAGGGTCCCTGCTGGAATATAGAAGAAATCCCCTGCTTTTTACACTTTCCTCAATAAATAATTCATTCCATTGTTCAGCATCTATTTTACTATTGAACTCTTCTTTTGTTTTAGCAGTGTGCCCATATACTAATTTCGCATCTTCTTTAGCATCTAGCACATACCAACATTCAGTCTTTACCTAGCTCTCCATTCTCATTAACTCGCGCATAGTCGTCTTCAGGGATGCACTTGAACTGATAAATTATCACTAGCATCTAAAGATCTTAATCAATAATGGAAACTTATCATAAATTTTTTTCTGTAAATAACGTAGGTTGTTTCTCGTAAGCCTCTTTTTAGTGTCAATCCTGCTAGCTGTCCATTTATTATTTTTTTGAACTTCCATTATCATGAGCTGCAATTACCCATGCTTCTCCAATATTTCCTTGTGGAATAGAAAAAAATTAAACTTTTTCTAAGTTACGTCCTCCCCATATTCTTTTCACAAAAACACCGGCTCTAAAAAAATACAATTTTATCCATTTTCTCCTCCTTAAAAAAATTACTTACGATTTAATTATACACCAAGTATACTACTTTATATAGCAGATGCTCTATATTTTTTCAATAACTTATTTTCAAAAAAACCGTTTTTTTATGGTAATATATCGTTGTAAAGAAATTTTAAAAAAATTAAAAAAACAAAGATTGATATGTCTTTATTTAGAAAGTAGGTATAATATGTATTTAGGAATTGATATTGGTGGGACAAGTATAAAAATTTGCTGTTTTTGATGATAACTACAAAAATCATACATTATGAAACTTGTAAAACACCTGATAACGTAACTGTAAAAAAATTACTGACGAAATGTTCAGAATAGCAAGCAAAAATCCGTGAAACATACAACTTCACTGCAGCAGGAATTTCTGCAGCGGGAGTTATTGATAATGTACATATGGAAGTAATCCGTGCTGCTCCAACTATTAAAAACTACCTTGGAACTAACTTCAAACGTGACTTTGGAGATAGATTAGGAATTCCAGTGTATGCTGACAACGACGTTAACTGTGCTTTACTTGGTGAGCAATGGCTTGGTGGAGCTAAAGGTCTTGATGAAGTATTCTGTATGGCTTTAGGAACTGGAATCGGTGGTGCTTACTACTTAAACAGCCTTCCTTTCGGGATCTAACTTTCGGTGTTGGAGAAATCGGACAATCTGTTTACGATTTCGATACTAAAACTACATACGAACAACGTGCTTCTACTATCGCATTAGATAGAAAAATTAAAGCTGAGATGTACGAAGGGCTAAGCGTTATCGAATTCTTCGATCTTTGTAAACGCGAAGATACAAGTGCATTAAAAGTGCTAGACGAATGGTTATTCGAGCTTGCTCGTGGTATTGTTAACTTACTATGTATCTTAGATCCAAAATACATCGTAATCGGTGGTGCAGTATCTGCTCAAGGTGATTACTTATTAAACAAACTTGAGGCTAAAGTACGTGAACTACACCCAATCGAAAAATAACAAAACTAAATTCCTAGCAGCTGAATTAGGAAACGATGCAGCTCTATATGGAGCAATCAGCCCATTTGTAGAAAAAAATAAAATATTAAAAACTTATCCCCTCTTTACTTAAAAAAAGTAAGGAGGGGCTTTGATTTTTTTCATCAATATCTCTCACACGTTCTATTCTCACTCTCAACTTTTATGCAACCGTTTAATTTTTTTCTAATATTTATTAAAAATTTGTTTCTTTACAAAGTTCAGGATAAGTGATAATATAAATTTAAGTTAACACATTAAATTTTTAATAAACCTAGTTTTATATAAATTAGCAAGGAGGGATCAACTTGAAAAAAATATGAAAAAGATTATAAATGACATCATTTTAAAGATACAAACTGGTATTTTTTTAAAGAGGGTGAACAACTCTATACAGAAAAAAAGAAATAAAAAGAAATATATAATGTTAGTAGTACTACTGCGGTACGTGTTCTTAACGAACTAGAATCTGCTGGGATATTTTTTTAGAGTTCAAGGTAAAGGAAGTTTCGTAAATAAAACATTAGTTAACAAAAAAAGTTTTAGTTACAGAAAATAACAACTTTCCACAAACACTTTAAAGAATCAGTATCAGAACACTCTGAAGTTGTCGAAGCTGAGATTATTCAAGATAAAGAGCTTTGTTCTAAAAACTTAAAATTAAAAAAATCAAAAAAACTTCTAAAAAGTAGCTCGTATAAAAATATATCGGTAATATCGCATGGGCTCACCAAACTAAACTATATTCCAATTAAAATATTTACCTGATGTCAATATTAATGATATAGATAGTTTTCAAAGAGCTAGCTACTATGATTAGAAAAAAAATATCGTATAGATATTCACCAAGAAAAAAATCTAAAAAAATTATGAACGTTATAGTTGATACTCCTGAAGAAATTGCCAAATTCATCGCAAAAGATGGTGAACCTTGTTTTGAATTCGATAGGTACACTTACTTTGGTGATGGTAAAAATTTTTTTCGAATATGTAAAAAAATATATAAATTATAAATACTACAGCTTAACAATTAAAGATTAAGCTCTGATTGGAGTTAACTATGAAACAAAAAGAAAAAATCTTAAACCAAATTAAAGGTGGAATTATCGTTTCTTGCCAAGCATTACCTGGAGAACCACTATATATTGAAGAAGGTGGAATCATGAAACTTATGGCGCTAGCTGCTAAAGAAGCTGGAGCTGTTGGTATTCGTGCACAAGGTATTACTGATATAGTTCAAATTAAAGAAACAGTAGACTTACCTGTTATCGGAATTATCAAACAAAGTTACGAAGGTATGTCTCAATTCATCACAGCAACTATGAAAGAAGTAGATGACCTTGTAGAAACAGGTTGTGAAATTATTGCCCTAGACTGTACTCTACGCCCTCGTTTCGATGGTACAACAATAAATGATTTTGTTGAAGAAATTAAAGCTAAGTATCCTGATATTATTTTAATGGCAGACATAGCTACTTTCGAAGAAGGTGTAAATGCAGAAAAAATAGGTGTTGATTTCGTAGGAACTACCTTAAGTGGTTATACAGAAAATACAAAAGATAGACCAAATAAAGTAGACTTTAGATCTTATCAAAAAATTATCTGAGACTATTTCTGTTCCAATCATAGCTGAAGGACGCATCCACTACCCTGATCACGCAAAAGCAGCTTATGATGCAGGAGCATTCAGCGTAGTAGTAGGTGGAGCTATTACCCGTCCAAAAGAAATAGCAGCTAGATTTATCGATGCAGTGAAATAAGAAAAACCAACTCTGAAGAAACATTTTCAGAGTTGATTTTTTAGCTATAATTGATGCTCTATTATCCAAGTTGATAAATCTTCAATAGTTGCTTGACTTGAAGCAATCTTAAGAATAATAGTCTATAATTCTTCTTGTGAGTATTCTAATTCTATTCTATTTAGAGCTAAAAAGACGAGCATAGCATGGACTCCTATCTGTTTATTCCCATCAATAAATGGGTGATTTTTTACCAATCCATAGCATAATCTCGCTGCTTTTTGTTGAATTGTTGGATACATATCCTGATAATTAAATGTCTGAAATGGTGCATTGATTGCAGATTCTAACATCCCTAAATCTTTTACTCCATCTAATCCTCCAAACTCAGAAATCAAATCTTTATGAAGTAAAAAGTATTTAATTAGTTGATAATTTTATCATTTTGCCAATACCTCATAAGCCTTTTTTTATTTTTTTTTCATTAAATTTTTTTAGAAAGTGCTAATACATCTTCATCCGAGGCTTGTTGAGTTTTTCAAATTCATTAAATTCTACTAAAAACATATCGTGGTGCATTATTTTTTTCAATATAACAACTGATCCATTTTTCATCTACCATTCTTGCTATCTTAGAGAAATTCTGATTTGCTTCTGTTATTGAAACTAAATTATTTGTATCTATATTCATACGTAATACCTCCTTTTCATATTATTATAATAAAAAAATAGGATTAATTCAACCTATTTTTGTACGATTAAAAAAAGTTCTAATTGACAGTTGATCAATTAGAACTTTTCTTTATATTACTTTTTCCCAAGCATGTCCATCGATATAGCTTGATTTTCTATAATTTTCTTTCATCGGTTTTGCCGGCATTATTATCGACAACAGTATATATATCAATATTGGGCTACCGAATGAGAAAAATACTCGCTAATAAGAATAGCACTCGTAAAAAAACTAGCACTTATTCCAAATCTTTTACTTAAACCACTGCATACCCCAGAGACTAAAGCTCCTTCGTATGATTTATAAATTTTTTTATCTTCTAAAAAAATTAAGAAATTTATTCCAAATTTTATTTAATCCATCTATCATAATAAATTCCTCCTGACTTTATTGTTGATATTTTATTATTCTGACTTTATAAATATTATATCACATTTCTATGATATATATTAACTATTGTACTTAGGCGACTTTTAAACTAAGTTTATATTACTAAGGTTTTTTTAATAAATATCTTAAAAAATGACATTAACAATGAAATTCTTATCGAGCATAAAAAAACAAATCGTTTACGGATATATGAATCCACTAAAGATTTCGCCAAGAGCACCAAAAAAATTATTCTTGTGATTCAATTATTCTAAAAAAATTTCAATTGCCATTTTTTTGTGCTTCTAGAGCTGTTTTATTTAAATCCGTACACCAAGGTGGATAAAAATCTCATAGCCATTTTTTTCCTTTGCTGTCTTTTTGTCGAGAGAATTTTTTTACGGATAGCCTCATCATTTGGAATAATAAAAAGTCCTCTCTTATCGTTATCGATCACAACAATAATGAGTTCATTCCCTAAATCTTCATTAGTATATGGAATGTTCTTATTTCTTGAGTCTTTTTTCCAAAAAGCTGTAAAATACCCCTCTTTTTTAAGTGTTTTTTTGCCAAACGACATCTTTTTAAAGCCTTGTTCTTCCTTTTATTTTTGATAAGGATACCTTCGTATTTTTTTCATTCAACTTTTCTTTTATAAATTCAAAATCACCATAAAACTCATTTAGAACCTCAAGTATTTTCATTATGACGTATGTCCCCCTTAACAAAATTTTTTTCACTTGAATTACTACATACCCCAGGTATAATACCCCCTCGTATGATTTATTATCTTTTTATCTTCTAAAAAAACTTGATTCATATTTTATTATTCTTATTTTATAAATATTATATCATATTTATATGCTATATATTACTTGTTGTACTCAGGTGACTCTAATCTAAGTTTATATTATAAGATTTTTTTAATAAATATCTCCAAAAACCATATTATCTGTGAAATACTTATCTTAAAAAAAGTAAAAAGAACACTCCGAAGAATGTTCTTTTACTTTTTTTGACAAGAGTCTTAAAGAATGGACGGCGTACCCATCATCTCAGGTACTCTATAAAAAGAGTGTGTAGAGAGCCTTTTTCTACTTCAATAAGACTTTTTTTCTATCTTTATGTTATAACAAATATGTTGGTTTGTCAAAAAAACTTGCCATTTATTCCCCTTTTTTTAGAATTTTTTTCAAATTTTCTTCTTGACAAGTGAGTGTTCACTCACTATAATATTGATTATGAGGTGAGTGTTCACTTACTAAATATTTAAAAATCTTATTTCTAATGGGATATTTCTTAGCACCTATTGTGAAACTATTCTTTAATAACCACAGTTCCAAAAAGCATTAGGGTGAACTAATATCTCTCAAATAATCTTATCTATATTTTTTTTAAATTTTTAAAGCGAGTGTTTACTCACTTTAAAAAAAGAAAGGTGATTCTTATGAAAAAAATTAATACAAATTACTTCATTATCAAAAAAATTTCGGTGATCAAACAGTCCTTGACAACATTGATTTTAACCTAGAAAAAAAGGTGAAATTGTAGGTCTTATTGGTCCATCAGGATCGGGAAAAATCAACATTAATAAAAAAACAATGCTCGGTATGGAAAAAAAGCGGATAAAGGTGAAGCTCTTGTTCTAGATAACAAAAATGCCAAAAAGAGAAATTCTTTCTAATATTGGATATATGGCACAAAGCGATGCTCTTTATGAAATGCTTACCGGCTATGAAAAATTTAGAATTTTTTTGGAAAAAAATGAAAGGTGTTCCTTCAAAACAACTAAAAAGAAGAAATAGCTTATGTAGCAAAAAAATAGTTGACCTAACCGACCACTTAAAAAAATCAGTGTCGAATTATTCTGGCGGGATGAAGAGAAGACTTTCACTCGCTATTGCGCTAATCGGTAGCCCTGAGTTACTTATACTCGATGAACCTACAGTCGGCATAGACCCTAGCCTTCGCCGTAACATTTGGATAGAATTGTTCAGACAAAGGGATAACGGTGTTAGCATTCTAGTAACGACTCATGTAATGGACGAAGCAGAACTTACAGACAAAGTCGGACTTCTTCTTCGTGGAGATATTATAGACTTCGACACACCAAAAAAATCTAAAAAGAAAAAAATAATGTTACTACTATCGAAGAAGTATTCTTAAAAAGTGGAGGAAAAAAATAACATGAGAACTTTTAACTATTTCAAAAAAAGAGTATTTAAGGAATTTTTTTAGAGATAAAAAGAACTTTAGCAATGATGTTCGTTGCACCGATTTTTATAATGTGGTTAATTAGTATAGTCTTTTCAGCAAACACAAATTCTGAAATTACTGTTGCTTCTGTGAACACTCCTCAAAGTGTGGTTTCCGTAATGAAAGATATTGACAACGTTCATCTAGAAGAATATCAATCAAAAGAAGCTGCTGCAGAGAAATTAAAAAATAACGAGATAGATACGGTAATTTTTTACGATAACAATACTTATACGGTAACTCACGCTAATATAGATTCTACTAAAAACTATGCAAGCCCAACAAGTTTTAAAAAGTTCTATAAAAAGCATCAGAAGCAAAAAAAGCTTGGTGGAAGTTATTAAAAAAGTAAATCCTAAGTTAAGTGAAAATAAACAAGAACCTGAAGTTAAAGAATATTATAACTACGGTAATGCAGATTCAACATTTTTTAATAAAGTCGCACCTACTTTAATTGCTTATATCATATTCTTCTACGTGTTTCTAATCTCTGGTATGGCACTATTAAAAGAACGTAATAGCGGAACTTTAGATAGACTTTTAGCAACTCCGGTAAAAAGAAGCGAAGTCATCCTAGGTTATGTATTATCTTATAGCTCATTAGCCATAATTCAAACTATTATCGTCACTTTATCATCTATATATTTACTAAATATTGAAGTTGCTGGAAATCCATTTTATGTTATAATAGTTAATGTATTACTAGCAATGGTTGCCTTAACATTAGGTTTACTAATCTCAACGGTTGCAAAATCAGAATTTCAAATGATGCAGTTCGTTCCGGTAATAGTTATTCCACAAATGTTCTTTTTCAGGAATTGTATCTGTTGAAAGTATGGGGAAAAATAGCTGTCTATATTAGTAAAAATCTTACCTGTTACCTACGCTAGTGACGGTTTAAGCAAAAATAATTTTTAGAAGGTAAAAAAATCTTCTTGCGATTACAAATGATATAATAATTCTACTTGCACTTTGCATCCTTCTAATAATTCTTAATATTCTGGGCTTAAAACGATATAGAAAAGTATAAAAAAACAATAGGAGACTCTTATGACTGAAAAACATCTTAAAATCTTACTTTAGCATATCTCATGACGAAACCTTCCCACCTGGTAAGAAAAAAACAATAGAAGCTGCGATTAAATTATTCGCAAAAACAAGGATACCATGGGACTTCTACGCTTCAAATCGCTAAAGAAGCAGGCGTTAGTCAAGCAACAGTATTCAAGTACTTTAAAAACTAAAGAAGATTTATTATATTCAATAATAGTCCCTATTATCCCTAAATTATTTTTTTAGATTTTCTAAAAAGAACTCAAAAATACTAATTCACTTGAAGAATTAATCAGTTATGCTGTCGAAGATCGTATGATATTCCTAAAAAGAAAAATAAGGACACTGTAAAAAAATAGTATTCTCAGAAATATTAACAAATGAGAATCTAAAAGCCCAGCTTATCGATTCTTTAAAAAGTGGTCTTTGCAGAAATAAACTTTAAAGACATATTACAAAAAAACATAAAGAAAAATACTCCTGAAATTAACGAGAGCTTGTCCTCAGCTGAAGTTATTCGTTCATTCGCAGGACCTATCATGACCTACTCAGCTCAAAGATTTATTCTTTTTGAAGACGTTCCTTGTCCTACTGAGGAGCATGATCTACAATTTATTAAACAACAAATCTATAAAAATTTAACACGATAACAAAAGAAGGAGTGACTCCAAAAAAATCGATTTCTCGAAATCACGATTTTTGAGTCACTCCCTCTTTTTCTATTCACCTAATCTAATTACCTTATCGCAAATTGATAATGTTCCCGACTTTGACACTTTCAGGCATAATAAACCCCTGACGAAAGGCGTAGCTATAGCGTTTCATCAGGGTGGAATTAGCATAATTTTCCTATATACATTTTTATGTCAGAAACATATCCTACAAGAGGAATTTTTATTCATCTTTACAGAATTAATTATATCAAGATACTCTTTTGATTCTGCATCTTTTATATAATAATCTCCCATTAATGTCTCAACACTTCCTAAAGTGGTATTTCTTATTGCTTCTTGTATTTTAGCTGTCGATAAATTTACATTATTATCTTTTAGAAGTTTCTCTAGATATCTTTCTATTACTAAAGCTAAGTAACAAATTAAAAAGTGAGCTCTTATTCTCTTTTTCACTCCACACAAATATCGGTCTAGCCTCAAGATTAGTTTTCAATACTCTAAAAACTATCTTCAATCTTCCATAGACTTCCATAAATCTCTCTTACTTCTCTTCCTGTAAGTTCTTTTTGTGAATACTCTATTGCGAAGAATCCATCCATCTTTTTCTGCTTCTTCAATTTGTTTTAACATCTAATTCTATATCTAAGTTCCCTTAGTTACTTTTTATAAATTTCTTACCACCTTTTTTCAGAATATCCTAAAAGTAGATTATCTTGAATCTTTTTCAGTTTTACCATCAATTCTAATTTCTTTTACATGTTCTATAAGTTTATATTTAAACTCTTTTTCTACTATATATCCATCTTCAAATAATTTTTTTCTTTTTATTTCTTTCTTAGCACCTTTTTAGTTTATATGCCATAACATAATCTAATCCTAGTTCTTTTTAATAAAAAAATAGATTCTTACCAGAATTAAGTCCTCTATCTGCGGCTACTATTACTTTTTTTAATTTGTATTTTTTTCTTTTAAATCTTTTATGACGGGATATAGTGTACTAAATTCACTTGTATTACCCTGGATATAGTTCGTAACTGATTGGTATTCCGTTATTATCAATTAATAATCCCATAACTACTTGTACTTGATTTACTTTTATTATCTTTAGAAAATCCAAAGCCTTTTTATTTCATCTTTTTTTAACTGATTCAAAGTAGTATGTAGTTACATCGTATAATACTACATTTAATTCTCTGTTAAATTTTTTTCTTGAGTGTGTTATTTAAATGTTTTTTTCTAATTTTTTTCTTTTTCATCATAAATTATGTCTAAAAACTCTGTAGTAGTCTTCTAAAATCAAATCATTTCGAAAATCTACATAATTTTCTCTATGATTATATGCTGATTTCTTTGATGATGGAGTAAGTAGTCTTTGAAATACCAGTTGTTTTAGTATCTCTTCAATCTCTATCTTACTTCTAGTTTTTTTATATCTTTTTATCCATCTACTTATTCCCAATTCTTGCCATATCTTCTCGTATACTAAGTATCCATAATTTTTTTACGTACTAAACCTTCTTTTTCAAAAATTATCTGCTTCAATTTTTATTTTGTCTAGGGCACTTTCTTTCAATCTTTCATTTTTCTTTGATTTCTTTTTCTAATTTTTTTAGGAAGTTTTTATCTTGTTTTTAATAGTTTTTCTAAATTCCCATAATTTTTTTATAACTTTCATTTTTGGTTTATTAGTTTCTGGATCTCGATATGAGTGAACCACTCTTACATATTTATTTCCTCTGTTTGTGTATACTTGAACTATCATTTTTTTGTCACCTCATATATATTATACCACATATACTTGTATATAGGGATAGTAAAGTAGGAAAAAAAGTTGATTTTTTTCGATAAAATCAACTTTTCTTACGATATTTTTTTCCCTTGAAACTGTCAAAGTCGGGAAAAAGAAGGAGTGACTCCAAAAAATCGATTTCTCCGAAATCACGATTTTTGAGTCACTCCCTCTTTTTCTATTCACCTAATCTAATTACCTTATCGCAAATTGATAATGTTGATTTATTATGTGAAATTATTATTGTTATCTTATCTTTTTACTTTCTTCTAAAGCTTTTTAGTACTTCGATTTCACTGAAGATATCTATATTCGCTGTTGCTTCATCAAGAATCAGAAGTTTACTATCATTGTAGAATGAACGCGCTACTGATAAACGTTGTTTTTTGTCCTGAACTTATGTTTGAACTTCTCTCACCAACGATCTCATTTTTCGCGACGTTTCAAGTTATCCACAAAACCTCTTAGATTTGTTTTTTTCTTAATGATGCATCCAACTCTTCTTTATCTAAATCTTTCTCGAAGAATGTGATGTTATCTTTAATTTTCGCATTGAATAAGTAACTATCTTGTAAGATTATCGAGCTATTTTCTCTAAAGTAGCGGTTATCTATGTCTCTAAGCTCAACGCCATCAATAGTAATATTACCTTCCATGTTTTTTTATCTGAGATGAATTTCATAATAAGTTTCGCTATTGTAGATTTACCGCATCCACTAGGTCCACTTAATCCGATAATTTCGCCTTTTTTTAACTTCGAAGCTTAGATTATCCACTACAGTATTATCAGCGTATCGATATGTTAAATTATCAACTTTAAGTTCATTAAAATCAACAACTACTCCACTATTTTCCGCTTCTTCTGGCGTATTCATAAGCTCTAAAAAAATCTCTTTCCACTAGCCATCGTCTGACTTAATGTTGAAGCAAGATTCCCCATGTATAAAAATAGGAATAAACGATACGATAAACATTGCAACTAATGAAACAGTTACGAACTGACTATCAAGTGAAGATGCCACGTAGATAAATGCTAACACCCCGATATTGTAAGTTACAACATTTAGAGTATTTAAATCTACTAAGAATTTATTTTTTTAAGATATGAACTTCTTATCAGTTCTTCAGTTTCCAAATCGATATTACGTTTTGCTTCATCAATTTTTTTCCATATTGTAATGTTTCAAAAAAATTCCATAAGCTTCTTCTGATGAATTGTTGTTTACTTGAGTCAGTTTACGGCGATAATTTTCACCAACATCTTGCCCCACATTTCTAAAACTTAACGGATACACAAGTCCGATTACGATATAGACTATTAAAGCTACTAATGCTAGTTTCGCGCTAAAGAATAGTAAGAAGATACTAACTACTAAACTTTGCACGATATAAATCATAAATGGTGTTATCGTGTGCGCGTAGAAAACTTCTAATAACTCGATATCAGTCGTAATCATCGTCATGTAATCACCAGATGTGTTTTTTGTAAAACTATCGACAGATATACGTTTGAATTTCTCTAAAACTTTAACACGCAAGGCATGTAGTACTTTGAACGCTACATAGTGATTTAAAAGTTGCTCAGTATAACTGAATAGCCCTTTTAACACAGCTAAAGCAAAAATCACAATAAATAAAATCGCAGCTATTGTCGTTATTTTCGTTAAAAAGAATAACGAGATGAAGTAGGTAAATACAACAAGCGTTAAGTGTCCTAAGCTTCCGAATAAAGTCGCTCTAAGCAATGGACGTTTAAACTCTTGAGCAATAGCTAAAAGTTGTTTTAATTCTCTTAATGATGTCATTACTCTACCTCCTTAGCTAAAAATTTTGATTTCAGTTGTTGTTGATCTGTAAACAATCTTCTATACAATGAATTTTCTTCAATCAACTCATCATGTGTTCCTTCTTCGATAATTTTCTTATCTTTTAGAACATAGATATTATCTGAATTTGTCACAGTCTCTAAATCATGAGAAATAACGATAATAATTTTTTTCCTTCTTTAATTGAATCAAAGGCATTAAGCACGATTTCTTTACTGTAATCATCAATATTCGATACAGCTTCATCAAGTATATATAAGTAAGAATCTTTTTAGTATTGCTTTTTGCTGCAAGTAGTCTTTGTTTTTGACCTCCGGAAAGATTCGCAGCTCCTATCGCAAGCTCATAATCTAGACCGCCGTGTTCTTCTACGAAATCTCTAAGATTAACTTTTTCTAATGCATTGTACATTTCTTCTTCAGTTATATTTTTACGAACACTTAAATGCTCTCTTACAGTACCTTTAACTAAATAACTATCATTAGTAATAAGTGTCGTAATTTTAGCCATCTCTCTAGTAGGAATACTATCGATATTAAAGTTGTCATATTTTATACTTCCGCTATAGTTAGAATTTAAACCCTAAGATTAGTCTGATAATAGTAGACTTACCACTTCCACTTTCTCCTACTAATGCTGTTTTCGTACCAGGTTTAAATATCATATTAATATTTTCTAAAGTCGTCTCCTCACCATAAGAGAAGCTTACATTATTCAAAAACAATATTTTTTTCCCAGCTTCTACCTCGATAGTCTCGTCTTTTTTTCTTGCTCTGGGTGATCAAGAAGTTTATAGATATTATCTAACTCAACATTCCCTTTCATCGAAATATGGAATAAGCCACCTAAAGCACGCAACGGTTTGAAACATTCTAAAGAAGCTACGATTACGAAAAACAATAAGTTTCTGATCTTTCACCGCAAAAAAATAGCAATAATCGATAAAATAAAAAAATAGAAACATAAGTAATAGCGTCCATCACATTAATAGAATTAAGTTGATGACGAAGTAACGCCATCGTCGATTTTCTATATTTCGCACTACGAGTATCAACATCACCCGCTACATTATCTTCTTTACCGTAAATTTTTGCCGTTGTAAAACCTGATAATCTATCGTAGAATACTTCAGATAAACTTAAAAAATCACTGAAGTTCTTTTTATTCGCCTTTTTCGACTTCTTAATAATAATCATAATAGACACAGGAATAAGAGGGTATAGTAATAACATCGCTATAAATAGTAAGATATGAATCTTACCATAAATCACAAACGAGCTAAGTACTATAAATAACGTCGCAAACATCTGTGGTACAAACTTATTGAAATAAAAATTCAATATTCACAATCGATGAAGAATTCATCACAAGAAGACTACCAGTATTTACTGCTTCTGTGTAATTTAGTGAAAGTTTTTTTCTACTTTGTTGTAAATTTCTTTCCTTAATGTATTTCTAACCTGTTTAGAAATTTTGTGACTGAAGTAATTATCCCCAGTTGTAGCTGCGTAATAAACTACTAAACCTACTACCGTTTTTTTAGAATAAATCCTAATACAGCACCGCTTCTACTCTCTTCACCTAGTGAATAAAATAGAAAAATCTACAAAATTGTAGATAAAAAAATAACGAGCACCAAAAAGGCAACAAGTTTAAGAATCGCTACGAGATATACTTCTTTTTTTGATATTAAAGAGAGCCATCGCTCTACCATCTATCTTCATAATATCTCCTTATTTAATTTCAAATTTAGATTTTTTTATTACATAAAATGAGTAAAAAATATAATCTCGGACTTAGGTTATTTTTTTATAAAAATCCAACATTCACTCTTTTTTTATGAAAAAAAGGCTCTAGCTACCTTTATTGATATTTATTATCAATTACTATTATACTATATAGCTAATTCAAAAGATAGCTTTTTAAGTTTATTGTTACGAAAAATGTTCAAAAATACGAAGAATGTTCGGGAAACGGGGTTTTAGGTTCATTACTAGCTACTTATAATTTTTCACCTTGTTGTTCTTTTGCGAGAGGACAAACTCAGAGAGTCTTTTTCTGGGTTGTCTTTCTTGAACGAACGCTTCCTTGGCACTTTTTAGCATTGTGTGTCCACTAGAAAAAGACAACAACTCAGTTTTTATTATTTTTTTCTGAATTGCTGTCTTTATATTTACATACTAAATTCTTCTTGTAATAATTTTTCTCACATTTATTTCTTTTCTTTTCTATAATTCTATGATATAATATCTTCAAAAGAAGGGCGAACGGTTGGGACATCGTCCACCCTTTTTAGGAAATATTAAAGATTACTTACGCTTAGGGTACTGCCCTTAGCGTTTTTTTCTCCTGAAAATATTTTTAAAAATATCTTAGCCCCCTTTTTATTAGACTTTTTGTTCTTACATTTTCTATATTTATAAGAATAAAAATCCATAGCTACACAATAAAAAAAGAAGGTGCTGACCCAAAAGACCTAAATTTTTAACAAAGTGTATATGAGAATTCATAGACGCAGTGGTTTATTGATATCTAAATTCACTTTATAAAAGCTTTTTAGATATCTAATAAACTGTGCGAGTGACTCTGAAAAATCGATTTCTACGAAATCACGATTTTTGAGTCACTCCCTCTTTTTCCTTCTAGCTACCTAATGTTATTACTTTATCTGCTAAGATTTCGATTTTTTTCACTATTTCTATGAGTTATCATAATAACTGTAGCTTCTTTATCTTTTAATATTATTTCCTCAATATCGTCTGCCAACTTACTATCTAAATTAGCTGTGCCTTCATCGATTATAAATACATCTTTTTTTATGATATAAACTTCTCGCTAATCCTAATCTCTGCAACTGTCCACCTGATAAAGTTAAGTTTTTTTATTGTCTAATATTGTATTTTCTTTTTTTCTTCTAAATTATCAATAACATCAACTAACTTACAATTTTTCCAGAACTTCTCTAAACAACTTGTCGTTATATTCTTTGTTTAAAAATAATATTATCCTTGATCGATAAATTTAACAATTGTACTTTTTGATTCATCGTAGAAATTACCGATTTAATATCAAATTGTTTTAATTCTCTATTATCCCATTCTACACTTCCTTCATAGTTTTTCAAATCACCATTTAAAAATATTTATCAATGTTGATTTACCACTACCACTTTTTCCTTTTTATTAAATACTTCCTGTTTTTTTCTCAAAAAGTTAAATTAGGAAATTCTACCGTTTTTATCTGGGTAGTTATATTTAACATTAGAAACTACAATTTCCTTATCTAATTTTTTTCGACTCTCGGTAAACTTTTCTCTTCTTTAATTTCTGGGTACTTACTCAACAACTCATTTGCAGAAGCGAAATTCGGATATAGTTCGATTACTTTTGTCAATCCTCCAAAGAATTCCCTGTATAACCTGATATCGCAAATATCATCGCAAATTCAATATACCCTTTATATGCGGAATATCCCGCAATAAAAAAATCAACGCAATTTGGTTACCTGCATTTATTGTCACATTCAATCCTTGTAAAGTCATAATAGATTTTTTTCTATTAACTTTAGCATTTTTTTATGTTTTTTTGAACCTACATTTACAATTCTATCTAATAAATTCAACGCAGAAAAGTTGTTTAGCATTTCTGAACTAGCTAGCGCATTCTCTAAATCCTTATTGAAATCTTCTGTAGCTTTTGAAATGTCTTTTGTCGTTGTTTTTATCGCTTTGTTGAAATACTTAGGTAGAACCATCATTAATAAAGACAATGCAAGTGAGATAATAAATAACGTAATATTCACCTTAAGTAATGCAATTGTTGAGATAACAACTAAAGATATACTATAAATCGCAAATAAACAATTAGCAGCGTATTGCTCAAACTGCTAGATATCAGTAGTATTTAAAGCTATACATTCTACTCCATTATTATGTTTCTCGTTATAGACTAACTTTTTCTTGAAATCCGCAATTGCTGTTTTTCTAAGCCTTGTAGAAAAATTTTGAATCAATTTTTCAACGTATATCGCTCTGAAATAACCCAATGTATTCAAAACAGCATATATCAACATAACCGCAATAGTCGCCGACACCATAAATCTTAAATTTTTATCTACCGTCGCTTGGATAATCAAACTAAATCCATAAGACATCGCAAACTGTGTTGCTGCGCATAATACCGTAATAATAAATACTAATATGCTATATTTTTGTTTAAATAATAACTTAAACATGCTCTTCACCCCTAACACTATAGTTTAAAGTCTTTTTCATTCTGACTCTAAAAGTATATTTATTATATAATATCTTATCAGAGATAACAAAGATAGCCAATACAATTTATGAAAAATTATCACATTTTATTTTCTAATTTTTAGATTTTTTTATCGAAATAACTTTTTATTTTAACTCTAAAAATAGCTTCTCAAACATACTTTTGTTCTTACAAAATTAAATATGTAAGAACAAAAAAGTCTAAATTTAAAATAAAACGAAAAACTCCAGAATTTTTCCTCCGGAGTTTGTTTCGTCTATTCTTTTTAAAATTCTATAGTAAATTTTTGATGTTACTAGGTCTACATTTACTCCTCTTTTATTTCATCTAAATCTAATATATTTCCAATTTTCTCATATACCTCTACTGTATCTGAAAAATTTTATATCCTTTATATACCTATTATTCTTTGCATACTTGTCCCATATATTTTTTTATTGTACTATTAATTTTAAATAGTTCCACTATCTCCCTATATTGTCTAATCGCTTTTAAAAGCACCTCTTTGTCTCGCTGTTTTTCACTATAGCTTTTTCCTAAGATTTCTTGATTAATCTTATTAGTATACATATTGTATATCATATATAAATCATAAAAAATCACGAGCTCTTGTTGTTGTAATGTTTCTACTTGAAATTGTTTCAAATTTCTCCGCAAGTATTGTCTCTATAGTGTATGTAATAATAGAAATTGTCCTTCCTCTAATATTTTTAGAGTAAGAATATTTAATTTCTCTTGGTGTAATAACATCACCAGTAGTTATATCTATATTTAATCTAGCATTAATTTTCCCTGAGTTTACACTCAATACTTGCACTAAAAATCCTCATAAACATCAGCATTTCTTATCTGTGTTAGTTTTTATCAACTTATAACTGATCTCTAAATCGATTTCTATACCTAAAAATTTCATTAATTATCTTTTGTAATAGTTTCTTCATTTATAGGAATACCTTTAATTGTAGTATCCATATCCATTGTACTCCTCATATCAACCCCTATTAGAGAAGAGATTAATAACCCACCTTTTAATATGAAATTCTCCTGTATTTTGATTTAGATAGCTTTTTCGAGTATCCCTTCAAAAAGACACATTTGTAGCAAAGAATTAGGATTAACACCTTTTTTTCTTTCGATATATTTCTAATAGCCCCTTTTTATTTGTTCTGCTGTCTTCATAATAATACATCCGTATAAGGTTTCAGCTGTTCTTCCATATTCATATACATGGCATATTTAGATAATTTTAATAAATCTTTATCTTCACCTCCAAAATATAATTTCATAGCTTCACTAAATACGCCAGAATCAACTCTATCTTTATCTCTTATAAGATCAAGTATAGTTTTTTCTTTATCATACACGCTAACTTCTCTACCGAATGGGCTGATTATTCTTTCCTTACCTAAATCATAATATTCTTTTTTACTATATTTAAAGGAAATATCATCCCTGTTTTTCTTAATTCTACTTACATTATCACCTTTCATTACCATCATAACATAGTTGAGTGGCATTCTTGTGGATAAACCTTGCAAGTAGGCTGCAGTTTCATGAGAGAATACTCCCTTTGGTATTCTATAAGAAAAAAATAAAGATACTCGTCTATTTCTTCATTAGTTAAGACGTATAATCCGTTCGCTACTTTTTACTATTTCTTCATCATGCGTAAGTTTTTAACGTATCCTTATGGATTCCCAATGATAATGCATCTTTTTGTTGTAATAATTCCATTATTTTTCCTTCATTTTATTTAGTAGTAGTTCTTTTTACTCATCATTCCCACCGCCTTTTTGTTCTTACATTTTCTATTTTATAAGAACAAAAGTCCAAATGCAAATAAAAAGAAATAAACTCAGATTTTTTTCCTCTGGAGTTTATTTTCGTCTATTCTTTTATAATTCTATAGTAAATTTTTGATGTTATTGCATAAACTATTAGATAGAAGATTGCGAAGACTACGATTGTCACAGCTAGTGCCTGTAAGAAAATACTATTATCTGTTATTAAGAATAATCTCAAGATTTTCTCGATAAATGGATATGCTACTATAGTGTGTAATGTCGCTATAATTAGAGGTGAGAAGAAGATTAACAATACTTGCGATCTTATTGATTGTTTAATCTGTTTATCTGTAATACCTACTTTTCTCATGATTTCAAAGTTTCCTTTATCTTCATAACCTTCTGAGATTTGTTTGTAGTACATGATTACCACTTGAGATGTTACAAATATTAAACTTATAAACACTCCGATGAATAAGAATGATGCGAACACTCCTCTGAATGTAAGTCTATTTTCTTCTTTACCTTCTATTGATACACTCTCTCCTTCTTCTAATTTTTGAAGTTTTCAATTACCTTAGCTTCTTTAGTAGTATCTTTAATATTAAATGCAGCGTAGTTTTGAAGTGTAGGAGTACCTGTTTGTATACTAATTCCTCTTTTTCTAACTCTTTACTACTTAACTCTGTTAGTTTTGTAGCTAATTTAGTAGCTTCTTTCTCGTCTTTAACAACAGCATAATATGTATCCATAATATTCGCTGTTGCAGAGCCTATTGTTCTCGGAAACTCTGATAATTTTTCTTTAATTTTATAGTCACTACCATTTAGAGAAATACTATTATGATTGTAATCTCCTTTTTATCGATATGTAATAAAATCTCATTACTTTCTAATGTTTTTATTTTTTTATTAGCGAATTTATTATAATCTTTTAATTGTAAAACAACTATCATTTTAACATTACTTAAGTCTACACCTACATTTGATTCAAAATTAAATTTATCTTCAACTAATCTTCCTACCATAGGTAATGAATTATATGAGACCATGTCTTCCACTTCAGTTCCCGCTTCTTTAGCTGCTGTTTTTGCATTATTTTCAATTTCTTTCAATTTATCACTAGTAGAATGATAACCTGCAATCATTAATTGTCTTGGGAATCTTTCATTATAAGATTTTTCCATACCTGCATATAACGCTGATGTTGATCCCATAGTTACAAGAACCATTGTAGATAATATACAGATATTCGCTAATCCTACTGCATTTCTTTTCATTCTGTATAATAAACCAGAAACGCTGATGAAGTTTTTTTAGGTTTATAGTAGAAGTTTTTATTATTTTTCATGATTTTTAGTACTGTGATACTAACTGCCATGAACACTAGATATGTACCTATAATTACCGCAACTACAGCATAAAAGAATACTAATAATGCTTTTACAGGATTTTGTACCGTTTGTGCTGTGTAATAACCATAGCCGATTAATGCTAAACCGATTATCGCTAGAATCCATCTAGATTTCGGTTCTTTTTCACCTTTGTTTTCATCTTTTAATAAAGCTACAATTCTAAGTCTAGCTATTTTTATAACAGTATAAAGTAATAATAAGAAGTATATTCCTCCGAATAATAGTACTGAGAAAAACTATAGCTATCGGTGTTATGCTGAACCCAAAGCTAACTCCCGCTGAGAATAATTTCAATAATACTAACAGCATAAGTTTATCAAAAATTATACCTAATCCAATACCTACTACTAAAGTAGTTATCGCGATGAAAAATCGTTTCTAACACTAAAAATTTTTCGCTATTTGTTTTTCGTCATACCTAGTACAGAATACAATCCAAATTCTTTTTACCCTACGTTTTATTAAAAAACTATAAGTATAAAAATAAGAATATTGTAGAAAAAAATTGCTATTACAATTATTCCTAAACTTAACACCTGTTTAGTCGCATCAATTCCATTAGGAAGTTTGTTTAAGTTATCCCCGAATGCCAAAGATGACAAAATGTAAAACGACATTATTGTAAAAATTGTTGATAATACATAAGGTACTATAAATCTTTTGTTTTTCACAAGGTTATTTAAAAGCAAATTTGCTATAAAAGAAACTCATCTTACTCACCTGCCTGCATTAAAGTTAACGTGTCATTAATTTTTTTGGAACATCTCACTTGTAGTCGCATTTCCTTTTCTAAGTTCGTGGAAAACTACTCCGTCTTTAATAAATAATACACGTTTGGCACGAGCTGCTGTTTTCACAGAGTGCGTAACCATAATTATTGTTTGTCCTGCATTATTAAGTTTTTCAAAAACTTCTAACAGTTGATCTGTTGATTTTGAATCAAGTGCTCCTGTCGGTTCGTCTGCTAAGATTAATGCTGGATTCGTAATAATAGCACGAGCTACCGCAACCCTTTGACGTTGACCACCAGATACTTCATATGGGAACTTGTTGATTAACTTATCAATTCCTAAAGGTTTAGTTACTTTCTCTAATCTTTTTCCATATCTTTATATTTTTTTATTTGCTAACACTAACGGTAATAAAATATTATCTTTTATAGAGAAATTATCCAGTAAGTTGAAATCTTGGAAGACAAATCCTAGATTGTCACGTCGGAAATTCGCTAAATCTTTATCTTTCAATTTGCTTAAATCTAAATTGTTTAAATTCACATTTCCTGACGTTGCTTTATCGAATGTTGCGATAATATTTAATAAAAGTAGTTTTACCACTTCCGCTCTCACCCATAATCGCTACATATTCACCATTATCTACTGCAAAATTTACATTTTTAACGCTTCTGTACTTTGTGTACTTAATCTTGTTGTATAAATTTTTCTTACATTGTTTACTTCTAATAACATTTTTTTATCACTCCTAAATTCTTTTTCTTTACTCTTCCTAGTTCGAACTTTTCTACAACTTCCTCGTTGTTTATATTTATATTCTACCTTACTTTTCTTACAGATTCTATCGATTTTTCCTTACAAAAAGCTCCCAACCTTACACTTCTGTAAGATTGGGATATTTATTACTTTTTATTTGATTTCAAAGAAGTAGTTCTACTTTATTTCTCGGGAAATTATAATTTTAATATATCTGTGAATCTTTGTTCAGAATTGCTATCTAGTCTGTGCGTTATTAGAATTACCGTTAATTCTGGATTAGTTAATAGAAGTTCTTCTATTTTCTCTGCATTATCCTTATCTAAATTAGAAGTTATCTCATCTAACAGCACTACTTTTTTCTCTCTAATAATTCCACGAGCCAAGGCTATTCTTTGTTTTTTTGACCACCTGATAAATTCTTACCACCTTCTACAAGTTCAGTATCTAAGCCATCCTCTAAACTTGCTAAAAACTCACCCAGTCCTACACTTTCTAACACGTCTTTAACTTTTTCATCAGCATAATCATCCCCTAGCGTTATGTTAAATCTTAGACTTTCTGTGAAAATATAAGGTTCTTGCGGAATATATAGCATCTTATCATACAGGCTATGCTTATTAATACCCTCTAGTTCTTCTCCGTTAAATTTAACTCTACCTTCGTAATTTTCTATTCTTCCAGTCAATAATTTTAACAATGTAGATTTTTCCACTACCACTTTCACCGACAATAGCGTATTTTCCATTTTTATTAAATGAATACGAAATGTTTTTAATACCCTTTTCTCTTCATATTTATAAGAAACATCTTCTAATACTATAGTTTCAATTTCTTCGTTTAATAATTTTTTTGCCAGTATCTTTATCATCAATTTCCTTAGCCTCTTCTTTGAATTTCTCGAATTTTTCAAAGATTGGCACTACGATATTTAACTCTACCGTAATATTCATAATATTTCCTACTGAATTAAAAATCGTCGATGTTAATGACTCTACCGTTAAAATGAGATCCAAAAGCCAACAATATTTTTTTTAAGCGCTAGTATTCCTGTTAGTAATACTACACCAACTTGCCCTACTAAATTCCCTAAACCACCTAAGACTCCAGCTAATCCGACACTTTTTCTTAGCGATACAGATTCTTTTAATACTTCATTAGAAGAAGTTGCTACAATTTTTTTCAAAATTCCTAGTTTATTGAAAGATAGTAAACTATCGAATCCCTGTAAGTAATTTGTGTTTTTACTTATTAAGTTTTCTAACGAGCCTGAGTATCTCTGAGCTTTATTCTGAATAGATTTTTGCGCAAGTGCTGGTAAAACTAATGTAAGAACACTCATCACTATAGAGAAGACGATAATCGACCAGTGGAATGCAAGCAGTCCGACTATAGCTAAAAGCGTCTCTATTATCGCTGTAATACTTTGATAAAAATTACCAAATCCTTTTTCCTCAACAATCATCAAATCATTACTAAGCCATGATATGTAATCACCACTATTTTTCTTATTGTAATTAGCATAGTTATTTTTAGAAATTGCATCAACGACATCACATCGAATATCAGTTATCATTTTTTGCACTACATAGTTTTCATACGGAATTTTTATATAAATAGAAACTAAATATAATAAAAACACTATACCTGCATAGGCTATATTATAGAAAAAGCCATCGGTATTCGACTTAATTAATTCGTTAAATCCATCCCCTATAAAATACGCAGCGACAACCTTACATGCTCCTCCAAAAATAATTAGTAAAAGCAACAAACTATTTTCTAAATATCTTTTCTTTAAATACTGCTTCATCTTTTCCTCCTTACACCTTACTATTATTCTATCAAACAAAAATTAACTTACACAAGATAGTTTTCAGATAATTAATTTTTATTTGTTAGAAAAATATTTTTATATATACTAAGTAGATTTTTTTCGGGTTTTGTAGCTAACTTACTTTAGGAGTTTATCAATTTATATCTAGTCTCACTTAAAATTAAAAAAATCCTCTCAAAAGTTAAATTCATAATCTAACTATTAAGAGGATTTTTATTAATTTTACCTAATCCCTTAAAGTATCTTCTTTGGGGAATGTTATTTCTATTCTAGTTCCTTCGCCTACTTTTTGAAGAAATTTCAATATGGTGTCCAAGTTTATCTAAAGTTTTTACATAAATACAAAACCTATTCCACTCGATCGTATCTTCCATTAAAACCTGTAAAACCTTTTTCGAATATTCGAGGTAAATCTTCTTCTTTAATACCCATACCGTTATCTTCTATAACCAGTTTATTTTCACAAGTTTCTATTGTAATTTCTCCACCTGAGCTAGAGTACTTCACACTATTACCTAATATTTGTTCGAAGGCGAAGCTCAACCATTTTTATCACTAATTACCATTGTTTCATGTGAAACATAATTTAATTTTATCTTTTTGTTAATGAATATAGTCGCATATTTTTTTACACTATCTTTCACTACTTCATCGAGATTAATCTTAGTTATAACGTAATCTGATGATATGCTATCTAATCTTATATACGTTAAAACCATCTCAACATAACGTTCTATTTTAAACAATTCTTGCTGTAAAATTTTTGATCTACTTCTTCATTGTCTAATAGAAAATTCATCGCCGCAATCGGTGTTTTTATCTGATGAACCCACATACTATAATAATCAACCATATCTGTATTTTTGTCGATTTTTCCTGAGTTAATTTCTCTAACTCTTCATATAATTTCTCTATAATCTTATGATAATAATCAATCCTAATATCTAAACTCTTCGGTAAATCTTCAAGATCATTTAAAAATATTTTTTTCTCTAGAAATTTTTAATTTTTTTATAACTTTCTTTATAATTAACAAAATCTAAAAAAAGCTAGCTATAAGGGACACTAAAAAAACAAAAACTTCCTGTATAAATTAGAGCTTCAAGTGGCAAATTATATAAATAAAACATAATGAAAAATATAGTAATAAAAAAACTACGAATAAAAATATAAACTTTTTGTGTTTTTCTTCAAATAACTTTTTTTAATATTTCCATTAGACGATATATCCTTTGCCTTTTTTAGTAGTAATAAATTCATCTATTCCTATACTTTTCAACTTAGAACGCAGTCTGTTTATATTCACCGACAAAGTATTTTCATCTATAAAGTTATCATTTTGCCATAAGGCGGTAATTATTTCTTCTCTCGTTACTATTTTTTTCTCTGTTTTCTAATAATACTGTAAGAATTTTTACTCTCATTTTTAGTTAATTCAACGTGATTATCTTGATATTTTTACCTCATCACGGCTCATATCAAAAATTACATCCTTATACACTACGAGATTCGAAGATCCACTAAAATTATACACTCGGCGAAGTAGGGCTTCTATTTTTGCCTTTAGGACAACTAACTTAAATGGTTTTTCTATAAAATCATCCGCACCGATATTCATAGCCATAACAATATTCATATCATCATTCGCAGATGAAATAAATATTATAGGCACTTTCGACAACTTCCTAATCTCCTCACAGAAATAATAACCATCAAAGTAGGGGAGATTAATATCCATTAATACTAGGTCCGGTGATTGTTCCACAAATTCCTTAACTACATTTTGAAAATCTACAACTTCGTGAGTAGCGTACTGCCACTTTTGTAAATATCCAGCTATTAAATTTGAAATTATCTCATCATCTTCTACTATCATTACTTTATACATGTTTTTCACCCCTTAGTTACTATTATTACTAAAATTATATCACAAACCACCTTCTTAGGGTATATTCTATTGAAAAAAATATCCTTTCGTTATTTTTAACAAAATAAAAAAAGCAGAGATTGTCTAGGAAGGAGTTTAAATGAAATTTCCACGCTGCCTCGCTTCTATTTCGTGCTCCCAAACAATCTCTACTCAAAAAGAGAAAAATTGTGGATTAAGATAATATTTATTTAAGTATATTAATATTAAAATAAATGGCTGTCAAGGGTGTTTATATTTCTGTCTTAATCCACAAATTTTTAATAAGATATTAATTATTTTAATTAAATGTTTCTTGTGAAACTTTTTTTATTAGATATTTTCTAATGCTAAACGTAAGTCTTCGATTAAATCATCTGCATTTTTCTAATCCGATTGATAGTCTGATTTGCGCAGGAGTAATACCTGTATATTGTAATTCTTCTGGGCTTAATTGACCGTGTGTAGTTGAACCTGGGTGAATTGCTAAACTTTTTGCATCAGCTACATTTGCTAAGTTAGAGAATATTTCTAAACTATCAATTACTTTACGCGCAGCTTCTTCTCCACCAACTACATCGAATGAGAAGATTGATCCACTACCTTTTAGGAAAGTATTTCTTAGCTAATTCATAGTATTTATTTCCTTCTAATCCAGGGATAGTTAAGTGATTCTACTTTAGGATGTTTCGCTAAGAAGTCTCATCACTTTTTAGTGTTTTTCTACATGACGTTCTACTCTTAGAGATAATGTTTCTAATCCTTGTAATAATAGGAACGCATTGAATGGTGATAAAGCAGCACCAGTGTCACGTAATAATTGTGTTCTTACATTTGTAATGAACGCAGCAGCACCTACATCTCTTGTGTAGCTTAAGTTGTGATAACTTGGATCTTCATCTACTAATTGAGGGAATTTTTCCACTACCTTCCCAGTCGAATTTACCACTATCTACGATAACTCCACCGATTGATGTACCGTGTCCTCCGATGAATTTAGTCGCAGAATGAACGATAATATCTACACCATGGCTAAATGCATTGATTAAGTATGGACTAGCAAATGTATTATCTACTACTAATGGAATTTTTATGTTTATGAGCAATTTCAGCCCATTTTTTTCTAAATCAGCAATATTCGCTAATGGGTTTCCTAATGTTTCTACGAATAATGCTTTAGTTTTATCTGTGATAGCTTGTTCAATTTCTTCAAAGTTATCTGGATCAACAAAAGTAGCATCTACTCCGTAACGAGGTAGGGTAAGTTTTAATAGATTGTAAGTACCTCCGTACACATTTTTTTAGAAGATACGATGTGGTCTCCAGCATGTGCTAATGTTAAAAATACGTATGTAATTGCAGCCATTCCTGAAGCTACAGCTAACGCACCAACTCCACCTTCTAAAGCATTAATTCTTTCTTCGAAAACAGCAGTAGTAGGGTTAGTAATACGTGTATAAATATTTCCAGCTTTTCTTAATGCAAATGAATCTGCAGCATCTTGTGTATCATCAAATACAAAAGATGTTGTTTGATAAATCAGTACAGCTCTTGCTTTTTGTGTCTCCAACTGTTTGTCCTGCGTGTAATTGTAATGTTTCAAAACTAAATTTTCTTGTCATTATATTTTGTCCTCTTTTCTACATTTTGATAAGTTCTGTGTTTTAGATAATAAAAAAACACCTCTACTACATATTTACATATGTAATAGAGGCGATCATCTTATTTCGCGTTACCACTCTAATTTATACTAACCTTACGACTAGTACCTTATTCAGTACATGTTTATACTGTGTGCTGTATCGTGCAACTCACGTGTTTACCTATTAGATAAACAAAACTCTAAGACCATTTTCAACTAATCTTCACCATGTTACTTCACACCGACCAATAACTCTCTGTTTTAGCTACGTATTAATTTACTTATCTTTTCAACGTTTGTGTATTAAATTAAACTAATTGTACACCCGTTTCCAATATTTGTCAATAACTTTTTTTAAAATTTAAAAACGTTTTACTTTTTCTTCTATAAGATGTTAAATAAAAATCCTATAAAAAAATATTTTTAATTTATTTATTATTTTATAAATAAAAATTCAGTAGAATTATCTATTTCAATTTAAGAAATAGTAATTTTTAAGATTTTCTCATGAGAAAAATTACAAAGTAGGTGAGAATGGGTAAAAAAACAAAAGAAAAAAAGAGTGGGAAAAATTCAAAAATAAAGAAAACATCATAAAATATAAAAACTAGAGAAATAGTGGAAATAAAAAAAGAAGAAAAAAAGGGGAGAGGTGAAAAAAATAGTGAGATATTGTATAGAGGAAAAAAAGGACTATAATTTTTAAACAAAAAAACTATAGTATAATATACTTTAATAGTTACTTCTCTTACGTCTTTAATAACCTATCTATGTTTTACCCTCTATTCACCAATATCTCCTCCTTTTTACTCTCTTTCTTTCTATTAATTCAATTATACATCCTTTCCTCCTTTTTTTATGATATAATAAAAGTAATAACACTCATATTTTTTTATATGATTATTCATAGGAGGTTTATATGGAATTTACTAAAACAAATAATGGTTTCGTTAAATATGATGAGAATGGTAGGGTGATTGCTGAAATTACTTATTCTACTACCAGCAATCCTAATGTAGTTGTTGCTGATCATACTTTTGTTGATTCATCTCTTCGTGGTCAAGGGGTAGCTGGGAAGTTATTAGACGCTCTTGTTAAAGATATGCAAGAACAAAAATAAAAAAATTATCGCAACTTGCTCTTATGTCGTTAAAAAAATTCCAAGAAGATTCTTCTTTCGATTTTATTAATGCTGAAAAATAGTTTTTAAAAAGCAGAAAATTGATTTTTTTCAATTTCCTGCTTTTTACTTTTTGTTATATTAATCGATATTATTATTTTTCTTATTTAATTAATTTGTTATTGTCTTGTTAAAATTTTTTTAATTTCATTTAAAAAAACAAATTATATTAGTATTCAATTATATGTAATTGTCCTTTGTCATACTCCGCTAAAAATATTTTTAGATGTGTCTTCATATCCCATTTCTAATAAAGTTTCTTTTAGCCAGTCTTCTGTTTTTATCCATCGATTCTAATGTACCATGTTGGATCGTTCCATCAGTAATTACCGGATATTTAGGATTTTCCTCACCTTGTTGTATTATAATTAGTTGTCCATTTTGTTCTAAAACCGCTCTTTTTACTTTTTTTGAATACTATAAACACCTTGTGTTCTTAATTTAAAAGCTATGTCTTGTGCTGTTAAACCAGCTTTTCTTGTTGCTTCTACATCTATTTTTCCTTTTTTTATTATTGTTGTAGGTTCTCCGTCTAGCATTTTTAAGTATGAGTTATTTGTTTTTAACCACTTCAGACCTAATACCAAAAATTATCCATATTAATAATATATTGAAGTATTGTAAAATAGAAATTGATGGACTATATATTACCCCTCCTAATATTCCCCGAGTACATAGTTTTGAACTTGATCACTCGCTGAAGTTGGTGCTAAATTTCCTTTTCCTGATATATTTATTACAAATACTAATGATAGTAATCCTAATGCTAATTTTTATTGCTATATCTATATATGAAAGTTGCATTATCTTTTCACCTCCACTTTTTTTCTACTACTGGATCTACTAAATCAATTTTTTTCTAGTAGATAATCATCTTTTTACCACTACTTATTACTCTATAATATGTATCGTCAATTTTTACAAATGAATTCTCTATTGATGCTTCACTATTAATATAAATCCTTGTCTTTTTCTATGTTTAAATGCTCTGCTATTTTTTTCAATAAATTGTACAGAACTTCTGTATTGATTAGAAGAAACAGATTTATCTTTGTAGTTAGTTATGCCTATCGTTATCGCTAACACTGTTCCTAATACTAATATTATTGATAATTCTCTATATTTTTTTATCCTGTCTGTTTTTATAATACTTAATTAAACTAAACAATAATACTAAAAAGTAGTATGCCTACAATAACTATTCCTACAATGTTGTTTTTGTGCTATTTTTACTTTTGTAAGTATTCGTAAGAATAAAATTTCATTGTTTTTCCTCCTTGTATATTGTTTCATGTGAAACGTGCAAAAAATTTTTTTATCATCTTATAATTGTTTCACATGAAACATTCTCTATTATTTCACTTCTAATTCATAAGCAACTCTTTCTTTATCATCTAAAATATTTTTTTCATAATTGATTTTTATAATACCTTTTTCTTCGAATCCAAAGCTACATAAAAATTTTTCTCATTATTTTTATTATTTAAATGTGTATCTATTCTCAAAAAAATTTGATATTCTGAGACTTAGCAAAAAAGGTGGATAGCTTCCATAAATTCACGAGCAATTCCTTGATTCCGAAATTGTTTTTGCTGTAGCTAATCGATGAATAGCTAAATAACTAGAATTTTCTGACCAAAAAAAGTAGGGTAGCTTTCATAATCTTCGTCAAAAGTAGTAAGCATAGCTGTAGCTACTATCTCACCTGATATTTCGTATATATATGATATATCATCTTTGATATCATTAATAATTACATCACGACTAGGGGAACCATGTTGCCACTGATTTACACCTTGTTCTTTTAAAAAAACTCTCTACCTTCTTCTATTAGCATCATTACTAATTCTGCTTCATGTTTTTTTCTTAACATGTTTCCACCTACGTTATTCTAATTAGTTTTTTTCTTGATATCTATGCTCTTTTGTCGCGTAGGAGCGTTCTTATTACCTGCATAGTTTTTTTCCATAGCATCTATAGCGGAGAATTCCCATATCATCGTCGCTTCCATAAGGAGCTCGAATGCATCTTTAAATCCACCAGGTCTATCAGCACCTCTAGGATCACCTATGAATAACGCATTATTTAAAGATACTTCATCAATTATTACATTTTCAGGTGTATGCCCTACTAACTTATGAAGAATATCTGAAAAATATGGATCTCATTATATCTTTTTTTCCGCTAAATAATCAATATATTCTTCTTCTGTTTCAAAAATTGGTAACTGTATATCTCTTTCTACTAAATAATTTCGTCCGTATGTTTCTCTCACAATGTCTATTTTTCCCTAATTCATCGAATTTTATATAATCAATAGTATATTGTGAATCACAATCATGTACGTCTTCTATATAGAATTTTTGGTCCCATAAATTACCTCTTTTTCTAGAAAATTAATAACGGATGCAACTTACTATTATAATTTATTCTAATTAAGTCACCTCCGTTTATTTTTTTATAATATTTTAAAGATTGTTAGTTACATTCTTTAGCGTTTATAAAGTACTATCCAATTTTTTTATCTTAAGTCTAGTAACCTTAAAAAAATACACGTCATGGTTTACCATAACGCATATTATATTTTACAACAAATTGTCTTTTAATACAAGCTCAACAGGACAATGATCGCTACCAAATATTTCATTGTGAATAGCAGCACTTTCTAAGTACTCTTCTAAGTCACTACTTACTAAGAAATAATCAATTCTCCATCCTGCATTGTTTTTTTACGTGCATTAAAAGCGATAACTCCACCAAGAGTAAGCACCTGTTAAATCAGGATTATAATATCTAAATGTATCGATAAATCCTGCATCTAATAACTTCGTGAATTTTTCTCTTTCTTCTGGGGTGAATCCAGCATTTTTTTCGTGTTTGATTTTTGGATTTTTTTAAATCTATTTCTGTGTGAGCAACATTTAAATCTCCACAAACAACAACACCTTTTAGTTTTATTTAGTTCTAATAAGTAATTTTTTTAAAGTCTTCTTCCCAACTCATACGGTATTCTAATCTCTTAAGTTCACTACCTGAGTTCGGTGTATATACAGTGATAAAGAAGAATTTATCATATTCTAGTGTAATTACACGACCTTCTGTATCATGTTCTTCGATTCCTATTCCATATGTTACGTTTAGTGGCTCGTGTTTAGTATATATCGCAGTTCCTGAGTATCCTTTACGCTCAGCATAATTGAAATAACTATAATATCCATCGAATTGTAAATCTAATTGACCTGCTTGCATCTTCGTTTCTTGTAAACAGAAGAAATCAGCATCTAGTTGTTTAAAAATCTTCTTCAAAATTTTTTTACCGACAATTGCTCTTAAACCATTGACGTTAAAACTTATACATTTCATTTCGTTCTCCTTTTTGTTTCATGTTTCATGTTTCATGTGAAACATTTTATTTTCCTAGACAGAATCTACTGAATAATTCATTTATCAGCTCATCACCAGAGTTTTCCCCGATAACTTCTCCTAATAGGTTGAATGTATTCGTATAGTCTATTAAGACCATATCTACTTCTAATCCTAATTCAGCAGCTCCGATAGCATCGTTTAAACTAGCTAAAGCACGTTGAATAAGGTTGATTTGACGTGTATTTGATAAATATGTCGCATCTTTAGGACGAGCAGCTCCTCCAAAGAATAAGTCTCTTATATTTTTCTCTAATTCATCTATTCCTTTATATGTTGTCATAGATGTTTTTATAATAGGGTGGTTGTACGCTAATTTTTTTCAACTTCTGCTATATCAATTTTTCGTCTCTAAATCTAATTTATTTAATATTACAATAGTTGTTTTTTTCCTTCTGTTAGTTTTAATAATTCTTTATCGTCTTCCGTTAGTTCTTCACTGCTGTTTAATAAGAATAATACTAAATCTGCTTTTTCTAGCGCTTCTTTACTTCGTTTAACACCTATTTGTTCTACGATATCATCTGTTTCACGAATACCAGCTGTATCGATTAGTTTAATCGGTACTCCTTTAATATTAACGTATTCTTCAAGGACATCTCGAGTTGTTCCGGCAATATCAGTTACGATAGCTTTATTTTTCTTGCAGTAGGTTATTTAACAACGAACTCTTACCAACGTTTGGTCTTCCAATAATCGCTGTATTTATTCCTTCTTTAATAATTTTCCCTTGTTTTGATGTTTCTAATAGACTTTCTAAACTATTTCTAATGCTTGTCGATTTTTTTCAAGAATAGTTTTTTTGTCGTTTCAATTTCTAAATCATCATATTCAGGGTAGTCGATATTTACCTCAACAACTGTTAGTATATCTAAAATTTCAGCTCGTAGACGTTTAATAAGTGTCGATAAACGCCCTTGCATTTGATTATTGGCTATTTGACTAGCCTCATCTGTTTTTACTCTTAATAAAGTCGATTACAGCCTCTGCTTGCGTTAAATCGATACGACCATTTAAGAAGGCACGTTTTGTAAATTCACCTGGTTCAGCCATTCTAGCTCCATGTTCTAAGCAAAGTGCAAGTACTTTTTGAATCGTTACAATACCACCGTGACAGTTAATTTCTATAACGTCTTCTGTAGTATATGTACGCGGACCTACCATTTTCACAAGCATAATTTCTTCTATTTTTTTCATTAGTAGCTGGATCAACTACATTTCCATAATTTATAGTGTGACTAGCTAGACTTTCTACAGTTTTTCCTTTTGGTAATCTAACTATTTTTTCAGCAATGCTAAATGCTTCGTCACCACTAAGTCTAACAATACCTATAGCTCCTTCTCCTAGAGCTGTCGATATAGCGCAAATTGTTTCACTCATTGTTCAAACTCCTTTTTAAATTTTTTTATATTAATAAAAATTCATATCTAATTTATTATACACTATTCCTTTTGAATTTTTTTCTCTATATACGACCGAGTTACATTTCATACTCAATTTTTACATAACTGATTAAGGATTTAATCCAAAAAGACCTAAATTTCAAAAAGAACTTATTGATTCTGTGGTTTATTGATATCTAGATTCACTTTAAAAAAACTTTTTTTAGATATCCTATGAACTTTGCAAAGGTGATTCGACAAAATCAATTTCTTCTAGATTACGATTTTTAAGTCGCACTCAAAAAGTAGCTCTGGATAAATCTCAAACTACTCATTCATAAGTTCTATTTCTGAAATAGCAAATTCTAAGTCATCTAAATCATATTCTTTCGGTAGTACTCCACAAGCACCGTTAGCGAAGGCTTGTCTTTTATACACAGGTACATGTCCAACACTACTGCATATAAGCACCTTAGCACCAGGAAATTTCGTACAAATTTCTTTTCGTTGCTTCTAAACCATCCATTATCGGCATACAAATATCCATTGTTACGAAATCTGGTTTTATTCTTCTATACATTCGCACAGCTTGTTCTCCATTTTCTGCAAAAATAATACTCATATCCTGCACGACTAACAACTTCAGCACCACGGCTTCTATAATAAGAACTATCATCAACTATTAATACTGTCTTCATTAGACCTCCTATTTAGCTGTAATAACTAAATATCTATGTGGCTCTTCACCACGTGATTCTGTTTCAACGTTTTTTTAATACCTGTTAAAAGCATTGTGAATAATTTTTTTCTTTCGATACTTGTCATAGGTTCTAATTCAACTGGTTTTTCCGATTTTTTTAGATTTCTTAGCTAAGTTTAATGCTAAATCTTCTAATGTTTTTTTTACGGTTTTTCTCTGTAGTCATCACAGTCAACTTCAATTCTGAAGTAATGTGAGCTGAATTTTTTTAGCAAAGTTATTAACTAAAAACTGTAAACTATTTAAAGTTACACCACGTTTTTCCGATAATTAGGCTAGTATTTTCTTCTGTTTTAATATTTAAAGTGAAATGACGATTCCCATCTTCTCTAAAAATCAACAGTAGCATCCGGATATCCCATCGCAATAACGATATTTTTGTAAGTAGCTTACGATACGATCTTGATTTTTTTACGATATAATCTTCTCTTTTTAGCTTTTTTTAACTGTCTCTTCAGCTGTTTCTGTTGCTTCAGTTTCAACAACAGTCTCTTCTTCAACTATTTCTGTTTTTTTCATCATGAGCTTCTTGTTCAGCTACTTCTTCAACTTTAACTTCTTTAATTTCTTCTATATTTTTCAACTTTAATAACTTTTTTTCTTCTTTTTGCTACTTCTGCAACCTTAGCAGCAGCTTCTACTTTATTATATTCTTCATCTAATGGAATTAATTTTACCTTAGCTTCTTTTTGAATAATCCGAAAGATACCTGCGCTTCCACCTTCGATTACTTCAATTTTTACTGCATCTTCAGTTAGTGATAGGTCTTTTAATCCTTTTTTTAATAGCTTCATCTACAGTAGCTCCAATATAATAATATTCTTTTTTTCCATTCTTAACTCCTCTTCGCTTTCATAAGTTTTGATCTTTTTAAAACATGATCGATGCTGCTGCCAAATTCTAAAAAAACGGCATTTCTTTTTAGCACCATGTCTTGCAATCACAATTATATCATAGTTTTTTTACATATTCTTTTCTTGTTTTAAAAAGTTTCTCGTATATATCTTTTTTTATTTTATTACGCTCGAAAGTACTTTTCCTAATTTTTTTACTGACAGAAATTCCTAAACGCATATGGTCTAAATTATTTTTTTGATAATAAATAACAAACTGTCTATTCGCAAAAGATTGTTTTTTTCTTATTATATTATCGAAATCTTGACTTCTTTTTACTCTATATTCTTTTTTCATTTTAAAACCTTTCTTAACACTAATATTTTAACAGTTTATTTACTTTTTTACAACTATCTTTCATATTTTTTTAGGACTGACTAATAAAAAAAGGGTATCACTTTCGTGATACCCTCGGTGCAAACATTAAGCTGAAAGAACTTTTCTTCCTTTAGCTCTACGTCTTGCTAATACATTTCTTCCGTTTTTAGTGCTCATTCTAGCTCTAAATCCGTGTACTTTTGAATGTTTTCTTTTATTTGGTTGATACGTACGTTTCATTTTGTCCTCCTCGAGTTTTCTTTTCTTTAACTTAGATAGATGTAATAACTGAATTAGTTTAACATATCTAAAAATAATTTATCAAGCAAAAACCCTCATTTTTTTCAAAAATATTTTCTTAAAGAAAAAAATATTCTAAATGGCAGTCATTTTATCTCTATTTATGAGTAATATTTCTTTTAGCATATTAATATAGACTCACAATAAAACACATAAAAATTAATATAATTGTTAATAAATTCTTAAAAACTATAAAAAAATATTTAAGTATATTCCTGTTATACTTATTCACAGGTTATTAATAGTTATTCACAATTTTCTGTTAAAAACTTATATTTCTGAAATAAACAAATTATATATTTCTCTAGTTTTTTTCACAGATTTATAACGTTATTCACAATTTCACATTCCAAAGTTTTCCACAGTTGTTAATTGTGTGAAAAAACTCATAAACTATATTTATAGTTATATTAATCTTTGTTAAAAACTTATCAATATTTTTATTCTTCCTTCTTTTATTTCTTTATTTTTTTACATATTCACAGCTTTTTTTCTTAGTTTTTTTATTAACATAGTTAAAAACTTCTGTTAACAACTTGTTAATAACTATCGTTTTATTTTTATTAACAGTTTATGCTATAATTATTTATATATTTTTTTAAGGAGGTATTTCATTGAGTAATTCTAATTTCTTATGGGAAATAATTCTTCGTGAACTAAAAAGCACTGTAGACCCTCATGTATTTGATACCTGGTTTTCTAGTGCTTCTATTGATAACGTTGATTTTATGAAAAAAATCTATTGTTATTACTAGTAAAGAAGCCCTTATTTCTCAATTTATTCAAAGTGCTTATGATCAAAAATTAAAAAGAAATACTAAAGAAAAAAATACTGGATTTGATTTCAATATAGAATATACTTCCCTTGATAACGATCTTCCCTCTAATTACGCCTCATGTTGATGATGAAAAACCAGCAGCAGAAAAACTTAATTAGACAGAATTTCCTTCAAGGTGACAAACCTTCTGGAGCTCAACATTTTTTTATCAAAAACAAACTTTTCCTCTAGAAGATTATAAAAAAACCTGAACCTAATAAAAATATTATAGCGAGCAAAAACCCTACACTTAATAAAAAAACTATACATTTGAAAAATTTTGTAGTTGGTGAAGGGAATGCTTTTTACTCATAATATAGCTTGGAACGTAGCTGTTTCTCCTGGTGGAATATACAACCCTCTATTTATATACGGAGGTGTTGGACTTGGGAAAACTCACTTACTTCACGCTATTGGTAATGAAATGGAAGCTAATTTCCCTGATTTTAAAATAGAGTGTATATCTTCTGAGAAATTCTTAAATGAGTTTCTTGCTTCTATTAAACCGATGAAAGACAAGAACAATTATACTAATGCAGATGAAGACTTTAGAAGAAAAATATCGTGATGTAGATGCTCTTTTAATCGATGATATTCAATTTTTATCAGGTAAAACAGAAACACAAAACGCATTTTTCCATACATTTAATGAACTACAAATGAATCAAAAACAAATCGTTCTTATAAGTGATCGCTCTCCATCTCAACTTAATGATTTAGAAGATAGATTGGTTACTAGATTCAGTCAGGGAATAACTGCAGATATTACACCACCTGACTTCGAAACTCGTATGGTGATTATTAAATTTAAATGCGAACAGTTCGATATTAAACTAGATGAAGAAACACTTACTTATATTTCTAGTAACGTATCTTCTAATATAAGAGAGCTTGAAGGAGTTCTTAAGCGTATTAAATTCACGGCAACATCTAAACATGAACAACCTTCACTTAGTATTGCCGAGGAAATACTAAAAAGTGCTAAAACTTCACCTAGAAAAAAATATCTCACCTGAGAATATTATTAATGTGTGTGCTGATTTCTATAAAATCAAGGTTGATGATATTCTTTCATCTTCTCGTAAAAAAAGGAAGTCGTTCAGGTTAGAAATATAGCTATTTATCTATGTAGGGAACTTACAACTTTATCTTTCCCTTCTATAGGTGATTGCTTTTAATAAAGATCATACTTCTATTCTTTATTCATTTAATAAAATTGCAAAAACTTAGCAAAAGATGAAAAATCCTGAAATTTTTTTGAAGATATAGAAGTAATAAAAAGAACGTTTAGGAAATATTTAGAAGCCTGTTAAATTCTACTATAGATATTCAAAACTTTTTTAACAAGTTATTAACAAATGAAAAATTCAATATTTTTTTGAGCTATCTTGAGTTTTCCACAGTTTTTTTACATACTTTATTATTATTATTTTATTAAATATATATTATATATAAGGAGAAAAAAATGAAATTTACTATAACTAAATCAAATTTTTCTTGATGGCTTAAATCACGTATCAAGAGTAATAGCCCCTAATTCTCTTTTTGAAATTTTAAAAGGTATAAAAAAATAGAATTAGAAAAAGATCAACTTATATTAAAAAGCAAGTGATTCTTTAGTATCTGTTGAATATTCAATAAATAGTTATGAAGATGATAAAGAAATTATAACTATTGAAGAAGAAGGTCAAGTAGTTTTACCATCTCGTAATTTTATAGAAATTATTAGAAAAAGCACCTACTGATTTAATAGAAATAGAAACAATAGAAAATAATATATTAGTTAAATCAGGGAAAAAGTGAATTTAACGTAAAAAGGATATGATGCAAATGATTATCCAGAATTCTCAGTTATTTCTAAAGAAAAATAGCCTTAAATTAGAAGCTAATGTTTTTTTAATGATATTATTAAAGAAACAGTATTCTGTACAGCTCCTAATGATCAAAGACCTATTTTTAGAAGGGGTAAACTTCTCATTAAGTAATAAAAATTTTAACAGCTACAGCTACTGACTCATATCGTCTAAGTAGAAGACAAGTTACACTTAATGATGAAGATAGTAATAAAGAATTTAATTTAATTATTCCTAGAAAAGCTCTTACTTATTTCCAAAGAATGATAGAAAATGGAAAAAGATCAAGTAGAAATCTTCTATGAAAAATAACAGAATAGTTCTTTATTATCAAAATGTAGTATATACAGTATTATTAATTAGCGGAAACTATCCTAATACTAATAAACTTATTCCTACTGTTTTTGAATGTACTTTTTGTAGCAAACAGTAGAGAATTCTTTAATGCTGTAGACAGGGTTGCATTAATGAGTAGGGAAGATAAAGATGATATTATTAAATTAGTAATATCTGATAATTTATTAGAAGTTTCTTCTCAATCTAAAAGATTTAGGAAGTGCAGTAGAAGAATTAAAAGTTTCGTCTACATTAGAAGATGATAAATTTGAAATTTCTGTATCTGGTAAATATTTAAAAGACGCAGTATCTGCTGTTGCTGCTGAAGAAATTATCGTTAAGTTCTCTGGTGAACTAACAGCATTTATCATTCAACCAAGTGACTACCACAGAGAAATTATCGAATTAATTTTTACCTGTAAGAACTTACTAATAAAGTATAAAAAAATTAAATTTAAACATAAAAAAATGTAGTTATTTATTAGATATTCAACGAGTTTTTTTAGCAACTTGGTGGGTATCTAATAAACTGTGTAGGGGAGATTTTTACATAATAAGGCAAAAAGTACTGACACAAAAAGTGCTAAATTTTAAAAAAAGTTTATATGAGAACTCATAAACAGATTGGGGCTGACCCAAAAGCCTTAAAAATTTAACAAAGTTCATATGGGAACACATAGACGCAGTGGTTTATTGATATCTAAATTCGCTTTGTAAAAGCTCTTTAGATATCTAATAAACTGTGCGAGGGTGACTCGACAAAATCGATTTCTATGAAATCGCGATTTTTTTGAGTCACTCCCTTGCGGGGAGATTCGATAAAAATTGATTTCTTAGAAATATCGACTTTTAAATTACTCCCTAACTCTTAATTGTAAAAATCACTCCTTTTTCTAAGTTAATCAAGGAGGAACAATGACAAAAAAATCGAATAGTATATTAATTATACTCGGTGTTATCTTTTTAAGTCTTATATTAAGAACACCTATAACATCAGTTGGGGCAATATTAGGGACATTAAAATCTATATTAGATATAAATAATACAGTGGCAGGATTTATTACAACAATCCCATTAATAGCTTTTTGCAATTTTTTTAGCCCTATGGTAGCAAAACTTTCAAACAAAGCTGGATTAGAAAAAACATTATTATTAGCTGTTGTAACAATAAGTATCGGATTAGCGTTAAGATTCTACATTAATACATATGTATTCTTTCTTACAACATTTATAATTGGAGTAGGAATAACTGTAGGTAACGTGTTATTACCGGGATTGGTAAAAAAATATTACCCAGAAAAACTAGGTCTTATGACAGGATTTTATGCAGTGGTTATGAATGTAGGAGCTGCAGTTGCAGCTGGTATTAGCTATCCAATCTTAAGTACAAATATAGGTGGGGAAAAAAATTCTCAACAGGTCTTGCTGTTAATATTTGGTTAGTTATAGCTGTAATTAATATTTTTTTGTATACACAGCAATGTCGAAAAAAATAGTAGTGTAAGTGAAGTAAAAAGATGAACATGAAAAAGTTCATGGTTATTTCAAATATTCAAAAAAATGTGGACGATCATGTTAAGTATGGGTCTACAATCAGCACTATTTTATTGTAGTGTCTCTTGGTTTGCTGAAATAATGATTAGTAAAGATTTTTCACCAGAAACTGCTGGACTATTATTATCAATAAGTCAATTTGCACAATTCCCATCAACATTTATAGTACCGATTTTAGCTGATAAAGTACATAATAAATTAATAATCCCAGTGGTTATTACTATCGCATACTTAGTATCATTAGTAGGAATGCTATATACGAGCGGAAATTTCGCAATAATGTTAATCTTCATTATTATCTTCGCCTTAGCTGGGGGAGGATCATTCTCGTATGTAATGTATCTATTCTCTGCTAAATCAAGAAATGAAAGAGAAGCGGCTGATATTTCAGGATTAGCTCAATCAGGAGGATATTTATTAGCTGCAGTATTCCCACCATTACTAGGATACATTAGAGATATTTCAGATTGGAATAAAGGATTATATGTATTAATTTTAACTGCTGCGGTTTTATTAGTGACACTAGTACACTGTAGTTCAAAAAGGAAACATAATAGAAAAAAATAACTTAGGAAGAGGCTCAAGAAAAATTTGAGTCTCTTTTTATCTATGAAAAATGAATAGATAAATATAGAATATAAGAAGAAAAAAACTTAAAAACTGTAATATTACAGAGTGAAAAAAATAATAGTAAATAACTAATACACTTAAATGTAACATAAATACAGAAAAATTAAATATAAATAGTACAAGTAGAAAAAAATCTATAAAAATAAATAAAAATTAAAAAAATTTTTTTAAATAAAAAAATGTACTAATTATAATAAAAATTAGAAAAATTATCTTGTACTAAAAAAATATGCATAAACAAAAGATAATAAAAAGGAAAAACGCTTTATTTTCAAAAGATAAAAACACTATAAAAAAATTTCAAAAAAATATGAAAAATTTGTTTAAATTAATAACAAGATAGCAGAATTAAAAGGCAATAAAAACACTTTCTTTTTCCAATAGTGTGATATAATTCTAAGGGAAATGAGATATTCATACTTTTAATAAGAGTTATTATAGTATTTTATCCCATAAAAATAAAAATAGTAAAAAAATAATTACTTTAAAAAAATATCTAAAAACTATATAAATTAATGGAGGTTTTCTTATGAAAGCGAAAAATAGAAAAGTTGTTTTAATAGGAGCAGGAATGGTAGGGATGAGCTTTGCTTATCAATTATATTCAAGCGGACTTTGTGAAGAACTAGGATTAATCGACTTCTTCGCTGAAAAAAAGCTGAAGGTGAAGCAATGGACCTTAACCACGGTGGAGCTTTAGTACCACCTATTAAAGTAACTTCAGGTGGATACGAACAATGTGCTGACGCAGACGTAATCGTTATCGCTGGAGGTCTTCCACAAAAACCAGGTGAAACTCGTCTTGATCTAGTTGACAAAAAAACATGAAAGTTGTTAAAGATATGTCTGAGCAAATCGTAGCTTCAGGATTTGATGGAGTAATCGTTATCGCATCTAACCCAGTAGACGTATTAACTAACGCTTTACAAAAATTCACTGGATTCCCAAGAAACAAAATCGTTGGATCAGGAACTACTCTTGACTCTTCAAGATTCCGTTACATCTTAGGAGAAAGATTAAACTTAGCACCAAGCAGTGTACGTGGATACATCATTGGAGAACACGGAGACACTCAACTTGCTGCATGGAGTAACGTAAATGTTTACGGAAAACAATTTGACAGATTCTTAGAAACTTCTAAATTCACTAAAGAAGACTTCGCTGATGTAGAAGAAAAAGTTATGCGTGCTGCATACGAAGTAATTAACCGTAAACGTGCTACTTACTACGCAATCGGTCTTGCTTTATTCACAATCGTTAAAGCTATCTTACGTGACGAAAACGTAGAATTAGCAGTAAGTGGATACTGTGATGGACACTACGGAATCGACGGATTATATATCGGAACTCCAGCTATCGTTGGACGCGAAGGTGTTCGTGAAGTAGTAGAATTAGACTTAACTGAAGAAGAAACAGCTAAAATGCAACATTCAGCTAAAGTTCTAAAAGAAACTTTAGAAAAAGCATACGCAGCTTTAGAAGCATAATTTAAAGAAAATTATAGGAGAGTTAGATTCTAATCTTAAATTTTTTTAAGGAGAATTTAACTCTTCTTTTTTTATATTATTTCAATAAAATGAATATTAATATTAAAGGAAAGTAAACGTTTTTTTGAAAACAAAAAAATATAGAAAAAAATTGTTTTCAAATAGTAGACTTATAGAAAAAAATTTGGTACAATATATACGGATGAAAAAGGTTTTTTTAAAGTTATCAAAAAAATTTAAAATAAAAAAAGTAGAGGAGAAAAAAACTATGACAATAACGATATATGACGTAGCAAAAAGAAGCAAAAAGTATCGATGGCGACAGTTTCAAGGGTTGTTAATAATAATCCAAACGTAAAAGAAGATACAAGACTACGTGTACAAGAGGTTATCAAAAAAATTAAGATATACACCTAACGCTGTTGCCAGAGGACTTGCTAGTAAAAAAACAACAACTATTGGTATAGTATTACCAGATATAGCAGATTTATCTTCAGCTGAAATAGTAAGTGGAATTGAATCAGTAGCAAATATGTATAAATACAATATAATTTTAGCTAACTCATGTGATGATAAAGAAATTGAAAAAAATATCTTCGCTTCATTTGTAAGTAAACAAGTAGATGGAATTATTTACTTAGGGTCATTCACTATCAGATAGTTCAAAAAAATTACTTACAAGATATTCAAATACCAGTAGTATTAGCAGGAAACCTAGGAACAGATTCTGATTTTTATGCAGTAAATATTGATTATGAAAAAAAGCAGCATACGATGTAACGAAAGAATTTTTAGCAAAAGGATCTAAAAATATTTCATTAGTAATAGATAAATATGAAAGCCAAAAAAACTCAAAGACTGATAAAAGGATACAAAGATGCCCTTGCTTCAGAAAAAAGTAGAGTTCAAACCACAAAACATAATTGATGGATATAGAACATATAAAGAAAGTAATAAACTGTATAAAGCATTAAGTAATATTGATTCAGAAGTAGTAATTACTATGTTTGATGAAGTAGCACTAGCTATAATGCAACAAGCACTAGATTTAGGTGTTAGTATTCCGAGGGATTTACAAATCCTTTCATTAGAAAAATACAAAAACTAATAAACATGACAAGACCGAAAAATTTCTTCAGTATTCCAACCAATCTTTGATATCGGTGCAGTATCAATGCGTGTACTAACAAAAAAATAATTGATATTGAAAAAAAGCAAAAACGTAAAGGTGAAGAAATAGATGAGGTAGAATTAGAAGAATTTAATGTACAAGAAAAATGAAATGAATCTACCTTATAGAATAGTTCATAGACAAACTACAAAAATAAATAAAAAAACATATTTTTATAGAAGAAAAAAAGTTTAGAAAGAGAAAAAAATGCAATTTTTCTAAACTTTTTCATTTTCTATTGACATAATATAAAAACTGATGATAGAATAATAAAAAGTCTTCTGAAGAAGAAGACGAACAATAAAACATTTCAAAAATATTAAATGTTAAGAAATTCCGAAAAAGACTCTTGACAAAAAAACGAAAGAAATGATATCATTAATAAGTCTTAAAAACGACAAGAAGTTCTCAAAAAAACTTTTTTTAAAAAAATAAAAAAAGTTCTTGACAAAAAAACTTCTAAAAAAATGATAGAATAATAAAAAGTGTTTAAGAAACACTTTGAAATGAAATTTAATAATGCGGGTGTAGTTTAGTGGTAAAACCTCAGTCTTCCAAACTGATGTTGTGAGTTCGATTCTCATCACCCGCTCCATTATTTTGAACATTGAAAAACTAAACGAATTAAGTCAACGTTAATTCCAAAAAAAGGACAGTTTTAAAAAAAGAAACTATAAAAACTTTTTTTAATGAGCTAATCAAGCTAACAAATTTATTTGGAGAGTTTGATCCTGGCTCAGGACGAACGCTGGCGGCGTGCCTAATACATGCAAGTCGAGCGAAGTTTTTTTCTGGTGCTTGCACTAGAAAAAAACTTAGCGGCGAACGGGTGAGTAACACGTAAAGAACCTGCCTCATAGACTGGGGACAACTATTGGAAACGATAGCTAATACCGGATAACAGCATTAACTGCATGGTTGATGTTTAAAAGTTGGTTTTGCTAACACTATGAGATGGCTTTTGCGGTGCATTAGCTAGTTGGTGGGGTAAAAGGCCTACCAAGGCGACGATGCATAGCCGACCTGAGAGGGTGATCAGCACACTGGGACTGAGACACGTACCCAGACTCCTACGGGAGGCAGCAGTAGGGAATCTTCCGCAATGGGCGAAAGCCTGACGGAGCAACGCCGCGTGAGTGAAGAAGGATTTCGGTTCGTAAAGCTCTGTTGTTAGGGAAGAATGATTGTGTAGTAACTATACACAGTAGAGACGGTACCTAACCAGAAAGCCACGGCTAACTACGTGCCAGCAGCCGCGGTAATACGTAGGTGGCAAGCGTTGTCCGGAATTATTGGGCGTAAAGCGCGCGCAGGTGGTTTAATAAGTCTGATGTGAAAGCCCACGGCTCAACCGTGGAGGGTCATTGGAAACTGTTAAACTTGAGTGCAGGAGAAAAAGTGGAATTCCTAGTGTAGCGGTGAAATGCGTAGAGATTAGGAGGAACACCAGTGGCGAAGGCGGCTTTTTTTACCTGTAACTGACACTGAGGCGCGAAAGCGTGGGGAGCAAACAGGATTAGATACCCTGGTAGTCCACGCCGTAAACGATGAGTGCTAAGTGTTGGTCTCATAAGAGATCAGTGCTGCAGCTAACGCATTAAGCACTCCGCCTGGGGAGTACGACCGCAAGGTTGAAACTCAAAGGAATTGACGGGGACCCGCACAAGCGGTGGAGCATGTGGTTTAATTCGAAGCAACGCGAAGAACCTTACCAAGTCTTGACATACTGTGAGGACACAAGAGATTGTGTTGTTCTGACCTTTGGTTAGACACAGATACAGGTGGTGCATGGTTGTCGTCAGCTCGTGTCGTGAGATGTTGGGTTAAGTCCCGCAACGAGCGCAACCCCTTATATCTAGTTGCCAGCAGTAAGATGGGGACTCTAGATAGACTGCCAGTGATAAACTGGAGGAAGGTGGGGATGACGTCAAATCATCATGCCCCTTATGACTTGGGCTACACACGTGCTACAATGGATAGGAACAAAGAGAAGCGAGCTCGCGAGAGTAAGCAAACCTCACAAAAACTATTCTCAGTTCGGATTGTAGTCTGCAACTCGACTACATGAAGCTGGAATCGCTAGTAATCGCGAATCAGAATGTCGCGGTGAATACGTTCCCGGGTCTTGTACACACCGCCCGTCACACCACGAGAGTTTGTAACACCCGAAGTCGGTGACCTAACCTTTAAGGAGGGAGCCGGTCACGGTGGGACAGATGATTGGGGTGAAGTCGTAACAAGGTAGCCGTATCGGAAGGTGCGGCTGGATCACCTCCTTTCTAAGGATAAGGAATACGTTGATAATTCGTTTAGTTTTGAGTGTTCAAAACACTCAAGCACAATGAAAAACTGAATATATATATTAGATCAAAAAAATAATTTTCTATAAATTAAAAAAACAGATTTACAAAAACCGAGAAAAAAAGTAAGTAAGTTGTAAAAACTTATTCACAAAGAGTTCAAGGAAAAGAACGAGGCGTAAAAAGCTACACACGATTAAGTAGTAAAAGGGCGCACGGAGGATGCCTTGGCACTAGGAGCCGAAGAAGGACGTGACAAACGACGAAATGCTACGGGGAGCTGTAAGTAAGCAAAGAGCCGTAGATATCCGAATGGGGGAACCCACCGCTTTTAAAAAGGGCGGTACGCGAAAGCGAGGTAACGCAGGGAACTGAAACATCTAAGTACCTGTAGGAAGAGAAAGAAAAAAATCGATTTCCTAAGTAGCGGCGAGCGAAAAGGAAAAAAAGCCCAAAACCAATGTGCTTGCATATTGGGGTTGTAGGACTCTCAACAAATTGTATGACGAAGTATAGTAGAACAAGCTGGAAAGTTAGACCGTAGAAGGTAAAAGTCCTGTATACGAAATGCTAAGTTGGCAAGAGAGAGCACCTGAGTACGGCGGAACACGAGGAATTCCGTCGGAATCTACCAGGACCATCTGGTAAGGCTAAATACTACCTAGTGACCGATAGTGAACCAGTACCGTGAGGGAAAGGTGAAAAGAACCCCGGGAGGGGAGTGAAAGAGAACCTGAAACCGTGTGCTTACAAGTAGTCAGAGCCCCTTGAGGGTGATGGCGTGCCTTTTGTAGAATGAACCGGCGAGTTACTTTATCATGCGAGGTTAAGTGGAAGACATGGAGCCGAAGCGAAAGCGAGTCTTAATAGGGCGAAATAGTATGATGGAGTAGACCCGAAACCAAGTGATCTACCCATGGTACAGGTTGAAGTTTAGGTAACACTGAATGGAGGACCGAACCAGGACACGTTGAAAAGTGTTTGGATGAGCTGTGGGTAGCGGAGAAATTCCAATCGAACTTGGAAATAGCTGGTTCTCTCCGAAATAGCTTTTAGGGCTAGCCTCGTTGTGAGTTTACTGGAGGTAGAGCACTGTTTGGACTAGGTACCCATCCCGGGTTACCGAATTCAGACAAACTCCGAATGCCAGATAAATATCAACGGGAGTCAGACTGCGGGTGATAAGGTTCGTAGTCGAAAGGGAAACAGCCCAGACCGCCAGCTAAGGTCCCAAATTGTATGTTAAGTGGAAAAGGATGTGATGATGCACAGACAACCAGGATGTTGGCTTAGAAGCAGCCACCATTTAAAGAGTGCGTAATAGCTCACTGGTCGAGTGACATCGCGCCGAAAAATGTACCGGGGCTAAACATACAACCGAAGCTGCGGATATAACTAATGTTATATGGTAGGAGAGCGTTCTAACATCATAGAAGCCGAGCTGTAAGGCGAGGTGGAGAGGTTAGAAGTGAGAATGCCGGTGTGAGTAGCGAAAGATAGGGTGAGAATCCTATCCACCGAAAGACTAAGGTTTCCAGAGGAAGGCTCGTCCGCTCTGGGTAAGTCGGGACCCTAAGGTGAAGCCGAATGGTGAAGCCGATGGACAACAGGTAGAAATTCCTGTACCACCAAATATCATTTGAGAGAAGTGGGGACAGAGGAGGCTAATTGATCGTCCTGATGGAATAGGGACGTCTAAGCACAAAGGTTGAGTAGTAGGCAAATCCGCTGCTCATAAGACTGAAGTGTGATGGGGGAGCGAAACAAAGTAGCGAAGTCAATGAAGCCAAACTCTCAAGAAAAGCCGCTATCGAGATAAGAGGTGCCCGTACCGCAAACCGACACAGGTAGTTGGGAAGAGAATTCTAAGGTGAGCGAGAGAACCATCGTTAAGGAACTCGGCAAAATGACCCCGTAACTTCGGGAGAAGGGGTGCCTACGAGTAGTACTGCAGTGAATAGTACCCAAGCGACTGTTTAACAAAAAAACACAGGTCTCTGCAAAACCGAAAGGTGAAGTATAGGGGCTGACGCCTGCCCGGTGCTGGAAGGTTAAGAGGAGTGCTTAGCGAAAGCGAAGGTATGAATTGAAGCCCCAGTAAACGGCGGCCGTAACTATAACGGTCCTAAGGTAGCGAAATTCCTTGTCGGGTAAGTTCCGACCCGCACGAAAGGCGTAACGATTTGGGCACTGTCTCAACGATGGACTCGGTGAAATCATAGTACCTGTGAAGATGCAGGTTACCCGCGACAGGACGGAAAGACCCCATGGAGCTTTACTGTAGCTTGATATTGAATTTTGATGCAGTATGTACAGGATAGGTAGGAGCCAAGGAATCATGCACGCCAGTGTATGAGGAGGCGATGTTGGGATACTACCCTTGCTGTATTGAAATTCTAACCCTCGGCATAGAAAAACCGGGAGACAGTGTCAGGTGGGCAGTTTGACTGGGGCGGTCGCCTCCCAAAGAGTAACGGAGGCGTTCAAAGGTTCCCTCAGAATGGTTGGAAATCATTTGTAGAGTGTAAAGGCACAAGGGAGCTTGACTGTGAGACATACAAGTCGAGCAGGTGCGAAAGCAGGACTTAGTGATCCGGTGGTTCCGCATGGAAGTAGCCATCGCTCAACGGATAAAAAGCTACCCTGGGGATAACAGGCTTTATCTCCCCAAGAGTCCACATCGACGGGGAGGTTTGGCACCTCGATGTCGGCTCATCGCATCCTGGGGCTGTAGTCGGTCCCAAGGGGTTGGGCTGTTCGCCCATTAAAGCGGTACGCGAGCTGGGTTCAGAACGTCGTGAGACAGTTCGGTCCCTATCCGTCGTGGGCGTAGGAAATTTGAGAGGAGCTGTCCTTAGTACGAGAGGACCGGGATGGACGTATCAATGGTGTACCAGTTGTCACGCCAGTGGCATAGCTGGGTAGCTAAATACGGAAGGGATAAGAGCTGAAAGCATCTAAGCATGAAGCCCCCCTCGAGATGAGATTTCCCACGGATATTAAGACCCCTTGAAGACGACAAGGAGAATAGGTTAGGAGTGTAAGCGCGGTAACGTGTTCAGCTGACTAATACTAATAGGTCGAGGACTTAATCAAGTGAAAGTTCTTAAGAAAGTAACTGTTGACAAAAAGAGAAAAAGATGATATAATATGTATATGAAGTTTTCGTCTGGTGGCGATAGCGAAGAGGACACACCTGTACCCATACCGAACACAGAAGTTAAGCTCTTTAGCGTCGAATGTAGTTGGGCTTACGCCCTGTGAGACTAGAACGTTGCCAGGCAATAGTGAGAGCCTTCCTTTTGGAAGGTTCTTTTTTTATTTTATTAATAAAGTGTTTAAATATGAGTGATTTTACAAATTATTAAAGATACCCTACATTTTAAATAGGATATCTTTAGTTATTATTATTTTTTTTAGTTTTATGAATATATGGTTTTCTCTCTGCTGGTTTAATCTCACCCATAATAGAATATATGTTATTATCTGTAGCTAACAGAGCATGTCCACAAGGTGCTTCAAAAGGAATTTCTCCTAATTGGTACCAGCGGTTTTCTTTCAAGTTGTATACTAATTCTTTTTTATTCCATTTATAATCACTTACAGGACGTCTGAAGTATGCATCACGATATTTTGCGTGATCTTCACCTTGTAATGTTGTTAAGTTAAATACTGCGTCTTTCCAAACATCTTTATTGAAACCACCTATTACTAGAAGTTCATGGTCGTTTAATGGAGCCCAATCAGCACCTAATAGAGATACTTCTTCATTATCGATTACTACATCAGCTAGTTGAGTCCATTCTTTTGTTTCTAAGTTAACTTTATATCCATCGTTATAAGTTTCGCTAGCGCCACCGCCGTATACATAAAGTTCATCATTGTATACGTAGCTTACAGCTTGATTACGTAATTTCCCAGGAAATTCTGAGAATACTTCAAATTTCTTAGTTGTTAAATTATATGAATATAGTTCATTATTATTTGATCCGTTAATGAGATCCAATACCGAAGTATAGTTTATTGTCGTAAACTTTTGCGATAACATTTTCTACAGTAAGTGGAAGAGTGTCAACTGCTTCAACTTTTTAATTTATTATCAACAACAGTGAATGCTAAAAATTTCTGATGATGTTTCGGTTTTTATTTGCAATATAGTATAAAGTATCATTATATACAGCACTTGGTCCATATGCTAGAGGGTAATCAAATTGAATTTGATCTAATAATGTTACTTCGTCAGATGTTTCCTCATATAAATATACATCTTTATGATTTACTTTGACTCCTCCATCTACAGGAAGTCCACCCGGAAAGTTAGCACCACCACCGAAAATTAATTTATTTCCGATAACTCCTTTAACTAATCCTGCTGTACCTATATTATTTTCGTAGCCTTTTTGAGCTGCTACGGTAGCTATATTTGTCCATTTTAGTTGTGTACTCATTATTTGTACCTCCCTTTTTTAAAATTCAAAATCAAACGCTTACATCGATGTATTTATTTTAGTGGGAGGATTCGACTAGAGATGATAGTTTAGTCGAGAGTCACTCCCACTTTATTAATTATTTAAAATCTGCTTCTTTATCTACTAGTACATAAACACTTGGGTGATTTTTTTTAGAATAGTACAAGGAATATTTTCAGTTATTTCTTCACCTTCTATTAAACTTTTTTTATCGCTTGTTGTTTTGCTTTTTCCAAATGCTAATAAGACAATATGTTTTGCGCGCATAATATCTTTAATTCCCATTGTCATAGCTTGTTTAGGAACAAGATTTATATCACCATTGAAAAAAATCTTGAGTTTGCTTGAATTGTTTCTTCTTTTAAATCTACAACGTGTACACCAGCGTCAAATGGAGTTCCTGGCTCGTTAAAAACCAATGTGACCATTTCCACCAATTCCAAGGATTTGAACGTCAATTTGTGCTTTATTAAGTTCTTCTTGATAAGATTTAACCGCTAATTCTAAATCATCAGCAGAAGCATCAGGAACGTGTGTATTTTTCTTTATTTATATCAACATGATCGAATAAATTAGTGTCCATGAATTTATGATAACTTTCAGGGTGGTCATAGCTAATTCCTACATATTCGTCTAAGTTATAAGATTTAATATTTTCATAGCTGAAGTTGCCAGCTTTATAGTCAGCGATCATCTCTTCGTATAAATCTGTTGGAGTTGATCCAGTCGCTAGACCTAATGTCGAATTTTTCGTTGATTAAACTTTTAATAATTTTTATATGCTTCTTGTGAAGCTTCTTTTTTTAGAATTAAAAACTAAATATTTCATATTATTACTCCTTATTTATTAATCTTCTTTTTTTATAAACTTCTTTACCACGTGCAAATGTTGTTAGTACTTCGTATTCAGGACTGATAACAACAAGGTCAGCGTCGTAACCCACTTTAAGTTTACCTTTACGATCGGCAAAAGCCTAACATTTCAGCAGGGTTTTTTTGTACAAGAGTTAATTGCTGCATCTACAGGAACTAAGGCATCTTCTATTAAAAACACGAAGACCATCGATAACTCTAAGTGTAGAACCTGCCAGACGACCATCATCACGGTGAGCACTACCATCTTCATATATTTCCATATTTTCTCCACCGAAGATATAAGAACCGCGACCGCAACCTTTTGCACAAAGTGAATCTGTAATCATAATTCCATGATCGCGCCCTTTTTGCTGTGAAGTATGTGTTAAGTGCATCTGTAGTAGAGTGAATACCGTCGCAAATAATCTCTCCATATGCATCGCGAGCGCGTAGAGCAAACCCTACTTGGCCACCATCGCGGTGATGGAAACCAACCATACCGTTATAAACGTGAGTTTGAGATGATGCACCATTAGCAAATGCAAGATAACTTTCTTTATAGTTACAAGCTGAGTGACCTAAACTTACACGAATACCTTGGCTTACTAAATATTTAGTAAGTTTATAATCAACATCTTTTTCACAAGCGATAGTGATAAGTTTAATTAAGTTTTTACTAGCTGCTTGAAATTTTTTAAATTGTTCAACACTTGGTGTTTGAATACAACTTAACGGTTGAGCCCCACGTTTTTCTACATCAAGATAAGGACCTTCGAAGTGAATACCTAAGATTTCAGCTCCTTCATAACCTTCTTCGTATACTTTTGCAACATTAGCGACAGCTTTTAGAAGAACTTCTTCAGTTTGTGTAATTGTAGTAGGTAAGAATGATGTTACACCTTCAGAAACGATATTTTTCGTCCAATTACGTAGTCCATCTTCATTAACATCATTAGTATCATAACCGTACGCACCATGTGTATGAACATCTATAAATCCAGGTAAAATACGGTTAGTTCCAAAATCATAATCTACTTTATCGAATGCATCATAGTCATAAACGGCAGTTATTTTTTTATCTTCAACTTCTAAAAATAAGAGGAAGAAATTGTCCGCTTGACCAAACTTTTTTTACTTTTTTTATTAACATAATAGCACCCCTTTATTCCTAAAAAAATTCATCTTTTTAAATTTAATGTGTTAAATTATCGTTAATTTAATTTTTAACACTTTTTTTAAATAGGTTTGTAAAGTGTTAAAGTAAAAAGTTTTCAAAATTAATTTAAAAGGTATTTTTTTGATATTTTTTTTATAGGATGCTGAGTGGGTGTTGTTTAAATTAAATAATTTAAGGTGTTATATTGATATGAAAGAGAAAAAAAGTAGTGTATACATGATTTCGACATTTTATTAAAAATAAATTATATAAGATACTTACTATTGACTTTCTTTATAAGAGGCATATAATAATATATGAGAATTATATTACTGATTTTATAGAAGTGATATAATTTCAATTATTTATAAGAGGGTATAAAAATGGATAAATCACGATTGACTTTTTCTTGGTGTAATAATAACGATAGGAATAATATTTGGAGACATAGGTACCTCGGTACTTTATGTTATGAAATCATTCGTTAATAATAGTGATACTATGATGAATGAAAATCTCGTATTAGGATTCGTGAGTTTGATATTTTTGGGTAATGACTTTACAAACGACGATAAAAATATGTGATGATAGCATTAAGAGCTGATAACCATGGAGAAGGTGGAGTGTTCTCATTATTTGCTTTAATAAAAAATAAAACTAAACGAGGAGTTGTTCTCTTAGCGATGATAGGCGGAGCTACACTTCTTGCGGATGGAATAATAACACCAGCAATTACAGTGACATCGGCAGTTGAGGGATTGCATGATATAATCCCAGCTATAAACACAAATGATGTAATAATTTTAGTGTTGATAATTTTTTTATCTTTATCTTTTCATTTCAAAGATTTGGAACGAAAAAAGATAGGATCGCTATTTGGTCCTATAATGAGTTTATGGTTTTTTTATCTTTATTTTTTTCTGGGGAGTAAAATCAATAGGTACTAGACCAGAAATATTAAAAGCTATCAATCCAAAATATGCGCTTAATCTATTAATTACATATCCGGGAGTATTCGTCTTATTAGGGGCGGTATTTTTATGTGTATCAGGTGCTGAGGATTTATATGTGGACTTAGGTCACTGTGGAAGAAAAAAATGTTAGAATGGCTTGGTTTGCGGTTAAAGTATGCTTACTTGCGAATTATTTCGGTCAAGCAGCATATTTATTATCGACAAATTACAGTTCAGAAAAAAATCCATTCTTTGCGATAGTTCCAGAAAGTTTTGTAGTATTTCAAGTAATACTAGCAACATTAGCTGCGATAATAGCGAGTCAAAGTTTAATAACAGGATCTTTCACATTAATCTCAGAGGCGATAAAATTAAACCTATTCCCAAAATTAATAATAAAAATATCCGACGGAATTAAAAAGGACAGGTTTATGTATCTGCGGTTAATATAATACTATTTATCTGCAGTAGCTGTGTCGTAATATTCTTTAGAACAAGTAGTAATATGGAAGCAGCGTACGGTTTAAGTATTAGTATAACAATGTTTGTAACTACATTATTATTAAGTATTTACTTGTATAAAGTAAAAAAGTAAAAAAACTTTTTGCTGTAATCTTCTTAATATTTTTTTCGGAATAGAGGAATTATTCTTCTTATATGCGAATAGTTTAAAAATTTGTAAATGGTGGATACATTACGGTATTCATAGCGTTACTAATATTTACAATAATGTTTATCTGGTATAGAGGAACAGAGATAAAAGAGAGAGAAAGTCAATATTTAACTGTGAAAAAAATTATACGAAACAATTACTTCAGTTAAGTATGGATAAAAAGTGTACCAAAATATGCAACAAACTTAGTATATTTAACAGGTGCGAAAAAGAGAAGAAGATGTAGATTATGCAGTATTATATTCTATATTAAACAAACAACCGAAAAGGGCGAATGTCTACTTTTTCGTACATATTAACGTTATAGATAAACCTTATAAACGAGAGTATAAAGTTACTAAATTTAGTGACAAAAAAATACTTAAAATCACCTTTAACTTAGGATTTAGAGAACACCAAAGAGTAAATATGTTTATGAGACAGGTTATAGCGGATTTGTTAGAGAATAGAGAATTAGAACTGCAACCGACTAAGTATAATTTAAGAGGTAAAAGCGGAAACGGTTGGAGATTTTAGATTCGTACTGATAGAAGAAGTACTAGGTAATAGTAATGGCTTATCATCATTTGATAACTTCATTATGGGATTAAGGTTAAAACTGAAAAAAATAACGGTAACTCCAGAAAAATGGTTTGGATTAGACACTAGTGTTATAACGAAAGAAGCGGTACCGTTAAACGTAGTACAAACTAAAGTAAAAAGATTAACAAGAATTCAATAATAAAAAAATCAGACTTAGAGTAAAGTAAATGTAAAATAGAATTACATAGCTTACGAAGAGTCTGATTTTTTTGTTTTATTTTCTAGGGTTAGCCTCGAAAAAAAGGAATATTGTTAATAATTTTCTTCTAATTTTCTGAATTCATCCCTAGTGTGCTGTGGTAGTGAACGACCATAATCCATCATAAGCACGATGTCTTTAAACGCAGCTTTTGGAATAGCTAAACTATCTATATCTTCAATACCAACATCCAGATTTATATCTTCTATATGATTTGCTTTTTAGTTTTTCAACGAAGTCTGGTTCTGCGACAAATGGTGAAGATAATCCAATCATATCAGCATGTAAAATTGCTGCTTCGCATTTTTTTCTACAGTGTTGATACCACCTGATGCGATTAATGGTATTCTTTCATTTAAGTGTTCGTAGACTACCTCATTAATAAGCCGTCCATGATGAGGACCTTTTGCACGTACTGTATTTAAATAAATATTTTGCCCCCAACTTGCGATTGCCATGTACGATAATGGTACTCTTTCTAATAACCAGTCTGTAAGTTGATTAAACTCTTCTACAGTATAACCTACTTCTTCACCACGAGTTTCTTCAGGTGTTGCACGATAACCGAAGATAAAATTTTTTGGAGCTTCTTTTTTTATTACTTCGTATACTTCTTCAAAAACTTCAAGGATGAAACGTGAACGGTTTTCTAACGTATCTACTCCGTATTCATCGTGGCGTTCGTTTGAGAAGGTAGAAAAGAATGTCTGTAATAGAAGACGTTGTGCACTAGATATTTCGATACCATCAAAACCAGCCGCGATAGCACGACTTGCAGCACGTTTATAATCTTCTTTTATTTTTTGTATATCTTCAATAGAAAGAGGGTGAACGATGTGTTCTACAGGTGAGTTTAGTTCCATATAACTTGGACCAACAGCGCGCTTATTTGTAGTAACATAGTGATTAGCGAAACGACCTGCGTGAGTAAGTTGCAAAAATAGCTTTTGATCCCCGGACTGCATAGCTTTTGCCATTTTTTTGTTAAAACCAGGAATACATGCATCATCATGAATGCTAAAACCATATTCAAAAAGTTGTCCTTCAAGATTTATATAGGCTGCACCTGTAATTTGCAGGGGTGCAGTATTTTTTTCGTCTTTTTGCGTAAAGAAGATCTTCTTCTGTAATGAAGCCTTCTGCGGTAGAAGAGTTTGTAGTCATTGGAGAAAGAACAAAAACGATTTTCAAGTTCTATTCCATTAACTAATTTAATGGGTGTTAATAATTTTGATTCCATAAAAAAATACCTCTGTAAGTAACATAATAAACATACAACTAAAAACCAGAAAGAATACATAATAAAAAAATGGTGTAAAAAAATAAATTTCTGATATTATCTGAAATTATGTAAATTAAAGAAAAAAACTAAGTAGATTAAGTCACCATAATTTTTATAAAATTTTTAAAGTAGTGGTACTAGGTATGTGTACTGTTATTGAAAAATGTCTATAATAAATTTGTGATTTCAGAAAAAGGTTTTCTTACAATTTATTATATCAGATAATCAGATGAATAAAAAAAGATGTGATAAGAAAAAAATAGTTTATATAATAAAAAAATATAGAATAAAAAAAGGTGTCGACCAAGTTTTTTTGTATCTCTAATTTTTTTGTTGTTTTACTTATCTTGTAGTAACAAAAAAACGGAAAAAAATCTTTTGAGGATATTATTGAAAAAAATAAAAAAATAAGGTCTCTAGGATAAATATAGAAAAAAACGAAGTACAAAAAGCAAAAAAAGAAATCAGAAACTATTTTTTTATAATTCATGTACAACAAATTTTTTTGAAAAAAATAATCATTATAAATATCGGTGTATCAAGTATTTGTAGTGGTTGAATGTTGTTTCTAAGTGATAAACTCTGGAAGATGTAAAAAAATATGTGTATTATTGGTTTGTGTTCGAGAGGGAAGTGTAGAAAGTTAATATAAAGATGAATATCATCTACTACATATTAATATAATCTTAAAAAAATAGAATTTTTTTATTTTAATATTTATGTGGTGAGCTTTGTTTTATAATTTTTTTAGTATTATAATAAAAAAGTAGGCTACTTTCCCGGAAGTGAGGTGATTGTATGCACGATATAATCGTTTAAATTCTTGTTGGGCTATTTGTAGGGATTATTCTCCTATTTATAGAATACTTTTATTTCCTAAACGATAAAAAAATAACAAGAATAAGTAGTCTGTTTAGGCACGACGTGCGTAGTTCACTTTACGTATGAATATTTATTATTCTACTAAAATGAGTAAGTTAATACATATAAAAAAAGCAACTGAATCGGGTCTTCAGTTGCTTTTTCGTGATTGTATGTGAATATAATCGTTCAATTCACTTACTTACATTTTAACATATGCCTTTTTCTTCTTGTCAATTGATTCAGAGGGAAGTAACTCAAAAAATCGTTATTTCAGAGAAATCAATTTTGTCGACCCTGCAGAGCTTATTATATATCTAAAAAGCTTTTATAAAAGCAAATTTAGATATAAATAAATCATTGCGTTTATAAGATTCTATATTGGAATTTAACGCTTTTCAATTAAAAATTATATTTTTTTATTTACATAATCTTAAAAAAATATAATTTTAATTTTAAATGAAAATAGAAATATCTTTTCTGATGAGATTTCTAGTGTTATAATAAAAAGTAGGCTACTTGCTCGGAAGGGAGGTGAATCACATGTACGATGTAATCGTCCAAATTCTTGTTGGACTATTTGTAGGAATCACCCTCCTATTTATAGAATATTTTTATTTCCTAAATGATAAAAACAACAAGAACAAGTAGTCTTATTTAGGCACGACATACGTGGTTCACTTTACGTATGAATATATATTAGCCTACTAAAAACGAGTAAGTTAATACATATAAAAAGCAACTGAACATCCACTTCAGTTGCTTTTCGTGATCACATGTGAATATAATCGTCCAATTCACTTAACTATATTCTAACACATGCTTATGCTTCTTGTCAATTAATTCAAAAGGGAGTTAGCGTTCTTTTATTTGTATAATTTGGGTTGATAAAAAAAGTCCTAAATTTTAATAAAGTGTATATGATAACTTATAGACGTAGTGGTTTATTGATATCTAAATTCACTTTATAAAAAGCTTTTTAGATATCTAATAAACTTTGTGGGGATGATTCGATAAAATCGATTTCTACAAAAATCACGATTTTTTTAGTCACTCCCTTTTTGATGGTTTATGATATTTTCCATAAACTCAAAAATTACGAGGAATACTAAAAAAAGTATAAAAAAAGGAGCTTCCTAGACGTAATAATCGGAATAATAATTTATTTTTTTCAAGAATTAGTTAATTAACAACGAAAACATAAACTTTATAAGAAATACAATAGGTTAAGTTACCATAATTTTTTTTCTAAAAAAATTTTTATAGTAATGGTGCTAGGTGTGTGTACTTTTTACAAAAAGTATGATATAATAAGTTCGTAATTTCAGAAAAGGTTTTCTTATAATTTATTATATCAGACGATTAAGTATAAAAAAAGGTAAAAAAATAAATTGAAGAGTGTGAAATAAAAATACTAAAAAAAGAAGAAAATAGATATTTGAAGTTATATAAAAATAAGATAAAAATATAAGAGGATAATACTATGAAACTTAGTATTTTTAGATTATGCTATTGTAGATGAAGGGAAAACTGCACTAGAAGCTATAGAAGAAAGTACAGAATTAGCTCGTCTAGCTGAAAAACTAGGTTATATCCGTTTTTGGATGGCAGAACATCATCAGGTACCAGCGCTTGCGAGCAGTAGCCCAGAACTACTTATGTTGCACCTTTTGCAAAATACAGAAAAAATACAAATAGGTTCAGGTGGAATAATGATTCCTCATTATACACCATATAAAATCAGCGAATGGATAAAACTTCTTAGTGCTTTATATCCCAATAGGGTGAATCTAGGAATAGGTAATAATCCTGGAACTAAAGTAGTTCAAAAACTGATGGATACTACACCAATAACGCGAGATGAATACAATGAAAGTTGTACGAAATTGTTGGAGCTTCTTACGGAAAATGAAATATTAGTGCAACCACCAGAAGCAAAGGTAAGCCCGATGTGGCTATTATCAACGAGTGAGAAAAGTGCGAATCTTGCCGCAGAATTAGGTCAAAACTATGTTTATGGTCTATTCTTTAATCAAGCTGTAGACTATATAGAAACAGCAAAAAGATGTTTACAAACTTATCGTAAAAAAATGCGCGAGCAACAAAAAACACCACAAGATGTAGTTGCCGTATTTATTGCGATAGGAGAAGATGAACAAGAGGCAAAAAGACTTGGTACGCTCGTTAGATGTATGGCTTCTTGGTAAGAAAAGAATTTACAGAATTTGACAGATTTCCTAGTATAGAAACAGCAAAAGAGTATAAAAATTGCTGAAATTGATAAAGAAAAAGTAGAAAAGAATAGAACACGTTTAGTTTGGGGGACAAAGGATGTTGTAGTAGAAAAAAACTTAGAGATTTAGCTACAGAATTAGAGTTGGAAGAACTTATGTGTATACCTTTAGTACCAACTATAGAAAGAAGAAAAAATATTATAGAGATTTTAGCAAAAGAGCTAATGACCAAAAAGGAGAAAAAATAATGACTTGGAAGGCGATAGAGTTAGAAAAAAACAATGCCGAAAAATTAGCGCAGTTAATAGAAGAAGCTGAGGCGATAGTCATAGGAATAGGAGCTGGAATGTCAGCTGCGGATGGATTCACCTACATAGGAGAGAGATTTACGAGTAATTTCAAAGACTTTGTGGAAAAAAATATAAGTTTTTTTAGATATGTTACAGGCGAGTCTATTTGATTTTCCTAGTTCACAAGAATATTGGGCATTTCAAAGTCGTTTTGTCTTATTAAATTACTTTTGATCAACCTGTCGGAGCGAGTTACGTAGCTTTAAAAAAACATTCTAAAGAATAAAAAAATTATCACATTATTACGACAAATGCGGATAATGCCTTTGATGTTGCTGGTTACGATATGGATAAGGTCTTCCATATTCAAGGGAAGTACGGGCTTATGCAGTGCAGTAAACATTGTCATGCGAAGACTTACCAAGATGAAGCGTTAATGCGTAGATTGGCTGTTGAGCAAAAAAATATGGAAGTTGACTACAGGTCTATTCCATTATGTCCGGAATGTGGTGCGCCACTTGAAGTTAATAAACGTAACGCTGAAAAAGGGAATGGTAGAAGATCCAATCTTTTTCGAACATCTAGATAAGTACAATGAATTTTTTTAGAAAAAATCGTGATAAGAAAACATTGTTTATTGAAATAGGAGTAGGATTTACGACACCTCAGTTTATAAAATATCCATTTTATAGAGAGTTAGATAAAAATCAAAAAGCGTTGATGATTACTATGAATCAGAAGAAATACCAATTCCCTGAAAGAATAGCTTCAAGGGTGTTATGGTTTAACCAGAATAGTAAAGAATTAACGCTAGATGTTGAAGAGTTGTTGAAGAAATAGAATTGCTGAGAAAAAGTTACAAACTACTCTTTAAATAAAATTATATTAGCTAAAAAAATACATTAACAAAAAAATTTAAAAAAATAAAGGAGAATAAATTATGTATTTAATAGAACCAATTAGAAACGGAAAATATTTACCAGACGGAGCGCTAGTAATGGCGATGCAAGTTTACGTGCTTAATAACATCGATATCGATGAGACTGTAATCTTCCCATATTACTGTGAACCAAAAGTAGAAATCGGATTATTCCAAAAATGCTGAAACAGAAGTAAACCATGATTACATGAAAGAAAAAGATATTATCCTAGTTCGTCGTGATACAGGTGGTGGTGCTGTGTACGTTGATAACGGTGCTGTTAACGTATGTTTCTTAATGCCTGGAGACACTGATGTGTACGGAAACTACAAAAAATTCTATCAACCAGCAGTAGACGTACTTCACAGCTTAGGAGCTACAGAAGTAGAACAAAGAGGGCGTAATGACCTTACTGCTCGTGGTAAAAAAGTAAGTGGAGCTGCGATGACATTAGTACGTGGTAAAATCTACGGAGGATATTCATTACTACTTGATGTAAACTATGAAGCTATGGTTAATGCTTTAACTCCAAACCGTAAGAAAATTGAATCAAAAGGTATTGAATCAGTAAGGGCGCGTGTAATGGGTATGCGTGAACTATTAAAACCTGAATACCAAAACGTAACAATCGATGAATTCAAAAACTTAATCATCTGTGGATTAATGGGAATTGAAGATATTAAAGACGCGAAGAGATATGAACTAACTGATGAAGACTGGACTGCAATTGAGAAATTAGCGGATGAAAAAAATACCGTAACTGGGATTGGAACTATGGAAAAATCACCACGTTATAACTACAACCGTGATGCGCACCTTGCGATCGGAACAGTTGATTTCAGTTTAGAAGTTGAAGAAGGACGCATTACAAAAAGCGAAAAATCTACGGAGACTTCTTCGGTAAAGGTAACGTACGCGATGTAGAAGAAAAACTTATCGGAATAAGAGTAAAAGAAGAAGACTTACTTGAAGCATTAGGAAGTATTGATCTATCATTCTACTTTGGAAATGTAGAAGCGAAAGAATTAGTAGACTTAATCTTAAGCTAGTTTTATAAACTATGTAAAAGAGGTGTGAGTTTATGGAAAAATTATTAACTCCCATAAAACTAGCAAATGGTGTGCAGTTAGAAAATAGGTTTGTGCTGTCGCCGATGACGACTAATTCTTCTACAAAAGATGGAATTATCACAAAAGAAGACTTAGATTATGCCTTAAGACGAGCTAAGTCAGCCCCATTACAGGTAACAGGAGCAGCTTATGTCGATGTTGATGGACAATTGTTCGAGTTTGGCTTCGGCGCACATGATGATAGTTGTATTCCAGGGCTTACTAAGATGGCGGACGCTATGCAAGATGGAGGAGCGAGAGCTATTTTGCAACTAACTTATTCTGGTGCGGGTGCTAATTACTACGGAGTACATCATAAAGTTTATGGACCAAGTAAGTTGAAATTGCACCTTCCGTTTGAACATGAAGTAGAAGAGTTGTCTCATGAGATGATCGATGTGATTAAACAAAAATATAAAGATGCGACGAGAAGAGCGATACGCGCAGGTTTTGCAGGGATAGAAATATCTACAGCGCAAAAAAACTTATGTTACAGACATTTTTCTCTACGGTATCGAATAAACGCCATGATAAGTATGGTGTAGATTCACTAGAAAATAGAGCTAGATTTATACTCGAAGTTTTTGAAGCTGTGTATGAAGTTATAAAAGACGAAGCACCTGAGGATTTTATTTTAGGATATAGAGCAACCCCGGAAGAAACACGTGGTGCCGTAATAGGTTATACTGTGGAAGAATTTAATCAACTTACAGATTGGATACTAGAAAGAGTGCCGTTGTCTTACATTGCGATAGCGAGTTGGGGACAAAATATTTATCTAAATAAAGTTCGTGCTGAAGGACCTAACGAAGGTCGTTTGATAAATGAAGTAGTCCATGAACATCTTGCAGGGCGTGTTCCTTTGATGGCGACTGGTGGAATTAATAGTATAGAAAAAAGTCGTGAAGCTATTATGCATGCTGAGATGGTAGGTTTATCTAGTGTCTTCGTAGCTGAACCAGATTTTGTTGCTAAATTCCAAGAAAATCGTGAGGAAGATATTAATTTAGATGTAGGTGTGGAAGATATCGAAAGATTAGCTATTCCGAAAGCTGCGTTTAAAGACATCGTGCTTATGATGGATTACGGTAAGAGTCTGCCTGAGAAGACTAGAGATGAGTTTAGAAAACTAGAAGAAAATTACTAGAAAGACTGCGTGATGTGGTGGTGGACGTAGTAATTAAAGAATGAAAGACTATTAAGGTGAAGCAGCTACTGTTAAGTAAGGGGGAACTTAGATAATGGTGGCTGCTTATGTTGTGATATTTTAAAAATGAGGAGTGCGTATGTATTTAATAGAGCCGATAAGAAATGGACAATATATTTATGATGGAGCGGTAGCTTTAGCGATACAAGTTCATGTGTTGAATAAATTGAATTTAGATGAGGATATTATATTTCCTTATTGTTGTAAGCCGAAGGTGCAGATTGGTCTTTTCCAAAATACCGAAAAAGAGATTAATCATGAATACATGAAATCTCATGGAATTACCCTTGTTAGGCGTGATACAGGCGGAGGGACGGTATTTCTAGATGAAGGAGCTGTGAATATTTGCCTTATTATGAATGGTGATAGTAATGTTTATGGTAACTTCAAAAAATTCTATGAACCAGCGGTAAATATCCTACGCAATCTAGGTGTGAGTGAGGTTGAACAAACAGGACGAAACGACCTTGTTGTCGACGGGAAGAAAGTAAGTGGAGCTGCGATGACACTTGTTAATGGAAAAATTTATGGAGGATACACTCTGCTTTTAGATGTTAATTATGAAGCTATGGTCAATGTACTAACACCCAATCGTAAGAAAATTGAGTCGAAAGGTATAGATTCGGTAAGAAGTAGAGTTACAGGTCTTAGAGAGTATTTAGATGAGGAATATAGAAATTTATCTATAGTAGAGTTCAAAGATTTATACCTATGTCGCTTGTTTGGGTGTGAAAAATCTTGAAGATATAAAAACGCTACGAACTGACAGAAGATGATTGGCGAGAAATTGATGGATTGCTTGCTAAAAAAATATCAAAACTGGGACTGGAACTACGGGAAATCACCACGTTATAACTATAATAGAGATGCACGACTAGGGGTAGGAACTGTTGAGTTTAATCTGGAAGTAGAAGCTGGACGAATCACAAAAAGCTAAGATTTATGGTGACTTTTTTTCGGAAAAAGGTAATGTCGGTGATATTGAGGAGAGATTAATCGGCATAAGGGTAAAAAGAAGAGGACTTGCTAGAAGTATTAGAAGGTATCGATTTAGGTTATTATTTTTGGAAAAAGTAGAAGCAAGAGAACTTGCTGCATTAATATTAAGTTAAGAAAAAAAGGAGCTAATTAAAAAGCGTAAATGAAGATAATAGCTTGTGGTTAAAGTTGAATCATTAAGAAAAAAATAAATTTTAAAAAAACTAAAATTGCGTTGAAAAATTTAAAAAAATTTCGTTAATAAAAAAACTTAGTAACAGATTTTTTTATTTTGTCAAGAGAAGAGATGAAAAAGGTTCTTGACATCTGAGGAATAAAGATGAGGTTTATTGTTTTTAATGATAAGTAGGATATATTAGTAAAGAAGAGAGAGGAATTTAAAAAGATACTTTTTGAGTTACTCTCTTTTTGCTTTATATAAAAAAATATAATTAAGAAATTTTTTTGATTTAATGGGAGTGACTCGAAAATCGCGATTTCTTAAGAAATAAGATTTTTGTTGAGTCACTCCCTAAAAAGTTTATTAGATATCTAAAAAAAGTTTTCATAAAAGCGGATTTAGATATTAGCAAATCACTGCGTCTATGAGTTCTCATATACACTTTTTTTAACATTTAGATATGTTGGGTCAGCATTGAATTTTCAAATGAAATTCTAAATTGTAGTTTGTAATTTATAGTTTAAAGGAATTTATTTTTCTACCCTTTCCGTAATAATTTTTACTATATCCTGATTAGGTAATTTCTTGACACTATAAGAACTATCGTGTTAAAAATGTAGATAAGTGAATTGGATGAGTATATTCACATATAAACACGAAAAAGCAACTGAAGGGATGTTCAGTTGCTTTTTTTATATGTATTAGCGTACTTGTTTTTAGTAGGATAATAAATATTCATACATAAAGTGAACTATGTACGTCGTGCCTAAATAAGACTACTTGTTCTTGTTGTTTTTATTATTTAGGAAATAAAAGTACTCTATAAATAAGAGAATGACTCCTACAAATAGTCCAACAAGAATTTGGACGAGTATATCAACCATATAAACGCCTCCTTCTTCGGCAAGTAGCCTATCTCCATTATAGTACTACTAGTTTTAAAAAGTAAAGGACAGTGGTAATCAAGTTTTTTTAGGGAGCAACTCAAAAAATCGAGATTTCTTTAAGAAATAAGATTTTGTTGAGTCACTCCCTAAAAGTTTATTAGATATCTAAAAAGTTTTCACAGAGCGAATTTAGATATTAATAAACCACTGCGTCTATGAGTTCTCATATACACTTTTTTAATATTTAGATATGTTGGGTCAGCATTGAATTTTCAAATGAAATTCGAAATTGTAGTTTGCAATCTATAGTTTATAGGAATTTATTCTTTTTTTATTTTTTTCTTGTAATAATTTTTACTATATATATCTATCTATTTATTTTAGCAAAAATGTTATGATAAGTGGTATAATATAAGATAAGTATGAAAAAGGATATGGAAATTATGAAAAATAAAAATCACTAAGATTATGCTATATAGTGTTTTATCGTGTGTTATTGCGATTATTATTTTTTTAACAATCGGTTATTTTTGGTAAGGAGGAACCTGTTCAGAAAAAAAGGATTCATCACAAAGTGAAAAGAAACAAGAACAGGTGGAACAGATGAAAGATAATGAACACGATGAGAATAATACCCAAGCTACAAAAACAACAAGAACAAGATTTTTGAAAAAAAGATTATAAATCTAATAATAAAGTTATACAAAAATAAAGAAAAAAATATAGTAAGAGATAGAGGTAACGAATCCGAAAAAAACTAACAGCGACCAAGATTATAAAGAGAAAAAAACTATCGGAGCTAGAAGGTGTGGGGAGTACAGGTAAAGTTTTTAATTCTCAAAAAAAGAAGCTTTAGATTTTTGGAAAACAAGTAGTTAAGAAGTTAACCGAAGAAGATAAAAAAACCCTAGACAGTTTTCTATAAGTAAGGTTACAGCAAAAAGATGGAAATTTAGTAGGTTGGACTGTAGATATTTTCGAAAAATAATAGTGTTGAGAAGATAGTCTCTAATCCGACAGACAGTACTGAAAAAAAGATAAAGAAAAAGAATAGTGAAAAATGCGAGGGGATTACTTAGTATAAAAAAATTATTGAGTAAAAAAACTCGCTATCTTTTATATTTAGATAAAAAGAGTAAAAAGAGAGGTGGAAGTGTGAGGATAGGAATAGTTGCAGAATTTAATCCGCTACATAGTGGGCACAGATATTTAATAGAATGCGCAAGAAAAACTAGCTGGTGAAAGTAAGGGAGAAGTTATCTGTGTGATGAGTGAATTTTTTTCACACAAAGAGGAGAAGTTGCTGTTGTAGATGGTTATATTCGTGCCAAGGAGGCTGTAAGGTGTGGTTGTGATTTAGTTATAGCTCTACCGTATTTGGGTAGTGTTGCGTATGGCGATGATTTCGCTAAAAAAAGAGTATAGAGATATTATCTGGTGCCGGGATAACGCATTTAATCTTTGGGACAGAAAAAATAAAGATACAAGCATTTTTCGAGGGGATTTACACAAAAACAACAAAAATAAAAAAATCAAGAAGAGTATAAAAAAATTGTTAAAATCAGGTCTTAATCACGCGAAAATTAATAGTATATTATACGGTTTGGAAAAATAATAATCCGAATTTCAGTTTAGCATATAGTTACTATAAAGCTATAAGAGAAGAGGGATTAGATATTCAATTAATTCCGATAAAAAAAGAGAAGGTCAAGGTTTGAACAGCACAGAGGTGTCTGAACAAAAATCATCTTAGTGCAACAGCTATAAGAAATAATATAGCGAACAAGAAGATAGAAAAGTATCTTTCAAGTGAGATGTTGATAGATTTAAGAAAAGAAAAGATAGCGTCAGAATCAGAGTTATTTTCGTATTTAAAAATATAAAAATCTTATCTCTAGGTAAGGCAGGAATAGAAAAATATTTATGATGTTAATGAGGGAATAGAAAATAGAATTTATGAAGCGGCAACCAAAGCAGAAAGTTACAGTAGTCTAGTAGAATTAATCGCGACTAAAAAGATATAGCAATAAAAAAATTCAAAGAGTATTACTACATATTTTGACAAATACAACAAAAGAAGATTACAGAAAATATGTTGATACTAATAACTTTAGAGCGTTGGCTGTAAAAAAAGGAAAAAAAGCAGCAATTATTAGAGAAATTAATAAAGAAGGTAGAATCAAACTTCATCCACTTCTGAATAGTAAAAAAATAGTATGTATTTTTGAACAAGATATTAAAGTAGCAAGAATATATGAATTGTTATTTAATAATAAAGATATTTTTAGAGAAAATATACAAATAATAGATTAATTATAGTTGTGTAATATAATTTATGTGTAGAGCATCGTTTTAGAATTACAATAAACCATTTGACATGAAGAAATATAGTTATATGAGATAGGTGTGTACTTTTTTTAACTGTTAAGAAAAAAATTCTAAGTAACAAAATATCGATGTTACTTAGAATTTTTTTGTTTATTATTTTGCTAAATTCACAACAGTTTTATTATTCTTGTTGTAAGAGATGTAAGTAAGAGTTAAGAATATTATTCCTAAAAACAACTAAGATTAATATAGAGTTGTTGTAAATTCCATCAGTTAAACCACCAAGAACAGCGTGGCGAACCGCCATGTCACCGTAGTAAACAGGTGTGAACGGAATTAATCCACTGTATAGAGATGGTAACATTTCTTTAGGGAATAGTGGTGTAGTTAGAACGAATTGTAAAGCTACAAATCCGATACTAATAGCATTACCAACTTTTCCGAACGTGTATGATAAGAAGTGTGTTATTATCATAAACACGATACCTGAAAGTATTAATCCGAAGAAGTACATTCCGAAGTTTTGTATTCTAAAGTCGAATAATAATTTCATCACTACAACTTCGATAAGTGTAGCTAATATTGCGAATGTAGACATTGATGCAAGTCTTGAAGTGAATAGACTATTTGTTGACTCTCCGTATTCTGCTTTACGAGTTGGGAATAGGATGTTGAATGCCGCAGCTGCGATTAGGAGTCCGAATACTAAGAAGAATGGAGCCATTGCGTTTCCGTAGCTAGTTTCTTCTGAGATGTCACTAATATTAGTTTTGATTGGGTTAGACATCATGTCTACGTTTTTGTCTCCAGTTTTAGCTGCAGTAATTCTATCAGCTCCACTAGAAAGTTTATATGCTAATAAACCAGATCCGTCTTTAGCTTTATCTAATCCTGCGATTAACTCAGGAGCTTTAGCTTGCATGATTGTAAGAGCATTGTAAAGTTTGTCGGAACCCGCTTTAGCGGTATTAAGTCCGTTAAGTAGTTCCGGAGCTTTAGCCTGCATAGCAGCAAGTCCGTCGTGAAGTTTGATAGCTCCATCTTTGGCACTGTTAACACCGTTAATTAATTCCGGAGCTTTAGCTTGCATAGCAGCAAGTCCATTAGAAAGTTTTTCAGACCCATCTTTAGCAGTGTTGACACCGTTAATTAATTCCGGAGCCTTAGCTTTGCATAGCAGCAAGTCCATTAGAAAGTTTTTTTCAGACCCAACTTTTTGCAGCATTAACACCATTAATTAATTCCGGAGCTTTAGCTTGCATAGCAGCAAGTCCGTTAGAAAGTTTTTCAGATCCTTCTTTAGCAGTGTTAACCCCGTTAATTAATTCTGGAACTTTAGCTTTCATATCAGTTAGCCCTTGATATAATTTTTTTACCACCGTTATCAAGTTCTTTAATACCGATACTTAATTCAGGAAGTTTAGCTTGAAGTTTGTTAAGACCTGCATTAATTTTTTTGCATTTCCATTAACTAAAGCATCGATTCCACCAGCTAATTCTGGAAGTTTTTTGTGCATTATGCTGATTCCACCACCTAGTTTATCGAATCCAGCTTGTAGTTCTGAACCTTTAGATGCAAGGGTACCCACACCTTGTGCTAGTTCTCCTGTAGTCATTGATGTAGTAAGAGCATTTACACCGTTAGTGTAGTTTGTTACTCCGTCTTTAAGTTTTGGAGTGGCACTAGCAAGTTGGTTAAGTCCATTTGCTAAGTCCCCTGTTGTTAGAGAAGATACAGTTGCATCAACTCCACCTTTATATTGATTAAATCCTGTCATAAGGGTAGGAGTTTTTTCATTCATTATTGTTAGCCCAGCTTTTAATTGACCACTACCAGTAGAAAGTTTGCCGACAGCATCTTTAATGCTAGAAAAAAACCACTAATTGTTCCTTCAAGTTCAGAAGAAAGTTTATTTACATCAAATTTATCAAGTTGAGTTTGGATGTAGTTTAATCTTCCTACACGATATTTCATGCTTGAATATTTTGAAGAAGCGTTATTAACGGCAGTAGTAAGTTCAGCTTTTGTTTGTTCGTTGCTATTTTGAGATGTTGTAGTAGGTTGAGAAGTTGCAACATCATTTTGAGCAGCAGCAAGGATAGTAGCTTGTTGCTCTTGAGTTAGGTTTGTAGCAGCTAGTTGTTGTTTTAAGTTTGTGAAATTATTATTTGTTGGTGTAGATGTTGTAGAACTTTGTGTGTTCATGTTCTTAATAATTTCTTTAAGACTTTCTAGTTGAGTACCTAATTCAGTAAAAGCGCTAGATAAAGGATTAAAATGAGTTCTATAAGTAAGTTTTAATCCTTGTAGTTTATCTAATGTAGAATTTAGATTAGATTTCTTAGTGGCTAAATCACTATCACTAGGTAAGTTAGAGTTTAATGCATTTAATCCTGTGTTTAGCTTATCAGCTCCATCTACAAGTTTTTGGAGTGCTTTCAGAAAGTTTAGCAACTCCATCTCCCTAACGCAGCTCCACCTGCAGTAAGTCTATTAAGATCATCTTTTTTTAGCTGCAAGTCCAGAATTGATTTGTGAAATACCGTCTGATAATCTATTGATTCCATTGTTTAATGTAGCACTTCCAGCGTTAAGTTTTTCTAAATCTTCTTTTTTAGCTAGTAATTTTTCGTTAAGTGTAAGAACACCGTTAGTATATTTTAAAAGACCAGCTTGGAATTCTTTGCTTCCGTTGTATAAAGAATTGAAACCAGAAGTAAGCATAATGCTTTTTGTTTTGAATGTATCGAACCCGATAGTAAGTTTATTAGAACCTTCAGTTAGTTCGTTTACACCAGAGATTAATGTGTCTTTTTTATCGTTTAATGAACTTAGACCTTCTGATAATCTTCCAGCTCCACTTTGTAATTGAGATACTCCATCACCAAGTTTAGCTCCACCATCATTTAGACGAGAAAGTCCGTCAGTTAGACGTTTAGAACCATTAGAAAGTTCGTTAATCCCGTTACCAAGTTTAGCTCCACCATCGTTAAGACGAGTTAGTCCATCAGTTAGACGTTTAGAACCATCAGCAAGTTCATTAATTCCGTTACCGAGTTTTATACCCCCATCGCTAAGACGATAAAGTCCGGCAGTTAGACGCCATGATCCGTCAGAAAGTTGATTGATACCGCTACTAAGTCTTTGACCGCCATCACTAAGACGAGTTAGTCCATCGGAAAGTCGACCAGAACCATCAGCAAGTTGGTTAATACCGTTGCTAAGTCTTTGACCACCATCGCTAAGGCGACCAAGTCCATTAGAAAGTCGACCAGAGCCATCAGCAAGTTGATTGATACCACTTCCGAGTTTTTGACCACCTTCACTAAGACGGCCAAGTCCGTTGTTCAGTTGATTTGAAGCATCAGCTGCTTTGTGAAGAGATTCGCCAATCTCAGAAAAACTTACTGTATAAAGTAGCTGTATAAGTTTTTACAACTTGATCTTTAACTGTATTTGTTAGGTTGCTCGCTACAGTTTCCATGATTTTTTTCACCGTTTTTTACTTTTCGTAAAATTGGTAGTAAAGTCGATGTTCATTTTTTCTGGATTATCATTTGATAAAGATGTAGCGTTTTTAGAAAAATTCTCTGGAATTGTAACTACCATATAGTAGTCTCCTTCACGTAATTCTTTATCGGCTGTATCTTTATCGACAAATTGCCAATTTACTTTTTTTTATTATCTTTTTAGTTTATTGACCATTGAATTCCCGACTTCTAGGGTTTTTCCATTAAAATCTACTTTTTGGTCTAAATTAACAACTCCGACTTTCATATTTCCGGTGTTGTCATATGGATTCCAAACGGATTTTAGGAAGGTTCCTGAATATAAAACAGGAACTAGAAGAACGGTAGCCATGGTAGCTTTTTAACCCTTTACTTTTTAAAAAGGCTACTAAATTCTTTTTTTTATCATAATTCCTCCTAAGAAATTTCGTCGGCGAAATTCCGTTATATTAAATTTAATGATATGAGTTTATATCACTCAGATTATTCTACAACTTTACATACTAAAAGTCAAAAATATTTTATAGTAATAGTGAAATAATAATATTTAATATTAAGGTGAATTATGTATAATAGAGATAGAAGATATAACTGTTTAGAAAAATATTATATTTTATAAAATAGCTTATTGTTAAGTTTTTTTGTGAGGTAATAAAAAAATATTATGTAACCTTATAAAGATATATATATTAATTAAAAATAATTTAGTTAATATATATCACAAAAAAATCCTAATTAACGAAAAAATAGTTCGCTATTTCAATGGGTGATTTGGAATTTTTTTATTTTATAGTGAAAAATAATTATTTATAAAAGATATAAAAAAAGGTAGATATCCCTTTTATAGAGGATAACTACCTTTTTGTTTTATGTTAATGTTTATATAGTTGCATGAGCAATTCTATGTTCTAATAAGTTTTTTTAAAAACAAATTTGTGCGTCTTCTAAATCTTTTTGAGTTCGGATGTTTTTTTAGATTCTTTAACCATGTCAACAAGATCTGGTGTAATTTTATGAATAAAGTTTGGGTCATGCCAAGCAAGAATTTTGAAAAACTATCATAACCTTAGGATCTACTTTACCCTGACAGACGAATGTTTCATGAATTTTGTTGTTTCTTTCTTCCATGAATGTAATATAGTTGTTTATTGAATCATCAGCATGATAATGTTCACGAGGAACACCACAAGTTAAAAATAGTGCTACGTCTTTTCCATGTATTTCCTGCTGATCAACAAAAACGCTGCATATTTTTTTATTTGCATTAGTTTTATCTGTCCATGCACCTAGAATATAGAAATCATATTCTTTCTCTATTTTTTTCTTTGTTTTTTTATGTCGAGTAAATCTACCTCGGCTTGGTCTTTTATTTGCTCATAAATAGCTTTCAGCTACTTTTTTTTGTGTTTTTTTTGTTTTACTAGAATAAGCAAGTAAAAATTTTCATAATTAGCCTCCTAATAGAGTTTAGATTATTCACAATTTGTAGTAATTATACAGTTTGTAAGAGTTTAACTACAATTTATATAATTATTATATCAAAAAAATATATTGTTTTAAATAGCTAAATGAAAATCACAATCAATTATGATTTGATTCTTCAAAAAAATTAAAAAATTGAAAAAATATAACCATATAAAAATAATGTTTGTAACATAAAAAAATAAGAAAAAAATATATTGTTTATGATAAAATACTAAATAAGAATAGATAGTGAGGATGAGTAGTGATGGATAGATTGTTTGAAGTATCAAGTTATGCATCGTTTATTGTGTATCATATAGAAGCGATGGATAAAATTAAAGTTCCCAAAAAGAGTGATACGCGAGTATGTAAATCTTCAAAAAAACAGTGAACAATTTTTCCGACAGAGTTAAACTATATATGTAGTTTTTATGATAAAAAAACTGGAAGTAGCGGAACTTTGTTTGAAAAATACTGTAGAAGGGAATTATATTTTTAGCTTATACAGGAACAAATTTTTTTATTTTGATAGACAAAAAGATATGTATGCTGATGTAGTTGGTATATGTTTGGGTCAAGGAGAGCATCTAACTTCGTGTTATAGATTTTACACACGTATGAAGAAAAAATATGGGGATAATGTTATTTTAACTGGTCATTCTTTAGGTGGAAGTATTGCGCAGCGAGTTGCGATTGAGTATGATGTAAAAAGAAAGTGTAGTTTTTAATGCAGCACCGATATATTTGATAGGTGGTATAGATATTTTTTTATGGATAAAGAGACTGACGGAGAACTATATGTTACTCGTATGAAAAAAATATCTTAGGAATGTAAAGAAAAACTGCGATAAAAAAAGGCTACATTTACAGGAACTGTAAAAAGAGTAGTTTCGGAGTATGATATATTTACGCGTATAGCTGAGTTGCTTTCTATTGGTTATTATGTAGGTGATGAAATTATAGTTAAAGAAGCGGGAATGCATGGAATTAAGAATTTTTTAGATGTATATAAGAAATCATTTGATGAAGATTTTTGAGAAAAAAAGAAGATGAGAGTTTCTTGTTGGGTGAATATAAGGATTTTAGTTTAGCTGAAGTAAGTATATTGAGTAATTTTTTTCTGAAGAACGTATAACGGAATTAGAAAAATCAATTTAAAGAACTGCTTGCTAGTGATAATGTAATATCTAATTTGAATAAAAAAATCCATACAATGTTAACTTCGAATTTTTTTCATAAAAGCTATATTAAAAAAATATAGAGAAAGATAAAGAAAAAAACAATAATAGATTCCTTGTCTGACGTTTTTTTGTCAGCTGAGGAGTTTTTTTATATGTGTATAGTGGCAGGTGCATATGTTTTATAGGTTGCTATAAAAAAACTTTGTGTTTTTCTCGTAAGTGATAGAGTGTTAATCGCTTGCTTAAAGTTGTAACTCATTAAAGAAAAAAATGATATAATATAGATAGCTATATGCATTCTTGTAAATTAGTAAGAATACATAATAATACTTAGTATAAATCTAAGGAGGAAGATGATGGCAGAGTATAAAATACTAGTAGTCGATGATGAAGAACCGATTGCTAACATATTAGATTTTAATTTAAAAAAGGAAGGCTATGATGTAATAGTCGCTAATGATGGAGAAAAAGCAGTAGAGCTTGCTTTTTAGCGAAAAATCCTGATTTAATTTTACTAGATTTGATGTTGCCTAAAAAAGATGGAATGGAAGTGTGTAGAGAAGTACGTGCTAAAAAGAATATTCCAATTATTATGCTAACAGCAAAAAATAGTGAGATAGATAAGGTTTTAGGTTTAGAATTTGGAGCTGATGATTATGTAACTAAACCATTCTCAACACGTGAGCTTATGGCTAGGGTTAAGGTGAACCTACGTCGTGTTACTAAGCAACAAGAAGAAGTTGTAGAAGAGAAGAGTGGTAGTGACCTTGTAATTAAGGATATTATAATCTATCCAGAAGCTTATGTTATTAAGAAAAATGGAGAAGAAATAGATTTAACACGTAGAGAATTTGACTTATTCTATTACCTCGCTCAACACCGAGGACAAGTTTTAACACGTGAAAACCTATTGCAAACAGTATGGGGTTATGATTACTTTGGTGATGTGAGAACAGTCGATGTAACTGTGAGAAGATTACGTGAAAAAGTAGAAGATGATTCATCGCAACCTGAATATATAATGACACGTCGTGGTGTTGGTTATTTTATAGGTGAAGAGTAATGAGTTTTTTTCGGTAAGAAATTTAAGAAAAGAGTCTTTTTCATCAATCCGAACTAAGTTCGTAATAGTATATGTATTAGTTAATATAATTTCGTTGCAATTAATCGGCTTGTTCTTTACAACGCAACTAAGAAACAGTAATATAAACACATTTGAACAAAATATCATCGAACAAGAAAAAGATATTGAATTACCATATTCGAGAGGAACTTGATAAGGTTAGCACCAAGAGTGGAGAAGAATCGACAGATGCGGAGAATAATGCTAATCAAGATTCTACAAGTAATAATCGAGATTCAAAAAGTGGAATAGCTAAATTGGTTAGTGAATTTAATATTCAAAAAAATTATTGTTAGTTAATGTTATAGATAATGATTCGAAAATTTTGGCGAGTTCTTCAAAAAATGGAAATGATGACTATCTTGCTAAGAGATCGTTTGATCCACTTGTAAGCCAAGTTATAAAAACGGGTGAGAGTACGAAACAGATTCAAAATAATGCCGATAGTAAAAAGCGTGTTTGGATTTATGTAAGTCCTGTGAAAAAAGATAATGAAGTTATTGGCGTAATATCACTTATGGCAGATATAGAAAGTGTTTATCAAGAGGTAAATAGTATTTCGAGAATCTTCATAGTGGGAACTATATTATCGATATTAATTACTACTGTTATAGGATTTGTTGCTTCTAAAACCGTAACGAGTTCTATTGAAAAAATGAGTTCTCAGGTTAAGAAGATGGCGTTAGGAAATTATGGTACGGTAGTTGGTATAAACACAGATGATGAGATAGGAGATCTTGCTAAGGTATTTAATCAAATTTCTAAGAAAATTGAAGAAGAGCAGGCTGTAACGGAGACGGAACGTAGGAAACTTGCGACTATTATTGAGAGCATGATGGACGGTATTATTACAACTGATAATAACGGTAAAATAATCCTAATTAATACCAGTGCAGAAGATATGCTAGGAGGACGGGATGATGAAATTTTCATTGGAAAAGATGTTCTGAAGATTCTTAATATCACAGAGTATGAAAGTATAGAAGAGATATTAGAAGCGGAAGATAGCCTTCTTGTTAATGCGTCTAACGATAATGATGAATTGCTATTAAGAGCTGAAATTTCTAAGATTGAAAAAAAGAAGATACAGAAGATTTAATGCAGATGTCTACGGAATTAGAAGGGTATATTATAGTACTTTATGATGTAACAGATCAGGAACGTCAAGAAAAAGAACGTCGAGAATTTGTATCAACTGTATCTCATGAACTTCGTACACCTCTAACGACTATGAATAGTTATATCGAAGCGTTAGAAGAAGGTGTGTTAGAAGATAAGGAACTGGCTCCTCAGTTTATTGACACTATTCACAAAGAAACTACGCGTATGATAAGAATGGTAAATGAACTAATGCAGCTTGGGAAAATGGATATTAAAGAAGAGCATTATGAAAAAGAGTTCATCGATATAAATAAAATGCTTGAGCAGATTACAGATAGGTTTGCGTTAACACATCCAGAGAAGAACTTCATAAAACATATTTCTAAAACACCGATATTTGTTGAAGGAGACCAAGATAAACTTACACAGGTGTTTGACAATATTGTTAATAATGCGATAAAATATTCTCCAAACGGTAAGAATATTACAATAAGAGTTAGACAGAATTACCATCATAATAGGGTGAGTATTTCTATAAAAAGATGAAGGGGTAGGAATACCTTTAGTACATATAGATAAAAATCTTTAATAGATTTTATAGAGTTGATAAGAGTAGACAAAGAAGTATGGGTGGAACTGGTTTAGGATTAGCTCTAGCTAAGACTATAGTAGAAAGCTCATAAAGGACGTATTTGGGCGCAAAGTAGAGAAGGTTATGGGAGTATAATATTTGTAACACTACCTTGTGAACAAATAGATGATGAATGGTTATAGGGGTGAGTATATGAGGAATAGAAAAAAGGAAACTGTAAAATCAGTTATTTTAAGTGTACTTGTTTTACTAAGTTTAACTTTATCTTATCTTATTATTACTTATCAACCAGATTATGAAATTTTCACAAAAAGATCTACTCAGAAAAACAGTTGATTCAAATAAAAATGATCTTTTGAACTTCCTTATTCCTGATAGTGTAGTGAAAAAAATCAAGAAGGAGTAAGAGAAGAGTCAATAGTTCAAAATTCAATAACAAAAGTAGCGAGTGTAGAAGCTGTTAAAGATAAAAAAAGCACAAAAAAGAGCTACTGTCGTTACTTTCAGATAGTGAGAGTACGGAATCTAGGGTTAGAAACCGTAACATAGAAGATATTACGACTAATAATGTTGAAAAAAATATTGATAAATTATCAAGTTACTTTAGACTCAGCGCTACTTAAGCCATTATTCTTTTCTGAAGATAATTCAAATGTAAGTTTAGAGTTTGATACTATAGTTTTATTAAAAGATAGACCTAATATGATTTATCTATATAAAAAAAGATGATAAAAAAACTATCTTCAAATTACTTTAAAAACAAGATATATATGAGAAGATAAATAGTAAATTCAATGAGAAAAAAAGCAACGTTATGCTAAATATAGTTTGAATAATAAATTCATATATTTAAAAAGAAGGTGATGAAGATAATGTTATTGATGAATATAGTGCTGAAGATGTTAACTTAAATAAACTGGCGAGAGATATTTTTGAGAAAAAAGATAATCTAAGAATCAGTAATGAAGATGAAGTGACTGATGGATATGGGATATTGAAAGCTATGAACAATAGATTAGTATACACTAATCCATCTAATGAAGGTGGTCGTGAAGTAGGTGCTACTATTGCTATAAGTAATACTATCAGTTTCTTAGAGTTAGGTTATGTTGGGGATACTAATTATCAACTAACAACCGCTTTAGAAGGAATTAGCATTTTTCAAGAAGCGTATAAGGACTCTATTGCCTTTAGTAAAGAAGGTTATGCCGATATTACTTCAGAAGATAATAGTAGTGGAATATATAAACTGACATCACCGAAGAGGTTAACCAAGACATACCTTTCATCAAAAAGAAGCGGAATTGTATTCTGTAGAAAAAAACAGAATACGTGATAAACTATCTTTATGAGAAGGTTAACTTGAAAGAAATAAGTGATATAGTTTTTAGGGATATGATAAAAACTTACAATAAAGACAGAAATAGTTTTTAGTTATACACCGGCATGGTATGTGAAGTATAATGATAGATACATGAGTTTTAAAAAAATAAGAGAAAAAGATAGACAAGGGAGAGAGACTATGAATTGGGGCAAGATGAAAACATTATTTATTTACTTATTTGTCGCATTAAATGCAGTCTTGCTAACTTTTTATGTCTATACAGTCCAAAAAGAATAAAAACTGAGATTGTTCAAGAAAAAAAGAAATAATAGAGCGTGCTATGAAAAAAATGATAATATAACTGTTGAGGAGAATACAACAAAAACGTGACAATCTAGGTTATGTTAATGTAACTATTTCAGATTTAAAAGATTTTTAAAAAAAGAAGAAAAATGGATTGAAATTTGAAGTTGAAAAACGTGGATAAAAACATCAACTCTAAAGGTTAGTTCAGAAAAATGCTATAACTAATGTCAACAAAGGCAGTTACAGAGCAGAATTAGATTCATTTTTACTTGAAAAAAATGAAACTTAGCGCAAACTATATTTTTTTCTAGCTATAATTCTAATAAAAAAATGAGGTTATTTATGAACAACAGATTGATAGTTTCAGAGTATTTTCAAATAAAAAAAGCTAGAATAGTCTTTAATGTAGAAAGTAATGGAGATATCAAACGTTTTTACTTTAACGGGAGTTTCTAACATAAGAAAAGATAAAAAAATGAGACCCTAGTTACATCTAATCAAGCTATAAATAGGTTATATCATGAAGATTTAATTCCAAAAAAATTGTAAAGTTCATGCTACTTTAGGATATTATACTTATATTTCGCAAACAGAAAATCAAGTATTAATACCAACTTGGAATGTTGAGATAAGTGATAAGGATGGACAGGTGAGCAACTATTATGTAGATGCTATAAACTTAAATATTTTAAATAGAAAAGACCAAGGTTCATAAATAGACATAAAAAAGCTATCTACCGCAATAAAGCGATGGATAGCTTTTACTATATGTATTAGTCTGCTAAGTAAGCACGTAACATCCAAACATTTTTTTCTAATTGAGTTTTTAGACCTAATGCTAAATCAGAAGTACCTTGATCTCCTTCATCTTCAGCTACACTCATAAGGTGAGTTAAGTCGTTGATTAGTAGTTCGAAATCGTGGAATACAGCGGCAACCATTTCTTTAGTTGTTTCTTTTTCAGTTGCTTCTTTAATTGTTGCGATTTCTAAAGCACCTTTAAGTGTAGAAACTGGGCGTCCTCCGATTGCTAATAATCTTTCAGCTACTTCATCTAAAGATTCGGTTGTGTAGTTGTAATAGTTTTCAAATACTTCGTGTAGTGTGTAAAAGCTACGTCCAGTTACATACCAGTGGAAGCTGTGTAATTTTGTGTATAATACTGTTAAATTTGCTACAAGTTTGTTTAATTCTGTTGTACGTGTCATTTTAAAATTTCTCCTTTATTTTGTAATTTATGTTTAAATTATAGCACGATGAATACGTGATGTAAAGTTTATAGACTTATAATAGTTATTGAGAATTATTATCCGAAACAAAGGTTGATTTATCAATGTTTCCTAAGGTGAAAAAAATCATAAATGATAATCATTATTGATATATTATTCTTAAATAAAGGGTAAAAAAGTTTGAAATTGGGGAGGTGAATTGTTAGAATTAAATAGAAAGGAGTGCTTTTAATGGCGAAGTTATGTATATTTTTTTAATAGAATTATATAGAAAGTATATATCTCGTTATACAAGACCGACATGTAGATTTTCGCCGACATGTTCAAGTTATGCGATGGAAAGTTATAAGAGATTTGGCTTTTTTCTAGGGACTTACTTAACTGTAAAAAAAGACTTTTGAAGTGTCATCCTTTATATAAGGGAGAGTACTTTGATAATGTCCCTTTATTTAAGAGAGAAATATTTAAATTTAATAGAAAAAAATAAAGAGGTAGCTGAAACCAGCTGCCTCTTTATTCCCGACTTTGACAGTTTCGAGGGAAAAAAATATCGTTATAAAAGTTGATTTTATCGAAAAAAATCAACTTTTTCCTACTTTACTATTCCTATATACAAGTATATGTGGTATAATATATATGAGGTGACAAAAAAATGATAGTTCAAGTATACACAAACAGAGGAAATAAATATGTAAGAGTGGTTCACTCATATCGAGATCCAGAAACTAATAAACCAAAAAAATGAAAGTTATAAAAAAATTATGGGAATTTAGAAAAAAACTATTAAAACAAGATAAAAAAACTTCCTAAAAAAATTAGAAAAAAAGAAATCAAAGAAAAAAATGAAAGATTGAAAGAAAGTGCCCTAGACAAAAATAAAAAAATTGAAGCAGATAATTTTTGAAAAAAAGAAGGTTTAGTACGTAAAAAAATTATGGATACTTAGTATACGAGAAGATATGGCAAGAATTAGGAATAAGTAGATGGATAAAAGATATAAAAAAACTAGAAGTAAGATAGAGATTAAAGAGATACTAAAACAACTGGTATTTCAAAGACTACTTACTCCATCATCAAAGAAATCAGCATATGATCATAGAGAAAAATTATGTAGATTTTCGAAATGATTTGATTTTAGAAGACTACTACAGAGTTTTAGACATAATTTATGATGAAAAAAAGAAAAAAATTAGAAAAAAACATTTAAATAGCACACTCAAGAAAAAAATTTAACAGAGAATTAAATATAGTATTATACGATGTAACTACATACTACTTTGAATCAGTTAAAAAAAGATGAAATAAAAAGGCTTTGGATTTTCTAAAGATAATAAAAGTAAATCAAGTACAAGTAGTTATGGGATTATTAATTGATAATAACGGAATACCAATCAGTTACGAACTATATCCAGGTAATACAAGTGAATTTAGTACACTATATCCCGTCATAAAAGATTTAAAAGAAAAAAATACAAATTAAAAAAAGTAATAGTAGCCGCAGATAGAGGACTTAATTCTGGTAAGAATCTATTTTTATTAAAAAGAACTAGGATTAGATTATGTTATGGCATATAAACTAAAAAGGTGCTAAGAAAGAAATAAAAGAAAAAAATTATTTGAAGATGGGTATACAATAGAAAAAAAGAGTTTAAGTATAAACTTATAGAACATGTAAAAAGAAATTAGAATTGATGGTAAAACTGAAAAGATTCAAGATAATTTACTTTTTAGGATATTCTGAAAAAAAGAGCAAAAAAAGACAAAGCCGATAGACAGAGACTTCTAGACAAAGCTGATAGACTACTAAATAATCCATCTATGATGAAACAAGAGTTGAAAAAAAGGTGGTAAGAAATTTATAAAAAGTAACTAAGGGGAACTTAGATATAGAATTAGATGTTAAACAAATTGAAGAAGCAGAAAAAGATGGATGGATTCTTCGCAATAGAGTATTCACAAAAAAGAACTTACAGGAAGAGAAGTAAGAGATTTATGGAAGTCTATGGAAGATTGAAGATAGTTTTAGAGTATTGAAAAACTAATCTTGAGGCTAGACCAATATTTGTGTGGAGCGAAAAGAGAATAAGAGCTCACTTTTTAATCTGTTACTTAGCTTTAGTAATAGAAAGATATCTAGAGAAACTTCTAAAAGATAATAATGTAAATTTATCGACAGCTAAAATACAAGAAGCAATAAGAAATACCACTTTAGGAAGTGTTGAGACATTAATGGGAGATTATTATATAAAAGATGCAGAATCAAAAGAGTATCTTGATATAATTAATTCTGTAAAAATGAATAAAAATTCCTCTTGTAGGATATGTTTCTGACATAAAAAAATGTATATAGGAAAAATTATGCCAATTTCACCCTGATGAAACGCTATAGCTACGCCTTTCGTCAGGGTTTTTCTTGTACCTGAAAGTGTCAAAGTCGGGAAAAAATAAAGAGGTAGCTGAAACCAGCTGCCTCTTTATTGGGCGAAAAGTGTTATATTTGGATAAAAAAATTTGGAATATTGATTGACCTGTTGAAAAATAAATAAGGGGTTGTTTCAACAATATAACAATTAAAATATTATTTAATTAAAGTACTTGTAGGTAAATCCTCATAATTATCCACAAATATTAACTTATATTGCAAAAGTGAGGTAAATCCTCATAATTATCCACAGATGCAAGAGATAATGTTATTTATCAATGCTATTTCCAGCATCTAACCATGCGGCAATTCCGCCCGGAAATCTATAGACATTTTTATATCCAGCCTCTTTTGCTAATACTGCTCCAACATGGCTTCGTTCACAAGCTACAAATCCACAGTAGATAACAATTTTTTTATCTTTATCAGCTCCTAAAGTTTTTAAGAACGCTTCTTTTTCCTCTGGTTTCAAATCTTTCATTTCTTTTGGTAAGCCAGCGTTAACAGCACCTTTGATTTTAGTTTTTTCGAAGCGATCAGAAGGTATAGTATTGATTAAAATCATATCTTCTTTGTTGTCGATAGATTTTTTTCAATTCATCAGCGCTTATTAAATTATAATCTCCAGTTTTTGTGGCTTTAACAAGTTTGATGGATGCTTTTTCTACGTCGTTTTCTTTTCCGTCCTTTGCAGAACGGTTAAGACCATCTCCACTACTGCAACCAACTAAAGATACAGAAAGTAATATGCTCGATAAAGCTAAAGTTATTTTATTTCTTTTTCATAAATTTGTTCCTCCTTTAATTTTTCACTTTTATTATAACATAAAAAAACATTAACTATAAACAAATTATAAAAATAAAAATTTAATTAAATTAAGATAAGTGATAATTACTATTGTTGTTTTTTTAATATATGTAAACTAAGAAATATGACTTAAAATATATAAAAATAAAAAAATTAATGAGTTTATTAATTTTATGTTTCTAATAATACAAGACGGATGAATTTATATTTTTTTGTATAAAAAAATAACTCCGTTACTAGCTAGTAGTAACAGAGTTATATCTTTTTACAGTATATATTTATAAAACATTATTTTTTTACTAAATATGTTTTTTTAACGAAATTGAAAAATTTTTATCCTTACGACTTGTTTCTTTATTGGCTAACATTTTTTTTAACGAAGTCAGGCATTTCAGGTTTTTTTCACCATCTTTTTTTGTTAGCTAACATCTTTTTAACGAAATCGGGCATTTCAGGTTTTTTTCACCATCTTTTTTTATTAGTCAGCATTTTCTTAACGAAATCAGGCATTTCTGCTCTTTCTTTATCCATCTCGTTAAATGTTGTTTGTTCTGGATTATGATAGATAAAAAGGATTATCTTTATTATCATTAATTGCAGAAACTAGAGCTTCTATTAAACGATTGTCATAGTTTGGCATTGGTGGTCTATGATATGCTACACCAAATTCTTCGCAAAGTTCACGACATTCAACATCATTATCAAAAAGAACTTCAATATGTTCACTTATAAAAACTAAGAGGTACAAATATATAGTGATTTGGATACTCTTTTTGATCTCTTAAATATTCTAGAACATCAGGTTTAATCCATGGCATACCGATATCACTCTCACTTTGCCATGTGTTTGTATAGTTATCTTTATCAAGTCCTATTTTTTCTGCAATTAGTTTGGTCATATCGAAGATTTGGTCAACATAAGGGTCGTTATATTTCAAAGCAATTTCAGGTACACTATGTGCAGAAAAAGATAACTTTAAAGCTATCATTTTTTTAACTTCTGTATCAATAATTTTTTTGATTTCGTCAGCCCAAAAATTCAATTAATTTTTTTCTTCTTTATACCATGATTTTTATTATATTAAATTTGATTTTATCACTCTTAATAAATCTTTCATATCCCATAATAGAATAGAATGAATAATGAGGTTCTAAAATTAAACAAATACATTCTTCAATGTTGTCTTCTTCCATTTTTGAAATTACATCAGGGATATATGGAGAAGAGAATTTATTTGCAAAGTATACTTGATATTTATCTTGTACAGCTTCTTTTTAACAGATCAACTTCTTTAAGTGTGATTTCTTGAAGGGAGAACCTTCTATGCGAAGATAGTTTTTTTAATAAATGATTTATTTCTTCATCGTTTGGACGAACCCCTCTTCTAATATTCGTGAAAAAAATTTAGCTACACCTTCGAATGTGTACTCTTCAGGTGTTCCATATGTCATAACTAGAATGGCTTTTTTTCATTTTTTTAACCTCTCATAATTGTATAGTTATATATGATTATATCACTTTTTGTATTAAAACACACGTATTTTTTTACAATATTACAGAAAAAAATTATTATTGACTACAGCTCCTATTAATTAAATTTAATATTTTTTTAGACTGTTATATTTGTGAAGTAATTATGGCGAAGGATAACTATAAAAAGATCATAGTTGTAAAGTACAAGAAAAGATTAAAAAAACTATTGCAAAAAAACTCGGAAAAAGTTATAATATATAAGATAACTAAAAAAAGTGCACTAATAAGAGAGTTTTAGAATCTCCGATTGGTAGTTGTAAAAAGGAGGATGTGTTTAAGTGAGAAAAGAAAAATATTAGGAGCAGTAACATTTATGGCTGCTGTAGGGTGGAGTTATTTATATGAAAAAAATAATCCTAAGTACAAAGAAATAGTTAGAGTCGTAAAAAAACTGCAGATGCACGTGGTTTTTATGAGAAAAATAATTTTAGAAAAAGATAAATTGGCATTTACTGCAAAGTCGAAAATAAAAGATTATAAGATTGATTATGAAAGTGTTAGAAGTGTGGGAGAAAAAAATTTATGCTAGATTAATAGTTAATAATGATGAGAAATTAAATATTGATACGGTACTTGATGAAAAAAAGATGTGAATGTCGAAGAAGTAGCACATTCAGAAAAAAATTAGATGATTTATTAAAAAAATAGCAGTTAAGGGGGCAGAAAAATGATTTTTTTCATTTATCTGCCCCCTTAACTGCTATTTTTGGATAAATATGTTAAGTAATTCCCTAGGAAATAATAAAAAGGAATCCTCCATTACAGTAAGGTGAGTGTAATGGAGGAATTTTTTTCATGGTTAAATTAATTAATTAGTTAGTTTTTTTATTATTATGCAAAACGACTGCGGATACTTGTTGGTATTGATCTATAAACACTCTTAGTAACGAAGAATAAGAATGTTACTAACGCACCTTTTAACAGGTTAAATGGTACGATACCAACAGCTACAATAGTTTTTTTATGTTAGTCACGATATCAGCTAAGTTCATGATATATCCATAAGCTGGAAGTAACACGAAGTAGTTAAGTAGTGACATGAATAATGTAATTGCCAGTGTTCCTAAAAATACCGCCGATGATTGTTTTTGTAGTACCTTTTTTTGTAGAAAAGTACGATAATACTAATGAAAGTAAATTCAACTACGATATTGGCGACTGATCCGATAGGTTCATGTGATAATAATGCGAAGTGTAGGAAGTTTTTTAAGAATGACACTAAAAGTGCATCTTTATAACCTAATAATAACAATGCCATGAACAGCGGGATAAACGTGAAATCAAATTTTTAGAAATGGTGGCAAGAATGGCACAGCAAAACTAAAAAAAGATAGAAGTAGAGCAATAACTGCAAGCATTCCACTTAAAAACAAGTGAATGAACATTTTTTTTGTACATATTAAATCCTCTTTCCCTATCTTCATAGGGCAAAAAAATAACCGCAATATAATTTTTTTAAAAAAGGCGCCTTTAAAAATCTGTATTAGATATAAAAAAACACCACTTTAAAAAAATTTTAAAGCGGGACTGAAAAGGTATGAAAAAAATAAACATCGCACAACACACTGTATGACAAATATACATATGTAGTAAGGTTATATGTGCAAGTTTATTAATTCTATATCTTCTATCATCCAGACTGTACTGTCGGTTTTGGAATTTCACCAAATCAGCTTGCGCTCGCGGACTTTTAACCGCCGGTCGGGAATTTCACCCTGCCCCGAAGATAATTTAATTATTTATTATAGGTTTATTATAAACCTAAGACTAAAGTTTGTAAAGAGAAAAAGGCTTAACTTTTTTTAATAGATAAAAAGTAGGGAGTGACTCAAAAAAATCGTGTTTCGAAGAAATCGATTTTTGTCGAGTCACTCCCCGCACTAGTTTATTAGATATCTAAAAAAAGCTTTTTATAAAGCGAATTTAGATATCAATAAACCACTGCGTCTATGAGTTCTCATAGACATTTTGTTAAAATTTAGGACTTTTGGGTCAAGTACTACTTAAATACTTTATTTTTTTAGAAATTATTCTACTGTTACTGACTTAGCTAAGTTACGTGGTTTATCCACATCTAAACCTTTAGTATAAGCTGCATAGTATGCGAATAATTGTGTAACAACGATACTTGCGATTGGAGCAAGATCTTCATTTACGTTAGGAATAGCATAGTCACCTTTACGAGCTAATTTTTTTCTAATGTAATAATTAGAGTATTAGCTCCACGGCTAGCCACTTCACTTACGTTACTACGTGTATTTAAGTCTAGTTTAGCGCTTGTAATAAGAGCCACTACTGGTGTTCTTTCTTCTATAAGAGCGATTGTACCGTGTTTTAATTCTCCTCCGGCAAATCCTTCTGTTTGAATATATGAAACTTCTTTAAGTTTTAAAGCTGCTTCACATGCACTATAGTAGTCAATTCCACGTCCGATATAGAATGCATTACGTTCAGTGAATAAGTTTTTAGCTAAGTCTTTGATAGTTTTTGTATCATCTAAGATTGATTCGATTGCTGAAGTTATTACTGATAACTCTTGCTCGATATCAAATTTAGGTTGTCTTGAAAGTTGTTTAGCTACTTCGTAAGCTAGTATACTTAGTGTTGCAATTTGAGCAGTATATGCTTTAGTAGAAGCAACTGCAATTTCAACACCTGCGTGAAGTAATAATGTATAGTCACATTCACGAGATAGAGTTGAAGCATCAACGTTAGTAAGTACTAAGAATTTATAATCTTCATTTACACTACGTAATTTTGTTAATACTGCACGAAGGTCAGCTGTTTCTCCTGATTGAGAAAGGAAGATGAACATTGGTTTTTTAGATAATAATGGTACATTGTAAGCAAATTCTGATGCTAGGTGTACTTCTGTTGGGATACCAGCCCATTTTTCGAAGTAGTTTCTTCCTACTAAACCAGCGTTATAACTTGTACCACATCCGATGATGTATAGTCTATCGGCATCTTTTACGTTGTTAATAATTTCGCTGTCAATATTTACATCATGTCCATCGAAGTAGTGAGAGATGATGTTACGCATAGCTCCTACTTGCTCATGAATCTCTTTAATCATGTAATGCTCGTGGATACCTTTATCAATTTCTCCAGCGTTTAAGTTAGTTGAGAAACTTTCACGTTCTACAACGTTACCTTCTTTATCTTCGATAGTTACGCTGTCTTTTTTCACGATAACAATTTCACCGTCGTTGATTTCTAAGAAGTTGTTAGTGTACTTAATCATTGCTAAAAGCATCACTACCAACATAGTTTTTATTTTCTTCTCCTAGTCCAATAAGAAGTGGACTTTTGTTTTTTGCTACATATAATGTATCTTTATCTTCTGTGTCGATTAAACAAAGTGCATAAGATCCTTGTAACTTAGATACAGCTTTTTTGAAAGCTTCTTTAGTTTCAAGACCACGATCGCTGTATATTTGAACTAATTGAACGATAACTTCAGTATCAGTTTCAGAAACAAGTTCTACATCTTTGAAAAATCTATCTTTAAGTTCTTGGAAGTTTTCGATAACTCCATTGTGAACTAAAATAAAACGTTTGTTGAAGCTTTGATGTGGGTGAGAGTTAGTTGTGTTAACTCCACCGTGAGTAGCCCAACGAGTATGACCAATACCTAATTCTAGGTGAAGACCTTCAGGTATTAAGGCTTCTAGGTTTTTAATACGACCTACAGACTTAGTAACGCTAGCTTCTCCGTTAACAACCCCTGCAATACCTGCTGAGTCGTATCCACGGTACTCAAGACTACTAAGTCCATCAATTAAAAACTTAACTCCATTTGCTTCTCCAACAAATCCTACAATTCCACACATATTAAAAAAATTCCTCGCTTTTTTTCTTTATTTAATTTAATTGTCGTCTCATAGAAAGTACTATGAAAAATTATATTCACTCAAAAAAATATTATACTTCATTTAGTTTATGTTAACCCAAAAGAAAGTATTATGAGTCTAATAGAGAGAGGATAATGATTTTGAAGGGAAAGTTTTTTACGTCATTCTTCCTTAAAAACTAAGTTGCTGTTGCATACGCTGTACCTAAGTATCTTGTCGTCACTACGTTCCTAAAGATACAAAGGTACACCCCATTGTACATTATCTAACGAAACTCTCTGGTTCCGAAAAAAAGCATCCGCCGAATTTTTCGATAACTTTTTTCCTCGTCAACTAAGCTCAATTTAACCTTTAGAACTTAGTTCGGGCGCTATAATTATAAATTCAAATTACCTCCTAATATTTTAATTGCACATATTATTATACTAGATGAGAAGAGCATTGTAAACTGAAAGGATATATTTACATAAACTCAGATATCAAAATAAAGTATCTAAAAAAATTTAACCTTAATTTTTTTATATTGTAGAAATATAAAATTGAATAATAAAAAAACCTACTTACTTTTTTTGAGCAAGTAGGAAATTTTTATTATTCTTGTTTTTTTGTGAATCAGTTGCTACTTCTTTAGCATTTTTCACTTCATCAGGAAGGTTGATTTCTTTAACGTTATTTACGTTAGAATATTTGATGATTTGTTTAATTTTTCATCGTAGTTGGGTTTGAAGTATCTTTTAGTAGCAAGTTCCATTGTTACTTCGTTGTTAACAGGTGTGAAGTCTTTAGTAACAACTAGTTTAATTGAAACGTTTTTTTGAAGTCTACATTATCAAAAAGCACTAGCAGTAACTTCACTTCCTGAAGATGCATTAGCGATAGCAACCATAAGATCTTTGAATTGGTCACCATTTCCTGTATATGTTAGTACGTAGTTTCCATTTTCTTCAGTTTTTCTTGAAATCTTTAGCGATTTTTTTATAGAATTCTAAAATTTTTATCTGAATTAGCAATCTTTTTAAGATTTTCAAATTGTGCTGTTATATTGTTGTTTGAACTTTTAACCCATTCGTTTTGTCCTGTTGATTTTGCATAAGCTGTTCCATCTTTTGATGTATAATTCTAATGTTTGGCTTTGTCCTTGAGCTTTTACATCAGTAGTTGCTTTCATTGCAAGTGGATCCATGATTAATGAACCAGATACAGTATTTTTCAATTGTTTGGTTTTGTTCACCAACTAAAATTTCAGATTGGTTTGTAGCTTCGAAATCTGTACTCTTAATATTTTTTTAGATGATTCTACTGATTTATTGACGATTTGTTCTGCGGAAGTTCCCATGCCACAAGCAGCAAGAGTAACTGAAAGAATAATCGTTGCAATAAGCAATAAATATTTTTTTAGTGATTTTTGTCATGTGTCTCTCCTTAACATTAATTAAAAATAGCCTAGTATATGGAATCTATTTTTTTATAAATTTATTTTTTTATAGCACTATTCTATCATATTATAGCCGATATTACTATATTATAAACCTATTTTTTTAAAAATATCTGTAATAAATAGTAAAAGATTATAAAGTAAGAAAGATAGTTTAGTCTAATATTTTGTAATATTTTTTTGTAAAAAAACAATAAAAAAATCTCTTGACTTATATCAATGATGGATATATAATCCCAAGTTTGACACTTGTAAAAAGGTAAAAAGTGTTATAAATCCTTAGAAATAGCGGTTTATAACACTTAAAAATTTTATTAAAAAAATGCGTACTTTTTTTATTTTTTTGTTTCTTTAAAAAAATTTTTTTAAAAATTCTTTTCACTAATTATTTCAAAGTCAGTATTAAAAGCCAAAAAGCTGTATGTAGTAAATCTGTTATTTCGGTTCTTGTATAAATAGGAGTATAGCCTAATCCATAAAATCTTTTTAAATTTATAGTCTCTTAATGTTTTTTTATTAATTCTACATAAGATATATTTGCATCTAGCTTTTTGTTCCAAGAAACGAAATAGTGTCAATGATAGAAAAACAAATCATGAAATGTGCTTTGATTCTATCTTCTCGACTAAGGTATACAGGTCTAGATTTAAATTCACTTTTCATTATTTTTAAAAGCACTCTTCAATTTGCCAACGTCTTTTTATTAATCTCTATAATCTTCTCAATTGGTTCATCTAAGTTTGTAGAAACTCCGTATATGCCATCGTATAAGCTCTCTTGGAAGATTTTCTCTTCGTCCAAAGATATATATTTCTTTTCAGCTATTTCACCATCGACTGTTATACTAGTAACCTTTACCAATCTTTTTATAATCGGTAGTTCGCTTGCTGTTTAACTTAGAAGGAGTCTTTATTAATTTCATAGCTCTTTCTATATGTCGTTCTCTAATTTTTTTCTATGATAGTTTCTATATTCTATAGAGTATGTTACTATTAGATTTTTGAAAAAGGTAAGTTTTCTTCTTTAAAAAGGGCACTCTTTGTAGAATATTTTATCCTTATAATCTTCATTATCTTCTATTTCAGAGATATTGTAAAAATCTATTAGAATTGCCTCCTACTATTCTCCAGTTATCTCTAGCTAACGCCCATTGTTTAAATTCTTTAGGTAATTTTTTTATAGATTGTGTAGTTACATATCCTCTTCCACTCATACTGTTGTATAATTTATTAGCTCTTGATGATAGTCCTGCATCTGTACAAACGATAAATTCTGAAGCCTTAAAGTCTTTTTACTATTTTTTTCTTTCGAGTGGTTTTAATGTTGTTTGTTCATTGGTAGACCCTGAATGTAATGAAAAAGGCTAAAGGTATTCCATCTGCATCCATGAATAATCCCATTTCCACTATAGGATTAGGTCTGTTTTCTTTTTGAAACACCATATTTTTCTAAATTCGTCATCTTCTTCTATTTCAAAATAGAAATTTGTACAATCATAGTAAAAGTACATCAGTGTTTCTTGATACAAGTTTTTTTGAGAGTTTTTTTGTATAGTTGTTCTTGTATAAAAATCAAATTCTTGAGAAATTATTTCCAAAGCTCTGTAAAAAAATGATGTAGCTCTATGTCTTTATACTCTAATAACTTTTTAGAAAAACTCTATTGTAGAACGTTTTGAAGATGGAGATAAAAATTCTTCCGTAAATTAATCGTGATAGAATATCATCTAATGAGAATGTGAATTTATGTTTTTGTTCGATTTCTTTCGAAATTTTATTTAGACCTAAATTATAGTATAGATTTTGTAAAAATAGATAACCACCATGAAATTCAGTATTTTTGTGCATATCTAATTTTCTAGTTTGACTTAGTTTGATAAGGATATCTTCGTTTCCTTCTTTTTCAAGTCTGTTTAATTCTTCAGCTCTTTGTTTAGCCCACTCTATAGGCTCTATGCCGGGATATTTTTTTTCAAAAAGTGTTTCGTGATTTCCTAGATTTTCAACAGTAGTTGTTGATCTTTTATTCCCAATGGTAACATCTTTGATTATAGAATAATTGATTGTGTTTTTTTGATATAGATTTTTTTACCCTCATTGTTTCTTACCTCGATACTTATATTATACCATAGTACGATAAAGTACGCAATATTAAAAACGTGAAAAATTTGACAAAAAAATAGCGAGATATCAACTCTCGTTAAACTTTTTATGTTTTACAAGTGTCAAATTCCGTAATAAATAGTAAAGATTATAAAGTAAGAAAGATAGTTTAGTCTAATATTTTGTAATATTTTTTTGTAAAAAACAATAAAAAAATCTCTTGACTTATATCAATGATGGATATATAATTATATCAAAGATAGATATATCGATGATTGATATAAATAAAAAATTATCTCTAATTAAGTTAGGAGGGATAAAATGGCAAAGTTAAGCCCTTATGAAACGGGCGAATTAACGGATAGTATATTTTTTTACACTTCTAGTTTTAACAGAACCTATTCATGGATACTTAATAATGCAAAAGGTTGCGGAGATTACAGATAACAATATTATTATCGGACCTGCGACAATGTACACAACTTTAGGTAAAATGGTTTCTGTTGGCTGGATAGAAGATAAGGAAATTGATAATTCGAAAAAAAGAATATCATATTACTCCAAAAAGGTATGGAAGTTTTGGAGAAAAAAATTTAAAAACTTCGACAGTTTTTTTACTCGATGTAGCTAAGAAGTTTATAGGTGGTGGAAGTAATGAGTAGATATAAGGTGATACATGCATTCGCTTTAACAAATGAAAGTGTTATGAGAAAATTAGAAAGGTATAGTGCAGAGGGCTGGCATTTTAAAAAGTTTCTTGGATTCTTTGTTTTATTAGAAAGAGGAGAAAAAGTTAATTACAAATACGAATTGGTATATGATAAAAAGTTCGATGCAGAACGTAAAAATTTCTATAAGTTTAACGGTTGGGAAGTAGTTAGAAATAGTTTTTTCTGGCAAGTATTACGTGGTGAACCTACGGCAACTACACTATATACAGATAATCTGAGTAAAGACTACATGTGGCTATATAGAATTAGATTTAATGCGAAATTCATGTTAGGATTTCTGATATTATCTTTGGTGACGTATTTTATAAATAAATATTTAATGCCGTCAGAAGTAATGGATTTTATTTTTTTAGAATGAGTGCAGTATTTGCAGTGGGAGTGGTCATTACCACAGGATTCCTCTATATAAATTATTTATTTTTGAAGAGAAGAAAGGATTGAATTTATGAAGTATAAATATGTTCCGGTATTTATAAGCTATGATAAAGTAGCGGATAAAATGAATTATCTTGCTGCTAAGGGATATGAATATGATAAAGAGGCTATAGTGGCAATCAGAATGAAGAAAGTTTCAGAGACTAGCGATAAGCAATATAAGTTTATCTTTGATAAACAGTTTACACCTGAGATAGAAGAGTATTATAAAGCAACTGGTTGGAAGCTTCATAAGTTTCAATTTTATAATTTGTTTAGGCTAGCTGAAGGAACTTCAGGTTCGTATCCAATATATACCGATACCGAGACGGAATTAGAGTTTGTTAGATATAGATTGTTAAGATTTATAGTTTTGTTTGTTTTAATAAATATAATAGGGGTATTGTATTTTACTAATATTAAATGGGTAATTAATAGTGGAATACCTGATATGATAGCCATGTTAATAGGTGGATTAATAGGTGGTATATTTGGTTACTGTATAGGAGGTCTTGGAATGTTTTTTTACCGAAATATTTCAAGTTAACAAAAGAAATAAAAAAATAATGATGAATAGAAGGGGATTTAACTTTTAATAAGTTAGAAAGAGAGGTATGGATTATGATTTTAGAATTTAAAAATGTAGAGAAAAGTTTTGGGAATAAAAAGGTTCTTAAAGGAGTTAGCTTCACAGCGAAAAGTGGGGTGGCTAATGGATATTTAGGACGAAATGGTAGTGGGAAGACTACGAGTTTTAGAATTTTTGTTAGATATATTTAAGCCAGATAAAGGGGAGATTTTACTAGACGGAAAACCTCTAGATCACAGTAAGGTAAAAATTGGATATTTACCAGAAGAACGTGGAATGTATGATGGTGTTGGACTAGTAGATCAGCTTACGTACTTTGGAATGCTAAAAGGTATGAAGAAGAAAGCAGCACAAACAGAAGCGAAAAAAATGGTTAGAGTACTTCGAATTAGAAGATAATAAACAAGCATTAAAAAAACATTATCTAAAGGTAATGCACAAAAAAATTCAAATTATTCAAAGTGTTATGAATGACCCAGATATTCTTGTTTTTTTGACGAACCATTCAGTGGACTTGATCCGGTGAACGTATCGAAGTTAAAAGAAATAATTACAGACTTTATCAAAAAAGATAAACTAGTTATTTTCTCATCTCACCAAATGCCGGTTGTGGAAACATTCTGTGAAGACATTAATATACTAGAAAAAGGGAAAAATTACTCTAAGTGGTAATCTAGATTATATTAAAAAAACAATTAGGACATGGAAAAAAATGATCTTGAGTGTTAGTGATTTTTGAGAAAGAGGAATTGCTTGCTAATCTTAAAAGCTGTGCCACTAGATATTGAGTATTCATTGGTTCCAGAGGGAGTCCTTCTTGATTTCAAAGAAGAGGGAGCTAAAAAAAGAACTTTTAGCAAGATTAGCTGGAAGTACGTTTAACATAGAAGAATTTAAACTTTATAAACCAACGTTAGAAGAGATTTTCAAAGAACAGGTAGGTAAGTAATTATGAAGAATTTTAGTACAGTATTTAATTTTTGAATTAAAAACAATTTTTGCCAAAACATCAACAAAGGTTATTATGGCAGTGTATTTCATTATAGCTATAGGTATAACATTCATACCATCGATTGCGAACAGTAATCTTTTTAAAGGTGAGAGCAATGATAATTTCAATCGTAGTGCATATGTAGTTAAAGATGTGAGTGTTCAACTAGACGATTTGAAAGAGGCTAAGAAATACGATAGTAAAGATGCTTTAGAAAAAAAGACATTAAAGATAAAAAAATTAGATGAGGGTATAATTTTAACTAAAGATAGTTATGAATATTTATCTAGACAATCTATCTTTTAGTAAAGATAGCAGTGAATTCAAAGAAGCTTTTCGGAAAGAATGTAGAAAAAAATTAGTCTATAAACAAAAATGGTTTTAGACTATGATAAAGTAATTAACATAGAATCACATCTTCCACAACCTACTTCTGTAAATGTAAGTGGAGATTCTGATATTCAGACACAAGTGGTAAAATGTTATAGTAGTTTATGCTCTTACATTCATTGTCTATATGACGGTAGTTCAATTTGGTAGTGTAGTTGCGACAAATGTTGTTAAAGAAAAAAAGTAATAGAGCGATGGAATTATTAGTAGTCACTGTAAATCCTAGAACGTTAATTTTAGGAAAAAGTACTAGCTTTATCGGTTGCGGTACTTATTCAAATGGGATTAACCATAGGTGGTTTATTCGCAGGTCTAAAAAAATCAATGGTTCTAGATATAGCGATAATGTTAAACATATTATAGAAAATGTAGATTTGAAAGTCCTTGGTGTAGGATTACTGTTTGCTTTAACTGGTTTTGTAATGTTTATGTTCATGTATGCGGCATTCGCATCATTAGTTAGTAAAATTGAAGATGTCAACGGAGCGATAACTTTACCGATGTTAACATTCATAGGTGCATTTTTTTGCGAACTACTATATTATGGGTTCAAGTGGAGATACTAAACTTGCAGAAATTTTATCATACGTTCCATTTACATCATACTTTGTAATGTTTACGCGCTATGCAATAAGCAATGTATCTATCCAAGAATTAGGGTTATCTTATGGTATATTAGCTGTAACTACATTACTTGTAGCATTTGCGAGTGTTAAAGTATATAGATTAGCAACATTAAGATATGGTCAAAAAAATTAAACTTCTTCAAATTGTTATTTGGGAAATAGGAGAAGTCAAAATAAATCAACACCACATAATAGATTATCTAGTATGTGGTGTATTTTGTATATCTGAGTTGACTATTTATAACTTGAGTTATAGTATTATTTATTCATTGCACTTATTTCATATTTATGTTAAAATAAAAATCATAAAGAGAGAGCCGTTTTAAAGACGGTGACTCTGATTAATTATAGTTGAAAAATAACTGTCTTAACCGTTCAAAGTTTTAAAGATGGTTATTTTTTTATTGTCTTTTTAATGCTATAATGCACGCACTAACTATTGAAACAATTAAAAGGTTTATTCCAATAATTGTTTGTACAATTTCATATGCCGACAACTTGCTACTCCCTTCTTCAAGATTTTTAGTGTATGCGGACATAACACCAACTCCTTTCATAGAAAAGTAGCCACCATCTTTGTAGAAAGTATTATACTCTCCAACTTCTCTCTCCGATTTTGATTATATCAGATTAATTAGTGATTATCAACGATTTTAAGAAATTAATAGGATTATTTTTAATATTGTTAATAATAGTAAAAAAATTATATAAAAAAAGACAATTATAAAGGAGATAGTTATCATTTATAAAATTAATAAAAATTTAAATATATAAGATTTAATTATATGTTTTAAAAAAAGTGTTTTTTTCAGTAAACTATTATAAGTAAGATTCAAAAAAATTCAAATTTTTGAGTCTTTTTCTTTTTTTGTTTTTTTAGTTGCATAAAAGGTTATAATTTAGGTATACATAATTCTGCAAAAATAAGGAGGATATTTAATGAATGAATTGAAAAAAGGACGATAGGTTTCATGCCAGCTTTTATGACGGTTATAGGATCGGTAATTGGAGCAGGGGTATTCTTTAAGGCGGCTGTCATTTATAAGACAACAGGGAGTATGAGTTTAGGGTCTACTAGCTTGGGATGCTTGCTGGTATTATTACTATCTGTGCAGGACTTACTGTGGCTGAACTTGCGGCTTCTATTCCTGAAGTAGGAGGGATGGTTGTTTGGATAGAAAGAACTTATGGGAAAAACAGCAGCGTTTCTATTAGGATGGGCGCAGTCGGTGATTTATTTTCCCTGCGATGATTGCGGCTCTCGCTGTTATCTTTCTCTACACAAGTTTTTAAACTTTATTAAATTTAGATAAAGCTTGGCATCTTCCTATAGCTATTTGGTGCAGCAACGTCGTTAATGTTTTCTAAACTTTTCTAGGCGGAAAAATCGGAGGGATACGATTCAGACAGTAGCTACTATCTGTAAATTGATACCATTAATAGTAATTATTGCATTTGGATTATTTCAAAGTGATTCTCAACCATTACAATTATTCCCTATAGAAGCGGGGAAAGATATTTCATTTGCTAGTGGACTAGGTGGAGCTTTACTTGCTGCGATGTTTGCCTATGAAGGTTGGACGAACGTAGGAAGTATGGCAGGTGAGATGAAAAATCCTAAAAAAGATTTACCAAGAGCAATTTTTCTAGGGCTTGCGGTTGTTATGATTGTATATGTACTTATAAATGTAGCTTATCTTATGACTTTACCATTAGATCATGTTGCAGGTAATCAAACTGTAGCCAGTGAAGTAGCTGCGAAGTTATTTGGTGGTATTGGTGGTAAAATTATTACGATTGGAATACTTGTTAGTGTATATGGAGCGATTAATGGATTCTCAATGGCTGGGATTCGAGTTCCTTATGCGATGGCGAAAAGTGAACAGATTCCATTTAAAAATGTATGGACGAAGTTGAATAAAGGTGCTGTACCAGTAAATGCAGGATTATTACTTTTAGTAATAGCATTCTTAATGATGTTAACAGGTAGTTTTGATATGTTAACTGACCTATTAGTATTTGTAATGTGGTTCTTTTACACAGCAACATTCCTTGCAGTAATTATACTACGTAAAAAAGAACCGAAATTAGAAAGACCATATAGAGTACCTCTATACCCAATAGTTCCTATAATAGCCATTCTTGGTGGGGTTTATACTTTAGTAAGTACTTTAATCTCACAAACATCATTAGCTATGGGAGGAATAGCTCTAACGTTAATAGGATTATTATTCTATACAGAATTACACAAGAAGTTTAAAAAATAATAAAAAAGAAACATCGCATATTAGAAAAACCTAGTATGCGATGTTTTTGTATTATTTATTTCTATTTTCTAAGTAGTCTGCAATTGCTGCTACGTCTTTGTCTCCACGTCCAGATACGTTAACGATAATTACTTTATCTTTATCTAGTTTTGGAGCACGTTTAATTACTTCTGCAAGGGCGTGTGAACTTTCGATTGCTGGGATGATTCCTGCTGTTCTAGTTAATAGAAGTAGAGTATCAACAGCCTCTTTTAAAGTTTTTTTCTCCTTCTTGGGCTGCGTGAACTTTTGCTCCTAGCATTTCCATTCTAAATACATTTAATCTTTGTCTTTCAACATCAAGAGTTCTCATGTAGATTTCGCATTCTATACCGAATTTTTGCAACGGCGGCATTAGAGGTGTGCCCTTTTTACTAAAAAAATCAGAGATAGTCATATATTTAAAAATTTTTTTATTATTTTATTTTCAGGTATTCTTTTAATTGTAATCCCAAGTTTGACACTTGTAAAAAGGGTAAAAAGTGTTATAAATCCTTAGAAATAGCGGTTTATAACACTTAAAAATTTTATTAAAAAAATGCGTACTTTTTTTATTTTTTTGTTTCTTTTAAAAAAATTTTTAAAAATTCTTTTTCACTAATTATTTCAAAGTCAGTATTAAAAGCCAAAAAGCTGTATGTAGTAAATCTGTTATTTCGGTTCTTGTATAAATAGGAGTATAGCCTAATCCATAAAAATCTTTTAAATTTATAGTCTCTTAATGTTTTTTTATTAATTCTACATAAGATATATTTGCATCTAGCTTTTTGTTCCAAGAAACGAAATAGTGTCAATGATAGAAAACAAATCATGAAATGTGCTTTGATTCTATCTTCTCGACTAAGGTATACAGGTCTAGATTTAAATTCACTTTTTCATTATTTTAAAGCACTCTTCAATTTGCCAACGTCTTTTATTAATCTCTATAATCTTCTCAATTGGTTCATCTAAGTTTGTAGAAACTCCGTATATGCCATCGTATAAGCTCTCTTGGAAGATTTTCTCTTCGTCCAAAGATATATATTTCTTTTTCAGCTATTTCACCATCGACTGTTATACTAGTAACCTTTACCAATCTTTTTATAATCGGTAGTTCGCTTGCTGTTTAACTTAGAAGGAGTCTTTATTAATTTTCATAGCTCTTTCTATATGTCGTTCTCTAATTTTTTTCTATGATAGTTTCTATATTCTATAGAGTATGTTACTATTAGATTTTTGAAAAAGGTAAGTTTTCTTCTTTAAAAGGGCACTCTTTGTAGAATATTTTTATCCTTATAATCTTCATTATCTTCTATTTCAGAGATATTGTAAAAATCTATTAGAATTGCCTCCTACTATTCTCCAGTTATCTCTAGCTAACGCCCATTGTTTAAATTCTTTAGGTAATTTTTTTATAGATTGTGTAGTTACATATCCTCTTCCACTCATACTGTTGTATAATTTATTAGCTCTTGATGATAGTCCTGCATCTGTACAAACGATAAATTCTGAAGCCTTAAAGTCTTTTACTATTTTTTTCTTTCGAGTGGTTTTTAATGTTGTTTGTTCATTGGTAGACCCTGAATGTAATGAAAAGGCTAAAGGTATTCCATCTGCATCCATGAATAATCCCATTTCCACTATAGGATTAGGTCTGTTTTCTTTTGAAACACCATATTTTCTAAATTCGTCATCTTCTTCTATTTCAAAAATAGAAATTTGTACAATCATAGTAAAGTACATCAGTGTTTCTTGATACAAGTTTTTGAGAGTTTTTGTATAGTTGTTCTTGTATAAAATCAAATTCTTGAGAAATTATTTCCAAAGCTCTGTAAAAAAATGATGTAGCTCTATGTCTTTATACTCTAATAACTTTTTAGAAAAACTCTATTGTAGAACGTTTTGAAGATGGAGATAAAAATTCTTCCGTAAATTAATCGTGATAGAATATCATCTAATGAGAATGTGAATTTATGTTTTTTTGTTCGATTTCTTTCGAAATTTTATTTAGACCTAAATTATAGTATAGATTTTTGTAAAAAAATAGATAACCACCATGAAATTCAGTATTTTTTTGTGCATATCTAATTTTTCTAGTTTGACTTAGTTTGATAAGGATATCTTCGTTTCCTTCTTTTTCAAGTCTGTTTAATTCTTCAGCTCTTTGTTTAGCCCACTCTATAGGCTCTATGCCGGGATATTTTTTTCAAAAAGTGTTTCGTGATTTCCTAGATTTTTCAACAGTAGTTGTTGATCTTTTATTCCCAATGGTAACATCTTTGATTATAGAATAATTGATTGTGTTTTTTTGATATAGATTTTTTTACCCTCATTGTTTCTTACCTCGATACTTATATTATACCATAGTACGATAAAGTACGCAATATTAAAACGTGAAAATTTGACAAAAAAATAGCGAGATATCAACTCTCGTTAAACTTTTTATGTTTTACAAGTGTCAAATTCCCGACATCGCATATTAGAAAAACTAGTATGCGATGTTTTGTTGTTATTTATTTCTATTTTTCTAAGTAGTCTGCAATTGCGGCTACGTCTTTGTCTCTACATCCAAGCACGTTTGATTACTTCTGCAAGAGCGTGTGAACTTTTGATTGCTGGGATGATTCCTGCAGTTCTAGTTAATAGAAGTAGAGTATCAACAGCCTCTTTTAAAGTTTTTTCTCCTTCTTGGGCTGCGTGAACTTTTGCTCCTAGCATTTCCATTCTAAATACATTTAATCTTTGTCTTTCAACATCAAGAGTTCTCATGTAGATTTCGCATTCTATACCGAATTTTGCAACGGCGGCATTAGAGGTGTGCCCTTTTTTTACTAAAAAAATCAGAGATAGTCATATATTTAAAAATTTTTTTATTATTTTATTTTCAGGTATTCTTTTAATTGTAATGTTTGTATTATATCGTATTTTGATGTAGAATAAAGTTGGAGAGGTAGTGAATTTTATAAAGATTTTCATACAAAAGATGATGGTTGAAATTGCTGTGAACTTTATAAAAATTATTCAAAATATCAAAGGAGGGGACAGGCATGAATAATAAAAAAATTATAAAAATTTCCTGTTGATAGAAAAGGATATACAGGAATAAGAAGTAGTAAGTATAGAGATTTTTAATCTCAATCAAGGTTATGGTGAAATACAGTTCTCTTCTAAAAAGATTGAGTCTGATTTTAATGAATCGATGAAACTTTTTGCGGAATTTATTGAGAATTTTGAAGATCCTAAATATGCAGCTAATGTAAAAAAAGCTATAGATTTGTCTAAATACAATGTAGATGCTAGAGCCTGGGAAATAGTTAGTAAAGATTGTACGGAATATGAAACAGAATTAAGATTAATACGATTAAGAGATGAGGCTTACAATTTTGAAGAAGGTTTTGTTGATGGTAACCTATTTCCGATTAGTTATCTATACCTAAGAGTCTGCCATCATCTTGCGGAATTTTATTTAGGAAATAAGCTGTATAATAAGGTTAGGTATGCTTATAAGCCGTTTTATTTCACTTTAGATATGGCTAATGAAGTCATGATGCCAATGCATCACAATTTCATAGTAGCCAGTCTTATATTAAATGATTTTACGGAGCTTAATCATTGCTATAAACTGGCGAATAAACATGGTAAAAAAATGATGATGAGGTTATTTTGCTGTCAAAAGTTTTTTTATCATTTGATGCAAGGTGAAGAGAAAGAAGCTGTTGCATTTTTTTCAATAAATTGATTAAAGTAAATAAATACATTTCTGATGTTTTTAGATAGAATAACTAATCCTAAGTTAATTAAGTTTAGTACGGATGATGATTGTAGGTATTTAGAAGCTCTTAATACTGTTATGAAATTCGATTATTTCTTAAGTAAGGAGTACTATTTTGATTTCTTAATGCATATAAGAGAAAGTGAATATGTTATTGGAGATGATTTGGATAAATATGCGAATCGTAAGGAAATAACAGTTGCTGATATGAAACGAGATAGATCATTTATGGCTATTCGAGATACAGAATTAAAAAAATTATGCATGCGAACTTTTTATTAACAAAAGAAGATTTCTTAGAGATTACTAAGGGTGAGTTTTTGAAAAATAAAAAGGTTTAGGTAGGGGAACAATCAGAAACTTGCATATGAATGGTGTAATGTTTGCTGATGATAGTGAGTTTGATATCCAGATGGAGCTAATGGAGGATGACTTATGGTAAAACGTGATAAACAATTTGAATTATTGCTTAAAGAGTTTTTAAAAACTGAAGGGAAGAATTTTTCTAATAGAGAAGATGCTATCGAGGTTTTTTTGAGCACATTTATAATATGGTGGAAGATGGCTATGATATAGATGGACCTCTTGGTGATATTGTCGATGCGATTGATGAAAGTGATATGAGTGTTTTTGACAAGGTTAATGCCTTACGAGAACTGCATGAGGAAAATCACAGTGGTATAGAGATGGCTATTGAGCTTGGAGAGGATATTTTATATTCAGAAAGTGATGAAGATACCGAAGAGATGATACTAGCGGATGCTCTTGCAGGATATTATGTTAAAGCTGGTATGTATGGAGAAGCTGCGAAATTATATAGGCTTTTGTTAGAAGCTAGTCCTTCAGATTTTTCTGAGGTTACAGACGAATTGACGCATGTTTATGTTCGTCTAAATAGAGATGATTTTATGAGAGATCATATTAAACGTTTCGATTATTTAGAATCAGAACCCACATTATTACTATTAAGCATCTTTAGTATAAATCAAGATAAATTCGATGAAGCTCACTATTATATGACGAAGCTTAAAGAATTTAATAAATACACTGGTATTATCTTTAAAAGGTGGTTTTGAAAAAAAGTTGAAAGCTTTATAGAGGGAACTCTACAAGATGAAAAAAAGATTTACAAAGACCTGAAGTTTTTTTGAAATGCATTTTGCAGCTAATATAGCTAAAGATTATCTAACTAGTAAATACCATTATGAATTGTTAGAGAAATTCTATAAAGAAGAATTAGAAAACAGAGTAATTCTGATAGTGGAAGGACGTTGGAATATTTCCAAGGAAATGATGAAAGAAGACCCAATTTTTCGCTGGTATAGAAAGACAATTAAACAAGTTTATCGATGCTGAATTATATAATAAAGAAATACTCGAATCTTATACGGAAAAAAAGAATTGAAAAAAACTAGGTGGCATAGGAGCTACAGTTATCCAAAAAAATTAAAAAAATAATGGTGTTAAGTTTAAAAGAAGACTAGAGTTTTTTTGGAGAAAGAGTACAATTTGTTGTCGATTGCATATATAAAAAAACTCTAACCGACAATTTGTTCAGTGTTGTATATACTAAAAATATAAAAATCTGGGAAGTGAATCAAAGGTGATTCATAGTTTCCCAGATTTTTTTGTTATTCAAATATCTTAGCTAAAAAAAGTCATCACTAAGCGTATATTTTTTTGGTTTCTTCTTAATCACTGTAATCTTGTCTTCATTTTTCTTCTAAATATTTATTTAGAGTTTTTTTGTAGAAATTTCTAAAAACATTAGAAACTTCGGTATGACTTATTAAAGCATCTTTAGCGCTAAATAAAATGACTTTGTAGAAGTAAGAATAGTATATTTTTAAGTGTATCATCAGTAATATTATCGTTAATGTAGTTTCTAGCTATGAACATTTTTTTCAATATTTTCTGTTAAGAAAGATAATATATGTTCTTGACCTGAAACTAAAAAGTTCTAAGTTTTTCTTTAACAAATAGAGTCATATCACCTTTGTTTAAAGGGTGTGATGTTTTCTCGAAACTCTTATAGTATTTATTTTTTTATTTCTATTAATACTGTATGAAAGAGTAATTGCCGTAAATATGTCTATTACACTCGTAAGAGATTTAGCAAGTAAGTATCTACCTACACGACCATTTCCATCATAAAATGGATGAATGTATTCAAAAATAATAGTGTCCAATAAAAAAATTTTTATATAGTTTTTGGCAAGTTGTCATAATTCATAAATCTAATTAAATCAGCCAGTCCATTATTGATATCATCTTCAGTTGCTAAACCATGGTGAATGATATCATTCCCAGCATAGACACTTACGCTTCCTTTTCTAAAAAAACTTCTCCATCTAAAAATATTTTCTGTTGAAACCTCATCCCCAACGAGAACATCATAAATCTTTCTGAAATCTTTAGGGTTCAAGTATTTGGACTTCTTTGTCGAGGTAAGAATATAATGAAGCCATACCAGCAAAAACGTCTAAAGTTAGGGAGAAGTGCTATCTTTTTAGAAAGTGCTTCGCTAATCTCTTTTTAGAACTATGAATACTTTCGATTTCATTAGTGCTTTGAAGTTCGTTGATAAGCAACAAATTAAAGAACTTTTTTTGTGCAGCTTCTGGAAGCATATTTTGTTTCGCAGTAATTTCAGCACTATTTGTATAAATTTTCTCTAGAATTAAGATCAATTCTGCAGAGTTATATATAAATAATGGATACTCTTCTGGTTTTCTTACTCCCTTAATAAAGGGATTGATTTTTAAGTGAAGTAACAGAACTAGAAGGAGAATGGATTCTATTGTTATATTCGTTTTCTATATCAAAAATTCATGTGAAATAATTTTTCTAGTGAATAATACTTATTCATATAAATCACCTACTTTAATATGTTTTTTTAATAATTATAGCATATTCAAAATGGAAAAAAATAGTCGAAATTTCCATTTTGAGGTTAGAAAAAGTAATTCAAAATGGAAAAAAATAGTCAAAAATTTCAATTTTGAGATCAGGGAAGTAATTAAAAATGGAAAAAAATGGTCAAAATTTCCATTTTGAGATTTGGGTGTAAGTGCCCCCTCACACCCATAATGAGTTATAATAAAAATCTCCCGTATGAATTTACTCAAAAGATATTATTTTGAATAATTTCTGTAAGGGAGGTTGTGTTTAATTTTATAATTCTTTAATTTAATAGCTTAGTAATATAGAAATATTCATAGTGCTTTGATCACAATTTAAATTATGATTGATTCTATTAATTATTTATTTAGTTTATTATTTTGAATACTCAACAGCTCTTGCTATTTTTTTGGTTTTGCTGGATTTTTTTATCTATATTATTTTCTTCTAATAGTTTCTCAAATGCAGTAAGTCCTGCTTCGTAATCTTTCGTTTCAAATTCTAATTCATAATCGATAATATCATTAATAAATGTTGTTTTATCAAGAACTAGTAATCCTTCTTCTAAAGTTACTTCATGTCTTAATGTTTCTATTTTTTTGAATTAGCATCGGAGTTTTAATTTTTCACGTTCATTCGCTCTAGCTCTGAGATAATTTCATTTGGTAAAATTGGTAGTACCGTTGGTTCTTTTGGATATCTTTCATCAAGTGGTACATTTATTTCGATATTTTGAGTTTCACCTTTTTATTTTCAGAGTCATCTCTATTTTTTTGTTAGTATATCGAATTCTTAGTGCAGCTCCGATTTTTTTAAAAACTTTCATCAGCATCATCATAGTAGAAATTTTTTTGTTAATTATTTCTTCAGAATTACTTAGGTCGTATTTATCATATAATATGTTATATTGATTTTTTTGTTAGTAAGTTTTTTTAAATTCTATTTCTATTTCTCGCATGAGATTTCCTTTCTTTTTTTCAATTGCAATAATAAATGGAGCGTTGTTTTTTTCTGATTTATAAATTGATAAATTAGTACTTCAGCCTCCTTTTTGGTCAAGATTTTGAAGTTCGTTTAACAATGCTTCTTTTTTTCTACCTTACCATTCTCATGACCCCAGTAGACAACGATGACGATTCTGCCACCAATTTCTAAATGTAGTAAAAATTTCTTAATAGTCGCAAGTGTAGTCTCAGCTAGTGTTGTAATCTCGTGATTAGCATTTGGTAGATATCCTAGATTAAAGATAACAGCGCGAATCTTTTCATCTATATATTTATCAAAGTTGAAGTGAGAATCAAGAACAATCTCACATTTATCTATTAACTCAGCTTCGTAGATTAGCCTCCTAGTATTTTTTTAATTGCCAATTGTTGGATATCAAATGCATAAACTTTTTTTCGCTGAAGTTTTTCGCTAGAAACAGCGTATCATTTCCATTTCCAGCAGTAGCGTCAACGACAATTGAATTTTTTTATCTATAACTTCTTTTTAATAATTTTTTTTGCTAAAAGCTAATACCTTATCCATATTGTAATCCTTATTATAAAAATTATTTTTTTGTCTATGTGCTTTCATTTCTGAAAGAATGTCGCTAAGTTCATAGTAGTTGTCACTTGCAATTGTAAAATCAAGAGATGTATTGATAATCTCGGCTAGTAGTTTTGAATTATCACTTGTATAATCTTCTTCTCTGTCTAGATTAGCTTTAAGACCAGCGACAAGTTTTTCTAATTTTTCTACTAAATCAGCTTCTGTAGTGTCATCATTTTCATCAAAAATCTTTAGTGTAATCTTTAATATTAAAAACTAAGACCATTTTTTTAATGGTGCGATATATAAAGCGCGTAGATTATTCACTTCTTCACCAACTACAGCTGAAAGTTCATGTAGAGGTGCTGTATAAATTTTCTCATTTTCAGCACCAGCTTGTTCAATAACTTTAACCTCATGGTCGTAAGGATAGAAAGACATAAGCTCGCCTGATACATTTGCAGCAGTCAAATCGTCATAGCATTGTGTAATAAGCAGATGTTGTAGAGGATTAACCTGTCTTAGCGTTTCTAATGCAGTAGCATCTACAAGAGAAAATCCTTCTACAGGATCGAATTGTGCCGCGTTGAAGCAAGAATCTAGAAAGCTCTCACCACCGACAATTTTAACATCTTTTCCGCTATTTATTAGAAGTTGAGTAGTTAACTCTGCAACCATCGGGTGCCCGAGAACAAGATACATTACATCATTATTTTCAGCGACTTCAAGAATATAATTCGCGATACCGTTATAAGTATTTTCGAAATTTTCACTTTCTGTATAAAATCTATCGCAAGTTTCAAATTCGATGTTGTTTTCTTCTAAGAAAGAAATCGCAGGATGCTCTTTAGTACGTGCGATAACCTTCGCATTAGTATTATCTAGTAAAAAGTTGTTTAGTATTTTCTTTAATGTTTGAACTATCATTCGGTCCAAGTCCAATAATATAAATCATAAGTTTCTCCTTATTATAGATATAGTCTATTTTTTTCTAATCTTAAAGAGGGTGGCTAGAAAATCGTGATTCTGGAGAAATCGATTTGCCGAATTATCCTCATTCTTTAACATAGTTATTATAACATAAATAGCCTATCGATTGATTAAAAAAACATTTTTTTAACATATGTAAGAAGAAAAGAAATAGAATTTTTTTAATATTGAGAAAAATATAAATAATAATTATATGTTTCACATTGATAAACAACGATGTTTACTACAATATAGAGAAGAAAAAAATAGATTGTAGTGAGTTGAGTTGCGAGAGGGAATTTTAGACAATAGATAATTTTAGAGTTAAATTGTATAAAGAAAAAAACGATGAATATGTATCTAAATACTGTAAAAAAATAAGGATTATAAAAAAATATGATTTTAAAAAAATAAAACGTTAAATTTTTTTGACTATACAACTAAAAAAAGAAAAAGTAAAAAAATATTTTTTTGAGTTGAAAGATTTAAGAAATATTAAAAAAATAATAGCTAAAAAGCTTGATATGTTTAGATTTACATATAATTAATAAAGTGATATAATAAAAACTATAATAATGTATTTATAAGGAGGAATTGAATATGTCAATTAAAGCGTTAAAAAGTTGCTAAAGCAGCGCTTAAAAACACCAGGGGTATTTGCAGGAGGAGTAGCATTCAGGGACTTTCGGTCTTAAACTTTTAGCAAGCAAAGATGCGAAGAAAGGTTACTCAGTTGTTTTATCAAAAATTATATAAAAGCAAAAAGATGGAGTAGAAGGAACTGTTTCAAACATCAAGCAACATGCAGATGATGTAGTGGTAGATGCTAAAGATTTATACGAAAAAAAGAAAAAAAGAGAAAGTAATCTTCAAGAATTAGAGGAAAAAAATAAGATGGATTTTAAAAATACTACATCTATCAAGTGCCAGAGCGAGAGTTAGAGCTGATTTCCGCTTAACACCAGATGTGAAAGTATATTTTTAAAAAAATTAGCAGCCAAAAATCGTAAACATACAAAAAGTGGACTTTTATCAAGACGAGTACACTTTTTGTTGTTATTTTTAAAGAAGGAAGTAACAGTTGTTTACAAAAAAATTCTTTAAACTAATTGATAAAGAAAAAAAGTAAAAAAACTGTTATGAGAATCCAGTAATTAAAGCTGAGGAAAGTCCCTATTCGATAATAATGGATGCTCTGTTTTGGCGTGCAATGTCGAAATTATTCGTACCACTTCCATTAAGAGCGATTCATACATGGTGGAAAGCTTCGGGATATTTGAAAGACACATTGAAACTACTAGCGCGTAAGCAAGTTACTATGGAAACACTCGATTCTGCGGCGATTCTTGTATCATTAGCGACAGGTGCGAGAGATACAGCAAGTTCTATTATGTTTATTTTTAGAACTAGGAGAATCACTTAACAATTGGTCTGAGAAAAAAATCTGTAAAAGTTCTCGAACAAAGTTTAACTTCTATGGATAAAGAAGTATGGCTTGTTGAAGAAGAAGGAAATAGAAAAAGTAACTTGTTCAGAAGTTAGAAAAAGATGATGTAATTCTAGTTTCAGAAGGAAATGAGATTTTTATTCGATGGTATCGTGATGACTGAGGGTGCGAGTGTTGATGAAAGTTCGTTAACAGGAGAAAGTTTCCCAATTGTCAAAAAAATATTGGAGATAAAGTTTATTCTAATACGATAGTTGTTAACGGTGAAGTTAAGATTAAAGTCGAAAAATCCACAGGTTAATGGTCGTATTCATCATCTTATCCAATTGATGAAAGATTCTGAAAGCAGAGAAGATACATATCACTACAAATATATAAAACTAGCTGATAGCATTGTAAAATACAATTTCTTAGCGATGGGACTTACGTATTTAATTACTAGATCATTTGCTAAGGCAATTTCGTTCCTATTAGTAGATTATTCATGTGCATTGAAATTATCAACACCGGTAGCTTATCTGACTACAATTAAAAAAACTTAATCGATAAAAAAATCGTAGTTAAGAACTCTGTAACTCTTGATAAATATGAGGATATCGATACATTTGTTTTTGATAAAACAGGAACAATAACGGTATCCAAACCATATATTCAAGAAGTGTTACCATTTTATGGATATTCTTATGAAGAAGTACTAAAAAAATTGGAGCGTGTTTAGAAGAACATATCTATCATCCTATTGCTAGTGCTGTTGTGAGTAAGGCTGAAGAAGATGGGATTGAGCATGAAGAAATGCATACGGAGTTATACCACATCGCATCAAAAGGTATAGTTTCTCATATTGATGGTGAAAAAGTTGTTATCGGAAGTAGACAATTACTAAAAAGATGAAAATGTAGTTGTTACAGCCGAACAAAAACAAATAATTGCTGAAAAACAAGAACAGTATAACCTATTATTCTTAGGGTATAAAGGACAATTAATTTCAATTTTCTGTGTAGATATACCGCTAAGAGATGAAGCGAATGAGGTATTAACTGAACTTAGAAATAACGGTAAAAAAGTTGTCTTATTAACAGGGGATAACGAAGTAAGGACTAAAAAAATCTTAAATGATGTAACTTTCGATGAAGTACATACAAGTATGACTCCAGTTACGAAATTTGAGTACATTAAGAGTGAAAAAGAAAAAGGACGTCGAGTTCTAATGATAGGTGACGGTCTAAACGATTCAGCAGCATTATCAGAAAGTGATGTAAGTATCGTTATGAGTGAAAGTGCTGATCTTTCTAAACAAATCAGTGATGTTGTGCTAAAATCAGACTCACTTAACTCATTATTACTATTATCGGATGTTTCAAAAACATTACGTGCGCAGATGAGTAATAACGTTAAGAGTACGGTATCAATCAATAGTTCATTAATATTCTTGGGACTAATAAACGTATTACCATCTAACTTACTAGCGTTATTACACAATCTAACTACATTTAGTATCGTACTGAAAAAAACTTTAATATTAAGTAGAGAAGACTAAAAGGTGCTGAGTTGATTATGATGGGAGTGACTCAAAAATCGTGATTTCGTAGAAATCGATTTTGTCGAGTCACCCCGCAAAAGTTTATTAGATATCTAAAAAGCTTTTATAAAGTGTATTTAGATATCAATAAACCACTGCGTCTATATTTTATCATATACACTTTGATAATATTTAGGACTTTTAGGTCAGCCCTCTTTGAATATGTAAACTAAATAACAATAAAAACTCGAATCTGGGATAATCTGGATTTGAGTTTTTTTATGAGGAGTTAACATTATGAATATATTGTTTTTCAATAAGTTTATATGATATTATATGGGCGTAAAGGAAGAAGGAGGTGTATCCTTATGGCAACCAAAAGTTTTAATACAACTCTAAAAATTTAATAGGAAATCAACGGATAGTCTTTTTGAATGCTTTAGGAAACACAAAAAAACTAATAATGATAAAAATAAAAATATACAATTTGGTCTAAATAAAAAAATATACAAAAATAATATAAAAAATTCTTCCATATAGTATATACTCATAAGAGAAAATATTTATGAGGGTGAACAAATGGAAACTAACATTATTGGAGCATTAAATAATTTGAAAGAACGAGATATAAAACCAAATTTCAGTGAATTAAGTAGGCAATACGGATTACATAGGCACACAATAAAAAAATACTGGACAGAAGGAGGAAAGGTAATAAAATCTAGAAATAAACCAAGCGTTCTTGATGAATACAAAGAAGAAATTGAGGTAATACTTAATGAGGCTGGAGTAAACAAAATAGGAGCTTATGAATATTTAACATATAAATATGGAAATATCTGCACTTACAGCAATTTTAAACAATACACGCTAAAACATAATATGAAAAAAAGAAAAAAAGCGCAGACTGTACATGTTAGATATGAAACTGAGCCAGGACATCAGATACAAGTAGATTGGAAAGAGAGTTTAAAAAAATAGAAACGAAAAACAGGCGAAATTATAAAATTCAACCTATTCGTTGCCACACTCGGATACTCAAGAAAACATGTATTTATAATTTCAAAAACAAGAACAACAGAAGATGTACTTAGATGTCTTATAGAGACATTTAAATACCTAGGAGGTGTTCCTCGGGAAATACTTACAGACAATATGAGTTCATTAGTAACTATATTTAAACATGATAAAAGGAAGCATCCAGAAGTATTAGCGTTCGAAAAAGATCTAGGAGTTGAAATAAAATTTTGTAAAGTAAGAACCCCTGAAACAAAAGGTAAAGTAGAATCGGCAAATAGGTTTATAAGTAGAATAACCGCATTCAATAAAAAAATAGAAAATGAGGAAGAATTATACGCTATAGTTAAGCGCATAATGAAACATTCAAACGAACAAAATAATCAGACGACTAATCTTCCACCCAATGTATTATTTAAAAAAGAAAAAGAATATCTTCAACCATTACCAAATAAATGCTTACTAGATGACTACACACTACCAATATTTAGTCAAAAAGTACCAAACACACTATTAGTAAATTACAAAGGTCGAGGATATTCTGTACCTAAAAAGTTTATAGACAAAAAAAGTAATATTAAAAACCCTTTGAAAATAAACTATACATTTATTATAACACGGAATTAGTCACAATACATAATATAACAAATCAAAAAAATGAATTATCAAGAAAAATCATTACAAAGAAGCTTTTGGCAAGCAATTTTTTTATAATAGCGAAAAAAATATGACATAAAAAAACTATCAGATAAAAAAATTTAGAATTACTTAAGGAGTTAAAATATGACTAATTACACACGATTATTATCAAATTTAGAAGAATTACAATTAAATAGAATCAAAGATAATTTAGATGAGCATATAGAAAGGATAAATAAGAAAGAACTAGATTATATTGAGAGTTTATACGAGCTAACTGATTTAGAAATACAAGCAAGAGAAGAAAGAGCAATACACGCTTGTGTGAAAGTAGCAAACTTCCCTTATAGGAAAGAATTAAAAAGATTTTTGATTTTTTTCATTTTAATCCAAAAAAATTAATAAAGAAAAAAATATTAGATTTCAAGCATTTAAGATTTATAGAAAATAAGGAGAATATATTATTTTTTTAGGTGTTCCTGGTGTAGGAAAAACACACTTAGCCACCTCTATAGGTATAGAGGCAGCTAAGAACAGAAAAAAATTACTTACTTTATAAATTGTCATGATCTAATATTACAATTAAAAACGAGCAAAACTTGAGAATAGATTAGAAACTAGATTAAAGTTTTTTTCAAAATACAAAGTTCTCATCATAGATGAGGTAGGGGTATCTACCTATTGATAAAGAAGGGGCTAACCTCTTATTTCAACTTATAAATAAAAGATATGAGAATAGTTCTACAATAATAACTACAAATAAACCTTTTTTTCTGAGTGGGGAGAAGTATTTGGAGACAGTGTATTAGCTAGTGCTATATTAGATAGATTACTACATCATTCTCATGTAATAAATATAATTGGACCTTCATATAGATTAAAAGATAAAACATTTCTTAAATCTACTAATTAATTTAGACTGATTGTATAATTTTTATTTTGTCTTTTTTTGTATATTTTTTTACGTTGACATTAACAAAAAAACCAAAAATTAGATAAGAATTTAAAGGTAAAAAGTAGTTAAGGGTGACTAAGCTGTTGTAGACTTTTTAAAAAAGCTACTAGGAAGGATTTCTAATGGATTTTACGGTTGTATCCTTGAGAGAATTGTTAAAAAGTTTATTCAGAAGAAGAAGCAAGAGTTATGTTAGATACATTTAGGAGTATTCCTAATCAAGAAAAACGATAAAGTAAATGATGGTGAAAGCTTTTTTTGCATGAGAAAGCTATTAACTTTGAGCATATGGGCTTGGGAGACCACTCATTTAGTATTTATAAAAGAGGAGGTTCCTGATACTTGTAGGGTATTTTTTTCGTTTGCAAATAGACCTTTAAAGATGACTAGAAAGAATTTTAAAAAAATTATCTAAAAATCAACAAAGAAAACTTCAGAAATAGGGAAGAGAAGAAGATGGTTATATAGAGATAAATAGTTACTTGATAGGGCAACTCGGTAAGAATTATAATGTTGATAAAGATATAAAAGATAAGGTATCTGGAAGACAATTATTATCTATAGCGTATCAGATGCTTGCAGATATTGTAAAAGTTGTAAATGCAAAAATATGTTTGAGTTGAATGTGAAGATAATGGTAAACTTTTAGATTTTTTTATCAAGATTTTTGGATTTAATTTGATTAAAGATTACCGAGGAGAAAAATCAATTAAATGTGTTAATAATGACGATAAAATAGAAAAATAATAAATATTAACGTATCTTATTAAATTAACAGTTTCTAAAAAAACAATAAGAATAAGGATATCTATTAAAAAAGAATCTTTTTGGGGCTATCACCAACCTGGATTCTTTTTTTATTAGGAGTATGCTAAAATTTTATATTAAGATAGTAATGATGAGATTACTGTAGTTGAATCATTTACTATTATACTAAATTTTTGTAATAGACTCTGTTTATAAGAATATTTATAATGTTTTTGTAAAAATTACGAAAAAAACAATAATTCGTGGTACAATATAACTAAAAATGTTATAAGAAATTAAGAGGATGTATCATGGGTAAGAAAAATAAGGAAATTTCCGTCTATAAATAGTGGTTTTTAAATTTATAGGAGAAGAAGAGCGAGGTTATAGGGAACTACGTGAAGAGAATTTTAAAAATGTAAAAATTTGTTAATAAGAAAGATGCTTTAGATTTTTTTATGAATCGTTAAAAACTTTTTCGAAGTTTATGGTAACAAAGGATAAGGAATTTATAGAGAAAGCATATGAAAAAAATCGCCATATAATATAATGGCTAAAAATATATATGTTACTTAATCAAGATAAAACACCTTTTGAAAAAAATTGAGGATATTAAGGAATTAAAATTTGAAACTATAATGTATCCAATTAAGAGGGAATCCAAGCTTTCAGAAATGATTTTAACAAAGTTATACTTCAGTATTTAATTACATTTTGTCTGGATAATAAAATGTTTGGGGAGATTCCAGATATTAGTTACATGTGGATAAACTCGGAACGAGAGAAGCTGGAATTTGATAAAGTTATATTTGATATTATTGAAATCTTTCTAGACATTGATGCTGCAGATAGTTTTTATAATTTATATGATAGACTATCACCATCTTCTCAAAAAGAGGAGCTTGTATTACTAGCTAAGATAGTATTTGATATTAGAAGAATGGATGAAAAAGAGGTTATAGAAACCCTATCTACTCTAAAAATATATTAATCCTAAGATAGAAAAAAATTTCTGGACGTTGCAGAAGGTATGAACCTGTATGATAGAGATGAAGATGATAGAGATGAAGATTTGGACTTAGCACTTAGACGTACGAAGGTGGAAGAATTAGGGAAGTTTATCATGATTGATTACGTCATGCAGTATTTAATTTGGGCTAACTCTAAAGTAAGAGTAGGGGAACAACTAAATAAAAAAATTAAGGCAAGAAGTGTATCGATAGAATCTATGAAAGATAACCCAATTTATAAAAATATTACGTCGCAAGTATTGAATGCGTTGAAGAAGGTAGGTTTAGTAACGAAGAAGGACTTTTCAAGTGTAACGGAACAATATTTGTTGAATGAAGTTGATAATGTTGGTAAAAAAATCTATTGAACAATTGAAAGAAAACGGTGTGAAGTTTAAGAAGGAGGGAAGATAGTATGAATGAGAGACAGTTAGTACAATTGTTAGGGAATAACTGGAGACAAAGTTCAAACACTATATTCGAATATCAGAAACAGGTAGAAGATGCTATGGAGAACGCATCTACAGTAGATTTAGCGGAGTATCTAAATGTAGTTACAAAAATGTATAAATGGGTGCTTATTAAAAGCTTATGAAATAAATGTTGATTTGGCTGATACTGATTGGGGTAGGGTATTATTAAATATTTTTTTGAATTGACTGCGTTAATATTTAAAAAAAGTACATAAACACAAGGACAGTTTGGATACTCTATTATTAGTTTATTTAGCTAGTCCTAGTAAGTATGCGTCAATAAAAATACGATTTAGTAAAAAAATGAGTTTAAGATATGGAAGATATGATGTTTTAGAAACATATTTTTTTATGATGATATGGATTTGGAGATTCTTATACGTAATATACTCGCAGCGCTAATGAGAGTAGAAGAGGGGAATGCGAGATTTTATTTCGAGGAATTACGTGAGAAGTATCCTGATGTGGCATGCTTTTTTGAAGAAGTACCCCTTAGTAGTAATAGCAAAAAGAAACTACCAAAAAGATTGGAAGAAAATGTTGAATTTTTTTAGATATGTTGGATAGATATCATGACTACATTGAGAGTAGCTATTACCTGTTATCACTTAGCTATTTTTGCTAAAAAAATCCACTAAATAAAAATAGGATGGGAGTACAGTCAGAAGAACTACAAGAATGGCAATGGTATGTAAGCGAAATGAAATTGTTTTTGGAAGATATAGGTATTAATCGTAGTGATTATGCATCAAGTCTTGTGAGTGCTGGAATAACGACTAAAGATGATTTCAAAAAAACTTCACTAAAAAAAGAAGTTTTAGGGATAGATGGTATAGGGACCAAAGACTGTCACGAAGTTAGAAGAAGCGGGTATAGAGTTTAAGGAGGAATAGTAAGGATACAAAGAGGATAGTATTATCGAAAGGAATATTAAGTAATTTATTTTACTGACATTAAATAATAAAGGAAATTTATTTGAGATTCCCTTTATGATTACATTTGAAAATGTATACAATATATAGTATTATATCAATATAATGAAATAAAGGAGAGCGTATTAATGAATAAAAAGAAAAATTATTAAGTATTGTGGCGGTTGCGTCATTAGTAGCAGGTATAGGAGAAGTAGCAAGTCCACAGGCACAAGCAGTTACATTCCATAGTTGTAAAGAAGCGTGGAACCAAGGGTATGGAGATATTCGAGTAGGAGAAGACGGTTATTCAAGACATCTAGATAGAGATGGTGATGGAATAGCATGTGAAATTAGTAAATCAAATGGACAATATAAACCACGTGCTCAACACGCTCAAAATGGTTGGGTAAAAAGTGGTGATGCTTGGTACTACTATAAAAACAATTCAGCAGTAAGAAATGCATGGGCAGGAAACTACTGGTTAGGATCAGATGGAAGAATGGTAACAAACAGCTGGGTGGATAACAACCGTTACTACGTAGGAAATGACGGAGCATGGATAAAAGGCTACGGAAATAAATCAGGATGGCAAAAAGAAGGCGGATCTTGGTACTACTATAAAAAAACAATTCAGCAGTAAGAAATGCATGGGCAGGAAATTACTGGCTAGGGTCAGATGGAAGAATGGTAACAGATAGCTGGGTAGATAACGATCGTTACTACGTAGGAAGTGACGGAGCATGGATAAAAGGCTACGGAAATAAATCAGGATGGCAAAAAGAAGGCGGATCTTGGTATTTCTATAAAAAAATAATTCAGCAGTAAGAAACGCATGGGCAGGAAACTACTGGCTAGGATCAGATGGAAGAATGGTAACAAACAGCTGGGTAGATAACAACCGTTACTATGTAGGAAAATGACGGAGCATGGATAAAAGGCTACGGAAATAAATCAGGATGGCAAAAAAAGAAGGCGGATCTTGGTATTTCTATAAAAAAATAATTCAGCAGTAAGAAATGCATGGGCAGGAAACTACTGGTTAGGATCAGACGGAAGAATGGTAACAAACAGCTGGGTAGATAACAACCGTTACTACGTAGGAAATGATGGAGCATGGATAAAAGGCTATGGAAATAAATCAGGATGGCAAAAAAAGAAGGCGGATCTTGGTATTTCTATAAAAAAACAATTCAGCAGTAAGAAATGCATGGGCAGGAAACTACTGGCTAGGATCAGATGGAAGAATGGTAACAAACAGATATGTGGATGGTCGCCGTTATTATGTAGGAGATGATGGAGCTTGGGTCCCATCGCTTCCACCTGTAAGTGATTTGCAAGATGAATAGGCAGATATTATAAAAAGAATTAATATAACAATAAGAGCTTTAGTTCACTGGTTAGATGAGCTAAAGCTTTTTGTGTATGATATGAAAAATATGATGATAAGAATCTTGGAATCTTGAAGTTATAGTAAGTGCATATTTATGTATTTAAATAGAGGTTGAATCTATAGTAATTTTACACAGAGTATTTTATAGTAGTCATATGTAAATTAGAAATTATTATATCAACTGAAAAAAATAAGTAGATATATGATATACTAGTAAATGAATACATTCTTTAAGGAGAGAATAAGTGAAATTAACTTTTTTTGAAAAAAATTGGAACAGTATAGAAATAGTTCTAAAGAAGTATATATTAATAATATATATCAGAATGAAAAATTTAACATATAAAAAAATTTAATAGAGTATTCGGATAAACTTGCGTTTTATCTAGAAGAAAAATTGGGGAAGATAAAAAAACCCTATAGTAGTATATGGGCATAAACATCCGTTTATGTTAGTGTACTTTTTAGCGTGTGTAAAAATCAGGAAGAGCATTCTGTCCAGTAGACATAAACACACCTAAAGACAGAGTGGAAGAAATAATAGAAACAGTAGAATCAAAACTATTACTTGTCACAGAAAAAAACTAGAACTGACTAGAGAAATGTTAGATGTAGAATCTGCTAAAGAAATACTATCAATTACTCAAGGTTCAATATCAAAAGAATACTACGTAAAAGATGAAGATTTGTTCTATATTATATTTACATCAGGGAGTACAGGAAAGCCAAAAGGTGTGTGTATTACATATAATAACTTGAATAATTTCTTGCATTGGTATACAGGATATTATGATGAAAAAGAAGAATTAGTATTTTTAGGACATCCACCTTTCTCGTTTGATCTATCGGTAATGTCATTGTAGTAAAGTATTTATTTAGGAGCATCTTTAGTACAAATAGATAAAAAACATCAAGAGAACTTCAAATTAATGTTTGAAGAACTAAATAAATCAAATGCTACAATATGGATTTCAACACCATCATTTATAGAAATGTGCTTTATAGATAAAAAAACTTCAATCAAAGTTTAATGCCAAAAGTAAAAACAATTTGTATTTTGTGGAGAAAAAAACTATTTAGTACTACTGTAGCTAAAATCCATGAAAACTTTGAAAATGCGCAAGTTATAAATACATATGGACCAACAGAATCAACAGTAATGGTTACATGGGTTGAGATAACAAAAGAAGTGAATAAAAAATACTATGAGAATCTTCCGGTTGGAGAGGTGAAATGGGGGACCAAAAGTACATTTAGCTGATCCTGATAAAGAAGGTAAAGGTGAGATAGTAATTACAGGAAATACTGTCGCAAAAGGTTATTTCAAAAAATGATGCTATAACAAATGAAAGATTTGGTATGGGAGAAGTAGATGGAAAAAAAGACCGAAGTTATCTTACTGGTGACTTAGGATATTTGAAAGATGGTATGCTGTTTTGTGAAGGACGCATAGATTTCCAAGTAAAACTTCATGGGCATAGAATAGAACTTGAAGATATAGACAACAATCTACTTAAAAAAACAAAAAAATACGACAAGCTGCGACAGTACCAAGTTATGAAGATGGAAAAAGTAAAATCACTAACATCATTTGTAGTATATAACGAAGAGATAGAAAAAAACGCTTCGAAGTAACTAAACAGATAAAAACAAGAGCTTAAGAAATTAGTTCCAGAATATATGATACCTAAAAAAATAGTATTTCTAGAAGAAATGCCACTAAACAATAATGGAAAAAAATAGATAAGAAAAAAAGTTAAAGGAGTTAGTATAAGATGAACTACTTTGAAGGAATAGAATTCTTCTTTTTCTTAGCTATAGCACTAATAATAGGGTTTATTATAAACTATTTAGGTAGAAAAAAATAGAGTATTACATCTTAGCGTTATCAATTATCTTTTGCCGTAGTTATATATGGAAAAAAGTACAATAATGTTAGCGTACCTAATAGGTTTTATCCTATATGAATACATATTGGTATTAATAGCACAAAAAAACAGAAAAATAAAAAAATCCTTAAAAAAATATTAGTGATGTTATCAATATTACCACTAGTAATAAATAAAATATTCGCGGTAACGCATTTACATTTATTAGCTTTTATTGGGATATCATATATGTCATTTAAGACAATACAAATTATGATAGAAATATCAGATGGTTTAATAAAAGAAAAAATCAGTGCTGTAGAATATGTACAATTCTTATTATTCTTCCCAACAGTAAGCTCAGGTCCGATAGATAGAAGTAGAAGATTCATGAGTGATGTGAAAGAAAAAATGCCGAGAGCTGAATACTTAGAACTAGCTGGAGAAGGAATATATAGATTAATATTGGGATTATTATACAAAGTAGTGTTCTCAACACTAAGTTATCATTATCTAGTAGGTTTAATAAACCATGGTTCATTTGTCTATTCATTAAAATATATGTATCTATATACATTATATCTATTCTTCGACTTTGCAGGATACAGTTTAATGGCAGTAGGAAGCAGTAACATCTTAGGTATAAAAACACCTATGAACTTCGATAAACCATTTCTAAGTATAGACATAAAAAGACTTCTGGAATAGATGGCATATAACATTATCAACATGGTTAAGAGACTTCGTATTTTCAAGAGTCTTTATGGAAGCAACAAAGAAGAAAAGATTTAAGAAGAGACTAAATACAGCGATGTATGCTTACATGGTGAATATGGTGCTTATGGGATTCTGGCATGGTTTGACTATAAGCTATATAGTATATGGATTCTATCATGGAATATTGATGGCGGGATTTGAATACTATCAGAAGAAAAAGTAAATTTTACAAGAAGAATAAAAAAATGAAATATGGTATAAAGTTCTTAGTTGGTTCATAACGATAAATCTAGTAATAATAGGATTATATATCTTTTCAGGAGAACCATATAAACTAATAAGCCATGTATTAAAAAAATAATATAGAGTTAGGAGAATAAACATGATAAAAAGAACAAGTATTAGAAATGTTAGAAGAAATCTGTGAAGATGAAGTTGTAAGAGAAGATTTAGACATAAATATGAAAGAAGAAGGACTAATGGATTCATTAGCTTTTTGTAGAAATGTTGGTTAAAATTGAAGAAATATTTGGACTAAGTATAGCACCGACTGAAGTAACATACGAAGAAATCGATACACCAAATAAAGTGATTTCTTACATAGAAAAATAGGAAGTAGAGATGATAAGATTAAAAAGCATTTTTTTAATATCAATAGTATTGGTATTAATTACACTTGTAATTTTTAAATAAGACGTATATAAAAAAAGATAGAAGACTATTATAAAGTAAATGATAATAGTGTTAGATATAGTACTGCTTATGAGAAATATAAGAGTAAAGACATAATAACAGAAAAATATAACACCAAATACACTTGTATTATTAGGATCTTCGGAGTTAGTAGCAACCTCAAATCAAGAATATCATCCCAATAGGATATTTAATTATGAAGACTTCAATATTATGCAGATTGGAACAAGTTATTCACAAAAATATTGTTCAAGCATCGACGCTAGGTTCTATAGAAGGTGCGATGAAAAAAATAGGAAAGTTGCAATAGTAGAATCTGTTCAATGGTTTTGCTAAAGGTGGATTACAAAACGATGCTTTTTTTAAATAAAGCATCGCAAGAGCATATATATAATACTATGACTAATGATAAGATTAGTAAAGAAACAAAAGAGAAGCTGATTAATAGAGTAATTGAACTAACTAGTAATAATAAAGGGCAGAATGATATATACAAGAAATATAAAGAGTACTTTATTGAAAAATAAAGGTAATTTTATAGGAAGAAAAAAATGCTAGGGTCTGATAGTTACATATTTTCTATGAAAAAAATAAAGAAAAGTTTTATTCAAATAAAGGAAAAACAGAGCGTACTCTTTCTGGACAAAAATACACCTAACTATGATTGGGATACTATGACTGATGAGTTTGTAGAAAAAAAGTAAAAGAAACTACAAATAATAATGATTATGCAGTGGATAATCATTATTATGATACGTATTTAGCGAAAGATTATTCATCTTTTTAAAGATTATAATAAGGAATTAAGTTACTTAGATTCACCAGAATACACAGATTATGAAATATTCCTTGATGTTGCGAAAGAGTTAGGGATGGAAGTAGAGGTTATAATTTTTCCCTGTTAATGGAAAAATGGAATGATTATACTGGAGTCTCTAAGGAAATGCGTGAGCAGACTTATAGAAATATTGAAGAAATAGCGAGAAAGTATAATAACGTTAAAGTTTTTAAACTATGGTAATCGTGAATATGATGATTATTTCCTATTTGATGTAATGCATGTGGGTGTGAAAGGATGGATGGAAGTTGAAAGAGAGCTTTACAAATTTGCAAAACAAAAATTAGTGATAACTTAAAATTAATTTTATGGATGATATTCTTTTATGTGTTGATTATGGGAATAATTATTTATTGTTTTGTAACTGATTTTTTTCAAATGTTCAAGAATATGTTTATAGTGAATTTTAGTTAAACACTAAGTAGTTTTCATAGATAGTAATACTAGATTGTATCATACATCATAAGTATGGTGCAATCTACCTATATTTGAAAATTAAGGAGAAGTTATGGATATTTTTTTATATTGTTATTGATAGGAATATTAGTATATCTATTACCGATAAATAATGATTATCTAGATGTGAAATCTACTACTGGATTAAAAAGGATTTTTTTATCTTTAGGAATAGTGTTTCATCATTTATCACAATGGGTAACTACAGGGATAGAATTTTTCTAATTTTAATTATATGGGTACTTACATAGTATCAGTATTTTTTTCTTTTTATCGGGTTATGGTCTATATGTGCAAAAATAAAAATAAAAAGAAAAATTATTTAGATAATTTTTTTAGTTAAAAGATTATCTAGAATTTTTTTATTCCATTCGTATTTATTTCTAGTATATATTTAATTTACAGAAAAAAATAAATGGACAAGTGTTATCGAGTTCATTCTTTATTGATTTATTTAAAAAAAGGAAGCACAGTAATATATAATGGCTGGTTTGTTGACATTATCATTTTAATGTATATACTTTTCTATATATCGTTTAGAGTGTTTAGTAATAAAACAATTGCGATATTGGCGAACACAGTGTTTATTATTTTTCTATATTGTTTTAGCTATTCGATTAGAGTATGGTTTTTGGTGGTATAATAGTAGCTTACCATTTGTTTTGGGATTACTATGGGCGAAGAATAAGAACTATATAGATAAAAATTTTTGAATAAGTATTATCTTATAGTACTAGTATGTATTATAGGTTTATTATTTATTTCTCATCAATATGATATTGTATACAAAAAAAGTTACATTTAGTAGATAGTTATAGTTATGCATTTTTAGCTAATATAGATAATGTTATATTTACTATTTTTCTTTATTTTTGATAGTAAGAAAAAAATAGCTTTCTCTAATAAGTATTTACTGTTTTTAGGTAAGATATCATTTGAGTTATATATGATTCATGGATTGGTGATGTCAATATTTGGAAAGTATTTTTAAGACATCTAGATTAAATGATATTATTTTCACAACTTCAGTTTTAATCGTTAGTATTTTTTTCTAGCGTGGTTAATCAATGTAATAATAAAGAGAATAAACGTTAAGACAACCTAATTTGGTTGTCTTTTTTTATTGAGTTTTCTTCTGTTATATCTAGAAATATGTTATAATAAAAAGGATGGAATAAATTTGATAAACTGTTTGTAAATATTCAGTTAAATAAGTAAGGTGAAAGATGAACATTGATAATAGATTTGAAACAGAAGCGGTAAAAAAGTATAGGGCTTCGATTGAAAAGAAGAAAATATCGTTATTTCTGAAATTATTTTTTGATAAGGTACTGGCGTTAATTTTACTTATCCCTTTATCGCCGATAATTTTAGGAATAGCTATCTGGATAAAACTTGATAGTGAAGGTCCTGTGTTTTACAGGCAAGAACGTATAACTACATATGGCAGAACTTTTAGAATCTTTAAGTTCAGAACTATGGTTAAAGATGCGGATAAGCTTGGAACAGCTGTTACTCAGCAAAATGATCCTCGCATAAGTAAGGTAGGACATAAGCTTCGCAAACTTCGCATTGACGAACTTCCGCAGCTTATAAACGTACTTGTAGGTGATATGAGTTTTGTTGGAGTAAGACCTGAAGTAGCAAAGTATGTAGATAAATATACTGATGAAATGAATGCAACATTACTTCTTCCTGCAGGAATAACTTCTCCAGCGAGTATTGAATACAAAGATGAAGATGAAGTTATCGAAAAATTCAAAGGAAGCGGAAGAAGTGTAGATGAAATCTATGTGGAGGAAATTCTTCCGGATAAGATGAAATATAACTTAAAGTACATTGAAGAATTCAGTGTGATCAATGATATTAAAAATAATGATAAGAACTGCTATAGCGGTTGTTAAATAAAAATATAATAAGATTAAGGCTTTTTTTAATTGATTAAAATATATAGTATTGTATAATAATAGATAATTCGATCAAAAAACACAAGAGGCCTTCCACAATGTTAGTCTCTTGTGTTTTTTTATTAGAAAGAGTAGAAACAAATAATTAGGAGTTTGAGATGAAAAAATATAATATACCATTTTCGCCACCAGATATTAGTGAAGAAGAAATTAATGAAGTAATAGATACTTTGAAATCAGGTTGGATTACAACAGGACCGAAGACGAAAGAATTAGAAAGAAGATTGTCAGAATTTACTAACACACCGAAAACTGTTTGTCTTAATTCTGCAACTGCAGCGCTAGAATTAACATTACGTGTTCTAGGTATCGGCGAAGGTGATGAAGTTATCGTTCCTGCGATGACTTATACTGCTTCTTGTAGTGTGATTTATCACGTTGGAGCAAAGGCTGTTATCGTTGATATTGCTGAAGATAGCCATGAGATGAACTATAATGCTTTAGCTGATGCTATTACTGAGAAAACTAAAGCTGTTATTCCTGTTGATTTAGCAGGGATTCCATGTGATTATGACAGGATTTTTCGAAGTTGTTGAAAGTAAGAAACACCTATTCAAAGCTAATAGCGAATATCAAGAAAAACTTGGTAGAGTAGCTGTTGTAGCTGATGGAGCGCACGCTTTAGGAAGTACTTATAAAGGTAAGAAAATTGGTTTCGTAGCTGATTTTACTACATTCTCTTTCCACGCTGTGAAAAATTTCACTACTGCTGAAGGTGGAAGTGTAACTTGGAAAGAAAATGAAAACTTTGATAATGAAGAGTTATATAGAGAATATCAAATATATTCTCTTCACGGTCAAACCAAAGATGCACTGGCTAAAACAAAAGCAGGATCATGGGAATATGATATTGTTATCCCTGGATATAAATGCAACTTAACTGATATCGCAGCATCTATTGGACTAGTTCAACTAGATCGTTATCCTAAACTTTTAGAACGTCGTGAAGATATTATTGATCAGTACAATAAAGGATTCGAAGGGACAAGAATTACAGCTCTAAGACATAGTTCAGAAGATTATAAATCTTGTGGACACCTGTATATAACTCATGTTGAAGGTGCTACATTTGAACAACGTGGTGAAATAATTGTTAAAATGGCAGAGCGTGGAATTAGCTGTAATGTTCACTATAAACCATTACCGTTATTAACTGCGTATAAAAACTTAGGATTTGACATTGAAAACTATCCTAACGCATATAATTACTATGTAAAAGAAATAACATTACCTCTACACACTAGACTTAGTGATGAAGATGTAGCTGTTATTATTGAAAACTTCAAGGAAATAGTCGAGGAGGTAGTAGGTGAGTAGGAGTTTTTTTGAGAAGTTAAAATTGGTGAAATTAAAAGATGTATATACTTTAATTTTTTTATATTTCCTATTGCATATCTAGTATCAAAACTATACAAAAAAATAAAAAAACAAGAATCTAATATTAATATGTGAAGACGAAAATGAAGCAAGAGATAATGGTTATTGGCTTTATAAATATATAAAAAGAAACATATCCAGATGAAAGAGTGTTGTATGCTATAAATTCAAATTCACCTGATTCAAATAAAAATTAGAAAAATATGGTGAATTTATTGAATATTCTTCTTTCAAACATTGGATTTACTATTTGAGTGCTGGGGTGAATGTAAGTACACAAAAAGGAGGTAAACCTAACTCTGCAGTGTGCTATTTACTAGAGGTATATGGAATTATTAAAAAAATAAGAGAGTTTTTCTTACAACATGGTATAACGATTTCTGATGCTAAATGGTTATATTATAGTGAAACAAAAAAATGGATGGTTTCGTCTGTGGTGCAGAGCCAGAATATAGAGAAATCAAAAAGTAAATATGGTTATCCTGAGGGGAATGTAAAGTATTTAGGATTTCCACGATTTGATAATTTACATGATATTATTGTAAATAAGAAACAAATATTAGTAATGCCAACGTGGAGAGAATGGTTATCACTAAATACTGCGGCTAGAAAAAGAATTTTTCAGAGGGGAGTAATTTTATTGAGAGTGAGTATTTTTCTAAATGGAATGAATTTCTAAGCTCAGAGGAATTAATTAGTTGCTTAGAAGAGAACAATATAACACTTGTGTTTTATCCTCATAGACATACTCAACCATATATAGAATTATTTGAAAGAAAAAGTGAAAAAAATCATATTTGCTGATTGGAAAAAACTATGATATTCAAAAAAACTATTAATCGAATCAGCGTTGCTAATAACAGATTATTCTAGTGTTTTTATGGATTTTTTTCTTATATGAGAAAAACCTTCATTGTATTATCAATTTGATTATCAGAAATTCAGAGAAGGTCAATATGCGGAAGGATATTTTTGATTATCAAGATGGATTTGGAAAAAGTATATTCTAATTTAGATGAGTTAATTAGTGCAATAAAAGGTAGTGTTAATAGGAATTTTAAACTGGAAGAAAAAAATATAAAGATAAAAATTAATGATTTTTTTCCCCATTATATGATAAAGAAAAATTCGGAAAGAAATTATAAATTTATTAAGGAGATTTTAGAAAAAAATAATGAATGATATAGATAAGACTGTAAGTGTAATACTTCCGATTTATAATGTTGAAAAAAATATCTAGAACGCGCAGTAGAATCAGTGAGCAACCAAACTTATACTAATCTAGAAATTATTCTAGTAGATGATGGTTCAACAGATAGTAGTGGAAAAAAATTTGTGATGATATGTCGCTTAGGGATAATAGAATTAAAAGTAATCCATAAGCCAAAATGGAGGGATTTCTGATGCAAGAAATATTGGGAAAAAGAGTTGCAACATAGTAAGTATATACTGTTTATTGACCCAGATGATTTTATTAATGAAAAAAATGATAGAAATTTTTGGTTAACAATATTCAAGAGTATGATGCAGATGTATCTTGTTGTCAGTACATGGACGTGTATGATAATAATAGTTTTTCCACAGTATGGTGATGTAAGAATAAAAAAATTAATAAACAGAGAAGAGTTTTTTTAAAAGAGTATCTATATGATACTTATATTACTGCTAGTGTATGCACGAAACTAATGAAAAGAGATTTCTGATAAAATTGATTTTCCAGTAGGAAAAGTGTATGAGGATGCTTTCTATCATTTAGAATTAGTCAAAACTGCAGATAGATTTATTTGTATAACTAAACCATTATATTATTATTATCATAGAACAAATAGTATTACAACCAAACCTTATAGAAAGGAAAAATATGTATGCAATAGAAGCGTACAATAATTATTTAAGGTATATTGAAGACACTTATGAAGGGAAATTAAAAAAATCTTTAAGAAAAATCCGCTTTATTTCGACTAATACACGCTAACTTTGGTGTTTTTTTGATAAAAATAATTGTGGAAAAAGGATTATAAAGATATCCCTGAATATTTAGTTGTAAAAAAATTTTTTTAAAATCTAATGTAATTAAGATGATATTTGATAGAAATTTTTTTCATTTTCAAGGATGCTGGGTGGATTTATTTTATTAATTAATGAAAAATTTATATAAGAAGATATTATTATTAGATAAACAAAAGAAGAGAATTTATAACTAAATTGGAGGAAATCAAAAAAATGATAAGTAGAATGGAAGAAAAAAATTTTTAAAAATACCCAATGATATATTTTTGTAATTTATTTTCTATTTGCTATTAAACCTAAAAATAGAGTTTTTTTATCCTGATATTATAGTTTTCTATAAATATTTCCATTATGTATTGTTATTATGGGGATTGAGTATAATTGTATATAATTATAAGTTTTTTTAAAAGAATTTTTTTACAACTGGGGTATTAAAAATATAGTTTATTAATTTGTATTCCTATGGTTATTACAATCTTTTTATAATCTAGGAAGTATAACAGGAGAATCGATAAAAAAACAATACTGTTATCTATTTTTTTGTGATGGTGTTATTTTTTTACCAGCATTTAAATTATTAAATAGAAAAATATAATAATATACAAATATTGAAGTATATATTATATCCTGTAATAGTATTTAAAAGGGATAATAAGTAGTATTTCTTTATATATGTATTTTTAATAATATTAGTTTATTCATTATAGGAGAGAATAATAAATTATATTATGCTGGATTAAGGTATGTTCAAGTTCAAGATAATAAATTCACATTATTATTATATGGAATTTATAATGATCCAAATTATGGTGCAGTTTATAGTGCAACCATTATTGTTTTAGCAGTAGCTATGCTATTCTTTAATATAATAAAAGCTTAATATAGCAAGATTATTAGTATTGTTATTTATTATAATGGAGTTTATAGTTCTGAATCTTCAAAAATTCAAGAGGGATTGAGGTTGCAGTATATATTTCTGGAGTAATAATTATAGTGTATAACGCTATAAAGTATATAAATAAAAAGATAGATAAAAGAATATTAACTAAGAGAATTATAAATTTAATATTAATTTTATCTCTTCTCTTTTTTTGGTGGGAAAATAGTTAAATTCATTGGTTTTGAGTCGTTAAATAATACGAATAATGTACGATTATTATTGGTACAAAAACGCTGGAAAGTTGGAAGAGGTTATTCCAATATCTGCGGATGCTGAAGAAGATCTTTCAAAGTATTTAGGAGAAGATAACATTTTTAGAAGTTAAGGAAAAAAATTAGAGAATGTAAGTTTAGAAAAAAACTGATTCTTCAAAAAGAATATGGTAATGGAAGGTTAACGATTTGGAAGGATGCAATTAAACTATCTACAAAAATCTATATTATTTGGAATAGAGTCAGACATGCAAAAAGAATTCTCGAAAAAAATATACTGAGTTAGATGTTCCAACAATGAAAAATAGGTAGATCACTACATAATAGTTATATACATTTGTACTTAAGTTTTGGTTTATTTGGTTTTTACTACATTAATGTATGTTTTTATAGGCATTCTTAAAAGAAGTATAGAGTTCGAGTATAAAAAAATGATAATTTAGTAATTCAAGTATTACTATTTGTTCTAAGTGTAGTGTTTATATCTAGTGTTTTCTTAGAATCTATATTTATTAATATAAACTATCAACAAATGTATATGTATTTTTGTTTTAGGTGTAATATGTAGCAAAAATTACAAACAAGAAGAACTTATAGAATAAACATAAAAAAAGAAAAGAGTTGGAGATGTGTCTCCAGCTCTTTAAAAAATTTCACCATCTTGTTTAAGGTTAATATCCGGAAAAGGATAAATATATTCTTTTAATTCTTTTTCTATTATTTTGGCTTCAACCATATATTCTTTTTCTATTAAATATATTAATATTATTTACTGACAGCTTTGGATTGAAGTATTTGAATTTGTGAGTATGATCGCTATTTTTTTAAAGGTAGATATAATCTTCTATTATTTTTTTAGAGATTGTTCATAATTTAGAATTAAATCTTCGAAATTAATTTTTTTAGTGTGGTTATATTTGAATTGTGTAACTTCTCCAATTTTCTTAAATCTTTATAGTATCTACAGAATTCATGAACATTTAATGGAAAGGGAACCCCACATTTCCTAGGATGCCAATAATATTTATTAGAGATGAATACATCTCTAGGATCTCTTGTTATAATTATAGGAAGAATATTATTAAGTTTGTAGTTTTCTATTGTTGATAGATTATGGGGCAATAGAAATTGATCTAATACCACAAAAATCTTCTTCAGGAGAAATCTCATGAACGATTTTTTGTATATATTTATTGGATTGCTCATAGAATTTTTCAGGAGTAATTAAAGAAAACTCTAGCATTTTTGAAGGGTATTTTCTTCTTACTAATTTTGGGAAAGTTCTATTCAATAAGGCTCGATATAACCAGGTAACTGTTAAGGGTTTTTCATATATATACCAACTTCCTTCGAAAGAACTAGTTTTTGAGCAACGAGATATACTCTTCTGTAATTTTCATAAAATTGTTAGAGACTGCATTATCATATCCGGCTATCCACCAACCGCGATATTTGTATAGACTGTTCATAAATGAACGGAAGGATTTAATAGCTTCATCACTTCTTAAAAGCATTATTGTTATTTAATAATTTATTTTCTAAGTCAAATACACCATTTGGTGCATGAAGAAATACAAATTCAAAGTCTGAATTTTTTTGTATTTAATATGGGATATTCCTTTAGTAAATCGGTTAGAGCAGAAGAACCACTTCCCATATATCCCGTAGGTATTATTATTTTTTTCATATTATTAACCTTTCTATAGTTCATCTAATAATTTCTCAAATTTATTAATCTGCACAGAAATATCATATTTTTTTATATAATTTTTACAAGTGTTTGAGTTTATTATTCTGCAGGATTTTTTTGTTGTAGTTGATTTATAATATAGTTTTTCTAATTCTTTTTTTATCTGTTGCAACAAAACCACATAATCCGTTGTTGGAAAGTTCTGCTGTTCCACCGACGGGAGTACTTATAAATCCAGTTCCTAAAGCTAGTCCCTCAACAAAGACGGTAGGGAATCCTTCTGCATAAGAAAAGCATTATAACATATGCAGATTTTTTTATGTAAGGGTATGGATTGGGAATATATCCTAGTGGGAATATGTTATTGTTTAACTTATGTTTATTGATAAAATTTTTTTACATAGTCGTCTAAATCGCCTGTGCCAAGCAGATATAATTTTTTTGAGGTAAAATATTAACCACGTTTTTTTGAATAAATCTAATAGCTCTATAATTCCTTTATTTTTTTTCAATTCTTCCAATAAAGACAAGATTGTCTCCTTCAATTTCTATATCAGAAATTTGATTAGATTTATTTATTATTTCATCAAAAATCATATCCATTATTAATAAGTAGCGTTTTTTTCTTTATACATTGGATAGACATCATTGATAGATTCTAATGTTAAGTTAGAAATAGCAACAATTTTATTAACGGATTTAAGATGCTTCTCTAACTTTTTTTCTATTAGCTGGTTCATCTTTAAGATTAAATATACTTCCGTGATTCCAAGAGATAGTCTTAGTATGATTATTTAAACAGAATACAGGAGTAAGATAATTAAAAAGCTATCTCATAATCATATTTTTTTGAAGTACGAATTTTCCTTAAAAGATAAGGGAAATTTTGAATAATTGCCATTTTACAAAAATTGTTAAATTTCGAGTCTTTTTTTGGATTGAAAATGGGTTTTAGAATTGTAGTATTAGAATTGATTATTTCTTTTTTTATCACCATATTTTTCCGATTTCTAAGATATCAATATCGTATTTATTAGCATCTAAATTTCTAGTTAATAAAGATAGCATCTTTTCGGCACCACCACCAAGACTAAAAGTCCGGGTGATGAATAATAATTTAGTTTTTTTCATTGGAATCACCTTGATAATTTTATAATGATAGAGATTATACTTTTTTTAAGTTGTATTTTTATACAGTACAATAATATTCTTCGCTTTATTGGTAATTTAAGAAAATATACATTTTTATTCCAATTTTTTTGAATAGTTATTAAGGTAATTTGTATACAAACTTAATAGGTTTGATGATTTATCTATTTGAAAAAAACACTTGAGATAACCGACATAAAAGTAAGTTGTGAATTAGTAAGTATTCTATTTCAGAAAAAAATATTGTTGTAAAATACTTCTTGATTTATAATACTTTATAATATCATCAAATACTCTAAAGATATCCATTCTTTTTAGAAAGATTAGTATTTCTCATTATAGAGTTATCAGTCAAATAGTAGCGGTAAATACTCTTATTGAAGGTATGGATATTTTTTTGCATGAGTACAGACTTTAATAATCCAATTCAAATCTTCATATAGAATATTATCTAGGAATTTTTATATTAACTTCTCTTAAAAAAAGTTGTGTTAAAAAAATATAATGCCAACTAGCAGAATTTTTGAGTTAATAAAGATACATTATCCAAAAACAGTTCCATATACAGAATTATCAGTTACCGCGTAATTGTTGAATAGGAAATCTTCTTTGTGACTATACGTTGAGTAATTGAATATGTTAACATTTCAAGATGTTGTTTTGATAGATATAGTAGAGAATTTATATCTATTTCATCATCTACATCAATAAACCATAAATATTCTGATTCACATAAATCAATTGAGATGTTTCTAACTGAAGAAAGACCACCATTTTTATTAATTACTTTTAATAAAAGGATATTTCCTTGAATAATTATTTAAAAATTTTTTTCACTATTATCAGAAGAACCATCATTAATAGCAAGTATACTAAGTTTTTATATCATTAGAATTGATTTTTCTTGTATGCTTTTTATGATAGATGATAAGCATCTATCTATATATTTTTCGCCATTATAAACAGCGATGCTTATTGTTAAATCCATAATTCACCTCTTATTATTATGATAATTTTTAGCATAATAGTCGTATGTTGTCTAATGTTTAATGATAATTTATAGGGTGAAATAGGCTATTATTTTTTTGTTATAATTAATAGGTAGGAAATTTTTAGGATGAAAGGAACAGAGATGAGAACTAAAAAAATCAATAATAAATATAGTAATAGGAATAATATTACAATTGATAGTTATACTTAGTGGTTTTCTTGTAAAGAATGTTTTTATAGCGGTTTATGGCTCTAATATTAATGGATTAGTAAGTGCCGTTGATCAAATAATCTCTAGCCTAGCAATTGTAGAAGGTGGAATAGGAGGGGCAGCAATAGCAATGCTGTATAAACCTTTACAAGAAAATGACAATAGAAAAAAATAGAGGAGATATTAGTCTCTAGTAAGTCATTTTTTTATGAAATCCGGGTATCTTTATATATTGTTAGTGGGTTTAATAGTATCATTCTATCCTTATTTAATAGTAAATCAAGTAAGTATTTCAGAAGTAAGAGCACTAATAATAATATTAGCAGTAGGAGGCATAATAGAATTTTTTTCTTTTTTTGCAAAAATATAAAGTTTTGTTAGTTGCTGATCAAAAAAACTATATATTTTTAAATGGAATACAAGGGATATTCACTATTATTAACGCTATTGTAGTCTTATATTTAATGCAAAATGGGTACCATTACTTATTAGTCAGATTAATAGGAGCTATTGTTATAGTATTAAGATTTATTCTTATATATTATTATTTTAAAAAGGAGTATCCTAATATTAGTTTGAGGAGTGATGTAAAAGGTATAAAGTTACCTCAGAGATGGGGAGTAATGTTACATCAATTTTCTTCGTTAATCTTATATAATACTGATTTATTTCTAATAACTATATTTATGGGAAATAATTCATTAGTTGATGTTAGTATTTATGGTGTTTATAATTTAGTCGCTATTTCCATAATAAATATAGTTTCTTCAATTACCTCAGGAGTACAGGCAAGTATGGGAAATTTATTGGTGAGTAGTGACGAAAAAGAAAGTTAAAGAAGTTTATCAAAAATTTGAATTTATTACATTATTTATAATTTCTATAATATATATTTCTTTTTCTGTTCTTTTATCGCCATTTATAAAACTCTACTCAGAAAAATTTCAACGATGCTAATTATAATGATTTAGGATTAGTTGTACTGTTTTACAATTATGGTAGTATTGCAAGGGAGTTAGGATTCCAGCAGTAACAGTGGTGGCAGCAGCAGGGACATTACAAAGAAACGCAGTACAGAGCTGTAGTGGAAGCGAGTATTAATATTATATTTTTCTATTATTTTTAGTTTCATATTATGGATTGTATGGAATACTATTAGGAACGATATTGGCATATATATATAGAAATACCGATTTAATACTATATGTTAATAAATATTTGATTAGAGGGACATTAAGGCAGTCTATCATAAGAATATTTGTTTATATTACTATTATTTTCATTTCCTCTGTGATATTAGGATATATGGTAAGATGCGCCGAGATAGTTAGTTATTTAGAATGGTTTGTGTTGGCATGTATAGTTGGAATAATATCTATTCTTATAGTTATGTTAATATCATACTTGCTAGATAAAGAAATATTAAACGATATAAAGAAAAATTTTCATTAAAAAGATAAGTTAGTTTAGAGAGTTTGATAAGGAGATATATTTGTATAATAGTTGTTTATATTGTTATGTCAAATGAGGGAAAAAGTGGGCAGAACCACATTTCCCTCACAGGAAAACTCACACCATATCTCAGTATAAAAACTAATTTTACAAAAGTATTAAGATGGAAACAAGAATTTCTTTAAATTAGAGTTCGATTAACAGTATGTAGATAATTTAAAAATAACGTAATAAAGTTAGATAAATATTGTTTCATGATTATTTATTCCCAACTTAAGTTCTGGTTAGAAAAATTAGTCTCAGGTTAAATTCCAGTTTTTTTATTTGAACTGGAATTTACTTTGGGAATTTACGCCCCATTTTTTTATATTGAAAAAAATTATAATATAAAGACTATGAGTTATTACATTTTATGTTATAATGATAAGTAATATTGTAATGTGGAAAAGAGGATTTACATTGAAACAATTAATAAAAAAAGTAAGATAAGAAAAATTACTTACTGAATCAGAAGAAATAGTAAAAAGTAGAGCAACTAGGGTGGAATGACAAATAGCAATTACTTAGTTGAAACTACTAATAACAAGTATATAGTTAAGTTTTTTTGGTAAAGGAACTGATAAGTTAATAAACAGGATTGCGGAGAAAAAAATAATCTTGCAAACCTCGCGGATTTAGAACTAGATGTTAAAAAAATTATATTTTTTTGACATTGAATCTGGAATCAAAAGTAAATGAATATATTGAAAATGCAACTACTTTTTGATGCGCATTATTTAAAAATCGAAAAAAAGAGGATGTTGCTAATATTCTTAAAAAGGTGCACAGTTCAGGAAAAAGTTCTTGAAGGTGAATTTAAAATTTTTTTGATGAGATTAGAAAATATGAGGACTTGATAGAAGGTAATATTAATTATCCTTATTATGACAAGATAAGGGAGAAGATATTTTCTTTAGAAGCACACCTAAATGAGATTGGTGTAGACAAAAAATCATGTCATATTGATCTTGTTCCTGAGAATTTTATCGAAGATGAAAATGGTCGAGTGTATCTTATCGATTGGGAGTATTCTTCAATGAATGATCCGATGTGGGATTTAGCTGCGTTATTTTTTTAGAGTCTAATTTTAGAAAAAGCAGAAGAAGGAGAGTTTTTCAAATATTATTTTAGTGAAAATACTCCTGTTAGCGTGGCTAAGATTATGATTTATAAAAATACTTCAAGACTTCTTATGGAGTCTGTGGACGATTTATAAAGAAGAACAAGGTGCAGACTTTGGATCTTATGGAAAAGACAGATATTTAAGAGCATTAAAAAAATTTGAAAGAGTATGTAGAAAGTTATGAAAAAAATAAAAATAGGTGTATCAGCAGGTTTATTATCAGGGTTGTTTTGGGGATTAGGTCTTGCGATAAGTGCGTATATATTCTCATTGTATAATGTTTCGCCGTTTGCAGTCGCAGTAATCCATGATTTCATTAGTATTTTTTTATACTTTTGGCGATTATATTAGTTAAGTATAAACGAATTGATTTTAAAATTTTTACAAACATAAAAAAAGTATTAGTGTCATAATAGGTGCATTACTTGCTGGGTATATTGGTATGCAATGTAACTTATATGCGGTGAAGTATATAGGAAGTGGTCTGACTTCTTCGATAACAGCTATTTATCCAGCTGTATCGGTAATACTAGCTGTGATATTTTTTTAAAAAAATAAAGTTTCATCAAAGACTATTATTGGTATAGCGTTAATTATTGTTGGTATTTTCATTCAAAGTTATAAGAGTGAACAGGTTGAATCATTCTACCTTGGATTCATGTTTGCGTTGATCTGTGCTATTGCATGGGGTAGTGAGAGTGTATTAAGTTCATATGCAATGAAGAATAATTTAAATGAGCTTGAGACGTTATTAATTCGTCAGGTGACATCATTTTTTTAGCATATTTAGTAATAATTTTATTTAACGGATTAGGAATTGAAACTAGCCTTGATGTTAAATTCGGAGGACTTATTGTTTTCTTCGTTGTTAGTAATATGGTATCTTATATTTTATATTATATGGCTATTAATAGATTAGAACCAGCGAAAGCAACTGGGCTAAATGTTAGTTATGTTGTTTGGACAATAATATTCTCTATGATTTTTTTGTAGGGTTAGCAGTAAATGTACAATTAGTAGTAACATCACTTATTATAATATTAGGGGTGTATGTTATTGTGAGAGAGGAGTAACAAAACAGTGAGAGCGATTATATTAGCCGCTGGGTTAGGGACGCGCCTTAGACCTATGACGGATAATACTCCGAAGGCTTTGATAAAAGTTAAAGATAAGCCTCTTGTGGAGTATCAAATAGAATTTTTTTAAAGGAAAAAGGAATAGATGACATAATCGTAGTTGTCGGTTATCTACATGAGCAATTTAATTATTTAAAAGAGAAGTATAATGTAGAGTTAGTGTTCAATGATAAATACGCTAAGTATAATAACTTCTACTCATTATACTTAGTTAAGGAAAAATTGGCAGATAGTTATGTAATCGATGCGGATAACTATTTATTTAAAAATATGTTTAGAGCGGATATCGATCGTTCAACATATTTTAGCGTGTATCGTGAAGATTGTGAAAACGAGTGGTTCTTAATCTACGGAGATGATTACAAGGTTCAAGATATTATCGTAGATAGTAAAAGCTGGAAGAATCTTAAGTGGAGTATCTTTCTGGGATGAGAAAACTGCAGAGAAAATCGTAAGTTTTATCGATAAAGCTTACGAAAGCAATGAGTTTATGAACTTATACTGGGACAACATGGTTAAAGATAACATAGAAAAATTAGATGTCTATGTTAAAGAATTAGAGGCTAACAGTATATATGAAATTGATAGTGTTAAAGACTATAAAAAAATTAGAAGAAATACTAAAAAGAAGGATGCGAGAAATAATCTCCATTCTTTTTTTGTAATGAAGATTAAGTAATGATATTTCTTGCTATTTTGTAATATATATGTAATAAAAAAATAATTTATTTGTAACCTTAAACACGATGAAAATATGGTATAATTATTAGTGCATAAATATGAGTACAGAGGAATATTAAGAATGAGAAGAAATAAACTTAAATTAGGGTTAGGAGTGTTAGCGGTACTAGCTACACCAATCGCAGTTAATGCAGTAGCAAGTAATGATGCTCAAGCAGCACAAGGCTGGGTGAAAAGTGGTAATGCTTGGTATCTTTATAATCAAAATGGAACATTAGTAAGAAATACATGGGCAGGAAACTACTGGTTAGGAGCCGATGGAAGAATGGCGATTAATGCTTGGGTAGATGGAGGTCGTTACTATGTAGGAAGTAATGGAGCGTGGATTAAAAAAACTATTCAAACAAATCAGGATGGCAAAAGAGAGCGGTGCCTGGTATTACTATAAAAAAATGGCACATTAGTAAGAAATACATGGGCAGGAAACTACTGGCTGGGAGCAGATGGAAGAATGGCGACAAACAGCTGGGTAGATAACAACCGCTATTACGTAGGAAATGACGGAGCATGGGTAAAAAACTATTCAAACAAGTCAGGATGGCAAAAAGAGAGCGGTGCTTGGTATTACTATAAAAATGGCACATTAGTAAGAAATGCGTGGATAGGAAACTACTGGCTAGGAGCCGATGGAAGAATGGCGACTAATGCATGGGTAGACGGAGGTCGTTATTATGTAGGAGCTGATGGAGCGTGGATTAAAAACTATTCAAACAAATCAGGATGGCAAAAAGAGAGCGGCTCTTGGTATTACTATAAAAACGGATCAGTAGTAAGAAATGCATGGGCAGGAAACTACTGGCTAGGAGCCGATGGAAGAATGGCGACAAATAGCTGGGTAGATAACAACCGTTACTATGTAGGGGCTGACGGAGCGTGGATTAAAAACTATTCAAACAAGTCAGGATGGCAAAAAGAGAGCGGTTCTTGGTACTACTATAAAAACGGATTAGTAGTAAGAAATGCATGGGCAGGAAACTACTGGCTAGGGGCTGATGGAAGAATGGCGACAAATAGCTGGGTAGATAATAATCGCTATTACGTAGGAAATGACGGAGCGTGGATTAAAAAAACTATTCAAATAAATCAGGATGGCAAAAAGAGAGCGGTTCTTGGTACTACTATAAAAAAACGGATTAGTAGTAAGAAATGCATGGGCAGGAAACTACTGGCTGGGAGCTGATGGAAGAATGGCGACAAATAGCTGGGTAGACAACAACCGTTATTATGTTGGAGCTGATGGGGCATGGATTAAAAACTATTCAAACAAATCAGGATGGCAAAAAGAGAGCGGTTCTTGGTACTACTATAAAAACGGATTAGTAGTAAGAAATGCATGGGCAGGAGACTACTGGCTAGGAGCTGATGGGAAAATGGCGACAAACAGCTGGGTAGATAACAACCGCTATTACGTAGGAAATGACGGAGCGTGGGTAAAAGGAGCGGATAGAATAGCTTCGAAATCTGAGAATGCTACTAACTCTTCTTATTCTCCATACTACAAAGTAACTTCATTATATATTCCAGTATATGACGCTAATGGTAGAGTCTTATCTCATGTTTCAAGAGATACAATCTTATTTAGAGATAATAGAGCTACTGCGAATGGAAGAATCCCTGTACAAGTAGCTGGAATCACAGGTTATGTAAATTCAGGACAAGTTGCGGCAGTTAATTCTAGCACAACATTTATTCCGGACTATGTAAGTGATGGTAGATATGTATATCACAGATATTCAGCATACAATAAAGTAATGGTAGCTTATCATAATCCAAATATGCAAGTAGGAAAAATCATATTATTCAGCAGATGGAATTAACTTCGGATCATTTAAATTAGATCATCCTTTCCAATTTTTCTAATTTAAAAATCAAGATCAAATTATACCGCTGCTGATATCAACAGATTATATAGTTTGATGGGAGCTAATGATAGTAAACTTGCTGGGAAAGGAGCCACATTTAAGGCTGCTGAACAAAGATATGGAGTTAATGCACTTTACTTAGTTGCTCATAGTGCTCTTGAGAGTGCATGGGGAGAAGTAAAATAGCTAAAGATAAAAAAACAATTTCTTTGGTATTGCTGCTTATGATAGTACTCCGTATACTTCTGCTACAAAATTTGATGATGTAGATAGTGGAATAATGGGAGCTGCACGTTGGATTGAGCGTAACTACTTAAGTAATACAGGATATCCAGCAAATGGTGCTTACTTAGGAAATAAAGCACGCGGAATGAATGTTAACTATGCAACAGCTCCATATTGGGGAGAATCTATTGCAAGTATAATGTTTAGTGCTAATGAAAAAAATTAGGAAGAAAAGATAGATAAAAAAAGGACGTGGCTAGGTTATTTTTAATCTAGCTTCCTTTTTTTAGTAAGGAGAAAAATTATGTTAGTTTCGGTTGTAATCGGACTTTTAAATGAAGAAAAATTTTTACCAAGGTTAATTGAAGATTTTAAAAACCAAACATACAATCATAATAATATCGAGCTTATCTTTATAGATGGAATGTCGAAGGATAATAGCTGGGCTATATTACAAGAGTTCAAAGATAGTGATCATGATTTCTTTGATGTAGTTTTACTAAAAAAACCCTAAGGTGATACTATCTGCGGGGATGAATGTTGGGATTAAAGCTGCAAGGGAGAGTGCATACTTAAGGTAGATTGCCATTCACATATAACAGAGAATTTTATAGAAAATAATGTTAAAGTTATTGAAAGTGGAGAAGATGTTTGTGGTGGACCGCAGTATAATATTATAGAAAATGAGGATGCTTTAAGTAAAAACATTATTGTTAGTTGAAGAAAAATATGTTTGGTAGTGGTATAGCTAATTATCGAAAAAGAGACTTCTAAAAAAATATGTAAGTTCTGTATTTCAAGGAATGTATCGAAAAGAAATTTTTTTGATAAGATAGGTTTATTAGATGAACAAGTTGGACGTGTAGAGGATAATGAATTACATTACAGAATTAGAAAAAAATGGATACAAAAATTCGATATAGCAATGATATATTGTCTTATCAATATACTAGACCTACTGTAAAGAGAATGTTGAAACAAAAAAATATTCTAATGGATACTGGATTGGTAAAGTAAGTCATGTATATCCTAAGGCTTTTTCAATTTTCCATTTTGTGCCTTTAGTCTTTGTTTTAGGTATAATTTTTTTAGTTTATTGATGTTGCCGTTAACGAAAAATATTCGCTATACTTCTTGGGGTTTCTTATCTATTGTTTACAGCTCTTGTTACTGTTATGACTATAATTAATAACAAGTTTAATGCAACTTTATTATTAATCCCATTTTTACTATTTTTTTAGTTCATTTTAGCTATGGATGGGGAACTTTAGTAGGAATAACAAAAAGGATTTAGTTGGAAAAAAAGAGTATTATAATAGTTAACTTTGAAAGTGATTTAGGAGATTAGTTTATTGCATCGCTATTGCATATTTTAATATATTAATAAAAACTAATCACATTTGTAACTAACTTGTAATATTATTAAATAATTGGTAGTGGTATAATAGAAAATGTGTAAATAGGTATGAATAAGGAGCAAGAATGTTTTATGAGAAAAAATAAATTAAAAATTAGGATTAGGTTTGCTAACAGTACTAGCAACCCCAATCGCGGTTAATGCTGTTGCTAGTAGTGATGTTCAAGCTGCACAAGGTTGGGTGAAAAGTGGAAACACGTGGTATTTCTACAATCAAACTGGAGCATTAGTAAGAAATGCATGGGCAGGAAACTATTGGTTAGGAGCCGATGGAAGAATGGCAACAAATGCCTGGGTAGATAATGGACGTTATTATGTAGGAACTGATGGAGCATGGGTAAAAAATGCTCAAAAACAAGCAACAACGAAACAAGGCTGGGTACAATCAGGAAATACTTGGTACTATTACAATAATGGTAGTTTAGTAGTAAATAAATGGATAGGGAACTACTGGCTAGGTGCTGACGGAAAAATGGTAACAAATAGCTGGGTAGACAATAATCGTTACTATGTAGGAGTAAACGGAGCATGGGTAAAAGATGCTAAACATCCAGAGGAGAAGAAACAAGGTTGGGTGAAAGAAGCGAACACATGGTACTTTTACAATACAGATGGAACGCTAGCAAGAAATAAATGGGCAGAAAACTACTGGCTAGGAGCCGATGGAAGAATGGTAACGAGTGCTTGGGTAGATAATGGACGTTATTATGTAGATGCAAACGGAGCATGGGTAAAAGATGCTAAGCGTCCAGAAGAGAAGAAACAAGGCTGGGTGAAAGAAGGAACAACATGGTACTACTACAATACAGATGGAACATTAGCGAGAAATAAATGGGCAGGGAACTACTGGCTAGGTGCTGATGGAAAAAAATGGTAACGAGTGCTTGGGTAGATAATGGACGTTATTATGTAGATGCAAACGGAGCATGGGTAAAAAGATGCTAAGCGTCCAGAAGAGAAGAAACAAGGTTGGGTAAAAGAAGCAAACACATGGTACTACTACAACACAGACGGAACATTAGCGAGAAATAAATGGGCAGGGAACTATTGGTTAGGTGCTGATGGAAGAATGGTGACAAATAGCTGGGTAGATAACAACCGTTATTATGTAGGAGCAAACGGAGCATGGGTTCCAAATCCAACTAATAATACTAACTTAAATAGAGTTTTAGACATAGCTCGTAGTTATTTAGGTGTGGAAACCGGCTCTAAAGAGCATAAAAAAATCGTTGATGCATATAACTCTGTTGATCCAAAACCAGTAGGTTATACTGCTAAATACGATGATGATTGGTGTGATATTTTTGTAACAACTGTATTTCAACAAGCAGGATTAAGCCATTTGATAGGTAGAGAATGTGGAGTGCAACGTCATATTGGTATAATGGAGAAAAAAGGAATATGGAAAGGAAAATCATTACCACAACAAGGTGACGTCGTTACATTTGACTGGGACGGTGGTGGTTGGGCAGACCACATCGGTATAGTTGAATCTGTAAGTAATGGAGTGATTACTACAATTGAGGGGAACTCATCTTTATCTGCAGGAAGTACAGAAAAAAACTAGGGTGAATAGAAAAAAACATATAATTGGGATTCTAAATATATTAAGGGTTATGCTAGACCAGCATACTAGGTTAATAAGTTTCAGATATTTGTTATTAATATAAATAAGTTTTTGTTGAAACTTTGTATTTAATAAATTACAAGGAGCGACTTGACGAAATCAGTTTTATGAAACTATGATTTTAAAGTCGCTCCTATTTCTATTGTTATTTTAAAAATAGTATAATTATAAATAAATTTAGATGAAATGTAGGAGGTAACAGGTTTATGAAAAAAAGAGAATAGGTATGATTCTTGTAGGGTAGTTTACTATTAACACACTTTAGCGATGTTAAAGCGGATTTATTAAAAAGAACAACGAGATAAAATAGAGTCTTTTGCTTTGGAAGATAGTATAATGAATAATGCTACAGGAAAAGAGTCTGTGAAACCTGCTAAACTTCCACAATATTATCAATCCGATGCTAGGTGGGGATTTAAGAGGTATGGTATTTCTAATATGAAAGAAACAGGTTGTGTTCCTACATCCTTATCAATGATAATATCAGGTTTGAAGGAAAAATGTAACTCCGGTACAGGTGGCAGATTATATTTATGATACTTCTATGGAGATGAATATGACATTTTTCAGGGACATCTAGCTTTGGTGCGGAAATAGCTTTAAATTATTGGAATTTGGATTATCGAACAATCAATTCTAAAGAAGATTTAGAAATAGCTTTGAAGAAAGGAAATGTTGTTTATGGCGCTGTAGGTCATGGTATTTTTGTAAGAGGTTATTCTACCCATGCAATTATCCTTAGCGGATATCAAAACGGAAAAGTCCATGCGATAGATCCAGATAATCAGGAAAAAACTAATAAGTGGTATAGTGTAAATGAGATTTGGAATCAACGAAGTATGGCACCAGAAGATAATGTCACTGGTGGAGCATTTATAGTAGTTTCTAAATAAGAATTATATGGAATAGAATTTAAAGGTAGAAAATGAGTGTCTAAGTATTAATTAGGCACTCATTTTTTATGTTAATTTACTTATTAAATTATATTATTCAGCAAATCCGTTTGGATGTTTGCTTTGCCATCTCCAAGAGTCTTCACACATACGTTTTACATCATACTGAGCTTCCCATCCAAGTTCTTCTTTTGCTTTTGTAGCATCCGCATAACATGCCGCGATATCTCCTGTGCGACGTGGCGCGATAACGTAAGGTAAGTCGCGCCCAACAGCAGCTGAAGCACTCTTAATGATATCTAGCACAGAATATCCAATTCCTGTTCCTAGGTTATATTTAGATAGTCCGCTACCTTTTTCTAATTTTTTAAGAGCGGCTACGTGACCGCGAGCTAAATCTACTACGTGAATGTAATCACGTACCCCAGTACCATCGTGTGTATCGAAGTCGTTACCAAAGACATTAACTTTTTCTAATTTTCCTACAGCTACTTGCATAACGTATGGAAGTAGGTTGTTTGGAATTCCTGTTGGATCTTCTCCAATATCTCCACATTCATGTGCCCCGATAGGGTTGAAGTAACGAAGTAGTACTACGTTCCATTCATTATCTGCAGCGTAAACATCCCCTAGAATTTCTTCTAAGATTAGTTTAGTACGTCCATATGGGTTAGTTACAGATAATGGGAAATCTTCTTTAATTGGTAATGCATGCGGATCTCCATATACTGTAGCTGATGAACTGAAGATTATATTTTTACAGTTATGTTTTTCCATAACACGACATAAAGTCGTAGTTCCAGCAACGTTGTTGTCATAGTATTTTAAAGGAAGTTGGCAAGATTCACCAACTGCTTTTAAACCAGCGAAGTGAATAACTCCATAGATATTTCCTTCTTTTTCAAATACTTCGTCTAATCTAGCTTCATCACGAATATCGACTTCATAGAAAGTTACTTTTTTTTACCAGTTACTCTTTCTACAACTTCTAAACTTTTTTTATTTGCGTTATATAGGTTATCAACGACAACTACTTCATTTCCATTGTTTAATAATTCTATACAAGTGTGAGACCCGATAAATCCAGCTCCACCTGTAACAAGTATTTTTTTAGTCATAGTATAATTCTCTCGCATTCGCGAGTCCTTCCTATAATTTTTATATATTAATTTTATAAAAAAAGTAAGAGTAAGTGTCAATAAATATGAGGATAATATTAAAAAAAGTAAATTCCTAAAGTAAGTTTTAGTAAGCAATTTAACGGGAAGTTATTTTTGAGAAAAAAATAATATTGAAAAAAACTGATACATTTGTTATTAAATATTTTTTTCTTAAATAGCACCTTTATTTTTTTATGTGAATAATGTTGATTTTTGATAAAAATGGTAAGAAGAAGCGATTAAACTAACATAAATTTTTAAAAAAATTTATAACTAAAAATTTTATAGGAGAAGATATCTTTATGGAGAAAAAAAGCAAAGGTTTTCTTTGAGAAAAAAATAAATTAAAAATTAGGATTAAGTTTATTAACAGTATTAGCTACACCAATCGCGGTGAATGCTGTGGCTAGTAGTGATGCTCAAGCAGCACAAGGTTGGATGAAAAGCGGAAACACGTGGTATTTCTACAATCAAAGTGGAACATTAGTAAGAAATGCATGGGCAGGAAACTACTGGTTAGGAGCCGATGGAAGAATGGCAACAAATGCCTGGGTAGATAATGGACGTTACTATGTAGGAGCAAATGGAGCATGGATAAAAAGATGTTAAGCGCCCAGAAGAGAAGAAACAAGGTTGGATAAAAAGAATCAAACACATGGTACTACTACAATACAGACGGAACATTAGTAAGAAATGCATGGGCAGGAAACTATTGGCTAGGGTGCTGACGGAAAAAAATGGCAACAAATAGCTGGGTAGACAATGGTCGTTACTACGTAGGAGACAAATGGAGCATGGGTAAAAGATGCTAAACATCCAGAGGAGAAGAAAAACAGGTTGGGTAAAAAGAAGCTAACGTATGGTACTACTACAACACAGATGGAACACTAGCGCGAAATAAATGGGCAGGGAACTACTGGCTAGGAACTGATGGGAAAATGGCGACAAGCAGCTGGGTAGATAACGGTCGTTACTATGTAGGAAGTAATGGAGCATGGATTAAAGATGCTAGACGTCCAGAAGAGAAGAAAACAGGTTGGGTAAAAGAAGCTAACGTATGGTACTACTACAATACAGATGGAACATTAGCGAGAAATAAATGGGCAGGGAACTACTGGCTAGGTGCAGATGGAAAGATGGTAACGAGTGCTTGGGTAGATAATGGACGTTACTATGTAGATGCAAATGGAGCATGGGTTCCTAATTATTCTAAATCAGATAAAAGCGCCTCAGCTTTAAAAATACCTCAATATTATCAATGGGATGCACGTTGGGGTAAAAAGGTATATGGAATAGGAACAATGGCACAAAGTGGATGTGTACCTACATCATTAGCTATGGTGTTTAATGGATTAGGACAAAAAGTTCTACCAACTGCTGTTGCTGATACAATTTACTACAATACTAAAGAAATGAATGTAAGAATGTTAGGAACATCTGGTAAAGGTGCTGTTTATGCGATTAATGCTTATGGATATAAACATTCAGTTATTACGAGTAAGGCGCAATTAATAGCCGCTCTTCAAAGTGGGAAACCTGTATTTGGAAATATGGGAAGTGGTATTTTTTTGCTTCAGGTTCAGTGACTCATGCAATAATATTAAGTGGATATCAAAATGGAAAAAAACTAAAAGCGATGGATCCATACACTACATATAACACAGGAAGATGGTATGATGTCAATACTATTTGGAACCAAAGAAGTACAGATCCATATGACAATAATATCGGTGGAACGTTTGTAGCTATTGGATAAGTTTTATAAAGGTTTGTTCTAAAAGTCCTAAACTTAAAAAAATTATATGAGAAATCACAGATAAAGTGGTTTATCGATATCTAAATTCGTTTCATAAAAAGTTTTTTTAGATATTTAATAAACTTTGCGGGGGTGACTCGACAAAAATCGATTTTTTTCTGAAATCTCGATTTTGTTAAGTCACCGTCTTATTATTTTCACACTAAATTCTATCAGTTGTTGCTAAAAAGTCTTTAAAATTGGTATACTATAAGTTAAAGAACTTGAAAGCGAAGGAGTGTGCTTAAATTATGGTATATAACCACAGAGTTATAGAAAAAAATGGCAAAAAAATATTGGGATGAAAAATAAAACATTCAAAACATTAGATGATCATACAAAAGAAAAAAATTTTATGCATTAGATATGTTCCCTTATCCATCAGGAGCTGGACTTCACGTTGGTCACCCAGAAGGATATACGGCTACTGATATCTTAAGTAGATATAAAAAGAGCAAATGGATATAATGTGCTTCATCCAATGGGATGGGATGCATTCGGATTACCAGCTGAGCAATATGCATTAGATACAGGACATGATCCAAGAGACTTTACAAAAAAACAAATATCGATACGTTCCGTCGTCAAATTAAAGAATTAGGATTTTCTTATGACTGGGATCGTGAAGTAAATACAACAGATCCTAAGTACTACAAATGGACTCAATGGATTTTCAAAAAACTTTATGAAAAAGGACTTGCTTATGTTGATGAAGTGCCTGTAAACTGGTGTCCAGCATTAGGAACAGTTCTTTCTAATGAAGAGGTTATCGATGGTAAATCTGAGCGTGGAGGACACCCTGTAGAGCGTCGTCCAATGCGCCAATGGGTACTTAAAATCACTGAGTATGCAGAGCAACTTATAGATGATTTAGATATTCTTGATTGGCCGGAAAGTCTTAAAGCTATGCAACGTAACTGGATTGGTAAATCTGTAGGTGCTGAGATTGATTTCAAAATTGAAGGAACTGATAAAGCATTCACAGTATTTACTACTCGTGCTGATACTGTATTTGGTGTATCTTACTGTGTACTTGCACCTGAACACAAACTTGTAGAAGAAATCGTTACTGAAGGACAAAGAGTTGCTGTTGAGGAGTACCTTGACATTGTTAAACGTAAGTCTGACCTTGAAAGAACAGACCTTAACAAAGATAAAACAGGAGTATTCACAGGAGCTTATGCTATTAACCCTGTAAATGGTGAAAAAGTAGAACTTTGGATTGCAGATTACGTTCTAGCAAGCTACGGAACTGGAGCTGTTATGGCTGTTCCAGCGCACGACGAGCGTGATTATGAGTTTGCGACTAAGTTTAATCTACCAATCAAAGCTGTTATCGAAGATAATGGTGAAGTTGTTGTGCCATTCTATGGTGATGGTAAACACATCAACTCTGATTTTATCAACGGATTAAATAACGAAGAAGCTATCGCTAAAGTTATTGAATTTTTAGAAGAAAATAAAGTTGGACGTAGTAAAGTTACATATAAATTACGTGACTGGTTATTCTCAAGACAACGTTACTGGGGAGAACCAATTCCAATTATCCACTGGGAAGATGGTACTATGACTACAGTGCCTGATAGTGAACTTCCACTATTGCTTCCAGAAACTGATAACATCAAACCATCAGGAACTGGAGAATCTCCACTTGCTAATATTGAAGAGTGGCTAAATGTAGTGGATCCTGAAACTGGTAAAAAAGGTAAACGTGAAACTAACACAATGCCTCAATGGGCTGGTTCTTGTTGGTATTACTTACGTTATATTGATCCACACAATGAAGAGATGTTCGCTGATCCAGAAAAATTAAAATACTGGTTACCTGTAGATGTATATATCGGTGGAGCAGAACACGCAGTTCTTCACTTATTATATGCTCGTTTCTGGCATAAAGTTCTTTACGATTTAGGTTTAGTACCTAGTCGTGAACCATTCCAAAAACTATTCAACCAAGGTATGATTCTTGCTGAAGGTAAAGATGGTCGTCCGGAAAAAATGTCTAAATCTAAAGGTAATGTAGTTAACCCTGATGATATTATCGTATCTCACGGTGCTGATACATTACGTGTTTATGAAATGTTCATGGGGCCATTAGATGCTTCAATCGCATGGAGTGAAAATGGACTTGACGGATCACGTCGTTTCTTAGATAGAGTATATCGTCTATTCGTAGATGAAGAAACTGGAAAAGTAAATGACAAGGTTCAAGATAAAGATAATGAAGAATTAGAAGTAAGCTATAACTACACTGTTAAGAAAGTATCTGAAGATATCGAAATTCTTGGATTTAATACAGCTATTTCTCAACTTATGGTGTTTGTAAATGATTGTTATAAAGCTGAATATATCCCTCGTAAATATGCATTAGGATTTATCCAACTTCTTGCTCCATTTGCACCTCACCTTGCTGAAGAAATGTGGGAAGTTTATGGTAACACTGAGTCTATCTCATACGTACCATGGCCAACATTTGATGAGAGCAAACTTGTAAGTGACACTGTAGAAATCGTAGTTCAACTTATGGGTAAAGTTAAAACAAAATTAGATGTTAACAAAGACTTAACACCAGCTGAATTAGAGCAAATCGTTCTGGCTAATGAAGAAGTAAAAGAATTAATCGAAGGAAAACAAGTTATGAAAGTAATTGTAGTTCCCGGTAGATTAGTTAATATCGTAGCTAAATAAGGAGAGACACATGGAAGAATTAATTTATAGTATTGTTAGTGAAATTGTTGAGCATAAAGATGAAATTAAAATCGAAAAATTTGTAAAAAATGCTCGTGAACATTACATTTTAACAGTGCACCCAGAAGATTGTGGGCGCATAATAGGGAAAAAAGGTACGGTGATTAACGCAATTCGTACTGTATTAAATTCAACGACATTTAGTAAAAAAAGTTTACTTAGATTTAGTAGAAGAATAAGATAAATGTTAAGTAGGAGTCTGAAAGATAGATGTTTTTCAGATTCCTATTTAGTTTAGTAGAATCGAAGTTTAGTTAGTGGGATATGAACTACTATTTATTTAAATTTCAAAAATAGATATAGTATAATTAGTTTAGAGAATAATTAATTTATAGAAATGGCTAATAAACTAGTATAAATAGTGAAGTTTCAGGTGTTTGGTAATAAACGCATAATAGTAATTTTAACCGTATCGAATTCGACGAGGTTAAAAGAAGATAAATTTAATAGTTTTTGTTGTAACTACTGAAAAATTTGATAGAAATAGTAGATGAATGGGTATATTATCAAAAAAATGTGGGTTTATGATTATTCAGATATTTGAATTTTCTCTTAGATTTTTTTCCAAAGGTAATATTATGTATTAAAAAAGAGGTGAAATAGAACCTATGTGCGAAATAGAAAAAAACACTTATATATTGATGAAAGTGGTAGTATGACTAAATACAGTAATAAATATAAGCATTTTTATAACGTGTATTATAGTGCCAACCAATAGAGATAAATTAAGAAGAGTTTTTAAAAAGATATATTTCTAAAAAAATATAAATAAATTGAGAGAGGTTGATACTCAAAAATAAGATGTTTGATAGAAATGGAAATTTTTTTAGAGATAAAAAGGCTCGCAACTAACTAGAGAGCTAAAAATTAGACTTTTTAAACTTTTTTTACAAAAAAATAAATTATTTGATTTATATTATATTCAATTAGATAACGATGCGGTTTCAGAAGAATTCTACAAAAAAATACTGCTCGTGCTTTTAATTACCCTTTAAAATTATTAATTCAAAAATTATATGGTTAGAGATTATAGTGGTAGTAGTAAATATTTTTTTGAATATCGATGAAAGAAATCAAAAATACAAAGACATATTATTTTTTTAGAAGAATATTTAAATACAGAAGTAGGTTTATCAAATAATATTGATTTTTTTGGTGACTTATTATGATTCTTCGCAAAAGTCATTTAATTCAGATAGCTGATGTGTTTTCAAATATCTATTATTCAAATTTAATTAATGGATTGTATGAAGAAGGGATAGAATATATAAAAAAATAATGGAATTTTTAAAAAATGATTTTTTTAAATTCCCGTTATAAAAATAATTGAGTTTAGTACCTAAATATGATATTATGATTGTAGTAACAGTAAGTCGAACGTAAACGCCATTATATACAAGGTAAGGGTTATGTGTTAGCCCTCGTTCGTTCGCTATTACTAGAATTAAAAAAATGTTAAAAATCGTAAGTATCTTATTTAGGTATTTACGATTTTTTTATACTGTAATTATTTTAGTGTTTTCTAAAAATTAATAAATTTGGAATATTGTAGATAAAAATAGTATGGAATTATACGTAAAAATAGAAAACAAATTAATTTAGGAGGTTATTATGATAGAGATAGTTGATGGTTATCTAATTAATGATGACAATATAAAAGTTGCATTCACTAATAGAAAGGTTGATGCGAAGAATAGTGAGGATATGAAAAGATTCTCTGATGAATATGGATTTAATTATAATGATATAATTTTTAATACACAAGTTCATGGGGCGGATGTGCGTATTATTGAATTGGATTCTGATCTTAATGAGAACGGGAAGGAAGCTGATGGCTTAATTACTAATTTGGCTGCGACACCATTATTGATTTTTTTACAGCTGACTGTGTACCTGTTGTTTTCTATGATAAAAAAAGCAAAGTGTTGCTGCTTTAGCTCATGCAGGATGGCGAGGAACATATGGAAATATTGCCGAGGAAATGGTAAATATCATGACAGCCAAATATAATTGTAAGGTAGAAGACATTAAGACTATTATAGGGCCGTCAGTTAGTGTTGATAACTATGAAGTTTCTTATGATCTTATAGAGAAATTCGCTGCTTTAGAAGTGCCGAATTATTATAAAGAAAAATGATGGTAAATATTATTTAGATTTATGGCAATTGAATAAAAGAATTGTTGAGAAAATGTGGTATACTAGAAGATAACATTAAAAATTATTGATTTCTGTACGGTTAGAGATAATGACAAATTCTTCTCATATAGATTAGACAATGCTACTCCAAAAACGTATCGGAACAATAATTCAAATAGATTAAATTCATATAGAATAGAGGAAATAATATTGGGAAAAAGATATTAAATTAGTTGAACAAATAGCTACATTTAAGAGATTACCGAAAAGTGATAGTAGATGGCGTGTAGCGTTTTATTACATAGCGAAAGAATTTTGGGATTTAGAAGAGGTTTTCGTAATAATAGATAAAGCTCTTTACGAAGAACAAGGATTAAAAATTCCAGTTTTTAGAGAGTATAAAGAGGCGGAAGGCTTCCAAATTTTTTCTAGTCATATAAAAGCGAAGGAATTTGTAGAGAAACAAGGTGATTTATTCGTTACTGCTAGTGGAGAAAAACTTATTGGTAGAATACGTCAAGGTGCGTTTAGAGAAGTGTTCGTTCCATTTTTCGCTGAACAAAACTTTAATTATCTGTTAAATGAGGATGAAGCTTTATTTGCAGACACATTCAAGAGACTTCTTGCGGTTATGGAAGCTAGTGAGAACTATATTGTAGATGAAGAACAAGAAGCTATGTTAAAAGCAGGCGATGTTCAAAGTTTCTTTGCGGATATTTGTAGAAAATATATAGTATTAGTATAAAAAAATAATCTTCAAACATATTTTAACTTGCATGTTTGAAGACTTTTTGTTTTTGTATTTAATGAATTTATTTCGTGGGGTTGATCCAAAAAGTCCTGAAATTTAACAAGGTGTATATGAGAACTCATAGATGCAGTGGTTTATTGATATCTAAATTCGCTTTATAAAAAGCTTTTTAGATATCTAATAAACTAATGTGAGGGGTGACTCGACAAAATCGATTTCTTCGAAATCACGATTTTTTTGAGTCACTCCCAATTTTATTTTCCTCTAAAAGTAATTTAATGTGTAAGCTATAGCTATAAAGAAAAATTATTACATAAAGAGTATAGCTTGTGTATTGTGTAATTCCTTTTAATATTTACTAAGTAGCTTTGAACACTAAATGGAATAAAAGATAGCTGATATTAGAGGTGTAAGATTTTTCTTTCCAAAAAAAGCAATAATAAGTAGGAGAAATATTATTATTGTTAGAATAAAATATACAACTCTAGGCATAGCAATGTAGAAACTTTCTGGATTTGGAAATGGATTATAGTAGAAGAATATAATTGCTAATAATACCAATATCAATGTGATTCCATTTCGTTCTTTTTTTCTGTGATTGTAAAAAAATATCTTTAATCAATAATATATAACCAGATAACACCCATAAAAATTAAAAACAATCAAAGTAATTGCTAAGTTAGCAAGGTTTAACTGTTTATTAAGATCAAAGTTTATGTTAAATGTATATAGAAATGTGAAAAATTAGAGCAAGTATGCTAGCTAATGTAATATATCTTTGTGTTTTCATATATCTCTCTTACCAAGCAACAAATGTTGCATCCTTCTTATTTTTTTCATATAATTTATATATAGAATTATAACATTAAGATAAATTATAAACAAGCAACTATGTAAGAAGTCTTAATTGTTATTTGAGATTTATTGTATATAATCAGTATTTAGTAAAAACCTATAGACTGTTTAATTTAAGGCTGAGAGGAAATAGAAGGTGCAAAAAAATATTAATTATATTTAAAGTTTTCTTTAAACTCTGTTTAAGTTGATGTTGATATGATGAAAATGTGAAAAATTAATTTTAAGATTTTTAATAAATGAATAAAAAAATCAAAAAGGAGGATTTTTTTATGGAAAAATAGAAATAACAATCAAAAATAATGGAAATTTACAAGATTTCGATAATCAAGAAAAATTATAGTGAACAAAAATAATTATCAAAGTTATCAAAATTATGATAGTATAGATAATTCTCAATATAATAATTTTGAAAAATTCTCAAGGGTTGAATAATGAGCAGGTAACTGCACCACGAAAAAAATAATTATGGAAAAATTATTCTTAACTGTTTTTTTGCTGCATTTGCTCTTGGGGCTACTAGTGTTTTTGGAGCGCAAGCTGTAATGGGAACTGGAAAAAGCGTTGAATTCTTCGGTGACTGCTACGAAAGAAGATAAAGATAATCAACAAACTACAGTTAATGCAATATCAAAAAGCAAAAAGATGCTGTTGTTTCGATAGTTAATTATCAAAGTAATACAAGCAATAACTTGGAATCAATTTTAGGAAATTCTGGAAAATCTAATGGAAATTCTAGTGATTCAGGAGAATTAAAAAGCAGCCTCAAGTGGAAGTGGGGTTATTTATAAAAAGGTAGGAAACACAGCTTATATAGTTACAAATAATCATGTGGTTAGTGGAGCTAAAAAACTATCAGTAATTTTAAGTGATGGAACTAATGTGAATGCAGAGGTTGTTGGTACTGATGTATGGACAGACTTAGCTGTACTAAAAATTAGTGGTGACAATGTGACGACTACAATGGATTTTGCTGATAGTGATAAAATTGCAGTAGGAGAAACAGCATTTGCTATCGGATCTCCTCTTGATGTTAACTTATCTAATACTGTTACAAAAGGTATAGTATCTGCTGTAAATAGACAAATCCCTATGGATGTAGATGGTGATGGTAAAAATGACTGGAATCAAACTGTAATTCAGACTGATGCCGCTATTAATCCAGGTAACTCTGGTGGGGCATTAATTAATAATGAAGGTAAACTTATCGGAATTAATGAATCAAAAATAGCAAAAGCAACAGCGAACGTAAGTGCTGAAGGTATAGGATTCGGGATACCATCTAATGAGGTAAAACTAATTACCGAACAATTAGAACAATCTGGTAAAGTAATCCGTCCAGCTTTAGGTGTTCAGTTAGTATCAGTAAATACAGTTGACAGTGATACATTAAAAATCACAGTTAAACTTTGAAGGAAAAACAAGGGGTAGTCGTTCGATACGTTGAAAAATGGCACTCCAGCTGCACAAGCAGGAATAGAAAAAAATATGATATTATCACAAAAATTAAATGGTGAAGATGTCAAAGATGTTGCTGCAGTTAGAAAAATATTTATTTGAAAAAAACAAAAAAATAGGTGATACTGTTAAAGTAACTTACTATAGAAATGGTAAGGAAAATACAGCGAGCGTAGTGGTTCAAGCTTTGAATACGAGATAAAATAAATAAGACTTGGGAAAGAGTTATCTATCCCAAGTCTTATTAAATGTATGTTTGTAAAAATGTTCGAAAGGGAACGTCATTTTGATAGCGTATGTTTTGAATCAACGTAATACCAATGTTTTAATTAGAGATAGCTAGAGGAATTTAATAAAAAAATGTTATGTATATAGTTTGAAAAATCAGAGAAAGATTTGCCAAAATCATGAAAAATATGTTATTATTAATTTGTAAAATTAAAAGAAAAAGAATATAGGTGAATACATGAAAAAAAGTAAAAAAAGCTATTATTCCGGCGGCAGGATACGGTACACGTTTTCTACCTGCAACGAAAGCATTACCAAAAGAAATGCTGCCAATTATCGATACTCCTACTATTCAATACATAGTGGAAGAAGCGGTAAGAGCTGGAATTGAAGACATAATTATTGTTACAGGGAAACAAAAAAAGAGCTATCGAAGACCATTTTGATAGAAATGTTGAATTAGAAGTAGAATTAGAGAATAAAGGTAAGTTAGCGATGTTGGAAAAGGTGAAATATCCAACTCAACTTGCTAATATTCACTATGTACGTCAAAAAAAGAAATGGCTGGTCTAGGAGATGCAATCTTAACAGCACGTAGTTTCATTGGAGACGAACCATTTGCGGTATTACTTGGAGATGATGTAGTAATTAACGATGAATATCCAGCAATTAAACAACTTATTGATAAAGCTGAGGAAACTGGATGTTCTGTAATCGGAGTACAAACCGTTCCGGAAGATCAAACACATAGATACGGTGTTATCGCTCCAAAAATCACAAGATGGTCACTTATACGAAGTTGAAACATTTGTAGAAAAAAACCAGCTCCAGGAACAGCACCATCTAACCAAGCTATCATGGGAAGATACGTTCTTAACCCAGGGATTTTTAAACACTTAGCTAAGAAGCAAGTAGGTGTTGGTGGAGAGGTTCAATTAACTGATGCTATCCAAATGTTAAATGAAGAAGAAAATGTTTATGCTTATGATTTCCAAGGTAAACGTTATGATGTAGGAGAAACAATTGGATTTGTTAAGACAACAATTGACTTTGCCCTTAAGAGTGATCTTAAAGATGAGTTAGTACCTTATCTAAAAGAAAAATTAGCTGAACTAGAATAATAAATATAAAATGGGGCTAATCCAAAAGTTATAAAATTTAACAAAGTGTATATGAGAACTCATAGACGCAGTGGTTTATTGATATTTAAATTTACTTTATAAAAAGCTTTTCAGATATCTAATAAACTGTGCGGGGTGACTCTAAAAAAATCGATTTCTATGAAATCATGATTTTTGAGTCACTCCCTTTTATTTTATAAAGTTTAGTAGAGATAAAAAGTAGAAGAGATGTAATTTTATATTTTTTTATACAAATTTGTATGGGCATCTTTTGTAATACAGGGGGTATCCTTAAGTAGAGCCTAGTAAAAGAACGTATATTATTTTTAAAAATATGTTAAATATAACTTCTTATGAAAGTTTTTGTTAAAAAGAAACTCTACAGAAAAAAAGAGTAAAAACGGTAAAGAAGTATATGCATATATTAGGGGTTTATAAAATTAACGTTACTACGATTGTAAATGTATACATATTAATAAAACCTAAGATTAAATAAATTGATAATGCATTTCAATTAGATAAAAAAATGACTAAATAAAAAAATTTTTAAAAAAAGTTAGAATGAAAATCCTTTCTTACTAACATTTAGTATAGGAAACGTAATATTTATATAAAAAAATTTAAATATATGTAGATTTTTTTAATAAAATAAACCTTTACAAAAAAATTGATATGCTGTTATACAATAAATGTAGTAGAAGTTAGGGAACTACTGCTTGTAAAAGAAATTTTTAAAGAAAGGAGGAAAAAGTAATGTTAGAGTTTAATGTTGAAAAAAATCAATATTCCACTTAAACAACACGTCGGTGGTCCTTGTCAACCAATTGTAAATGTAGGTGATCATGTTAAACGTGGTCAACTAGTAGCAACCCCCAATGGGTTAGGAGCAAATATTCACACTAGTTTGTCAGGTGTTGTAGAAGAAATTAATGATATGGAAATAATCGTTAAATTGGATAAAGAACAAACTGATGATTATGTTAGATTAGAACAAACTGATGATAAACTTCAAAAAATTAAAGATGCTGGTATCGTTGGAGTTGGTGGGGCAGGATTCCCAACTGGAATTAAATTGTCTGCGCAAATTCACGGTGGATACGTTATTGCGAATGCAGCTGAATGTGAACCTATCTTAGGTCATAACGTAAAATTTATGGAAGAAAATCCAGAAGCTTTAGTAAGAGGTTTGAAATATATAGTTGAATTAACTGGTGCGAAAGAAGGATACATTGCTATTAAAACAAAATATCGTAAAGCAATGCTAGCATTAGGTAAAGCTTGTAAAAATGAGCCTAATATTAGTATTAAAATTTTGCCTAATATGTATCCTGCTGGTGACGAACGAGTTATCGTAAGAGAAACACTTGGTGTTATTTTAAAACCAGGGCAATTGCCACTAGAAGCAAATGCAATTATTTCAAATGTAGAAACTATTAAACGCGTAGTAGAAGCAATTGAAGAAGATAAACCACTGATTGATAAAGATATTACTGTTGGTGGTCGTGTGCAAAATCCAGAAGTATTCTTGGATGTTCCACTAGGATTACCTATAAGCGTCTTTATTGAAAAAGCTGGTGGTTATATCCATCCACACGGAGAGATAGTGCGTGGTGGACCGTTTACAGGACGCCCCGCATTGGAAACAGAACCGATTACTAAAACAACGGGTGGATTACTTGTAGCAATGCCATATCCACAGGAAAGAGAAAAAGTTGGAATTCTTATCTGTGAGTGTGGTGCACAAGAAGAACGCTTGAGACAAATAGCTGATGGAATGGGTGCAGAAGTTGTATCTGTCCATATGTGTAAACGTATGAAACCGGATAAAAATGGAAGATTACGTTGTGAATTACCTGGTATTTGTCCAGGACAAGCGGAAAAAGTATTGAAGATGAAAAAAGATGGTGCGAAAGCAGTCATTACTGGTACTTGTCAGGATTGAACTAACACCGTGACAGGTGTAGCTCCTAGGTTAGGAGTAAAAGTTTATCATAGTACCGATCATGTACTTCGTGCCACTGACCATCATTTATACAGAAGCTATAAAAAGCTTAGAATTACATAACAATAAATAATTAGTTGGAGGTTAGAAGTAATGTCAATTACAGTAGAAACTGCAAAAGAGCACTTAAATGATAAAGCGGTATTTTGTTGCAGAGCTGAGGAAGGTATCGTAATTAGTCCAGAAAACTTAGAAGATCCAGGATTATTCGATGATTTAGTGGATTCAGGTTTACTATCATTCCCAGACGATGCATTAACAATCGGACAAGTATTAGGAGCTAAATTATTAAAAAAACAACAGACGCTCTAATACCTATTACACCAGGTATCATTGATGCCGTACAAGGTGGAGAAGAAAAAGTAGAAGAAAAAGAAGAAGTAGTAGCAGCTCCAGTAGCTGAAGTTAGCGCACCAGTTGCGCCTGTTGCTCCGGTTGCACCGGTAGCTCAAACACAAGCTCCAGCGGGAGTATTAAAACTTCAAATCGGAAAAAGGTGAAAACATTAACCTTGAAATCCCACTAGCAGCTATCGGTGGACAAGCAGCTCCAGTAGCACAAGCTCCAGTTCAAGCAGTGGAAGCTAAAGCTGTTGAAGCAGCTAAAGTAGAAGCAGTAGCAGCTAAAGTGGAAGAAAAACACGAAGGAGAACCTAAATTCATACGTTCTCTACACACTAAACACTACAAAAATTGATAAAGTAGAATTTGGTGAAAAAAACAGAAATTAAAAGGAACTACTTTAGTTTTAAGAACAGCAGAAGATTTATGTAAAGAAGCAGCTGAATCAGAAGCTTTAGTAGAAAGTGTTAAATTAGAAATTATCACTCCTGACAAATATGACACTTACAGTGAAACAATCATGGACGTTCAACCAATCGCTGTAAAAGAAGAAGGAGACTTAGGACACGGTATTACTCGTGAACTTAAAGGTGTAGTAATGGTTCTTACAGGAACTGATGCTAACGGAGTTCAAATCGGTGAATTCGGTTCTTCTGAAGGTGAATTAGAACGTAACATTATGTGGGGTCGTCCAGGAGCTCCAGATAAAGGTGAAATCTTCATTAAAGGTCAAGTTACAATTAAAGCAGGAGCTAACATGGAACGTCCAGGACCATTAGCAGCTCACAAAGCATTCGACCACATTACAGAAGAAATTCGTAAAGCTCTTAAAGAATTAGACGATGAAAGTCTAGTAGTTGGAAACATCAATATTGAACAATATCGTCACCCAGGAAATAAAAAAGTATTAATCGTTAAAGAAATCATGGGACAAGGTGCTATGCACGATAACTTAATCTTACCAGTAGAGCCAGTTGGTACACTTGGTGCTAAACCAAACGTTGACCTTGGTAACCTACCAGTAATGCTTGCACCAACAGAAATCTTAGACGGTGGTATCCACGCATTAACTTGTATTGGACCAGCTTCTAAAGAAACTTCTCGTCACTACTACCGTGAACCATTAGTACTTGAAGCAATGGCTGACGAAGAAATCGACTTAGTAGGGGTATTATTAGTTGGATCACCTCAAGCTAACTCAGAAAAAAATTCTATGTATCTAAACGTGTAGGTATGACTATCGAAGCAATGGACATCGATGGTGCTATCGTAACAACTGAAGGATTTGGTAACAACCATATCGACTTCGCTTCTCACATTGAAGAAATTGGTAAACGTGGAGTATCAGTAGTTGGTATGACTTACTCAGCAGTACAAGGTGCTCTTGTAGTAGGTAACGAATACATGACAGCTATGGTTGATAACAACAAATCTAAACAAGGTATTGAAAACGAAATTCTTTCAAACAATACATTATGTAAAGAAGATGCTATCCGTGCTTTAGCTATGCTTAAAAACACAAATGGGTGGCGGAACAATCAAAAAAGCTGAAAGAAAAATGGAATCCTAACGTTAAATTAAATAACGTAGAAGTTATTGAAAAAAACTACAGGACAAAAAAAGTAGAATTACTTGATAACGAACAAGTATTACCAAAATCTAAAAAACGTCAAGAAATCTACGAAAAAGAAGATTAATTTTTAAGAGGATAGGAAATAAGTTATGATTGAAAAATTAAAATATGCATCTACAGAAAGAGTGTTCGAAGGGGTAATTGTTGATCATAACGATGCCAGCGTTACGATAGACATTAAAGGACGCTTAGGGCAATTTAAAATTCCTATGAGAATGTTAATTTCTGATTATCCAGTAAAAATTGGTCAAGAGGTAGCATTTTTACTAAGTTATCCAGAAGTTATCAGCGAAGAACCTGACGAACATTATGTAAATGCAATATTAAATACAAAAAAATTACAAGAAGAAGTAAAAAACAGACTAAATGAAGAATAGTAGGAAGGAGAAATTAGAATGTCATTAACGATATTTGAAGGTCTACAATCAGAGATTTTTGTACCTATTACACCAAAACCAGTTTGGGCTCCAGTAACTAAAGAGTTAAAAGATATGAAAGTAGCATTAGCTACAGCAGCAGGAGTTCACTTAAAAACAGATAAAAGATTTAACTTAGCAGGGGATACTACATTCCGTGAAATCCCAGACACTGCTCACAGTACAGATCTTATGGTATCACACGGTGGATATGATAACGCTGATGCTAACAGAGACATCAACTGTATGTTCCCAATCGATAGATTACACGAACTTGCAAAAGAAGGATTCATCGGTAGCGTAGCAGAATTCCACTATGGTTTCATGGGTGGTGGTGGAGACCAAGAGGCTTTCACAAACTCTACAGGACCAGAAATTGCTAAAAAATTAAAAGAAGAAAATGTTGATGCAGTTATTTTAACTGCTGGTTGAGGTACTTGCCACAGAACTGCCGTGATCGTGCAGAGAGCAATTGAGGAAGCAGGTATTCCAACAATCTTAATAGCAGCACTACCTCCAGTAGTGCGTCAAAACGGTACTCCTAGAGCCGTTGCACCACTTGTACCAATGGGTGCTAACGCTGGGGAACCAAACAATGTTGAGCAACAAACACAAATTCTAAAAGCAACATTAGAGCAACTAATTAAAATACCAAGTTCAGGTAAAATAGTTCCTCTTCCATTTGAGTATATTGCTCACGTGTAGGAGAAATATCAGAAGAGGGACGGGTGTCCCTCTTCTTTTTTAACGAAATATCTGTACTAGTAAACAACTTACACGCTGTATTAATACAGCAAATAAAATAGTAAAGGGATTGATAGTTATGTCAAAAGAGAGATTGCAAATAAAAGCATTTCACATGAAAAAAATGTTGTTTTAGGGAAAAAAGTTAAAATTGAAAACAATGAACTTATTATTCCAACAGAGATTGAATATGATAAAAAAATATTTGAAAGTGTAGAGGTGAAAGTAATAAAACCTCGTGAACATAATTTTTATGTTAATACTATAATGGATGTAGTACCAATTTCTACAAAAGTCTTAGGAAGACTAGGGGAAGGTATAACTCATACTTTAACTGGTGTATATATGCTTTTAACAGGTGCGAATACTAAAGGAGAACAAATGCATGAATTTGGATCTTCAGAAGGTATTCTTAAAGAACAACTTGTGCTAAATAAAGCAGGTTCTCCAGCAGATAGTGATTATTTAATACATATTGATGTTATTATTAAACCAGATGTAGATTTCGATAGGGCTTTAGCATTTTCTATTTTTGAATTATCAGATGTATATTTACAAAATATAAGAGAAGTGATGAAAGTTCTTAGTGGACGTGATGCTGATGAAGTTCACGAATTTTACAATCCAAAAAATCCTGGAAAACCTAAAGTAGCTTTAGTTAAAGAAGTTGCAGGACAAGGGATGATGTATGATAATCAGTTATTTCCAATAGAACCTAGTGGAATAGATAAAGGTATTTCTATTATAGATATGAACAATATGCCAGTGCTACTAACAGCTAATGAATATCGCGATGGTGCGATAAGAGCAATGGTATAGAAAGAGGTGTTATTATGGGTATCGGACCATCTACAAAAGAAACAAGCTTACACCACTTTAGAGATCCATTATTAGATGTACTAGCAAGTGATCCAGATATTGATTTTCAAGGGGTAGTTGTAGTGGGAACTCCACAGGATAATCGATTAAAACATTTAGTAGGATGGCGAGCTGCAACATGGTTAGAAGCAATGAGAACTGATGGAGCTATTATCTCAGCGGATGGTTGGGGAAATAGTGATGTTGATTATGCTAATACTATGTTTGAAATAGGAGAGCGTGGAATTTCTATCGTAGGACTAAAATTTATGGGTAAACATAAATTTGTAGTTGAAAAATCAATACACGAAGTTCGTTTTAGATTTTAATAAATCTGAAGAAGGTGTAGAAACAGAAATAGTTTGTCAAAATAATGTTGATTATACTGATGCTAGAAAGGCATTAGCATTATTAAAACTTAAAATGAGACAAGATGCAAATAACAAATAACAACAAAAAAAGCAATAATTAAGGAGTGAATTATTATGAAACTAAATAAAAATGATTTCAGTTATAGATACACATACAGCAGGAGAAGCTGCTCGTTTAGTTACAGCAGGAATTCCAAAAATTCCTGGTAAAGATATGGTAGAGAAAAAACAATACTTTATCGAACACCTTGATGATGTGAGAAAATCAGTAATGTTTGAACCACGTGGACACCAAGATATGTTTGGAGCATTCTTATTACCACCAACAAAAGAAGAAGCTGATTTCGGACTAGTATTCATGGACACTGGTGGTTACTTAAACATGTGTGGACACAACACTATCGCAGCAGTTACTGCAGCTGTAGAAACTGGAATGGTAGACGTTGAAGAAGGTGCTACTGAAAAAGAAGTTGTTGTAGAAACACCTGCTGGATTAATTTATGCAACTGCTAAATTAAAAGACAATGGAGCTAAAGTAAAAGAAGTTTCATTTAGAAACGTTGAGTCATTCTTATATAAACGCGATGTAGAACTTGATGTAGAAGGAGTAGGGCACGTTAAATTTGATATCTCATTTGGTGGAAGTTTCTTCTGTATTATTTCTGCAGACCAACTTGGTTTAGAAGTTAAACCAGAAAAATGCTTCTAAATTAAAAAGAAGCTGGATTAAAAAAATTCGTGATGCTATTAATGCAAATATTGAAATTCAACACCCAACATTAGCTCACATTAAAAACTGTAGACTTAGTTGAAATTTATGATAAACCATCTCACCCAGAAGCTACATTCAAAAAAATGTTGTAGTATTTGGTGATGGAAACATTGACCGTTCACCTTGTGGAACTGGTACTTCAGCTAAATTAGCTACATTATATGCAAAAGGTGAATTAAAACCAGGTGAACCTTTTGTTTACGAAAGTATTTTAGGTACATTATTCAAAGGTAGAATCGTTGAAGAACGTAAATTAGCAGACTTTGATGCTATTATCCCAGAAATTACAGGTTCTGGTTACATCTTAGGATTCAGTAACTACGTTTATGATCCAGACGATTCACTTACATATGGATTCTTATTAGGATAGGAGAGAAAATAATATGGATTTATTAACAGTATTATTAATTATAATAGGTGCTGGAGGAGTATTCTTCCTTGCGTCTTTAGTAGTAGATCTTGTAAAACATAAAAAAATGATTTAGGTAAAGAAAACCCAATTGTCGGATTCCTTATCGGATTGGTTACTGACTTCTTTGATACATTAGGTATTGGAAGTTTCGCACCAACAACATTATTATTCAAAGTTACTAAGTTCTTAGACACTGACAAAAAAATTCCAGGTACGTTAAACGTTGCACATACAATTCCGGTTATCATGGAAGCAGTATTATTCTTAACAGGGGTTAAAGTTGAAGGTATTACTTTATTCTCAATGATTGCTGCTGCCATTGCAGGTGCTTTAGTAGGTGCAAGAATAGTAAACAAACTTCCTGAGAAAAAAATCCAACTTGTTATGGGTGTGTGTTTAATCGTAACAGCATTCTTAATGGCTTCAGGTCAACTTGGTTGGTTAAAAGCTCTTGGAGCTGGTAATGAAGCAGTTGGATTAACAGGTATCAAACTTATTATCGGTGTTGTGGGTAACTTCATTCTTGGGGCACTTATGATGGCTGGTGTAGGATTATATGCACCATGTATGGCTATGGTTTATATGTTAGGATTAAGCCCATTAGTAGCATTCCCAATCATGATGGGATCTTGTGCAGGACTTATGGCTATTGGTTCACCAGAATTTATTAAAGCTGGTAACTATTCAAGAATTGGTTCTGTAGCTATCACAATCAGGGGGTGTAATTAGGGGTAACTATTGCTTATACATTAGTTAAGAGTATGCCACTAGCAGTATTAACATGGGTAATCATTGGTGTAGTTATCATAACAGGTATCTCTATGATTAAACAAGGGGCTACAAAAAGCAGCTTAATATAAAGTGAAGAGGCTGATTTAAAAGATTGGTAAAAAAAGAAGTAACGAGAAAAAAACTCGTTACTTCTTTTTAAAAATTAAAAAAACAAAAAAATCATTTTTTTATGATATATTGACAGTATAATAAAAAAATCAACGGAGATTATATAAATAAGTAACAAGGTTACTTACAAAAATTATAATATTAATTGGCTGTAAATTCCAAGATGAATTCCCAATTTAAGTTCCAGTTAGAAAAATTAGTTTCAGGTTAAGTTCCGTTTTTTTATTTGAACTGGAATTTACTTTTGGGAATTAACATATAAAGTCCAATGGATATAATTGACGGATTTTTTTATTGTAGTTCTAGCGAATTCATGTTATACTGGGCATACGAATCGAAGCTCCTGTTGTGTATACAGTACAGGCTTTTTCTAATATAAGAAATTACAGTCGTCATTGCCCGAAAAAGGTCTTATGAATTTATTGTAAAAAGAGATGGGATTGAAATTTGATGGATATAATAAATTAGTAAAAATAATTTAAAGTTAGAGAAAAGGTGTAGGAAATTAAGAAAAAAATAATGAGGAATTAATTACTAATATTATTCTGATTGGTGGAATAGTATTGGGAGCGGTAATTACGATTTGCAAAAATAATAGCCTAGTGAGAAAAAAATAAATATATGATAAGTTATAAAAAGAAAGTGCAACAGCTAAATAAAAATTGGTGCTAACCTGAAAGTTCTAAATTATATGAGAATTTATAGACGCAGTGGTTTATTGATATTTAAAATTGCTTTATAAAAGACCTTTAGATATTTAATAAACTTTGTGGGGGTGACTTTTAAAAAAATCGATTTTTTTCCGAAATCACGATTTTTGAGTCACTCCCATTTTCTATAGTTTATTTGTTTCTGTTTTTCTAAATAATCTGCAATTGCTACTACGTCATTGTCTCGCACGTCCAGATACGTTAACGATAATTATTTTTATCTTTACCTATCTTAGGTGCACGTTTGATTAGTATATAAGATATTGATAAATTTTTTTCTATCTTTAAGGATTTAGTGTTTTACTTCTTTAACTATTGTAAAAAGTGATATAATAGAAAAGTGAAAAAATTGGTATGGAGGTGCAATTTGAAATTATCGGTATTAGCCAGCAGTAGCAGTGGAAATAGTATTTATATAGAACATAATAATTTTAAATGTTTAGTAGATGCTGGACTGACTGGAAAAAAAGTAGAAGAGAACTTGGCGCAAATAGAGCGTGATATTAAGGATATAAATGCGATTTTTGTAACACATGAACATATTGACCATATTAAAGGAGTGGGAGTCTTAGCGAGAAAGTATAATATTCCTGTTTATGCTAATAAACTTACTTGGCAGAATATGACAAAGTGTGGTGAAATCAGTTCAGATCTTAAGTTTCATTTTGAAAAAGAAGAGAGTAAAATTTTTGATGATGTAGTAGTTAATAGTTTTGGGGTTAGTCATGATGCGATTAATCCACAGTTTTTATACTTTTTGAGTGTGATGGAAAAAAAGGGTAAGTATTCTTACGGATACGGGTTATGTTTCTGATAAGATGATTGATTATGTGAAGGATTCTCATACAATAGTTTATGAAAGTAATCATGAGGAGAATGTTCTACTTAGTGGACCTTATCCATGGACGACTAAACAGCGTATATTATCAGACATGGGTCACTTATCGAATATAGATTCTGCAAATTATTTAACGAAGATAGTAGGAGATAATACAAAAAATGTCTTTTTAGCCCATTTGAGTGTGCAAAACAATACGAAAAGAACTTGCTCGTATGGCAGCTGATATGACTCTTAAAAAAATAAAGATATAGATTGTATTTTTAGAAGCAGATAAAAAAACTATCGATTGTAATGATAAAAATAATTATAATGGATACTGATCCAGTTGTTCCAACAAAGATAATAGAAATATAAAAAAATATAAGAACGACTTGATAAAAATCAGATTTTGAAAGAAAGTATGATTTTTGAGTTGTTTTTTTATTATTTAATGTGGAGAATTTCAGTAGTTTTTATAGAGTGTTTTCGATAAATATTCAGAAAAATTCTAGTTTTTTTACTACGAATTTTTTTCTTTTTTTATTGCTTTTTTTCTAAAAAAATTTTTATAATATAGTATTATGCTGTTTTTTTATTTAAGGTTATGATTTATAAAAAGATCTGATTAGAAATAAAAACAATATTAATTGAAAAATGCAAAAAGAAATAAAGATAGTGTATAATATTTTTGTGTAAAACAGAAAAGTCAAGAGAAAAATTAAAAAAACATAGAAAAAAAGAGACTCCTAGGTGTAAAAATAAAGTTAGCACAACCTATTACGAAAGGAATCTCTCATGAATAATAATAACACAAAAATTAATAAATACACTACTAAAAAGGAGAAGATATATCGAAAAATATTTAAGGAAGAACTAGAAAAAAAGCTATAAATACAATATTAGAAGCAGAACTTACAGGATTTTTTTAAATTATGAAAAGCACTCTGTAGAAGGATATAATACAGGTAATTCACGAAACGGAAGTTATTCAAAGACAATATATAGTGAATATGGGAAATTATCGATAAAAGTGCCTAGAGATAGAAATAGTGAATTTAGTCCACAAACATTAGTACCATATAAAAAGAAACACACAGAACCTAGAAGAGACAATAATTCTATTGTATAAAAAAAGGTATTACAACACGAGAGATAGCAGAAATAATAGAACAGTTATATGGTCACTACTATTCACCCCAAACAATAAGTTTAATAACAAAAACAATTAGACGAAAAAAAGTCAAAGAATACCATTCAAGAAAAAAATAGAAAAAGATTACGCAGTAATATATGCTGACTCTACCTACATTAATGTAAGAAGAGGAACAGTCGCAAAAGAAGCACTGCATATATTAATAGGTATAACTATAGAAGGAGAAAAAGAAGTACTAGCGTATGAGCTTTTTTTCCAACAGAATCATCAGAAAAATTATAAAGAGATGTTAGAAAATCTTAAAGAGGGGATTAAACAAAGTATTACTATTTGTCACTGATGGATTAAAAAGGAATAAAAAAACGCATTAGAGGAAGTATTTCCAAAAAGCGAAATACCAAACATGTTGGACTCATATAATAAGAAACGCGCTATTAAAAAGTAAGAGCTAGTGATAAAGCAGAGATGGCAGAAGATTTAAAAACAATATACCAAAGCAAATACAATAGAGGAGGCAGAAAAATAATTTATCATTAGTAATAAATAAGTATAAAGATAAGTATCCTAAAGTAACTAACTCATTAACAGATGTAAGGGTATATCTATTAACGTACTACTTATTCCCAAGAACAATCAGAAAAAAAGTATTTATACAACAAATATAATAGAAAATTACAATAAACGTCTAAAAAAAGGGGATGAAGAAAAAAAGAACAGTTCCCTAATGAGGGTGCATTAGATAGATATGCATGTGTAACAGCGTGTGAGTATAATGCAAAAATATCAAGGGATATCACATTATGGCTTTAGTATGGCGAAAGAGGAATTAGAAAAAAATGATGGAAGAAATATATAATTAATCGACTTTTTATTCCCTATACGAGTTTAGATTTTTAAAAAATATTTTTATCAAGAGCAAGGGCTTCGCCTTCTTTTAACTCTTGACAAAATATTTAAAAAAATCTGGTTAAACTCTAAGGAATAAAAAGCCAGAAAAAAATAACAAAAATCATAAATAGATAATTTTATTTAAAAAAATAGGAGTTTATGTTTACACAAAAAAACTTGACACTACCGAAATAAAGTTTAAATTTGTATTTATTATTGAAGTAAGTTATTTTTTTG